>JGI12316J15309_10000128_pt1 | contig 580364 bp, 478 predicted proteins | sample MarCyaLeptolynsp_FD_15309 | JGI IMG/M metagenome (IMG submission 15309)
GTCGAAGATCGTTAGCGTACCCGTGTTGTAGATACCACCACCTTCTCTAATGTTGGACCCAGTACTTGCGCAACGGTTGTTAATAACCGAGCAGTCAAACATGGTCAGCGTACCCGCATTGCGAATTCCAGCCCCGCTACTCGTGCTGCCGTTGCCTGTTCGACCGCGCGTGATCGTCAGATCGCGGATGGTGACGGTCGTGTTCGTCGCGATGTTGAGGCAGCGGGCCGTATTTTGGCCGTCGACCGCGAAGTTGTCGCCAATGATTTCCAACTCACCGTCAAAATTATTGATGGTGGTTGTTGAAGCGGTGAGTAAGACGTCTGCCGTGAGGGTGATGCTGTGCTGGCCTGCACCGGCGGCGTTGAACTGGACTATGGCGCTATTCAGCGCGGCCTCGTCGCTCACCGACAGATCTATAGCCAATGCCGGCATCGAAAATGCTATTACGGCAAGGATCGTGATCCCTGCGACACGAGACCTGAAACTTCGCCCGCTACCGCTCGTTGCGGTCGACAAATGGTCACCACCGGCAGGTTGGCGTTTTGTGCTTGAAACGTGAGAACTAAGGGTGCTTGGAATCGTTTTCATCAATCTCCACCTTGTTTCAGTGCGGTTTTCTTGGGTTACCTGCGAGGTATTCCTTCCGGATCGAGCCAGCCAGCCGACAAGCGTCGGTCACCTTTGCGCCAGTCGCCCCAGCAGTTCGACCGCCGAGGGTCGTATCCGTTGGAGAGCCTTTACCGGCTGCCTCACCCGTCTAGACGCCAACGGTAGACGGCGTCGTCACGGTTTTTGAGATTTTTTGATTTCAGCGTTAACCGACCCTGCATCTGTTGCTGGCGGGGATCGTATTGCTTGCATCCAAGTGGTCTGAACGGCGTGAACGCCCTTTTTTGGACGCAATTTCCACCCTCACCCGGCAAGACTTCCCCTAAACAAAAAAAGGGTGCGGAGATCTGTCTCGATCTCCACACCCTGGGTATGCAAGTGAATCGCAGCGCTCTGAGTTATTGCGCTGATCTACGGCGCAAGGATCACATCAAGGAACGCCTGCAGGTCGCGACCATCAATACTGTCATCCTCATTCACATCGGCAGTACATTGCTGATCTTCGGTCGCCGATGTCGGATCGAGCACCACAGCCACAAACGGAGCCACATCGTTGATGTCCACCGCACCATTACCGTCCGCATCGCCCGGTGTACAGCCGGAAGTTGGCTCTTCGATGGTCAACTCGAACTCGGGCCCGGCGGGTTCGAACGGCGAATCAAAATTGGCCGACAACCGAATGTAGTATATCTGTCCAGCCGTTACGTTGACTTCCAGCGTCGATAGCAACTGCTCACCAAAGATGTCGCACGCAACCGGGTCGGGGCCATCATCGTTGCACCCCAACTCGATACCACCGTTACCGGGGCAATCATCAAATACCGAGAGCACACTATCGAAACCGGTTACGGGGTTGCACGTTGAGATCGTCACCGTACCCGCGACCGTGGCGGTATAACGGAACCACTCATCGATGGCGTTGAAGATGCCACAGCTGTCATCGACTCCGGTCGCACCCGAGTTGTCCACCAGCGTTCCGGCGTTGACACCGACAACGGCATTGCGAGCCGAGGCACATTCGTCGCCGTCGCCGCCGGGATCGGTCGAGGCCGTAAACGAAATCTCGTAGCCGGCACCAGTACCGTTCGAGCCGAAGAAGTTGTCATTGAATACCGACAAACGCACATACACGGCTACGCCAGTAGTGATTGGCAACGTAATCGTAGACTTACGGTTGAGACCACTAAGTTGGCAGTTGGCATCGGCCGAATCATCCTGACAAGACAGTTGAACGCCGCCCGACTGTGGGCAGTCATCGAAGACAGACAGGACCGTATCAAACTCCGTGCCCGGGTTGCAGGTCGAGACTTCTAGCGAACCCGTCACTGCCGGTACGTACCGGAACCACTTATCGAGCGTGTCGTTCGAGGCGCAACTGCTGTCGTCACCCGTGCTGCCGCTGTTGGCCGCCATGGTGCCGATGAAGGTACCGTCACTCGCATCGATGGCCATCGCACACTCATCGCCCGCCACTTCGGTGCAATCGGGCAAGCCGTTGTTATCCAAATCGACGGTGTCATCGAAGCCGGGGCATACATCTTCGGAATCGCAAATGCTATCGCCATCCGAGTCATCATTCGCATCAAATGGGCAAACATCACAACCATCCGGCGTGCCATCGACATCGGCATCCAGACCATCATCAAAGCCTGGACAAACATCGCTACCATCGCCGACACCGTCTCCGTCGCTATCGATGAAGTATTCGTAAGCGCCGATATCGAGGAAGGTCAAAACACCGCTACCGGTATTGGCCGTGCCCGCATCGTCAAAGGCGCGGGCCTGCCCACCGGCATCGACGTTACCACCGCCGCTGGCGATGTACGCATCGTAGTCGGCGGCGTCGATGCCCAAAGAACCGGCAGCCAAGCGCAGATCGTTACCAGCTAAATCGACAAATGTCGGCATGCCGTCAATGCTGTTGCCGGTCGCACCGGGGTGGAGACAGCGATTCAGCGCAAAGCCGACGGGCGGTGTCTCGACGAATGCTGTGTTCAGGGCGTTGACCGTAGCCGTGCCGAGATTCATCAAACCGCCCACTGTGCAGTTGACCAAATTGACGGTGCCGCTTTCCGCTGCGATCGATGTGATGATGCTGCCATCAAGACGATCACTGCGATCGAAGGCACAGTTGATCAGCGTAGCGCTGGCGCCGTCGGACACTTCCACATTGGCGAAACCGGCGCGGCCGTCGAGGAAGACGCACTGTTCAATTAACGGGCTGGACGAGGCACCCGACACGGAAATATCAATAGCACCGGAAGCCGGAGTGGCCGAACCGTAGTTGCCCTCGAAGGTCACATTGCGAATCGTTGGCGAACTGTTGAAGATGTCCAGCGCACCACTTTGATTCGCCGTAACAGCATCCTTTCGCAGCGTTAGGTCAGACAAAACTGCCGCCGGACCCAGGCCAGTGCCAAAGGTAATCAACGAAGCTGTTGAAATCCCTTCGGCATCTATCACCGTCAGGCCGGGACCGGCACCGCGGATGGTAATTTCTTTGTCACCCAACCAGAAAACTTGATCCTCAAACACAACCCCCGCACTGATCTCGATGATATGACCGCTCAATGCATTTGAAATTGCGGTTTGCAGATCAGAATAAACAACGTCGATCGTTATGTTTCGAATCGTGGCTTCTGCATTGAGATCGAGACGGATCGAATAGCTGTTGTCGTCCGCCGCTGCGTTACAGCTTCCAGCAACCAGCACGGTATACGTGCCCGTGTTCGGTGCCACAAAGCCGACTATGGCCTGATCGAACCCACTGCCCTGCACTACACCGTTTTCGACCGTCGCCGGCGGCTCGATATCCGTCGCCAAGGTTACCAGCGTTTGATTGGGGTTAACGGTCGCCGACACAAATTGATCGAGCGGCGCATCCGCCAAATCGCCTGCCCATATCGAGAAAACTGGTTCGAGATCGGGATCGAGTCGATCCAACTCGAGCATAATGGTATCACCCGCTGTTGCCTGAAACGTCCAGAAGTCGAATGTACCGGGCTCGTCAGTCGTGCAAGCCTGATTGGCAATCGCACTGGGCGGCTGCAGGTTACCCGTAGCCGTCACACCGGTTTGAAGATTCCCCGATATAACGACTTGCCCGCCACACGTACCGTTTCCATCGACATCATCGGGATCATTATTCGGACAAGGATCGCATCCATCGGGAACGCCATCACCGTCGGAATCCATCAAGTCATCGAATCCCGCACAAATATCACAACCATCCGGTACCGTATCTGCATCAGCGTCAATCGAATCATCAAACCCAGGACAGACGTCACATGCATCACCCGAACCATCATTATCCGTGTCGACCTGATTGCTGTTCTGTGTATTCAGGCAATTATCGCAGGCATCTTCCACGCCATCACCATCGCGATCATCAGCACCGATGATAGAAACCGTGAGGCCGAACTCGTCAGCAGGATTGGTAAACGGCGGGCGACTGACGCGCAAGACATGAGTGGCGCCAACCGGAACCATCCATTGAATCTCAGCGCAGGGGTCATTGCCATCACCGCTATCGCACACCAACTCCGACCCGTTACAACCATCATATGCCGTCAGTGTGCGCTCTTGATTTGCGCTGTTACCAAAGCACGTTGAAACCAATATTAGCGCCGGGCATGTGCCTGTATTGGTGTAGGTGTACCAAACATCTCCAGGAAACTCACCGCCAGTTACGCACGATGGAAGGGTCTCGTTGTTCGCATTCGCAAGACTGTCTTGCGTCGTGCCGTCAACGAGAGGGCTTGCATTGGCGCAAAGATCGTTGCAGACACCATTACCACTGGGGTCGGGATTGCTGGCCGCCGTCTGCACATCAAAACCGGCCAAGCCGCTTTCCACTCGAATCAGTACCGAGTCCGCGGCTGCAATTTCGTAAGTGAATTGGCCGCCGTTGCTGCACGCGATGGTCGTACTTGGGTCCGCCAGCGAATGGGCCGAGACCGCCGTCTCCGGTGTAGCCCAAGTGAAGGTCAGCGTTTGGGTACACGCCATGTTGGGATTGACATATCGATACCAAACATCACCGGATAAAAAGGAAGCATCACACGGAATGGCTATCGCATTGAAGTCAGGAAAACACGGCAAACCAACCAATGACGTACCCGCAGAAAAACTGATCGCCGCTTCCGGTTCGGAATTGGGGGCTTGCGCACACGCGATAAAAGCAACGCCATTTCCGTTAGAGCCAAATAGTTCATCGTTTGAAAACGTCGTGTTGGTCGCAAAACTGGCGTAAAAGCTACCGCCACCACCGCCGTAACGATTGCGACCGCCCCCCGCGCCACCGGAGTATCCACCGCCACCGCCGCCGCCGTTGACGCCCGGCGTGTAATCACCGTACCCCCCGGGGCCAAACCCCCAACCTGCGAGTTCCCCGTCAACCGGATCGGGGTCCGCGTTGCCACCATTCGGATACCCCTGTGTTTCGAAGCTTGAGTAGGCACTGAACGCGCCGCTACCGCCGTAGCCACCCGTCATACCGTTGTCCGTCGACGCCAATCCATCGCAGCCGGGCGTGCCCGGATTTGTCCCCTCGCTGGATCCACCACATTCCGTCTGCACACCATTGCCACCGGCAAAACCACTTTCGCACGATTGGCCAATCAGCAATGCGCGTTGCGTCGCACCACCACCGGCACCGGCAGCAAGCAAGATTTCGCCCGAACCGGGTTGACCGTAGGGCGTCGCCCAAGAACCGCCCGGCGGCAGATATAAGATGGCACTGCCGCCACCGCCCGCACCACAGGCATCGTTGGTTCGATCGCTATCGCTGCCTTTTTGGCCGATAATGAAACGGATCGTTCCGCCGGGCGCGAGTTCACCGGGACCCGTGCCGACTTTGAACGTGCCGCCGACCACTGCACCTTTGCCGCCGTCCGAGAAACATTGATTGTTGGTGCCAGTCGTGGCGCTGCCACCGTCGGCACCCTCCAACAAAAACTCAATCAAATAGCCGGACGGCTGCACAATCAGAAAATCCTGAGGGACATGTGCAGCGGTGTAGAAGACGTTTTCATTCACAGGCAATGGCGACAATCCGCCGCCAGCGAAAGCGTTTCCGCTAATCAAGGCAACCAAAGCCGAAGAAAAGACGATAATCCGGGTCCAGTTAGGATGCATTTACTCGCTCCATGTCGTATGTCGCAGTGTCGGTTTTTCGCGTGGCGGGTTCTTCACTCCGCGCCACATCCACCTACACGCGTTCCGTCGACGTCGTCGTCATCAATTTGGTGAGATTTTTGATCCGGAAAGCCTGTTTTATAAGGTTTCCAGACCTGAGGTGTCCCCCAACACCATCGCGTAGCTCGTATCATAATGACTTGACGGCTTTTATTGAACTACTGGATTGACTAACGCGGACCGACCATGGATTCACAACCTTCCGACGTTAAGATGGGGCTTTCAAGGTTTTCGCCAACGCCAGATTTTCCAGCATGGACAAACCCCTAGAAACACCAGCCGCCGTCACCGCACTGATCAACAAGGCTCAGGTGGGTGACGAGCACGCGGCGGAGCATCTGCTTCAACTGGTTTATGAACAGTTGCGCACGACGGCGGGCAGTTTCTTCCGCCAACAAGCTGCCAATCACACGCTGCAACCGACCGCACTGGTTCACGAGGTCTATATCAAATTACTCGGCAACCCCGATAAACAGTGGGAGGGCCGCGCGCACTTTTGTGCCGTCGCCTCGACGGCCATGCGTCATATCCTGCGCGACCACGCCCGTGCCAAGCGCGCCGCCAAGCGCAATGCCCCCGGTCAGCAAGAAGGCATCACCCAACTCGCCAGCCCATCAGGAAATTCCTCACCGATCGATTTGCTTGCGCTCGAAGACGCGCTGACGGCGCTCGGCGAATTCGATGAGCGCGGTGCCCGCGTGGTGGAGATGCACTTCTTCGGCGGTCTGACCAATGTCGAAATCGCGGGCATGCTAAACACTTCACCATCCACGATCGACCGAGCCTTGCGACGCAGTCTGGCTTGGATTCATGCGGAACTGTCCGATTAGCCCCCCATTTGGAGTGCGATTCGTGAGCAACGAACTCAATCAACGGGCGATGCATATCTTCGACGACGTTTGCGACTTACCGCCCGACCAGCAAGCCGCTGCAATCGACAAAGCCTGCCGTGATGACGCTACGTTGCATGCCGCTGTCATGCGATTGGTGAAACACGATGTTGCAGTCCGAACAAAATTTGCACGCGGTCTGGGAGCGGAACTTCTGGCAACGGACGTCGTGGGGGAAGCGAATGACAAAATACCAGAACAGATTGGTCGCTACCGAATCGTTCGGGAGATCGGTCGTGGCGGCATGGGGGTTGTGTACGAAGCGGAACAAGCCGATCCCAAACGAAGGGTCGCACTCAAGATTATTCGAGAAAGCCTCGCATCAAGAGAGTTGCAACAGCGTTTTCGACGAGAATCACATCTCTTGGGGCAACTGCAGCATCCCGGCATTGCCCATATTTATGAAGCCGGAACCGAGCAGCTTGCTGGTGGAACGACGCCATATTTTGCAATGGAGTACATAGAGGGCGAACCGCTTGACGTTCATGTTCGGGCGCAGAAACCAGAACTTCAAACGATACTGGAATTGTTCATTCGTATATGCGACGCCGTTAATCACGCACATCAGAAGGGTATCATTCACCGCGATCTGAAGCCCGGAAACGTCTTGGTAAAACGGGAGACAACGTCGTTATCCGAAGGGTCTCAAGGCACTGCGGGAACCGATACATTTATCGACGCTATTGGCCAACCTAAGATTCTCGATTTTGGTGTCGCACGCATATCGGGTTCCGATTTTCATGCGACGTTGCAAACTCACGTCGGTCAAATCGTGGGCACCCTCGCATACATGAGCCCGGAACAGATGGACGGTGACCCTGCGGACATCGACATCCGATGTGACGTATATGCCATCGGTGTGATGTTGTACCAGATACTGGCGGGGCGCATGCCGATCGATATTTCAGGCAAACCGCTTGCCGAGGCCGCACGCCTCATCCGAGAATCCGATCCAAAACTCCTGGGCTCCGTCGATCCGTCGTTTCGCGGTGATATTGAGACCATCGTTGCAACGGCCATGGAACCCGACCGCAGTCGCCGCTATGCATCCGCTGCTGCGCTGGCTGAAGACCTACGACGATACATCGCGCGCGAACCCATCGCAGCACGACCGGCGAGCGCGATGTATCAACTGACCAAGTTCGCAAGTCGAAACAAGGCGGTGGTGGCCGGCGTTGTTACGAGTTTTGTCATCTTGCTAATGGGCATCATCGGGACGACCATTGGATTGAACTCCGCATTGAAAGCCAACGCGGAACTCAAAGATGTGATAGCTGAGAAAGATCAAGCCAACGCCGACCTGGAACGGGCAAACCTCGACTTGGAAACGCTTACCGAAAATCTCCAAGCGGTCGTCTCGTTTCAGAAGTCTCGCATCACAGATATCAACCTGAAGACCATGGGCACCGGCCTGCGCGAGTGGATGATTGCCAACGTTGCGGATGAGCAGCGCACCGCCCTGTCAGAGATACTCAAGCCCGTCAACTTCACGGATGCATCAAAGGCCGCGCTGCGCACCAATCTGTTTGAATCGACCATTGCCGCAATCGATCGGGAGTTCACCGACGATCCGGTCACCCGCGCCGATCTGCTGCTGTCGACCGCAATCTCGATGTATGAACTGGGAATCTATGACCTCGCGTTAACATCTGCAGAGCGTGCACACACCTTTCGAGCGGAAGCACTGGGAGAAAACCACATCGATACCGCGGAGGCGTTGAGTCACGTTGGGCGCCTGCAAAACCGACTTGGCAACTATGAAGCGTCTTTGGAAACATGGCAGCGTGTGGAAGCAAAGATACTCTCCAACGCAGACGATCATCACAAGAACTTGATGTACGCCCGCAACGGGATTGCCGCCGCGTTGGGAAAACTCGGAAGGCTCCAGGAATCTGCCGAGATTCACCAATCCGTGCTTGAGAACCGAACGGAGCGACTGGGAGCCGATCATGAGCTGACTCACGGCTCCCGATATAACCTCGCGACCGCGCTCGAACGGATCGGTCGCGTCAAAGAGGCGATCGACTTATACCAAACCGCCCTCGACGGTCGCCGGCGCATTCTCGGAAACGAACATCCAGAAACGCTATCCGTAATGACAAGCCTCGCCGGAGCGCTGGAATCGCTCGGCCGCGTAAAGGAAGCGGAGAAACTTCTTCGCGAATGTGTGACTACCAGCCGCAAGACTAATGGGAACAAACATCCTGATACGCTGAGCGCTATCAACAGTCTGGCAAGCGTGATGGAGCGCATGGGAGCGCTAGAAGAAGCTGAAGCTCTCTACCTCGAATCGATGACTGGCAATCGAGAAGTACTCGGCGATCGTCATCCAACCGCGCTTTATGCGACGAGCAATTATGGCTACATACTCAGCATTCTGGGCAGAACGGATGAAGCCGAACCTTATTACCGCGAGGTATTGAGCGGATTTCGCGAGACGCGTGGTCCCGAGCACCCAAGTACGCTCGTCGCCATGAATAACCTGGCCGCATTACTTCTGGGCGTCGGAAAAGTCGATGAATCATTTCAACTCTACGAAACAGCACTCGAAGCTCGGCGCCGTACACTGGGCCCCACTCATCCGTCAACGCTGAACTCGACATACAACATGGGCAACATGTTATATCTGCAGGGCAAGATAGCAGAGGCTGAGCCCTTCGTGCTGTTTGCCTTCAAAGAATATCGCAAGCTCGGCGAGAACCATATCGGGTATCTGTATTCACTCGGTAATCTCGGTAGCCTTCGATATTACCAAGGACGATACGCCGAGGCCGAAGAGCTCTTTCGAGACCAACTGAATCGACGTACTGCAATGAGCGGCCCCACTCATCCGGAGACGATCGAGTCACGAAACATGCTTTGTAAAAGTCTGGAGCGACAAGAACGATATCACGACGCGGAGGCGCTGCGCCGTGACTGGCTTGCAACGCTGAACAAGGAAGTCGCAAACGCGCCGGACCATCGGCTTTATGCGGATTACTCGCAGGCACTCCTGAATCTCGGCGCTTGCTTGATTCTTCAACAGCAGTACTCCGAAGCGGAGCAACTGATTCGAGACGCACGAAACACATTCAAAGAGAAGGCACCCAACGGCTTTAAGAAATATTATTCAATGTGCCTACTAGGTGAAGCGCTTGCAGGCCTCGACCGCTGCAGTGAAGCGCGACCTCTGCTTACTGAAGGAGCAGCAGGCGTTCTCGAACGGCTCGAAGAACTCAACAAAGTTGACCGACCGAGGACTCGATCCGAAGCAGAACGACGAAGCGCACTATGCGACATCGACTAGAATTGCCCGCAGTGTTCACGTCAGCTTCAGCACCAATTCGATTCTGCATGATAAGACCAAATCGGCTGGATTAACGTGCCCTCCGTTACGTTCACGTCAGAATTGCCGTGCTTATCTCGTGCATCACGCATCTCTTCGATATCGAGGTGCTCAGTACTTATGTGATGCAATTCAACCGAGGGTCGAAGCCAATATGCCAGCATGAAAGCGACTCAGAGTAAGACGGACATCATTAACTCATCACTGCAATTCGCTCCTTTCCATCGGTCGGTCGTGCCAAAGGAAAGGATCATCCGACTACCAGTCAGGAACGCAACCATCTCGGTGTGGATCTGCAGCAACTCAATCAATCGCTGGGGGCGAAAGCGCGCCCAACGCATCCAATCTTACCGATACCACCTCAGCGATGGCTTCTGCCATTAACTTTGCCGCCTCTGGCTGAGGATGAATGCTATCGAATAACAATTGCTCTGGCGGTATCGTCGTCCCCATGGCTGCTTTCCAGATCGGCGTAATGTCAACGAACGAAACACCGGCTTGCTCTGCCCAACCGCCTAATATTCTCGAGGGTTGTTGGAAATTTGGATCATCGCCCAATTGGCAGCTTTCAGGTGAATATACCAGGACCAGCGGCACCGACACCTGCTTGCAATACGCATTCATGGACGATAAGTCTTCCAAGCAAACATTCCACGCCTTCTTCACCGGTTCCGGCAACGGATCGAGGTAGATATCTTCCTTCGTATTGAGGGCGGACGGATGGCCGCTGCGGGTCGGATCGTTCTGGGCCCATACGCGCGCATCGGCAAGTTCCTGATTGCGACGAACGGCCACATGATACGAAATGGCCCGCCAAATCCCGCTCCAATGTGTCGACGTGTTGAGAGCAAGGTCCAAATCACTCACCTTCGGATTACCGCGCCCAATATCGATCGCGTCGAGCATGTCGTTGATACAAAACTGTAATACCACGACATCCGGCTTAATCACCGGAGCCAACTCACGCAATAAGTCCAGCTCTTGCCACGTGGTATAACCCGAAACGCCCGCATTGATACATCGCACTTTGCGACTGGCGTCCTTACCGTTAAGCACCGTCTGCGCCTGCTGCGAAATTCGCTCGCCATCTTCCAGCAGAAAGCCGAATGTGATGGAATCTCCGATGAACAAGATCCGCTTCTCATCATCAGCCTTGCGCGCGGGTATCGGTCGATCGCGCAGGCCCAATTCGTTGGTCGTCAAGTAACAGCCGGAGCCGAATCCTTCTGCATTGACCCGATGAAACCAGCCGCGCGATTCATGGCGCGTGATAATCGGAACGTGTTTGTCCGCCCGCGGATACGCGACCGCCAAACCGCGATCGACCGTCAGCACGGCGTACGCAACCAATACGATTAACATCATTCGCGGCCAATGCTGACTGATGCCGCGCAAACGAGCCGCCAACGCGATGGCCAACACTGTAAAAGTTGCGGCAACACCGTGAATCAGAGTCGTCGCAATCAATGCTTCGGTTTGCGCAGGGATCAACTCAATTCGATCCACAAAAACCAACCCGATGACGCACGCAAGGAAAAACAGCAGCGCCGCAAACAACTGAACCATCAGCAGCGCGCGCAGCAACCGCGCGCCGCCCGCCGGCGGGGATGGCGTAGGCGGGGCATCGTGATGATTAGTTTCAGCTGGCGGAGTCATCTACTACTCAAGACTTAGGGCAATAGTACGCTGCCGACGCTCCAAATTCAGAAGATTGCGACCCGGCATGAGATCATGCGTATTGCAATCGACCGTCATCGATAGCGCAAACACGACTCAGCTTCTGCGGACGTGACCTATTTCTTGTAAAGGTAAGCTGCTTCGATCCGCCGCGCGCGGGTTCCGTCGTGTACGGCCATCTGCCCGCCCGACCACATCGAAGCCGAGCCAAAAGTGCCATCCTTAGCGACCGCGTAGAACTTCAAACCGAACTTGGCCCGCCCCTTCGCATCGCGCAAGCGCGGTTCGGCATGATCGGCGATGCGTTGCAATACTGTTAAACACGCCTGCTCGGGGCTTTGACCGTAACGCATTGCTTCGACGATTGCGAATGACGAACAGTTCTGCAAATTGGCCTCACCCCGCCCCGTCGAACCGGCCGCGCCGATATCATTATCCACATAAAGCCCCGCACCAATGATCGGTGAATCACCCACGCGACCGGGAATCTTGTAAGACAATCCGCTCGTCGTGGTCACACCGCCCAAATCGCCGTTCGCATTCAAAGCGCAGCAATTGATCGTGCCCCATGTAAACGGAATCGCATCAGGGTTACCCGGAATGGCCCCTTTGAGCTCTTCTACTTCGACCCAGTCATCATTCTTCGAATGCGACTCCTTCCAGCGCAACCAAATCTTGCGCGTATTCTCGGTGAGCAGGTCCTGTTCCTTAAACCCGTGAGCTTTGGCAAAACGCAACGCGCCTTGGCCGACGAGCAACACATGATCCGTCCGTTGCATCACCAAGCGTGCAACTTTTGAAGGATTCTTGATGCCCTGCAGCGCCGCGACCCCACCCGCCTTATGCGTCGGCCCGTGCATTACACTCGAATCAAGTTCGACCACGCCGTCTTCGTTGGGCAAGCCGCCGTAGCCGACCGTGATATCACTCGGATCGTCTTCGACGATGTTGACGCCGGCGATGGCGGCATCGAGCGGGTCGGCACCCGACTTCAATTGCTCCATCGCCCGTTCGATGGCGGCCATGCCGTTAGCGCTGGCAATGACCACGGGCTTCGCACGCCCCGCGCCGGTCTTGGGCTGTTTCTCATCTTGCGCCTGCGCCGCCCCCGCACCGGCGGCACCTGCCGCCAACCCGGCCACTGTGGCGGCACCGGCCTTCATAAAATGACGTCTGTCTAAATTTCGTATATCGCTCATCGGCGGCACCCCATTTCCCAACCAAGTATTTCTCATTCAGGCCGTTCGCGAACGAAAACAAAGAATGCGCTGCGGCACCGGCTAAGGCGGTTCACGACTGAGTGCGACATTTGCGCTGTGGCACCGGCTAATAGCCGGTACATTCTGACAAATCATCTACTGTCGCAGTCATTCGTGAAGTAGCCTAACAGCCGGTGAAAACACCGCGCGATTCTCAATCGCAGGCATTCGCAAATCCACTCGACGCATTAATTTAACCGCTTCGCGCGCGAGTTCCCAGCGATATGCCGGTACGAATAAATGAAATGGGAAAAGAAGAGATTCCTGACGGGTATTAGATCGCGCATCCAGCCTTAAGTGCGGCGTTGCACCACAAACTCGGCAGCCGTCGTCAACGCCGCTTTCGCATCAGTTTCGGGCAAATCGGCAAGGGCTGCCACGGCGCGGTCAACGTAATCACGTGCGACGTCAAACGCCTGTTCGACACATCCCGACTCGGCCAACATCGCGCGGGTGTGCGCCGCCTTATCTTCATGACCATTCGATAAAATCTTGTCGAGTTGGGCTCGGCATTCATCATCGGCAGCTGCGCGGAAGCGAATCAGCGGCAACGTGAGTTTACCCATTTCCGTATCGCGGCCCACGCTCTTACCCGTCTCATCCTGCGAGCCGGTTAGGTCGAGCAAATCATCCACGATCTGAAAAGCAATACCAATGTCGCGACCGAAAGTCGCAAGCGCGTCGACCACCGACTGTTCGGCTGTTGCCCAACGCGCCCCGAGTTCGCAACACAGCGCCGTGAGCGACGCAGTCTTACGTTCGATGATGTCAAAGTACTCGCGCTCGCTCAACTCCAAATTGCGTCGATGATGGATTTGCATCAGCTCGCCTTCGCAAACCGTATTGGTCACAGCGGCCACGCGTCGCGCGGCTTCGGTCGAACCAATGCTGCTGCACAGGTGATACGCGTGCGAAATCAGAAAGTCGCCCAACATGACGGCAGCTTCGTTGCCGCTCATGCGATTGATCGTCACGTTGCGGCGCCGCACATCGGCTTCGTCGAGCACATCGTCGTGCACCAGCGTCGCCATGTGCACCATCTCCACGACCGCCGCCAGCGTCAGATGCTCGTCGCGAATCCCCCCTGCCGCCGATGCCGAAAGCAACAGCAACTTGGGTCGCAGCAACTTGCCACGATACCCCCGCACGCGATCCACCAACTCCGTCACGAAGGGCAGGTCCGAAGCCAATTCAGCATCGAAACGTGCCAATACCTCGCTTAGGTCGGCAGCAATCGGAGCAGCGATGTCTTCTGTCAGGGGCATAAGTGTCTCTCAGCCACGCGGCTAAACGGATTTTAGATACCCCTGGCTCAGGCCCACAATGGCATCAGAGTTTTTCATATATTTTGAAACAGTTGGATCGTCAAATCCGCCTCCGGCAAAACCCCGGCGGCTTTTTACGGTCGTGCAGAATCTGCCGACCAATCCCCCGAGCGCCCGCCCGATTTCGACAGCAGCCGGATCGCCGCGATCTCAATCCCCCGATCGATCGCCTTACACATATCGTAGATCGTTAGCGCCGCTACCGACGCCGCTGTTAGCGCTTCCATCTCAACACCCGTCCGTGCCGCCACTCGGCAGGTCGCCCTGATTCGAATCGCATCGGCACCGTCGGCAGTAATGTCGATCTCAACCGCATCGAGCGGTAGACCGTGACACAACGGGATCAGTTCGTCGGTCCGCTTCGCCGCCTGTATGCCGGCGATGCGGGCCACCGCGAACACGTCGCCTTTGGGCATCTCGCCGCTCGTTATCGCCGCCAGCGTAGCTGGTTGCATGCGCACCAACGCTTCGGCGGTTGCCGCGCGTTGCGTGACGGGTTTTGCGGAAACATCCACCATGTGCGCCGCACCCGATTCATCGAGGTGCGTGAGTTTTTGTTCGTTCTTGTCGGACATGTAAGTCACTCAGAATGATGTATCGCGGCTACCCCTCGTCAAACTCAAACGGCTTAGGCGCCATCTCCAGCGTTCGGCGCCGCGCCACGCTTACTAGCAAACCCAGCATCAGATAGTTGCTGATCAACCCGCTGCCGCCGGCGCTCACGAACGGCAACGACATCCCCGTGATCGGCATCAGGCCGACTGTCATGCCAAGGTTGATCAGCGTTTGCGCGCAAATGACGGCGCAGATACCGACCGCCAGCAAGCGCCCCAGTGGATCGTTGGTTGCCGAGGCAATCGTCAATCCAAAAAAGATGATCACCAGATACAACAGCACCACGAACATCGCCCCGAGAAAGCCCCACTGATGAGCGACCACGGCAAAGATGAAATCGTTGTGCTCCTCGGGCAGTAAGTCGTGGCGAAAGAACGCCCCCTCGGCGAAACCTTGCCCCGCCATACCGCCGCTACCGATGGCAATCTTCGACTGGGCCAACTGATACCCTGCATCCATGCGCCAGCGGTGGTCGGTCTCATCCTGATGAAACAACGCTTGAATGCGCTCGCGTTGATAGCGATTCATCAACGGAGAAAAATAGAACGACGGCACCGCAATCGCGCCCAGCAAGAGAATGATCGACAGATGCCGATTGCGCGCCCCTGCCACGTACAGCATCACAAAAAGCGTGGGCAACAGCAGCAAACTCGTGCCCAGGTCCGGCTCTTTCAGAATCATCGCCATCGGCACCAGCGTGAGCACAAACGGCATCAACAATCCGACAATGCTGCGATAATTCGTGCGATAGCGCAGGTAGTACGCCAGTGCCAAGATAAAACTGATCTTGGCGTATTCCGATACCTGAAAGTTCATCGGCCCGATCGTGATCCAACGAAACGCATTGCGCCGTTCGACGATGAATGGTGCCATAGGCACGTACCGCGCAACCAGTAACAGCGCCAGCGCCCCCAACGTGACCACAAACAGCGGATACGACCAACGCCCCAATTCGCGATAGCCGATCAGCTGCACCAGCACAAAGCCGGAAAGGCCGATGCAAAGAAACATGAGTTGTCGCAGCGTCGTAACCGGCGGCCCTTCGATATCCGCCTCGGCGGAATACACACCGATGACACCCAGCGCTGTCAAAGACAACGCCGCCAACAACACCGGCCAACCCAACAGTGGTACGCCGCGCCAATTAATCATCGGCAGCGTCGTTCCCTTTGGCGATGCGCTCGGACGGCGTACCCATGCCCAAATAATCGTGCGGACTCTCCAAAATCGCGCTAAACACTTGCCGCCCCACCGGTGCCGCCACTTGGCCACCGCTGCCACCGTGTTCGATTACCAGTGCCATCGCCACCCGCGGCTTCTTATAAGGTGCGTATCCTGCAAACCAGGCGTGTGGCAACGGTGTTTTGCGATCCTCCGGAATCGGCGGCCAGCGCTCGACCACGCGCCATTCATCGGGCTTGGCATCGTGGGGCAACTCGAGCAGCTCGCGCGCCCGCTCTAGCGTGGGCGCGACCGTTTCCAGTCGCACCGTCTCGCTCCTTGTGAGTCCGTCGGCCTCGGCCGCTTCGACCGGCACCTCGCGCTCGACGTTAAAGACGTATTTCGTTTTCACCGGCCGCGCAACGCACTGTGCACTCCCCGTCTTACCGCAAATCACCAGATTTTCGAGCGTTGCTTTCTCGTGGGCCGTTCCGCCAATCTCATTCACACACAGATACAAGCCGCGTCGTGCTAACTGCCATTGGGCAGGGCTGATGCCTGCGATCGGCTTCGGTCGTCGTTCGCGCTGATCGCCCATCACCACTGTCGGGTCGCGGTAGAAACCATTGGCCAACGTCGCATACATATTGGCCGCCTGCAACGGTGTGATCTGCATCTCACCCTGCCCAATAGCATAGTTGCAACCATCGGCCCAGGTATAGCCGCGCTCACGATGCGTCTCGATCCAGTCGCTCGTCGGAATAATGCCGTCACGCTCTTCCAACAGGCCGGTGCTACGCACGACCGCACTCGTATCGTGACCGGGGCCGCTAATGAAGTCGTCATAGAACGCACTCAAGCGTCGGGCGTTAACATGCTTACCGAGATCGTAGAAATAAAGATTGCAACTGTGTTGAATCGCACCCGTGGCCGCCATCGGACCATGGCCGGGCAGATGCTTCCAGTGCGTCCAACAATGCCAGTGCTTGGAATGATCGATATAGCTGCCGTCGCAGTCGTAGGTGGTGTTGCCCGTCACCACGCCATGCTTTAGCCCCGCGAGCAATGCCACTGGCTTCACGATCGAACCCGGTTGATACTCTTCAGCGATCGCGCGAAACAGCAGCGGCCGCGTGCGCGCTTCGTCGCGCAGATGATCGTAGTGCTTGCGAAACGTATCCTGATCGAAACCGGGCACACTCACCATCGCCAATACTTCACGCGTGGAGACATCGAGAATCACGCAACTCGCGCCGGTCCGCCCCGCTTCGGCGGCGATGGCTGTTTTCAGAATCTCCGCTACGCGCTGCTGCAAATCAGCATCGATCGTTAACCGCACCGGCGCGCCGTCGATGGATGCGACGGCTTCGATAACTGCGCCGTCGAGATTCTTTTCTTCATAGCCGCGCGTGCCGCGTAATACATCTTCGGCAAGATACTCAACCCCGCTGACGCCGACCAAATCCCCAGCGCGATAGCGCGCCAGCCAGTCGGTCTTACGCGGGTCTTCTTCCAAGCGCCCCTTGGATACCTGCCCGATGCGACCGAGCAAATGCGCCAGCGAGCGATCCTCGGTCTGCCAAACGCGCCGCACCGCCGGCACGATGCGGAAGAACGACAAATCCCCTAGCTCGATTTCGATGCGCGCTTGGAACGCCCGATCCAGATCGCGAATCAGCGTGTGAAAGCGGTCTTCCTCGCGCAGGCGCATGTCTTCTTTTTTTTGTTCAATGCCCGCGCCCGCCCGCGCCTGCCAGATATAGTCGCGCAGAAACTCCACGCTTTCGACGATGGCATCGCGCCGGGCGAAATACTCATCCGCCGACGCCTCGGTCAACTCCGCCAAGCGATCGTAAAGCGTCTGCACCCGCAGCAACGCCTCGGATTCAGCATCCGAGCGCGACATGCGTTGATAGTGACGACTTTGCCGGCGAATCTCGCGAGCATACGCTTTCAAAAAGTCTTCGTTCTCGCTCAACGCGCCGTAATGGGCCGACAAGTCAAACGTCGGCTCATCGGAAACCAGCACCTTGCCGTGCCGATCCAATATCGAACCGCGCAGCGGCGGCAAAAATCGTTTGGGCGCAATCAGCGACTGCTCGGCGCGTTTTTCGTACTGCGGCCCATCCACGATTTGCAGACGGTACAAGCGCGCGATGAGGATCAGCCCACCGAGAATGGGAATCGTCAGGACGACTTTGAGGCGACGTTCAAACATAAGTGCGGTACGAGGGCCAACAGCCGAAGGGTCGGATGGTAAGGCCTAATTGTGCATCAGGCGATGCTTACCCGTCAGACCGAGGCCCGGCTGCAGGCGTTTCAGCACCCAGCACACGTAGGGGGCGATGACGGCGGTATAAGCCGCCTCCCAGACGGCCAGCGCGATCAGCCCGCCGATCGCCACCGACCGATCGGCCACCACCGCCATGTGCGCGATGACGGCAGCGCTGACGACCAGCTTGGCACCAAAGCAATACAACACCTGCGCCACCGGCGTGGCCCGAAAGGTGTATTCGCGCAGCCCCACCATCATCATGGCGGCGATGCTGTAAGCCACCGCGCATATACCCACGTTGGAATAGGTGCCAAACCCGATCGACGTTAGATCGACCATCAGCCCGATGCACCACGCCGCAATAAACGCGTCATAGCGCTGTGCCATCAATGCGTAATAGACCGCAACGATGATCAGCACATCGGGCCGTACGCCGTGGATCGCGATAAAAGGCGCGACCGTCGTTTGGAAGACGGTCGCGACGTAAATCAGAATAATAAAGGCGATCCACCGCATCGTAATCAGGGGCTACCGGTCGAGGGTTCGGGTTGCTAACGCCCCGACATTCTATCAATTGTGCGAATTGCCGCGCGGGCAATGGCTACGCGCACGTAATCCGACTGCCCGACCGTATCAAACGCCTCTTGCAGCGGTTGAAGCGCCTGGGCATCGGCCAAAGCCTCCAACGCGAGGGCCGCAATGCCGCGAATGCGATCGATCTGCTGCTGGGGCGGATCATTGGGAGCCGAACGGTCGGGATCATTGAAAAACAGGTATCGAATGGCCGGTTCGAGCGCTTCACGCTTGCCTAAGACGGCCAGCCCGCGCACGGCGGCGGCGCGCACCTCAGGAAACTCACCGTCGCTGAGCCGCAGCCAGAATAGCTCTTCCGCCGCCTCCACGCGGGCATTGGCCAGCATGGTCAATGCAATCGTGGCTTCTTGCGGTTCGGCACTTCGTCCAACAAATAACAAGCGCGCGATGGCCTTTTCATCACCCAAAGCGGCCAACGCTTCCAAGATCTGAAACAGCGGCTTTTGTTTCTTCTCTTTCGATAAGGCCTTTCGCAGAATGCGTTTCATCTTCGGATCGCCCAAGCGACCCAATACCAACGCCGCGTTGGCACGCACCGTCTCGTCGGAATCTTCCAGCAGCAGCACCGCCAACTCGCCCGTGCGGCGACGATCACCGAATTGATGCAAGGCAAACAAAGCCGCCGCGCGCACGTTTTTGTCATGTGCCTCCGAACGCGTACGAGCCAACTCGATCAATTGTTTGCTGTTGGACTCACCGGCGGCCAAGAGCGCTGCGAAGCTGGCACCAGGGTAGGCGTTTTCAATATTCAGCGGAATCGCCTTCAGTTCGTTGCCTTCTTTGGGCGCAACCTTGCCAAAGGCCTCCAACGATTGCATTCGCAACGAAGGCGAGCGGCTGAAAGCGGCGTCTTCGAGGCATTTAACCGAAGCCTGTCGAAAGGCACGGCGCTGATTGCCGTCGATCACCCCCATCGCCGGTGGCTGACTGCAACCCGTGAGCGTGATGCCGATTAACGTGATGCCGCAAAATGCGTGTAACGATTTCATTCGCTGCTCTCCGTAGCTTGCGCGCGTTGCCGACGACGCCGCCAACGCAGTCCCAATCGATCGAGGTACAACAGGACGACCAGCGCCACCAGTGCTTGGGCGAACCAATCGCCGTAGCGCGTGTAAAGCGTGACCCGCTGATCGAGCTGAATCGGTCCCGACGCCACGCCCGGCACTTGCCAGGGCAGATCGCGCCAGCGCCGCACCATTCCCAAATCATCGTCTAGCTGTTCGGTCAGCAGTTGAGCCGAAGTTCGCCAGACGGGATTATTGGGACGTACATTGCCGAGCAAGCGTTCAATGCGATTGGCGTACAACTCAAACTCGGGGCCCAAAAAGCGCCAGGCGCGGCGCAACTGATCCTTCGCGATGCGCTTTGCTGCCGAGTAGGTATCCTGAAACTTCGCTGACGAGGCTTCCAGATTTTTGAACTTCTCACTCGTATTGCGCAAATCCTGCAGGGCCTTTTCCACCTCATCCAGCTTTTCCAACCGTCGCTCATCAGCGGCCACGCGGGTGCTGATACGGCCGTTCGGATCGATGATCGCGCTGGCGCCGGTGTTCACGCTGCGCGCGATCGCGATGCGATTTTCGACCGCTCGAAACACGCCGCCCGCCAAGTGCTGCTCGAGTTCGGACGCGTGAAAGAACCAGCCGTCGTTACTCAAACAAAGCAACACGTCGACAGCCTTGCGCGCATCGCCATCCGTCGGTCGAACGAAATCGCGACAGATATACGGCATCAACTCTTCGTAACAAATCGGTGTACCGGCCCGGAGTACGGGCATGTCAGCATCATCGATGGGGATCTCAAAAATCGGCGCGTCGGTACCGGCGGATTGCGAGTAGTGCGCGCCGGAGTCGGCAAAGGGCGTGAGCGAATTGAGTGCGTTGTATATCCATGGGATCGAATAGCGAAACGGAATGTATTCACCAAACAACACCAAATGCCGCTTGCTGTAGGTCGTCGTCGGCATCGAACCGCCGGGTTCGATTAAGTACGCCGAATTAAACGCCCCCACGCGTGGCGGTTCAAAATCACGATCCACGCGGTAACCACCCGACCCCAGAATGATTGGCACCTCAGATGTCGTTGCCAACTGCTGAAAAGCATCATACTGCTGTCGCGACAGCCGCTGGATCTGATTGACAATCTGCTTATTCTTGAGGAAAGCCAAGCGATCTTCGTAGATCAGCGCCATATCTTCCGATCCGTACTGCAAGAACTCGGGATTCGGATAGATATACGGAATCATCGCCTCCGGCATCAGCACCAAGGCCGGTGATGGCTGCCCGCCCGCAGCCTTGCGTGTGAGTTCGAGATGGGCCGCAAACAACTCGGCCTGTTCGAATTGTCGCCGCGGCAGCGGCGGTACCTGCTTCAGAATATCGTGCTGCATGACAGCAATCGTCGGGCCTTGGCTGAAGTTCTTCTCGCTCTTTTGGGCGCTGCCATAAATTAGCGTCAGGCTCACCACGACTGCCGTCGCCAGAATCCCGATCGACAACTTGGGCCGACCCTCGCGCCGATCGATCACAATCGGCAGCGTCATCAAATCGACCAGTACGCCGTTGACCATCATCAGCATGAAACTCACGCCGTATGCGCCGACGACATCCGCGATTTGAATGATCGAAAGTTGTTGGTATTGGCTGTGCCCGAGTAATACCACCGGAAACGCGAGCCCACCGACGGAGCGCAAGTACTCCAACGCCACCCACGCTATCGGTGCCGCCACTGCCATCGGTACACCGCGACGCTTGGCCTGCCGGATGCCGAGCGCCGCCAATGGCGCGGCCAACCCGAAAAACAAACACAACGTGATGTAACCCGGCATCGTGATCGGCAGCAACCAATGCGTATTGAGCGCAAAGTAACCCGCGCCGAACAGATAGCTACCGACATACGCATGCCGCGCCTTAGCGGCATATCCGATGGCCATCAGCCACGGCACCATGCACACGTAGGCCAACCACCAGATGCCGACGCGTGGGAAAATCAGAAAGCACATCCCCGTCGACAACAGGCACAGCAAGACGATCACGCCGAAGCGATGAATGCCTCCCATCGCCGAAACCAGCATGCCGCCCGATGCGATCTCGGTCGCATGTGAAGCATCATTTGAATTGGATGGCAAATCGGAAATCGCAACAGCCCTCCGCTGGCAGTGGATGTCATCCGTGCATTACGGGCGGTGATTGTACCCTACTGTTATCGAAATGGCCCGAGTTGCGTGCACAGCAGTATTTCGAAGCAACTTGCAGCGTGCCGCTGGTCACCTTGTTCGCAGCGTATCACCGGTCAACTTGCTCGCTGGGTCCCAATAGTCTGCTTGCTGCCAGTGTGAATGCTGGGTGCCACTGGTCAGCTTGCTGCCAGTCCGAATGCTGGGTGCCACTGGTCAGCTTGCTGCCAGTGCGAACGCGAGACAACGTAAGCCACCCAAACTCAATCGCCATCAACCAGTCCGCAGTGCTAAATCACATTCGCTAGGCACCACCCCGAATCACCGCATCTTCATCACCCGCTCCGCCAATTCCCGCGCCGTCGCTTCATCCTTCGCCTCACTGATCACCCGCGCGATTGGCTCGGTGTTCGACGGTCGAACATGCACCCAACCATCATCCCAATCCACACGCACCCCATCCTGATCGAGCACGCGCCCATCGGTCTCGGTCTTGATCTTTTCCAACCATGCCGGCACGGCGGAAAGATCCATCTCAATCTTCTCTTTCACCATCGTGTAGGCCGGAATCTTGTCGACGATGCCGCTCAACGGACCGCCATCGGCGGCCAACAAATCGAGCGCGATGCCCATCCCCGCAATGCTGTTACGCACATACACAATGCGCGGATCGATCACGCCGCCGTTACCCTCACCTCCGAAAACCGCCTGTTCGCGCATCATCGCATCCGAAACGTTTGCTTCACCGACCGCCGTGCGAATCACACGCGCCTCACCACCAAACTCGGCGGCAATTTCGTCCACCATGCGCGACGTCGACAAATTTGCGGCAATTGGGCCGGCTTGCTGCGCCAACAAGTGCCGACTGCACAACGCCAGCGTGTACTCCTCACCAATATATGTACCGGCCTCATCGACAATGGCCAGTCGATCAGCATCCGGATCCTGTGCAAAACCGATATCCGCACCTTCGCGCGCCACGGCTTCTGATAGGTCGGTTAAGTTCTCGCGCGTGGGCTCGGGCGTATGGGCAAAGCGACCGTTGGCTTCGGCGTTAAGATGAACGATGTCGCAGCCCAACCCTTGCAACAGTTGCCGACCTTCTTCACCGCCCGCGCCATTCACGCTATCCAACACCACCTTGAATTTGCGCCGCCGAATCGCATCACCATCGATCACGCCCAGCACCTTGTTCACGTGAATTTCGATAGCCCGCTCGTTAAACTCACCGGCCCCCACCTCTTCGGCGCCGCGCAACTTAAATGCCGAATCGTGATAAATATCGAAGATGGCTTTGGCTTCCGGCGGTGTCGGGGCGAAACCGCGCTCCGTGAGAAACTTGATGCCATTCCACGGGATCGGGTTATGGCTGGCGGTGATTACGATGCCGCCTGCCGCCTTCAATTCGCCGATCATCAAACCGGCGGCGGGCGTGCTGACAATGCCCAGCCGAATCACGCGGCAACCGGCGGCCTGCAAGCCTGCCGAGACCGCGTTCTCCAACATCGCCCCACTAATACGCGAGTCGCGCGCCAGCACCACCATCCCACCTTTGAGGCGCGTGCCATAGGCCGCGCCCAAATCTGCCGCCAAGCGCGGCGTCATGGTCTCACCCACGATTCCGCGCACGCCCGAAACACTCATCATCAACGTCATCGTTCACCCGCCAACTATTCACAAGGCCGAGGTAAGCACCGATCGCGTCGTACTCACTCGAACTGCCAACTTTGATTAAGATGCCCGCTATGCTCGGTGATTCTCCCCTGTCCGGCAAGACGACTGACCTCGACGCGACCGTCACTAGCGACGCGTTTTCCCCCACGGAATTCGCCGATAAGCTCGCCGGGTTAGAAACACAGTTCGCCTCACTGCGCGCCCAGTTAGAAACGTTGCAGCGTTACGCCGCCGTCGGCACCATGACGGCCGTCGTCGCCCACGAAATGAACAATTTGCTCACGCCGCTACTCAGCTATAGCCAATACGTGCTGACCAAAGATGACCCGGCCCTGTGGCGCAAAGCCCTGGAACGCAATGTCCGTCGCGGCGAGCAATTGGCCCGATTGTGCGGCAATATTCTGTCCACCAGCAGTTCGGGCCCGCGCCGCATCGAAACCGTGCAGGTTCGACCGTTGGTGGAAGAGTTACTCGACATCTCTGGGCGCGATTGGAGCAAAGACAAGATCGCCACGCAAATCGAGATCGAACCCGGTACGGCAGTGCGGGCCGATGTCGGTCATTTGCAACAGGTGCTCTTAAATCTATTGATCAATGCACGCCAAGCGCTGCGGCCCAAGGGAGGTAGGCTAACCGTCTCGGCATCCATCGAGAATGATCGCGTAACGATCAGCGTGACAGACAACGGCCCCGGTATCACCGCCGAAAACTTGCCACATATCTTTGATCCATTCTTTAGCACCAAGCAAACCAGCACAGACGCCGGCCAGTCAAACAACGCCGGTCTGGGGCTGCACATCAGCCGCAATCTGGTTCAACAGATGCAGGGAACATTAGAAGCCGATAGCACCGCAGGCCAGGGTGCAACCTTTCGCATCACGCTGCCACAGGCAGACGCGGAGTTGCCGAATAGCATTTGAAATTTGCGTACAGCATTTGCGCTGTGGCACCGGCTAATAGCCGGTGTATAGCCACGACCGTTATCATTGTTAGACGCAGTAACTTATGAAGTGCATTAACGGGTGAACGCGATACCGATGCGGAAGCGATCTTCCTGCGGTTCGCAGTTTGACACCTCGCCCGTACAGATCGGTGAATTCACCAGCGATTCAAAGCGAATCATCAGCGATTGCCCAGCCGCAACCGGATCGTCCGCCAAGCAAGCCAATCCACCTGCCGACGCATCGACGCTGGTGGCCGACACCCGACGATCGGGCAAAATCAAAGTCAGCGTTTCTTCACAATCGGTGCGTACACACTTGCGCGATTCAAGCACGCGACTGTCGCGATCGCGCCGCCGAAACAACTGAGCGACGATTTCCCGACCGACCATTACGCGCGGATTGGGATCGTCTGCCGGTCGCACATGCACCAATGACTGCGGCTCAGCGTCCGTATCCAATACGCCGAAATATCGGGCGTCACATCCGACGCAGCACCAACTCGAGCCGGTTTCGCCGGGCACCGGCAGATACAATGGCAACTCGGCACGACAGTCATCGCAATATAAGTGCTTACGATTCAGGGTTTTAGAGTTCATGGCCTATTCCCGCGTCAGAACGCTCATCAGCGCCGCGTTACACCTTACAGCCGGTCCACCATGCAACATCGGATGTTTTCGAGGTAGATGCAACGAAATTCGGCAATAACCATTTGTCCGACCGGAATTTCCAGACGAACCGAGCGGGAGCTATACTGCACCATGAATAAATTGACGACCCTGACGACAACCGTTGCACTGACATTCTCGGTCTTCGTATCTGGCTGTGAAGCGGGCAAAACCGACGCTGCGCCGTCGCATCCGACCGACACTGGTAGTCAAAAGATCAAGACGTCGCGACAATCGGATGTACCTGAGGAGGCTTCCGTCATGCCCGACAAAATTGAAAAAACTGAAGACGAGTGGCGTGCACAACTAACGCCCGAGCAGTTTCGCATCACGCGCGAAGAAGGCACCGAGCCCGCCTTTACTGGAAAGTATTGGGATCACAAAGGCGACGGCACCTATCTATGCGTATGTTGCGGGCAGGAACTCTTTAGCTCGGATACCAAATATAAATCGGGCACGGGCTGGCCCAGTTTCTGGCAACCCATCGAGAAAGAGCACATCGAAGAAAAAAGCGACATGAGCTACGGCATGATCCGCACCGAAGTTGAGTGCAGCCGCTGCGGCGCACATCTCGGTCATGTATTTAGCGATGGTCCGCAGCCGACGGGTCAGCGCTATTGCATCAACTCGGCGTCGTTGAACTTTAAAGGCAATGACAGTGCGGATGCCGAAAGCAAAGCCGAGTCGGCGTCGGATTGATCGCGCAGCGCGAGAAGAACCTATTAATCATCGAAGTCAAAAAAAGAAAACGCCGTCCTCATTATCAACGAGGGCGGCGTTTTTGTTATTCCATTGGTAAAGCTGCTTCGATCGACGGCGTCGATTAGATAATCTTCTCTTCCTCGCGCAGGATGCGGACCAACTCTTTCGCTTGCGCCGCGACGTCGCCTTCGATCTTGCGACCCGGCGGACGCGGCGGCGGCGGTGCATAACCGTGCATGCGTGTTCCGACCTTCGCATCGGATAGATCATCAGCACTAAAACCGAGATCGGCGAACGTTTTGGTATCGATGGGCTTCTTCTTGGCTTTCATCAGGCCCGGCAACGACGGGTAACGCGCCTCGACATACCCCTTCTCAATTGTAAACAGCGCCGGCAGTTGTACCTCGACGATTTCTTCCGCCCCTTCGATCCGACGCTTGGCCGTCGCGCTCTTAAAGTCGCCAGCCCATTCGATATCGGTAACGGCACCCACGTGCGGGATATCGAGGCACTCGGCCAACGCGGCACCGACCTGACCGCGGTCATAATCGATGGCGTGCTTGCCGGCGAAGATCACATCGAATCCGCCATCTTTCACGGCAGCCGCGAGGATGCGCGCCACCATTAGATCGTCGGCTTGCTCGAAGAGCGGATCGCAAATGTGCATCGCATGATCGACGCCCATGGCGAAAGCCGTGCGCAACACATCGACGGCCGCATCCGGGCCGAGCGTGAGCGCCGTAATCTCTGCGTTGGCACCCGCGTTCTTTTCGCGAAACTGCAAGGCCGATTCGACGGCGAACTCGCAGAAGGGGTTCATCACGAATTTCACACCCTTCGGGTCAATGCCGCTGCCATCGTCGAGAACGTTAATCTTGGCCGTCGATTCCGGCACGTATTTCACTAACGACAAAATCTTCATGCTGCTATCTTCCACTGATGTTGCTGCTTATGCCGACACTTCCATTTCGCGGCATGACAATCGAATTTTATTCGCGTGGTCGTAACTTGCCGCCAGTTCTTGGTGCCTCAACGACGCACCATACACTTCACGCGATCGCGACAATCATTCTAATTCGGCCACAGGCCGCGGCTCTGAAGTTCAATTCGGAAACGCCGTCGCTCTGAAGTCGTCATTGCAACGCCGCGATCACCGAGCCGTCAAACTTCGAAATTCTAGCGTTTTGACGTTTTGACGTTTCGACGTTTACTTCTTGAACGCCAGGATCTCGTCCGCCAACTTGTCGATGCCTTCACCGTGCGACGCAACCGTCTGAACAATCGGGCGGTCGCTGCCAACCGTTTCGCGAATCTCGGCCTCAAGCTTGCCCGCACCGTCGAGGTCGGCTTTGTTGATCACAAACAACTCGGCTACTTCGACGATGCCCGCCTTTTCCATCTGCAAGTCATCACCCGCACCGGGCATCAACAGCAGTGCCAACGGCGACGCATATTGCCGCACCGTCACATCGTTTTGACCGGCACCGACCGTTTCAACCAATACCACGTCGATATTGGTGCGCTTCAACACCTCGATCATTGCGCCGGTCGTCGGCGCGATACCGCCCAGTTCGCCGCGGCTGGCCGACGAGCGCAAAAACACGCCCTCATCCCCCGCCGCCATTGTCATGCGGGCGCGATCACCCAACAGGGCGCCACCTGTCAACGGACTGGCCGGATCGACCGCCAATACCGCCACGCGCTTGTCGCGCTTTCGCAGTTCTCGAATCAATCGCCCGATGAGCGTACTCTTGCCGACCCCCGGCGCGCCGGTAAAGCCGACCGTCACCATGTTGTGGCTGGCCGACGGCAAACGCTTGGCAATCTCATCGGCAGGTGCCCCATTCTCCACCCAAGTTAACACCCGACCGATACTGACGCGGTCGCCCGCCGCCAGCCCATTTAGCCACTTGTCTAATTGCTCGCTTCGCTCGGCAGCGCGGCGCTGTTCGGAAACCTTGTCCGCCAACGCGTTCACATCGCTGACGATCTTCTCCATCGAGACTTCGGTCTCGAAGATCAACGCACAACCCGCGTCGCGCATCGCTTGCACATCGTCAGGCGGAATAATGCCCCCGATCGCCACCGGAATATCCGCACGACCGAGCTTCTTTAGTTCTTGTATGAGAACCGGCACCAACGTCAGGTGCGCGGCGCTGTGAAAACTCGCTCCCAACACATCTACGTCTTCTTCGACCGCCGCCTTGGCCGCCGCCGCCGGCGTTTGCCAGAGGCCGGTGTAGATCACCTCCATGCCCGCATCGCGCAGGCCGCGCGCGAGCACTTTGACACCACGGTCGTGTCCGTCGAGTCCGATCTTGGCCAAGAGTATCCTCGTGGGGGTTCTATCCATTGCGTCTCGTCTCTGGGAGCGGCAACGGCCAGACCGACCGCCGCCAAACTGCCGGGAAAGCGGGGAGTATCGGGGTAAAAGGGGGTTTTGCCAAGGAAGGGGAATGATCGGTTGGTGACGCGAGTGGATAATGCCACTCGTCAAGGTCCGACCAAAACCGACTGCCGAAAAAATCGATGTTTGAATGGTTAGAAAAGCGTTTTGGCAGTTCTCTAGATGCAATCGCGAGGGGCAGCTAGTCCGCCATAGCTCATTGCATTCTTCGGGTCGCTTCTTTACAACGCAACAAACCTCACGGATGCCAAACCTCGGGACCATGAAGAGCACGCACGATACATCCCCAACCAGCGGACCCACCCTTGGTGATGCGCTGAGCAACCCGCAAGTCGTCACGCAGATCGACGACGCCTATCCGGTGGTCGCGCTAAGCGGAAAGCCCCTGCCAACATCGGAACTCGAATCACGGGTTACCGCCATCGACGACGTCGACAAACAAGGCGCGGCGTTCACCATTAAGCTCAGCAACACGCGCTACCCACTGCGCCCGATCGAGGGCGCCGATGGCAATGTCGATCGCCTTATCATCCCTGTCGAGCGCCTCTCGCAGGAAGATCTTAAAGTGCTGCAGCGGGTCGCGGAAACGCTGGACTGGGACGCACGCATGTATTGGACGGTCGATCGCCCGACGGTCGACCTAGCCCCCGACACGACCGACCTGTGGGAAGATGTGAATCGAAGGGCGAGGGCTCTGGGCGGCTCGCTCACGCTTATGATTATCTATACATTGTTTCACCTCTATTCCGCATACGTCGTTCTATCGCGACCGATGCCGGGATGGTTTTTTGTCGGCTTGGCGATCTTGGCGTTGGTGTTTGTGGCGGTTGAGTTAGCAGCCAGAATTCGATCGTTAATGCATCAGTCATCGCCAAAGTGGCTGCGTCGCATCGAAGATTCGTGCGGGACGGGGCACATTATGCTCTGGTATTCCTTCGGTGGCCCGAGCAGTACGATCGGCAACATGATGTACGGCGGCGGGCTCATCACCGTAGGCTCGCTCTATTTCTTCTTTCTTCGCCCCCAAAAGCAGCAACAGTCATCGAGAGGCCTCGATTTTCCAAACTGGATGCGTTTGGAGCTATCTCGATCCGACTTTGCCAAACGCATGTCGCGCCTGCGCTGCGTCAGTTGCGACTACAACATCGGCCCCTCGGAGAAATGCCTCTGCCCGGAATGTGGCCTTGCAAACTATTATCTGGCGGAACGTTCGGATGCGCGCGAATTGGCGCTTAAGCATGGGGCCATCTATTCGTCTGACGAAAGCCAGATTTGATATCAGAGGCCCATAGAATCAAATGAATCGATGCTGGTCTTAGGGCGTCAACCCTGATTAATCGTTGGGCGCATCCGGGGTTGGCTGCGTCAGCGAATACGCCGTACCACACTCCGGGCAAACGCCGTCTGTCGGCAAACCGACCAGAATCTGATTGCACGCATCACAAACGGCGCCCGCATGTTCTTTCTTCAACTTCCGATTTTGACGTTCGAATTGCAGTTCTTTGGATAAGCGCAAGGAATCGATACAAAAGTAGGCGCACCACACAAACCAAATGACAAGGCCAATATAAAACAGCACGCTTGAGCCGTGATAGTCGCGCAAGTTTGCCACGAGGAAACCCAACCAGCCCAAGACAAACACTAAGCTATTGCGTATTTGGTAATTGTATGCTTTTTCCGGTGAAGCACGCACTCAAGACCTCTGTCGGATATTCAAGTACATCTAAAATAGATCGAAATTGATCCAAACGGCGGGTAGCGGGTAGGATGGGTTGTACTCAACCCACCGACACACCAGCGACTATAGAATTCTCGCAATCACCGGCATATCGAACCCACCGCCGATTCAATCACTCACCAACCCACCCTACTACGGCTTGGCGAATTAATCGGAACGATCCGATCACCGCTTACCTGAGCAATTACGCTGACGGCACCCACTTTGAAATCAGCTTTGTGAAGCAAAACATCATCAACAGCAGCAAGCCAAATTGCGTTAATGAGAGATGAAACAAACCGACGGCCAGCCCGGCTGACAAGAGAATCAAGCAGGCAATGGAAATGGTCGCGTGGCGGTCCTTCACCCTTCGCGGCTGCCCCGGAATCACACTCAAGCACAATCGTCTGGAGCCAAAGACGAATATCAGCGACAGCACAATTGCCGATCCAAACAAGACCACGGAATCACCTCAATTCATCAAACTCAGATAAAAACCGATTGCGGCAATGAGCTAAACCCACTAATACGCGGTGCAGGCGTCCAAGCGTCACGCCCTGCTCGTTTGGAAAGCACAATCAACTTCACGATTCAATCATCAGAAACAGTTGACATGTCCGTTACTGATGGCGTCGGGATCTTGTCGGCGAAGGCCATCAAAAGGCCGAATCCAACCACCAACCCAACAAACGTCCCAAGCATCGCTGGCCATCCACCACCGATCAGCCAGGTAAATGGCAGCATTACCAAAACACAACCCAGCCATGCACCGAAAAGGGATCGCTTGCGATGTTTTACTCGGGCTTTGTCTTTCATCAGCAGACCTCCGTTACATTAGATTGTACCAATAGGATCACAGATGATCGATTAGACTGTCAAAGATCTATTTCGGAAAAAGACCTTCATGTAAAAGAAGAGAAGCCCCGCGTACCAATTTGGCACACGGGGCAATGCTCATTACAAGTTCTCAATCAACGGTGTCTCGGTGGGTTTGGTACAACCCACCCTACCGCTCACGCCAGCGATTACTGACTCAGCAATTCACCCACAAACACGCTGAGGTCGGATAGATCGACACCGCCACCATTCATGTCGGCACAGGCGCAGTTGCCGCCAGTCGTTGAACCCGTCGTCAGACAATCAACGAAGTTCGAGACGTCGTTACCGTTAATCAGTGCGTCCGTGTTAACGTCACCCAAATCGCCGCCGCAGGTCACCGCACCCGTATCGGGCGCAACGAGCGTTGCATCGAGCTCATTCGGCATCCACGGCTTGAACAAGCTGATCGTGACCGGGCCGGTGGATGGCGCCACATCGGCGGTGAACCAGAACGTGTACATCGTGCCGTAGCGCAACGCATTGGTGTTTTGGTTTTGATTGAACGTCTGGGGCGAGTTCCAACTCACTTCGGTCGCCGACACCGATGAGTTCCAGTCAGTGTTGTCGTACGGATCGCCCGAGTGGTATTCGACATCGTTGAATCCAACGTTACTGATCGAAGCACCCACCGGAATCGGCACACTAAAGCCGCCGGCGGCCAGATCGGAGTTCAGGTTCATCACGTTGTACGTGTAGCGATATTGACCGCCGCCTAAATCGTCGACCTTTCCGGCAACGATGAAGCGACCTTCGAGCGGAATATCGACATTGACGATTTCGACCGACGGATCGGCGACGTTGGCACCACCACCGTGATCGCGCCAAGCCTCAATCGCGGGGACTTCGGTCTGCGTACTATCTTGTAATGAGGCATCGAAGCTCGCGTTCAACGTGATGCGGCGATAGGAAGCGTTGTTCATCGCGTTGCCGGCCGTCGCGTCGTCGGTCGCCTGATATTGACCCTCAACGAAATACAATGCGCCGGGATACGTCGCCGGACTCATGTCGGCTTCGGCAACTTGCAGACGGCCGGTGATATCTCCACCGCCTGCCCCCAGCGGGCCAATGAATGCTGCGGTGTAGCCATGGATACCAGAACGTGGCATCAAGTTACCCTGAATAGCGTTGTATCCGGCGCTGTAACTATCGAGACAACCGGCACCAAGCTGCTGACCACCGACGCCGTTACACACCAAACCGCCACCACAACCATTTGTCGCAGCCGCACAACAGGCGACTTTCAGCCAGCTCATACCGATCTGCATAAGCTGACCATCGTGCAGTCGATACATGTTCATGGCCAAACCGGGCGTGCCATTGTTGGTCCAAAGCATGTTTTCATCGCCAATGTTGCAGGTATCGCTACCCAACGAGTAAGCCTTGATGCCGCCGACGGGGCCGTAGTCTGCAATGCCGTCGATGTCGGTGTAAACAATGTCCGGGCCGATGACGAGACAAAGATCCGGCGTACACGGTTCGCCATTGCCGTTGTATTGTCCGTTCTGCTGAGCACAATCGAGCGGCGACGTCACGATACACGCGTCATTCGGCAAACAGCACGAACCCGTGCAATCGACCGACTGACAATCGGCACCGTCGTTGTATTCACCGCCCATCGTGGCACACTGAAATTCGGAAACGATCTCGCAAGAGCCGTCGCTCAAACAGCAAGCCGCGGTACACGAGGCAGTGGCGCAATCGGCACCGGCATCATAGATACCATTGGCCGCGGCGCACTCGGCTTCCGACACGGTCACGCACGAGCCATCGGTGGCACAGCATGCACCGCTACACGGGTCAGGCAAACACGGTGCGCCGACGCCTTGGAACGCGCCACCGGCAGCACTGCAATCTGTATCGAGAAGTTGCGAACAGGAATCGTTAGGTAAACAGCATGCACCAATCGCTGCCGGTGGGCCACACTGAACCAAGAGCGTACCGCTTCCGGCAGACGTGCCCGGCTGCCAAACACCGACGCGGATCAGGTAGCAATTACCCGCTACAACCGGAACGACCAACTCCGACGAGAAACCCGAACAACCGGGACCATCATCATTACAACCGAGACGAACCAGATTGCTGCAATCGCAACCATCGTACACCACGATATCGCTATCAAAATTTACCGTGTTACAAGTGCTGACGGTTAGGTCATCCGTACACGTTGCGGTGTACTCAAACCAAACGTCTTTCGTGGTCGTACCATCAAATGCGCATTCGCTATGAGTCGGGCCGTCGTCGGTGGCACCCACGTTACTAAACGGGTGCACGCCATCGCCGATCACAATTGCATCGGCACAGTCATCATTAGCAGGTTGGGCAAATGCGGTGGGCGTCATTGCCAAGGCTGCAACCGTGGCCATGGCGCAACAGCACCACTGGCAAATACGTCTCTCAATCATGCAAATCCTCGCTTGGGAAAATAGGGGTGTACGTTCTCCTCCGTAAGTGACTATGCTATCGCAATTTATGGGCGGGAATCAAGCATCCGGCCTGCGAAGAACACAGTCCATCTGTTCTGGGCGATAAATAAGCCGGTTTACTTACGGTGAACGCGACAAGGCCGGTCGCGAATTTGCAACCGGCCCGTCGTCTTCGGCCTGAACTAAGTGGACAGGCAAAAAGAATCATTGACTGTGGTACAGGCGTCTCGCCTGCTTTCACCGCCGAGACGGCGGTGCCACAACGATACATTTTGCAGAAGGACTTAGAAATCGGGCCTGAAGGTGTCGCCAGCACCGCCGACCGATCAACGCGTCTGCCGCTGGCCGAATCTAAAATAGCGGCAGTCATCTGGTCGATCCGACTTGGCAATTCGCTAATTGAAGCTGACGAATGAATACACCAGAATCAGCAGCATGAACACAACCGTCAACCCGTGATACCCGCAGCGCATCCACCTCGTCTTCAAGATCGGCTGCGCATCGAACACAAAGAACTGCACCCCCAAGCGCGCCAGCCAGAAGAAACCGATGAACCCCGTTACCAGACGCGCCAACACGCTGCCATTGGATAGCTCGGCGGCAAACAACAATGAGATCAGCGTGAAGCCGATGATCGTCAGCAAAATAAACGCGCTGTAAACAAGAAACAGTTGCCGCAAGAACGGCGAAAGCGGCTTGAGTTCGGTGCGCCAGTCCAACACCAACGGCACTTGCACCGCCGCTAACAAAACCGCAACGTGTAACAACCCACCGATAAAGACGCATTGTTCGATCGTCGGTAATGTCATCGCATCACTCCCATCACGGAAAAGAACGGTACAAGAACCTGTTCCACAAACATCGCATTCACCAACAATGGCAGCGGTAACACGACCCACGCCGCCGTCCAAAGACGACCGATCCAAACATGTTGCCGCATCAGTCGCTTCATCGAGGTGCGACGCTCCAACCAGCAACCGGGGATTTGCAGCGTGAAGTAAGCGAAAGGCCCACCGAACCCGCCGCCGGCGGGCACCGACATGATGACTTCGTGCACCAAGCCGGACGCTACAAATACCAGTCCCAGCGCGCCGACCGGCCCGAGTAATCGGCGCGTGGGACGAATGATCAGAATATGGCACACATCGCGAAACGCCCGATTCCAACGCCGCGCCCAAAAGTCATTCAAACTGTTGCTACGCGCCGGCCCTTGCATGATGGGCTCGACCGACACGCCCACATGCTGCCAATACGCAGCGAACAAGTGCAAAATGCCGAAGTGCAATACCAAGCAATACGCGCTGATACACACCCACACGGCGACCAAATCACCAAACTGCCGTTGCAGTGTACTTGCCGACGCAAATAACAAGAGGCCCGCAAGTAACTTCCAAACGCCTTCAAAAACGCTAGCGCGCGGAACGTTTGCATGACGATCGTCAGCAACTTGCCTTGCTTGCGTCGTAAAAGGCGTGGGCTCCATACCGGCCCAGCAGAACACGAATTGCATTAGCCCCTTGAACGTAAATCGCTGCCCCTTCCACCACGCAACCATCAGCACCCACGCCTTGCAGGCGAAATACACTGCAAAAGCGAACGTCCACATCCGGAGCCAAGGTCGAACACCGCCTGTCAAAACGACCGTTGCAGCAAGACCCATCGCAGGCAGCGCGGCAAGCGCAATCCGTACCGGCAAAACTGGCCGCGGAAAAGATTTTTCATCATTCACTGGTAATCGAACCGCTGTCGTCGTCATCGCATTACCGCCTTTCCAAAAATCGCATCACATGTTGTTCGTTGTTGCCGTCTCACAAGTCGAGGTCGCCCCATCCAAACATCTCTCACGCCCGGCGAATAATTGGCACCGCACAACTCCGCACCGTCGTACCAATCCTCCTTATCGCGCAACAACGCATCATTCTTGATGTCGATATTGACGCTCACTTGTGGCCACGGTTCGTGCCAAATACGAAAGCGCCTCCGAATGCCACGCCAGTAGGTAAACGCGGTGTAGCGCTCCATAAGGAACTCGGTTAGTGACCCGCTCGCCGCCGCCCGGTAAGCACCGTCCCGAATCGTCCCGTCGTATTCGAGCGCTGGTCCGTTCCAGCCTTTGCAGATGCAACCATGCACGCGACCGCGTGTCGTAGGCCTGTTTTGATATGCAAGACGGCCCCACTGATATGGCAACCCGAATACCGGCGGCCCCAAGGGCACGCTTAGCAAGTTCGGCAGATACTCGGTAAGAAAGTAGATACTTGTCTCGTCTGCGTCGCGCACATAAGTCCGCACATTCAAAAACGGATGATTGCCGATCGGCGCGAAGAGTGCTTCACCCAATCTTCCAAGCCGCGTCGGTCGCAGGCGATGCATATTGAAAGCGACCAAACTCACATATGCACAACCGTCGCGTAAGTCGAGTTCAAACGGCACCAAGGGTTGCAAGCGTTGAGGATCACCCGCGAAGTGAATCATGACCGTGTGCGACCAGTCGCTGGTAAATGGCGGTGCGCCCTCCAGCCTTTTGAATCGTTGCCGCGCCGCAGCGCTCAGTTGTTTCGTTTGGTTAAACTGCATTGGCCCGCCTCGCCTTCGCAATGGCACCCGAATCGATAACGCCGCGCCGCAAACCAACGGTAGCCTGCCCAAGTGACCGCGCGAATTCCGGGCAACCCGGCGACAACCGCAAACGGCCACAGCCACCAAACGCGCCGACAGAGGTAAAGAAACGCGTCCGCCCCACCAAGCATGCGGCCATCAGGTAATGCCAATGCCATCTCGTCGGCGGACATTTCCGGAGACGTTTCGCGCCACTGATGCAGCGAATAAAAGACGAAACCTTTGCGTGTGAGCGTGCCATCGACCTTGCTACGCAGGCGACGACAAACAGCGCATTGATCGTCGTAAAGAATCAGACCGCTCGTGTTCTGCACACGCGAATCAACCGTCACCGCCGCACCTTCTTTGACAGTTATTTCTGTACTCACAGAAAGCGCCTCCTAGAAAAACGACGCCTACGCCACGCCCAACATCTTGCGCAACTTACCACCCATCTTGACGAACTTCACCACCGCCCCCGTTGGCAAGCGACGCAAATCCTGATACCAACTGCTGGTGGTTTCGAAGAACTCGACCATCGACTGCACCCGTTCGCGCACCAGCGCATCGGCCTTCGACTTTTTGCTCGTTTCATTAAGACACTCGCGCAGCATCACCAGCGTCGGATCGATCTCGCGCCGTTTGCGTTCGTCGAGAATGATCTGAAACATCTCCCACACGTCGGTCAGCGACACAAAATGATCGCGACGGTCGCCCATTACATGCGTGATCTTCACGATGCCCCAACTCTGCAGCTCGCGCAGGCTGTTGCTTACGTTCGAGCGCGCCACCGACAACGTGGTGGCGATCTCTTCCGCGTGCAGGGGGCGATCGGAGAGATACAACAGCGCGTGAATCTGCGCCACAGTGCGGTTGATGCCCCACCGGGTGCCCATTTCGCCCCAGTGCAGGATGAACTTTTCTTTGACGGGTTCGAGGTCGGCCATCGCCATTTCTCCTATTTCTGTCTATACAGAATTTACAATAAAAACGGTCAAGAGGCAAGCGAAATTCAGATTAATCCGAAAAATGGCTGTCGTGGCTATGAAACCGCGAATTCTGGCGGAGAAACCGCATGACTGACTGCCCAAAATCCACCAATTCCGCCAAACGCCGATCTGCGGATCAGCCATCTCGCCGTAGGGTGCGGTTGTACTCAACCCACCATCCCCTGATCTCCCGAACTTCGAATGGTCGGTTACGCGTTGCAAAGCAAGGCTACAGCTTGATCACTGATTGCGGCCCAGACTTTCTCCACTTTTCGATGGCGTCGCGAACGCCGGTTGTTGGCGCGCCGCATTCCGGACAGTGGTCACCAATCGTACCATTTAAGTCGTAGTCGCAACGCAAACAAATGCCGTGCGGTTCCACATTTACTGTCATAACCTGCCCGAAGAACCGGTCGATTGTCGCCCGCGTTAGCGCCCAAGCGAAGAATGGCCAATTAATAAGAGAAATAAGAAACAACAGCCTTGCCAGGTTTTCGCTAATCATACCCGCAAGATAAACAACAATTCCGAAGAATGGCGTCACCAAAAATAAAACAGGAAGGAACAGCAGAACCTCTCGCAAATAAGATCGCTGCCGTGCTTTAATCAGCGCCCCACACGATTCGCAATGCCAGATTCGTCGCCAGCCCTTGTAATTCTCAGACCAGACAGGATCAGACGAGTGCCCGCAGTTGCAACAAGCCACCTGCCCTTGCTGTTCGCGATCGTCGTTATGATTTATGTCTCGCTCTGGCAGATTCACGACTTAATCTCCAATCGCGATCCTTGCGGGTTCCACTTCGCGATCGCCTCTATAACGTCCTTCACCGGCGCGCCACACTCGCTGCAGCGCTCGCTCACCGAAAAGTTCAGGTTGTAACCGCACTTGAAACAGTGACCATGCGGCTCAACCGTTTCGGTCATAGATCGACTGAGAATCGTTGAACGGACATAGATCAAGCCAGCGCCAGCCAACAACGTGTCCAGTGCTGTCACCAGAATAAAGAACGATGCAGGTGGATTACGAAAAATCAGGGATCCAATAAATACGAGGAGCGGCAAACTCAAAAAGAACAGAAAAACGAGTATCACCAAATCGACCAGCCCCGATCCCAACACAGGCCGCAGTAATGCCCCGCACGATCTGCAATACCATAGCTGCCGCTTGTGCCGTCCGCTTCCGCGCCACACCGGCTTGCACCAGTGCCCGCAATGGCAACAAGCAACGCGCCCTGTAAGCACGTGACACGCGCGCCGCCAGAATGGTACGTGTTCGATCTCCACCTATTCCGTTACCGCACGCGCGCCGCGACCCTTCCATTTAACGATCGCCTCGCGCACATCGACCGCCGGCGCGCCGCACTCGCTGCATCGATTCCCCACCGAGTAATTCAGGTTGTAACCGCACTGCAGGCAGTAGCCGTGCTTCTCGACCAGCCGCGTCAGTTGGCTATTCCAGACAGCAACCATCAGATAGGTGGTGGTCATACCACATGCCAACGCATGCCCGAGAAATACAACTGCCCAAACCAAGAATGGCGGTTTGCCAAGCGCCAGACTCAACAGCGCAATCAGGAGTGGCAAGCTCAATGCCCACATAAAGACAAACCCGACCAACTCAGCAAAAAACGGAACGCTCGTCGGCGCGATCAGGGCACCACACGACGGGCAGTACCAAATTCGCCGGTCACCGCCTTGCGCACGCCGTGGCGGCGACCATTGCCCGCAATGACAACAGGCAAGTTGGCCGAAAAAGACGCGTAGAAAGCGGGTAGCCCGACTGTTTTTCGGTGGTTTATTCATGCGCGTTCCTTCGATCGCGACGCCGCCACTTGGTTATCGCGACGATCACATGCTTTGCCGGTGCCCCACATTCGGGACACACATCCCCGACAGTGCCGCGCAAGTTGTAATCACATTGCAGGCAATGCCCATGCGGCTCGACAAGCCGCGTCTGCAAAGCGCGACCATACCGCCTACTTAAAAAAATCGTCACAAAACCAAGAAAGAAAAACCATCCGGCGAAAATCAGAAAAAGCACGCTTAGGAACAAATCGTCCGTAAAACCATTCAGCACACGAACGATAAATGGAAAAGCTAACATCAAGAGAAACAAAAGCAGGAGAAATTTTCTCGCCCATTGACGCCGTGCCGGTCGAATCAGCGCGCCGCAGTATCCGCAATACCACTTGTCGCGGCCGTTTTGAGCCGTTTGAGAATTGACGCGCGCATGCCAACATCCACAAGCGCAGCAGGCCACTTCGCCGCGCATCCATCGACGCATGCGGTCTCTGGTCGTCTCGGTGATTTCGGTGGAAAGACGTTCCATGCCCGGCATACCTCCGCCGGGCATATTCTAACGCCTGCGGCCGCGGCGGCCACGATCGCGGCGCGGCTTGCGTTTCTTAACCTCGCTAAGCCGCTGACCCTCGCGCGGGATTTCGATCAGAAAAGACAGGTTGGGCAAACGTTCGACCTTGCCGCTCTCATTCTCGATCTTGCGGAACACCTTGTGCCCGTTCTCCAGATTAAATTCGAACGACGGATCTTGGGCGCGCAGGTCATTCACGATCTGGCCGTATACCTGAATCGGTTCTTCCTGATTGGTCTTCGGGTCTGTCACCATTTTGGTGCGAATCGCATCGGGACCGAAGCTGCCTACGCAAATCGAGACGCGCGGCTCATCCGGGTCGTCGTAGTAATACGCCTCGTGCCCCGCGTCGCGCAATACTTCCACCCATTGCAGCGCCGCCTTCTTGTAATCCTGCAAATTCGGCGTCGCATAGGTCACGCCCACATGCAAGCTGTACTTACCCCGCGCCCGGCGCAAATCCCACGCCGATGGACCACGTATTTCGCGAATGATCGGAATCGGCCGCGCGTGAATAAACGGGTATTGATCCTGAATTGCGAGTTTGCGAATGAACTCCAACTCGGCGCGAATGCGATCGCTCAAAACCGCCTTCACATCATCGACTTCCTTCGAAAATACGCCCGTTTTGGTTTCGGCAAACTTGATCGGGTACACACCGTAGTTCACGCGGCTACGATCGTCATCGTGCTTCACTTCGACCAAGCCGGGATCGAGCTCCGGCACTTCGGCGAGCAACACCGCTACGCGCTCGGCCAACTCCTGCCGTCTCCGACCTTCAAACGCGTTACACTCGATCGTCCAAGGTGTGTAACCATCAGACACGCGGCTGATCAATTCCTTACGAGACTTACCCGAACCGCGCTTTTCACCCTTACGCTCGGCGGCTAACCGTTGTCGCTCGTCGGCGCGCTTGCGATATTCTTCCTCAGCATCGCGGCTATTGTCCGCGCGACCGAATAGGCTGTCTTCCGCACGAAAGGCACTACTACGCCGACCGGTGCGTTCATCCTTTTTATCTGCATCGGCCCGCCGTCGGCGACCGCGCCGCCAGCGACGCCGCCGCGTGGGTTCTTCTTCCTCGTCTTCGTATCCTTCGTCGTAGCCCCCGTCGGGATCGTCCTCATCTTCATAACGATCATCATCGTCGTAGCGATCACGCCGCCGCCGTCGGCGACCATCGCGCTCGTCATCCTCTTCTTCGGAAAATCCAAAGTCATCATCGCGATCGCGCCGATCTCGACGGTCATCATCATCAACTTCACGATTGCGATTCGGTCGATCGTCGAAACCATCGTCATCGCTGTCGCCTTCGGCAGCATTCGAACCACCCAGGCCCCAGCCCTTGTCCATCTCCTTAGCAATCTCGGCCCAGAAACCATCCCACTGCGCCACTCGCGCATTATGGTCAGCTTCCATTTGTTTGATCTGGGCATCGGTGCAAGCGGTGTTGATCAGCGCGACAATGCCGAGGGTGAGCGCTAGAGAAAGAGCGCGAAACGGTAAACCCGTGTTAATGTCAAGTGTCGGGCGACTTCGTACCCGCGAGGCAATGCTTGATTGAAAGGTGGCAACCGAACGGGCGGTATCAACTGCGTGATAGGATCGATCCTGCATAGGGCAATCTCTTATGCTACGTTAAGAAGCGGGCGAGCATCGGCGCGACAACATCTTCATCATCGGCGATTTGGGTTGGACATCAGCGCTACCCGTTTCCTACCCGCTCATTCGGCAGCGGATCGGTCCCCTAACGGGCCAACGCTTGCTTCTGCATTCTACGCAGCCGGCCCAGCCCTGTCCGCGCCGATTTTAGCATCGCATCCATCTGGTCCGCATCAAACGTGCCCGCCTCGGCCGTGCCCTGCACCTCGACAAAGCGGTTTTTCCCGGTCATCACGACGTTAAAATCGACCTCGGCCGTCGAATCTTCTTCATAACAAAGGTCCAGTAAGACCTTACCGTCGCAGATGCCGACGCTGACGGCGGCCACCGAATCGACCAACGGGCTGCGGGTAATCAGCTTCTTCTTTTGCAACAACCGCACTGCATCGACCAGCGCGACATAGGCACCGGTAATGCTCGTTGTACGCGTACCGCCGTCGGCCTGAATCACATCGCAATCAATCCAAATACTGCGCGGTCCGAGTTTGTCAAAGTTCATAATCGCGCGCAGCGAACGACCGATCAGCCGCTGGATCTCGGTCGTACGCCCGTCGACCTTGCCACCGCGATTGCGCTTACGCCGGTCGCCGGTGCTGGCGGGCAGCATTTCATACTCGGCCGTGAGCCACCCCTTGCCCGACTTCTCGCGCCACGGCGGCAAGCCTTCTTCGATGCTGGCCGTGCACAACACCTGCGTGTTGCCGCACTCGATCATCACCGAGCCGGCGGGCGACTTGGTGAAGTTGCGTTTGATTTTGATAGGTCGCAGTTCGCTGGGTTTGCGTCCGTCGAAGCGGGCCATGCACTAAACCTCATTGTTAGATTGCTTTCGCGCGACCGTAGGGTGGGTTGTACTCAACACACCGCCCTATACACCCGGTCACAATATCACCATCGCGCTGTAGCACCGCTTTGTAAGCGGTGATGCGTCATGGTGCAAATCACACTGTATTAAAGCGACCCATCCTTTCCAAAGGAAACTGGGCATTCTGCTGATCCATAAGGGCGATGTAATTGGGCTCACTTGGTTGTATCATCAACAGTTGACAATATTCAATTGTGGAATGCTGCCCATTCCACGGATATCGAATACGGCGCTCAATTATGTGAGATTTCAACAATGCCCAAATCAATCTCTCACGCGTTTAACCTACCACCCAACTCAATTCACGGCGAAGACCGCTGGTTACCGGTGCTACAGGGTCGCGCTGTGCACGAATTTAAACGAATTGACAAGATTACGTTGATATCCACACACGAAACGTACTGGATCAATCGCGTCGACCTTCATATTTCCTGCGAGATCGACGGTACTAAGTCGATACGCATGTTCTGGCGCTTCGACGAGGTTGATCAACTTGTAACGTGTAAATTTGATCGTCGGCACAGCAGCCTGTTTTCATTTGATATTCAATTGGCGAATTCGCCGATTCACTCAAGCAAGTTCGATGTCGGGTCGATTGAAGACGAAGATGTATTCAGGTTGTATTGCAATCAGATCTCCGTTTTGGACGTAGAGATCAGGTGATGCGAATTTCAACTCAAGATACATAGCCTTCTAATCTTGAGAGCTTGGCATGGTCGGCGTATTTAAACGCAACCTCCCGCTCCTCCGCCCCCGTCACCGCAATCTCAACCCACACCGTCCGTTCCGGCATCACCTCGCGCACGCGGTCGGCCCATTCCACGATCACCACGCCACCGGACGAACAAATTTCATCGAAGCCAAGCGCCGTCAGCTCTTCCGGCTCGCCCAGGCGATACACATCGAGATGATGCACCGGCATGCGGCCCTTGTATTCATTGACGAGCACAAACGTCGGGCTGTTGACCTGTCGATCATCGGCTACGCCCAACCCGACGGCGACGCCCTTCACAAAGTACGTCTTACCCGCGCCGAGCTGCCCCACGAGCGCCACCACATCACCCGGTTGCAACAACGCCCCTAAGCGCCGCCCCAGCGCCTGCGTTTGATCGACCGATCGTGTGGTGAAATTCAATTCGGGCATCGTTATTGAAAGTGTTGCCAACCACCGGCGGGCATGTGCGAAAGTTTGCCTTGTTCGTCTTCAACCAACACATGTCGATCGTCGGTTACGCGACCAATCACCGTAATGGCGCAATCCAAGTTTAACGCGGCCAACTTCTCAGTCGCCGCCGAATCAACGGCAAAGAACAACTCAAAATCTTCACCATCACCGATCACCGCGTGCAACAACGCATCATCATCGTCAGCCTGTTCGCACGCCGCGACCGAAGCAACCGACATTAACGCCGACCGGTCAAACACCATCCCTACATTCGACGCCGCCGCCATTCGTGGCGCATCCGTCGCCAACCCGTCCGACAAGTCCATCATCGCATGCAAGTCTTGCCCGAGCGTCGCCCCCAATTTCTCAGCGACGTCGTTGCGCGGCAGAAACCGCTTGTGATGCCCCTTCAAGCTGCCGCCCAACCTGCCCGTCACAAACAACCCATCGCCAACTTGGGCACCACTGCGTAACACGGGCGCATGCGTCGCGTACGGTTCGGCCAAAACCGTCACGTCCACGGCCAAAGGTTTATCCCAACTGTTGGTATCGCCACCGATCAAAGGGCACTGAGCTCGCTCACCAAGCTCGACCATGCCGCGCATCAGTTCCTGCGCGCGCTGCTGCGTCCAATCCTGCGGCAAAGCAATGCTCGCCAAAAACGCCACGGGTTTCACTGCCATCGACGCGCAGTCCGAAAGATTCACCGCCAAAGCTTTGCGCCCGATCTCTTCGGGTGCATGCATCTTGGTATCAAAGTGCACGCCATCGAGCAACATGTCCGAAGCGATCAGCAACGACGAAGCGCCCCACGGCACGATTGCCATGTCGTCACCGATGCCAAGCACCTGAGCATCGTCACCACCACGCGGCACGACCTTACTCGAACGCGATCTCAGCCATTCAATCAGTTCGTTTTCGCCTTTCGCCATCATTTGCAATCTTAGACCACTTCACGAATAACTGCGCCTCCGCACGATTGGTCAGCATTCACCGGCTATTAGCCGCTGCCACAGCGCAACCGTCGCTCTCTAACGTGAACTGCACTAGCACCACTTGCCCAACCTGTATACCCACCGTCCGATTTGACATCGCACGGACACAACGCCGCGTTACACACCCCCGCCTTCCCCTTATCATGCACGGCCATCAATCAAGGTGACATCAATCGACCGTGAGCAGACTGACCCGTTCCATCCAGCAGGCCCTCGAAACCGTACCGCGCCCGGCGGCCCGCTGGTCGCGCGTGTTCGGTCTCGGCATTGCCGTCGGTGTGTTGGGCGGCTTGGCCGCGTTTATCCTCGATGCCGGTTTGAAATGGGGTACGCACCATATCATCGAACAGTACGCTCACATGTCCGAGGCGGCGGTCACGTTCGACTTCAGCATTTGGCTGCTCATCCTGCCCACCTGCGGCTGTTTGCTCTCCGGCATTCTGATTCGCATGTTTTGCCCCGATTCGTTCGGTAAGCACGGCACCGATTCACTCACGCACGCCTTTCATCGTGGCATGGGCCACTTCCCGTTCCGCGGCCCCGCTGTGCGCGGTGCCGCCGCCGTCGGCGTTATCTCAACCGGCGGCTCGGCCGGGCCCGAAGGCCCCATCGCCGCGCTCGGCGCGGCTATCGGTTCGACCGTCGGCAAGTTCTTTCAAGTTACGCCGCAAGAACGACGCGTGCTACTCGTCGCGGGTTGCGCCGCCGGCGTCGGCGCCATCTTCCGCTGCCCGTTGGGCGGCGCGCTATTCGCCACCTCGCTCATGTATAGTGACGAAGAATTCGAATCCGACGCGATGGTGCCCTCCTTCGTCGCATCGGTCATCGGCTTTACCACGTTCGCCACGCTCAAGGCCGAAGGTCTCGGCCAACTCGGCACCTTCCTAAACGTTGCCGGTGCCGATCAACTCGCCTTCAACGCAGCGCGCGAACTGATTCCTTACGCCCTACTTGGTCCGCTCTGCGGATGCGTCGCCATCTTCTTCGCCTGGTGTTTGCAATTGATCGAAAAGCGCGTGGTGCCCAACTTGCGCCTGCCGCGCTGGGCCATACCCGCATTGGGTGGTTTGGCGACCGGCATGCTCGCCTGCGTGTTGCCGCAGATCATGGATGGTCACTATCAATTCATCCTCAACGCGATGCGCGGCTTCGGTGATATCACCCAGCACACAACGACCGACTGGCTCAACTACGCCGCGCTCTTCGGTGCTGTCGCGCTCGTCAAATGTATCGCCACGGCGTTCACCGTCGGCAGCGGTTCGGCGGGTGGTGTGCTCGGTCCGAGCGTATTCATCGGCGGCGCGCTGGGCGCATTCCTCGGCGCGCTCATCGAAGCGCTCTTCCCCGACACCTTTCCACCGCAACTGCGCGAAGCACTTATTCCCGTCGGCATGGGTGGCGTATTGGCCGCCGCTATGCGCACACCGCTGGCCGCCATCGTCATGATCACCGAAATGACCGGCGGCTACGGTCTCATCGTGCCGCTGATGTTGGTCTGTATGACGTCGTACGTCGTCGGGCGCCGTTGGGGTCTTAATCACGAACAGGTGCGCACCTCCGCCGAATCCCCCGCCCATGCCGGTGACGCCATCGTGCACTTGCTCGAATCCTGGCGCGTGCGCGACCTGATGGAACCCGCATGGGATGACACGGTCACGCCCGAAACCTCACTGCCGGAGATGGTCGAGCAGATCAAACCCGGCACGCGCCCCGTCTTTGCCGTGGCGAAAGATGGCCAGCTAATGGGCGTCGTCTCCGTGCCCGACATCCGCCGCTTTATGGAAGAACCCGGCCTCGCCAGTTTCGTCATCGCCGCCGACATGATGACGACCGACCTCAACACCATCGATGCCGATACCGAAGTGTATCTCGCGCTCGATGTCTTCCGTCGCAACAGTCATGCCGTCGTGCCCGTCCTCGACAAACGACACGGTCAAGCATGGGTCGGCATGCTCAGCCGCGAGCGCGTCTTCGAAGCCATTCGCGAAGGCCTCGCCGAATCGCAGGAAGCGATGTTCAAAGAACACGTCGGCCTGACGGCGATCGAACAAGAAGGCCAACTGCAAAATCTGGTCATGGGCGTCGCGCCCACGCGTAAAGATATGATTCAGCGGCTCATCGTCCCCATGGACGCCATCGGCAAGAGCCTGCGCGAGGCCGACTTCCGCGCAAAGTACTCCGCCCAAGTCATCGCCATCGAACAACCCGACGGCACCGTACAATGCCCACCCGATTTGGATACTCCATTGAAGACGGGGCAGCGCTTGATGGCCGTGGTATGGCAAGGTGAGGGGAGTGAAGAGGAAAAATAACTTCGTCCCGCAACCGTAGGGTGCGGTCGTACTCGACCCACCGAAGCGCCGAAGACAGCGGCAACTCGAAAATACCGATACTTCAACATCATGTGCCGGATGCCCCATGTTGGTGCTCCAGCGTGGGGTCTCGATTAAAATATCCATCAGCGTGTCCAATAGAAACGTGTCAAAGAATTCTGCGCTCCTCCCACTCCAGACTCCCAATGTGGGCCATTCTGTTGAAAATCTTCCGAGTAAGACCCTTCTGGTTGAGGCGCCATGAATATTGAAGAAATCGCATTCGCCGACGGCATGGTCAAGAGTGTTTCTACCTGTAGGAATCACTGTGAGATATTCTTTCTAGATTGGCGCGAAGTGACGTGGCGCCTTCGGTTCGAAAATGTGCTTGCTGTGGAAAATCTGAATATCGAAGGAGAAGATATTCATAGACTAGAGATCGGGTATCAAGAAGCATATGTTGCTCGTGTTCGGCGGCTGGTCGACGAGCCAGATGAAGAGATGAATGTCTACAATTTCTATTCGGCATGGCAGGACGAGCCACGTCTGCGAATCGTCGCTTCAAGTTGTACCGTGTCCAGTGTAACTCCAGGAGAATACCAAAGCAGAAATGCTGACAATGAAAACTGCGAAGAGTAAAGCGGCAGGATCCAAACTCGCCACCTATTGCCCCAATAACGATGCCGACCACGTTTCCATTTTTCACGTTCGAGCGAGATAGTCTTTGCGTTATTCATAAGAGTGCAATTATTCCAATAGAATAAAAGCGTCATCTATATCATCATGTCGGACCACCTCGACCAACCCGCCGCCACGCCACCTGCGACACCACCGACGCAACCCGTGGACGTCCCGCGCGTCGCGCCGGCAAGCGCCGCTGTCCCCACCGCCCCCGCCATCACCTCCGTCGGCCCCGTCACCCAGCTCGAACGCATCAGCTCTCTCGACGTCTTGCGCGGTTTCGCTCTGCTGGGCATTCTCGTGATGAATATGCAGGCCTTCGCCATGATCATGCCCGCCTATTTTAATCCGTATGCCTACGGCGATCTGACGGGCACCAACTATCTCGTTTGGCTGCTAAGCCATATCTTCGCCGACACCAAATTCATGAGCATCTTCAGCATGCTCTTCGGTGCGGGCATCGTGTTGATGGCCCAACGCCGCGAAGTGCACAACCTACCCGCGGGCAGTCGCCACTACCTGCGCATGGGAACCCTGTTAGCGCTGGGTATGGCGCACGCATATTTGATTTGGGATGGTGATATTTTGGTGACCTACGCCCTTTGCGGCATGATCGCGTATCCACTGCATCGCCTGCGACCGACAAACCAGCTCGTCATCGGCCTGATACTGATTGGAATCACTTCCATAATTTACCTGCTGTTTCAACTCTCATTACCGCGTTGGCCCGAGGACGAATTGATCGGGATGCGCAACGAGCATTGGCAACCTTCCGCCGAGTTCGTGCAACAACAAATGGCCGAACGGCAGGCAGATTGGATAACCCAGCTACCCCAGCGCATCATCCAAGCCCTATTCCTGCAAACGTTTCTCTTCGCCATCGATTCGATGTGGCGCATCACCGGCCTGATGCTGATTGGTATGGCGCTATTCAAGTGGCGCGTGCTTAGCGCTCAAAGGTCGGTTGCGTTCTACCGCCGCCAACTCTTGTTCGGTCTGGCCATCGCGTTGCCACTGATCATCGCGGGCGTGTGGTATCGCAACGTGCTCGATTGGGACATTCGCTACAGCATGTTCGCGGGTAGCCAGTTTAACCTGTGGGGTAGCTTGCCGATGGCGTTAGCATGGATCGGCCTGATCATGCTCATCTGTCGCAACGCATGGCTGCCGCGCCTGCGCGCCGCGTTGGCCGCCGTCGGTCAAACCGCCTTTAGCAACTACCTATTGCAATCGCTCATCTGCACCTGGCTCTTCAACGGCTACGGCCTCGGCCTCGTCGGCACCCTCAGCCGCACCCAACACGCGTTACTCATCGTCATCATCTGGTTCTTCCAAATTGCCCTCTCGCAATGGTGGCTAAAGCGCTTTTGCTTCGGCCCGGCGGAATGGCTATGGCGCAGCATGACATACGGTGATATGCAACCGCTACGGCGGGAGACGGTTGTCGAACCGGGACTGCCTATCTGACAGACTAACTTGGGTCGCGGTTTAGCTGTTGGTTGGTGGACGTCATCAGATTACGTCTATCGGATAATCGCAATACTCAGGAAAGATTGTCAAATCGGACAACCCAACCAATTGCACCAGCTTTGAACTATATATGGCCCGATAGCTCTTCGACAGCCAGCGGCGGCGGCAACTGTTCGGCCATCGCCGCTTCCAGAATACAGTCGACTAAACGCCCCCGTTCATTATGAAACGCGAGTAACGGGATATGCACAGCTTCATCGCGCGGTCGCGAGATAACGATCCATCCGTCGATCAAATTGATCGCGATTCGAGCGGTGCGCAAGTCGACGTGAACATATTCCGTCACGCCCGAACGCAGCAATCGGTAGTCAATGATCTCCAAACGCCCCGGTGAAACTCGAATATAACTTCGACGAATAAAGCGGCGAATTACTTCGAGGATTGGCAACGTAAGAAGCGTAATGGTCGCAATAGCATACAGCATGTGCCATGATACCGGCACTGATACACTCACTAACGTAGAAAGATGAATCAAAGGCGTAATAAACAAAACGCCCGGTAGGTTGATCAGATAGCGTATCGACTTCTCAGGATCGGAAAGGCTACCGAAAATCAGCGCTACGTTAAATGTCTCGGGTTCGAACATGATTCCGTCGAGATTCAAGCGATCTTCCAACGATTCGACGGAACCGATGATCGAAATCCGTGCGCGCGGCGCAAACGCCTGACGAACGACTCGGGCATCGGCTGCGGCGACTAGCCTGTTTCGGTTTCTGCGACGACTTACCGCGACGATGAACGCGACAACGATGGAAACGGACAGGAACCAAACAAATGTTCCAAGGTTATTCAGGATACGGAACGACTTAAGCATCATTCCCACGAGATCCACCAAGATCACAAGTGAGAAAAGGCCGAACGCCAAATTGGAAAATACCTGCCAGTCCTTAAGCCGCGGTAGATCGGAATGCTCCGTCGAGTACTTTCGATACCGAATGGTATTAAATGATGGTAGCTCCGACACGATGCGCTCCGACCCCGCTTGTTATCATCATGCGGGCGTGCATCGTAGCAGATCGACCCGCTCAAGCCCAAGCCGAATCGCCGCGTGCCGCTGGCCAACCCGCTAACAATACGAACCGGCACAGAGTGCGAGTGCCCCCTCTCGGTACGCAAACCTGGGGGGGCGCGATTGAAAGGTCAAACAACGAACAGCACAAAATCTCGTCGTTGATAAATGCAAGCAACCCGCGTTGGAATAGCGAAGTCGGTCACCCGAACTAGTCGCAGCCAGAACAAGCCCGCTATTCTTATCAAACCGGCGGGCTGAAGTACCAGATCGCCCAAACCGCAACAACCAATAAACCTAATGGCAATATGATGGCCATGAAGATCGTCTCTAATACGGTTCGAATGTCTGCCGCCTTAGCGCGGCGCAATTCCCATAGGTTCCGAATGACATACCAAGGCGCGGCGAGAAATCCGGGAAACCCAAGATACCCATACATCGCGGTACGGTAACACGATGCGGCCGCCCGCTTCTTCGCGTGATCCCTGCATAACAACGACCGAACAGGCGTAAGGCGATAAATGTATGCCACTGGCGCAAGGCCGAAAAAACGCAACTCTTTAAAAACCAAGACATACACATCCTTCTCGTCGCATTCTTCACAACTAACATCGACGGGCGGTGCTTCGAGATGCAAATGGGCATCCGCTCCACCGGGAAGCTCAAAACCGCTCGAGTCTGGCTTCACCGTGAGTTTGGGACGATCGGCTGGTAAGTTCTCGTCGATAATCTCGAGCAGTTTCTTCACTTCCTCTTGACGAAAGCCAATGAAACCGAGCTTGGTGAAATAAAAATCCATTACCTCACCAGCGAGTCTATCCAAGAATCTGATGAATCCACCTTTCTTGGTCAGCCCTGTCTCGATAATGTCCGACAATGGAATACTCAGTCCCTCGTCGATCCAAATATACCGATTACAAAGCGCGAGTTGGAACGATGTGGCACCCATTCCGTACGTTCCCTTTTTGTTAGCGTGATAAAACTTGCCCTCGTACAATATCTCAGAACGGTCAGGCTTGGGGAGTTGATATGGATTTACAGCAAGTTGCTTTTCGATACTGACCATAAGCACTCCACTCAATTCAAATTCCGTCAAAAACTATCTTGGGCGATTATACGGTTTAACCAGTTCCGGTTTGATAGCGCCTGTCGCCACTGGTCAGCTCGCTGCCAGTGCTTGCGGGCGCGACGTTAGATGCCCCACAACCAGACGGACGCGCCCGCATCGTTACGTCGATAGCTACTCCGCAATCTCCAAATAGGCTTGCTCCACCACCAGATCACAGAGGAAGCCCTTCCGTCTATACTTGCGAGTTTCTCAATCAAACGCTATCGAGCGCCCAAGACCAATACATCGCGGGCCTAACTTAAGAAATCCCGCATCACGCCCAAGTACCCTGAAAAAGGCTGCGCCTCATCGCGATACTGATACGCCATGGCCTTGGCAACTTGGTGAATATGATTCAGATCGTGTGCCACCCACGCCGACAACAACTGTCGCGCCGTCACCACTCCCAGCGCCGGATGCATACCCGTTTTCACCAGATCTACCTCGGAAAGCTTCAACCCTTCCAATACCGCCAAGTTATCAGCCCGACAGCGTTCAAACTCATCCAACAAATCCGCCAGCGTGCGGCCCTTACTCAACTCATACATCGCATAACGATCGAACGGCTCGAACGGTCTCGATTCGCCATGCTCCAAAATGATCTTCAACCGCGGAATCCAGTCGGTCTTTTCACCATGAATCAAATGCCCCACCACGTCGTATGGACTGAAGGTTTCGGGGCCGTAGTTTGCATGCGTCCAATGCGGCGATAGATCGCGCAGCATTGCCGTTAACGTGGCGGGCGTGTTTCGAAGGACGGTGAGGATATCAGGGAGTTGAGCGGACATGTTTCATACCTCGAAGTTTCAACCTTCTGGAATGTCGATGCAGAAAATGATAAACCGCACCGCAATCGTAGCATGCGGTAATCATAACACCCCACTTGTCCCCCAACGCTAGCCAAACGTGGATGCCATGCGGACCTAACCAGGACTTGGTTGTGCGTTGATCAATAGGTAACCTCGCGCGAGATCATCGAAACCCCCGACCAATCTCAAGGTCGGCATGCCCGCGTGTGAGAATCATGCCGACCTTCACATTTTATTCGCGATTGTATGATCCCGCCCAACGCCATATTTCTTTACGCACACGACATTGAATCGGCTGCGGGCGGCATGACATGCGGCCGGATAGATGGCTGGAAGCATTCGGCGAACCGATCCCGACCCGCGTGACAGAGACTTTTTCACAGATGGCACCTAGCAAATACGGTAAACCCGTGATCTAGGGGTGGATGCAAAAATTCTCATCTCAATCGACCTACCGCAATGTTAATTTGCTTGGTTCGAGCAGATCGAATCGCAGCCTCAATCTTGGGGCTATGCCGCCAGCGAATCGTACACTAAAATAATGCGAGAATGCCTAGGATTTCCACTTATTCATGCTAGTAATCTGGGTTGACTCCAAGATAAAAGCTGCCTAAATTGATGAGAATAAGTTCTATCAGGACCGGAGAGGTCCGAAGGTCTTTTATTGCTCATTGCTAAGGAGAGCACCAATGGCGACGGATCGCAAAACAAGCACAACACTTACCCTCAGAAAATTCATCGAGTCTGGAACTGAGATCACCGGACAAGCCGAAGAAGTCGTCGTCCTTTTCGCTGATCTCGTCGGATCGACCGAATTTAAAATGGATCGCATGCCCGCTGAAGGGCTTCGAAAAACAGCACTGCACAACGAGACAATTTGTGACGCCCTTTGTGATAGTCAGTTTGGCGGAGAGATCATTAAGCTTCTTGGCGACGGTGTGCTCGCCGTATTTAGAGGCGAAAATAAGGAGGTCCGCGCGTTGGATGCCTCGCTTTACGCGATCCAGCAGTTGGAAACGATCAACGACAAACACAATTGGAATCCTGAAGACCCCTCCTCGTTGGCAACTCGCATCGGTATCCACATTGGTAAAGTCTGGTGGTTTTCTGTACCCCAATTAAATGTTCCGGATCCGCAAGGAAGCACGGTTGATATCGCGTTCCGGATTCAGGGGCTTGCGAATGCGCAAACCGTCGCGACCACGGAAGAATTATTCTCCAAAATCTCGACTCGCGATAAATACAACAAAACAGACTCAGATGAGCGCGTATTGAAAGGTGTGCGATCTCCGATGAAGGTCCGTTTGGTGGGACTGCCGGACAAGCCATTGGAAGACCTTCCCTTGGCACCCAACTGCATCCCGACACGGGCGGATTTGAAACCCGCGCTGACACAAGCTGAGGAGTATTACCACCATGGAGAATTTGATCTGGCCGAGAAGGTCTACCGTGAGATCCTCGCTAAACTGCCAACGGACTATCGGGCGAACTTCAGGCTCGCCAAAATTCTGATTCGAAAAAGGACGCCAGATCCGACATTAATGACCCGTGTACTGAGAGAGGCCAGAAAACACCTCTGCATGACGAAGCGACTCGTGAATGATGACGGCCGGGTATGGATATTGCTTGGTTGGATTCGATTTAAAGCTTTTGAAAACAATATAAAACTCACGGACGAAGCGACGGAAAACCGAGAAACGAATCTCGAACTGGCGATCGCCGGGACCCAGCAAGCGGTCCTGCGAGCGATGACGCGGCGAGCGCATGATAAGTTGATTCGAGCAAAGAGCCAGTTGGCATTGCTCTATGTTTACCGCTCGAGGGAGGAATTCGGTGAAGGGCAGGCGGACCTCGATCGAGCCAACACAATCTGCATGGAGATCAAGGCGTTTCCATCCCGGCAACTCGAACGTGATCGCGCTGAATGCCTCCGCGTACAAGCAATCGTCAAGATCGAACTGCTCAGCAAGAGCCACGATACGCAGTCGCTGCAATCGGATGTCAAGAAGATTGACGATCTTCTTAAGAATGCGATTACGGCCGACCGATCAAATTCCAACGTCGATATCACGCGGGCTATGCTCAAGGAGCGACTGAAGGACCTCGGTAGCGAAGACCTACTGGATGATTTGGACAGCTAGTTACTGTGCACCGCGCTTGTACACGACAAACAGACCCGGGATGCGGGAAACATCATCATCCGTCGATTCGGGGCCAACAAAGCAGGTGTCGGTCGAAAATGGCTCAAAGTAGCTTCGGATCGAGTTGAGTTGGCTTCGCATCGGAATGTCGAAGTCGTATTGCGCCTGATTGAGCCATGTTACGATCCAATATTCACCGTCGACCACCACGACCGATACCTGCTCAATCGTCGAATGATCATCGGCCCAGCCGCGCAGTGTAGAAATTATCAGATCGGCGGAAAGACCGTTCTCCTGCATCCTCCCGACAACGTCGACAAAGTCGTCTGCCGGGCAGTGTATCGGCGCACGAAAGTTCAGATCAATGGAGACCTCTTCCCCGTCTCGTTCGTAAAAGGCGCGGACAGGGTTGGATTCGGCAACGCTCGGCATACAGTTCATCCTTGAACGGCGGAATGTCTTTTTATCCTTGCCCATCGTATCGGTCCGGAATTCCAAGTGTCTTTAATTCGAATCGCAGCGTTAATATGCCTCAGGCGTAAATTTGCGGTACCCGGCATGAATTGCCGGTTGGTCGAACTAGCGGTCCATGAGATTGTATGCACAGTCGATTGACTGGATTCAATTTGGTCCTATCTCACCGCTGATCAGGTGGACGGAAATCTCTCAGGTTAGCCGGGTGCTACTGGCCTGCTTGCAGAGGCTGTCGAGGAACAAAATGGCTTCGAGTATCAATTGGATCACTCCGTTTCTGCCTCCGCGGTGGTAGCGCAGGATCAACCGATACACAAACATAGCGGCAGCGAGTTGAATTCAATTGGCGTCGAGACCGCGATGCCACGCCTCAGGTGCCATTGCTCAGCTTGCTGCCAGTGCTGACGGGCGCAGCGTTGACTTCACCCTAAACCAGACAGGATCGACCGGATCGGTGCGTCGATAACCCCGCCGTAACCTCCAAACAACTTGGGCCATTCACCGCGTCACAGAGCAAGCACTATCACTTGCCGCTTACACGTGACCATACAACCCGCCAACAACGTTTTGCGCGCGTTTGCACACGTTTGCACATTTTCTTCAATCAAAATCACCCAAGGCACCGTCTGCAGAAGTAAAATCGATTTAACAACACATATTCCACCGTTGGCCGACCCGCCCTTACCAACCACCCCACCCCGTCGTATCATCCAAGCGCCAACAACAGGAGCACGCGACCATGCGTAAACCCGTCATCTTGATTACCGGCGCCAACGGCGAGATCGGTCACGGTCTGATCGAATACTTCAGCACCTCCGAAACGCACGACATCGTCGCGCTCGATTTAAAGCCGCTCGATGAATCGCTGACTGGCCCCAACCTGCGCAGCATGCAGGGCGATATTCTCGACAGCCACGTGATGCAGCGCATCGTTAGCGAGTTTGAGATCCACGTGATCTATCACCTCGCCGCCATGCTCAGCACGCGCGCCGAATACACGCCCGACGTCGCCCACGATGTCAACGTGAACGGCACGCTGAACTTGTTAAAGCTGGCGACCGAACAAGCGCGCTGGCATGGCACGCCGGTCAAGTTTCTCTTTCCCAGTTCGATCGCCGTCTATGGCCTGCCCGATGTGGCGACCAAGGCCGACGCCGGCAAGGTGCGCGAGCGCGATTGGAACGTGCCGACCACCATGTACGGTTGTAACAAGCTCTATTGCGAACAGCTCGGCCGCTATTACTCCGACCATTTTCGACAGTTAGCGGCGGACCGCAGCCCGAGCGGCGTGGACTTTCGCGGGTTGCGTTTCCCCGGTTTGATCAGCGCCAAAACCATGCCCGCCGGCGGTACGAGCGACTTCGCCCCAGAGATGTTGCACGCCGCGGCGCAGGGCCAGCCGTATGCCTGCTTCGTCGAACAATCGGCACGCATACCGTTCATGGCGATGCCCGATGCGATCAAGGCGCTGGTCGATTTGGCCCATGCCGACGTAAAGCAACTGTCGCGGCGCGTGTATAACGTGAGTTCGTTCAGCCTGAGCGCGAGCGAAGTGCGCGAGATGGTGTTAAAGGCGTTTCCAAATGCGCAGGTGACATTCGAACCCGATCGTCAGCGCAACGACATCGTCGATAGCTGGCCCGCCGATGTGGATGATTCAGCCGCGACGAAAGATTGGGGGTGGAAGCCCGATTACGATGTACGCCGCGCGTTCGAAGAGTATCTCGCTCCGACGATTGGGGAGAAGTATCGCGACGGTTAATCAGAATCAGTAACGACGCGCGGCTTGCAAGAGGGTGCAAAGATGCGTGTATCGATTCAATTCAAATCGAACGGCACACTGCACGACGACATCATACTGACGTTTGACGGCGAACGATGCCATGCCGACAGCTATTTCTTTGCGATTGATCCGACATGGTTTCCAAATCTCGAAACGGGCGAGAAAAAGGCCCAAAACGCACTGCGAAAGTTATTGCAAACCGCGCATCAACACCTCAGCGATTTGGACCATGGTCAGTCGGTTTATCTTCCCTATGACTTATCCGACGAGTGTAGCGCATGGTTGCGCTGTACGCGCGACGGTGATTGCGTAACTGTCATTCGCGGCTGGACTAACCGTGGTTGCTTGTTCCCGTCAGTTGCCGTCACCCTGATGAAGGATCTTAAGGACTTTGATCCCTTTGGTGTAGAACTCCGCATGGGGCGTGGCGCGATTCTCAAGTGCCTTGAAAAGTCGATACGCGACTTACAAACTTCTATCGACGGTAGCGATTGAACCCCACAACGAGAAGTCGGGCATCGCCGGCAGATGAATGCCGATGTGGACGACTCGGCGGCAACCAAAGATTGGGGTCGGAAGCCCGATTACGCCGTACGCCGCGCGTTCGAAGAGTATCCCGCTCCGACGATTGGGGAGTAGTATCGGGACGGCGCTTAGACGAATAGTAAGAGCATCGCGTCGGGACGACGCGGCTCTGAAGCTTCCCGCATTCTTAAAACGCAACGCGTCAATAATCGTACCAAAGAGAATCGCTACCCGATTGCAACGCTTTAATTTTCCGGCATCTCGAGATTTTAGCGTGTTGACTTTCTTGGCGTCTCGAAATTTTGACGTTTCGACGTTTTAACTTTTCGGCGTTTATTTAGCTTACCCCGCTGCCGACAAATCGAACGCCTTGATTTCTTCGCTATCGCGCACGAAGAGCGTCGTACCGCTGATCGTTGGCAGCGTCCACGACTTACTGCTGCCCACGGGCGTTAGCACTTGTGCTTTGCTGTGCACTTGGAAAAACTCGGGCGTGGCCGTGGCCAAACCGAGGTGACCATTTTCATCGAGAATGATGAAGCGACCATCGGCATAGATAAACGTAGCCTTATCGAATCCGCGCTCGCGCCATTTGACGTCACCCGTCTTCACATCAATCGCCCAGAATAATCCAGGCCGACCAGTTGAAGTATAGACAACATCCCCAACACGGACCGCGTTGCTGTGATGCACACTGGGGCGCTTGCTCGACCACAATTCTTCGACCGTGGTCTTACCGTTCTTCTGCGACAGCTTCAATCCCCGACTACCGGCCTCATTGGTCGAAATGAACAGGATATTGTCCTTACCCCAAACGGGTAGCGTGATGTTCTGATTCCATTGGTTTCCAATTTCGTACTTCCAAAGAAATTCGCCATTGTTCGGGTCGACCGCGACCAACTCTTGCGCCATGTAGCAAAGCAGTTGGTCTTGACCATCGACGTTGATAAGTTTGGGCGTCGAATAGCTGTTTCTAAAATCGTGCTTTTGCCACTGCACTTTGCCGGTCTTGCAGTCGAACGCGACGAGGCTGTGCCCTTCACCGCCGACGGGCACGATGATGGTGTTCTTATATCCAAACGGGCTCGAGGAATAGCCGTGATTGAGAAACGAGCCATCCATCTCTTTCCACAAGTCGTGTTGCCATTTCTTTTTGCCCGTGGATGGATCGAGAGAGGTCAAAATGCCGGAACAACCGATGGCGTATAGATGATCGCGAAAGAGCGTGGGCGTGCCGCGCGGGCCATCATTGAAAGCACGCTCATGGTTTTCCGAGATTGGCGCGTCGTACTGCTGCGTCCAAATAGTTTTGCCATTTTTCGCATTTAGACAAATGACGACTTCCTGACCGTCGGCTCGATACATCGTGTAAAGCCGATCGGCTTCCGCCAGGATCCCGGAATAGCCCACGCCGAGGTCGCGTTGCCAAAGCAACTTGGGGCCGGCTTCGGGCCAGCTTTCCGCCAAACCACGCACCTTGAATTTGAAGTCTTGCTTTGGCCCGCCCCATTGCACATCGGCGGCATATGCTGATAGCGCTGCACTGCAAACCGCCAGTAACGCGAGCGTCGTCATACCTGATTTGAACATAGCGAAGACCTCTGCTTCATGATGTTTTTGTTGAGAAACTAAAAAGCCCGGCCTCGTGTGAGACCGGGAAAATATCTACGTGCTTGGACGACGCGTTTGCGCATCCAACGCGGTGCGATTGTAGCCGTTTTGGGCATCAATCGTGAAGCCTCTCGTCGCATTCGACTCAATTAGGCTTTGTCGGCGGAGCGCTGCTTGGCGCGTTCCTGCAGTGTCATGCACTGGCGCTCAGCATCGATTGATACCGTGATGTTGAGCTGGTCGCCGTCGGGTACGGGCGAGGGCGCTTGCAATTCGAGCGTGCCTTCATACTTGCCCGCAAACACGCGATGGGTATTCAGGTCAAAGTGAATCGTACCGCTGCGAGTGCCGCTCTTGAGCGTCGGACCGCCCGCTGGGTTACCCTTGCCGGGGCTCATCACCGATTCGTACGTGATCACGGCCGTTTTGCGCGTGCGACCGCGTACTTCCATATCTTTGACTGCTTTGAGCTTGTAAGTGGTCTTGGTTTCGATGATACCGATGGGGCCGTCGTTGCGGGTGTCCGTCTTGGTCCACGTATCACCAACGCAGACCGGCTTTTCTGGGACGAACATCATGCGCCCCTTGCCCCACTCCTGCTTCACGCCATCTTCCGTGAGATTTGCTGCGATTTGTTGACCTAACTGCGCCGACAACGGATTGCCCGCCGCGCCCTTTTGAACATCGGCACGAATTTCTTCAATACCGGTTACCGACATGGGCTTGCGATCTTTATCGAGCGTCAGCGTGAACTCTTTGCCAATCATCGGCTTGAAGATCGGCTTGATCATCGGGGAACCGGCGGCATCGTCGTCGGAATCGTACGATTGCTTCTGACCCATCACAGACAGGCTGAACTTCTGTCGGTCGTACTTCAACGACATCGTGGTGCCGTCGGTATTTGCCTTGGTAATGGTCTCGATGACGCCTTCGACCGTATTGAACGTCTGACTGCCCATCGGCATCTCGGCAACCTTTTGTTCGACGGTGGATGACTCTTCGATGTATTGCTTTTTGCCTTCTTCAAACTTGGGTGTCAGGTCGTAAGTTTCGCCCGCAAAGACTGGGGCGGAAACGGCTACCAGAAGCGTGATGATGCACAATCGAGCGATGCAGCGCTGCATGAATATCCTTTCATGTTGTGGTTGGATTCCAAAAATCGCGGGGTGCCGGGATTCGTGCGGCAATCCTCCCCCGAGGGAGTGAAACGGCAGCGTTTGTCCATATTCACGCCACCGCACGGTTTTCACGATGAAAATCGACTGTGCGGGATGATCGTTGGTTTGGCAAATAAAAAGCCCCGGAAGGAAATTTCCGGGGCCTAGCAGGTCTTAAATGTTATGCGTTCGACCGTGTTTCATGGTCAGTCGCGAATCGAGGCTAATCGACGGGCGTTTCGTCTTCGCTCGGAGTACCGGCGTACACCTTCTTGCTACGCGTGGGCTGCTCGACCACACGGATGGTGGGCTGGCCACGCAAGGACGGCTTATCGGATGGTAGCGACCATACGGGGGCCTTGCCGCCATCGGTTTTCTTGCCGAGCGACCGCCACGGATGCGAATCACCTCCCGCATTGTTGTCGTTAGCGACAATGCCGGGCATGGGCGCGACCAGCGTGTTGGAAGCTGGCGTCGCTATCGGCGCCGTGCCGCGCGACGTTGAACGAGCTGCCGCCGTATTGCTGTTATTGCGAGCGGCAACAGGAACGACCTTGACCGAAGTGCGGCCTTGTTCCGCTGGCGTGGGTTCGACGTTTTTCGTTTCTTCGTCTCGAGCAGCAACCGTCATCGACGTCGTCTTTGCATCATCGGAATCATCATTGGCTCTGTCTTCGGCGCGCGCCATGGCCTGCTCTTCTTGTGCTTTCTCGGCAGCGGTAGCAACCGTGCTGGCCATCTTGCTGAACGCCGATTTAAACGAGGCGATGACCTCTTCGGCGCGGGCGGCATCGGCTGCGATTTGCGCCTCGTCCTTCTCATTATCATCTTTGGCGAAGACAGTGTCCGTCTTGCTTTCCGACGTCGCTTTGCCCGGCGTGACGGTGACGGCAGTCATCGTCGGTATTCGATCATCTGTCTGCGCTGCCGTACGAACGACAACCGCGTTATCAGCCGGCTCGCGCTCGGGCCGCATAATCGAGCGAACTGGATGGTCATTGTCGTTGACGGCGACTTCATCATTCGTCATCGACGCAGCGCTGATGACTGTGGGCGTGTTAGGTTGTTGGGCTGCCTCGATGGTAGTCGGTTTACTTTGCGTCGAAGGCGTCGCCTGACTGATCGGCGTCATCGTCTCCATGGTGCGGGGCGGGTTCGACTGGACAGGTGCAGTACGGGCTGCGGGCTGTCGTGCGGGCATGCGATCATCATGGGGACGGCGCGCCCGCTTCTGCACGATCTGCTCGGCATCCTGATCGACGACTTGCAGATGGTGCGAGTATGCAAGCCCCAGGTTTTCTGCACGGTCTAGTGCTTCCACGCGAAAGACGATTTCATGGCCGGCCGTATCGGGCATGATGCGATAGGTCATCGAACCTTCGTCCGCCAAGTCGCGCTGCAATTCAACCAGATTACGAATGTCGCCGGTGAAGTCCATCAACATACCGAGGCGTACCGGGTTAGCGATCAGGTGCGGATCGCGCGCGGCCCAAGCAATCTTGATCTGATCACCGGGACGATACCAGGTCTTCTCCGGGTTGATCTCAATTTCGAGTTCCGGCGGTTGCGTATCCACGTGATACACGCGCTGCGGATCGGCGGGGGTGCGCTCGGCCAGTTGCTGACCGGGACCGACAAAGCGAATGCCGTAGTCACCGTCGGCGTGGGTCTCTAACGCGTAGTACTGTTGCTCGCGCCCGAACATGCCGTCGCGCTTCCACGTGAAGCCGTTGTCGTCGGAGCGGTACACGGCGATGCGCGGAATTTCTTCCGGCGTGTAGTCGTTGGGCTGTTCGATGAGTACGACGCAGTTGTTGGTGAAGAAGTGATTGGGATCGTCGCCGCGAATCGGCATTTCCGAATCGAGCGGAACGTTGGGCTGCATATATTCGGGCTGGTCGAAGGCCCAACCGGGATAGCGCTCCTGCGGGTTGAATGGCGCTTCGTGGCCGTCGCTGAGAACGCGCGATTCGGGCTCGAAGGGTGCCGGCTTCCGATTCGAACAGCCGGTCGATACGACGAACAACAACGCGGCGATGAGCGCGGCTCTTACCATCATGTGATTGGGGGAAAACATGGTCGCTTCCTTGCGGGTCTGAGGTGTATGGGGGGCCGACCGATAGCGCTCACGTCATGCGCCAAAGCGACGGCAAAGTTCAAAATTTGATCCATTTCTATCGACGGTCGACCGCAAATTTGAAAGGAATCTTGGCGCAATTTGCGCCCGGTTCGGCAAGGATCGCCGTAACAGCATTAGCAGGCGGGATCGGGCAATTAGCCTTCGGCGGCAAGGCGCCTAACGGCGGTTTGAAAGAAGCGCAGACCATCGGCGACGGGTAAATCGCCGTTTTTAGTATTGCGAAGGGGGCCGGTGCGATATTGCGCTGAATCGATGTAACGCTCTGGGTGCGGCATCAGACCGAGCACGCGCCCCGAAGCATCGATCAGTCCGGCGGCGTTTTTAATGCTGCCATTGGGGTTATCGGGGAAACTCACAGGGCCGTCGTCGCCATCGCGTGCGATATATTCCAAGGCGACCCGCCCCGCTGCCTTGAGGCGATCGGCACCGGCCGCGCCATCTTCGAACAACAGCCGACCTTCGGCGTGTTCGACCGGGAATTCATACACAGAACCAACTTCTAAGAATGGCGACCGATCGGTCAGCGCTTTGAGGCGCACCCAGCGCGCTTCGTAGCGGCCGCTCTCGTTCCAACCGAGCGTGGCCCGCGCGGGCGCATCGGCACCCGGCACCAGACCGGTGCGCACCAGAACCTGAAAGCCGTTGCAAATCCCGAGGACGCAGCCACCACGCTCGACGAAATGCATGAGGTGATCGCCAAGCCGTTGAATGATGCGGTTGGCAAGGACCTTGCCGCTGGCGATGTCGTCGCCAAAGCTGAAGCCGCCGGGGATGGTAAGCACCTGTTGACCATCGAGCAGCGCCGGCGTCTCGATCAATTCATTGATATGAACGGCCTTGGCATGAGCGCCCGCCAACCGCCACGTGAAGACGGTTTCTTCATCACAATTGATGCCGGGGGCACGCAGCACGAGTACGTTGGGAATCGCCATGTTGTGGATTGTAGCGGGAATCGGGCACGGGTCAGTAGGCCACTGCAAATTGACACGATCATGCTTTGGGCGACGGGCCACGCAAATAATCACAAAGCTGCACCACGCCGACAGCCAACGCGATGATCAACACACCGTCCACCGTCCAACGAATGCGCGAAAGCGGAATGAAGACCAGCGCGACGACCAATTGAACGAGGAATATCCCGATGAGCAAGCGACGGGCATCTCGCGGAAAACGCGCGCATACCAGCGCCAGCAAACCGAGCGGCAAAAGGTAATGAGTGGAAATATATGGCGGCGGAATGCCGATGCCGGTCCCCGCCTTGGCTTGCGCGCTGAGTTGTCCGAACAACCAGTAACCGAGCCACGCAAGAGAAAGCGCCATCGCGATCCAAACGTAGCGTGCAAGTGTTGGTGCGCTTGGCGATGGGTGGTCCACCGTACGTTTGCGCCGCAAACATAAGACATACGCCGGTAAGGCTGTCACCAACACGAGCAGCACCGGACTGAAGCGTTGCGTCGTCGGCGTGAAGAACGTGACGAGTTTGCGGCCTAAGTTGGTGAGCGCCGCCCCCGGTTCCTTCTTAATAAAAGACCATGCTTCGGCGTAAAGCGCGCGATCGGCTTCAATCTCCGAAAGACCGGTTTCGCGCAAGCGATCGAAGCGTTGGTAATCGGCCGAGGCGACACCTGCGTCGCTGGCATAGTCGGCGTTGTTGCCCAAATAGAAATTCAAGCCGCCGATCGTCGATAACGTGAACTTGCCGACGTGTTGCTGATTGCGATAAGACCAACCCGCCAGCATGAGGCCTGCCGGTAACAGCATTGCAATCACACCGACGAAGCGGCGATTGATCTTGCGGCGCAAAGCGAAGTCCAATGCGAACGGAAACAGCGCGACCAACATGTTGGCACGCGCGAGCGTAGCGAGACCGATGAGGACTGACACACCAACGAGCGCCGTGAAACGTAATGGTAATGACGTTCGATCGCCGATTGCGAATGCAAGATACAGCGTGAGCGCCGTGGCCAAAAATGCTATCGTCAACGTCTCAGTGAGATACTGCGTCTGCAAAAACGCGAACGGCGCATACAACGCAGCAATGAGCCCGGTGAGGATCCCCGCGCGACGACCGGCCAAGGACCCGGCGCAACACGCCAAGGCAATCGTGCACCAGGCGGCCATGCCGCTTTGCACGAGATCAATGGTTGAGCGCCACTCGCTAAATTCCTGTTCACCACGCAAGTGCGACAGCAACCACGGGTAAAGCGGCATGCGCTTGGCACGATCACCGCTCGGCAGCACGAACCCCTCCCCCGCCGCGACCGATTCGGCCAATGCCAAATACTCCGCTTCGTCCGGCGTGAGTTCGTGATCGGGCGCGAGAAAACCAATCGTACCGTGCCACACAACGGCCAACAGAATCAACCCGACCAACCACGCGGGTACTTGCATCGGTGCGGATGCGTGGGGCTCGCTTTCGTTTGGCGATGGGTTTGCGGGAGCAATCATAGAATATCACGCGCTGTGCGACGCGGCCGTATCCACCGCTTGGCGGCTGGGAATACGGCTAAGCAGGTCGTCGAGTTTTTGTTCGAGAATCAGCGCACCGGCTTCGTCGAATTGCATCTTCATGCGCATCACCAACAGCGGGCAGGCGCCTTCACGCCAACGATGCTCCAGCTTGACGGCGTCTTTCTCCGTCGTAATCAGCGCGTTGGCTTCCAGGTTGTCGGCAACATCGCGTAAGCCTGCCAATTCGTCGCCGGTGTACTCGTGATGGTCGGGGTATTCATAAGCCGCGGCGATTTCCACCCCGAGTTCTTCTACCGTCTGGCGGAAGCCGTCGAAATTTGCGATGCCCGCGAATAGTACGGCACGAATGTCGGACGGATCACCAATCGAAAGCGTCGCACCGGCCAGGTCGACAAAGCCCGCCGGACGATGAGCGGCTTCGATCACCGGCAAGCCGCCGGAGAGCCGTTCGAGGCGACCGTGCAGCAGCTTGCGTTCTTTTTCGGTTACCTGATCGCTGCGCGTCATGATGAGCAGATGGGCGCGTCGCAAGACACTACGCGGCTCGCGCAGCAAACCGCGCGGCAGCATCGCGCCAAAACCGAATGGGCGCGTAGCATCTACCAAGACAATATCAAGGTCGCGCCCGAGGCGGCGATGTTGGAAGCCGTCGTCCATGACCAGCACATCGCAACCGGCTTCGATCGCCGTGCGCCCGCCTTGAGTACGGCGCGGATCGACCACGACCAATGCTTGCGGACACCGCCTTGCCAACAGCATCGCTTCATCACTTTGAGAGGTATCAGTCGTATCGCGCTGCGCGTGTTTGGCGACGTAGCCGCGCGTAAGAATCGCTACGCGATGGCCCCGCTGACGCACGGCCTCGCTGATCTCGATGGTCATCGGCGTTTTGCCGGTCCCGCCGACGGTGAGGTTGCCGACGGATATCACCGGCGCTGGCAGCCGTTGCACCGCGCCGGGCACGGCGTCGAAATAAACGTTGCGTAACCGAATGACGAGCGAATACAACAGCGACAGGCCGGTGAGAAGGCCGCGCGTGATATCCGCAAACAGGCCCTGGGATCGACCGCTGATCAAATCGAAAAAGATGTCGTGGCGACTGCGCATGGTCTGCGTTCATATTACCGCAAAAGCCCGTGTGGGTGGTCAGGCTCGGCGCTACGGCTATGATTCGGAAATATCTAGTCTCGATCCCGCGATGAAAGGCTTCATCGCTAATGCTTTTGGCAGCGAGGAATTGGCATGCTCGTCTTAACTACCCTTCAAAACGGATTCCATCTCGGGCAACGCCCCGGTCGTATCACGCAAGCTGTGAGTTTGGGGGCTGCCGCGTTGGGATTGCAACTGGCGCTGCTTGGTTGCAGCGAAGCAACGCCGTTGACGGCACCACGGCAACCGCGCGGGGGCAGCGGTGCGACGACTCAAATCGTAAGTGCTGCCGACCCGGTCACAGTCGTAGAGGCCGGTAGTGATGCACTGCGCAACTATTTTGATTCGGTACGGGCGCGGCCCAATGCTGGCGTAATTGATGCAGGGCCGGCGCTTTATACACGCCGCGGCGGCAGCGAGCGCATTGGCGATCGCACGTTAAAGCCCAACAATCAGTTCCGTCGTATGGGTAAGATCTGGGTAACCGAAAACAAAGGACAACTGGCGGCCCATTGCCAAATAAAAGTGCAACGACTCGATACGTCGGAGTACATCGCACTGCGAACCAATGACGAATTTACCGACTTGCCGAACGCCACCCCGATCGATTCTGACGCGGGGCTGACGGCAGAGCAAAAGCAGGTTTGGACGGACCTGCCGCGCGATACCGTACTGGAGCGTGAGATATTACAGATCTTGGAACGTCGGCTCAGCGGCGGTGCAGGAGCAGGTTTGGACTCTAACGCGGAATAAATGTTGAGATTTTTCCGCGATCGATTAGCGAGCCAACCATCGAAGAATTGTCAGACACCCAATTCCTTGCGCAACCGCATGATCTCCATGACAGCGGCTTTGGGTGAGCCATCTTTATTAAACAAACCATCGGGCACATCGCGATCAATCAGGCGTTGAAACGCGACTGACTCGACGGCGGGCTTAGAAAACGCGATTCGCATCACGTCGTTACACCATTGCGCCTGCGTGGCTTCGCTCCAACCGTCGCGCCAACTGGTATGGCCGGCACCCTGCTCGGAGGGTACACCCGCAAACATCACATGCACCGGCTTACCGAAGGCGCCGAAGCGATCGAGCATGCTGGAAATTTGCATCAGGTCGCGCATTTGCGGGTTGCTGCCGGTGATATCGAAACGCAAGTCCAAAGCGAAGGCGTCGAAGTGGATACCGCTGCTAAGCGCCATTTCGGCGAATAGCATCGGCGGAATCGTGCGCGGATCGTTGGCGTAATACTCGCCCCACGGTTGCGTGACGCCGATAACGACAGTGCTCTTGGGCGAGGTTTGTTTGACGAGCAAGCACGCGATGCGCGTTAGCTCCATTATCTGCTCAAACGTAAAGCGATAGTCGTTATGCGCGTGCACGCCGCGAATCGCTTCCCACGTGTGTACGTAAGGGCCATAGGCTTTGAGCATCGAACGAATGTGCAACTGCGCCGCGTCGCGGAACTTCGGATAATCCTGCGCGGCCCGCGCTAGCCATCCGGGCATCGCGCTGGGATCGAGCGTAAGCAAACCCTCAGCCCAAACCGTCTTTTTCTTTTGCCGCAAATGATTGAGCCAGGTTTCGACGTTTGGGTCGCGCGTTGGCTTGCCGGATGGGTCATTTTCCAACCGCCCGATCGGTAACACGCCATAGTCGAAGACTTGTGCGAGCCGGTCGGCACAACCGTTCTGCGCTTGTTCGGGATCGATGCGACAACCCAATGGGCGTTTGGACAAGTTACCCGCCGCAATGCGTCGATCCAGGAACACGTTGGCGTGGAACAAGCTAAGTTCATCGCCAGCCACGACGCTGCGCCTGATGGCGTCGTTGGCCAACTTGGCCGCTGCGGGGCCCGGACCGGCCGTGATGGCCTCGATTAGTTGAGCGCGTGCTTCGTTGATTTTGGCGTAATGCTCAGCCCCTGCTTCGAAATCGTAAAAGCCCCAGTCTTCGCGCTTTTGGCTGATACGCATCATCTGACCACGGGCGAGTTCGACATGCAGATTGTAAGGTTCTTGTCGTTCCGGCAGACGCGGGGTTTCGAGCACGACCGTTCCGACGCCGGGCACTTTCCAAGGCACCGCAATCGCGGCGGCCGATCGAGCGCGAGTTTCGATGGTCATCTCGCCATCGGCCACGCGCACTTCGCCGCGCATGGGCACGCGATCTTGCCCGACGACGTAGGCCGACTCCAAGTCGGCAGGACCGCTGGCATTGTCGTTTTCAAATAGCTTCAAGCGCAGCATGCATTTAGCCTTAACGCGTTCTTGCGATGACTGATCCAACGAATATCGATGGACCCGAGCGGATACGAACGGCCCCATCGCTCAACCCCACAATATACCGGATTTCAAAGGGGACGAACAACGGCAAGGGCCTCGTGCGGGCATCTCTCGACAAAGATCACGCTGCCGCCTGCTTACAACGCCGGTGCCACGGCCAAAAGCGCCGCGATTACCGGATCAACCCGCCGTCACCGGCGTCGCGGGCGGCTGATTCGAGAGGACGGCGATCACGTTGTTGGCGGCAATTTCTGCCATGCGGGTGCGCGTGCGGACGGTCGCGGAACCGATGTGGGGTAACAGCACCACGTTGTCGAGTTCCAGCAGTTCCTTCGGAATCGCGGGCTCCCCGTCGTACACATCGAGGCCGGCGGCGGCCAGCCGACCATCGCGCAGCGCCGCGATCATTTCGACCTGATCGACGACTGAGCCGCGCGCGGTGTTTATCAGAATCGCCCCCGGTTTGAGCTTGTCGAAGGCCTTGGCATTCAGTAAATGATGTGTGTCAGGTGTGAGTGCGGTGTGCAGCGAAATAAAATCGCTGGTGGTAAGCAGCGTATCAAGGTCCACCCGCTTGGCCCCCAACGCTGTCATTTCGGGTTTTTCGCTGCGTGCAACATACTGCACCTTCATATCAAAGCCGGTCGCCCGCTTGGCCACGGCCTGACCGATACGCCCCGCACCGATAAGGCCCAACGACTGGCCGAACACGTCGGCCCCCATCAGTTGCATCATCTCCCAACCGCGCCAGGCACCGGCCCGCACGAGGCGTTCGCCTTCGCCCAGTCGGCGCGCAGTCGCCAACAACAACGCCCATGTCAGGTCGGCCGTTGCATTGGTGAGTACGTCCGGCGTGTTGGTTACCGTGATGCCGAGTTTGGCCGCGGCTTTGACGTCGATATTGTCGTAGCCAACGGCACAGGTAGCGACGACCTTGCATTGCGGCGCCCACGCTTCAAGTACCGAATCCTTGATCGGGTCCGCTAACTGGGAGATCACCGCGTGGGCACCGGCAGCGGCTTCGATCAATTCATCTGCGGATAAGCCGCGTGCTTTTTGGTTGATGCGCAGACTGAAACCGGCCTTGACCAGCAAATCCAATCCGGCGTCGGGAATCAGTCGTGTCAAATAGACCACTGGCTTCGGCATGATGACCTCTATCGGCGGGCACGATAATTCGGACGCGACCGCCTCTTGTGAATTACCGATGGGTAATAGGGTAAAGCGTTTGTCGCGCGACCCCGTGAAGCATGACGGGCTCCGTAGCGGTCGCGCTGTTTCAAACTTAGAATCGCAACCTAGCGAAGGCTGGCACGCTGTGCAAGTAGCCCCGACGCGTGGTGGGCGGCAAAAAGACAATTTGATTCAAGCTATCTTAGACATCTGGGAACGGGCCCAATGGCCGGATTTGGTGGAGCTGCTGCTGATTGGGGTAGTGGTGACGGCCATCATGCGATTTTTGCGCGGCACGCGCGGGGCGCGATTATTGCGCGGCTTCGTGTTGTTGCTGATGGGCGGAACGTTGGTGCTCTACTGGATCGCCAACGCCTTTCAAATGGAACGCATCCAGGCGCTATACCCGACTTTTACGCTCGGCTTGTTTTTGGTCGCGTTGGTGGCTTTTCAACCCGAATTGCGGCGGGCGCTGATTCGGCTGGGCGCGGCCACTTGGATCGCCGATTCGCCGCAAGCGATGGATCGTGTGATCGATCAGGTCGTCGATGCCTCTGGCTATCTCTCCAAAAATAAAATAGGGGCGCTGATCGCGTTTGAGAAATCGACAGAGTTCGGCGCGCTGATGGAAAGCGGCGTTCGTCTCGATGCGGAAGTGACCAAGCAACTGCTCACGACCATCTTCTGGCCCGGTTCGGCCTTGCACGATATGGGCGTAATCATCGCGCAAGGTCGTGTTGCCGCCGCCGCCGTACAGTTCCCATTGGCCGAGTCTTCGGAAGTTAGCATCGCCCTCGGCTCGCGCCATCGCGCCGCGATCGGCTTATCGCAAGAGTCGGACGCGTTGATATTGGTCATCAGCGAAGAGACCGGCATCATTAGTTTGGTGGAAAACGGCAACATGCGACGCAACCTAACGCCGGAAAGCCTGCGCCAAACGCTGCGCACCGAACTCACCAAGATCACGAAGGACGAAGAAGATTAGCGAGAGCAGAGAACCATCCCGATTCCATCGCTTCAGCCGGTTCGTGCGCAGCGCGACTGTGGTGGTGGTGATCACGCTGCTGATTTGGTTTGTCGCCGATCAAGGGGTGATGACCGACGATTCAGTCAGCGTGCCGGTGGTCTTCAGTAGCCAAAACCCGGAGGTATACGTCGGCCTCACGCAGCCGCCGGCGCAGCGGGAATACAAAGTCAATATTCGCGGTCGCCGCCGCCGCATAACGGAACTGAAGGCGTTACTGGCGGTGCGCGAATCGCTCGAAATCCGCATGGACGAAGCCCGCGCGCCGCGCATCGAACCTTACCAACTATCCGTACGTGACGACTTACTACGCAATCTGCGCACACTGCGCATCACCGGATCAATCCTAAAGGCGACACCAGCCGAAGAAAGCATCCGTATCGATTCTTACGTTGAAATTGATGATATTCCGGTGCGTGTCGAATTTGGCGATCTGAAGGTTTCGCGCACCCTGTCGGACAAGACGGTTAGCGCGCGAGTACCCGCGTTTGTGGCTGCTAACGAGACCTTTCGCAGCAATCTGGAAGCCGTGATCAACGGAATGGACTATATGCCCGATTCCGAGCGTACGCCCGGATCGTCTTTTGAGTTTCAAGGTAAACCCACGCTCAGCGGGTTATCGAAACTGTTTGTATCGGGCAACGCGATTCAGCTTACGCCACCGAGTATTGCGGTCTCCGGCAAAATTGAAACGCTACAAATCATCGATAGCAAGGGGCCCATCACGATTCGCTGGTCAATTCCTGACCAAGTCCAGAAGGAATATCGCATCGTCGCAGAAGATGCGGAGTTTATCATTTATGTTGACGTAAGCGGACCGCGCGAACGCGTTGCCGCGCTGGAGGCGAATCAGATTCGCGCATATGTAGATATTTTCGCGCGTGATACCAACGAAACGGGTAAGACGATTACCCGCGAAGTGCGCTACTTTTTGCCGATCGAGTTTGCCGGTTGTCGGGTTAGCGAAGAGACGGCCAAGCGACAAGTGCGTTTCCGCTTGGAGCCGATCGCGACTGACGATAGCGATGCGCCGACCACCGAAGAGCCCGATGGTGAATCGTAGATGTTTCGGGTGCTTTTGAGTGTGCTTGCCAGTCTGGTCGTGATCGGCGTCGTTACCCATTGCTTTCTTCGCTTCAGAAACGAAACGGACGCAACGGTCTGCCCCGAATGCGGTTTTCGCATGACAAGTGCGTCATTCCCCCGCTGCCCCCGGTGCGGGGAAAATACTTGAGCCTACATCAATCGCGGCTTCCTGTTTAAATTCGACGTCATTTAGATCTGTACACAATTGAGAACGTAGACCTGTACACAATTGAGAGCGACGGGTGCGCTGTGGCACCGGCTAATAGCCGGTGTATGCTTGCAAACCATCCGGGATCGAAGTTAATCGTGACGTTGTGTAGTCCCCCTCATTGCAATCAAAAAACGGAAAGGCCGGACGCAGCCCACACGCGTCCGACCTTCCGTCTTGAGGATGGTTACGACCCATCACTCGGTGGTGTTAAGTTTTTCGCTTTAGAACCGACCGCGCGGTCCCCGGTTGCCGAAGCCCGGATGGTACGGCTGGATGCGCGGCTGGCCGAAGCGACCTTGGCGTACCCGTTCCTGTTCGACTTCGAGGATACGACCGTTGCGCTGGTTGATCACCTTAGCCTGGATCACCAGGTTGTCGGCGTTGCGTGCCAACCAACGGGGCAGTTGCAGCGAGACACGATCGCGGAATTCGACTTCACGGCGATCAAAATCTCGCGGACGATCCAGCGGGATCACAACCTGATACGGTGCATGTTGTCGGAAGCCGCGATCTCCACGGAAGCCACGTTGACCGCGGAAGCCGCGCTGGCCCTGAATGCCGCGCTGATGGCAAGCCGGTCCACAGCGCCCGTTGCGACCGTGATTGCAACCGAAGTTATCGATGAACTGCGGCTGAATCGTCAGTACCAAATCGAGCGGTTGTCGCGCCAGGCGTCGACCTTCAACTTCCACTTCGTAGCGAACGTCGAGAAAGGCTTGGCCGCGATGACCATTTACCCGCGCTCGAATATCGAGATCGACATCGAAGTTTCCACCGCGACGATTGAAGCGATGATTCGGTCCGGCGTAAGCGGTCGTTGCCGCAAAGGCGGTAGCCAGCGTTACCGCGAGGGTCAGTGCGTGTCGTTTATTCATCTTCAACATCGTTGCACCTGCCTTTCAGTAGCGAGCGTCATGCCCGCTGCGTGCGGCGGGTAAGACACGCGACGGTTTGGACTGGTTGGTTGTTTTTTTGAAGAAAAAGAGAGGAATGTCCGGTTTTTGGCGTGTTTTACGGTGCCTGATAATTTTCGTTTTATTTTCTAACTCAGTTAAAGATGATGTGTCGCATGGATCACAAGTTTATGATTCGACAAATGTATCTATTTGATTAAATACCACTCAGCGGTTCGTGAATCACATGGACCGTTTATCGCTTGTCTTGAATTGGCCAGAAAACGTAGTCATGACCGACCTTTCCCTCCGCCCAATTTAGATCGTGCTTGCCCCCGTTGTCTTTCTGATCGGACGCTGCGGAGTAGAGCATCATCTCGTCGCCGTTGACTTTGTAGATGAACATGTTTCCGGTGAAGGGATCGATGCGATTCTCTTTTAGGCCCGGAAGATTAAGTGCGGTATCGATGGCGTCGAGGCGTGCAGGCCACTCGCCATGTTTATCGCGGTGCGCTACCAAGGCAAGCATAGTCATATTACCCCGCCCCTTGCTAATCGCCTGTAGCGACAACCGGTATCCGGTGGCTAATGATTGAGTCGTGATAGCGGTGAAGCGATTTTTCTTGAGTCCAACTGAGTCACCACTCACGTAGCGATCGAGTTGAACGTGTGTATTCTTCGAAAAAGGGGTATCACAGATCTTGAGTACGTCTGAGTAGTACTGATCAAGTCTATCGCGTGCTTCAAACGGATCAAATTTTGGATCAAAACTTGGGTCCACAACTTGTCCCGCTAAGCGATTCATTACATTCTGCCAACGAGAACCGTCATACTTTCCATTCGCACAGGTGTACTGCAGCAAATCAAGTTGGGTAGCCCACTCGCCAATTACGGCAACCCTCCACTCATAAAGCCCCGGATCATGTTTATTTAGATATCGATAGGCTTTTGCAGCTCTTGAACTCGGCAACACCCCTCGGTCAACCGCTTCGACAACCGAATCAAAACAGAGCGTGCGAATGGCTAGACCGTGGACGCCAACTACTAGGTTACCGTTTTGCCGAAGATGATTCGACATTCGCAAGACCGTTCGTATCCCGCTCATAACTGCTCGCTCCTGATCAGGCTGCTCTCGCCAACTGTCAAGAACTACATAGTTCGCAAGTGAGCGCGTGGGCTCCAGATAAGGGCGGTCCCAATTCTTCATGAAATCCAACTCACCTGGAACGACATCCCAAGCGAAGTTGAGCTGAGCGAGTTCTCTTGCAAACTTTAGTTGTGGACCACATTGTTGAAGATACTTCCCGAGAGCGGATAGCTCATCACGTGTCCAAACATCACCCATCTGCCATAGATCCTTTTGGCGTCGTGCAAAAAAAGTGAGCCGTGGGAGCGACAATTGCGTGCTTGACGTTAGCGACGAGTAGCGTTCAAACGCATTTTTGTGATCTCCATGGCTTGACGCTCTGTGCGCATTCCACCAACCGATGTAATCCACCTTCTTCTTGAAATCCAACGCCGGCGGTCGCTCGGGTAGATCAGCTAATGCGCAGGATGCAATTAGTGAAATGCTGGCAATGGTATTGAACATGCTGTTCCCCTCCTACAGTTTTGAGCGAAGCTTACTTGTCGTTCCTAGCCAATGGCCAAAACACCAAGTCGCGACCGGGCCTATATTTGCCCCATCCTCGATCGTGGCGACCGCCATTGTCTTGGTCGTCTTCGCCGATCGAATATAACGAAATTTGATCCCCTTTTACGCGATATTTGAAATCGGCGTCGGAAATTGGGTCGATGCGATGCTCCGCAAGGTTCGCCAGGCCCATTGCCGGATCGATGGCCGACAGCCCAGTCGGCCATTGACCGTGTTTGTGTTTATGAGCCAACAGCGCGAGTGTGGTCATAGTGCCCCGCCTTTGGGCTTCGATGCGCAAGGCCAGGCTCAAGGCATGCCGATTGTCGCCAATCAACAGTCTTGTGAAGTTGTTTCGCTTGAGCCCGAGAGGATCTCGATCGCGGTATTGCTCATACTTCTTTAGGGTCGCCATGCTCAACCCTCTCGATAATAGTTTCAGTTCGCGCTCGTAGTGACGGTCAAGAAGATCGCGCGCCCTCTCCGGACGAAATGGGAGCGTTCCCATAAAGGAACCCCAGCGCTGCTGATTCAACGTACCGTTTGGGCAGATGTAGTTTAACGCGTCTAGTTTCTCCACCCATTCCGCTTGTGCCATCAATGGCCAACTCGCCCTGCCACGATCGTGTGCCATAAGCAACTGATAAACCCGGGCCGCATCGCTTTCATCAATAAGGCCCTGATGCAAAGCCTCGCGCAGCGATTCGTACACGAATGATTGAGTAACAGCGCCTACCAACATGTCGGTAGTCAAGCCATGCTGATACCAATGGTCCGCGACATGGCATAGCGTTTCGCAACAGTCGAGGATTGCCCGCTTCTGATTGGGCTGCGTCCTCCAACTCTTGTAAATGAGAAGCTTGGTGGCCAAACGCACCCGATTAAGTGCGAGGCGATTCATGTTCATAATCGCCTCTTCACTATCCGCGATACGAATCCACGAATGCTCAATCGTGCGCGCCTGACTTGGCAGTTCCAATTGTGGCCCTATCTCGTCGATATATGCTGCTAAACTGGGTTGGTCCTTCGGTGTCCAGTTCTCGAACAAACGTAACTGATTCATTGCCTGTTCAACTTTCTCGGAAAGCATGATTTTCGAATCTTCGTTTAGCTTGCCGATGGTCAACCGCTGATATACGTCAAACGCATTTTTGTCTTTCTCCGCGCCTTGCTGCTGGTTCCACCACTCGATGTAATTCACCTGTTTCTTAAAATCCAGCATTGGTGGTCGCGTTGGTATGTCGCCCAACGCAACGGTCGAGCTGAAGAACAAGATTGCCATGAGATGGAGCATTCGAACCTCTTTCTAAATTTTTTTTACGACTATGACCCAACGTGCCGAATGGCATTCGCGCGGCACATCACGAATCTGAGCTTGAGCGTTCCTCGTTCGTTACTTCGGTGTCCATCACCGGCTCAAATCCGCGCGTTACTCGCTTGCGTCGAAACGCCAGCAGCACCACAAGGCCGGCACTGATGACTACGAAGTCGTACGACAGCGTCCACAGCATAACCGTCCAACTGCCACCGTATCCACCAACAGATTGATAGACCGTCCAGAACCAATCCATAAGGTGCAAACCTGCCGCAAAACTGAAAAAGACAGCGATTTGACGGTCTATGTTCCGTCGTCGAATGACGATGACTGCCGCCAGTACCAGCAGCAATGGCACCAGATACAAACTGTAGAGATTGAGCCACGCCGCTAAATTGGGTGCCGGCCAACTAACGATCCAGCGGATCACGGGTCTTTTCAGGGACAGCAGCGGACCGATACTCAGCAGATCGATAAACGCGGCTACTATGCCGAGGATAAACGCTATCAGGCAGTTTCGTTTCATAGTACGGACAATTCTAGTGCAACATGGTTTGGACTTGAGACTGAAACGTCGCACTCGCATGAGTGCCGATTCTTCGGATAAATCGTGAACCAATGGCCTAACTTTTCCGCACCTTAGGGATTACTTAGTTCGTATGCGATTACAAAAAGCCTGTCCGTCTCTAGCCTGCCGTTATTTACCGGCGATTGCACTGCGTTTGGCCCCCTCTTCATTGACGCCCGCGTCGCGCGCCGATATACCTATTTGCAGACGGAGTATGCCCAACTGCCGCTGTGGGCCGCCCGTTCGCCTCGCCTGTTTGGAGATTCCCTTATGACTTGTCGCCAGAGATGGTCCGCGATTTGCGCGGCGTTGTTGGCATGTGTTGCCGCCGCTTGCGAAGGGCCGCCGCTGCTGATTTTGCCGACCACGCTGCCCAACGGTATCGAAGCCGCCGCTTATAGCACGTCGCTCATGAGCGATGCCGATGGCGGCGCGAACTTCACTCTTATCGCCGGCCGCCTGCCGACCGGCCTGCAACTGAGCAGCAGCACCGGCATGTTGACCGGCACGCCGACCGAGACGGGCTCGTTCGCGTTCACGATCGAAGCGCGGCAAGGCGGCTTCACCGTGCGCGTGGGCACGCGCGAGTTCGCGCTGACGATTATTCCGGAATTGCAATTAGCGGGATCGTTGGCGGCAGCGCGGCAAGCGGAGGAATACGACGAAGCGTTGACCGCCACCGGTGGCGTCGCGCCCTATACATTTCAGGTGATCGGCCTGCCCGGTGGCATCGGCTTTGATAACGACACCGGCATGTTCTCCGGCACGCCCACCCAACCCGACGACGGTCGCATCGTTCGCGCGACCGTCAGCGACAGCGGCACGCCGATGCAAAGCGTGACGCGCGATTTGTTTTTTGAAGTGAAGCCGTTGGCCGTAAGCATCAGCACCGACGATTTGCCCAACGGCATTTCGGGCATCCCGTACTCGGCGGAAGTGGTCGCCGAAGATGGCTTACAACCGTATTCGTTCTCGATCGTTGAAGGGGTGTTACCCAATGGTCTTTCGTTGCCGAACAATCGCCGTACCGGTGTGATCAGCGGAACGCCGACCGTCGCAGGAACGTTTGATTTCACAATTGAAGTAACGGACAGCGATAGCCCGCCTACGACGGCGTCGCGCGAGTTTTCGGTGACGATAAATTGATGGGATAACACCGGTTTCAAACCGGTGCCACAGCGCTGATGGAAATACACCAGTTGCAAACTGGTGCTACAGTGCCTGATAGAAATACACGGGTGCCCCATCCTTCGCGATAGCGAAGGTTGGGGTATCGTGAACGCGAAAATCCGATAGAAATGATAGATTGCTCGAACGCTACCACGCCCCAGAGCGATTTCATCCCCCACCCTTTCCTGACGGAAAGGATGAGGCAACCGAGTTTCACCAGTCGTAAACCGGTGGCACGGTGCCATTAAGGAAACACCGGTTGCAAACCAGTGCCACGGCGCAAAGCAACTGAAACGAACACATTCTCTCGCGCCCATAAATGAAGGAGTCGCGTGATGCTGATTAAGAAAACCGCCCTGCTTACTACCGCCCTGTTTGTTTGCACGGCCGCGCAGTGCAACGTGAACGTAAACGTTAACACCGGCACGCCGTTGGATGATGCCATCGCCACGCTCTCAATCGAGCGTGAAGATACCGATGCCAACGCGATCCTCAGCGGTTCGATCACCGCCGGCTTTGCCAACGTCGAATTGACCGACGAGCAATCGATTCAACTCAATGGGGTCGAGCTTGATCGCGCGGGCAGTTTGTTCACTGCGACAGTTCCGGCGGCGAGTGCCTACATTTTGCGTGTGGTCGAGCCGACCCGTGGCGTTGAAACGACGACGATCAACGAACCCAGCGCGTTTGAGATTACCTCACCCACGGTAGGCACCGCGGTATCGCTCAGCGGGTTTAACGTGACATGGAACAACGTTGAGGCCGATTTGACGGTGCGCGTCGTCGTGCGACAAACGCTATTGGATGAGTCGTTGGTGCTGAACATCGGGCCAGTCGCCGACACCGGTATGGTTAGTATCACCGACGCACAGATCGCACAGGCCGGTTTCGGTCAGGGTGCCAATGTGCGCATCGAAGTGATTCGCGAGCGCGAGACCAACGATCTGAACGGCTTTGCCGCCGGCTCGCTGACGGCGACGTTATCGACGGAAGTGGAAGTCGGCACGGCACCGTAAGTTAAAGGCGTTGACTTCGATGGCCAACAGTCCCCCAGCCCTGGAACGGCTGGGGCACCCGTCTTACGAGCAATCCGGTACCGGCATTTGTTGGATCATTACGAGAATTACCAGGCGTACACGCATTACCAATGTCCCCCAGCCCCAGAGGGGCAGGGGCACCCATCTTTCTTTTGAGCGTAAGCTTTCCAGTAGGCTCGATCGCGTTCCTCTCTTAACATAGCCCCCATGCGTTGTCTCACGTGTGGCTACAGTCTAAGCAACTTGCATTCGCGCACCTGCCCCGAGTGCGGCAGCGGCTTTAAGCCCACCGATCTTCAATTCGCGCCGGGCAAGGTGGCTTTCTGCTGCCCGCATTGCGATCAGGATTACTACGGCACCACCGCCGACGGTCATCTCTATCCGACAGAATTCGACTGCGCTAAATGCGGCGTGCACATCCATATGGATGACACCGTCATGCGTCCGGCCGAAGGGTTGGAGGCCGAAGATACGGAGCCACACAAGATTCCGTGGACGCAGCGGGCCGAGCTCGGTTGGTTTAAGGCCTATCGCAAAACGCTGGGCATGGCCGTGATGCGTCCGAGTGAAATCGGTATGGGGCGCGCACAGCGTGGCGATTTGCGCGAAGCGTTGCGCTTTGCGGTCTATACAATTCTGCTCGTTGCCATTCTTTCGATTGTCGCGCAGTCAATCCTGCAGGCCTTTTTTTTCGGCTTTGTGACCGCGATAACGGCGACGGGGCCGGGCGCTCCTGGCGCGGGCCCGACGATGGGTATGCCGTTCTTTCTTAGCATCGTGACGAGTCAAGCGCTGGCCGCGCTGATTGCTTTACCGTTCGGTGTGTTTGTGCTTTGGTTATGGGCGTTGAGTGCGCACGGGATATTGAAGCTTACCGGCAAGCCCTTTCAGCCCGCCTACGCGACCAAGCGCGCTTTCTACTATGCATCGGGCGCGAACGTGATGAGTTTGGTGCCGTGCTTGGGTTGGGCGCTGGGTGGACCGTGGGCGATGGTCTGCACAATCAAAGCACTCAAGTCGACGCACCGTATCGGCTTAGGCCGTGCGGTCTTAGCGGTTATGCCATTGCCGCTCGCCGCGCTCGGACTTGGGATCGGCTTTTTCATTTGGATATTCACGACCACTTTAGGCGCGATGGCCGGACCGGGCGGCTTTGGTGTCTTCAGCCCGGATACCGAAACGCTCACGGTGAACTACGTGAGCTGGGCTAACCGTAATGGTCGCTATCCGCGCCATATCGTTGAACTGATAATGGATGATACGATTTTCATTGGCGAGCTGATTGAGACCAACTCATTCACCGAATACGACGACTTGGTCATCGGCGGATTCGACGCCAACGCTGCCGACGACAAGTTCGAACCGCAGCGTTCGCAACTGTTTCAGACGTATCTCAACGGATTGCCCAAAGATATCCTTGCGTATCGGTTCGGCGATTTTGTCTTTTACCCGAGCGCAACGCCGCCCAATCAGACGGCACCGACACGTTGGTTGTTGGTGGCATGGCCCGATCCGGATACCAACGGACCGCTTGGGCCCAGCGAAATCATCGAAGTCGGACTTGCCGACGGCACGACGTTTTATTCGGTAAATTCTGCCTTTGTCGCCGCGCTGCAAGCCGAAAATGATGCTCGCCAACAAGCCGGCCTACCTCCGATACCACACCCGATGCATGTGAAGCATCAACAATTCGTGATGATCGGCGACGAGATTGAGGTGGTTGATACCAGCGACTTGGGCAATGACGTTGCGGATGGAGAAACCGAGTCAACGACGTTGATGCCGAACGAACCATGAGCGCCCAGTTTATATGGCTGCCCACAGGGCTAGCACGATCATCCATCTCGCGATTCTCGTTACCCTCTATCAGACGAAAAGAAAAGCGCCCCGCAGATTCCTGCTAGGGCACTTGAAGAACTCTTATCTAGACCACTTCACGAATGACTGCGACTGTGGCCTATTTGTCAGCATACACCGGCTATTAGCCGGTGCCACAGCGCAGCCGTCGCTCTCAAACGTGAACCGTTCTAGGCAAAAGACACTTCTATCGCCGCGATTCCATCGCGCGCATCAGGAAGTAAATTAACTGCAGAATCGCTGCGACAGTCGTAGCGACATAAGTCAGCGCTGCAGCATTGAGAACTTTTCCGACGAGTGGGTCTTCGTGAGGTGCAACAATTCGACCTTCGACCAACACGGCACGGGCACGACGGGATGCATCGAATTCAACGGGCAAGTTGACGATTTGAAAGAGCACCGTCAATGAAAACAGCCCCACGCCCAGCAACAATAAGCCGGAGGATTGAATGACCAAGCCAACCATCAGAACCGTCATCGACAACGAACTCCCGGTCGACGCCAGCGGCACCATACCATTGCGTAGGACGAGCGGGCCATAGCGCCGCGCGTCTTGGATGGCGTGACCCACTTCGTGCGCGGCGATACCGACTGAGGCGATTGTGCGACCGTCATAAACATCGGGGCTTAGGCGAAGCACCTTGTTGCGCGGATCGTAATGGTCGCCCAGAAATCTCGGCTCGCGCTCGACGCGGACGTTATGGATGCCCTCCATATCAAGGATACGCTGTGCTGTTTGGGCACCCGTGAGGCCGGAGCTGGCCATTTGCCGGTTACCACGTTGATAAGCAGACCGTAAACGCGACTGCGCCCAACCTGCCAGCACCATGCCGGGCAGTACGGCAAGCAGCAGGTAGTTCATGTCGAAATAAAAGAAACTCAACATTTTCGATCCTCCACCGATCGTTATGACGGTTCACATTATGTTGTAGTGCGATCGGTCGTTCGAAAGTCTAGCCATTTTTCTACCCGACGGTTGAACCCGTTTTCTCGGGCATTGCCACATGTCACGGCGACAGTCGCCTGCCACCCGCGGGCTGACAATTCGGCACGATGCAGCCGATGACCGCCAGCGCAATCTAAGTCATCGACACGCTATGGCAGCGTGTCGATAGTGTTAGGTAGCAGGTTGCAAAATCTGTGCCGCTTGCCGCACGTGCGCCCCTTGTTGCTGCATGGTTGCGATGGCTGCAGCGACGTCGCCCTCTAGCAAATTCACGCCGCGGCAGCCGTCTTCAACGAGCACCGTCTCAAAACCGAGTTGTAGCGCATCGAGCACCGTGAACTTTACGCAATAATCGGTGGCGAGGCCGAGAACGAACACACGCTGCACACCTTGCTGCTTTAAAAAATCGCCCAAGCCCGTCGCCGTGTGATGACCGTTATCGAAGAAGCCGCTATAGCTGTCGTAACGCGGGTCGGTGCCCTTCTGAAATATCTCGCTAACGCGATCTAAGTTGAGACCCGGCGCGAAGTCGGCCCCCGTCGTATTCTGCACGCAGTGCACGGGCCAAAGAATTTGATCGAGGCCTTCGACAGTAATGACGTCGCCGATGTGTTGCCCCGGATGGTTTTCTGCGAAGCTGGCGTGCTCGCGCGGGTGCCAATCTTGGGTGGCGACGACGAGTTTGAAGTGGGGAAAAAGTTGGTTAGCCACAGAAATGACTTCGTCACCATGCGGAACGGCCAGCTCCCCGCCGGGGAGAAAGTCGTTCTGGATGTCCACGAGGATGAGTGCGTTGGTTGGGTCGTACATTTTCGAATTCCTGATAGTCCGGCGTACGCAAGCGATTGTATCACTTGCCATGGTAGTTTTTTTGTTCTAATCGCCCCCTAGATCAATCATTCAGTTACCCGAATAGTATTCCGGCAGAATCGTTAGGGGGCATGGTTATTCACCGACGTCTTTATTGCTAATTCACTCATTTCAAGACCCTTCAGCGCGATTAACAATATCGTCCGAACGTCAGTCACGCCGTATTTACGCCGAAGGCGTTGCGCCTACTAGCCCCAGGTTGCCGCGCAGCGGCTACCTGGGGTTCTCGTGACCCGCATGATCTTCAACTCCGAAGGAGTTGCGGCATGCTCAATCCCACAGGTAACGCTCGTCGTATTCGAGATTGTGCTTTTCAAGCAATGCGCGCAGTTCATCTTCAAAGCCCAAACGGTGATGATGCTCTTCTTGTCGCGCTACATACTCCGTCACTTGCGTCAGATTCGATTGGCTGACCGAAAAACAGGCGTAGCCGTTTTGCCATGCGAATGCTTGAAATTGCGGGTCGGTTTCCTTTAGCCACAAGCTCGATACGCGCTTGAGTTCTTTAACCAAATTGGCCGCCGTCTGATCGCGCGCCAATCGTGCCAAAACGTGTATATGATCCTCGACACCACCAACACGTACAGGATCGCAGCCGAGATTCTTGGCAATTCTCCCAAGATACGCGTGGAGTTGATCGCGTGCTTCGGCGTTTTGAAACCAGCGCCGCCTTCCCTTGGTGGAAAAGACGATATGCAAATAGATGGCGGTTAAGGACTGTGGCATGGCGCGTTAATCCGTAAATGGCGAAACCCCGTTGGGGTTTTGGATACTGACAAGACCATTACCCAGGGTAGCCGCTGCGCGGCAACCCTGGGCTAGGTGATGTAACGCCTTTGGCGTAAAGATGAGGAGAACAAGACGCCGCTATGCAGGTGACCATTTCGGCAGCTCACACATCCCTTGCATCTTGTCATATGTCTTCTCCAAATTTCCCTTTGCATTCGGAACGTCTTTTGTCGATAAGGCAGACTGGCCCGATATGCCAGATCGCCCACGGGCTTATGCATGTCACAACATCAATACACTTGTCCATCTTACATCGATCGCCTTTCCTACAACTCAAACACAAACCCGCTTTCTTCCAATCTTCGATACTTGCGCTTGTCAAACCGATACAACCGCGCGGCGCGGTGGGAAACATCTCGCTGTTTCTCATCGAGTTCGACCAGCAATTCCATCGCAAATATCCGCCGTCGAAAGTTACGCTTATCGAGATCTCGCTTCAGGATCACTTCATACAACTGTTGCAACTGTGACAGCGTGAACTTGCGCGGTAACAACTCAAAGCCAATGGGTTGATAACGCACCTTACCGCGCAAGCGCGCGAGGGCGGTGGATAAAATCTCATCGTGATCGAAGGCGAGCTTGCCGACCTTATCCACGTCCACCCAATCGGCAGCGGCGGCATCATCATCGGCACGTGGCGAATGGTCTGCCGTATTCACCAGCGCATAGTACGCAACGGATATCGTGCGACCGCGCGGATCGCGACCGGGCTTGCCAAAGGTGTATAGCTGCTCGAGGAAGATATCGCGCAGGCCGGTTTCCTCTTGCAATTCGCGCCGCGCCGAGGCTTCCAAATCTTCATCCATGTCGACAAACCCGCCGGGCAGCGCCCATTGCCCCTCAAACGGTGGCCGACCGCGCCGGATTAACAACACGCGCAGGCGCTGCTCTTGTAAACCGAAGACGACGCAATCGACCGTCACGGCCGGTCGGGGATAGTCGTACGTAAAGCTCATCGCGCCTTCTCGCGCAGCTTAAGAATCAGGTCGGTCTTCAATTCAAACAACGATTGTTCGAGACCGACGGGATACTGGTGCGGATTGGTAAGGCGTTTGATCGTCGGGTGCAGCGCGGCGATTTGTTTGTGGACCCAACCGCGTGAGTTATCGAGGGCGTGCACCTCAAAGACCTGTTCGCCCTTGCGAAACACGGGCACCAACAAATCGGTATGAGCGACGTCCCCTGCCATATGTTTACGGCGTGTCATATCGAGTGGGTCGATGATGGTGCAGCCATCGTCGATGTTGGTGGCGGCATCGTAAATGGCATCGGCTAAAAATAACCCGTCGCGATGGTAGCGCCGCACCTGCAGGATGCCGGGGTTGGATATCTTGATCGACTGTTCGGATAGCTTCAGCGTGTAGCGCCAGTCTTCGCCCGGTCCGCGCACGGCCGTCATCTTATACACACCACCGAGTGCCGGTTGGTCGTAGCCCGTGATAAGTTTGGTACCAACGCCCCATACGCCGATCTTCGCGTCTTGCTGTTTTAGGCTATCGATGATGTGTTCGTCGAGATCGTTACTGGCCACGATCATCGCATCGGGAAAGCCGCCTTCATCGAGAATGCGTCGTGCTTCGATACTAAGGTAGGCCAAGTCGCCAGAATCCAAACGCACGCCCGCCATCTCATGGCCGCGTTCGCGCAGGCGTTTACCCACCTGCACCGCCTTGCGCACGCCTTCGATCGAGTCATAGGTATCAACCAGCAGCACACAGTTATTGGGCATGGCTTCGGCGTAGGATTCGAACGCCTGCATCTCTTCGGTAAAACTCATCACCCAGCTATGTGCGTGTGTGCCTTTGACCGGGATACCAAATAGCCGACCCGCCAATACATTTGACGTACCCGCGCAACCACCGATATAGGCCGCACGACTGGCAGCCAATGCGCCATCGATTCCTTGGGCGCGCCGAAGCCCGAACTCCATCACGGGTTCACCGCGCGCCGCCCCACACACGCGTGCGGCTTTGGTCGCCACCAGCGTTTGATAGTTGATGATGTTGAGAATGGGCGTTTCGAGGATTTGCGCCTGAATGATCGGACCCGTTACCTGCACCAACGGTTCGTGCGGAAATACGACCGTGCCCTCGGGAATGGCATCGACATCGCAGGTCAGGCGCAACTCGCGCAAATATTGCAGGAAGCCATCGTCGAACAACGGCCCGTCATCATTACCGCGTAACGACGCGAGATACGAAAGATCCTCTTCATCGAAATGAAACTCATTGAGATAGCCGGTCAGATAACCCAAGCCGCAGCTAATGCCGTAACCGCCGTCGAACGGGTTTTGGCGAAACGACATGCTGAAGACGGCTTCGTGATCGGCCATGCCGCACTTCCAATAGCCGTATGCCATAGTGAGCTGATACAGATCGGTGAGCAGCATTAATGAGGGTTTGTAGAGCGTGGCGGGCGTCGTGATTCCGATATTGTTCATAGTGTCAAAATTACACTAAGAAGCACCGGTCGTCAACAATATGAACCGCGCGCCTATTAGCGGACCGTCCATAATTGTCAAAAACCACCTAATTTCTCCAGCCCTCCCGGTTCGACGTATTTTAGACTTGCCATTGAGCCTGAGCCCGCGAGTCGCATAGTCCGCATGAGTCCGTGATCGGTCCCTCGGCGGTTTGCGCTCGCACCCCACGGCTTGGTGGCAAGCGGCGGCCAGCCTGCGAGAAAGACGCACGCGAATCGAGGCCGCGCGTTAGTAGATGTTGCACGTTTCTGCATTCGTATTTCGCCGCGGAGTTACCACCATGCGTTCCCAGCGTTTCACTGGCGCGACCCTTGCCTTGGTCACGCTCATCACGATCGGCTGCAATCAGCCGGAAGACCCGGCCACCATGAATACGCCGCCGTACGACGCCGCCGAATCGCGGCGCGAGTTGGCGGAATTCTTCGCCTATCACCAGGACAACGGCCTGCTTGCCCAGCGCGCTATTGCCGACATGCACTTTGTGCCGGGCACTTCGCACCTGTCGGGCGCGGGCGAAGCACAACTCGCGCGGCTGGCCGAGATCATGCAAGACACCGGCGGCACCATTAACTACGACACCAGCCTCGGCAGTAGTGGCTTGGCCAGTGCCCGCTTGGCGTCGGCGCGACAGTTCTTATCGACTTACACGGTCGGCAAGAAGCCCATCCAAGTGGCCTTCGGTATGGCCGGCGGTCGCGGTATGGACGCAGTAGAAGCGGTCGATGGGCGCGGCGTCGCACAACAAGCTGAACCGCGCGGTAGCGCTTACCGGCTCGGACCCGGTGCGGGCGCAGGCGGCGGTGGTGCAGGTGGTGGAAACTAAGTCTCTGGAGGAGCCAATCATGATACGCAAATCACTATTGATCGTTGCTTTAGCAGGCGGCGTGTTGGCCCTTCCTTCCGGTTGTACGCCGGGCGGCAAAAGCGGAATCGCACAGGGTCCACGCATCAGCACCAAAACGCACTTGGCCTCGGCCCGTATGCTCGAAGCCACGGGCAACTATGCCGGTGCCACCAAGCAATACGAACACGTGATCGAGAACGACCCGGACATGGCCTTGGCCTACCACCGCCTGGCGGTGCTGTACGTCAAGCTGGGTTATCTCGATAAGGCGCAAGACACGCTGCAGCGCGCCATCGAAAAGGGTGCCGACGAAGCGAGCTTGCGCAATAACCTCGGCTTTACGCTGATGCGCATGAATCGTCTCGACGACGCCGAGCAGATGCTCGACGCAGCACTGGCGATCTCCCCGAACTTTCATCGGGCGCGCATGAATCTGGCGATTTGTCACGCCAAAGCAGGTCGCACCGATCAGGCGTTGGTGAACTTTGTTCAGGTCGTGCCGGAAGATCAGGCGTTTTACAACATCGGCGTGATTCGCATGCAGGAGCGCGACTATGTCGCGAGCGCCTGGGCGTTTAACGAAGCGCTAGCCATGAATCCGCGTCTGCCCGGCGTGCAAGAAAAAGCCACGCAGGCCGTGGCGCTGGCCCGCCATGCACCGCACCATCCGGCGGATGAGGAAATTCTGGCCGCGCTGTCGAACCCGCAAACCGGCGGCACGCCTGCGCCGAATATGCCGACCGAGCCCTTCCCGGTTCGAACGGCGCAAGCACAACCGACACCGCAGCCGACGACACCAACCTACGAGCCGATGCAACCGGCCGCGCCAAAGATCGTTAACAGTCGACCACCGCGAACGCGACCGACGGAGTCGTTTGCAGCAAACAATCCGACGACGGACTCGAATACGGGCTTCAATACGAACCAACCATCATCTGCGACAACTCCCAACGCGTTGCCGTCGATGACACCTGTCGCCAACAGCGCGTCGACAAACAATCAGATGGGACCACCGCGCAACATCGTGAATAGTCGTCCGCCACGCACGGCCACTGCGATGACGCCGATGCAGCCCTCGACTAATACGAGTACCGAACGTAGCGTGATTCTCCCGCTTAAGACGATCGCGCCGATGCAACCCAGCAATGCGACAACGAATACCTTTGCCAACGACAATGATGACTGGGATGGCGACGACGATTCGAATGATGAATGGTCAGATGATTGGGATGATTCGGACTGGAGCGACACGTCTGACGGTAACGACGACGGCACTTCGGCTACACCTATGATGCCGATGCAGCCCGCCACCGACCCGTCATTCGAACGTGTGCCGACGACAGAACCGGAAGTGCAGGACATCGCTTACGACGCGTCGTTCGAAGCCGATCAGAAGATGGCGGAAACGACCTGGCAGAAATGGTTCACGCCGACGGATGCCAAGGGAAGCAGCGACGCCACGCCAATGGTCGAAGTGTCGGCACCGCGCAAGGCGAAGCCGACATCGACGACTAAGTCGTTTGCACCGACGAACAAGTCGACGCAGTCGATGCAATCAACCAGCGATAAATCGAGCACATACTCGAAGCAAACACCGCAGTCGATGACGACCACGTCAACAAATATTAAGCGTGCTACGCCGACGACTACATCGACCAATAAGAAAGGCTCGTCAACGACGGCCACGTTTCGCTGGAACGAATCGAACGCGACAATGAAGCCCACGACAGAGTCATCATCGGCAACAACGACATCTGCGTCGAAAGCATCAACCTCGACGAGCACCATGACGCCGATGCAAATGGCACCTGCCGATAGCAACAACAACCGCACGCCGAGCAAAACGCCCTTTTCACGCAAGCGCGCCGACAAGGCGGTCATCAAGCCGATCGACAACGACGAAATGAAGCCCATGCAACCAGCTTCTGATGACGATGGTTCGGGGTCAAGCAATCAACCCAAAAGCAGTAATTCAAATGCTTCTAATGGTCGAACACTCCAGATGACGCCAATGAAATAACACGCTGTCGAGCGAACCTTCGCGCAACAACATCCTCCTCCTTCCCAACTCACCCCGTTCAGAACACCGGCGGTCCTCGCACCGCCGGTGTTCTGTTTTACTGGGCGACCTTTTGTCGGTGACTCAGCCGCACGTACGAAATAACTGATGAAAACGCAAATCGCGCAAATGATCCCGGAGGGATCAAGTGAGAATAGCCACGCGTTTCAACGCGTGGATAGCTAGCGGGCATTGCCATGTCGTGCCGGAGGCACTGAAGGAATTTACGACGCGGCCTCTTGTCTTGTAACGCCCCTACTCACCGGCATTTTTTACTTCTACTCAACCTCAACGAACATCGCCCCCTTCGAAGGCTGCACATGATGCCGCGCCGGCGATTCGTCATATAACCACGGGCCCACCATGCCATCCATGTGCAATAGCAAAGCCGTCTTGTCATCAGGATCGAAGCGACGCAGGGGTGTGAACGCCTCACCGCGATAGCGCGCCACGGTCGAGATACGCACCTCGTCGATCAATCCGTCGAAAAATGAATTCGCTTCACCGCGACGACCGACATCGCCACCGATGATCAATGGCAAGCCGTTGGTGCGCCGCTTGCCTTTACCGACCGACTTGGCAACTTCTTTTCCATCAACATAGAGCCGTACGAATTCGCCGTCGTAGTCACCGGCCACGTGATACCACCGCCCCGCCTCCAGTGTTACCTGCTCGGCCTTGGGCTCTACGTAGCTGCCATCCAAATGAATCGAAAACATCGGCACGCCCCGATTGACGAAGATGCCAAACTCAGAGCCTTCCGTCTTGGTGACCAGGCCCACGCGCCGACCGAATTCGTCGGCCTTCATCCAACACTCGAGCGTTAGCGGCCCATCCGGCACCGTCAGACCAGTCGATGGCACCTTCACATGATCGTCTTGGCCATCGCAGGACAACGCCATGTTAGTGGCTACCGCTGGTGGCGAAAGATTGGCGCGCAGCGGCACTACCAGCGACGTCACAGGCATCGGATATCGAAAACTCGGCGCTAGATACTCCATTTGCACATCGATCATCAGTGTACCAAACGCCCCGTCGAGCGAGCCGGCCGGTCGCCGCACCTTGAAGGTAAACGATCGTGACTCACCCGCTTTGATCTGACCGTGGTCGTGATCGGGTGTGCACACCCAGCGTGAATCGCCCGACTGCGGCATCACGGTAACATCGATGGCGCGCGATGCCGTGTTGGTAATCTTGGTGGTTACCAAACCATTGACCTGCCCATTGTTTTGCAATTCGACGCCACCTTCGATCGTGGCGGCGTTTTCGACCAGTTGCAAACACTCCTGCTGCATCGCGCCGGTGATTTCGCGCACGTTCTGAACTTCACCCACGGGTAATGACGCCAACGCGATCTGGTCTTTGCGCACGGTAACAATATCGAAGTGATGCAAGAAGCCAGCCGACGGGATGGCACCGTTCTGATGCCCGCCGACGGTGGCTAGCGTAACGTATTCGATACCGTCCTTGGCGTCATAGCGCGCGCGATGGATATGACCTGCGAAAACGGCAGATACGTTACCGGCATCCACCAAGGCTTGATGCACCTTATTCCAATCGTCGCCGTAGTTATTGCCGAGCCAACGAGGATGATGCAGAAACAAGAAGATGTGATCGGCATCTTTGGCCTTTGCGAGCGTTTGCTTGAGCCACGTGAACTGTTCGGCGCTCATGGTTTGGCAGGCCGGATTGCGAATACTCTTCTCGCCGGTATCGGGATTGCCTTCGTCAGAATACAACGCGATAAACCAGCAGTTCTTGTGTTCGAAGGCATACCACAGCGGACCGAAGTGAATTTCGTAGCTGGCTTCGTGCTCGCCGACGGGTTTTTTATCGCCACGTTCGCCGCGCCAATAGATATCATGATTGCCTGCAACCGGGAACCACGGGCATAGCAAGTTATCCATGATGCTTTTGTATTCCCGCATCTCGGCCATCCATTCGGGCGTTTTGTTGTAACCCTGAATCAGATCGCCGACCGTCATAACGAGATCGGGCTCGAGTAGATTCACATCGCGCACCGCATCGGCCAATACCGAGACACCTTCGTCTGGCCCGCCGGTACGATCGCCAAACACGGCGAAGAAGAAGGCGTCTTCCTCTTCGGGCATGGGCAACTTGACGGGCGATTCGCGCGACGTGACAAAGCGCGATGGATCGTGGCTACGCGGGTGCTTCTTATTGTGCGGATGCAAATGACGCGTGTGGCCGATGTTGTCGCGCGGCGCTTCACCCTCGGCGCGCGCAGCACGTGAGACGCCAACCAGCGTGGTAATAACAATGATTGCAATCATCGAACGGGCGATGGACATGATATCCCCTTACGCGGAGTGTGGTGGAAGACGTTTAGCTTGGCGATACGATCGCAAGCGTAAATTCCAACGACGCGTGATACAAGACGATCATGAGATACCTCAAGTCGCCATTTCTCGTTGACAATCGCACCCGCTCACGCTTTGACGATCAATCATTCGTGTTAAGATTCCATTAATCGTTTCAAAGAGAGCGCGGCAGTCGGAACGCACGGGCGACGGGCTAACCGCTTCGCGAAGCTCAGCAGCCTCTCTGAATCGTCCTAAGCCAGACAACAAAACAAGGAATGGCCGATGCAAATCTACCGTACGTTAACGCAAACCCGTGTGATTCTCTCCATCGGTCTACTTTCGACAGTCATTGCTGGGTGCGCTCAGAACACCGCCCAGCAACAGATCGAGAACGTTCTTGACGACCAAGTCACCGCCTGGAACCGGGGCGATATCGAATCCTTCATGCAAGGCTATTGGCAGTCGGACGAACTTACCTTCGAAGCGCCCGACAGCGTTACCAAAGGTTGGCAGGCCACGCTCGAACGGTACCAGCGACGCTATCCGAATCGGGCTGTGATGGGAACGCTCACATTCTCGAATTTGGTGGTCGACGTGACCAGTCAAGACGACGCAACCGTAACGGGTCGCTACCATCTCGAGCGCGCTACACTACCGCAAGCCAACGGCCATTTTGTCTTGTCGTTGCACAGATTCGAGGAAGGTTGGCGCATCGTGCGCGATCGGACCTGGTCAGATTCGAATGAGAAAGACAACGCATCATGAAGCTCACCATATTCAGCACCAAGGGCTACGAGCGCGAACAGCTCAACCAGCACAATAAACCCCATGGCCACGAGTTGAATTTCGTCGAGGCAAGGTTGACGTCTGCGACGGCAGCGTTGGCGAAGGATACACCGGCAATCAGCATCTTCGCCAACGACGACGGCGGTGCAGAATCGCTGAAAGCTCTACATGCTGTCGGTGTGCGTCTGATCGCGCTGCGTTCTGCAGGGTTTAATCATGTCGATATCGAAACGGCAGACGCGTTGGGCGTCAAACTGCTGCGCGTGCCCGCTTATTCGCCACACGCCATCGCCGAACACACGGTGGGCCTGATGCTAACGCTGAATCGCAAGTTTCATCGCGCGTTTAACCGCATCCGCGAGCAGAATTTTGAGCTCGATGGCCTGCTCGGGTTCGACATGCACGACAAGACAGTTGGCGTCGTTGGGACGGGTGAAATTGGCGGCGTTGTTTGTAAGATTCTGACAGGGTTTGGTTGCCATGTGCAGGCGTTTGATGTTCGGGAGAACGCCGATTGCCGCAACATGGGCGTTAACTACGTGGAACTCGACGCCCTGTTAGCTTCGTCGGACATCATCTCTTTGCATTGCCCCTTAACGCCTAAGACTTATCACCTGATCGACAATAACGCCTTGCAGCGCATGAAGCCGGGCGTGATGTTGATCAATACCAGTCGCGGCGGTGTCATTGACTCCCGCGCTGCAATCGATGCGTTGAAGAGCGGGCATCTTGGCGCGCTGGGCATCGATGTGTATGAAGAAGAAGCCGATCTGTTTTTCAAAGACCTCAGCGGCACGATTATTCAAGATGATGTGTTTGCTCGATTGCTCAGCTTCCCCAATGTGCTCGTAACGGCGCATCAGGCGTTCTTTACCGAAGAAGCTCTCGCCGGTATCTACGGTACAACATTGCAAAATGTAACCGACTTCGAGAACGATGCGGTTGATGAGAAGAAGCTGGTGACGGCGGCATTGGTTGCTTAGGCGGCACCGACACCTGAATAGCGTCAAATCACCATAAAACGCATTCGGACACTTACCGGCGCGATATGATTGACCGGTCCACCTCGTCGTGGGCTGGCCAGCCACCGGTGCGTCCATCTCAAACTGTCATCGCATCTGGCTCGCCATTTGCTTGAGTACACTTGATGCTGCCGGGTACGATTGCACGTCAACAGCAGTGTTGCAGGACATGAAGGAATATCGCCATGAAAATTCGTCGCCAAATCGTCATCATGGTCGCGCTTGCCACGATTTTCGTATGGAACCTTGCCCGCGCTGACAAGCCGGAGGCCCCAGCCGACGCGAAGAAAGCCGCCCAGCAAATCACCTCCATGAGTTGGCTGGCCGGAACCTGGTCGGGCGCGATGTGGGGCGGTACTTTTGAGGCCTATTACACCACACCGGAAGGCGGACGCATCATCAGCCACAGCCGCCTGATGAAGAATGGCAAGGAAGCATTTTACGAGTTCGAGATGTTTGAGGTGCGTGATGGCTCCGTGCAGATGGCCCCGTTTCCCGGCGGCAAACGCGTGGTCGGCGTGACGTTGGCCGATCTCGACAGCAAACAGCGAAAAGCCACGTTTGAAAATAAGAACAAGGATTATCCCACGCGCATTGAATATCATCGCACCACTGATGATCGGCTCGTCATCACACTAAGTGATCCATACGGTAAGAGTGACAAACGTGAGGTTTTCGATTTGAAGCGTAAGGCGGATTAGAAGCCATCCCAATACTTTCCTCCCTTGAAGCGAGGGGTTAGGGGAGGGTTGCAGAATTTAGTGAAATCCAAATTTCTGTAAACACGCAAAGTGCCAGAAATAGGTTTGGGGATAGCTTTTAATGCCGTTCACGAGTCAACGAGATGCTTGCATTGTGGCACCAGCTAAAGCAGTTCACGTTTGAAAGCGACGGCTGCGCTGTGGCACCGGCTAATAGCCGGTGGATGCTGACAATTCATCTCGGCGCGCAGACATTCGAGAAACGGTATCGTCGCGTGCGGGCAACCTTCGCGTTCGAGAAATCTGGCGGTAACTTCCAATGATTATTATCGGATTGGATTACATCGATCAATTGCGCGCGGAACCGTTCTACGCCGCCAAAGCCGTGCTAAACGCACAAGGCATCATCTTCTTTCCCGAGAATCGGGAGCACCGCGACCAGAAGGCAGCGGGCATTTCTTACGAAGACAACTACAAGGGCAACGCGCTGGCCGCGATGATTCGGCCGCAGCGATTGGAGATTCGGTATCATCAGGCGTTTGTTGATAAGGAGATCGCAACCCTCATTCGAAACATGGCAAAGAATGAGGCGCTAGCGTTTTGGGGATCGTGGGAGATCACGTATCAAGGGCGTAAGATCGAGGTGGGCGGAGCAGACTAGAACGTTTTTCACTCGAGTTTAGCGAAGCAAAAGTCATTCTCAGCCCCGGAGCGGCGAAGGTCGAAAGCCATGGTTGGAGCGGCGCTAGCTGCGCAATCCATGGATGTGTTTGCGAATGGCATTAAACCGCGGTAGCGGTGTCGGTACCTACGCCCCTTACCGGGGCTTGATGATGCTATCTTCGATTACCCCGGAATTACGCTCCGACCGCTAACGCGGACTACGCTTCATCCGGGGCTGTCACCCAATTAGCCCTGCCGGGCTTGCAGATAAATAACGAACAAACATGGTCAGGCAAGTCACCGCTACTTTCAATTGAAAAACGCTCCTATAAACCCGCCCCTATTAGCCGCAATGCATGCCGAACATATGCGAATCAACAAATCGTGCCTCATTCACACGTTCCATTTCGCCACACTGCCATCTTTGAAGCGGCCACGATACCAGTCCAATCAATATGCTGAAGGCGCTACGGCACTTTGCCCGGGATTGTCGCTAATGCGACTACCCGGGGCTGATGGACGGAACGCCTTTGGCGTATAAGACGTGGTACATCTACGCCTTTTACGACATCCGCGCTAGCTTACCTCTGCCTGTCGGGTGGCCGACGTAGAGATTTGAAACATCCGCCGTTTTGTCTTTATCAGGTTAAGGTGCGAGGCAATAGCAATCGAGCCCCTCGGTTGGAGAACCAACCCGGTGGAGCCCTCAATCAAAAAAGCCCGCCCATTAGAAGCTTTGCGATAAATCTATGCCTATGTAATAATAAATAAATCTACGTAACTGTTACGCGACAAAGTACCGGTAATACAAAATGGCTCAATTACTCACCCCCGTTGAAGCCCCCCCTGCAAATATCGAGATTTCAGTCTCTTACTACGATGAAAAAGAACGAGAAAAATTCGAATCGAACGGCAATTATCTAATCGAGCAAGACGAAGCAAGATTCACCATTTCTACAGCAGATTTCTGCTCGTATTATTTGTCGTACAAGTATATCCGTATTGACTCTAATTTGATCCACTTACCACAATTCGCCCGCCGTTGGACCGACGCACTTTATGAATTCCAAGATCTACTGGCTTTCCGCAATGGATCGATTGGAATAGATGGCGATGCTCCAACTAACCGCACAGTTTCAGAGCGAATTGGTGAGGCGATCGGCCTCTCTATAACTTGCAACTTATTCGATGTTCACGATGCCGACTGGATAAGGATTGATGATCGAACAGGTCATAAGACGCTTGATTTCGATACCAGAATGGCGAGTGATGGCCAACGAATCATTGTTCTTGAGGCCAAGGGATCTTCAGTCGAAGACAACAGAAAAAAAACACCATCAATTTCAGAGCATAAATCTGACATTAGAGACAAGAAGGCAATTGCAGAAGACCTATATGACGCAAATGCAATTAAGTTGGGCGCTATCGGCGTGATCGACAGAAATGCAGAGAGTGTGGCCCGTTGTTGGTTAGTCGATCCGCCAGCAGAAGTGTCCTCAAACTCACCGCGACGTGATCGACTCCTAACAAGGCTGTCTTTTTATTCCCATTTCGTTCGGATGATTACACCTCGTTCCGCCCTGTCGATATCATTAAACACACGATTAGCTGCATTGAACGAGATTCAAGACATCTGGAGCTTAGATAGAGTGCCGCTCAGAAAAGGTGACAATGAACCTCTATTCTTCGATGCGGATCAATGGAGATCTCAGAGGTCATCGCTTCCTGGACCCGGCGCCATAGGAAAAGTGCTCCGTATAGATAACTCTCTTGCATTTGTAGGAATCCAACCAGGCCTGATAAAACACTTAATGAACCAAGACTTCGACGCTATTCTCAATTACAAAGCAGAAAGCGACGTATCAATTTTGACTTTGTTCTGTGTGGTACCAAAAGGGCAATTTAGAAACGAATTTTCAGAAAGAGAAACAAGTTTATTACCGTACCTCGAGCGGAAAGGACAGTATGTCTCATTTCGAGTCCCAGGAATTCACTACCAAATGAGCAGCGGAATTGTGGTGGGATTTTGCAATATCTCACTAGAAGTTGAGACTAGCAGCGAGTGATTAACTAGACGATGAGAACTAAGCCTCTACAGTCGCATAGTTGCAAAAACTATCCGTCCCAAGTACTTCTCACCTAAAAAAAGCCGCCCGTTACTTGGAGTAACGGGCGGCTTCGATTGTTTTTTCTTCCTACGCTCGTACTAACTTAGCGGCGGCGGCGCACGGTGCGCTTCATACCCATGAAGCCCATGCCGAAGGTGGCGAAACCGAAGATGCCCAAAATGCCGCTGGCGCAGCTTTGGGTCGTCGGGATCGGCGGGATGGCTGCCAAGTCGTTGGCAACGACCGTGCTCACTGAGCAGTTGTAGTTGTACTCGAACGGCTCCGACGGATTGTCGGCGTTCTCGAATTGACCGGCGCCCTGCCAATCCATGTCGATAAAGCGATCTTCGCCGACGTTGCGAACCGTACCGGTCGAAACGGCAGGGAATTCCACCGGCGACTGGAAGCCGAAGAAGCTCAGGTCGTTTTCGAAGGTGATGCGATACACATCATTGGTTTCGAAGGTGCCAAAGTTGGCGTTGTAGGTGCCTTCCGAGCTGATGATTTCAACCATCAAGCGACCCGTCGAGATGCCCAACGGCAAAGCAAGCGGTTCGATTTCCTGCTGGTAACTGGTAAAGCCGGCGGTGCCTTCTTCCGGATCGATATCGAGATTGAAGCGAGTGTAAATCACACGTGAGGTCGTGTTGATACCCAGGTCATCAAAATTGAGGCTAAACGTCGTATCGACATCGGCGTTTTCAAAGGCGTTCAGGGTTTCGACGTCAGCAAAGGCCGGGGCAGCAAGAATGGCGGCGATGGCTCCAGCCAGCAAGGTGTTACGCAGTTTCATCAGCGCGGGCTCCTTTCAAGAGTCAGACGATCATTTCGTCGGTGTTGACGATACATTCACTTTTTGGTTTTCGGTTGGGACGGGTGAAAACCCGCCCGCATGACCGAGCAGTATAGCAGATTAACCTCAGGTCTTCCCCGGTTCGAGACAATAAATTGCCCCGTCTTCGGTGCCGACCACCAACACGCCGCGAGCCAGCGCGGGCGATGCCGAGATCGGGCCGCCGACCTCGAAATACCACTCCCGCGCTCCGGTTTCGCGGTTGATGGCGTACAAACGGCCATCGTGAGAGCCGACATATAGCAGCGCGCCGCTGACGACCGGAGAACTATCAATCTTGGCACGAGCCTGAAATAGCCACTGGCGCTTGCCAGTGGCGGCATTGAGAGCGTGCAGACGCTTGTCGCGGCCACCGATATACACGGTGCCGTCGGCAAGGGCCGCTGAGGAGTAGAACGGAAACTCCCGCTCCTCGTCACGGTAGCGCCAGCGAACTTTTCCGTCGGCCCAATCGATGCCCAGCACCTCGTTGCTGAAGGTGCCGATGTAAGCCGATGACCCGGATATCGCCACTGCCCCGCCGGTTTGACCATTGATCGAAATCTTGCGACGCCCTGCGCCGGTTTTGGCGTCGATGACATGCAGGCGACCATCGCAACCGCCGATCAGGCAAACCCCATCGGCGATACCGACGGTGCCCTGAATTTGGTCGTCGGTGCGGTACTCCCAGACCTGTTCACCGCTGTCGGCCTTCAGCGCATAGATGCTGCCGCCGGTGGAGCCGAAAACGATGAGGCCATCGGCGGTCATGTTGGGTGATGAGACGATCTCGGTTTTGGTGTTAAACTTCCAAAGCAAATTGCCGTCTGCGGCGGCGAGGCAATACAGCACGCCGAACCCGTCGCCGAAATAGACCTTGCCATCATGAACGAGGGCCGAGCTGCTGATCGAGGCTTCTTCGAGCGCTTCGAATTGCCAAGCGATACTGCCGTCTGAGAGATTCAGCGCGTAGAAGGTGCCAAAGTCGTGACCGATATAGACGCGATCTTCAACGATCGCTGCCGTGGCGACGAATGCGACGACCTTTTCATTGGCAGGTGTAACGCGCCAACGCTGCTTGAGCGGCGGCGTTAATGTTGATGCGGCGACGCCGGTGAGTTGGCGCTTACCGCGGTAGCTCGACCAGTCGTCTGTGGGGGAAGCGTTATCATTAGCGGTGGGCGTCGGACGATTCGAGTTATCGTCTTTGATGCGCTCTTCGTTTGTCGTCGGCTGGGTTGATGACGGTGGATTGTCGCTAGGCTGGCAGGCTGCGAATACGGAAAACGACAGAATACCAATCAACATCATTGACTGTCGGAAGTTTACCACTTCGCGGCCTGCACGTTGCGCGGGAATTTCCCCCAGCCCCAGAGGGGCAAGGGCACCCGGCGCGGTATTGTCTCCCAATCCCAGAGGGGCACCCGGTAAGCGCACTGCTGAACGAAATTGATGTTTAATCACTAGCGATAGCATGAGCACAAAGGGACGGTCCTTGACGGTCGCAGGTTTACCCGATCGATCGGGCTACAGCGCTTCACTTGCAATGGTGAACGAATCGATCAGGCCGCAGCTTGGTTACCCAACCCACTCAGTCATGGTTATGTATTCGACGACGACGTCGCGGCGGATTCAGCCGGGGCTTCGATGTGTTGCGTGGTTTGAGCGTCGGGCTTCGCTGGTTTGGCGTGGCTGCCGACCGGCTTGAAAACCAAGACCAACGCCGCCCCAGTGGCCGCTAACACGATGCCTGCAAAGAAGGGCCACTTCGGCATGGCCTTGGGCGGATCGAGCATCATGCCGACAAACACACTCATGATCGGCGCGCCGGCGAACACCAACGGCGGCACGGTGTATGGCTTACCGCCCGAGTTGAGCGCCAAGATAACGCCCAAAGCCCCCGCAGCACCCAACGCGCCCGCGAAGGTGGACCAACTCATGCCCGATGTCGGGAACTTGGCCGGCTCGTTCTTCATAACGAAAATCCAGATGCACGGAATAATGATGGCCATGATGAAGTAGGCCACGCCCACAAACATAAAGGCACGTAACGAGCCTTTGACAGGCGAGTCTTCCGTCATGAACTTCAATTGGCCCAAGTGAATAATCGGCACGTACGCCCCCCAGCAAAGGATGGTGCCGATAACGTAGTAGATCCAAATATTCTTCATGGATGCCTCCCGGTGGATTCTTAACAAACAGATACGTGCCTTGAAAAACGCACGCGAATTTGGCGGGCGACCGAACTGGTGCTTCGTTGCACGGCTCGGATTTCACTCGCTTCCTGAAGTGTAGCGGAAGTCTGAGATAGCTGCAGGCACCTGTCGGAATGAATCGCCGCCCTATTTATGAAACCGCGCGCGAATATCCTCGGGAATATCGATCGATTTGAAGCTGCCTTCGCGCATTTCGCAGCAGACCATGGTCACCTGACCCTCTGCCGCGGTGCGACCATCACGCTCGAATTCGGCCGTGTAGCTGACCGACTTGCTGCCGATACGCGTGATGGTGAGATGGAGCGTGACCTCTTCCTCGAAGCGAATCGGCCCGCGATATTCGCACTCCACGCGGATGCGCGGCCAGCTCACGATGCTGCCATCCTCGCGCGGTTGCACGACGCTCATGCCCATGGCGCGAAACATGGCGTGCTCGGCTTCTTCCATCAGGCGAAAGTAATTCGAGAAGTGCATCACGCCGGCCATATCGGTTTCGGCGAAGCTGATGCGGCGGGTGTAGTCGAAGGTAAGCGGCATGGTTTGGGTGATTCGTTTATCGGTGGGTTTCGAAACAGTCAGCGGTCTATTTAAGCATTGATTCGTTGGGCGGACACGGTTGCGTATCGAAAAAGTGAAACGCCTGGGAAACTGACGACGATTGCGCCGCGTTCGCACTGGCAGAATGCTGACCAGTGGCACAGGATCGAAACAAGCCGACTCTTATTACTCGTAGCCAACGGGCCTTCTTGCAATCTGCGGACGACGAAGCCTCCGCCTTTATGGATTCTTGAAAAACTTCTTCAACGTTGCGGGGCTCGGCGCAGGCGTCACCAGCGATACCAAGAACATCACCACTGTGGAAGCGCCGAAGATTAAGGCGACCGGCATCACGCCGAAGACAGTCGGATCTTTGGTGCCTTCCAGTCGCGACGCATCCCAGAACAAGTATCCACCAACGGCGACGGCGGTGATGATGGTCGCATATGCTCCCATCTTGGTCAGCCGTTTCCAATACAGCGCGCCGAACACCAATGGCGCCAACGACGCAAAGCCGGTAAAGCACCAGACGCCCAACTTAAAGACGCTGGCTCCGCGTAATGACAAGGCAAGGAAATAGGTAATCGCCACGATCACGACGATGAAGCCGCGACCGAGCAAGACCTTGGTGTTGTCGGAGAGCTTTTCTTTAGCGACATAGTGCCCCACGATATCGTTAGTAAAGATGCTACCGAGGCACATGAATTGCGAATCGAGACTGGACATAATCGCGGCCAACACGCCCGCCGTGACCAAGCCGCCGAGGATAGGCGACTTCACCAACTTGGCAATCATGATCGGCAAGACCGAGTTTTGCGGCGTACCGATGGGGATAACCAACGAACCATCCGGCATGGTCGCTGAGGTCGCCCAAATACCGATGAGCACGCAGGGTAACCATGTCATCATCATCAACAGCGGATGCATGACGACCGACAGCTTGAACGACGATGCACTTTTGGCTGTGAGCCAATGTTGAAACAAGTGCGGGAACATCGCCACGCTGAACGGAATGAACATATAAGTGAGAAAGACCAGCGGTGGAATCTCTTCTGGCTCGCGCGGTTGTATTTTGCTTTCGCCCGCTTCAAAGGCGGCTTGTTGCGCGAGGAAGCGTTCGTGATCGGCCTCTGAGATAGCGACCTTCAAATAAGATGGGTTGTATTTCGCAACTTGCTCCGTCGCCGCTGCCGGGCCGCCGAGTTTGTTGGCGATGGCCACGAACATCACGATACCGAGCACGACAAAGATCGAGGTTTGCAAGGCATTCGCCCACGCTGCGCCGCGCACACCGCCGAAGAAGATGTAAATCAACACCACGACGCACATCATCAGGCCGCCGGCCCAAAACGGCAGACCGCCCTTGGTGGCGGCGAACATTTCGGGAAACGCGCCGCTGGTGATTTTTTCGATGGCCGTCGCGCCACCGATCACGCCCATCAGCAGATACGGAATGATCAGCCCCACCAGAATCGGGAAGAGTAGCAAACCAATATTGTTCGACTCAAACCGGTCGCGAAAAAATTGGATTTGCGTCATGTAGCCGTGCTGTTTACCCAAGCGCCACAGTTTGATGCCGACGAGGAAGAAACAGAACGAGTGGAAGATCCCGGACCACGAGACCATCTTGCCATAGACACCGATGCCCGCGTTGTAGGCCTCGCCGGAGCTACCGATGATGGCGAAGGCGGTCATGGTGGTGCCGAAGAGCGACATCAGCAGCACGAACGGACCGATGCCGCGCGAGGCCACGAAGTAGTCGGCGCTGGTGCCCTTGAAGCTGCGGCTGGCAAAATAGCCGAGCCCGATCAGCATGACCATGTAACACACGATCACGACCAGCGAGACCATGCCGGAGTTACCGGCGGCTTGAGCAATCATGAATGCTCCTGGATGGTGGTGGGAGTAGTGGCTGCGGCATCGATAAGCGCCTCTTCTTCGTCATCATCAACAGGCCAGCAGAACAGAATGCCGAGGAAGCCGACAACGGCAGCCCCGAGCGAGATGCCGACGTGCCATGCCAGCCCGACGGGGATGGTGCCGAGGATGAGCGGTTCGTGACGTTCCCACCACCAGAAGTCATGATGGGCAAACACCAACGCAAAGAAGAGCAGATAGACCAAATATTTCATGCAGTTTCTCGTCAGGCCGGTACGCCTTCTTCCAGAGCAATCGCTTCCGGAAGGGCAATGCGTTCGCGCATGGCATCGAATACTTCGCCCACTTCACTGTTGAACACATCGCCGATCAGAATGCGAACGATGTGATCGCCGTATTGCGGGTTATCCTTTACGAAGGCTCCGATACTAAAGTCGCGATTATAAAAGGCATAGACGAGTTGGCGAATGGTCTGCATCCCGGCCACCAAACGGGGACCGAACGCCCCCAAACGGTTGCCCGAGACATCGCCATCCTTGAGGCCCTCGTTGATGCAATCAGCGGCGTATTCCCCGCTTTTGAGGGCCAGCATCACACCCGAAGAGTAAACCGGGTCGAGAAAACCGAAGGCATCGCCGACCAGCACCCAGCCGTCACCGGCGACTTTTTTGGAGCGGTAGGAAAAATCGGCCGTGATATAGACCTTGCCGACCTGTTCGGCACCGGCCAAGCGGCTCTTGAGGCCGGGACAGTTGGAAATTTCTTCTTCGAGCGTAAGGGCCGGATCATCACCGCGGCCCGTGCATAGATAGGAAGGCGGCGCTACCACGCCAACGCTGACCATATTGTCTTCATGCCGCAGCGGAATCCACCAGAACCAACCGTTGCGATCTTTGGTGTGCATGATGATGGTGGCACCGGCGTTGCGGCCTTGCTCCATTTCCTGCACGCGATAATGACTGTAAATAGCGGCGTTCTTTAGGCAACTGTCGGCGTAGCGCAGGCCGAGTTGCCGCGAGAGCAAGCCCGACTGGCCCGTTGCATCGACAATCACGCGGCCCATGAACGTCTTGCTTTCGCCTTTGACGGTTGCCTTGACGCCGACTGCTTGGTCGCCATCGAAGAGCACTTCACGTACCGACGCGCGATACTGTACCTCGGCCCCTTTGTCGGCAGCGTTGTCGAGCATCATCTGGTCGAATTCGTCGCGCCGCACCTGCCAGGTTTGCGACCATTCGTTGGGGTCGCGATCGGTAAAGTAGAACGGCACCGATTCTTTGCCGGTGTCGGTGACGAACTGCACACTTTCTTTGGTGACGAAAGACGAATTCTTTAACTTGTCGAGCATGCCCAGACGTTTGAATGTCCAGTAGGTCTGCGGCATCAGCGATTCGCCCACGTGATGGCGGGGGAACTCGGTGCGTTCGAGCACTAAGACCTTATGCCCTTCCTGGGCAACTAAGGTTGCCGCTGTGGCCCCTGCAGGGCCGCCACCTAACACTATGCAGTCGTATGAGTCGGTCATGGTTTTCGGTAATGCTTTAATATTGTCGATTGGTACCGTTTTGTTTGCGATTGCTTGGCTTAACGAAATACGCTTGCGAGTGCTTGGCGTTTCTTGCGAATTGCCTTCACCGCTTCCTTACGGGCGCGGCTCTGATCAGACAGCCTCGCGATTGCGCGCCTTTAGAAGCTTGCTTGCGAGTGGTTTTCATTTCTTGCGGGCTACCCTCACCGCTTCCTTACGGGCGCGGCCCCGATCAAACGGGCACTGCTTCGATCGAGTCGAACCCTTAGAAACTGGTCTCCACCGCTTTGTCGCTTGCAACTACCTCCAACAATTCAATTGCCGGTTCACCATCGCAATGAATCACGCCCACGCGACCGAATACCGGTTCGGGCAAAGCCCGATCGAAGGCCCCCTTCAATGCGGGTGGGCCTTTGAAGCGGAAGTACCACTTGGGCTCAATTTCGCGCAGCACGTTGTAGCGAATCAAAATATCGCCCAGCGGCGCCTGTTTGTTGACGATCTCATTGCGAACGTCATCGGAAGTATAGGCAAGGTTGATGCGAACCACGCCTACTTCGACAACGTGCCGCCCTGGGCCGGAGGTCAGCAGGATTTTGCGACGATACTGGTCGCCATCTGTTCGTTCTTCCAGTACCTCAAGCAAAACCGGATGTCCGTGGTAATCTTCCAGACTGGTCGTCATATGACGATCGTGGGCAAGCAGTTGTTTATAGGGCTCGGGCAATTCTTTCTCGGCGAGCAGATCGGGTTCTTCGGAAATGCCGGGGCCGAAGAAAATCGCCGCCAAAGAAGCCAGCGCCGCGCGCGGATCAGTCGTGGTATGAACGTTGAGCGTCATGGGATCTAAGTGTACCGAATATCGCGATAAGCGTCCTCAAAAAACCGATGCAGCAGTGGATCGACATTGAGCAGACCGGCACGCGTGAGCGCAACGCGATCGCCGTCGATCTCCGCGTATCCGTCATCTTGCAACGATGCGAACGGATCGGCAAATACCTGTGCGATCTCTTCGCCGAATTTGTCGCGAAAATAGCCCGCGTCGATCTTGCCGGTCTTCATCTGCAAAATCATCTCGCGAATAAGCTGTTGCCGAGGCGAAATGGGCAAGGCGCGATTGATCGGTGACCGCCCCTCCTGCAGGCGACCGACATAATCGTCCCAGCCATCGAGATTTTGATAGTGCATGCCTTGGAAATGCCCGAACGACGCCACGCCGGTGCCGATCAGGTCGGCCCCGTGCCAGAGCGAATCGCGATACACAAAGCCGCTGTGCTCGGACGGCTTTACCAAGGTATAGGCGCTGGATATCTGGTAGCCCTGTGCCATGAACTGTTCGAAGGCGTAGTTAACCCAACGCTGCTTCGTGGGCCAATCGGCAATCGGTACGGGTTTGCCGTCGGATTTGGACTCGCGCGAGATAACCGTGTTGTGCGGCATCTCCATTTGGTAAATGGTGACGCAGTCGGGCTCCATCGCGAGGGCTTTATCGACGGACATCTTCCACTTATCTTCGGTCTCGCCCACCATGCCGGCGATCAGGTCGATGTTAATCTGCGGGAAGCCGACGTCGCGCGCCCATTCGTAGGCTTGGAACACTTCCGGCGACTTGTGGGCGCGACCGTTGAGTTCGAGGATTTCATCATCGAAATGCTCGACGCCCAGACTCAGGCGCGTGACGCCGATCTCTTTGATCGTCTTAAGCTTGCTATGTTTGAGGGTGCCCGGTTCGCATTCAAAGGTAACTTCGCGGGCGGCATCCCACGTCCATTTTTGATTGATCCGCTCGATCAGCCGCAACAGCTGCTGGCTACTTAAAAATGACGGCGTGCCCCCGCCGAAATAGACAAACTCAAATTGCCGCCCCGCCAGCCCCGGGCGACCGTGATAGAAATCCACTTCGCGCGCGAGTGCATCCATGTACACGTCGACTTCGCTGCCGTTTTTATCGGTGAACACGCGGAAGTAGCAGAAACGACAGCGCTTGCGACAAAACGGAATGTGCATGTACAGGCCGAGCGGCGTATCGGGAAAAGGACCGGCGTCGAGTTGGTCCTCTACGTCATTCACATGATCGGAGGACCAGACCGAGAATGGCGGATAATTGGAGACGAAATGGCTGCCAATCTCGGTCTCTTTTTTCTCGCTGGCCAGTTGCGGCAATTCGACCATCAAATCACAACACCTTCCGAAGTTCTGGCGTCAATGCTACACATTCCGCAACCAGCGATGGTTACGGAAGTTAGCTCGATTGTAGTGTGTCGCAAAGTTGGATTCAATTAAGTGACAAGCGCCCGTAAGACCGACGTTCTTGAAGAATAAGCGGCACAAAAGCCCCCTTAATCCGAGAAAACGCATTCAGGGAATTAAAAAAAAAACCACACCGATAACGGTGTGGCTTTTATGTAGCTCCCAACTCTCGGGCCGGAGAGTAGAGAAAGGAAAGGAAGTCTCACGTTGGGAGCTACACCTCAAGAGTAAACAAGCCATTGCAAGAAATCAAGGCTCAACAAAAATTAATTTCAATTCACAACCCATAAGAAACCGCAATCCAGAGCCAATAACCGCACTATCGAATTTAATACATTTATTATCGCAAAATTATTTATCGCCACTCTGTAAAAGACGCATCGCTACCCCCACGCGGTCTTTGACCCCCAGCTTGTCATAGAGCAGCTTGATATGCATGCGAACCGTATTGGCAGTGATGCCAAGCTGTTCGGCGATTTGATCGTTGGAGAGTGAATCACAAATGAGCTTAGCAATCTCTTCCTGGCGCGGACTCAGGGCGTATTTCGCGGTCACATCATCCCATTTTAAAGGTGCCGCTATCGGTTTGTCCTTCAAGGAATTCGCAACGGCATCGAGCAAGACGGGGGGATCAAAGGGTTTTTCGAGGACGGTGATCGCACCTTGTCGCATGGCATCAACGGCAACCGGAACGGACGCATATGCGGTGACGATAATGATCGGCGTTTGATTGCCATTCTCGAATAGCTTTTGCTGCAGGGCCTTGCCCCCCATGCCCGGCATGCGCAGGTCGAGAATGATGCATCCGCAGTCGCTGTTGTCGCTGGTTTCGAGAAATTCTTCGGCGGACGAAAATTCCCGCACCTGAAACTCAGCCGTTACCAACAGCGTTTTTAACGAGCGACGAAATTCATCATCATCGTCGATGATATAAACGACATGATGTGCTTGATTCGATGAATCAGTGGCCATGGTTGTCGCCCCCCTTCACGGCAGGCACATGTAGCGCAAACGTTGTCGGACTTCCGCATTCCAGCATCAGTTGCCCCCCGTGAGCTTCGGCAAGCTGCTTACTAATCGAAAGCCCCATACCCAAATTCGACGGATGGGTTGATTGAAACGGCTCGAATAAGTTCTCAGCGATTGCCGCATCGATCCCCGGACCGCTATCACGCACTGTTAGTTTCACCGTGTTGTTGGCCGCGAGTTCTGCGGAGATACGTATTTCGCGTTCCGATGGTTCGACATTTTCTAATGCATCCGCCGCGTTCAAGATGAGATTCACCAGGATCTGTTGCAGTTGCACGATATCACCTCGCACGCGATATCGACCTGTCGCAAGTTCACGCTCTGGCCTAAAGCCCATGGTTCGTATTCGCGTTGCGGTCAGATTTAATGCACCGTCCACGATATCCTCGACTGCGATATCATGGTGCTCCATATCGGGTTTTTTACCGAATTTACGTATCGACTCGATCAGGCCGGTCATGTGGCCAACGGCGGATTCAATTTCATCAAGAAATATCCCCAAATCGGAATTCGAGTCTGGGTGCTTCGCGCATGTCATGCGGGCCGAATGCACGTAGTTACGAATCGCGCCCAAGGGTTGTCGAAATTCGTGCGCCAATTCGATCCCCATCAGATCAACGACGGCCAAACGCGACAGATGCGACATATCGGCGATCTGCTGCTCGCGTTCAGATTCGATGCGTTTGCGGTCGGAAACATCACGCACACTTGCCACAAACTGAATCGAATCGGAATCCGGCATCTGCACCGGACTAATGTTTACTTCGCCGGCAACACGCTGACCGCTACCATGCAAGATCGTGACTTCGAATGGTCGCCCGGCAATGCTCAACAAATGTGTTTCATCCAGGCTTCCATCCGGGTGGCTCTTTAGGTGTTCTGCCAAATCCGCAAATAGCGAAACGACAGGCGTTCCCACCAGATCTGACTGGCTGTACCCAAAGACCTGTTCGACAGTGTCGCTTGCTTTTTTGATCCTGCCACTGGCACCCACCATCAGTAACGGATCGCGCGAGGCACCGAAGATGGCTGACTCTTGAGCGTAGGCATCGTGAACAAGTGCCTGCGCTCGTTTACGCTCAGTGATGTCTTCGGTGTACATCGCAATGCCACCGATTTCCCCGGTTACGCGGTCGTGCCAAGGCCGCACTTCCCAACGTAGATACTGAACGGTTCCGTCGAATCGAACGAATCGATCATCTTCACAGCGACGCACGGCACCGCCTAAGCACTCCTGATGAATGGCTTTCCATTCCGCGCCGATTTCCGGAAAGACGTCATAATGGCACCGACCGATGATGGATTGATCGATGAGATCGTAATCCTCTTTCCATCGACGACTGGCCACCAGATAGCACATATCGCGGTCTAACATAGCGACCGATGCCGGCGCGTGATCCAACATATCTTCCAATCGTGACCGCGTAATCGTGAGATCGTCGATGGCCTGCGATAGTTGCAACTCGGTTTCTTTGAGCTCATTAATATCGATATGAAGACCGATCATGCGCAAAGGCCTACCGTCGATGTCGCGTTCGATCACCCGACCGGTGCTGCCAATCCAGCCATATGATCCGTCATAATGCCGCAGCCTGAACCGTACTCGGTACTCAAATGCGGGATCGTCATGAGCCTTCTGAATTTCTTGTGCTATCCGTTGGGCGTCCTCCGGATGCACGCGGCTCGTGAACCATTCGTAATTCACCGGGCCATCCGGAACGGGTTCGCCCAACATTAGATGCGTGCGGGGGATTGTATAGACCACGTCGTCCTGCACGCGCCAGTCCCACAAGCCTGCTTCGGCAGCATCTAATGCCAGACTCAGCCGCGCTTCGGCCAACTGTAAATCAGTCGCATCGGCAACGATCATCATGAGCCCGATGGTTTCGCCGTCCAAGTCCAAACGTGCCGAGACACGACCGACGGTATAGGCATATGAACCCGATGCGTTTAACAGCCGGAAATCGACATCTGCCGGTTGCCCAGATTGCACAACCGTATCGATTGCAGCATCGAGAGCGCTGCGATCAGGTGTAAAAACCAGATCGCGCCAACCATCACCCAATTGGTGCGAGATCGCACACCCCGTCGCCGCCACCCAGTGTTTGTTAATAAACGTACACTGCCCTGTTTTCGCGTCCCCCAGCCAGATATATACCGGTGCCGCATCCGCCATGCGTCGAAACTGCGATTCGCCCTCGATCAGACTTAGTTCGTAGCGTTTGCGATCGTGAATGTCCTGTAACGCGCCCGCAACGCGTAAGGCTCCATCATCCTGAATCGTATTTCGTGAGGCACTGATACGGCACCAACGACGTTTGCCGGGCGGGCCGATGCGCGCTTCGGTATCGAACGTTTCTTTACCGTTACGAAACTCACCAAAGGCTAACTGCACCGATTCCATATCCGCAGGTTCGATAAAGCCGGTCAACTCGTCAGCCGATTTATGACATGGTGATTCGGCGAAGCCAAAGCGCCGAGCCATCTGCGGCGATAAATACACCCTGCGGCGATCGGCGTCGTATTCCCATATCTCCAATTGAAAACTATTGAGCGCCAGTTCCAGTTGTGCTTTGTAGCTCTGGTTGGTTTGTTGCAGCTCAACCATATCGGAGACATCGGCGCAGATGCCAACCCAACGCCGCGGACTGCCGTCGGGAAAACGTTCGATGACGCGACCGTGGTCGTGAATAAATATCCACTCACCATTCGCAGCCTTGATTCGATAGTCCGCGATATAAATCGGCGTTTCGCCTTTGAAGTTGGCCGCGACCTTCGCTTCCACATCAGCCCGATCGTCTGGATGAATGCGATCGACCCACTCATCGCGCGTTCCATTCGCTACGTAGCCCGAGATACCGAGGATCTCACAAATGCGCGCCGAGCGGTAAATGCGATAGTCGTCGCCGTCGCATACCCAATCCCACAGACCACCGCGCATCGAATCCAGCGCCACGTTCAATCGGCCTGCGACGACCTCCTCTTTTGTTTGGTGTTGAACGGTGACTAAGAAGTGGTCGTCACTATCATTGATCGGCATCGGAACAATCGACAACAATTCGCGGCTGGTGTCGATCATCCAAGTTTCTTGTGGTTGGCGTAGTGCCTCGCGCAGGCAAACTTCGGTATTTAGCGAATGCCCATTGGAACCAGTGTGGTTCGATTCAGGACGCGAAGCGATTACGAGTTGAACGGAATCCACATCAGCGAGATCTGAATGATCCCATGCGGCGGTCTTGAGAACGACCTTGCCATCGGCGCGCACGATCGCCGCAGCACAGTTCCAATGCGTAAAGACCGCCCTTAGCGCCGCTAAGGTTTGATTGCTGCTGGAGACAATTTCTTCCACTGGGATCGCAGCCCTGATATCCAACTCATGGGTGGCAACCACCTGAATTAGACCGCAGTTTGAATGTCACTCGCTCAAACAACTACCCATAGTCGGGCTAGTGCACTTTCTGCTATCGTAACCGCACAAACGGGTAATATATTAACGCTAAACTTACAAGAATTTTTTTGAATATAACAAATTCGCCGTGCGGCGACTTGCTGCGATACATCCAAATGGGTGTATTAGCGTCTCCTAAACGAAGGGATTCGCGATATGACTATCATACTTCGATGCGTACTACTGCCGCTCCGTTGAACGCGGTACCTGCCGTCAGCAAGTGATATTGCAAAAATCATCACATCAGAGCATCAGCCGGAGAAACTCAGGAGAAGTTGCGATTTTTTGATGGCCGATGGTATCGATGCCAATTCAGAACAATTTCCGAGCCAAGTAGAAAACTAATACCTGATTCTGATCCGGATTTGTCGCAGCAATATTGCATATCAATCGACCGCGACTCGCACTAGCCACCGATCCCCGGAATGATGTCGGTAATGCCTTTCTTCTTTTTCTTTTTGCCGTCGTCATTCTTGTCATCGCCCTTCTTGCGACGGCCCGATTTACCTTCCTTGGAGCCGCCCGAACCTTTGCCATTCGCGCCCTTTGAAGCCGAGTCGCCCTTGCCACCGATTCCGGGAATGGCACCCTGAATCAGATCGCGCGCCGACTGGCCAGCACCACCCTTAACGATGTCTTTCATCAACCCGTTGGTATCGACCTTAGAGAAATCAAGTTTCGGATTCTCGCGCGTGCCGACTATCGGCACATCAATCCGCGTACCGGCGAGCATCTTGGCGTACTCGACGACCGGCCCCTTGATGCCGAGTCGCGCGAGAAGTTCTGGGCAAATCGGAATCGATACGATCAGATCCAAGGAATCGTTGAGGCCTACGGAGCCTCTAAAGCGCAAGTCGAAGTCCGGAGGGAAGATCAACGCGAAATCGCGATAGTGAATGCGACCGTCGCGCACTTCGAAATCGGCACCTTCAAGCCGGACGGTAATCTTCTGCCCCGTCTGCATGGCGACGCCCATTTGCACCAACTCACCGAGCACGCCACCGGGTTCGATCTTGGCATTCTTCAGCGTGAGCTTACCGCCACCCTTGCCACCCTGCGGCGGTGTGGCCAATGGCAACTCCAAATCATTCACGCCCAAATCGACATTGCCTTCGGCGGAAACCACGTGATAGAAAATCGGGTTGATGCGACTGAGCAGTTCGCGCGCCAGTTCCGGCGTCAGCACCACGCCCTCCAAGACCGCCGTCTTACCGGGCATGCGTAAGAGCGACTGTTCGAGGTTGTAACGTGCGTTGAGGTTGATCGCGCCCTGAGCGGCGGCGATGCGCGTGGACTGCACCGCCAACTCACCTTGATTTAGCTTAACGTCTATATTGGCTTTGCTCAGATCGACGCCCATGATGTCGGCGGCATCCCATCCGACGGCAAAGGCGGCATCGGCGGCCTTGAAAGGCGGCGTATCACTGGGCCGATTGAGCGGCCCCTTGAGGCTGATCTGGCTGCGGCTACCGCCCTGAATCGAAACGAGCTTGGCCGTCGAGGGGCTGAGTTCCTGAATAAGTTTCGTAATGGCGGCCCATTCGGTGCTGTATTCACCCGATAGGTCGGCATCAAGCGCGCCGCTATAATCGCGCAGGCTGCCCGAGAGTTTCGCGCTGAGCAAACCCGAGGTGAGTTCGTTTTGACCGAGCGTTAACGTTGACTTTGCCGGGTCAACTTTGGCGTCGAGCTTAAGGCCCACGCGCGGCTCGCGCACAGCGGCCTGACCTTCGCCGACGACCATTTGTTCGATGGCGCCGTTCGCTACAAACTGCAAGGCTCCGCCCGCCTTCGCGATATCGCCATTGATCGAAAGACGTCCGGCAATGGCCGGCGGCTTCACCATATTTCCAAGCCGTCCGACCGTCGCGAAGACCGCCGCCAGGTCGGCGTTGATATTGACCTTACCGCTGGCGGAATTGCCGGATGCCAAGTCGATATCGGCGTTGGCAATATCGGCACGCATCTCGGTACTTTCGATCTTGGCCAGCGCGGCACGCAGGCGATTGCCACCATCCTGATACGCAACATCTTTCCAATTGACGGCAAGCTGGTTCTGCACGATCGGCTTACCATCTGTCATTAGCCCCACGGCGTTTAGGTTACCACTGGTGCTAAGCGCGGGGCTTGCATCCCCCGCGACGGTCAACTGCCCGGTGACTTGCCCGGCGAAGCGCGCGAGTTCGGGCATACCCAAGGCACCCGCCCGCTGTGCGACGAAACCGAGATCGCCTTTTTCGAGATTGAGATCGGCGTCAAAGGATTTCTGTTCGAAGCCATATCCGCCTTTGCCAGACAGCACCACTTGCTTATCGAGATCGACGTAAATGTTCTCAGCGCGATAGCTGCTCGGCACGCCGTCCTTCATCGTCAGCGCACCGCCCTGCTCGATCAAACCCTGATTCAAATTCAATGTGGTATCACCCGATACCACGCGGGCCTGCGTCGCATTCACCGTCGTCGACAACGTGAAGCGTTCGTCGCTTTGGCGCTGCAGATTGATGTCGGCAGTCAAGCGACCGCTCAGTTGCGCCGCGCCCATATTCATAAAGCGCGCCAACTCGCGTTGCACCTGGGCCAGATCACCGTCCACATTGCATTGCAACGCATCGGGATCACCTGAGGCCTTTACCGTCGCGAAGCCAGTGGCAAGATCGAGCTGATCGAGCTTCACACCGCTGCCATCTGGAAGGTTGGCGGCGAGGGTGAGAGTCATCGGTGCCAGCGTGTTGGTTTGCGTGCCTGAACGCAACGCGGCATTCGAAACCTTGGCATTGGCGGCGACGCTGGGCGACTTACCGCCGCGGATTTCGACTTTCGAGAGTTCCACCGTACCCGATGCTAAGGCGACATCGTCACCGAATTGCAAGATGCCCGGTAGCGCCTCTTCGATGCGCGCAACGTCGATGGTCGATGTGGCATCGAGGCTGAACTCGGGCAACGCCATCGACTTACCACCGAGTATGGCGCCGAGGATCTGTTCGCCGTTCAGCTCGGGCATGGCCTGATTGGTATCGGCATCGAGCGCCACCTGCGCAGTGCCCGGCGTGCCCGACAGGTTTAACTTGGCAGCCAGCAGCGTGCCTTTCAGATCGATGTCGCTATTCAGGTCGAGATCGAGCGGTTTACCCCCGCGCTCGGGCATTTGCAGGCCGCGCACCTGTGCGACGATCTTGCCGTTGGAGCCGTCGGGCCGGAAGTCCGCATCGATATTCAGCGTCGCCTTGCCGGACATGGGCTGCGCCGGCATCACCAGCGCCAGCAGCGCCCCCAAATCGAGCTCGCCCTCGGTGTTAACGGTGAGCTTGCCGGAAGCTTCGCAAGTATTCAGCTTTCCGTTAGGAGCGAGGTTATCGACGTTCGCCTGCGCGGAGATCGCCCCCCCATCCATCACAAAACCGAGCGTTCCCTTGATGGCGTTGAGCGATTGCAGATTAACATCCACGTTGATGTCGTTAATCGCGTGTTCTTTGCCTTGCTTGGGGAACACGCGTACGCGACCGTTGTTGAGCACCACGCGCCCGACGATTTCCGGAAGCTTCTGCGGTTCGACATTGGCTTCATCGGCGGCCTTCTTGAGCGCGGCTTCCGCCTTGGGGTTGGGCTTAACGAAAGCGCGCACCAGCGAAGGTTGTTCGCCGTCATCCATATGGAGCGTGATATCGGGATCTTCGATTTTGAGTTCCGCAAAACGTGACGGGGCGCGGGCGATACCAGCCAAGCCAGAGCCGAGGCTGATCGAACGGGCTTGCATCACATCGCGCTGCTGATCGTCTTTGATCTGCAAGCCGTTGATTTGAATGGGGCTAAACCACGACAACGAAAACTCGTCGCAATTAAGCTGTCCCGGAATAGCGTCGTTCACATAGCCGAGAATCGTGCCGCGCGCCTGCGGTTGCGACGCAATCCACGGCGCGGCGGCGATCAAGCCAACCAAGCCGACGAGAAAGAAAAGACCCAGCAACAGCAAACGCCGACCCCAGCGCGCCTTGCGTTTGGGCGGCGTCGAATTCGAAGCGCCTTGCTGCGTTTGGGGATTACCGCTGGTCGGCTGTTGTGATTCGGGGCTGGTGGACATCATGTACCTTTCAGGCGAATGGCGGCGAAGGGTGGGCGGCACGCCATGACGGATCGAATTTACTTCAGGTTTTTTCGTCTCGTTTTACGTTTTTGTGGATCGTCGCCGACCGTGGCTAGGCGAAGATCAACGACCTATATCAGTGTAGCACCAACCCGGGTATCAATCGCGGTCGCGCGTCAAATGCCTGACAGAGGAAAAGACAAGCGCGATAAGTCTTCACTGCGACTACAGTTAAGACCAACTTTATCGCGGGCCCTCATTTGGCAGTTAGGGCCTTCATGCGTTAAACTTAATTTAGATGACTTCGAGGGATCGCGATGCCAAAAACACTTGATGACATCAAAGTGCAGGTCGCCGACATCATCCGTCAGCTTCGCCCCGCTGTGCAGGGCGATGGCGGTGATATCGAATTGGTGGACGTCGGAGAAGACGGCGTCGTCACCGTGCGGCTATTGGGAGCTTGCATCGGCTGCCCGTCAGCCGCAATCACGTTGAAAATGGGCGTAGAGCAGTCGCTCAAAGACAATATCCCCGAAATCAGCAAGGTCGTTTGCGTCGAATAGCACTATGCGATCGAGGGGACCCTACCTGCTTCTTGCGCCCCTTCTGTTCTTTCCATCTAAACGCTAATCTGCGGCCATGGATGCCCGTCAATACAATCAACAAGCGTGGGATCAACTCGTTGACGCCCAAAACGAGTGGACGCGCCCCGTTGAGCCCGAGGTGATCGCCCGCGCCCGTACCGGCGATTGGCAGGTGGTCCTAACGCCGACGATTCCGGTGCCGCGCACGTGGTTCCCGAAATTAACGGGCTGCCGCGTCTTGGGGCTTGCCTGCGGTGGTGGTCAGCAAGGGCCGATCTTCGCGGCGGCGGGCGCACACGTCACGATTCTCGATAACTCTCCCAAACAACTCGAACAAGATCGCCACGTTGCCGAGCGCGACCATCTCGATATTCAAACCGTCGAGGGCGACATGGCGGACTTGAGCGCGTTTGCTGATGGTAGTTTCGATGTGGTCTTCAACCCGTGCTCGAACTGCTTCGCGGAGTCGGTGTTGCCAATCTGGCGGGAATGTGCGCGCGTACTGCGCAGCGGCGGCATCCTGATGACGGGTTTTTCGAATCCGGCGATGTTTATCTTCGACGCCACCAAACTCGAACGCGGAGAATTTACGGTGCGGCACGCCCTGCCCTATTCAGAACTGACCGACATCACAGAGGCCGAACGCCAGTCGTTCATCGAGCGCGGCGAGCCACTGATGTTTGGCCATACGTTGCAAGATCAGATCGGCGGACAACTGGCCGCCGGATTTCAGTTAACGGATATGTTTGAGGATCGCGACCCGAAGAATGAGCTAAGCCAATACATGGCGACGTATATAGCGACCCGTACAGTTAGAATATAGTGATGCATCTACTCACGGACTGGATTTTACCGGTTCATTATCGATCGTGTCATTCATAAGAACACCGTCGATGGCCGCTATGCGTTTATCGATAGCGTCCAACTCCGATTGCAACATCGCCGCCACCCCAATATCGCCAAGCGGCAACAAATTTTCGTCAGCCATCGCCTGAAAGACCTTAAGCGCATCTCGACAGTGTGCTGCGGCTTGAAGCAGCTCTGCCTGGTGTTCTGATGGTGTATCCACGAGCGCATCTGCCCGCCTGCGATGCAATTCGACAAACTTGTAATGCGCGACGCCAAGTTCTCGGCGCGATTTGGAATCTTTGGGTGCGAGCCGCGCATTCTCTCGGGCGATTCGCAGGTAGGCACCGAAGTAGGACTCGGCATCTTTCCAAGCGTTCTCGGCAATGGCCAATTCTCCCAGATAGCAATTCAGCGACGCTCTGGTCATGCGCGCTTTCAAGTCGCGTGGATTGTCCGCAGCAATTGGTTCAATTAATGCCAGGCCTTCACGAAAATGCACCACCGCCTCTGTCGAACGCCCCAGCGTTCGCAGCAAGACACCCAGACGCTCGTGCGCGATGGCGCAATCACGTTGAAAGACGAGGAAATCTGGATCGGCTTTGACCGCTCGTTGCAAATAGGCCAAACACTGTTCCCGAAACTCTAGCGATGCTTCCTGGTCGCCCTTCTGCATGCATGCCCGCGCAAGAGCACCATAAGAAGATGCACGATCATGTAACAAGTATGCCGGTTCGTTGGTATCAGGTCCCCGAGAATTGAGCAGCGTCAGCGCCTGTCGCTGCAAATCGATCGCCTCGTCAATCGCTTCATTGCGCAACGCCCGATCGGCGCGCAGCGCGAGGCAATCTGCCAGATCGCCTTTACCAATATTGGTATCGGGATGGCGCTCTACCAGTGACTGTGCTATTGCATACGCCTTATCCTCGTGCAGTTGCTGCGTCGCGCGATCGCCAAGCACCCCATACAAGCGCGCCAACCGATTCTCGGTGCGGATAAACATCTTTTGAATTGCCGGATCATCTGGCCGTGTCCGCAATACCGGCAGCGCATGTTGCAGGCTTTTTTCGAGACATTGCGTAGCTTCTTCAAACTTACCGAGATTGGGGCGCATGGTATCGCCGTAGATATCGCCCAAAAGTGCGTAAGCCGTTGCCAATTCGCTATGAATCTGTACGTCATCCGGATCGATATCAGCAGCAATACGATTGAGATACTTTACGGCCGACTCGGCCAACGTTTGTCGTGCTTCCGTGGCGCCGCTCAGGTTATTGATCTGTCCGGCCAGCTTGAAGATAAAAGTGCGCGAGACCTCGCGCATGTCGGCGAGTCGGCGACTGGCCTTCGCCTCGGCCGTTTGGGCACGGTAATACAACACGCTTAACCCGACCACCGAAACTGCCAACAGAAAGATAAACGCCGTACCAGCGATCACCGTTTTCCGCCGGCGCTCAAACAGCTTTTTCAATACGTACCAACTGCTGTCTCGTTTGGCTTCGATCGGTTCGCGCCGCACGAAGCGTTCCAGATCGGCGGCTAAGTCGCCAACGGTTTGATAGCGGCGGTCCGGTTCTTTAGCGAGTGCTTTGTGTACGATGGTTTCAAGCTCTGCGCGGCGATCCGGGCGCAGTTGCGCTAACGCTGTGGATGACGGACTCAACGGCATTGTGTTATCAGAATTCGCATTCGTTTTCCAAGTAAGCTTCGAGGCCGGTGTCGCGGCGATGTGACGCAACACTTCTGAAAGATCACCACTGACCGGATAAGGATACGCGCCCGTCAACACTTCAAACAACATCACGCCGAGGCTGTACACATCGCTACGAATATCGATATCGTGCGTGTTTGCCGTACGCGTTTGTTCCGGCGCGAGGTATGGAAGCGTGCCCGCCAACAACCCTGTTTCGGTGAGCTGCGTTTGGTCGAGGGTAGTCACGCGCTTTGCTAATCCGAAATCTAAAACAAGCGGGTGAGGAAAGCCTTCGGATGTTTCCGCATCAGTCACCAACACATTGCCCGGCTTGAGATCGCGATGAATCACGCCACGCTGATGAGCGTAGTTCACGGCCTCGCAAATGCGCGTGAATAACGACACCAGCCCGTCAATATCGAACAAGTGTTGCTGCAGGTAATGATCCAGCCGTACACCATCGACAAAATCCATCACACAGAAGGGGTGACCGTCGACCGTCACGCCCGAATCGAAGACCGTCAAGATGCCAGGGTGGCGGAAGCCCGCAATCAGATCGATCTCGCGCTCGAAACGTCGTCGTTCTTCCGGCGAAGCAAACGGCCCATCGCGTAAGACTTTGATTGCCACGTCGCGATGGGTGGATAACTGCGTCGCGCGATAGACGATCCCCTGACCGCCGCGCGAGACTTCTTCGATGATGCGGTATCCCGGAATGAGTTCGGCGATGGCAGCGACCGACTCGTCGGTAGTCGTTGGCAGTTCGCCAAATGCGCGCGGTACGCCTGCTTGCTGCAATAAATCGACCCAACTTTGATGTTGGTCCATCAGCGCAGCGCGTCGGTCATAACAGGCGCGACATGTTTGTAGATGATTCTCGATGCGCTCAGCTTCGTCCGGCGATTGAGTGTTCGCCAGATATTCGCGTAGGGTGCTTTCGCTCAGGCATGTATCGACGCCGGCCATTAGACTTCATCCGTTGCACCGTCGAGCAGCATCCGCATGCGCTCGGCGACCTTCTCGGTCATGCGCCATTTAATGGTGTACAAGTTGTTGGGCTTAATATTCAAGGCGTTGCACACTTCCTCGACAGATTTTTGCTCGATCACATACGCAACAAACGCGTCATACGTGACGGGCTCGACTTCCCGTTGTAATTCACCCAGACAGTGCCAAAGATGCTGTTGCATCCAAAGTTTGTCGAACGTTTCATCGGGCGCATCGCCGTCATCTTCGAGCCCGCGCAACTGACCGCTTTCGGCTTGCGCCAGCCGGCGATCGCGAAAGTAGTTGCGCACCTTGTTGTGCGCCATGGTGCGCAGCCACGCCTTAAAACGCCCCTTCTGCGGGTCGTAATCAAACGAGCCGATGTGTTCGCCGACGGCCGTCATACATTGCTGAGCGATTTCTTCGGCGGCGTCGTGTTGCAAGCCCTTGGCTAGCGCAAAGCGCAACAACATCGGGCGATAGATCGCATCGAACGTCCGCCACGCGTCGGCATCGCCGCGATCACGCACGCGCAAAAGCAAACTGGCTCGGGTGGTATTCATGACGCCTGCTGCAGCCCTCGAAAAGCCACATTATACGTCAAGAATCCCTTCTCTTGAATGAAAAATCGGCATTCAGCGCGATTCTCAGTTGCTTGGCCACCCTTGTGGATAGGCCCGCTATTTGCCTTACCCGCAGTTCGCCTAGTTCTCACACCTGGGTCCGACTTTTCTGACGAATATTTTTTCAACCCGTGTGAGAAGCGACCCGCCGAGGGGTAACCCCTACAGCAGCGCGTCGCCGCGCTGCCGAATCGAACCGTTGAAACCGAAGAGGAAATGTCACCATGTTGTCGTTAATCAGATCCCAGCAAGCACTGTCATCGCAAAACCGCCGACACCCCCATCAATCTACGAGCGTCACGGGGCTCCTAGTAGTCCTTGCCGCATGGTGGTGCACGACACCGGCGCGCGGTCAGGGCTTCGCCTTCACCAGTGTCGTCGATTCGAGCATGACCATTCCCGGATCGGCTGCCACCTTTGATAGCGCATTCGATATCGCCATCAGCGATGACACGATCGTATTCTTCGGACGGAATAGCACCTTTACTAATCTGGGGATTTACCGCAAAACGGTTGGCGGCTCGGTCACGTTAGTCGCCAATCGATCCACCGGCGTTCCCGGCGGCGTCGGCACGTTTACCGGCTTGCAATGCCCAAACATCAGCGGCAGTAACATTGTATTTCAAGGTCGCGACAGCAATCCGAATACGACAGGGGTTTCCGTCATCTCTAAGTTTGGCGCAAGCCCCTTGGCGGTTGTGGTTAATCAGTCGACCGCAATCCCGAGTGGCAGCAGCACCTTCAGTAGCCTTGGCCTCTGCCCGTCAATCGATGGTAGCAACGTGTCATTTCTGGGCCTGCGCATTCCCGCTTTCGGAAACGCATCCAATCGACAAGAGGGTATATACACGACCGCTGGTGGCTTGAGGCGGATAGCTGATAAAACAACAGCGCGACCTGGGCTTGGTGGCACATTTAACAATGCACCGTCGGGTATCGGCAATTTTGGACAACCGATTATCAAAGGCAACGATACAGTCTTCACGGGAGGGGGCACGCAAAGCACCGCTGCCGTAGGCATCTATCATTTTGACGGAGACATGAGTCAACTCAGCGCTCTGGTCGATACTACAGACGATATGCCAGCTGTTGCTGGAAACTTCAGTATCTTCGGTAACTTTGATTTCGACGGCGCGAATGTTGTATTTCTGGGCCAACAAGGCAATTTCCCGACGACGTTCGCGGGTATATATATTATCGATGTCACTACAGGCAGCCTGTCGGTCATCGCAGACCCGACTACAACCATCCCCGGCACCGAATCAACGTTCGAAATCAACGGTGGTTTTTCCTCTCCATTCATTTCAGCAGCTATCGACGATGGCAATGTGTTTTTTATTGCCGACGAATCGGAGCCGGGAAGCAACTTCGCCCTGTTTTATTGGTCATCCGATGGTGGATCGTTGGAACGAGTCATCGGAGCTGGCGATATGCTCGACGCCAAGACCATTTCGGGGATTTCCTTCAAGACCGCCGGGGGCAACGCCTTCAATAATGGAAAATTGGCCACGGCGATTTCATTTACCGATGGAAGCTTCGGTGTTTATCTCATCGAAGTTGACCCGCCCACCTGCGAGCCAGATAACAACGACCCCGAAATCGTTTGCCCCGGCGATGTGGTCACCACAGCCGATCCCGGTACTTGCGTCGCCACCGGCGTCGATTTGGGTACACCACCCGTCGCGACCGACTTCTGCGGCGTCGACACGGTCGTCAACGATGCTCCCGAGTCCTTCCCCGTGGGTGAAACCCTCGTCACATGGACGATCACCGATACCGCCGGGCGCACGGCCAACTGTCAGCAGCTCGTCACCGTTAGTGACACCGAAGCGCCCACCGTCATGTGCGCTGCGAATATTGAAGTCGACGCCGATGCCGGTACATGCGTTGCGACCAACGTTGACGTCCCGCTACCGATGAGCGCGGAAGATAACTGCACCGGCGAATTCGACCTTGACTTTGTAAGCGATGCGCCGATGGCTTTTCCCGTGGGCGATACCGTCGTTACCTGGACCGTATCCGACGAATCCATGAACGCTGGCACCTGCCAGATCACCGTCACAGTTCGCGATTTTGAGGCACCGATGCTTACCTGCCCGCCAGATGTGAACGTTGGCACCGACGACGGATTGTGCACCGCCAGCAGCGTCGATCTGGGCATGCCCGACAACGACGATCTATGCGGTGCCGTTACGCTATCCAACGACGCGCCCGACAGCTTCCCGCTGGGCGAAACGACGGTTACGTGGACGGCCACCGACGATGCCGGCAATAGAACTACGTGCATGCAGCTCGTCACTGTCAACGACGACGAAGCGCCGACGATTACCACCTGCCCCGCCGATCAAACGCTACTGGCCGATGCGAATTGCGAGGCAACTGTCCCCGACTTGGCCAGCGCCGTCACTGCGACCGACAACTGCGATGGCGCACCGACGATCGAACAAGACATCGCTGCCGGTAGCACCATTGCCTTGGGCGACACCATCGTCACGCTGACCACCACCGACGCCGACGGTAACGCTTCGACCTGCACCGTCACGATCACCGTGGAAGCCAACGGTTGCGATAACCCACCGGACGACGGCAATAATCCGCCCGACGACGATAACATCCCGCCTGATGACGACGGCGTTGACGCCGCCACCGAAGACGGCGCGCCGAACAACGGCGACGGCAACAACGATGGCACGCCAGACAGCATGCAAGCGAACGTGACGTCGCTACCGAACAACGCCGGCACCTATCTCACGATTGTCGCGCCCGCAGGCACCACGCTCGCGGATGTTTCGGTGAGCGATAACCCCGACCCGGCTAATGCGCCGGACGGCGTCGAGTTTCCGCTTGGCTTTATCAGCTTCACGATCAACGGCGTTGCCGTGGGGGGAACTGTCGAAGTGACGCTGATCGCCGACTTACCCGCAGACGAAACGCTGGAGAGTTTTTGGAAGTTCGGCCCGGAAGCGGGCGCTCCCGATCCGCACTTTTATGAGTTCCTGTTTGACGGAACCACGGGTGCGACTGTGAGTGGGAACACGGTGACGATCATGCTCGCGGATGGTTTGCGCGGTGACAGCGACACATCCGCGAACGGCTCAATCGTCGATCCGGGAGCGCCGGCGCGGGCTGTCGAGACAACCGAGCCTGAAGTTCCGCAACCCACGCCGGATTGTGGCACGGGTGCCTGCGCAACGGGCACGATGTCGATGATGCCGTTGTTGTTGTTCGGTATGGGAATGATGCGACGACGACGCAAGGTAATTCGGCGCTAAAACTATCACATGCTTGGGTGCCCCTGCCCCTCTGGGGCTGGGGGACTACCGAATGCACCTCGACCGATGCCATTGCTCATCAATCACCAAGTGAAAAAGACATCGAGGGTGGTACGACACACGGGCGGATGATGGAAGAAGCGGCATGATTGCCCTGTCCTGCATCGCCCACCCTCGACGAGGGGAAGGCAGTGTGTGCTGTCGATCCGATCAACGCGGCGGCAGGCCCCCCAACGGGTAGTAACATGACCGGCCGCCGGACGCGTTGTCCTCCTTTATAGACAACCGTCAATTTCCGATGAGCAACGCGGTGAGCGCCGCGATATCGCGTCCATCGAAACGACCGTCGCCGGTCAGATCGCCTTGACACACTTGGCTTCCCACGGGCCCGAGAGCAACACTCAAAAATTCCGGTACGTCGGCGAGGCCAACGATGCCATCGCCATCGAAATCACCCGGTACGGCAACATCATCTTGTGTGAATTCATCGGCACCGATATCGACGCGGCAGCTTTGCAGACGCGCTTCGCCGTCGATGTCGGTGGCGTCGGCATTGGGCAGAAAGTTGGGATCGCCCGCGTCTATGCAAGGGCTATCAGGCAGCAGGTGATAGTCGCCGGGGATGAAGATGTCGTCGCTCGGATCGGTGGGCGTGCCCATGTCATCCCAAGCACCGGGATCGACAAAGCGCGGGTCGAGGTCGAAGTTGCCTACTGACACCAGCGGCGCGTCTTGCTCTGTGCAGAGGCCGCTAAAGTTTTGGATGTTGCAGTAGTTCGCCACTGTGCCGGGCGCGAGTTGGGCGGTTTGATCTTCGACACCGCCCGCGCCGCGGTTGTTATAGACAACACAATTTTCTAGCGTGACGTTTTCGACACCGCCGGTGGGACCGTTGGACGCGTTGCCAATGATGGTGGAGTTCTGTACGAGTGTTTCGAAGTCGATTGAAGCAATCGCACCGGCAGCGGAATCACTCCGATTTGCAACGAAAATCGAATTCCTTACTATCGACTCCCCTAAGTTGGTTATACCACCAGAGAAGAATCCACCAGAGTTGTTTATAAACATGCAGCGATCAACAACATTCGATCGATTAGCGGAATAAACACTCAGGCCGCCGATTCGTAATGATTCATTCGAGTGAAAAACGCAGTCGGTAACATCCGTATCAGTAGAAGCCACCGTCGCAGATGACGTATTATTAAAGCGAAAATAGCAGCCGGACACAACACGGTCTTCATTATCTGGATAAGTTGATGTTAGCAGAATATTCCTAGCTGAGTTTTCTTCGAAGGTCGAGTTAAGAACAGGCCCACTCGAATAGAGAATTGCTTCTCGGGCGACATTGTTGCGAAAGGTGCAATTTTCAGTGCGCGCACTTGTAACGGCAATAAAAAACAAGTCCGGCGAATCGTGATTCTCAAATATAGAATCCTGAAGGACAATGGGAGCAGATTGCGCAGCGATTGCAACGAGGTTCTCTACAAAATAGCAGTTCGAAACAATCATTTCGGCAACAAATGTTTGCGCCGTCGTCCCGATCCCAGCCGCGTTTCCTATGAAGCGACATTGGTCAACAATGATGCTGTCAGGTGATGGGCCGACTTGATTAATTGCGGATAGATCGTTATCGAAGAAGAGACATCGCCTAATCGTTGGATTTGATTGTCCTACCACTATTGCCCCTCTGTTAGCTTGGTAAATAGTGGCAAATTGATCGACAGCCCCGTTTGTAATGGACAGCCCGTCAATAACGGACGAGTGAGTTTCATCATTGCGGAAAATGACAACCGGCCCCGCTGCATTCCCATCAATCACCGTCGCATCCACAACGGCGTCATCCTGTGGGTTGGCGCTTTGCACGCGAATGGCCTTGCCGAGAAAGTTAATGTTTTCAAACCAGCGGCCCTTGGGCGTGCAATCGTTCGGCAAGACCACGACCACATCACCATCGACGGCATCGTCAATCGCCGACTGGATGGTGGCGTAACCGTAGGCACCGTTGCATTCGACCAGCAACACCCGGCCCGAACCGCCGCGCGGGGTAGGGGATGGAGGAAGAGGTGGTATCGTCGGCGACGATCCGAGCCTGGGGGTGATGCTGGTACTCTCCGGATTTTCAGGTTGCACGCGCCGGCCGGCGGCGGTTCCTTCATTTTGAACGTGCACGTCATGCGGCGGCAGACCGGCGGCGAGGCGTTGCAGATCGGCAGCGCTGATCGTGAGGCCGCCGCCGGTGAAAGGGCCACTGGCGCTGGCGGGGTTGATGGGTTGGGCATTTGCGGGCGCGGCGAAACCTAACAGGATCATTCCTTGCGCAAGCAATGCCAGCAGCACCAAACCGCAGCGCGGAATGGACAGTTGTTTGGGTACGATCGTGTGACAAGTTGCGTGATTGCGCGTAAACGCGGATGTTTTATCCCGCTTGCCAAGGTTCCCAATGAAAAACTCCCTGAGGGACTCATTTATTTTGAACAACATACGTCGCCTCCCTAATTCAAATACGCACGGGGTGCCCCTGCCCTTCCAGAGCTGGGGGACTAACTCTTGCGCGGTCGCTTCCGGTGCCATTGCCCGTGCCAACAAAAGTCCGTTCGCTGAACCGGTCGTCACCAAGGCGGCACCACACCGGCTATTAGCCGGTGCCATAGCGCGCGACGATGACACCCAGCGTGCACCGACATGATCGCACTGCGCCCGCGGCACTGAACACCGGTTGCAAACCGGTGCCACAGCGCGGCTAGTGCCACACCGCTGCTAGTGCCACAGCGCTGCCGGTACCAGAACGCTTCAATACACTGATTGCAAACCAATACCACAGCGCGGCTGTGATGCGCAAGATGGCCGTGCAAGTTTCAGGTTCAACCGCGAACCGGCAGTGCGCGGAATCTCCGTTGGCCTGTTAACCTCGCGTTGGCGGCACGGAACACCGGTTGCACACCGGTGCAACAGCGCACCGACCCAATTCGACCGGCGCAAGTACACTACTGTTGGTTAAAAACCGATGTCACAGCGCGCGGATTGGGCGCGAGGCAAACAAAGCCCGTTTAAGCCGCTATTCAATTGTCGAGAAGGAAACAGGTCGGTTAGAAATGTTGACCGATGGGAGGAGACGAGACGCTTGCAGCCCGCAGGCTACGATATGAAAGATAGCTGAGAATAATGTCGGAATATGATGATCCGTCAGCGTCTGCTCTTGGCGGTGTGTCAGATCAAACACGACCCTCCTTTCACATCCTATATTTTACCCGATAACAAGCTAAATGCAAGGTTTTTTCACGACAATTTGTATTAATTCGCGCGGAAGACGAACGCGGCGGTTTGACTGAGTTGTGTCATGCAAGCATCTTTCGGCGCGTCGTTGCGTGCGCAATGGGCATGAGCTTTACATGGCGATGAAGCTATTTGAGTGCGGAAAAAAGGACAATTTTTGACTTCGGAAGAAGATATCAACGATTGAGAGGACTCCAAGTGTTGGCGAGTCTTGAACGAGTAATCTCAAATCTGAAATTTCAAATTAACGATCTTGAATTGACATTCTCGTTTACGTTTGCGTTCACATTCAGGTTCTCCTGTTTGTTCCTATACCGATTCCATTTTCATCTTGCGCAGCATCGGAGTGAAGTGTTCAGCGACGCCATGAGTCACTTACACCTCAGCGGCATTCACTTCCCCCTGACCTAAGCGCTATTTGAAACTGGAATCCGTATTATTCTTATTCTTATTCTTATTCTTATTCTCACTCACATTATCCTGGTCATTCTAATTTCGCACTCTTCTTATCACCACAATCCCAACGTGCACTCGACTCTTCAATCTTCGCAATTCGAGATTCGAGATTTGAAATTTGAAATTTGAGATTTGAAAGTACTTATTTATCGTTCGTCGTTGCTCTTAGCTCTTCAGCAATCAACATTCACCGTGTGCCATTAACCAGTACCTAATGCTGCGAATTGCAATCTCCAAATACCTTGCAATCTCCAGACCGCGCATCGCAACCTGCAAACTTACAATGCCCCCCTCGCCATTCTCAATTCTTAATTCTTAATTCTCACTTCGCTGTTCACTATTCACTACTCGCCAAACACACCTTATTCACCGCATCGAGCAGTTGCGTGGTCTTGAACGGTTTGACCAACACTTCGTCGTAACCGTCTTGCAAGAGCGCTTCGCGCGCGCCGCTGTCCGACGATGTTGCCATCGCGATTAGGCCACATTCGCGGAGCGATTCGATGTTGCGCACCGCACGCACCGCGTCGCGACCGGACATACCCGATACTTCGGTGTCGACAATAATCGCGGCGGGGCCGATTTCCTGGGCGCGAGCACCGGCTTCGAAAGCCGTGCGCACATGCTGCAGTTGATAATTCGATTCGCGCTCGACGGCTAAGGCGAGCGCTTCACCGAAATCGGCATCAGAGACCACGGCCAACAGCGCGATACCGCCCGACTCGATATTTTCGAGCGGCATGTTGTGGGCTTTCATAAAGCGAATGAGCTGCTCGCGCGGGATGCGCCGATCTTTGCTACCGGGGATGCGATAGCCGCGCAACTTGCCGCTGTCGAACCATTTCGAGACGGTACGCGGCGCGACGTTGCAAATCTTGGCCACTTCGCCGGTAGTTAACACATCTTTTTCTGAAGCCATGTGATCCCCCAATGGCTGTTGGGCAGGCCATAAACGACAGCATCACGAAAGGCCCTACAGGCCCTACCCGCCGTCTAAACAGATCGGTTCGCGCAAACCGCAGGATGCGAAGATTCGTTGCAGGCGGACGCGGTTGGCCGCTGGGGGTATGCGGCCAAATGCTGTTGCCATCAATTCGACGCTAAGCGGATAGAAACCGAAACTTCGCGACGTCACCCGAAACACGCGATCTTCTCGGAAGCGTGCTACACAGAGGACCGCTTACGAACACGACCGGCGCAGGTGCGCGACGTTTGTCGATATTCGGACGCATGCCGACGTCCTGCTAATTTATAGGAAGCTGCTAATGGGAAAGGCAAGACGACCGCCGGGCACCGATTCAGGGCAGGGAGCGCTAACTTCCATCGGAGCCGCTCGACGTGTCTTCGTCATCCTCATCATCAAGATCGTCGATCTCGTCGAACGGCTCGCCCGGCTGTAGCACATTGCGCACCGGTTCGCGCTGCGCGAGGGCATCGAAAGCCAGCCAAAAGCCGAGGGCCAACAGCAACGCGCCGATGCCGGTACGCACCGGCCAAATCCAGCCACGGTGCCGCGCTTCGATACGTTCGCGCTCGCCGTGCACCTCGATGTCGGCAAGGCCGGTGACGGTAACCCAGCGGGCATAACCGTAGGCATTGGCCGGCGGAAAGTTATTGGCCAGCATATTCGCGAATGCCTGCTGGGCCCGTGTTTCCACCGCCTCAATCGCGGCGACACGGGCGGACTCGTCTTTCTGCGCGCGGATGATATTGTTGCGGGTCGTCACGAACTTCGGCGGCAACGCGATTTTGTTGCGGAAGTGGTGAAATTCAAATAGCAACAGCAAGTTCATCGAAAACACGACCAACAGCGCGATGCCGACGATGCGGTTCAATCTGCTGACCGGTCGGGCGGCACTGGCGACGCGAAATGCGACCGCCCCGGCGATGAGTCCCTCGACGAGAAATCCGAACAACCCGCTGTAATAGGGCAACCATAGCAACGAGCCCAGCAGCCAATTCAGCGGCACGGTGATAACGGCCGCCACCAATACGGCCCGCCACCAGAAACGCGTTGGCCCAAAAGATGGCGTTTCAGCGTCAGCGGCCTGCGCGGGTACGGGCGAAGGTTGGTGGGAGTGGTTATCCATCGCGTGCAGGCACGATAGGCACGCCGCCGATAACGGGCAAGCGGCCCGGCGGCGACCAGAAGCATACGCGGAGCCGGTTTGCCAGCCATCGCCGTATTGAATAGATTGCCCCGAAGAGAGAAACGAAAATCGGCGCGACGGGCCCTGCACTGGGTCGCATGCGTCTTATCTATTCGAGGTTGGGATATGTTGGCAGGAAAAATCGACGTGCGACCCCTGTGCGTTGCCTTGTTACTCACTGGAATGACGATGGCGGGCTGCTCTAACGATGGCGGCAAGCCCAAGGTGCATCGCCGTGAGGGCTGGGCCGAGAGCATCGATACCAAGTCGAAGGTCGTCTCGATGAAGATGCGGCTGAAAAACGGCACCGAGAAGACCATCACCGGCACCTACACCGACGAAACCGTGGTGGAGATCAACGGTCGCAACATGACGGTCCAGGACATCAAACCGGGCGACCCGATCGTGGTCTTCGGCGTGCGCAGCAAGGACGGCGGCGAAATGAGTCTGGTGGCGACCAAAGTAATCGTGGAGCGCAAGGAAAAGGAATGGCAATCCACGGGTAAAGCGAAGAAGGATGACGGCGCGGAAGATGGTGATGCCGCCAAAGAGGCGAGCGACGGCGAATAGCTCATCGAGGCCCGTCCTCCGTTACATAACCGATACGTCCGCGACCTCATCAATTTGGGGTGCGGCTACGAGAATACGAAGGTTCGACGAACGCGATACGACGTTCGAACGTGCAACATCAATCTCTCATTGGAGACCTCTCATGATATCCCGCAATGTTTGGCAATTGCTGCTTTCCGGCTTGTGCTGCTTGGCATTGGTCGTCTTTACGGCATGCGATGCCCAAGGCCCGGTGAAAAAATCGGACAATGCCAACTCATCAAAAAGTGAGGGTGGCGAAAAGAGCGTCGAAGCGTCGACTTCCGATGACGCCGATGTCGATGACTCGTCCACTACGGATGCGGACAACACTGATAAGGTCGACAGCGATGATTCGTCTGATTCAGATGCGTCTGACGACGATACGGCCGTGACCGATGACCATGACGGTCACGACCATAGCCACGACGACCACGACCATGACCACGACGGGCATGATCACGATCACGATGGACACGATCACGACGACGACAACAGCACCGACGAGCCTGAGATCATGGCCGCGTCGCCCGACGACTTCACCATGAATCTGGACGGGATGCCGACCGATCGCTTGGTCGATCCGGCCAAGGTGCTAAACACCGAAGCATTGGGCATGCCGATTCGCGCCTCGGGCGTGAAATCGACCACGCCCAAGCAGGCCTATGAAGACCTGATCTACGGCAACATTCGCATTCGTATGGACACCAGCATCGCACTGCGTCGCGCCATGTTGGAAAAAGGCGTGGCCCCCACCGACCCCGGTGTCCGCAACCTTGAGGGGCAGATTCTCAAGGCCCGCGACCTGCTCGAACAAGCGGGCGAAAGCGTCGGCCCGATCGAACCGCCGATTGAGTAACGCCTGAGCCTCGGAAAAACTCGAGTGAGAAAATCAGAAAGGGGCGTTGACCGACTTCCTGCCGGTCAACGCCCCTACTGCACATGAGAAGAAGGAGGATATCAGAGATACGCCGGGGGCTGCCGGGCAGTTCGCTCCTCCGCAGAAAATTTGGCTACGCTGACCCAAATTAGGGGCTGCAGGGCACAGACTGCGACAAAATCCCCCTTGACGCTGAAATTATTGGACGTTACGGAACGCCAAATCCTGTTTGTCGAGCCAAAACCGATGACCGGGTGGCGGCGACCAAATCCTCCGTTTTTTTAAAAATCTCTCACGGCCCAATGCCTACCTTCGACCAAATTGTGTGATTGCCGCTTTACGCCACGGCGATCGGTTCGGTATGATTTAACGTAGCGGCAAAGGGGAAAGCAATTCGGTTCTATCGGCAACCGATTGAGATCAGCTGTGCATCATTGCAACTTCCCCTGACGCAATCTTGAAGAAGAGAAAGTGGCATAACCTCGCTGCAATGAACGTGCGCATGCTGTGCAAATTGTGTTTCGCTCTCGCGTTGACCATCTTGGTCAACGCCGTTCCGGCGCGCGCGGCAGACCTGGTCATCAGCGATCTATTCGTCAGCTATCAGTCGCAGACGGAAAGCACCGCGACGGGGCAACTCACGTTTAACATTCGCCTCGTCTCCGACGAATCGGATACGTTCGGCTTTGACTTATTCAGTACCCAAGTGCTGATACGCGAAATGATCAGCGACGGCATGGAAGCGAGCTTCACACTGAACGAATCGGAAACCGAATTCGAAGGCCCCGCGAAGGAAGCCTACTGGATCGAAAACAGCATCGCCGGTAGCGCGAACGCATCATCCATCGGCGGTGAATTTCGCTATACCGATTTCGTGGAACTGGGTGATGCGTTTGTGCCGTCGGTCAACGACGTGGTCGCTGCCTTTGCCATCGACTTTGAAGTGACAAATGCAGATCAGTTCGGCATCTACGAAGTCGCCCCCGGCAATGCCGCCTTCAACTTCTTCAGCCGCGATCTGATCATCATTACGCCGACCAACCTCACGCCCGCCACATTCGAGCTCGGCCCGCCCATCCCGGAACCCGCGACGATTTTGCTGCTGCTGGCTGGCGCCTCCGCGGTGATTCGCCGACGACGCTGAACGGCAATCTGCTGTTGGCGTCCCCTCCCGCCTTCCATTCCTCGTCATTCAGAATCTGTCTTGTAGGCATTGCTCCACGGTTCAGAATTCTCGTTCGCGTACGCTCTCCTGCGGCTTTGCACCAAACATCGCGGGGCTAGAATGCCTTGTGGCAGCTTACGATTGAGACGACCGGACCAAGACCAAATTGTGGCGGTCGAAACGGCAGTCTATCGCAACACGCAGCAGGGCGCTCAATTGTAATGTGCCACGAAACAACACCAATGATTCACGCACTGCGGTTTGACCGCTTCGGAGTTTGGCACCATGACGCAAGACACACGCATTGAAAAAGACTCGATGGGCGAAATGACGGTTCCGGCCCATGCCCTCTGGGGCGCATCGACGCAGCGAGCCGTCGAAAACTTTCCCATTAGCGGTTATCGCTTCGGCCGCCGTTTCATTCGAGCCTTGGGATTAATCAAACAATCGGCTGCGATCGTGAATGGTGAGTTGGGTGTCGTTGATACATCCAAAACGGAACTGATCGCCAAGGCCGCCGAAGACGTCATCGAAGGCAAGCTCGACGAGCACTTTGTTTGCGACATCTTCCAGACCGGCTCGGGCACCAGCACCAACATGAACGCCAACGAAGTGATCGCCAATAAGGCGATTCAACTTGCCGGCGGCGTCGTGGGTAGCAAAGACCCGGTGCATCCAAACGATCATGTGAACCAAGGGCAAAGCTCTAACGATGTGATCCCAACGGCGATGCATGTGTCGGCTGCGGAATCGATCAAGCAAGACCTACTTCCCGCGCTTGAACACATGGCCCAAGCGCTCGACACCAAAGCCAAGGCGTTCGACAGTATCGTCAAGATCGGCCGTACGCACCTGCAAGACGCCACGCCGATTCGTTTGGGGCAAGAATTCTCGGGTTACGCCGCGCAGATGCAACTCGGCATCGCGCGCGCCGAGCGCGCGCTCACCGCCCTATGCGAATTACCCATCGGCGGCACCGCTGTCGGCACCGGCATCAACACGCATAAGGAATTCGGCAGCCGCGTGTCGAAACTGCTGGCCGACAAGACGGGCGTGCCGTTTAAAGAAGCCGACAATCACTTCGAAAATCAACACGCCAAAGACGGCTTCGTGGAAGCATCCGGCCTCATTCGCACCATCGCCATCAGCATGAGCAAGATCGCCAACGATATTCGTTTGCTCGGTAGCGGACCGCGCTGCGGCATTGGCGAGTTGAAGATTCCGGCCACACAACCCGGCAGCAGCATCATGCCCGGCAAGGTCAACCCGGTCATGAGCGAGATGGTGCTGCAAGCCGCCGCCTTCGCCATCGGTGCCGACGCCGCCATTGCCCACGCCGGTGCGACGCTGGGTACGTTCGATCTACACGTTGGCATGCCCGTGATGGCTCACGAACTGCTCGAATCGATTCGCGTGCTTTCCAACGCGGCCAACGTGTTTACCAACCGCTGCATCATGGGTCTCGAAGCCGACGTTGAACGGGCCGAACAACTCGTCGAGCAAAGCCTCGCCATGTGCACCTCGCTCGCGCCGGTCATCGGCTACGACAACGCCGCCGCCATCGCCAAAGAAGCTTTCGCCAACGGCAAGACCGTGCGGCAAGTCGCGTTGGAGAAAAAGGTGCTGCCGGAGGATGAGTTGGCGAAGCTATTGGATGCGAAGTCGATGACGGAACCGACTGGGTAGCGGCACTTCTAGCCGCCGAACAAGTAGTATTGTCATCACGCCTCGGTCTAGGAATTTGACCGAGGCGTTTTTTGTTTCTGCTGCCGCAAATCAGATCAATGTGGCGATATTTTCAGTGGCGGCGACACCGATCGTCGCTCGCAACGCAAAGATTCTTTGCAACTCGCTTGAATTTCGGTTTTTGTTAGGTATGATAGAGGCATCATGGCGCAGGCATCCTCAATCGAATGGACCAACGCAACCTGGAACCCGGTCACAGGCTGTACAAAGATCAGTCCGGGATGTAAAAATTGCTATGCAGAAAGAATGGCAAAGCGGCTCAAGGCGATGGGCGTGCCGCAGTACCGCAACGGATTCAAGTTGACGCTGCAAGAAGATGCGCTATCGATCCCCTATCGCTGGAAGAAGCCGCGGCTGGTGTTTGTAAATTCGATGAGCGATCTATTTCATAAAGATGTACCGCTGGTATTCATTCAGCGTGTGTTTCGATCCATCGCCGACAACGCACAACATCAGTTCCAAGTTTTAACCAAGCGGCCCGAATTGGCATTGGCCTACGCAACCGATCTCGATTGGCCGCCGAATCTATGGCTCGGCACGAGCATTGAAAATGCGTTGGTCGTTGATCGCGTGCGCACGCTGGCCCAAATCCCGGCGGCGGTCAGGTTTTTATCTGTTGAACCGTTAATCGGGCCAATTCCGCGATTGCCATTGAAGAATATCGATTGGGTGATCGTCGGCGGAGAGTCGGGACCGGGTGCGCGTCCGATGGATGCAGAATGGGTCACACAAATTCGCGACAGGTGCGTGAAGTTTGATGTGCCATTCTTCTTTAAGCAATGGGGTGGCGTGCAGAAGAAACGCACGGGCCGAAAGCTAGAGGGTCGGACGTGGGATGAGATGCCGAATGGGGCACAAAATCACCGAGAACTATCGCTTAGCTGCTGAAAAAGGAAATTGATGGCAAAAGCAAATGCAAACGAAAGATATTTTCTCGAATACTCCAATTTGCAGAAAGTAAAGCACGATCTTATTAGGAATTATCTAAACGGCTGGCTTCCGAAGCTGGCATCTTGGGCAGGCAAGGTCGTATATTTCGATACTCATGCCGGTCGCGGTCGCCACGTAACTGGCGAGATGGGGTCGCCGCTTGTTGCCGTGGACGCACTCCTAAAGCACTCGTACATCGACGCAATTCTAGAGAAATGCGAAGTCAGTTTTATCTTTATTGAGATAGATGAAGAAAATAACAATGAACTCAAAAAAGAGGTCGAGAATCTAGGTGCATTGCCAAAAGGTGTATCGATATCCACCTATGTCGATGACAGTTTCGAAACATTAAAGTCACTAATAGAGCACTTCGAAAGCCCAGAACGAAGACTCGCGCCATCGTTTTTCTTTATCGATCCCTTCGGGTTCAAAGTACCATCATCGATCATTTCAAAACTGATGTCTTTTCGGCAGACTGAGATTTTCCTGAATGTTATTTGGCGAGAACTTGACATGGCAATTCGCCAAAGAGAGAGAATGGAGGATACGCTTAAATTCATTTTCGGTTCTGATTCATGGCATGAAATTGCCGACGAAAACGACGTTAATAGGCGCATGATTATGACCGCCCAGCATTTCCAAAATCACTCGGGGGCTAGCTGGGCAACCTATATTCAGATGCTAGACAAGAACCGTGTCAGATATTTTCTTTTGCATCTTACTAATCATGTCGAAGGCCGTAAGTTGATGAAAAACTGCATGTGGAAGGTTTGCCCTGACGGTGGTTTTTTCGCTAGTAAAAACGTCGACATAAGACAAGAAATTCTGATTCAACCTGAACCAGATATGGCACCTGTACGGGAGTGGGTAAAGGCCAATATTAGAGAGCCAATTCGATTCAATGATCTTGGCGAGAAATTTCAAGATGAACTATGGCTTGACAAACACCTTAATAGAGCCGTTAGTGATCTTCGAAACTCTGGCGAACTCTTAGCTACAGACTACGCAGGGCGTTTCTCACGGAAAGCAAATCCACTCCTTTCGCTTCCCAGAAAATAGCATTGTCGTCGCTCACCGCCCGCCCGCATTAACCACCGGCGACTCCGGAAAGCTGATCGCCGCCAACAACATTTGGCCGTAATCGTCCCAGAGCGTGGCGGCGTCGAGGCCTTTGGCGTCTTTGGGGAGTTCCAGCGTGATGATTGGGATACGCAGCGTTACGCCCGCGTAAGAACCGAGCGAACCGGGGCGGCTGCCGATCTTGCGGACTGGGATCGGCGCGTGGCGGGCCATGGCGATGGCCAAGTCTTCCGCCGGCCCGTCGTAATCGACGCACTCGCTGCCGTAGCGCAAGGGTTGATGAATGCTCACGATGCGATTGGGGCGATACTCACGCAGGGCGCGATCGATGGCTTTGCTTTCCGGTTCCGAAAGCGGCGCGGGGCCGTGCTTAGGGCTGGGTTGAAAGTTCTGCGCCGGATAATTGCGATTGAGGTCGACACCGTTGACGTTACCGCGCGTTTGGGCGGCCATGCCGTCGGGGTTGGTCAGCGGCATCAAAACCACGCGCCGCCCCGCCCAGAACTCAGGCCGATCGACCAATTGCTTGGACAGTTCCCAAACCAGCGGCGTGCCCGCGTCTTCGTCACCGTGAATCGTCGCGAGAATCAGCACGCAGTCGGCCCCGTCGCCATAAATGAGCGCCTCAATCGGTTCACCGTTAACCGACAGGCCGAGGATACGCTCTTGCGGCACGACGGCAGAGCGCGCCGGGCCGGTGTTGCGCGCCGGCGTCATGCGGTCATTCTTCGGCGGGAGTCTGTCAGTCGTGGTGTTGCGGTTGTTGTCGGTGGTGATACTGCGTTGGCCTTGACCCGCGTCGGGGTCACAACCGGTCAGCAGGGCCAGCACGGGAAGATACCAAACAAGAGATATGGAGCGAGTATTGACGTTTGTCGATTTAAGCACGGTCGGCGGCGTCCTTTCCGGATCGTTCTTAGGTTCAGCGCTGCGTGGCAGACACCGATTGCAAACCGGCACTACACAGGTTTCATACACCGGTTGAAAACCGGTGCCACAGCGCGTTTGGTGCCACAGCGCATTTCGTACCACAGCGCTTTTCGCGCCGTGGAATGGTTGCCACAGCAAACAAGTCGGGGCGTATCTTAACTTGTCGGCTTCTGGGGGCAAAAATCGCCAATATACCGACTGTGACGAGCCTTGGTTGACAAGTGCGGCGGCGTTACCCACGGTAAGCAATTGCATAGTGCGAGGGGCTAACGTCGCCGGTGGCAGACACCGGTTGCAAACCGGTGCCAGAGCGTGACCGGTGCCCCTGCCCCTCTGGGGCTGGGGGACATTGTCTGCCAAGACCACCTTACGCGTGAGTGACTGAAACGCTCCGCTAACTCCTCCTTGCGAGAGAGGGGAAACAGAACCTCGGCTACTCGCAATCAACGGCAACGTGCTACCGACAGCACGGCTATGTGCTACCGTGTCATGCGCTACCCACTGCCATGGGCAATCAACTATCATTCAAGGGCAACTTGAAATTATGCCAGTCCTAGACGGAACCAATCATGAGCAACTACCTAACCGATCGTCGCGCACGGGTCGCCAAAGCCTGGAACCTGACCAACGAAATCGTCCTCTGCTACGGCGGCGAGCTGATCCCCGTGCCCGGCGGCGCCGATCAAATGTTTCGCTTTGTGCCCGACACCGAATATCGCTATCTGGCCGATCACGACGAACCGGGCTGTTTGGTCGCGTTCGATCCGCAGAGCGGCTGGGTTGAGTTTCGACCGCCGGTCTTGGAATCCGAGCGCGTGTGGGAAGGCCGTCCGCCGTTTGATTGGTCCGAGGCGATTCGACCGATGACCGAGTTCGACAGCTGGCTGACCGCGCGCCAGAACCGCCCCATCGCCAATCTCGGCGCGCGAATGTCGAAAATTCGTTGCGATGACGCGGCGACCGCACAAGTGCGTGAAGCGTTGATGCAGGTGCGACGTCCGAAAGACGACATCGAGATCGCGCGCATCCGCGCGGCCGTTGCAGCGACCGTCACCGGATTTAGACGCGCGTCTGAATACATCAAACCGGGCGTAACCGAGCGGCAGATTCAGGTGGAGTTGGAATGCGAGTTCTTCCGCAACGGCGGCGATCGCCCCGGCTATAACACGATCGTCGGTACCGGCACCAACGCGGCCGTCTTGCACTTCACGCCGGGCAAGCGCGTGGTGGGCGAAGACGATCTGGTATTGATCGACGCCGGCGCGGAGATCGAAGGTTACACCGCCGACGTCACGCGCACGTACTTCGCTAAGGGCAAACCCGAAGGTTTTCGCGGCGAGCTATACCATGCGGTCTTGTCGGCGCAAAAAGCGGCAGTCGAGAAGTGCAAGCCGGGCAAAGAGTTTCGCGAACTTCATCTTGAGACTGCACGCGACATGACGGCGAGCTTGGTTGAGCTAAACATTCTGACGGGTGACGTAAACAATCTTGTCGAGCGCGACGCTCACGCGCTGTTCTTCCCGCACGGATTGGGCCATCTGGTCGGCTTGGGCGTGCGCGATGCCAGCGGTTACTTGCCCGGTCGCAAACGCAGCACGCGCTTCGGGCTCGCGGCGTTGCGGATCGATCTACCGCTCGATGTCGGCTATGTCGTTACGGTCGAGCCCGGCTTGTATTTCATTCCCGCATTACTGACCGACGAGAAGCGGCGCACGCAGTTTCACGATGCAATTAACTGGTCGCGGGTGGATGAATTACTCGATATCGGGGGCGTTCGGATCGAAGACAATCTGCTGATCACGCCTGAAGGCAACGAGAATCTCACGGCTGCGATTCCGAAGTAGTTGCGGCGGTTATCCGGTATTCGTTCGCCATTGGGCTCGGCAACCCTCTATAATAAAGCCGCATGGTTGCTTATATCGCGTTCATTTTGTTAGGCCTGTTGCTGTTAACCGGTGCGGTCGTCGGTTGGAGACTGATGACTGTAAGCGCGCACCGCGGGCCGCGTTCGATCTGTCAGGGATGTGGTCGCGCCATCGATGATGCAAGAGACGAGCGTTGTCCGCATTGCCAGGCCCTGATCGACATATCTGCCACGAAACATTCCCGTGCGGCCGAATTAACCGAACCCAATCGATTTCACACCGAACGAAGATCGACAGCCAAGTCGGCCCTGCAAGCGATGGCGCGCGGCGACCGTCTGCTTTACTTTAAGGGTTTACAGCAGCAAGAACCCGCAGCCCCTGCATGCCACAATCCCCTTTGCTCGGGCTCAACGGTTACGACCACCGGTGGCGAGCAAAAATTTTGCAGCCGATGCGGCGCGCCGTTTGCGATGCTGACGAACAAAAACTTGCAAGCGGAGTTAAGCCACGTGCGCACCAAACGCACGGAGCTGCGGCGGTATCTTGAGGTAGTGGCGACCGCCGACCCGGCATCGGCCGATCGTAGCCTCAAGTCGGCCCAACAAACTGCCCGTGCTTTGTTTGAGCACGAAAACGTTGATCAATAGTATTGCCGCGCTACATTTCTTTGAAGATTCGGCGTGAAGGGCATGCGCATTCGCTGACTTGGCGGAGTTTAAGGCAGCGCGCTTCGAGTCGCCGTTAACTTCTTCAGATCACTTTCACCTGTTCAGCGATGGAGATTCATATGGGGCGTTTAATCTTGGCCGCAACTACGATCCTTCTCTTACTGGGGCTCATCGGTTGCATCGTATGGGCGTCTATGAGCGGTAGTGTTCTGGTGGCGCTGCGCGAGATGATGGCGACGCCGTGGGGCGCGACGACGCTACTCGACTTATTCGTCGGCCTCGGCTTGGTGGCGGTCTGGATCGCCCTGCTGGAAAGGAAGTGGCAACGCGCCCTGCCGTGGATCGTCTTTTTGCCACTGCTGGGCAATGTGGTCACGTTGATTTATTTCACTGTGCGATTGGTGCGACACGGGGAGGTTTCTGCGGCATTTCTTGGCGCGCGCATTGAAACGCCCCGGTAGCAAGGCATAGTGTCGACCATCGCGGCATTGGCGAACATGTCGCATTGCTCTTTCGACAAACGGGCCGCAATATGAATAAGACCATTATTCATGGGTGTATCGCGCTCACACTTCTAATCGGAACGGGAAGCACCATCAGGCTGATCCCCGGCCTGTACGCCTACTGGCATATTAGCGACATACTTCTGCTGACCGCGATTTGGCTTTTCGTACATGCTCCGATCATCGTCGTTGCAATCATCTTATTCCCGCGTTCCTCAAAGCGGGGAAAGACCATACGACTGTTCGTTATCGTCGCCACAGTCGTATTTAGCATCCTCATTACGATGAGCGTAACGGGCGTCTGGTTCGCACTATCGCCGGCGCCAAATGGTGTACTCAACTTTGGTTATGGTGCCCACGGCGCATTGGTCATTGAGTACTCCGACCCCCTCTCGTCGTGCACCAATCTCGACGCACACTATCACGATGCAAAGAACAACTTTCGATACGCTGTTTCACCATGGCTGCCAGCTAATCTTGTCGCCCTGTCGGTGCTGATTCTCATCGAATATTTGAACCATCGATATTCTTGGCGCCCAACGTACGTCGAATACTACCGACGATGGCGTCGCCCCACTGGTTGCTATCGATGCGGCTATAACCTGATTGGGAACGAGAGCGGCATCTGTCCGGAATGCGGCCAGAAAGTTGCCAAGAAAATCCGAGAAAACTTAACGACGCTTTAATCGAGAAAAATTCGCCTGAATCTCGTATCAGGGTATGTCAGAATCCTCGTCTTACTCGATCATATATGGCCGATACACAATTGAGACAGTTCAACCTATAGCCATGCGCCCTTGCACGCATCTACAATCCTCTCAATGTCTTAAAGTGAACCTGATTGATTATCTATTGGAGGATTGAATCGATGAAGAGTGTTTTTCGTATGGTCACCATTCTGGGCCTCGTCGGCCTTACCGTGCTCGCGACCGAACTGATCGCCGGTGACGAACCGCCCAAAACGCCACCCGTACCGAAGCCTGCCCCTGCGGGCAATTTTAAGCCAGTCATTTCCGTGCATTACATGATGGAGGGCCAGGGCAAGCTCTGGGGAGAGATCAAGGACGGCATTCTCGATAGCAATTGGAAGGCAGCCGAGAAAAGCGCGTGGATACTGGCGGAACTCTCAAACGTCAATCAATACCAGCACGACGCCGCCGACTATAAAGGCTGGGCCAAAAAGATGTCGCTGCAGACTGTCGAGTTGGCAGAAGCATTAAAGAAGAAGGATGCAGCCAAGTCGCGCGATATGGTTTCGAAGATTGGTAACACATGCAGCGAATGCCATAACAAATATAAATAATCGCACGGCATAGAACCGTCTTCCTATCGGTCATCCATGAAACGCAAGCCTGCAAGCCGTTCGATCGCGGACGGCTTTTTCTATTTCGTGAATGAGTGATTGCAGGTGAGAAGTCACGTGTCGCTTACAAACGGTAGCGAGATTGACGCATTACACAGCGTGTGATGAACTTGATGAGGTCGGAATGAAAAATTCACGCGTGGGCGTTATTGCACCAAGCCGGATCGGACGCGGAGATCGGTCAGCAGCGCGGGACGCACCGGCATAATCGACTTGCCCAGTTGCTCTCCGTACGCCGTTAAATCAACATCGAGCATGCGGCTGGTGGCAAAGAAGCTGGCCGGTACGTTCCAAGACGCAATCTCGGCACAAGCCTGCGAGAAATGACTATCTTCGATCGGATGGGCCAGCACCACCATGATCTGATCGGGCTGCCAAGCCCGCACAGCTGCGAATGCGTGGGAGGCACTGACTTTCGTGACTTCATCGCGTAGTTGCAAGCCCGCAGTTACGACGGGGATCGGCTCAACTTCGTGCAACAGCGACGCAAGTTGACCGCTGGGGCCAGCCTCATCCGACGTTTGAATGAAACCGAATTGCACATCTGCTAGCTGCTGCGATTGACACAGACTGTTGGCAAGACGCGCCGTTGTCCGCAGATCGGGAGTGTTACTATCGTCCCCGACGAAAACGAAAGCCACCTTCGAACCCGTTACAGGTTCGCCAATGAAACTTAGATTCGCGTTGGCGGTCTTTACCTGCGTTTCCCAGGATTCGATCTTGGCGACCGGCCAACCGGCGATGGTCTCGCCCGTGTTGAGCGCGACCAAGGCCGCCCACGACAATCCGACGGCCATGACAAACATCGCGGCCACGCGCCAGACCCACGGATTTACTGCGGGCAGTCGGCGCGTCTTGGGCTTGATATCCACGGTAACGGAAGGCTTCTGTGCAATAACCGATGTAGAAGGCGGAGCATCGGCGCGTTCGAAAGCTAACGAAACTTCGTTTGAATGAATTGTTGGAACTGCTTGGAACGTACGGCAGGCGCGGCAGCGACAGAACGCCCCCGCGAAGGCGTCATCTAACAAAAGACGCCGTTTGCAACCTTTGCATCGAACCTGCAATGGCACGTACCAAACCCCACATTCAAACGGGTGTAGTGATTCGCGCTGTTATTGAGCCTTCGTCAGGATCAAGAACGCGTGTCCACCCGTTGCGGCAACGGAGAATCCAGATATCTCCACGTACGGACTCCCGAATGGAGCCCTCAGAATCCAGTCCAAATATACATAAACTGGGGGTGTGAAGTCCACCTCGAACCCATATTAATATTCAATAAATTGACCGTGGTGCCTTGTGATTTAGCTGGCGAATGTTGCCAATCCGCGTAAATGTTGGGTGCCCAGGCCAAGGGTCGGTTGTAGCGCACCAAATGCGCCTTCTCGACTCCGGCCTTCTCGCGCGCGATTCGAACCGCATCATCCAGCGTCGCGATTCGGTCGATCAGCCCCGCATCAAGGGCCTGTTTTGCGGTGTAAACCCTTCCATCAGCAGCACTTAGAACCTGAGACCGATTCATATCCGGACGTCCGGCATCCACTGCATCGACGAATTGATTGTAAAAATCGTCCACCATTGCCTGAAAGATCGCACGCTCTTCGGAGGTCATCTCCCGAAATGGCGAACCTGCGTCCTTATGGCTACCCGAGGTAATGGCGTCGGTACGCACCCCGATGCGATGCAGCGTCCCCGAGAGATCGACCATTTGCATGATGACGCCGATGGAGCCCGTGACTGAGGATCGCTGGGCGATGATCTCGTCGCTGGCGCAGGCGAAAAAATAGGCACCGCTGGCGGCGACGTCTTGGAAATATGCGATGACGGGCTTCTTGGTTTGCTCTCGAAATTTGGCAATCTCGTGATGCAGCGTATCGCTGGCTGTCACGCTGCCACCGGGAGAGTTGATACGCAACACGACGGCCTTCACGCGCTCGTCCTTGGCGGCCTTCTGCAATTTTTCGACCGTCGAAGCCACCGGGTGCTCGCCTTCGGAGAACAAGCCATTGGCCTTGCCATTCATCAGCACACCGCTGATATCGATCATGGCGATGCGGTTGCTCTCCCATGCACCGGCATGACGGATAATCTCTTCTTCGTAGGAGCGATCGGTTGGAACAGCCGTCACTTTGAAGCTGCCGGTTGGCGTGCAGGCGGCGGTAATCGTCAGCAAACTGCAAATAGCAAGCAGCAACATTGGGGTTCGAGCGTTACCAAAGGTCATGTGTGCCCTCCTTGGCTCATGGAACGCCGTCATCGATGTCTTAAGAGTATAACTTCGCCACTTCTCGCTGCACGGATTTGTTGAATTTGGTAATGTCCCACACGGTTGCGGTTGCGATGCCTCACGAAAGAAGCACGCAACAACCTCGTTTGCATAATTCGGTCCGAGCAAGGCTGATTGCACGAACCGTCGCTATTATTGAGGAGCTATGAAGCCACCACCAGCATTGACCCTCACTCGGATCACCGCCCGCAATCTCTATCGCCAGCCCGTGCGCACGCTGCTCACGGCGTTTGGCGTGGCCATTGGGGTGAGCTCTATCGTTGCATTGGGAGCGGTATCGCGCGGCCTGCGCGGCTCAATCGATAACGCGTTGAATATTGATTCGGCGGATTTGATGGTCTTTCAGGCCGGTATCGCGGCGGATTTATTCAGCAATTTGGATGAGGCCGAGACGCGCGCTAAATTCGCCGAGTTCCCCGAAATAAAAAGCGCGACAGCCGGCATCACCCATATCGTGCGCTTCGACGAGCAATATCTGATCGTCGTCGGCTTATATCCCAACGAGTTCGCCAACGTCACGACATCGCTGGTCGAAGGCCGCGCGTTCGAGTCAAAAAATGAGATCGTGATCGGCTCGGAGTTTCAACGGCGCATGAAGTTTGCGGTTGGCGATGACATCGAAATCACGGGAGCCAAATACAAGATCACCGGCGTCATTAAGACTGGCGTCGTCTTTTTCGATAGCGGTGTGGTCATGCACATCGATTTGGTGCGCGGCTTTCGCGGTTGGTCAAATGGTGTCACCAATTTCAGTTTACGATTGGCTGATGGTTCAGATCCCGACGCGTTGATCGAGCGTATCGAAGAAAAATTTCCGGAGTTAGCCGTCATCGCACGGGCAGATCAATACGGCAAGATCGATCAGGGGTTGGCCGCTTCCGACAATATGGTGTGGGTGATCTCGGCTCTCGCCTTGGTCATCGGTTGCTTGGTCGTCGGCAACACCATGTGGATGTCGGTCTCGCAACGCACGCGCGAAATCGGCATTCTGCGCGCTATCGGTTGGTCGCGCCGCCGCGTCATGAGCATTATCATTTGCGAGTCGATCGGTATCGGGGCCGTCGGTTGTGTGCTGGGTTTTGCCATGGGGTTCGGATTGGCCGAAGGCACACGCTTTTTGCAAGACGTGCAGAGTTTTCTCGACCCCGACTATTCGCTGTTTATCTTTGCCCGCGCGCTGGGCGTCGCCGTCATCTTGAGCGTATTGGGCTCGTTGCCGCCGGCGATCAAATCGGCGCGCATCTCACCGGCGGAGGCGCTGCGCTATGAGTAACGCCCCGCACGCCGTGCGTGCCAAAGATCTAACGCGGCACTTCGACAATGGTCGCGTAAAGGCCGTCGATGGCCTCGACCTGGAAATCGCGGCAGGAGAATTCGTTGCGATCAAAGGGCCGTCGGGCTGCGGCAAGAGCACGCTGCTGAACTTGCTCACCGCCATCGACCGCCCCGACGGCGGCGCGCTGCACGTCTTCGAACACGATATTCGCACGCTCGACGCCGCCGGTGCAGACGCCTATCGATCCCACGATGTCGGGCTGGTGTTTCAGTTGCACAACCTGCTGCCGCACCTGACGGCGATTGAAAACGTGCAGTTGCCGATGATGGGCCGCAACGACGGCAATCCCGCCGCCCGCGCCGCCGAATTGCTCGGTCGCGTGGGCCTCGAGAATCGGGTTGCGGCAATGCCAACCACCCTTTCCGGAGGCGAGCGCCAACGCGTCGCCGTGGCAAGGGCACTGGCCAATCAACCGCGATTGCTATTAGCAGATGAACCCACCGGGGCGCTCGATTCACAAACGGGGGCGGCGCTAATCGATCTTTTTGTCGAGTTGCAGCGCAGTTTGGGAACCACGCTGGTGATGGTGACCCACGACGAACGCGTGGCCGAAAGAGCGAACCGAATCGTGAGTATGTTGGATGGCAAGGTGGTTTCGTAGAACGGTGATGACTTACGACGCGTCGTCCGTCTCCTCCATTCCGTACGGCGGCAGCGTTTTGATGTGCTTCGCCGGTATGCCGCCCCACACCTCGTTCTCACCCACAACCGTTTCAGGGCGCAGCACGGCCCCTCCCATTAGCACGGCACCATTCTTAATGCGGCACCCGTGATAGATAATCACGTTGCCGCCGATGAGTACGTTGTCTTCGATCACGGTTTTCTTGATCTCGATGGTGTCGCGCATCTGGGCATGGGCCGAAATGATCGCGCCGTAGCCCACCACCACGTTCTTACCGACCTCGATGCCATAGGGGTCGAGATACAGCGGATCGGTCACGTTGGTCGAACGGGTGCGCGGGCCAAAGATGCGGCTCATCAAAAAGCTCAGCACCGGTAGATTGGCAACATGATGCACAAGAAACCCGGGGAACGGCACTTCGTAACGCGCCTTGGTCAGCGCGCCGATCAACATTGCCTTAATCAACTCGCCCGGTGGAATCTTGCCCGGCACGATGCGGTACGTTCCTTCGCGCGGGCTGGGGATTGGCAAGCGCAACGCAACCAAAGCCAAAACATAATACACATTGAAAAAGAAGATCACCCAGACGAACTTATCCACCCACGCCCACGATTCGTACAAATCGCCGCCGAACAGTGCGTGCTTGGGCCATCCGTCTAGCGCGCTCACCGTGGTCAGTGCCCCGGTGAGCGCGACCACCCACAAGCCGAGCCGCAGCGCCCCATCGAGCACCAAAAACGCGCGCAAGCCGTTCCGCGGATCAGGCAAATCGGGAGGCAAGTTGGACGTGGACATGAGGTAGCACCTTTTCGCAAAACGACGGAATCAACTCGTGGCCACCAGAAGTTGACGGCAGCCCGTTGCAGCGCGACCATGATCGACCAGTCACGCCAACCGTCAACTGCGATGGGTTTTTCAAGCGGAGAGGTTTGCCATGAAAGTGCTTATTGCCGACAAGTTCGAAGAATCGGGCCAGCAGGGACTCAAAGCCGCCGGCTGCGATGTCGTGTTTGAGCCGACGCTTGCCGACGACGCCCTGACTGCAGCTTTGCAACAGCATCAGCCCGCCGTGCTCGTGGTGCGTAGCACCAAAGTCACCGCCGAGATGGTGGCCGCCGCTGATTCCCTTGCACTGATCTTGCGCGCCGGCGCGGGTTACAACACGATCGACGTCGCCGCCGCCTCGGCGCGCGGTATCGCGGTGGCCAACTGCCCCGGAAAGAATGCGCTGGCCGTTGCCGAACTTACCATGGGACTGATCCTTTCGCTGGACCGCCGCATCGCCGACAACGTCGCTGATTTACGTGCGGGCAAGTGGGCCAAGAAGGAATACTCCAAATCACCCGGCATCAAGGGTAAGACGCTGGGCGTGTTGGGTACGGGTGAGATCGGTCGCGCGGTAATAAAGCGGGCCTTGGCCTTTGAAATGACCGTCGTCGCGTGGAGCCGGTCGCTCACACCCGAGCGCGCGAAAGAGCTGGGCGTGATTTATGCCGCTAATCCCATCGACGCTGCCAAACAGGTCGACATCCTTTCGTTACATGTAGCCGCTGCGCCCGAGACGAAAAACCTGATCGATGCAAAGGTGCTGGACGCGCTGAAGCCGGGTGCCTATCTGATCAACACAGCCCGCGCCGATGTCGTCGATTATGCCGCCTTGGCGACCGCCATCGAAAAGAAGAATTTACGCGTGGGGCTCGACGTGTATCCCGGTGAACCGTCATCGGGCGAGGCCGAGTTTACGCCCGAGATATTGAATGCCGGCGGCGTGATTTACGGCACCCACCATATCGGAGCCTCGACCGATCAGGCTCAGGAAGCGATCGCCGCCGAGGCCGTGCGCGTAGTCGCCACTTATGCTAAGACCGGCGAAGTGTTGAACTGCGTCAACATCGAAACCGCCTCGCCGGTTGAGTGTCAATTGGTCGTGCGTCACTACGACAAGGTGGGCGTTTTGGCCGGTGTGCTGACGCAGCTGCGCGAAGCGCAGATCAGCGTGCAGGAGATGTCCAATACCATTTATCAGGGGGCCAAAGCCGCCGTCGCCGTGATGCGGCTCGATAAGAAACCCAATCAGGCATTGCTCGATGCCATCGCCGAACGCCGCGAAGAGATTATTCAAGTGCAGCTCAAAGCGGTCTGATGACAGGGTCGTAAACGCCGGCCCTATCGGCTGGCTCGCTCATTCGCCGCGCGGTAAGGTTTCGATCTCAATGTCGTCATCAACAGAACTCGAAACGTCCAACGCAACAGCCCTCCAAACCAGCATGACCCGCATTCTCATAACGGACCCACTGGCCGATGAAGGTCTCGCCACGCTCGAAGCCGCCGAGGGGATCGGCTTCGACGTGCGCACGGGCCTGTCACCGGAAGAACTCGCCGCCGCCGTCGGTGATTATGACGGCATGATCATCCGCTCGGGCGTGAAAGTAACTGCCGACGTTCTTGCCAACCCCGGTAAGTTGCGCGCGATTGCCCGCGCGGGGGTTGGGGTCGATAACGTCGATCTCGATGCCGCCACGGCTGCCGGCGTGTTGGTGATGAACACGCCCGACGCCAATACGCTGTCGACTGCTGAACACACCATGGCGATGATGCTGGCGTTACATCGGCGCATTGCCGCTGCCGATGCCCACGTGCGCGGTGGGGAATGGAACCGTAAGGCGTTTGTCGGTGAACAGTTGGCGGGTAAAACACTCGGCATCGTCGGCTTCGGGCGTGTGGGTCGCGCCGTGGCTGAACGAGCCTTGGCATTTGGGATGCGCGTCTTAGCCTTCGATCCGTTCTTGCGCTCCGACACCGCCATGGACGGGCGCGTGACAGTTATTCGCGAGATCAAAACGCTGTTGCCGGAAGTGGATGTGTTGACGCTACACGCCGCCATGACCGACGACACAAGGCATCTGATCAACAAGGACACGATCGCGCTCATGCGCGATAGCGCCATGATCGTGAACTGCGCCCGCGGTGGCCTGGTTGATGAAGCAGCTTTGGCAGACGCGCTCAACAACGGCCAACTTGCCGGTGCGGCGCTCGATGTATTCGGTAATGAACCGCCGGAAGGCAGCCCGCTCCTGGCTTGCGATCAAGCCGTGTTATCGCCGCATTTGGGTGCGTCCACGCGTCAGGCGCAGACGGCCGTCAGCACCGACGCCGTTGCCGCGATGCTCGACTACTTACAAACCGGGACCATTCGCAATGCGGTCAACGTTTCGGGCATGCCGCGCGATCTTTCCGATCGCGATCGCGCTTGGCTCGATCTAACCGCGCGCATGGCCGCGATGCTGTCGGTTTGGTGTGCCGATGGTATCGACCGCGTCGATGTCACGACGGTCGGGGCCGAATCGTTGCACAATCTCAGCCGTACGCTGGCGCTGCAGGCGCTCGTCGGCATGCTCAATCCGCATGTTGATCAACGCATCAACCTCGTCAATGCCGGTGCGTATGCCGAACAGCGCGGTATCGATTTACGCACAACCACCAACGCCGCCCGCGAAGATTACCCCGATGTGGTGCGCGTTCGTTTCGAACGCGGTAACGAATCACACGAAATCGAAGGTGCCGCCTTCTCGGGTCAACGGCTGCGCGTGCTCGGTATCGATGGCTATCGCATGGAAATGACGCCCGATGGTTATCTCATGATGATATTCAACGACGACCGCCCCGGCGTGATCGGGTTGGTCGGCACGACGTTGGCCGATCAAGGCGTGAACATTGCTGACATGTTCTTATCCCGGCGCGATGCAACCGCGCTGATGGTTTGCAAAATCGACGGCCAGATGTCTGATGCAACGCTAACGCAACTGCGTAAAGCCGACGCCATTCGGTCGGTGCGCTTGGTTAATCTTCCACCGCTCTAAGCAAGACACTTGTCGATAACCGCCCTGCCACTCGACCTGCTAGTAGATCGACAAGCCCGATAACAGTTCAGGCAATCGTTACAATCCTTACAGCCCGATTTTTCGAATCATCCGATCGGGTGTACATCCATCATCTTCACCGAATTCTCATTAAAAGCACTGCCGGTAAACCGTTGCACTCCTTGAGCGAATTCCCGATAATTCGGGTCGATTTGAAGGGGGGCATCCTTCAAACATTCAAATAACCTTGCAGATATCCTTGGGGGGAAATTCTGTGAACCGCTTCTTTAACGTTTGTAGTTCTGTTCTGGTAATTGCGCTCGCGACGAGTGTCAACGCAGCCAATATCGACTTCTCGACGGAAGATGATTTCGTAACGCCATTGGGTAACGGTCAGATTATCGATACCGAGTTCGGGAACATCTTTACCGTGTCGAGTTCCGGCCCAAACGCGGGCCCGGCCATCTTCGATACGACGCCCAACGTCAATCCGGCCGATCCTGATTTATGGGTGGATCTTGGTAATGCGATGATTTTGCAGAGTAACGCCAACGGCGGTGCCGATGCCGCGACTTCGGACGGTCTCTTTTTCGATAACCCGAACGACGACGCCAGTCAGAATAACTTTCTTATCTTCGACTTCATCAATCCGCTCGAACTCATTTCGGTGGATATCATCGATGTCAACGGAAACGGCCCTGTTACGGTGACGATGACAGATGACAACGGCAACACCCGCGAGTACTTCGCACCGATGAACTGGACGTTTGAAATCAGCGCTGGTGGCTTGCCGCCCGGCGCACAAGGTTACGATACGCTCGACCTTAATTCGCTGGTGGCTCAACCGGGTGAAGGTGGTGGTGTGGTTGCGCCTCCGACCGATGTCGGCATGTTCGACATTACCGCCGTGGTGCAACTTGAATTTGAATTCGATGGTTCGCAAGCCGTCGATAATTTGAATTTCATTCCCGAACCGGCATCGGCGCTGTTGCTATGCACGGGTGCTATCGCACTGATTCGTCGCCGCCGCTAAGAAGCTCAAACGCATTAAGAGAAAAAGCCCGCGTCGCTTGGACGCGGGCTTTTTTCGTTCCTACACCTTCAATTGTCATCTGATACTGGATCGAGTTGTAACGTGCGACTGATCCAATCGTGCAGCGTCTCCGGCTCCGAATCGGCCATTTGGATATACCAATCCGAACCGTACACATTCTTGAAGAGCTTCTCCAGTAGTGCATCCTTCGTTTTGGTACGTACCAATAGCCACAGCGCTTCTTTGCGGGCCCCTGCCACCCAATCGGCGGCGGGCTGAACCTCCTTCAACTTGGAACCGATGAGCTTCGGCATCAATCCGATTTGCCCACCCGAATCGCGGATCGCATCCAAGACCTGATCGGCAAAGACCGTCATCTGCTGGTCGCGTGCCACATCGGCCGCGCCCGACAAATTTCGCAACTGCCGAATATCGTCGGACAGCACCATGAGCGTTTCGCTGCTGCGCTTGGTACGCTCGAGGATGAGCGGCAAGTTCTCGTTTACGGTCTGCGTCGAACGTTTCATTTCCAGCCTTACGTCGTTGACCATCCACAACATGGCGGCTGCCACCAACGCCGCCAGCCCTAAGCAACTCCATCGAAACATGACCAGCTCCTTATCAACAAGCGGTGTATTAACCCATTCAACAAAAGCACCCGCAAGTAAAGACTACGTCGCGAGCCCGCACCATTCACGCCGCTTCCAAAACCACCCTTATTTTCTCATGCCCCGCCGCCGCTCAATTTATTGACCTGCCGACCGGCAGCACGTATCCTCACTACCCTCTTTGCTACATAAACTTAGTTATATCGGGGAAAAGCCATGAAACGCTTGCTGGTCTTGACCATGCTCGTGATCGGTCTCGCCACAAACTCGGCGCGAGCCATCGATGGTACGCCGGTCTGGTTTCCATCCGTTGTTGCCACTGCGCAGCCGCTGAAGAACATCTCTTCGCCTACGCTCGCCTTCGATCACTACGGCGGCGCGGCCGTTTCGTGGTCGCGCATCGAATCGTTCGGTCAGACCAATACCGTGCACTTTTCCGAACAATCGCCGCTGGGCCTCTGGAACCATCGCAACGTTGCAACGGGCAGTGGTAACGGCACCTCGACCAGCCTGTCATTTGATCGCGCCGAAAACCCGACCGTCGGTTGGTTAGATAACGATGGTGACATTCGCGTCGATATCAACCGCGGATCCACCACGCAACTCATATCCAACAACGCACTCGGTGAAGACGGCGCGATGGTACTAATGCACGATCTAGCCGGCCAATTACAAGGCGCTTACGCCGACGTAAGTGGTCAGTCGGTTTACGGCATCAACGCCGCCGCGCCAACGATCACCAGCCATCATCTCTTCGACTTGGCCAATATCGATACGATTCGCGATCTCGACATGACTGTCGATCATACTGGTCGTCGCCACGCGATTGCGACTGCACGCCTACCCGATCAATCGGAAGCCGTCTTCATCGCTTCGGAGCCGAGCTTCGGCGGTGCTTGGGCGACGGCCTTGCTCGATAGCGGTGACCAGATCGGCGGTGCTTCGATCGCCGTAAATCCGCAAGATGGCAGCTTGGCTATCGCGTATAGCAAAGTGGACGGCGGCGGATTGGCTAGTCTGGTCTATCAGGATTTCAGTGGGCCGTCTCCAGTTACGACCAACATTTTATCTGCCGCCGATCGCGAATTCGGCGATATCGATTTGGAATTCGACCCCAGCGATGGTCGCCCGTCGATCGCCTTGGAAGAAAGCATTAGCGGTGGCAACGATCAACTGCTGTTCGCTTACAACACCGGCGGCACGAGCTGGGCCACGAGCCTTGTCGACGATTCGATCCTGCTCGACACGCCCGATGGCGAACTACGCCCCAGCCTTGCGTATGACGACTTCGGTTCGACCTATCCGGCTATTGCGTTTGTCGATGACGACGGCGCATTGATCGTCTCCTTCGATCCGCCCATCCCGGAACCGGCGACGGTGCTGCTGATGATGATTGCCACGGGCATGGTGGTACACCGTCGTCGATAGACCGCGCAGCGAGCTAGACAAGGCCGGTCACTGGCCGAAATCAACGGTTCTTCGTAGCATACCAGGCTACAGTCGGCGCGAACATTCTTTCACACGCCGAACAGGATCCACCGATGTCTTTTCTCGACGACATGCCCATCAACCAGCGCCGCGACATCTGCTTTATCGTGGGTGCCGTCGCCTTGTCGCTGGCTATTCTCGCCCCGGCCTTGGGGCTACCCGGTTGGTTGACCACGTGCCTTTATCTGCTATCCGCCGGCGCGGCAATTCCCGGTATTCGCTATGCCCGCGAAACGGGAATGGACTTCTCGGTCGCGCTGGTCCCCTGGATTTGCATCGCCGCCGTCGGGGTGGCGTCGCTGGGGCATTTCGTGTGGGAATTTTTCCTGCGGTATTAGTGCCAACCAAACCACGCTCCCGGCCTTAAACAGCGCGACGCAATACCGATTGGGAAAACCAGTCGGGGGCGTCTGCTACCTCTCCCTCGCAGGGAGAGGGCCGGAGTGAAGGTTTCGGCTAAACCGGAAACCTTCCCCAGAAAAATCGCGCGAATGCGGTTTCAAATCTTGATTGATTTCCAAGGATTCCATTCGTTTTCCGACGGTCCGCCCCCTGCATTGTGAGCGCCCCCGAAATCGATATCATGGGTTCAAATTCCTAAATCATTGAGAGAGAATCAGCCTTTTTGCCCCCTCTGGGAGAACGATCCGATGCCCGGCAACAAAATCACCATCGACAGCGGTAAGCTCAACGTACCTGATAACCCCATCATCCCGTTCATCGAAGGTGACGGCACCGGCCCCGATATTTGGGCGTCGACTGTGCGCGTACTCGATGCCGCCGTCGAGAAGGCCTACGGTGGGTCGAAGAAAATCGAATGGATGAAGGTGCTTGCCGGGGAAGAGTCGTTCAACAAAACCAAAGACTGGCTGCCCGAAGCCACGCTCGATGCCTTTCGCGATCATCTCGTCGGCATCAAGGGCCCGCTGACGACGCCCGTCGGCGGTGGCATTCGTAGCCTCAATGTCGCCCTGCGGCAAAAGCTGGATTTATACGTTTGTCTGCGCCCGGTGCAGTACTTCGACGGCGTACCCAGCCCCGTGCGCGAGCCGCACAAGACCGACATGGTCATCTTCCGCGAAAACAGCGAAGACATTTACGCCGGCATCGAATACAAAGGCGGCACGCCCGAAGCCGCAAAGATGCTGGCCTTTCTTGAAAAAGAGTTCCCCGCCGATTTCGCCAAGATTCGCTACGGCTCTTCGGCGCGCAACGCCGAATGGCAAGCACAACTCGAAGCCATCGGCACGCCCAAGCGCGATGTACCCGTCGAAGTCGGCCTTGGCATCAAGCCTGTTAGCTATCTCGGCACCGAACGCCTCACACATAGCGCGATTGCCTACGCCATTCAAAACAAGCGCAAGAGCGTGACGCTGGTACATAAGGGCAACATCATGAAGTTCACGGAAGGTGCCTTCCGTGATTGGGGTTACCAAGTCGCCGCCAACTTTTACGGCGCCGAAGAACTCGACGGCGGACCTTGGCACGTGATTAAGAAGGGTAGCGACCACCCGCTCGTCAAAGCGCTTAATGGTGGTCAGCCGCTTGCCGAAGACATCATCATCAAAGACGTCATTGCCGACGCGTTCTTACAACAAATCCTCACGCGACCGGCCGAATACGATGTCATCGCCACCATGAATCTCAACGGCGACTACGTCAGCGACGCCCTCGCGGCGTGCGTCGGCGGCATCGGCATCGCCCCCGGCGGCAACATCAACTACATCACCGGCCACGCCATCTTCGAAGCCACCCACGGCACCGCCCCCAAGTATGCCAACCAAGATAAGGTCAACCCCGGCTCGCTGATTCTCTCGGGCGAGATGATGCTGCGCTACCTGAAGTGGACCGAAGCGGCCGACCTGATCATCAAAGGCATGAACGGCGCCATCAGCGCGAAGACAGTGACGTATGACTTCGAACGACTGATGGATGGAGCGACGCTGTTGAAGTGCAGTGAGTTCGGGGATGCGGTGGTGAAGCATATGGGGTAAGACCGCGTAGGAGGGCCGGACGATGGGTGCCAGTATGACGGGCGTTATCGAGTACCTTGATGACGCTGCAGGTCATTATCTGAGACCAGATCTCTATCCCGAGATCAAGGATTCTTGGCATAATGGCTGGATAAGCTCATTTGTCTTCGAAACCGGCAAAGAATATGAGTTCTTCTGTGCTATCGCCGGCACACGATGTGACAAGCATGCGAAGCCGCTTATTGAGCCTCGTGGCTTTCCGAAAGAAACAAGCATACTCGTGGATCATATGCGCGCTCAGCACGATTTTTTGGAACAGCTATGCGGATGGCTTTGCTGGTCGGAGATACAAGCATCCATTGCGCATTCAAAGATCGATCAGTCCCGTTTCGGTCCGAGAATTTGTATGCCCCTAATCGTAATGGACACACTGCAACAACGACTGGGCGACAAAAGTGTTCGATTGATTTTTGACATTGACGGGGGTTGATATCAATTCGTTGTTAAGGCAGATAAAGCTTGACCAAGATCGCTGCCACACTCCGTGCAGCGGTCTTTTTTGTTGCCGTGCAGGTTGTAGAGACATTTCGCGCAGTACCTCCGCGGAAACGGTGTGCCATCATCGGCGGGCATCCACATCGGTACACGCCATGCATAGATGGCAATTAGTAACCACGGAAGAACATAGCGAAACGGGTACACCGCGAGCCAGAAAAAATCGTGATTCATCACCAATATGCCGCGGTCAACAGACTCAGAAAATGGAAGACTGTGAAACAGCGATGTAATCGCAATAGAAATCAAGTCTCTTAAGAGATGCCATTCTTGCCACAAAATAACCGAGTTCACGGTGACGATTACCAACGCGACTGTTCGTGCGATCCAACTTCTTGATATTAACGAACCTATAAGCATGAGTAGCAGGCAAACATGCACGGTCACAGTATAAAATTTCGCAAAAGGGTCGTTTGTTAGCGCACCAACAGCCCAATCGAAGAAGGCACGCGCGAACGCCCCCTTATACATGACCGTCGGAATCCAACAGAGGCAATATAGAATCGCGCATGTTACCCAAGGTGCGCGGCGCGCCGCGATAGCATGCGGGCGTATCCTCCCTGCCAATAGTAACACGATGAGCCCGAGCAAAATCGGTAGATGGAGCGCGACTACCCGATACGCTTGTTGCAGTGTCCCCAATGTTGGCCGGTTGTAGTCCTCGCCGAAGCCGACCGCCGCTTCAATTGTCGTCCAATCGATGACGGTGGAAATTTCCAACGTCAGAATCGCGGATAGCCCGAGAAATCCAAACCATAGCCACCGCCGCCAATTAGCGCGCCCCATCCACAAACCGCGCCCGCACAAAAAAAAGACGAATGAGCCAATGAAGAGCGGCAGCAGCGCCTGTTCGCTCGCCAACGCCGATGTCAGCGCATCCCCCCAATACGTATCGTCTTCCTTCCAATATTGCTCGCCGCTGCAAACAAACAGCACATAAAACTCGGCCAAGCACAGCAATGCCACGAACCGTCGCGCAGCCCGCAATCCGTCGTGCTCGTGGACAGTTAGAACTGTCTTACGCCGCCACATATAAAAAGACTCTCCGACTCACCGTAGCGTCATGATAACAAAGCATGGGCAATTTTGTGATATCGATGCTGAATCGAGACCATCATCGGCGTGCCAACTGCGGCAGAACTGCTAAAATTCTCTCCCTAATGGACCGCGAGCCGACAACAAACATCACCGAGAATGAACCAGTGAATGGGGTCGACGATATCTACTGCCCCAGTTGCAACTACAACCTGCGCGGCGTCGAAGCCGACCGCTGCCCCGAGTGCGGTATCGACGTTGCCGAGGTAAAGCAGCGCAAGTCGTTGATTCCGTGGGTGCATCGTGCAGAGATCGGGCGTGTGCGTGCATATTGGAAGACCGTCTGGCTGGTGTCGTTCGGATTCAAGAAGTTCTGCACGGAGATCAGTCGACCGGCACATTTACGTGATGCGCAACGGTTTCGCTGGATGACCGTGATAGTGGCATTTCTACCGCTCGTCCTGGTCGGTGGGGCGACCCTCTACGCAATGTATCTACGCGAGGGCGGTTTGAGCGGTGCCGTCATGGGATGGGTTTTTATGTTGACAGGGATTCTGGCTACTATGGCCTTGCTCACTGGCCTTCCCTTTTACGCGCTGCGCTCACGTGACCTCGAAATAGAATTACAACATCGCGCGGCCGTTTTATGCCTTTACGCCGCTTCTGCAAATCTCGCCTGGATGTTTGCGGCAGCAGCATTGCTAATTGCGGGGCAGCTGGTTCGATCGACGCCTTCGCAGAGCATGCTGGATGCCGTTCTTATGATGGCCGGGGGCGGCGTTATTTTAGCGATATTTCTCATCAGCGCGGCCGATGTGTTCCGCATCGTCGCCAGAATTATTCGGTCGAAGAAAGCGACACTCTTCATAACATGTAAGATGTTCATCCTAACGATCGTCGGCAGCGCGCTAACGCTTTTCGGTGTACCGTTAGTCGTCGTCTTTTTTCTCGCGCTGTATTACAGCCTCGCCTAGTCACCGATCGTGGACAAATCCAACGCATCGCGCTGAGGTCGGTTGCGATCGAGAAAGTAAACGAGATCGAGCACATTAGGGTTCACGCCTAACATGTCATCGCTTTCGAAGGCCCCCCCGTCATCGATTCCACCCGCATTCACACTGTAAAGTAGCATCTGATTACTATCCGGTAGAAAGCGAATGGCCTGCTGGTCCGAATGGAATGGGTCGGCGGGAACCCGGTCAAGATACTGCGGTACCAAGGATTCCAGCGAATCCGGCTTCTTTCCAGAATCACGCTCGTATTGCCGCAATGCCAACGCAGTCGCAGCCATTCGGCGTCGGGCGACTTCACGAAATGCCAACTCCGCCCGTCGACCGATCGACCCCACCTGACCTTCGCTAAACGTGCGCGTCAGGCGTTCGATATTGTTGGCGGCATCCCTCGGACTCCACCTATCTTTCATCGCCCGTTGCATATCCGGCCAACTGCGACGCTTCAGTGCCGCGCGAAAGGGCTTAAAAGTGTCGATTAACCTGACGGTATCTAACTGAATGATCGGACCCGCGAATAGATAGCCCATTGATCCTCGCAGCAACATCGTTTCGCTCAAAGCACCATTTCGTCGTTGAGACGGGTCTCGAAGAATGGCGTCCATAGCCTCAACACCCGAGGCACGGTTCCATACATAGTCATCGTCAAGTGCGTTCCAAACCGATTCGTCATTCAGTAGTAGATCAACAAGAGACTTAATCTGTTTGTCAGAGGCGGGACGCATACTACTGCCTGATGCATCAGCACCCTGTTTTTCAATGTTTAACCCAGCGATCAAATCTTCGACTGTATCCAGCGCATCGGGTGCCAATAGTTTCGCTCGGAAGAGCGCGCCGAAGTATCCCTTGAGTTCCGGCGCGCGCAATCGTTCGAGAGCGGTAAACAGATCTATTACATCATCGAGTGCCGCTGCATCATCCCCGCGTTCATGATGACACCAAGCTGATATGATAAGCAACTGCAGCAGATCGTTCATTTCACGCAGGTGAAATGAATTCTCATCGATGCCGCCGCTCCCCATCCGCGCTGTTAATACGATTCGATAAACGGCTTTTGATTTCGATCGCGCCGCGCGAAGATAACTCAATGCCGCGCGATTTTCTTCGACGATGTTGCAAAAGTCCGTGACGTGAAGACGAAACGAGCCCGGATACAACGTCATTTCTTCGAACTCGACCGAACCCGAGGAAACTTTTCGCATCGCGTCCGTTGCCCGCCGAAAGTCGACGGCTGCGTTTTCATCTGGCGTCGGAAGTCGGTCCACTTCAAAATCCGAAGGCACGATACGCTCGCCCGCGGCACGAATTCGATCTATCTCTGCTTCAAGACGGCTTTCGGCAACGTAGCCCCAAATCCATCGAATTCCCAAGATCAACACGAGAAAACAGACGATACCACCCATCCAACGCCGAAACGTCTGTCGCCGCAGGCGTTCCGCCGCCACCGTATCTCCGACTTCATTAACGCACATAAACCCTCTCTCTGGCCTTCGTCGATCTCAAGCTCAATTAAGCTCGCTAATCGCCCTCCGGTTGAAGAACCCGCGAATATTTCTCGATTTTCGTGTAATATCCTTAGGGAAGCAACAAACCTCACTGACGCAAAAGTCGCGATCTCGCGACAAAGGAGAAAAACGATGAAAACCTGGATGACCCTATCACTGGCAGCACTGCTCACCCTCTCCACCGCCTGCAAGGAAACCGGCAGTGAGAAGGCCGATGGCGAAGGTAACTCGCTTGATAAGATCAAGAAAGAAGCGGGCGATCTGGTCGAGGCGGGTAAGGAGGCCGGCAAAGAGGCGCTGGCGGCATTGAAGAAGAAGAAGGAAGAATTCCTCGAAAAACATCAGGACGACATTGCGGCGATTGAGAAACGCATCGCCGAGTTCGAAGAGCGAGCTGCCAATGCCAGCGCCGATGCGAAGGCTGCCCTGAAAGAAAAAGTGGCCATGCTTAAAGAAAAGAAGACCGCCGCTCAAGAGAAGATGGCCGATCTCCGGGAAAAAGCGCCCGAGGCTTGGGAAGAGTTTAAGTCGGGTGCGAAAGACGCCATGGACGAACTCAAGCAAGCCGTTGAGGACGCCAAGGCCGAATTCGATGAGAAGGCCGAACCCGCCGAGGAGGGTGGCGAATAAGCCTGCCGCCAGCTTGGCTGACAAAAACGAACTTCGCTTAAGGGTGTAACAAGCATTTACTGGGGTGCGTCGATAATCATCGGCGTACCCCTTTCTATTGGTCGCTCCACTTCTCGCGCTTCTCACTTGCTGGTGTTTTCGAACGTGAAGCGACAGCCATTGCCTGCTGCAACTTACGCCAGCCCACCACCAGCGTCGCCTTGGGATACGGCTCAGAGTTGTATGGTCGCCCATCAACAAGGGCTGATAACACGTCGAGAACGGCTCCGATAAATACGCCTTTCCGGTCGCACTTGCAAAGTAACACGGCTATGACGCAGGCCCTTTAAAAACGGGCCGCTTCATAATCCTGAGTTATTGGCCATGCAGAATATATACAATTGCACCAGCCGTTTACCACTAGTTAAACTATAGTTCTATAGGAAAGGTCCGCGCCGTTCACTTCCTTGGGGGGAAGCCTGAAAAGCGGATCAGGCACATATTATCCAAACACCGTTTGGGAGGTTTCTATGCAAAAAGCGCCTGCTATCTGCGCGCTCGTTCTGGCTTGTCTGGCGTCGCCTACCTTGGCCGCGCCGCAAATCTTCAGCTCACTGGGCGGTGCCAGCCAACTGCAACCGCTCGACAGCACCCGCGTTGAAGCCCGCTTCAAGGCCGACATCACCAATTGGGATAGCCGCCTCGAATTCGATAGCTTTCCCGACAATGGCGATGTGACGGCGAACGTGTCGAACAACCGTAGCCTGTTTGAGAACAACACGTTCGGCTTCGCACTCGATTACGCCAGCGCCACGGGCGACATGACGTGGACCATCACGCGGCCCAACAACACCACGTCGGTGCTGACGCAAAACCTCAACTCGATGGGCACGCTCAACACGCTGCAGATCTTCACCGTCGGCTCGCGCGGCTCGGTCACGCTGAGCAACCTGCTGTTCGATGGTGGTGGCATGATGTTCAACGCGTTTCCGAACGTCGACACAGACCCCGGTGGTCCGACGTTTGCCGAAACCTTCCTCTACTTCGGCAATATGAACCTGCTGGCGGGCGACTTTTCGCTATCGGGCGATATGAGCTTCGGCACGTTTACCAACAACAACCCGAACGAAGGCTCGAAGATCACCATCAAATTGCGCAACGCCATTCCCGAGCCTACGACGCTGTCGTTGCTCGGCCTGGGTGCCGTCGCCTTGCTGCGTCGCCGCCGCTAAGTACTGCTACAACGAATACGTTCGTCTTTTCTCAGAGACCGATCGATTCTATTGAATCGGTCGGTTTTTTATTTTGATTTGGTCACAGAGTTCGGATGTAATGAGCGCTCTTCTTTCCACTGCATAGCCGGAGGCTCATATCCATCATGACCAATTTCAGTAACCCGATGAATATCGAACGTAACGAGCGCGTGCAAACCTTCGAACGCGAACGTAAAAAACGTAAGCAGCGTCGCAAGATATGGCTGGAAGCGCGCTATCCAGCGCTGCACCATTTTGAAATCGTGTCGCACATGATCATCGTGCTTTTGTTAATCGCCCTCGGAATCATCGTCATTGGCGCGACGATTTTCCTCCTTATGGGTGACTCGACCAAGTCATTGTTGTGGACCAGCTTCGGTTGGGCGGTTACGAAATCGGCCCTCTACTTTTATTTCCTGCGTGCGTTTTTTCACGCAGGCACCGATATGGCGATGAAGTATCTCGAGCCTGAAGCGTTGCTATTTGGTGAGCCGCCCGAACGTGATTCCGAGGCAGCCTAAGAAAAACACAAGGCCATCCGGCGGGACCCGTCGTTACGCGAGTCCTGCCGGGATGGCCATGCCAAGGAGGAGAGATGAAGAAGCCCACCCAAAGCTTCTACATCTATGACGTTCCATTCGACCGGACGGTTATTGCAAAATCGAAAAATTTTGCGGCGTCGGCGCGGTCCGTTACATTTTTCACAAAGCACCCTTGATTACGAGCCTGCCAGCGGCGTTTCGCCGATGTCACAGTATCTCGCCGCAGCATTGAAAATTTTGAAACCAACCGATCGGAAACGCTTGCCCACGCCGCCGCCCCACCAACCCAACCGCCGCGATTTTTGCCGCAACGCCCTTGCAGGTGTTGGTGCCGCCGCCGTCGGTAGCGCTGGCGGGTGCAATATCAGCTTACCGTTATTCGGCCCCCCGCCACTCGAAACCGACTGGTCCCAGCGGCAGGAGCGTTACGACGTGCTGGTCATCGGCTCGGGCTATGGCGGTGCCATCACGGCGGCGCGGCTTAGCGGCCAACCGGGGCGCACCGTCGCTGTGCTCGAACGCGGGCGCGCCTGGCCCGTCGGCAGCTTTCCCGATACGCCTGACGCCGCCGCCGGCGCGTTGCGCTTTCCCGGCCTCAACCCGAGCGGACTGTTCGAACTACGCGGCAGCCGCGACCTGACGGTGTTGCAAGGCTGCGGCCTGGGCGGTACGTCGCTGATTAACGGAAACGTCGCCATCGCCCCCGATGCCGACATCTTCGATGATGGGCGCTGGCCTGCGGCACTTACACTTGAATCGTTGGCCCCGTATTACGACGCGGCCCGGACGATGCTCGGCGTGAATCCGCATCCACGCGCGCGGCAGTTTACCAAGTATCAAACCCTGCAACAGCGCGCTCGTGCCGCCAGTACCACTGCCGAACCGGTGCCCATTGCCGTTAACTTCGGCGGTGACGGTGCGAACCCCCAAGGCGTGATGCAAAGCACCTGCATCGACTGCGGCGACTGTATGACCGGCTGCAACGTCGGCGCGAAAAACACGGTGGCGATGAACTATCTGCCTCTCGCTCGTAACAACGGCGCCGATATATTTACAAACATCGAGATTCAATACGTCGAGCGCGGCGGTAGCCTCGGTTGGCGCGCGATCGGTGTACGGCATCTGCCGTTGGGTTTGACTGAGCCGGTGACGATGGAAGCTGCCACCATCGTATTGGCCGCCGGATCGCTAGGTAGCACCGGTATTCTGCTGCGTTCGCGCGCGCGCGGTCTTGCGCTTTCGCCGCGGCTGGGCGACGGCTTCAACGGCAATGGCGACTTCATCGCAATCGCCTACAACGGTGATACGCCGCAAGGCACGATCGGATTCGGCAACCGCCCTCAGCATCCGTTGCGGCAACATGCACCCGGACCCGCCGTCATCGGTGCCGTGCGTTACGACCCGACCGGTGCGGCGAATGAACGGTTCTTAGTGGAAGATCTCGCGTTTCCATCGGCAATGCTGGCGTCGTTGATGCAGATCATGCCGCTGTTTGGCGGTGAGGATACAGACAGCGGTGATGAAGCCGCCGAACTGGGCCGCGCGCTGCTCAGCCGCCCAAGCCGACCGTTCGATCGCGCTCATGCGCTGGCGCACTCGCTCGCATTGATCGTGATGGGGCGCGACACGATCAGCGGTCGCGTTATCTTGGGTGACGATGATGCGGCGACAGTAAGCTGGCCCGCCGAGAACAACCAAGTGCCGTCGGTCGAGATCATCAACGCCGAATTGCGCGAATATGCAGCACAGATCGGTGCGACGTATCAATCCAACCCGCTGTGGCAACTCTCAGACCGGCGTTCGCTAATCACGGCACACCCGTTGGGCGGTTGCCCGTTGGGCGAGAGCATCGAAACCGGCGCGTGCAATGCGGATGGGCAAGTGTTTGATGATGAGGGCGGAGTCATCGACGGGCTATACGTTGCAGACGGATCGATCATTCCGACGGCGCTCGGCGCGAACCCGTTGCTGACGATCTCGGCGTTGGCAGAGCGCATTGCGACGAAGATTTGAATCTAGACCGCAGCGCGAATTCATGCTTCTATAGACGTCTTGTTGGCATACACCGGCTATTAGCCGGTGCTACAGCGCTGTTGTGCTGCAGCGCGGTCGACGAACAACTAAGTCTATCCGCCGTACAACCATCAAATCAACGCAGCGTTTGTCATCACTTCTACTGTCGCCGGGCCGTCGAACGCCAATGCTTCGCCAATCGCCGCATCGAGTTGGCTTGCTTCCGTCACGCGGATGCCCTTACCACCGCAGGAGTTGACAAACTCAGCAATATTGGGGTTGCATAAATCCGTTTGCCAAACATCCCAATGACCGGCGCGTTGCTCCTTGCTGATCTTGCCCAGTTCGTTGTTGTTAAGCAGCACGTGCGTGATGTTCATTTTGTGCTTCACGGCCGTCGTCACTTCCCATGGATACTGCCCGAAGCCGCCATCACCCGTAATGGCAATCACAGGGCGCTGATAGAACCGGTTATCCCAACGATCCTTCACTTGCGTCGCCGCCCATGCACCTAAAGCCGCCGGATAACCAAAGCCGATCGAACCAAGATAACCACTCATCAACACCGCTTGTTTGCCCGACGCTTCGAAGTAACGACCGAAGCTGTAGGTGTTGTTGCCGACATCGACGGCCAGGATCGCTTCCTCTGGAATCGTGCGGTTCATCGCATCGAAGATTGAAACGCTCGCAATGCCATCGGCCTGATTATCGCCCAAGCGGCTTTGCTTTTCTTCGCGCCAGATGGCCCAGCGTTGGGCAATTTCGGCGGCGTGATCGTGCGACTGATGCTTACCGCGCACGGCTTCCAGCATCGCGGATGCCGTCACACTCAATTCACCCCAGAGCGGCACATCGATCGCATGAAAGCGGCCCAACTGATCGCGATCGAAATCGACTTGAATCGTCGGCTTCTTGGGCGTAATACCGGTATGCACGCTAAAGCTCGCGCCGAACACCAATAACAGGTCGGACTCGTTCATGAACCAACTAGCGATCGGCGTGCCACTGCGCCCCAAGACACCGCAACCCAGCGGATGCCCGCCGCCCGGCCCGCCCGCATCGGCGATCAAACCCTTGCCCTTAAACGTCGTCAGCACCGGGCACTGCAATTCTTCCGCCAGCGCGCGGATTGCATCCATGCCGAAGCGCGCGCCGTGTCCCACGATAATGACGGGGCGTTTCGCAGCAGCCAGCATGTTGCTCGCTTGCTCCAGTTCGCGCGCCGGCGGCATGATCTGCGGCGCGGCCAGGCGCCCTTCCGGCGTGCCTGCCGGCTGATCTTCAGCGGCAGGTTGCGTCTGTACATCATCGGGAAAGATCAGATGGCTCACATCGCGGAAGTTGCGCGCATGCTTTAACGCCAAGCCCATTAACTCGCCATGATTGGAACCGGGTAAACACAAATGACTGAAGTTTGTGACGGCAGAGAAGGCTTCCTTAAGCGGCAACTCCTGAAACACGCCGGGGCCGAAGACCTGTTGATTTACTTGCCCCGTTAGCGCCAACACCGGCGCGCGATCGACCTTGGCATCCCACAAGCCGGTCAACAAGTTGGTCGCGCCTGGACCAGCAATCGTCAAACAAGCCGCCGGCTCGTTGGTGAGCTTGCCGTAGCCGCTGGCCGCGAACGCCGCAGCGCCTTCGTGCCGCACACTGATGTAATTTAGCTTGCCCGCTTCGACTTGCCGCCGCACTGCATCGGCCAGCCCCAAGTTCGAATGCCCCACCATGCCGAAGACGTGCGTGACGCCCCAGTTCACCATCGTCTCGGCCATCACATCCGTCACGGTGCGCACGTGTGGCGGGTCGAGTTCGAGCGCGACGTACAACCCGTCGTCGCGCATTTCGATTGGGTAGGTATCGATGCCGTCGTCGTAACCACCCGGCGGTTTGCCGGTGATCGGGTCAAAATCCCAACCGTGCCAAGGGCAACGCAAGCAGCCTTTCTCGATCGAGCCTTCCCCCAGTGGGCCACCCTGATGCGGACAGGCGTTATCGAGTGCGCCGTATTGGCCTTCGTAATGGGTCACGCAGACCTGCTTGACCGAATCGTTGAGTTTGATCGAGGCCGTCATGACGCGACCGTCCGGCAGTTCGTCGGGCGCGGCAACTTTGAACCATTGCGTTTGTTTCGACGAGGATGAACCTGAATTGGACACGGGATACTCCCTGAAAAATTCGATTTCGATGACTGCAGTTTGATTAAGGCCCGACGAAGCGCACACCGGCCAATTCGGCCATGTGCTTTTTCCACGCTACAAGATCGCGTTGTTCAAATTTAGACAGACTGTCGTGACCGCAGGCGCGGGCGAGTACGCACATCAACTCGACAGACGCTTCGAAAAAATTCTTCAGCCGTTGGGCCGACTCTTCGACGATCAGACGGGCGCGCAGGTCTTGGCGTTGCGTGGCGATACCCACCGGACAGTTGTTGCTATTACACGCGCGCATGCCGAGACAGCCGATCGCCTGAATGGCAGCGTTGCTCAACGCGATGGCGTCGGCACCCAATGCCAACGCCTTCGAAAAATCCGCCGGCGTGCGCAGGCCGCCTGTTATCACGAGCGTGGTATCGGGCGCGACCTTGTCGATGTGTTTGCGTGCCCGTGCCAACGCCGGAATCGTCGGCACGGAGATATTGTCGCGGAACAACAATGGCGCGGCACCGGTGCCGCCACCGCGGCCATCGAGAATGATGTAGTCGGCGCTGGCCGCAAGCGCGAAATCGATGTCGTCTTCGATATGCTGTGCCGACAGCTTGAAGCCAATGGGGATGCCGCCTGTTGCCGACCGTACCTCGGCGGCGACGGCTTTGAAATCTTCGGCCGAATGCAAATCGGGAAATGTTGCCGGGCTGATCGCTGCTTCACCAGGCTTTAGGCCACGCACTTCGGCGATGGCTTCGTTGACTTTGTTGCCGGGCAAATGACCACCCGTGCCGGTTTTGGCACCTTGCCCGCCTTTGAAGTGAAACGCTTGGCAGCGTGCGACTTTATCGAGTGAGTAACCGAATTTGGCGCTGGCCAGCTCATAGAAATAGCGCGAATTGGCGGCCTGCTCATCCGGCAACATGCCGCCCTCACCCGAGCAGATGCCCGTGCCCGCCATTTCGGCCCCCAGCGCCAGTGCCACCTTGGCCTCCTGCGAGAGCGCGCCGAAACTCATATCGCTGACAAATAGCGGAATATCTAATTTTAGTGGCTTCTTCGCGCGCGGGCCGATCACCACCTGCGTTGCCACCTCGTGCTCGTCGAGCAGCGGCTTGGTCGCCATTTGCGCAGTGACGATTTGTAGGTCGTCCCAACTCGGCAATTCCTGTCGCGCGACGCCCATCGCCGCCGACGGTCCGTGATGGCCGTACTTCTTGAGCCCATCTTTCGCAAGCGACTGAATCAACTTCACGTGCGGTTCTTCGTCGGCACCGTGGATGTCTTGATACGCGCCGAGATACTCGTCGCGGTTGTAGGGCTGCGGGTTGTCGCGTTCCCAGGCGGCGATCTCGTCTTGATCGACGACCACACTGCGCACGCCATCGACATCTTCAATCCACGCGTTGAACTTATGCAACTGTTCTTCGTTGTTGTATTCGCTGATACCGGTGTCGACGCGATAATCCCAACCGTGTACACCGCAGATCAGGTTGTGCCCGTCGACGTGACCATCGGCCATTAACGCGCTGCGATGTAAGCAACGACCGAACAAGACGGAGACGCCTTTTGACTCGTCATCACCCAGGCGTGTCACCACCAAATCAACATTGGCGACCAAGGCGTATGCGGGTTCGAGCGGTTCGAGATCATTCCATTTGGCAACGGGAATTTTGTACATAGAGCCGATCTTGCCCTCAATTTCTCTTCTAGACAAATGGCACCGACGACGGGATTCGCCGGTCATTCAGCGCTGATAATAACCGAATAACGAATTGATGAGACGAGTCGAAAATTCCTATTCAACCAGTTCACGATTGAGAATGATGCGAGGTCTTCGGCACCGGCTACAAGCCAGTTTATTCAAACAGGACTTTATTAATCGCACTCATTCGTGAAGTTGTCTAGATAATGAAATCGCCCCAAAAAGCGATGCATTTGTCATAACAAATATCGTTTGGCAACAATTGGGCAGGCCTAAACTGAACATCTCGTATTTCGGATTGCTGAGGTAGCCATTCCGAAACGTAGCTGCTCTAGATCGAGGATAGCAAAACGCCACAGGACTGGTGTCAGTTCGCAATCGCCCGCCACAGGCCGATTGCCGATCTGAATAATCCCTAAGAACACACGGCGAAACTTAAGACCGCGTCAAACTTACCAGAGCCGCCGCCCTTTACTTCTAAACTGTCGATAGGCGTCGCGTGTTGGAAAGCTAAAGTAGCTGCCGCCCTCGGTTTCGAGCGCATACGTGTCCGGCGTGCCTGCTTCAACCCGCTCGATCGCTTTCAGCAGCGCTTCGCAATGGAGCTGCTTGCTGCGAATGATAAACTCGTGCAACGATTCGTCAGGCAATATGCCAAAATGATCCATCACGACCACGTCACCCGCGTCGATATCTTCGTTTACCAGAAAAACCGTCACGGCGGCTTGCGTTTCGCCATTGGCCATCATCCAAAAGCTGGGCAAGAGACCGCGATAGTTCGGTAGCGGCGCGCCGTGGATGTTCAGGCAGCCGCGCGGAGCCAAGTCGATCAACGGTCGCTTAAAAATCTGCGGGCAACTGACGGAAATGATCAAGTCGGTATTGAGCGCACGCAGGCGATCCAAAAACTCGGGATCGTTAACTTTCTCAACAAAATCGCACTCGACGTTAAACACCTTGGCCACCGACGGAACCGAGTAGCCGCGTTGCTGATTGCTAAGCCCAAGCTTGTCACACAGCTTTGCCTTAACCATGCGCGTTGCAAGCTTAAATAAGTTCATCGTACCAAATGCGCGGCGATACTTCTTCGCCATATTCCAGCGCGAGTTCTTCTTACCGTGCCCCGGCGGTGTGCAGAAGATCGCCCGGATATCGTTGCGTTCATTCAGCAAACGTGTGAAGAACGCAGGCAGATAGAGCGTTTCGTTGGCTGTTAGAATGACAATGTTCATAGGTTTCTGGTTTTGATTATCCGAAGACGCATTCCTCTTAGACCAATTTCAACTCGCGCAGGTAAGACTCGACAGTAACGAACTGCTTGGCCTTAAGAATGGCGTCCAGCTTGCGACCAGTGGTTTGCTGTCCGAGGTTTTGAGAGAACGAGAGCGAGAGCGCCTTGGCCGTCGGTTTGACGACCTTACGAATGCGCAACGGCTCGCTATCGAATTCGTAAGGGTGAAAGTAGGTCATAAACGGATCGGCGCGATTCTCAACCGCGTCGAAGGCGCGACGAATCACCGAGGTCGGCAGCACGCGCCACCAACCACCACCCCCCACCGGCCAATCTTTACCGAGCCATTTGACCGTGGCGATGGGGATTTCGACCAACCTGCGGTCATCACGTTCGCGCACGATGCACGGCTGCAACAATCCGCCGGGAATGCCATACCGCCAACCGCTGATCGGGTAGATACTCGAATCGTATGCAAGGCCGCAATCGATGCAGATATCGAGAAAGCCTTCGAGCTGTTCGGGGGCGACGCTAAACATCGGTGCTCGGTAGCCGAGCACCTTCTTACCCGTCAGGTCTTCGAGCCAATCGAGCGAGCGCTTCAGGTCGTCGCGAAACGCATCCAATCCGATTTCCCGAATTTTTTCGTGCCCCCAACCGTGGGAGGCGATCTCGTGGCCTGCCTGCGCGATTTTTTCCACCACATGCGGTCGATCGTGCATCGACCCGCCCAAGCAGAAAAACGTGCCGACGCAGTCATGCTTCGCCATGAGCGTCAAAACGATATCGACTTGTCTTTCGAAGGCGACGGGGTCGGGCTTGCGCACGGCACCGAAATACTGACCGACAAGGCGATACCAATCTTCGACGTCGATCGTCAGGAAGTTGGCAGGCGGAAACGTCATCGTCGAATTGGCGGGCGCGAACGCCGTCATGCTGCGCCCACCGGCTGGGGTAGTTCGACATACCCGCCGTCCCACCGTTCGTGTACGGCCTCGATCACGTTCACGAATTGATCGGCCAATTGTTCGCGGGCGAACTCACGCTCGGCAAATCCACGGCTGCGCGCGCCCATGGCTGCGCGTTCGTCGGGGTGATCGCGGAACCACACGAGAGAATCGGCCATCGCTTTCGCATCGTTGGGAGCAAATGCATGGCCCAGATTTTCCGCACCGATCATATCGGCGAGCCATCCGGGATAGTTATTCAAAACCGGCATACCGCAAGAGATGTAATCGAAAAACTTATTGGGCGAGGTGCCATAATAAAAGATGGGGTAATTCGCCAAGATCATCAGACCCACATCGAACGTTGGCAACAACTTCGCAAACTTGGCCTTCGGAATCGGATCGTGCCACAGCAAATATTCTTCAACGCCCTCGCGTTTAGTACGCTCGATGTGGCCCGGCTTGCACACGCCGGTGCCGATGCAAATCATCTGAATGCCACGCTCGCCACGTTTCTTAAGTTCAACAGCGGCATCGATCAACGCATCCAATCCGTTGCAATGCCCGTGCGCGCCGCTGAAAACAAACCGACAGCGCGAACGATCGCCGATCCATTCAGATTCTGGCAAAGAGCGCTCGGGCGAAAAAAGCGTTAGGTCGCAACCATTGGGAATGACGGACACCCGCTGCTCGGGCACCCCCTGCTGCACAAATGCATCTTTCATGCCCGGCGACAAACCTATGCAGTGGGTAGCAGCATGATAAATACGTCGCTCCATGCGGCGCAGATACCACTTAAGCACCGGATTGTTGATCACGCCCATTTCGATGGGCAACTCCGGCCACGGATCGCGGATCTCAAACACAAACGGAACGCCGAGTTTGGCCGCCGCTTTCATCGCGGGCAACCCGACTGTCAAAGGCGTACTGGTAGCGAAAATCAAATCGGGTTTGAGATCGATCGCGACCTTACGGCTGCGATCGGCAAACCGTTGAAACGCCAACACACGACGCCAAAAAGACATCTTGTTGGCATAGGGCTCGTTAATGTAGTTGACGTCGATACCGTCGGCATTTTCGCGCACCACATCGCCGGCACCTTTTAGACGCTCGGCAACGCTTTCCGATGCGCCGGAGATCATCGATACGCGGTGTCCGGCGCGAATCAAACGGCGGGCCAACTCATACGAGCGCGTCCCGCTGCTGTCGGCCAACGTCTGAAAATGTTGATGAATATAGGCAACGTGCATGGGTGCCGAACTTTCAATCTGACGGAGTAATTTTAATCTGCGTTTCCAACGTTAGCGGCAGTTTACCGGCAAACGCCACGCGCAAAACCGGCAGCGGCGTCTTGCGACCGTAGTAGAGCGACTCCCAGCCGTCTGGCCGGTCGCCCTCTTTACCGCGTACGATCTCGATCTTTTCGAGGGCGTCACCGCCGGAAATTGAAACCGTCACCGTCGCGTTCTCCAATGACACGGTCGCTGCATTACTGTTTTCGTCTAACGCGACGGGGCAATCGATGAATCGCCAGCGCAACATCCCCCGCGTCAGTGTATTGCCGATAAGCGTATCAATCACGCGCCAGTCTTCAGCGCCACGCCGTTCGATCCGGCGCGCATGAACAACACCAAATCGTTTTTGGTATCCAAAATGACGACCTTCCCACCATTCGCCGGTGCCGTCGTCGAGTTCGCCACGCCCGATAAATTCGGAGCGCGTCCACTCATACCACATGAAGCGCGGCCCCTTCACCATCTGGTTCGCGCCTTCGATTTCGATCGTGTTGTGCGCAGCTGTCGATTTGAAATAGCTCAGCCAGGGTTCATCGCAGTTGTAGGAATAGCTACCCGCGTCGCGCAACACATTCTGCCCGCCGTACCACAGATCGAAATGCAGCATGTCGGCTTCATGTGGGCGTTCGAAATAGCTATGACAGCGCGTCATTCCGAGCGCCTTACCCGAACGGAACGTGTAGTATCCGCCCTTTGGATACGTCTGCGAGGTGCGCTTCACCAGCGCATCGTTTGATTCAGCTTTGCGTTCAATACCCAGCCAACAACCGAGTTCATCCCACGGACCGGGCTGAAAAATATCCGCCCTGCCAAGCTGACGCGCCGCCGCTTGTAAGACGGGTCGATAATCGAGATAGTCGCACTCCGCCAACGGTAAGATCAATGCACCGTCGTTCGGACCGTAATTGGGCACACGCCCGCTGTCGGCATCAACCATTTGAAACAGGTAATCGAAGTGTCGTTCGAATGCCGTTTGCGTGCGGGCAGGCAGTCGATCCTCATGCAAATGCGTGAGCCGTGTCACCCATAACATCAACGAAGCAGCCAATCGATGATAGTTAAATGAGTGTTGAATAAAAGTGCCGTCGTCAAAACACTGGTAGTCCACTTCGCGCGCGAGAATCGCCAAGCCGCGTTGTCGCCACCGCGATGACTTATCAAACCAAGGATAAAGCACACCGGTTGTGTAGAGACCGATTGCTTCGCTGAGCGAGTGATTGTTTCGAATCGAGCGCGCGAAGCTGATGTAATGATCGATGCGGGCCGTCTGTCGATAGATCGAGGCAGCGATACGCGCCAGCCGCTCCGCATCGATCACACCGCGATCCACCGCCGCCCGCACCACAAATTGCCACGCCATTAATCGTAATGCGCACTCCTGACCGCAATTCCATTGCGGGCCCAGTGCGGGCGGGTTGGCATCGATCCATTCATCGATCAGATCGAGCCCGAGTTGCAGCCATCGATCATCGTCAAAGACGACCGACGCCCGTACCAAATCGTATGCAAAAGCAAAGCGATTGATTTCCCAGACGTTCTTTACATCGCCCAGCCCGGCGGCGAACTGACCGTAGCGGCACCAATGACGGTCAACCGGCCAGTCCACTTCGTCCTGCGGTGCCCAATGCCAGCGGACCGGTCGCCCCATGTCGAACTCGGTCGCGCTGTAATGACGGATAATGCCCTTTTCGATTTTCTGCACGCGCTCCAGCAGCGCAGCGCGCCGATCTTCGTCGAATATCTGCTGCATGCGCCCGCGCGAACTATGATCGCGGATGTCAAAGAAGAACGGCGGCGCTGATTGCATTTTTTCCAGCAGCGCTGCTGGCGCGACACCCCGCAAGTGCGATTGCAACTGCTTAACACCGAACGCTCCCACCGGATCGATGCGCTCGAGATAGCCGCTCTTCACCTTTAGGATGTTGACCACGCGTTTGATCGTGGTCGACACGCCTAAGGTCTTTATCATGTTGACGGCGCTTTTCGGGTTCACGAATTCGTCGCTTCCTCCGCTGTCGATGGCAATTTGAGTGTTTGCAGTTTTGCGGCTGCCAACCAACGGTCCAGCACACCTAAGAGTAACGGGTGCATATCAAAGTGTTGCTTACCGTCGGCGGCGCGCTGCGGCGTTGCGTTCCAATGACTGTTTTCATCCAACATCTTTAACGCGCGCAAATGCGATTGCACAGCCAACACGACGGCCTTGCCACGTATATCGGCAACGCGATCCGCTTTGGAAACCGTCAGCGGATTAAACGATATCAATGGGCCGGTGTCGACGCCGCGATCGATCAGATGCGTGTGCGTACCAGGGTTAAGCCCGTGCATCAGCGCCCATTCCGCCGCATTCATCCCGCGAATCATCGGCAGTGGGCCACCGTGCGCATTGAGCACACCTTGGCGCGGAATCGCAATAATCGCCTCGCGTAGTATTCCACCGCCGGCATAGACGATCACATCGGGCTGATACGCGCGCAAGGCCGCGAGTGACTTATCATCATTGAGGGAACCAACGGATAAAAACTTGGTACCGACTTGCTTGCATGCCTGCCGTACCGAGGTTGCCTTGATGTTTTCCGCCTCCAAAAAATCGCTGATATAGCGCACTTCCGGATGCAGTTGTGAGCCGCTGCCCGAATCGAACATGCGGCGCCGCACCAAGCTGAAGAACTTCTTTCCGTAGAAGCGGTAATAGGCACGCACGCGCCTTATGCTCAACGCGCGCACGTTGAGGCAATACCCAACCTCGTAACCGGCGCAGGCAAGCAATACAACTAGCGCGATCGCATGGCGCGACTTACTGTAACCGCTGGTAACGACGATCTTCATACATCACCCGGCGAATGTTGTTCGATGTGATGCAGGCGATCGTCGCGCATCATCAGGGCGTCGGCATAAAACTTCGCCGCCCAATTGGGAAAACGCATCGTCAAATAACGCCCCCATACCGGTGCCGACCCCGGTATGCCGCCCTTGAGTGCAGAGTATAGCTTTGGACGCAACGGCTGATACCGACTGACGATATCGATTGCCTTGCATGCCGCATTGACAAATCGAACATCGCCAGTGGCGTCAAAATGCCGCATCCAACAAATCGCCAACTGACAATTCCCCGTTAAACAGATATACCAATTCGTGCCCTTCCAATACTGGTCGTAGGCACCAGCCAAACGCTTGCGAATCTCAAATATGCGAAAGACCTTCTCGTTCGCCTGTTCGGCAGCTGCAGCCCAATGTGCATACTCTGGGGCAAGCCGCGCGGCTTCCATCAGGCCGCGAATCGTGTAGGCGATCGTATGGGTAAAGGCGGGCCTGTCGGGTGCAAATCCCCAGTCTCGGATCGCGCCATTGGGCTGTAGTTTGGCCGCAATATGATCCAACCCGCGCACGGCGGCGGCGCGCACTTGCTCGTTATCGCTATGCACCACTGTCATTAACATTGGCCAACAAACGCGGGTGTAATACGACGGTGAAAATCCGCTGCGATAGGCAAACTTGGTCCATGTGCCATCATCGTTTTGAATCGATGCCAACCACGTCGCCGCGCGATCGGCGGCGCGCAGCAACGATTCATCACCCGTTGCTTCATAACCCGAGACCAACCCAATCAGCATTTGCGCCGCGTTAAAGACCGACGGCTCGCGCACCATGCCGGGGCGATAGTCGCTCCCCGGCAAAGCGCCATCTTCTTGTTGCAACGATGCCAGCCAGCGCGCCATGAGCGTGGCGCGTTCGGCAATATCCGGGCGCTGATAAAGCGCCGCGTAACGGTAGAACGTCGGAATGATGTAGCCCGTCGTTTCGGGATAGGAATACGACCAGCCTTTTAACAATTTAAACGAAACGCAAGAGCCGTCATCGGGGCGGGCATCCATACTGCGGCAGAGCCAGTCGATCGCCGCGTGCAAGCGATGATGATCGTCTGCATGCGGCCAGTCGGCCACACCTGCATAGTCGGTCCAATACAATGCGGAGCGGGTGACGGCAGATGTCGTTGCGCTGTCATTCATCATGCCGCCCTGCTTATTGCCAACCGATCCTTTTCAATAAAGCCTGCATTACGCCAATCGGTCATCTTATTTATCGAGCCGCACTACCTGCCCCGACGCGGCAGAGGTCATCGCCGCGAAACTCGCTTGCGTGGTGTTCACCAAACTCGCCAGCGGGATCAACGGTTCGCCGCCAGCGCCGATTGACTGCACGAATGCCGCTACTTCGTTGGTTTGGCCTTTATCCAGCCGCGACGTCTTCATTTTCTTGAACGACGGGAAGCCGTAGCCATGCAACACGCGAAAGTTGTCGAGCTGCAAAATGCGACCGTCGCTAAACACTTCCAGCCGCTCTTTCGGAAAACTCTTATGACCGTTGGCCAGGTAATGAATAGTACCGATACTGCCGTCGGCAAAGGCAAGTGTGATCGTCATCTTGTCATCGGGGCCGCCCTGCCCGGTCCAGTTATCCACCTGCATCGCCTGCACGGCTGTGACATCGGCGTTCGCCAAAAAGGCCAGCGAATCGATCCAGTGGCAACCCTCACCGATGATACGTCCGCCACCGACAGCCGGATCGTGCGTCCAATGGTCGGGTGGAATGAACCCGGCATTGACCGTCATCACCATGCCGAGCGGTTCGCTACGACCAGCCAATAGCGACTTCATTTTGACGACATGCGGCGCGAAGCGGCGATTGAAGCCGACCATCAACTGTTGTTGGGGGACTGCTTCGGCGACGGTGCGCACGTCGTTGAGTTCATCCTCGGTTAACGCCAACGGTTTTTCGACGAATACATGCTTACCTGCCTTCAACGCGGCAATGGCCCAGCGCGCGTGCGAGTTGTGCCGCGTTGTGATGACCACCGTGTTGATCTCAGCGTTTTGAATCAGTGCGTCCGTGTCGGTGGTCGTATGACGAAAGCCGAACTTGTTGCCCGCGTGTTGCGCGCTGACACCACCGGCGCTGGCGATCGTATGCAGGACGGCATTTGTCTTTTTGAACGCCGGCAGCAACATCAACTTGGCATAGTTACCGGCGCCGATCGCCCCCACAACGACCTGCCCGGCGGCAGTTATCGATGCATTGGACGCAGAAGATGCTGAGATGGTGCGCGTAAGATTGGGCGCATCGGGATACTTAAGAATCTGCCCCAACGCCGCTTTGTTTTCACCAATCTTGGCATACAAATCGGGCGCGTCATCGAGTGCGACTTCGGCGTCGATCATCGACTTCACATCGAGCTTGCCGCTGCGAATCAGCTCGAGAATCGCTTCGAAATTGCGCTGCTCAGTCCATCGCACGTAGCCGAAAGGATAATCGCGCCCCTCGTTTTCATACGTTGAATCGTAACGACCTGGCCCGTACGAACAGCTTACCTGAAAGCTCAGCTCCTTTTCATAAAAGTCGGAGCGCTTCAGATCGAGCCCGACGACGCCCACCAACACGATCCGCCCGCGCTTGCGACACATCTGCGCTGCTTGCGAAACAATCTCGTTGGTCTTGGCCGATGCCGTGATCAAGACCGCATCGACGCCGCGACCCCCGCTGAACGCGGTCGCCGCCGCCACGGGGTCGACGCCTGCGCCGACATTGGCTGTTTCCGCCCCCCACTCGCGCGCCAATGCCAACTTGCGTTCGTCCAAATCAACGCCCAAGACTTCGCAACCGTTGGCGCGCAACAACTGCACCGCGATCAAGCCGATCAGCCCCAGCCCCGTCACCACCACGCGTTCACCCAGCGTCGGCTCGATCAATCGAATGCCCTGCAAGGCAATCGAACTCAGCACGGTAAAGGCCGCTTCTTCAGCCGTTACGCCATCAGGAATTTTGGCACACAAGTTGGCGGGTACGCAGACGACTTCCGCGTGAGGGCCATTGCTTATTACGCGATCGCCGACCCTAAAGCCATGAACACCCGCGCCGACTTCCAACACGCGACCGGCATTGCAGTAACCCAACGGTAAGGGTTCATCGAGTCGCGCGAAAACCGTTTCAAGTGTCGGCATCAATCCGTCGGTTTTGATCTTGTCGAGGACCTGTTTGACCTTGTCGGGCTGCGAGCGTGCTTTGGCAAGCAAGCCACCTTGGCCAAACTCAACCAGCATGCGCTCGGTGCCCGCCGAAATCAGGCTGGCCTCGGTCTGAATCAACAGCGTGCCCGGTCGCGCTGCCGGGCAAGGAACCTCGGCGAGTTGTGTCTCACCGGAGCGTAGATTTTGAAGTATTTGCCGCATCGATCTCGTTCCGCGCTCCCGTCGCTCTTAACTTTCGTTTGAACCCCGACGTGCCGCCAGCTGTTCCAGTTCCTTCATCAGGTTGCTGCCAATCTCGGTCCACGAGGTGTACATGGTTTCCAGATGTTGCCGACCGCGATGGCGTAAGTTATTCGCCAACTCGGCGTCGCCCTTGAGCTTCAGGATCGCATCTTTCATGGCAACCGGCGATGTCTGATCGAAGTAGAGCGCGGCGTCGCCGCAGATGCCGCGGGCGAAATCGAGATCGCTCGTCAGGATCGGCGTCCCAAAGTGCATCGCCTCTAAGTAGGTGCCGCTGAACGACTCCAAATAAGTCGGCATCAAGAGACCATCCACATGGTGATAGTAACCGCCAATTTCATCGTAGGGCAGCGGGCCCACGTTTATGATGTGAGATTCGAGGCCGCGTTCGGCAATCGAACGAATGAATCGCCCGGCGCGCGGGTGTTGCTCGGCGCTAACCGTCAGAATCACCACGACTCCTTCGAGCTCGCCCCGAAAACGATCGAAAGCCTCGACGATGCCTTCGAGATTTTTATGAGCGTAATACTTGGTCAGATAGAACAATCGAAATCGATCTTGATAAGGCTTCAACCCATCCGGCATCGGCGCATCGACGGCGGTATTGGCGAAGCGGGTAACGGCATTGGGAACAATGGCCGTACGCCCCTTAAATCCGAAGGCCTGCGTACACCGTCGCAGCGCGACTTCGGTCTGGCAGCACAGCAGTTGGCTTTGCCGTAATTGACGACCGAGGCGTCGCTTATGGAAGGCCTTAATTAACTTGGGTTTCCACGCCTCCATCTGATACTGACTGGTCGGATAGAAGTAATGCGAATCCTGCACCAGCAACGCCTGCGGACACGGCGGTCGATCCAAACCGATACCGCCCATGCCCAGTAATACATCGGGCTCGAAGGCATTGACCGCCTTGGCGATGGTCGTTTTCTCGTGGAAGAGGCGACCGAGGATGCCACCTTGTGGCTTGAACACGAGCGGCTCGGCGTTGGGAAACTGCTCGACGATGCGGTGGTAATCCGGATCGTCGGGAATCGAAATCCAGTACTCGTGCTGCGGCGCTTGTTCGGCAAACGTCGCCAGTAGATTCTTTCCGACCACGGCCCCACCGGCAACGCGCAGGTGATGAGCGATGATCGCAAGGCGCATCGGTTTAGCGATCTGATTGGTCGAAGACGTTGCAGCGATGGGTGCGAACCTCAGGATGCGTGGTGGTTTAGCGCGGTATAAAAATTGCGGACGACGGTGTCCGGATCGAAAATGCGTTGGGCGACTGTGGCGGCGTGCTCACCCATCGCGATGCGCTGCTCATTGGGCACGGCCAACATCTGACGAATGCCCACTGCCATTTCGTCCACACCGCTGGCATCGAGTTCGATCCCGGATTTGCCACCATCGAGCGCTTCGGGCGAATTGCCCGCTTGCCGCGAAATCGCCAGGGGCATACCTGCCGTCGTCGCTTCGATAACAACCAGCGGCGACGGATCGAAGCGCGCGGGATGAAAGAACCAGTCGGCCGCTGCAAAGTGACGGGCTACGTCTTCAGGCGCGGCCTGCCCCGGTAGTTTGATTCGATCGCCCAAGCCGTGAGCGTCGATCCGCTTGAGCCAATCTTCACGGCGCGGACCGTCGCCTAGAAAAATCATCTTGTACTTGCCATCGATTTGTTTTGCCGCATCGATGGCTAAGTCAAACCCTTTCTTCTCGAACATCATGCCGATACCGAAGATTAAGATCTCGTCGGTTCCGACGCCCAATTCTTCTCGAATCGCGGCGCGATCCTTGCGATAGCGAGCCGTGCGTTCGATAAAAATCCGACTGTCCACGATGTTGGGAAGCTGGATCATCGGCTTGTCGGCAGCTGCAGGATCGATTGTGCGAATGTATTCCAGCGCCCGCTCGCCCGGCACGGCATTGATGCTGTAGGGCTTCATCAATCTGCTCTTGAACGCGCGGGATAGGCCGCTCATGTGCCGCGTGGAAAGCAAGTTGCTTTCACTCCACAACACCTTCACGGTTTCCCGCGCAGGCAACAGCGACGTCAGCCAACTACTCACCGACATAAATGCTGACATCAGTACAAAGTCAAATTCACCGGAGCGCACGCGGCGCACGATATCGCGATTGATGGTTTTGTAAGTAAAGAACTCGCGCGGCTTACCGCCGACGGTTGAGAAGAAGTGCGGGAAGTCGAGATCCATCTCGTCCGGATTCCAGGCGCGCCGTTCTTCGCGTCGGGCTTGGAATGCGACGGTGGACTCAAAATCGAACTCACCACCGAGTTCGTGAAAACGCCGGAACATAAACGTTCGATACGGCGTTGGAATATTGTTGATGATCAGCAGCTTCTTCACGTTGGATATCTTTTCGTCGCACGCTGCGGCATTCTAAGGGCCGTAAACGTGAATAAGGGCATTTTCAGCATTGCGAGACACGGTTTCGCTACTTATTCGTCGTACCGGCAACCGGTCGACTTCATCTTCTCGTCGTAGGGCAGTGACGCTGGGCAACTTGCTGACTGATCCAGACCGCTTCTCGGACGCGGCGTGTCGTCACCGATTCACTCCGTCATATCGAAGCCAGCAGCCTACTTGATTCGTGAGATCGCGAAAGCTTTACGACGCCCCCTGTGCGACGAGTTCGGACAACGACCGCGCGAGCGTCTGATAAATCGCGAATTACGCGGAATCGCCGGCGCGGCCAGTGGCAACCACGGGTTTCTTACTCGCCGGGTCTGCTGCCGAACCTCATCGCGTACTTGGCGTAGGAACGGGTCGGTACGACATCGGCTGTACGGGATCGGTCGCAAATCTGGCCGAAGCGTCCCGATTCGGGTTTGGCCGATTGAGATTATTCGTGTCTAATCGCCCTCAAATCGACGATCAGACTGTTGTCCGACGAAAATTCTGCTGATAGCGAGAAGTCACGCCCCACCTGCGGTGAAGCATCATGAAGAAAAAGCTCTGTTTTGTGTTCGGTACGCGGCCCGAGGCCATCAAGCTGGCCCCGGCCATCCTCAAAGCCCGCGAAGACGCGCGGTTCGACGTGCGCGTGGTCGTGACCGGTCAACATCGCGAGATGCTGGACCAGATGCTCTCGTTTTTCGGGATCGAACCGGACATCGATTTGGCCCTGATGCGACCGAACCAATCGTTGGCGGGCCTGACCTCGCGGATCATCACTGGCATAGACGAGCTATTGCAATCGGAAAAGCCCGATTGGGTGTTGGTGCAAGGTGATACAACGACCGTCTGGGCGGCGGCAGTGGCCGCGTTTTTCAATCGCGTTGCCGTGGGCCATGTGGAGGCCGGGTTGCGCACCGACGACAAATACCAGCCCTTTCCGGAAGAAATCAACCGACGCATTGCTGGTCAGATCGCGGATATACACTTTGCCCCGACCGACTGGGCGCGCGACAACCTCGTGCGCGAACAAATCCCTGCCGAGCGCGTTTCCGTAACCGGCAATACTGTGATCGATGCCTTGCATTGGACCGTCGCCCGCAACAAGGAGAACCCGCCGGAGGAAACCAAGACGATTCAGGCGTGGCTCGAGTCGCATGTCGGCACCGACCCATTTGTCTTGATTACGGGCCACCGCCGCGAGAGCTTCGGCGAAGGGTTTCAAAATATCTGCGCAAGCATTCAGCAACTGGCCGCCGAGCATCCGCAGACGCATTGGGTGTATCCGGTACACCTGAACCCCAACGTGCAGCAACCCGTCAAGCAAATGCTGGCCGATTTGACCAACGTACACTTGCTCGATCCACAGTCGTATCCGGCATTTGTAGCCATGATGCACGCGTGTAAGTTCATCCTGACGGACTCGGGGGGCGTACAGGAAGAAGCCCCCAGCCTCATTAAGCCCGTCTTGGTGATGCGCTCGACCACCGAGCGTCCCGAAGGCGTGCAGGCCGGGGCGGTCAAGCTGGTCGGCACGCAACAGGAAGACATCGTGCGGGAATGCCGCGCCCTGCTCAGCCCGGATGCCAAGCCCTGGCCCCAAGCCAGCCCCTACGGTGACGGCCGCGCCTCCGAACGGATTCTGGATCTACTGGCCGAGGCCAAGTGAGCGTCTTCCTTGGCCGCGTCGCCCCCACCACAATCTTCGATTGCGGATATCTCCAGCGGATCGTTTTGGGTCACGCTGAGTACCGTCGTGAATCGTATCACGCTGGTGCTGGTGACGATTCCTGTCGCGCGGCTGCTCGGCAAGGATGATTACGGTCTTTACTCGCTGGTAGCAGGCACGTTGATGGTATTCGCCACCTTTGGCGCATCGGGATTCGGCGCATTAGGCAACCGTTACATCGCCGAGCTGAAGTTCAAAGACCCCGAGCGTGTTAGTCGCATCATCTCGCTTTGCATCGTGACGGTTCTGGTTTTCGGCTCGATCACATTCTCTGTCATGTTCTTTTCCGCCGACTGGATTGCGACGCGCCTCTGCGACGATCCGGAAATCGCCCCGCTGTTTCGCTTGGCAGCCATCGGTCTATATGGCATCGCGCTAAACGGCCTATCGAAGGGGGTGCTGGGCGGATTTCGGGCGTTTAGTACGCAAACCATCAGTCAGGCTTTCGGCGTGATATCCGCCCCATTATTGATCGGGATGGGCTGCTTCTTTTATGGCCTCGACGGTGCCGTCGGCGGTTTTGCGATCAATCACGCGGCGATGGGATTGTTCACAACACTGCTGGCATACCGTGTGATGCGGCGCTTCGATCTTAGCTTGGACTTACCCGGCTCGTTGAAAGAGCTAACGCTGTTGAGAACCTTTTGGTTGCCGGCGATGCTGGGTGGGGCCGTGGTGGTACCCGCGACTTGGTGGTTACAAGTTATTCTGAAGAACCAACCCGATGGCGATTTGCTACTCGGAACATGCGCTGCTGCGATTCAATTCCGCTTGGCCATGGGCATCATTCCGATGGCAATGGGGCAAGTTGTCTTTACGTTGCTGTCCGAATGCGATCGTAAGACAGAGCCCGAGCGCTTCGAGGAGCTTTACGATCTGAGCCTGCGCTTCACGATTCTGATCGTGTTACCCATTACCGTAATCGGCATCGTGTCATCCAAAGGCTTGATGGCGGTATTCGGCGAGTCGTTCATTCCGGATTGGCAGGTGATGGCCATCATGAGTCTGTCCGGCTTTTTCATCATGCTGGGCTCGACTGTCGGCCATTTGATGGCAACATCCAATCGCATGTGGCTCTCGTTCACACTCAACGCCTTTTGGATGCTGTTAATCGTCGGCCTCGGGTATTGGCTCATAGAGCGGTACGGCGCTTGGGGCTTTGCCGTCGCCAACGCCGTGAGCTACGGCGTGCACCTATTCGTCAATTACGTGGTGTTTCGAAAGTTCCTCGACATGCATTTGCTGCGTGGCGGATTGATCACCATCCTGAGTTCTGCGGTTATCATCTCGATCTCGTTTGCAATCGCCCCCTTTGTCAGCACGGTTTTCGGCATCTTAGTCGGGGCCCTGCTGGCAGCGTTTACGGCGGTGGCGATTTGGAAGATGGGTCTCAGCGAAAGCGAACGGGCGACGTTATCGGCCTCTTTAATTGGGAAGCTCGGTCGCCTGCTTAAGATCCGACCGGGGTCAGTCGTCAAAACCCAATAGCCGCGCCGCGCGCGTTTCCGGCTGCCGCAGCCGACCTTATGTGCGGCCTCGTTCGTACCGATAAGAAGCAACAAGGACGATTCAATGGAAGACTTCGGACTCATAGTCATTTCTGGGCATCACACGTTGGACAGCGGCGGCGTGGGGACCCATTTGCGCTTACTGATCGAGCAGATCGAGCAGACAGACATCAAACATCGAATCGTTCTGGGCAAGACGCGCAAAGACGCACTGATGATTAACGGCATCGATCGCCTGATTGGCCGATTCGGTACCGATGTGCGCGTGCTATCAAAAGTATTCCTGCAAGCCGGCGGTCTTTGCCGCGTGGTTCGTGACGCATTAAACACGTTCGGTAACCTGCCGGTCGTGATTCATTCACACGATCGCTTGAGCCTGCTCGGCTCGGTGCTGGCAAAGTCGGACAAGGTCGCGGGCTTGGTTCAAACGGCCCATGCACCCTTCGCGCAACAGTATGACGGCGTAAAGGCGGGTCATCTTATGATGCCGCTGCTGGATGGCATCGATACCGCGTCGATCAAAACGGCCGATCATTTCATCGCCGTCGACCAACTGCAGGAAGAACTTCTGCGCCGACGCGTGCCCGATGCCGCCATTACCGAGATTCCCAACGCGGTGAATCTGTCGATGTTGGACGGCGTGATGGCGAAGCCAGCCAAGAATGACTTCGATCGGCCCTATCTCGTTGTCGCGCGACACTTGTATGAAAAGTGCGGTGTACACGTGGCCGTCGAAGCCTTCGGTCGATGTGCCGCACGCAAGACGCATTATCTCGTATTGATGGGCGACGGCGAACAGCGACAGATGCTCGAAGAACGTTGCCGCGCGTTGAAGATTGCCGACTGCGTCAAATTCATCGGTCGCCAACCGCATGCCAAGGCGCTGGATATCATTCGCAATGCCGACGTCAGCCTCGTACCATCGGTACCGGTAGGCGACTATATCGAAGCAACATCGATCACCATGCTCGAGTCGCTCGGCATGGGTGTACCCCTGATCGCAAGCAACATCGGTGGTTTGAAGCAGGTTCTCGGCGGCACCGAAGCTGGTGTTTTGCTGGAACCAAGCGATCCGGAAGCGTTGGCCAACGCGATTGACGACGTGCTATCCAACGAACAAAAACGCAACACGCTATCCCGCTGTGGTCGCGAACTGGTCGAATCGTCCTATGGCACCACGAGCTGGTTTGAGCGAATACTCGGCGTGTATCGAACGGTCGCCGCGCAACACAGAGCAGGCGGGAGCGCGACATGCTGATTTACCTGGTCTCCGTCTTCTGGGCGGTGTACTTGATCATTTTGTTCGCCAAAGATCGACTGCGAGCGGTGGTGAATCCGGTCGTTCAATTCGCCGTCGCGCAGATTGTCTATTTCACGGCCTTGCCCGACAAGGAAATCATGAAAGTCGGTCTGGTGCACGTTCTCACGTCCGGGGCGCTGTTGGCGGGTTTTGCCCTTGCGCGCGGGTCGCTGCCGAACGTCACCCCACGGATGCGCGTGGCGCTGGTCGATAGTTCGCGCGCCATGTGTGCCTTTCTGTTGGTTGCGGTCGGACTATGTCTGCTCCCTCCGGTGATATCATTAAGCCAGGGGATTAGCCTCTTCGATATTCTCACGAGCTTTTATACGTTGAGAGGAAACGCCGCCGTTCACCCGGCAATTGCCGTCACGCTGAAAGCGATGACAAAGATTCCGTTCATCGCACTTATCCTGGGGCGCATTTGGTTTCACATTAGTGGGTCCGCCAATGTGAGACTGCTTTGGTACATACTGTTTTTCCTACAATCTATGGTAACGCTGGCGGCCGGTGCCCGTAGCGGATTGGTCTTTCTCTTCGCATGCGTGGTCTTGGGCGACGCATACGTGCTGGGCGTGATGGGTGTGCAACTTTCGATGTTTCGCAAACTGCAGATAAGAACTTTCTATCTGGGCGTCGGCGCGTTTGCATGCTTCGGAATTATGTTCTTGACCGCCTATCGATCAGTGAGCTTCAGAAGTGTTGGCGAACTCAAGCAGGCCGCAGTCGCATTGTTGGAGGGTAATCGCGGCGAAGCTGCCATCGGTGAAGCGGCCGTTCAGAATATCAACAGCGCCGTCGCATTCACGGTGGATTACTACGCGGAAAATCCCGCCACGATGCACGGGATTTACGCTCAGGTGGTCAATGTGGTGCCCCGGTATCTTTGGCCCGGAAAGCCAGTCGGATTCGGTAAGGTGCTGGCATACGACTGGCTCGGCGTGAGCTACGAAGATGGGCACAATGTGGCTGCCGGCATCGGCGGTGAAGCATTTTACAATCTCGGTTGGCCCGGCGTACTTATCTTTTCGTTTCTGTTTGGTCTCGTGGGCGGTTGGATGTATCGATACATCCTGCTCAAACCGAACATCGGCGTAATTTCATGCATCATGATTTTTATCGCCTGGGGAACCGGCATCGCTCGCGGGGACTGGCTGAGTTCCATTAACGTACTCGTGTACCAGATCATCGTCTTTTTTCCGACGATGTTTGTCATCAGAACCTTGATCGGCCAACCAACCACCATACAGTATGTCACCAAGTGGGGCTCACCCCCGGCACCGAACCGCGCGGTGGCAACGACGCAGGGGCCTCGGGGCGCGGGACAACGCGTGTCGGCACCACACGCCTAGAAACACGGCAATTGGACTCGATCTTGCTTAAATGTTGACCAACGGAGAGCCTAACGAATGGCCGCCGCCGCATCATATGGAAATCGAAAACTGACAGACCCGATGAAGCGGGTGATCGCGGCATTACCTGCCTTTATGTCGCGCCCCCTTGTCGCGGGCTTACGAAAAGCAGGTGCCCTGCAAAACGACTTCGAACGTTTCGTGCGTATCGGATCGCCCAAACAGATTCTGGCCGGCCCATTTAAGGGGATGAAGTATCGCCCCTATTCGTTCGGCAGCGGTGTGTTCACAAAATTCGTCGGCACCTACGAATTGGAGTTACAGCCTGCCGTTGAAGCACTCGACCAACAACAGCACGACCTGATTGTCGATATCGGCTCGGCGGAAGGATACTATGCCGTCGGCCTTACGCGACGGCTTGCGGCGAAGCGCACTGTGGCGTTCGATATCGTGCCCTATGCACACAAGCTAATGAAAGAAAATGCGCGGCTAAACGGAGTTGCGGAGAAGATCGAGACACGCGGTGCCTGCGATGCGTCAACACTCGAAAGCATCCTGCAAAGCGCCGATCGACCGCTGGTTATTTCCGATTGCGAAGGGTTTGAAGACGAGATATTGAACCCTGAAAGCGTACCGTCGCTAAAGAAAGCGACCATGATCGTGGAAACCCATGACCACGATTTTCCCGGCATCACCGATCGATTGTGCGCACGATTTGAAGACTCGCATAAGATCGAGCGAATCGAAGCCCAAACCAGAAAGCTGAGTGATTTATCAATTGATCTGAAGATCGACGGCAACACCCTACATGATTGGATTCAGGAAGCCCGACCCGAAACGCAGTGCTTTCTTTTCCTCGTGCCGCGCGACCAATAACAACGCTTGAGTTGATACATGCCCGCTCTTAGCCCCGCACAACTTGGCCGACAGGTACTTGGTAAAGTTTTTCCCCAGTCCCTCTATCTTGCCCTCGCCCGCGCGTATGGCCGCAGCGTGTCGCGCCGTCAAATCGGCGCGACAGAGTATCGACGGCTGCAGCGCTTGGCAGAAGCACCGATCGGCGGTGAAGCGGAATCGTTCGAAGCGCCCGGCCTGCCGCATTCTGTTTGGGTGCGCCCCGGCACGACCGATGCGTTGGTCTTCGAAGGCAACATCCTGCGGCGCACGTACGATTGTTTCACGCTCAGCACGCCGCCGAAACTGATTGTCGACGCGGGCGTCAACGTGGGATATGCCAGTGCTTTCTTGTTGAACAAGTTTCCGACTGCCCGCGTAATCGGCCTCGAGCCCGACAACGGCAATTGCGCTATGGCCCAGCGCAATCTTGAGCCCTTTCAAGAGCGTGTCGATCTTCGGCAACTGGGGCTGTGGTCGCGACCGGCAAAACTCAAGGTGACGGTCGGCGATCGCGCGGATGGTATTCAAGTACACGAGGCTGAAGATAACGAGAACTTTGATTGTGAAGGCATCGATCTGCACACGTTGCTGAATGAAGCGCCGGAAGATCGCATCGATATCTTCAAATGCGACATCGAAGGTGCAGAACGCTATATCTTCGAAGCCGATTGCGATCCGTGGCTGCAGAAAACCGATTTGGTGGCAATCGAAGTACACGATCAGCCCTCGCACGATGCCGTCTATGGCGCGATGGCCCGCAACGGTTTCTCAAATTATCGCCATCGCGAACTGCACATTTTTCATCGGCAATAGCCAACGCGTGCGCCGCAGAAAGCGAGACCGCTCCGCCCGCCCATGGACCATCTTCACGCAGTCATCTTGGCCGGCGGCGCGGGCACGCGCTTATGGCCGCTCAGTCGGCGGGCACGTCCCAAGCAGCTATTGCGTCTGTTCGGTGGTAAGTCGCTTCTACAACACGCGCGACTGCGTTTGGATGGACTGATCCCTGCCGACAACATCTGGGTCGTGACCGCCGAAGAACAGGGAGCAAGCGTTCGCGCGGAATTGCCCGAGTTGCGACCCGAACAAGTGATCGGTGAACCGGCGATGCGCGATACGGCCAACGCCATCGGGCTGGCGGCTAACCTTTTACAACAGCGCGACCAAGATGCTGTCATGGCAATCTTAACGGCCGACCATCTCATCACGCCGATCGATGTCTTCCAGCAAAAACTTCGCATGGCAGCACAAGCCGCCGTCGATCAGCCCGATGCTCTGGTAACGTTTGCCATTAAGCCGACAGAGCCGCATTGTGGTTACGGCTATCTGAAACTTGGCGATGCGGTAAGCGATGGTGTGCAAAGAGTCGACGCGTTCAAGGAAAAGCCGGATTGGGCAACAGCGGAAGCGTATTTTGCGGACGGGCAACACTACTGGAACAGTGGCATGTTTGTCTGGAAGACAACGGCGATTCTAAATGAACTGAGCCGACTTCTGCCAGAGAACGCTGCGACGTTAACCTCGCTCGCCGCAGACTGGCATACAGCGTCAAAGCGAAGCGACATCGCAAAGCAGTATGCAGACTTGCAGCGCACGTCGATCGACTTCGGTGTAATGGAAAAAGCCCGCAACGTGCTTGCCATTGAGCTCGATTGCGAATGGATCGATGTGGGATCGTGGGCGTCGGTCGCCAGTTTGACGACGGCGGACGATGCAGATAATCAGACGATCGGTAGCCCGGCTTTGACGTTCAATGCCGAAGGGAATCTCCTCGTCAACGAGGATAACGAGCACGTGGTCGTCGCCATCGGCGTACAGGGGTTGGCCATTATCAGAACGCCCGATGCCACGCTCGTGTGCAATAGACAGCACTTGCATAAAGTGAAAGAGGCAGTGAAGGAAATCAGTGAACGCTTTGGCGATCGATTTGCTTGAAGTATCACGACACTTTTAATCGCCATATCGTCACGTTCATTCAACAACTGTACCGTCATTCATGATACCTAGGCCGCAAGAATCCGGATCGACGTTGCCAATGTATCTGACGTTGGTCCTCGTGCTAGCAGGAGCGCGCCTTGCCGTCTGGTCGCACCCCAATCCGACGCACCCTGACGAGGCGGTGTTTGTGGAAGCGTTGGGATTTCCGGCGGCCTATCCTGTGCACGCACCGGGCTATCCGCTATGGGTAGCGTTGGGCACGCTGGCTCAGTCATTTGGAATCAGTGGTTACGCCGCGTTTAAGATTTGGTCGTTGATCTCTTCGATGCTGGGGCCGTGCTGTTTACTGGCATTGGGGTCTTACTGGCTCGAAAGGCGTACCGCTTTACTAACGGCACTTTTGTTTGGCCTGCTGCCCGTCGCCTGGTTTCATTCTGTCACTGCATCAACCTATGTGACGGCAAGCTGTTTGGGCATTGCCATCGCTTGGCTCATTTGGAGCAGCATCGAGTGCAAGTCCGGCCTGCGCCTTTGGTTGGCATCGATCGTGCTGTGCGTTTGCATGTTTCTGCGGGCCGATGTGCTGCTCTACATCGGGCCGGTACTATTGTTCGGCGCTTTTTGCCACCGTCGCATCACGACAGCAGCGGCCTTGTTGTTGCCACCGCTTGCCTTAGTCGTTTTTTATTGGCTGGCCCACCAAATCTACGACGGTGCCGAGCCCGATGCATTCGCGCGACGCAGCCTACACGGGCGCGATGTGGTGCTGGGCACCAGCGTGTTCGAACTGGGTTTGGTCGACGGCCTACTGCGCAACGGCGTGAAGGTGACTGCTAACCTCGGATGGAACCTCGGATGCGTCGCTGTCGTCGTGCTAGGTGCCGGCATCATTCGTCGGTTAACCCATTCGCTCTTTGACGAAGGAAATAGTCATCCGACCGAGGCAGCGCACATCACGGCACGGCGACGATGGTTTATCGCCATTTGGATTATGCCGGGCTTCTTGTTTCTCTTGTTGATGCATTGCGTGCAGGGCTATTTTCTTTGGATTCTGCCACCGATGTGTCTCGGCAGTGTTCTCGTTGTGCAGCGATTTCTGACGCAGCGCGGCACGGTAACCGTGCTCATCGTCGCGCTCGTGCTTCAAGTATTGCAATTCGCGACATACCCGTGGTCGAAAGATGCCGACGGTTGGAAGCGCACTATTGATGCGAAAATCGGCTACTTATCGTTGCGAGGCCTGCAGCACATCGATCAACGCGCATCGATTCATCAACAGGGTGATACCTGGGAGACGGACGCACATTCAGATTGATGAATTGACGATATGAACGGACTGTTGAATACGAACGGAAAAACGACCCTATTCGTAACGCAGCGCTTCCACCGGGTCGAGCCGCGAGGCTTTCCACGCGGGATAAATACCCGAGACGATCCCGGTCATCGTTGCCATCGCCAGCGCCACAATCACCGAACTCATGGTCGTGATGGTTTCAAACAAGCGCGTGACGGCTTCGATGCCATTGGCCAAGCCCCAGCCGCACGCAACGCCTACCGCCCCGCCAAGAAACGAGACGACACTGGCTTCGATCAAGAACTGTTGCAGAACGTCGGTGCGGCGCGCCCCCATGGCCATGCGTACGCCGATTTCGCGCGTGCGCTCGGTCACGGCCACCAACATGATGTTCATAATGCCGATGCCGCCCACGACGAGACTGATGCCGGCGATGGAATAAAACACCACGCTTAAGATCGCCGTGAGCTGACCAAACTGCTGCACCATGTCGCGCTGCGCTTGTACCGAGAAGTCATCTTGCTTGCCGGCGCGAATCTTGTGCTGCATGCGCAATTCGCGCTTGATGGCTGTTTTGGCATCTTCGATTTTTTCGTCATCGGCCGACAGCGATTCGACCAATATCATCTGCACCGAATCGAGGAAGAACAAGCGATCCATCGCCGTCGTGATCGGCACGATGACCGTGCGGTCCAAATCTTCTGAGCCGACGTTCCCTTCGCTATCCATGACGCCCACGATCGTAAACGTACGTGGCCCACTTGTGCCGGTGATTTTGATTTCTTCATTGATTGCGGGGCGACCGGCGAAAAGTTCTTCCTTCACCTTGGCACCCAAAACGCAGACCGACGATTTGGCGCGCACTTGGGCGGCGTCGAAGAACGCACCTTCGCTGACTTCGTGGTTACTTAACTTGGGATATATCTCGGTCGCACCGACGACTTTGCTGGAAGTAGTCTTCGAACGAAACTTGATCGTCGCGGCGCTGCCGACTTGCGGCATGGCGTATTGCACGCCCGCGCACTTGGCGACCGCTTCGGCATCTTCGAGCTTGAGCGAATCGAAATTGGAAACAAACCGACCGCTGCGACGTTGAATCGCGGGCGTGACGAAGATGCGTTTGGTGCCCATCGAAGCGAAATTGTCGCGAATGTTGCTGCCCATGCCCTCCAAAATCGCCATCGCCGCCACCACTGCGGCCACCCCGAAGATAACGCCCATCGTAGCCAGTACCGTGCGCAACGGATGCACGGTGAGACTGCGAAGCGACATGAGACAGATGCGAATGAAGAACAAGAGCGAGCTTCCTTAAGCGCTGTGGCACCGGTTTGAAACGGGTGTTACGCCAGTATTTAGAACAATGTTGGCTTCCATTGAATGTTCGGCGAGTATTACTGGGCGCGACGAATTTCTACGCGCATCTAGCTTCTCGCTACAACTTTCGGTGACCGCTTCCTTACGGGCGCGGCTCTGATTGTGCGCGCGACTCAACTTGCTGTTGACTTGCTTACTGGTTCGGCTTCGATGTTGTTGCGCGGAAATCATGACTACGCCTCCACCGGTCGAGCGATAGGGGGCGGGGGTTTGTCGGATTTAGCAGAAGGCTCTGGGCTCGCCGGGGCTTTCGCTGCGTCATCCGTTAACACCACATGTCCGTAGGCACCGAGTAGTTCTTTGCGTACGGCGGCATCCACCTGTTTGTCTTCCACGATTTTGCCGTCGCGCATGCGAATCACGCGCTTTGCCTGTACCGCAACATCCATTTCGTGCGTTACCAGAATGACCGTCACACCGCTGTCGTTGAGTTCATGAAAGATCTTCATGATCTGCGTGCCGGTACGGGTATCGAGGTTACCCGTCGGCTCGTCTGCAAGAATGATTTTGGGCTCGTTCACGATGGCGCGGGCGATGGCCACGCGCTGACGCTCACCACCGGAAAGTTCGCTGGGCTTATGCGTCGCGCGCTTGTCGAGGCTCACGCGTTCGAGCGCGCGCATGGCCCGTTCGCGCGTATTACCGCGTCGACCGTAGAAGAGCGGGACGGAGACGTTATCGATCGCCGGCGTGCGCTGTATCAGGTTGAACGTTTGAAACACGAAGCCGATTTTTTGATTGCGCACGGCAGCCAGTTGCGAATCGAGCATGCTACTAACGACTTGGCCGTCGAGCACGTACTGCCCCGCTGTGGGCCGATCGAGACAACCGAGCAAGTGCATCATCGTGCTTTTGCCACTTCCCGATTGACCGGTGATCGAAACGAACTCACCCTCGTTAATGGTAAGATCGACACCATCGAGGGCACGCACGATGGTGCTACCCATTTGGTAGTGCTTGGTGAGCCCATGCAGTTGTATCAGTGCGTTGGCCAAAATTCTCTCTGTCTTGTTTCGTACCACGAGGGGAAAGGCCTCGGGTTACGGAGTCAGGTAAACCCGCCCTGCCCAGCAATTAAGTCGATCGCTACGCTCATCACCGGTTGAAAACCGGAGCCACAGCGCAGATGTGCCACAACGCGGCTTGGCAGAACACCGGTTGCAAACCGGTGCCACAGCGCAGACTACGCCACAACGCACCTAATCACCTCGTTCGCGGCGTTCGCGTTCGGTTAGGCGCGGCAGTTTGGTCCAAACCTCGTCGCCGGCCTTGATGCCGGAATGAATCACCGTATCCACACCGTCGGTCTCGCCGATTTCGACCGATACCTTTTTCTTATCCCACCGCTCGTCGTCGCTTTCGCGATGCGGAATGTACACGAAGCACTCGGTGCCTTCGCTGTGCAACGCTTCGTTGGGCACCAGAATCACATCATTTTGCGTCTTGGTTTCAAATGACAAATCCGCCTGCATGCCCATCAGTTTTTCAACTTCATCACCGAACAAGCGGATGCGCACGCGAAACGCGACCGATCCGGCGGTTTGCACGGGCTCCGGCAGGATGCGCTCGATCACGCCTTGGAAATTTTCATTGCGATAGGCTTCGACCTTCACTTCGACGGGGCGACCGAGTAAATCTTGCTTGACCGACTCGGGCACGTCTTCTTCGGTGAGTTCATCGGACTCGTCGCCGGATGGCTCGTCATTCATTGACGCCAACACGACCTTGGCACCGCCCGAGGCGGCAGCGGGCTCTGCTTTAACGTTGACGTCGGCGTTTTTCTCGTCCGATTCATCCGCATCGGAATCGCCTTGCTTTTCTTCAGCCCGCTCGGCCGCTTGGGAGATGATCTCATTACCTAGGCGGCGGTATTCTTCGTCACTAAGGCGCTGCGTTTTGCCGGGCGTGGCGTGTTCGGGTGCGATCTCGCGAATCGAACCGATGTCGGCCTCATCAACCTGTGCCATCACAAACATCGAGGAAGTATCGGCGAGATACAAAATGGGCGAACCGCCCGTCATCGACGTGGTGCCGCTTTGAATCAGCTCCCCTTCTTTGCGCAGGATGCTGTACACCATGGCATCGGCGGGTGCGATGATCTCGGTATCGCTAAGGCGTTCCTCGGCTTCGTCGAGCGCCTTCTGAGCTTCGTCGACGGTACCTTGTGCGGAAACAACATCTTCGCGGGCACTTTTGAGCAACAAGCGCTCGTTCTTTTCCGCGCGCTCGACTTGCACCTTCGCCAGATCGCGGGCGGCTTTTGACACTTGAAAGTTACTCTCCGCGAGTACCAGTTCACGCTCGCCAGCATGTCCATCTCGGCGTAACGGTCTTACTCTCTCGAAGTTGAATTTAGCCTCCACCAAACGCGCTTCCGAATCTTCCAGCCGCAACCGCGCCTCACGCGTGGAAAGGGGCAATTCCAACTCGCGATCTTCCAGAGCAATCTTCGCTTTCTCTAAAGCACTCTGCGCGCGATGGAGCGCGGCTTCGCGCGCTTCCACGTTGCGACGTTCGTCCACCGGGTCGAGTTTGGCCAGCAAGGTGCCTTCTTCGACCATTTGCCCTTCGACCACGTTGATGTTCATCAGACGACCGCTGGCTTTACTTTTAATCTCCAAGATGCGCGCCGCTTCGACCTTGCCGGTAGCCGTCACCGGAATGGTCATGTCGCCACGCTTGGCCGTCGTCTTTTCACCATCGAGAAATGAGATACCGAACTGCGGCAAGCCGACGGCCGAGACGTACACAATGCCGCCTACGACGAATAACAAAAAACCGATGCCGATGACTTTTTTCATGGGCGCTCCCAACTGGATCGAGATCATTCGAACGAGCTATCAATTGTATACCAAAGCGTCGGACGAATGACGGCTCGACGACGGGGCGCGACGAATCTTTACGCACTTGCGCAGCGAAAATCGTGCCGCCCTACTATCCATAACGGCGGTTTAAGCGCGATTCAACGAATTCGGGCAGTGACGGCGGGAATTCGCCCCTAAAGCGTGAGGCTTTCCCAGGAGAGATCGAAGGTTTCGGCGACATCCTTATTGGTCAGGATGCCCTTGTGCACATCGATACCGGCGGCCAGACCCGGATCATCCTTACACGCCTTTACATAACCCTGAGAAGCCAGCCGTTTGACGTAGGGCAGCGTGGCATTGCACAGGCCGTAAGTACTGGTGCGACCGACGGCACCCGGCATGTTGGCGACGCCGTAATGCACCACATCATCGACCATGTAGGTCGGATTATCGTGCGTGGTCGGCTTGATGGTTTCGCAGCAACCGCCCTGATCGACGCCCACGTCGACGATGACGGCACCGGGTTTCATCGTTTTGAGATGGTCACGCTTAACCAATACCGGACAACGAGCACCGGGGATCAGCACGGCGCCGATGACCAAGTCGGCTTCGATCAGGTGATGATCGATAAGCTGCGGATCACTAAAGAGCGTTTGCACATTGGCGGGCATGACATCGTTCAGATAGCGTAATCGATCGAGATTGATATCCATCAAAATCACGCGTGCCCCGAGACCGGCCGCGACCTTGGCGGCATTGGTACCGACGACGCCACCGCCGAGAACCAAAACGGTGGCCGGCTCCACACCGGGAATACCACCAAGCAGAATACCGCGGCCCATCATCGGCTTTTCTAGATACTTTGCGCCTTCCTGCACGCTCATCTTGCCGGCCACTTCGCTCATAGGCGTCAGCAGCGGAAGCGTGCCTTTCTTATCGCGCACAGTTTCATAAGCGATGGCCACACAGCCGCTCTTGAGAACACCCTCGGTCAAACCGCGATCGGCAGCGAAATGGAAGTACGTGAAACAGACCTGATCTTTGCGCAACAGTTCGCATTCGGTCGGCTGTGGCTCCTTGACCTTCACCACCATCTCGGCTTCGCCGAAGACGCCGTTGGCATCGGGGACTATCTTGGCACCGACCTTTTCGTAGTCTTCGTCGAGAAAACCGGAGCCAACACCCGCTTGCGTTTCGACCAAGACGTGGTGGCCCATTTTGACGAGGCTTTCCGCGCCGGACGGAATTAATCCCACGCGGTATTCATGCGGTTTTATCTCTTTCACCACGCCAACAATCATGGGCCGTGCTCCGATAGAAATGGCTGTCTTTTCGAATCGGCGGGGCCACCATATCGGCCCTGCCGCAAAGCGAATGATGCTAGCCCAAGGCCCAAATGCCCGCAAACATTATCGCTCAACCCAAGCCCACCGGACACGAATTGATCCCCAGCCCCCCGGCCTGTTGACCGATGAAGACACGGTTGCGTGGTTTTCACGCAACGCCCAAGGTCGCAAGCCGCCCCAGTGGCGCGTTTGCGTTCGCATGCCAACAACGCGGGGAACTTTATCCATGGAGCTACGCTCCGATATTCAAGCCACGCCGACAACCGCGCAAACTAGCGCGATGGCGGCGCAACTGCTCGACCGGCTGCCGGTCGGCGTGATCGTCTACGACAGTCGATTGCGGGTCGCGTTTGCCAACCTCACGGCACGCACGTGGTTTCCGGCGCGGGCCACTGCGGTTGAATTGCTTGAGAGCATCACGATCGAGCAAAACGCGGTCGATTGGCAGTCCATCCTGCGATCGCAGCTGCGCGACGCATCGACGCAACAATTTACGGGCCGCTATCAGAAGCCCGGCACGACGAAGTCGCAGCTTTTTGAATTCACCGTGTCGAATGGATCATGGCAAGATGGCGGTGACACATTAGGAGTTATCACCGTCGGCGATGTCACCGAGCGGCGTAGCAGTGCTCGACGCAACAGCACACAGGATCGGATGGCGGCCATCGGTAAGGTTGCCGCCAAGGTCGCACACGAGTTGAACAACCCACTTGACGGTGTGTTGCGCTATGCGGGCTTGGCGCGACGGCGACTCGGCGACCAAGCCGACGCCAAAGCGCTCGACTATCTGGATCGCATTCAAGACGGCGTGCGCCGCATGACGGGCATTGTGCGTGACCTGCTTGAGTTTTCGCGCACGCATACAAACGTCGATCGCCCGGCAACCGTACAAGCCTTGTTGGAAGACGCTCTCGAAGCGACGGCAGCGTCGCTGACGCATGTCGAAGTCAATCTCAATATCGCGCCGAACGTATCGAACACTCCCATCGTCAACGGCGATGGTCTTTTGCAAGTCTTTTGCAATCTGCTGAAGAACGCCGTCGATGCGATGAATGCCGAGGGGCAATTAACCGTTTCGGTCACCGAATCCGAGCGCCAATGGGTGATTCGCTTTGAAGACAGCGGCCCCGGTGTTGGTGATGATCCGGAAAAACTCTTCACCGCGTTCTACACGACTAAGCCTTATGGCGAAGGGACCGGCCTGGGCCTGGCCGTGTGTCGCGAACTAATCAGCGCGCGCGGCGGGCGCATTTACTCCCACAACCGCCCCGCGAGCGGCGCGTGCTTCACGATTGAACTGCCCGCACCGACCGAACAAATCACCACGACATCCGAGGAGGGTGCCGCCGATGAGTAATGCACAGCAAGCCGATAACGCACGCGATTCTTTCAAGGTGTTGGTCGTCGACGACGACCGCATCATCGTCGAATCGCTCACCGAATTGCTGATCACCGAAGGCTACGATGCCGTCGGTGTGAACTCGGTGCAGGCGGCGACGGATAAGCTCGAGCAAGATGCGTATGCGATCACGATCACCGACGTGAACATGCCCGATGCCGATGGCTTTGAGTTGTTGAACATCTTGCGCGACCGTTATCCGGCAGTGGTTCCCATTGTGATCACGGGCTACGGCACCATCGAGTCGGCAGTCGAAGCGATCAAGATGGGCGCATACGACTATCTCACCAAACCTATCATCGACGATGAGTTGCAACTGGTCTTACAGCGGGCAATGCAACGACAGGCATTGGTGCGCGAGAACCAATCGCTTAAGTCGCAACTCGATCTGCGCTACGGCCTCGATAACGTTGTTGGTCACGATTACAAGATGCTGCGCATCTTCGATCTCGTGGAAACTGTCGCCGACACGAAGTCTACCGTACTTATCAGCGGCGAATCGGGAACGGGCAAAAGCCTCGTCGCACATGCAATCCACCACCGGTCAGACCGCGCCAAAGAGCCGTTTGTGGAAGTCTCCTGCGGTGCGATTCCGGAGGGATTACTTGAAAGCGAACTCTTCGGCCACGTAAAGGGATCGTTCACCGGCGCGACCTCGGACAAGGAAGGTAAGTTTAAGGCAGCCGAAGGCGGCACCATCTTCCTCGATGAGATCAATTCTGCGTCGGCGGCGTTTCAGGTCAAGCTGTTGCGCGTGTTGCAGGAAAAGTGTTACGAGCCGGTCGGCTCCAACGATACCGTCAAAGCCGATGTGCGCGTGATTCTGGCATCCAATGTGGACTTGCAGGAAGAAGTCTCTGCCGGTCGCTTCCGACAAGACCTGTACTACCGCATTAACGTGGTGATGCTGCAAATGCCGTCGCTGGTGGAACGCTTGGGCGACATTCCAAATCTGGCGCGGCACTTCCTTAAGAAGTATTGCGAAGAAATCGGTCGCGAGATCAAAGACTTTACGCCGGAAGCCATCACAGCACTGCAACGCTACGCCTGGCCCGGCAACGTGCGCGAATTAGAAAACGCCGTCGAGCGTGCAGTCGTGCTGTGCAAAGAACGATTCATCGCGCCCGGTGATTTGCCGCCGCAGGTATTGGAAGACAACCCGCAGGGTAAGCCACTACCTGCAGGCACTGCTAGCAACGACGACAGCATCATACGCGTGCCGTCGCAACCGATGCCGCTGCGTCAGGCATTGGAAGAACCCGAGCGACGCATCATCGAAGCAGCGCTGAAAGCGAATAACTGGAACCGTCAAGCCACGGCGGCGGCGCTCGATATCAACCGTACGACGCTTTATAAGAAGATGAAGCAATACGGCTTGGATGCGGAGCCGGTGTTGAGTTAATGGCGGAAGTTGGGGAGTAATTCCTAATAATTCGAAAAACGAGAATGGCGCAGGCCGTAGCGTGTGCAGGATACCCACCACGCGCTTACCACAATAAAAATGGATGCCGCCGCCACGATATAAAACGGAATCAAATAGTCTTCCCAAGCCCTAAACCAATAGGGTTTATCAAACTCCCCATACCAAATCGCGATTGCGGGTGTCCAGAGCATTACCCACATCGGCGGGATCAACAGCGCTGCCGAATATTGGCCGACGGCAATCGAGATACGCACATCGCGAATGCCGTGTCGTGCTCGTCCCAACCAGCACAAATTCCATAACATTAACGAGTGCGCGAGAAAAAACAGCGTCATGGCGATCGGCAGAAACACACACGCGATTGCCGCATCGCGCTCCCCCACACCAGTCACCGCCGCCAAAAACGGTAACATCGCAACGATCATCGGTAAGATAAAGGCCTGCCGCCAAATGGAGCGCGTGATATCGTGGCGCCATACCGGCAATCGATCGAACAACTCACGTTCGCGGTTCAAACGACGTAGCATGCGTGCCTTGCCGAACCAGCCGCCGCGTTGCGTTGCTTCCAGTTCTTCCGCCAACTGCGTGCGCGGGCCTGGGCCATACGAATCGCCCACGGGTCGCCCACATTCAGGGCAGTTTGATTCCAACGGCAAGCCCACCAATACATAACCACATGCCTCGCAGATCGGCATACGCGGCTCGCGCTCGTCTTCTTCCGATGGATGTGCCACACACTGTTGAACGCCCTGTACCGTCGCGCGAAAGTAAAGGAACAAAAAGAACAGCGGCACGCCTGCCCACACAATAAATTCGCCCAGCACCTGCTCACGTCCGTAGCCGAATTCGTATGCGTCGGTCAGCGCCATGATGGGATAAACGCACATCCACCACATCAGAATCGTCGATGACCACAGCGCATTCTTGATACTGCGTCGGGCGGTGCCGGAACGACCCGCACCTTGCACGGCCCACGGCCACATGATGCTGCCCCAGAAGACCGCAAACAAAACCGAGAGCAATGGCGACGCAACTTCGGCAGCGAGGATCAATCTTGCAGCTTCTCTCATACGACCGCTCTCGAATAACTGCGCGCGAATTTGATTGGCGGCCCAGTAACGCACTCGCATGATCACGGGCGCATCAACATCTTCAAAACGGTCGTATTGCAATGCCGGAATCGAAGCGAGCGCGAGTAATCCGATACACATCGCCAAGACATGGGCGGCAAACGCCGCAAACATGGACTTCTCAGCCAAGTGCGGTCCGTAGCGCTTCGGCAACAGTCCAAACAGCAAGAAGCCAGTGAGAAAGCCCACGCGACGCGGCGGGATGCCCGGCTGCTCCGCCCCTTCCATTGCCTCGGGAACGACAGCGCTGACACCTTCCGTCGGCGTTGGTGATGAATCGTCTTGTGGATCGGGATGCGTCATCGGCCAATCTACTCACTTACCTGCCATACGCCAAAACGATAATCCCCTCTATGCCGCGCTTCATTCGGCGGAACGATCACCTCGCCATTGGTATCTATATGATCGCGCCAAACAGAGTAGAGGCGATAGCGTCGGCCATCCCGCTCGTAACGCATGGGCCGTTTAGCAAAATGATCGATCGGCACGCGCGGAAGGTAACGCGGGATTAAGGTCTCTAGTGTGTCAGGAAACTCACTGTGATCGTGGTAGTACGACCCCAGCGCGAGGCTCGTCATAACACCATCGATCATCGTGCGCGCTTCAATCTGATTTCTGGCGCAGTAAATAAAATGCCGTTCGCGCGGATTGCTGGCGAGCGTCATTTCTTCCCATTGAGCCTCTGGTGGAAGTAATCGGGTTCGTCCGTAGCGTGCCAATTCGGGCTCGGTGGCGTTATCGAGCAGCTCGAAAAACTTGGCCACTGCTGCCTCAGCCTCCGATCGGTTGTAATAAACAGGTGAAACCAGATTCCATAGAACGCTGACCTTGGTGGGATTGTAAAAACGCGACTCAACATTGCGTAAGTCGATCCAACCGGTTCGCACACCGTAAGCGCGATCGAAGTATGCGTTGAGCCGTAACAGTTCGGTATGGTATTGCTCTGAGAACTTTGGCACACCAAAGCGCTGTGCTAGCAGCTCGATAAGGGGCGCAGCATTGGTAATCCCAAATTGACGGGCACAGTAGCGATCGACTTCTGTGCTCAGTAGGACAAGCATTGCTGACGATCGACTGTCGCCGGCGATCGTGTGTTTCTATTCGATCCAATACGACGCCAGAAAACACGTACGCCAAATACGAAATGCCAACTCGTGATCTCGCTTTGCTTCCCATACGTGGCGTGCATACACACGCAGCACGGGCAACAGATCGTTTAAGAACTGCTTATCAGCACCGTACCAACCGTATTCTAACCGTGGAACATCGTGCCAACCCGTTTCGGTCACCTGTTCCACGCGTGCGTACCAATCTTCGAATTCAGCCGACTTAAATAACTTAACCGCCCGACCGAAACGGTTCATGCTCGCAAGGTCCCAGGTATCGGCTTCGCTGAGTAATGCATCCCAGCTAAGTCGCTTACCTAACGTGCCCGGTTCAAACGCTTCGGGCATCGCGTCGAACAAGTCGGACGCAACGCCAGACGAAACCATGCCGCTTTGTGCGGGAATGCTGCGCGCGATAGCCTGCTCCCAATATTTGTCGCGCGGTTTGGGTTCGTCGGTTAGGCACAACCAAGCGTAGCCGGCAAAACCAGCGGCAATCAATACGCAAAACGCAAGCGGCACCGCCACGCGCAGCAGGCGTCGGGTTATGGAATCCTGAACCACTGCTGGATTTGCGTCATTCACTGCCCCATCCTTCCCTTCGAAGGTAATTCGCCGATTGGCGATACGCTGATGCTACCACAAATGCTCGGCCGACCCGTGAGATCGTGATTCAGCATAAGCACCCCATCCGTACCGAGCTGACTTAGAAAAGTGACCCGCGACAACGGAAACTTAGACACGCTGTCCACCACCTATCAAAGCCGACAGCACCAACAGACTCAACTGGCCCCCGCGCCCGTCATCCTGCCGCGACAATCTTGTGTTTTCCCCCCATTTCCCTACAGTTGCCCTTAACGGCGGCACTTTTTGCCGCCCCGGGGCGAGCCGTCCAGCGCGGCGGTGGCTTCGGTCGATATCAACCGTAACCCTATGCTGATTCCGGGGATGGCAACACCGATGAGTACCGACATTATTCACGTTCATGGGCGCGAGGTTCTCGATTCGCGCGGAAACCCGACCGTCGAGGCCGTCGTCGTGCTGGAAGACGGCAGCGTCGGCCAGGCGATGGTGCCCAGCGGTGCCAGCACCGGCGAGCACGAAGCCGTCGAACTGCGCGATGGTGATAAAAGTCGCTATCGCGGCAAGGGCGTAACGAAAGCCGTCGACAATGTCTGCGGTGCGATTGCCGAAGCCGTCATCGGGCTCGATGCCACCGATCAGGAAACCATCGATCGCGTGATGATCGACGTCGACGGCACACCCAACAAAGCGAACCTGGGTGCCAACGCGATTTTGGCCGTCTCGATGGCCACCGCGCGGGCCGCCGCCGATGCATCGTCGTTGCCGCTATTCCGCTACCTCGGCGGTTGCCATGCCAATACGCTGCCGGTGCCGATGATGAACATTCTTAATGGCGGTAAGCATGCCGACAGTACCGTGGACTTTCAGGAGTTCATGATTCAGCCCTGGGGCGCCGAAACGTTTAGCGAAGCTTTGCGCTGGGGCACGGAAGTGTTTCACACGCTCAAAACGGTCTTGGCCGAGAAAGGCTATAACACGGCAGTAGGTGATGAGGGTGGTTACGCACCCAGCCTGAAGAGCAATGACGAAGCGTTTGAAGTGATTGCCACCGCCGTCGAAAAAGCGGGCTACAAATTGGGCGAGCAGATGTGGTTCGCGCTCGACCCGGCAACAAGCGAACTCGCTAACGAAGCCGGTGCTGGCGATAAGTATAAGTTTTTCAAGAGCGACCCGTCGCGCGTGATCGGCCCCGATGAGATGGCTGACTACTGGGCGGAGAAATGCAGCCAATGGCCCATTCGCAGTATCGAAGACGGCCTCGCCGAAAACGATTGGGACGGCTGGAAGAAACTGACGGATAAGATCGGTGACAAGGTGCAACTCGTCGGTGACGATTTGTTCGTGACCAACACCGAACGTTTGGCTACCGGCATCGAAAAAGGCTGCGGCAACAGCATTCTGATCAAGGTCAACCAAATCGGCACGCTGACAGAAACGTTCGCGGCGATCAACATGGCGATTCGCAACGGTTGGACCGCCGTGATCTCGCACCGCAGCGGCGAGACGGAAGATACCACGATTGCGGATCTATCCGTCGCGACCAATGCGGGCCAGATCAAAACGGGCAGCTTGTGTCGCACCGATCGCGTCGCAAAGTACAACCAGTTGCTGCGCATTGAAGAACACCTCGGCGATCAGGCGGTGTACGGCGGCAGCCGCTGGAATAAGGGATAGGAACGCTTTTCGCGTGCAGGCGTGGATTAATTCCGCCGCGGTAAAGCTTCATTGAAAACGAACGCCTTAGCCCCCGGCCAATGGCCGGGGGCTAAATGCAAACAAACGACGATTCGAACCGTTAGAGATTTGAAACGAATCGATCGATAACGCCCATGAGTAACGTCAACCCACAACCTGCAAACCCACAACCGCCGTCGGCGCCAAAAAGCCCGTTCGAGCATCGGTTGATGTTTGTGTTGTTTGTGTTGCTGGCGCTGGCGTTGTTTTTGCCGACGGTTTTGCTGCCCGAGGTACGCGATTATTGCTTGCTGCTCGAAGAAGAAGCGCGACTGCAAGAACGCGTCGACGGCTTAGAAGCCGAACTCAGTCGCCGCGAATCATTGGTCGAGGCCTTTCGCAACGATGTCGTCATCAACGAACGATTGGCGATGATCGACTTGAACTATCGCAAGCCGGGCGTGGAAGTGTTGCCGCTACCGCCGCTAGCGGGTGATCTGGTGCAAGAAGTAAAAAACGCCTCCGGCACCACGCACGTAAGCGCGCTTAAGATTCCCGCCGATGCACCCGCCCGCGTGCGCGAAGCCGAAGCATGGGCCGAAAGTCACGGTCTAATCGACTTGTTTCTCGATCCTGAACTCAAAGTCGTGTTCCTATTAATGGCGGGCGGCCTGATCGTCGCGGCGTTTGTTTTGTTTGCACCGCGTATCGCCCCCGATCCAAATATTCCCCGTAAGAGCCCGTCGGCACGGACGCCCGCGTTGCTTGCCAACGTCGCCCCTCATCCGTCCGTCAACCCGACCACTGCAGAGGCCGCTCGCCGCGCCGCCTCTGCAGGTCCCGCCGCCTAAACGCGCAGCGCCGCCATGTCCGCCATCACCATTCAAGATGTCAGCAAAAGCTATGCCGGTCAGCAGGTGCTTACCGGCGTTGATCTGGTGCTGCACAAAAGCGAACGCGTCGGCCTTGTCGGTGCCAATGGCAGCGGCAAAACGACGCTCTTTCGTTTAATTCTGGGTCGCACGCCACCCGACAGCGGCACCGTCACGACCACGCGCGGTCTCACGCTGGCGTACCTGCCGCAAGAACCAGACATCGACGAAAACCTGACGCTGATTCAAGCAGCCACCGAGCCGTTCGCCGAACATCAACGCATGGAAGCCGAGTTGGCGGAACTGTCGCAGCAAATCGCCGAAGCCCACGATGGCGACGGCGGCGATGAGCTAATGCAAAAGTACGACCGGCTCATGGCGCGATTCGAAGCCGGCGGCGGTTATCAATATGAAGTGCGCATTCGCGAAGTCTTGGGCGGGCTTGGCTTTTCACCGGCGGATTATGAACAGCCGGTGCGCGTACTATCCGGCGGGCAGAAGTGTCGTGCGTCGCTCGCGCGCATGCTGATGATGGGCGCCGATTACTTGCTGCTCGACGAGCCGACCAATCACTTGGATATCAACGCAACGCGCTGGTTGGAAAAGTATCTCGTCAACTATCCCGGCGGCGTCATGGTAATCTCGCACGATCGCTATCTGCTAGATCGCGTGGTTACCAAGATCGTCGAAGTCGAAAAACATCGCGTATCGGTGTATCCGACGAATTACACGCATTACGTTGAGGCCAAGCGCATCCGTCGCTTGCAAGCCGAACGCGACTACGCCAAACAAGCCGAGTGGATCGCCCATCAGAAGGACTTCATCGAGAAAACCCGCTACCGTAAGGACACGGCCAAACAATCGCGTGCCCGTCAGAAGTTGCTGGCCAACATGGAAGCGCGCGGCGAGATTCTCGACAAACCCGAACACCAAAACGCCGAAATCAAGCTGCAATTTAAACCGTCGGACAAGGCCGGTGATATGGTCTTGCGCATCGAAAACGCGGGCAAGGCATTTGACGATCTCACGCTCTTCGAAGATCTGAACTTTGAGATGACCGTCGGCGAAAAGGTCGGCATCATCGGTCCCAACGGTGTCGGTAAGACCACGCTCTTACGCATGATGTTAAAGCAAACGCCGGTCGATGCTGGCAAGGTGCGACTTTTCGAAAACCTGACCATCGGCTACTACGATCAGGAACATCGCGATCTCAATCCTGATCAATCGATTCTAGAAGCGGTGCGCGAAATTCGACCGGAAGCATCGGAAGGCGATACGCGTTCGTTTCTGGCGTTGTTCTTGTTTCGCGGTGACGACGTATTCAAACGCGTGGGCAATCTGTCGGGCGGCGAGCAATCGCGCGTCTTGCTGGCGCGCTTGGTTTGGACCAACCCGCAGGTATTGGTGCTGGATGAACCCACCAATCATCTCGATATCCGCGCACGCGAAGCGTTGGAAGAAGCGCTGAGCATCTATCCCGGCAGCATCTTGATGGTCAGCCACGACCGATACTTCCTAGATAAGGTCGCGACGCGGCTGTTGGTCTTGCCGGAGCGCACCAAGTACGAAGTGATCGACGGCAACTGGTCGACCTACGACAACAAGGTCAACCAGCGCGAAGAAGCGGCGCGCAATGCCGAAGAAGCTCGCAAGGAAGCCGAACGTAAACAGCGCGAGGCCGTCGAAAAGCAGCAGCGCAAGAGCAAACCCAAGTCGCGATCCAAGTATGCAGCGCAGCGCTTAGCGGATATCGAGGCGGAAGTCATGGCGCTCGAAACGCGGGTGGAAGAAATCGAAGCGGACTTCGCCAATCCGAACGTGCTCAAAGATGCCGAACGCATGCAAGCACTACAAGAAGAGTACGAACAGGTGAAGCTCGATTTGGAAGAGTGGATCGAGAAGTGGGAAGACGCCGTGGACGCCCAGGCCGAGTAGGCCCGCGACAAGTAACGCGCAACGGGTGCCCCACCCCTTAGCGCAGCGAGGGGTGGGGGACAACTGCTGTCGAAGATCAGGTGCGTGAAAATAAAGCCTTGGGTGCCGCATCCTTTGCGCAGCAAAGGTTGGGGAATCGAACAAGCAGGTGCCGCCCCCCCTAGCGCAGCGAGGGGTGAGAAAAAAAAAAGAGAATTGCGTAAGCAGCGAGCCACAATCTTGCGTCCACAGGACGCGGCTCTGATGTGGTCGTTCCTGCGTTCGCGGACCGTCGCACAATATCCGTTGGCGTTGAACCGACCGATCCGTTAGCGTCCCCTCCGTGTTGGAATTGCCCACATTATTCCCGACAGTCGGCCATTACCTGCTGGCGTTGCTCATCCTGATCGGCGGTCAGTTGATCTACGCAACCGTCGGATTCGGCGCGGGCATGTTTGCGATCACACTGCTCGTCTTGCTGCTCGACGACCTGACCGGCGTCGTGATGATGATGCTGCTGTTAACGTGGACGACCGAAGTAATGGTGCTGTCGCGCGAGTGGCGGCACGCGCGCGGCAATATGTTGCTATGGATGGTTCCGCCCATGGCGCTCGGAACCATCGCCGGTACTGCGGTACTGAAAAGCGGCGATGCGGACAAACTCAAGTTACTCCTTGGATTGGTCGTCGCACTTGCCGGTCTTTGGTTTCTCTTTCAAGACTTTAAAAACAAGTCAAACGACGTCGTCGAAGACGCCCTGCCGTCGCGACCGATGAATAAAATACGAGGAATCATTGCACTTCCGGTTTGTTTTTCATCGGGCTTTCTGGGAGCGATGTTCGGCACCGGCGGACCGCCCGTCATCATCTATCTACGGTCGTTTAATCTACCCAAACGCAACTTTCGGTCGACCATACTGGCCTTCTTTATCACGATGAGCGTCTCGCGCGTGTGCGCGGCGTATTTGGGAAAAGGTGACGCACTGCTTACATGGAAGGATTTCCATGCCGCCGCTTGGATGATTCCGGCGTCGATCATCGGCACGATTCTCGGCGCGAAGGTCTACAGTCGCCTGTCGGAACAGGTCTTTGCACGCATTGTTTCCGTGATGATCTTTCTGCTGGGGCTGGTTCTGATCGGCACCAATATATTTCCAAATCCTACCGACCCGCCGCTACCATAAAGGCACTGAGCCGCTGGCCGTCGATGGGGTTGGTCGTTTGCCCGCCTTGCTTTAGCGCCGTGCCCACAATTACGGCGTCTGCCGCTTGCAGCATCTTGCCAGCATTCTCCGATGTTACACCCGACCCTACCCACACGGGTCGACCGGCAATGGCAGCTTTAACCTTCCCGATTTCGTCGAGATCCGCCGACTTACCCGTGGCGCTACCGCTAACGATCAACGCATCGGCACCCGCGCGATAGGCCGTTTCTTCAGCGCAGGCCGCGATATCCAATTGGTGCAACGGTCGGGCATGCTTCACGTGTACATCGGCGGCGATTTGCACGTGCGGGCAAAGCCGCGCGCGCTCGCCCAATACGCGTGCCGCATCGCCTTCGATCATTCCCTGATCGGTGGCGTACACGCCCGACAACACGTTAACGCGTACGAATTCTGCACCAGTCACCGCAGCCAAGGCCAATGCGCCACAGGCATCGTTGCGTAACAAATTGATCCCCAACGGTCGGTCGATCGCGTCTCGAATCGCGTGTGCCACAATGGCAAGCGCCGCGATCGTCGCGCCGGGCGCATTCGTTCCGTGAAACGGGGCATCGCCAAAGTTCTCGACGATCAGCGCATCGAAACCGGCATCACAAAGCTGGCGTGCTTCACTCACTGCCTGCTTGGTGATCTCCTTGATTGACAGACGTGATCTTGCCGATCCCGGTAGCGCCGGCAAATGCACCATGCCGATGAGTTTTATCTTCTCAAGATTGCATGAACTGAAAGTCGTCATGTGGTCTTTCGCACCCCCAGCGCGAATGCGAGTTGAATCCAATACTGTGGAGCAGGTGTCTCGCCTGTATTCAAGGCGAAGCCGATGGACACTTTGCTTTCATCGCCAGCAAACGGCTCTTGATTCTACAACGTATTAGCAAACGCGTGAAAAAGAACCGCGCGCTCCACACCAAGTCGCCAACGATAGCCGAGGGATCGAATCAACACCTCATTGCCATCATAATAAGAGGCGATCAGTTCTTGTTCGCCTGCTGCCGTTTGATCGCCTTGGCACGAAAGTGCTCGCACGGCACGAGGCGGCGTGCCCGCGCTTCGTTGAGTTCCAGCTCGCGCGGCTCGGTTAACAACTTCACATGATCGCAGCGCGGCTCGTGATAGGCGGCGGCACGGAGGCCGGTGACCACTTTCATCTTACCGGCAGGGCCATCGAGTTGTTGCCATATACCGCGGCCCGCACGCCAGGCGTTTTCTTCCAAGCGCGAAAGTTCATCCCAACGAGTGGTCCACCGAGTTCGATCGAGCCAGGCGACACCGGCGAACACCAATTCGCCCGCCAAGTCGCGCCCGCCATCATCAGCCGCCAGGCGCACGCGCCATCTGCCCAAACCATCGCACCCCGCAGGCACGCCGCGATGACTGTCTTGCACCATTCGCATCAACCGCCCCTGCGCTTCGTGTTGGATCGCATCGCGCGCGTCCAGCGCGTGGGGCTGGTTCTCGTTGGGCACGATGACACCATCGAAGCACACGCGCATACCCGATTCGAGTTCGAGCGTACCAGCGGGCATGATCTTTTTGATGCGAACCAGTCGCGGTAAAGCTTGGTCCGGTGCTACATCGACGGGTGGTGGGATCGGATCAGCAACGCGACCATCCTTTTCACGCTGTGGCGCGGGCCGCCTTCCGCCCATCAGCGGGCGCATATTGTTGTCTTCGCCACCATCATCGTTAGCTGCCTTGGCATCGAGTTGCGCGCAACGCCGGCATTGTCGGCGACCGGCACGCTCGGCTTCTTTAGCATCTTTGAAGACCACGCGATTGTCGCCCTGAATGCGACGCGCCGAGCTGCACTTCTGCGGATGGGTGTGGTAGATCTTGCTCTTCTGAGTGCCGATGCATTCTCGCGCGAAGACGTCGGCCCCGCACCACACGACCGTGATAAATAAGATCAGTATCCCCGCACGCCGCCATCGCTTATTGCAAGAAATCATGGTTCCTCCTCCGCACCGATTCGTCACTTGAAATCGCTGGGCGTTAGTGTAGCGGCGGATTAGGTGAAAATGCGAGCGTGCGGAAAGAATTAACGATTAATAAACGGATATTTGTGTAATATGAACACCGATGTCGGAGGCGCACCGATTCAAGCAAATCGCCTCAATCTTTCGCAGCCCGAAAGACGGCGACCACATCTTCAACCGGAACCACAAAAAGCTGGTTGTCGCCCTCAAAATCCACCGGAATTGCCGTCTTGGGGTTGAACAGCACCTTGTCGTATTGGCGAATGGGAAAGTCGGCGTCGTTCTCGACCTGAGCCGAGACCGCCACGATGCGGCCGGTGATCGTCGGAATTTCAATGTTGTCGGGTAGCTGAATACCGCCCTTGGTTTGCTTTTTGTCCGCATCTTTGCGAATCAACACGCGCTTACCGAGCGGTTCAACGACTTCCAACTTCACACGACTTGAGGGCGAACGACCTTCGGGCATAAAACCTCACGGCATCAAACGACGGCGACGGAGAGATACACCCGCATCGCTCCGTCGCGCTTTTGACAAATCAATCATAGCGTGGCCGGCAACCGACCGACAGCGGCGGCCATCGGGCATCCGGCAACGCCCTACTTCTTCATGCGCGTCATCACCGACGTCGATCCTTCAAAGCTGAGCGTCACCCGATCGCCGTCGACGGTGCACCCATAGCTGCGGCGTTCCTTACCCTGGCCCAACATCAACGTACCGTCATTGAGCGACCAAACACCCGACGTCGCCCGCGCCACGCCGTGATATTTGGCACCGGCGGTATAGGTACCGTCTTCGGCAAACGTGACGCTGGCGATTGGGTTCACATCGGCCGTGGTGGAATCGGCCACCCAAGTACCAGCGAGCGGCGAAGCACAACCCAAAGATGTTGCGGCCAACAGCGACAACGCCAAAAGTGATTTTTTCATCCAAGCATCTCCTTATGCAGAGTCAATTCGAACCGATTAGGCCCGCAGCACGCAGCATCGACAACCAATCGATTGCGGCGTGTTAATGAGCATGAAGTGGATTGTGACCGTCAGGATGTGGACGTCAAGAAAAATTCGGAAGCGTTCTCCGGCTTAGTCTGCAGATTTGATCGGCAGCACGGGACGAGTACCAATCCCTTCACCTTCGTCGCGAGCTTCGACAGCATCACCCAGCCGCGCAACGCGTTCGACACTGCTTTGGGCCACTCTCATTTGACTGTCGCGCGCGGCGCTGACGGCATTGCGGGCCAGTGTGCCTGGGAAGAAGAAGAGCACCGGCACCAGCAGACCGCAAACAACCCATACGGCTTGCAACGCCGAGCACGGCGTCGGCGAAAGACGACCCTCACGCGGGGCATCCCAATAGCAACTCGCAATGATCCGCAAATAGTAAGCGGCACCTACTGCAGCATTGATGGCGCCGATAGCAACCAATGCGACGAGCGCCGTGGCATGTTGCGGTTGATCGTTGATGCTCGCAAAGACCGAGCCGAAGATGTACAGCTTTCCGAGAAAGCCGCCGGTAAGCGGGAAGCCCATCAACGCAAGCACGCACAAAGCCAACGCCAACGCAGGCCAACGATGGGTACGACCGGTGCCCGACAAATCTTCCAGCAATTCGGCGGATTGGTAGGCATCATCGCGCCCCGGTTTGCGAAACCACGCCAGCGTGCAAAACGCGCCGAGATTGGCAATACCATAAACGGCCATGTAGAACAAGATTGCCGCAAGGCCGTTGCGTATCGCCGTACCGCCGTCATCTTGACCGGGGCCGATTAACAGGGCCATCAACATATAACCCGAGTGAGCCACACCCGAATACGCCAGCATGCGCTTGACGTTGTATTGCATAAAGGCCAGCGAGTTGCCAACGGTCATGGTGGCAGCGGCCAAAATCCAAAGCCCCCAGAATACCGGGCCGCTTAGATTCCATTGCGTAAGCCCGACAATATGAATCGCGGCGACCATGCCCGCGAACTTTGGCACAAAGCCCAACATGCCAGTAACAGCGGCGGCGGCGCCTTGGTACACATCGGCAACGTAGAAATGAAACGGTGCGGCGGCGAGCTTAAACGCTAAGCCACCCAACGAAAGCAACACGCCGAGCAGGAACATGCCATCGTTTGCGAGGGCTACGCTTCCACCGTCGATGAACCAAGCGGAGATCGAGTCGGCCCCGAACAAGCGCAAGTGCCCGGTGGCTCCATATAAAAAACTGAAGCCATACAGCGTGATCGCGGCGGCAAAGGCGCCGAGGAAGAAGTACTTGGCCGTGGCCTCTTGCGCTTCAATATCGCGCCGCGACAAGCCAATGAGGATGTACGTCGGTACGCTGACCAGCTCAAGCGCCAGAAACAGCAAAATCAGATTGTTGGCCAGCGCGACCAGCATCACACCGGCGAGGCTAAACATCGTAAGCGCGACAAACTCGGCGCGTTCACCCTCTTCGGGCACGTGCCGATTGGCAAACACAATCAGCAGCCCCACGGCCAACACGATCATGCGCACGTAGTTGGCGAAGAAACCGGGGTTCAGCGCATCGACGCTGGCACCGGCCGTTGCCAACAATTCCGGATTGTTATGACGAAGCGAGGTAACGCCGAGCGCGGAGAGTATGACGACCGTCGCGAGGATCGTGGCGCTGCGGCTGAGCGTTTTGGATACGCCGGTCAGCAAGATCGCCGTCGCGCCGCTCAGCAGCACGATCTCGGGCAATAACAGTTCAATCATGGGGGCCAGTGCCAACATCAGCGTGCCTCCTTGTTGGTGTGGGAGGCAGCGGCTGTGGAATAGTCGGTCAACACGACGTGATCAATCGCGGCCCGATTTTCATCTTCGTCGGCAATGGGAATCAAACCCTCACCCCAGCCCCCTCCCTGCGCGGGAGAGGGAACTTCGGCGACCGCAGTTCCGCGAGTCACCAGTCGATCCTCATCAATGTGATTGCCAGCGACCTCGATGCTGGGTGCGACTTCGATGCTGGGTGCCCCATCCTTTGCGCCAGCAAAGGTTGGGGAATCACTCGCGACCGCGCGCCCCGGCGCGGCCTGCCGATCGTCACCAAACTGACTGCGATCGACCTTGGCGACGGTCGCCAGAATCGGCTGCAGTGACGGTTCCATCATGTCCATCACCGGCTTGGGATAGACGCCGAGCCAAATACAGGTGACAGCCAGCGGCACGAGGATGCCAATCTCACGATCGGTAAGGTCTTGCGTAAGACCGGCGGAATCATCGAAGCCGCCTTCGGGTTCTATCAACTTTCCGAACAATACCCGCCGCGCCATAAACAGCATATAAATCGCACCGAGCAGTATGCCCGTCGCGCCAAACGCCGCATACCAGATGCCGTAGGGACCGCCCTGCGTTGCGACGTCATCGGCCTGTTGTGATACAAACGTGCCGAGCAAGACCATGAATTCGGAAACGAAGCCGTTTAGCCCCGGTAGGCCGATACTCGACATGGTGAAGAAGATCAGGAAGAACGCCATGATCGGCATCTTGCGGGCGAGCCCGCCGATCTTGGCCATGTCGCGCGTGTGATAGCGTTCATAAATCATGCCAATGATCAGGAACAACGCGCCGGTGCTCAGACCATGATTAACCATGTAAAGCACCGAGCCCGTCATGCCGCTCATCTTGAGGCAGAACATACCCAGCAAACAGTAGCCCAAGTGAGACACCGACGAGTAAGCAACCAACCGCTTCACATCTTCCTGCACCCAAGCAGCCAGCGCGCCGTAAATGATGCCGGCCAATGCCAAGACACCGACGAACGGTGCCCATTGCATCGCACCGACAGGGAAGAACGGCATGCAAATGACGAGAAAGCCGTAAGTACCCAATTTCAGCAAGACGGCGGCCAGAATGACCGAACCCGCCGTGGGTGCTTCCACGTGTGCCAACGGCAACCAAGTATGGAACGGGAAGAGCGGCACCTTGATGGCAAAGCCCGCGAAGAAGGCAAGGAAGAGCCACCATTGTTCCGTCGATGAGAGCAGGCCTTGCTCGGCCAGTTGGCTCAGCGTGGCAAAGTCAAACGCCATCACGCCGCCGGTGAGTTGGCTCGCCTTCCAGCCGACGTACAACACGCCCGCAAACGTGAGCATGCTGCCGGAGAGCGTGTAGATGAAAAACATGTTGGCGGCTTTGCGCCGTTCATTGCCGCCCCACACGCCGATCAGGAAATACAACGGGATCAGCGTGAATTCGAAGAACACGTAGAACAGCAGCAGGTCGCGCGCACAAAACACGCCCAGCATGGTGCCGAACAGCAGCAGCATCAGCGCATAGTATTCGCGCTCACGCGTTTGAATGCCCGTAAAGCTGGCCAAAATCGCCAGCGGTGTGAGCAAAGCAGTCAGTAACACCAACGGCATACTGATACCGTTGAGGCCGAGCTTGAAACGCAGAATAACCGGCAAGCCCGAGTCGGCAGCGGCATCTAGCGCATAATCTTCGACGAGCACCACACCGTTGTCGGCCAGTTGCGCCCATTGGGCGTCGAATTCACCATACGCGACCAGTGCCAGAATCGCCGTCAGTAGCGCTACGCCCATAGAAACGCGGCGGACCATACTAGGCGACCAACCGGAGAATGCAAAGACCGCCAACCCGCCGAGGAAGGGCAATGCAATCATGATGGAAAGTAGATGGTTCGTCATGTTGATGCGTATGCGTTATGCGAATTTGTTACCCTTGCAAGACAAACCAAAGTAGCGCCACCAGCCCCAGAATCATGCCCAAGGCATAACCCTGCATCGCGCCCTGCTGACCGGTTCGCAAACCGAAGCCGAGCACGCGCGGCAAATTGCCGATGATGAACAGCAGACTGTTGATCCCGTAACGGTCGGAGCCAAAGAAGAAACGACCGAGCTTGCGCAAAGGTTGCACAAAGATCGCATCGTAAATTTCGTCGACGTAATACTTGTTCTTGAAAAGCGGATAAATCGGGCCGGATGCCAACGCAATCGCTCCCGGAATCGTGGGACGTTTGGTATAGAAATACCACGCGTTAATGATGCCGAAAAACGCAATCGCCGACGACCAATACATCAGTGCGTGACCTTCGTGTGCGATCGGCGCAACCGCAATTATGTCCTTTGCGTTTTTGAATATAGGTTGCAAAAAGTGATGGAATGTGCCGTGTGGTTCGAGAAAGCCAAGGAAGCCACCGCTCTTGAAATGGACGCCGACGTATCCGGCGAAGACCGCACCAACGGCGAGAATCATGAGCGGCATCGTCATCCAGCGGCCTGATTCGTGGGCGTGTTCGACACCGGCAGGCAGCATCTTCGGCCCCCAGAACGCCATCGCCACCATGCGGAAGGTGTAGAACGCCGTCAGCAGCGCGGTGATCAAACCGATCCAACCGAGCAGCGGCATGTTGCCCGCCAAGGCGGCATGGATAATTTCGTCTTTGCTCCAAAACGCCGAGAGCAGCGGTACACCGGCCAACGCCAGCGAAGAAATCAAAAACGTGCGATAGGTGATCGGCAAGTCTTTCTTGAGTCCACCAAACTTGGTGACGTCGATCACGCCGTCCATCGCGTGCATCACGCTACCCGCACCGAGGAACAAACATGCCTTAAAGAACGCGTGCGTGTACAAGTGGAACACAGCAGAATCGAACGCACCGACGCCCAACGCCAAGAACATGTAACCCAACTGGCTAAGCGTGGAATACGCGAGGATGCGTTTCATGTCGTATTGCGTCAGCGCGATCGTCGCCGCGAACAACGCCGTCGCCGCGCCGATACTACCGACGAACCACATCGCCACCGGCGAAGCGGCGAAGATCACGCTGCAGCGCGCGACCAGATACACACCCGCCGTAACCATCGTAGCAGCGTGAATCAGAGCGCTCACCGGCGTGGGGCCTTCCATCGCATCGGGCAACCACACGTGCAGCGGCAACTGGGCGCTCTTGCCCATCGCACCGCAGAACAGCAGCAAGGCGATCCACGTGATGCGATCCTGCACCTGCAGAACCAACGCGCTGGCCGCTGTCATATCGGGCACGAGTTCGGTACCGAGCAAGCCCTGAAGTTGCGGTACGATTGAGGCGTAATTGTCACCGTTATAGCGCATAGCCAGACTGACCGAATCGAACACCGTTTGATAATCGAGCGTGCCGAAGGTGAGATAGATCAGCCAAATGCCCAACGCAAAACCAAAGTCGCCCACACGATTGACGATAAACGCCTTGCGCGCCGCCTTGGCCGCCTCGGGCTTTTGATAATAGAAGCCGATCAGCAGAAAACTGGACAGGCCGACCAATTCCCAACCGACAAACAGCACCAAAAAGTTGCCGGCCAACACCAGCACCGTCATGGAAAAGAGGAACAGACCCAAAAACGCGAAGAAGCGTTCGTATCCGCGCTCCGGGTGACCGTGATGATCGCGCATGTAGCCGACCGAGTAGCACACGATCAAGAAGCCAATCGGCACGACGACGAGCAACATCACGCTCGTAAGTTGATCGACGCGGAAGCTCACATCGAGCCAGGAGCCCGAGCCCATGTTCATCCACTGGTAGATCGTGAATGATTCGCTGAGTTTTGAGGCATGGTCGGACGTATGGGCAAGCTCGATGCCCTCAGTTGCCGCAACCGCATCCACGTTATGCGCACGGTCGGCTTCACCGACGACCGTCGAAACGACGCTGAGCACCGCGACCAATGCGAGCGCCACGCCGCCGATCACCAGCCAATGGGAGCGATCTTTCAGCCAGCGCAAGCCAATGGCACCGACCAGCAGCGAACCGATCAGCGGCAGCAAGGGAATCCAGATGGCAGTGGACCGCAAGGTCTCCATGTATCGATCTCGTGTCTACTTCTGGCACCGGTTTGAAACCGGTGCTTATCTTTGTAGGGTCCGCACTGCGGACCATCTCGTGATTCGCAGCGCAACTTCAATGCGTCGCGAGAACTTCGTGGCGCGTTGCGCCATCCGACACGAACCGCTTCCTCACGGGCGCGGCTCTGAAATCTCACCGGTTAAAAACCGGTGCCACAGCGCAACTCGTAGGGTCCGCACTGCGGACCATCATGCCGATCGCGTCGCTTGCTTGTTGTGTCGCGCTAACGCCTAAACGCCGCGCGCCGTCTGACGCTAACCGCTTCCTTACGGGCGCGGCTCTGAAAACGCGCGGCTCCGATCGGACCGGCTACCCACGCATGGTGCGCCAACCATCGGCATCGAGCGTTCCGCGACGGCGGTACAACATCACCACGATGGCGAGCCCGAGGCCCGCCTCCACGGCGGCAATCACCAATACAAAAATGCCCAGCGCCTGACCGTTCAGATCGCCGCGCAACAGGCCCATACCAACCAAATTGGTCAGCACGCCTTGGAACATAATCTCGGTACTAAGGAACATGACGATCATGTTGCGGCGCGTAAGAAAGCCGATGACGCCGATGCCAAAGAGCAACGCGCCGACGATCATCAACACTTGTGGGGCAGCCATTTCCATAATGCTTACGCCGCAACGATTAGTACGGCTTGGCCTCCCTACCGGCGGCACCCAACGGTCGCCGCGGCGTCATCTCGTCCGCTTGCGGAATCTGTTTGCGTGCCACCGCAATCGCGCCGATCATCGCCACCATCAGCAAGATCGCGGCCAATTCGACACTGATGGCGTACTTCGTCATCAAAATGCGACCCAACGCGACGGTATTGTCACCGCCCTCCACCGCGACTTTCTCGACGGCGCTCCAATCGCGTTCGACGATCACGGCACCGACCGTGGCAGCCAGTAGCGAACCGGCAGCGACGGCCCAAAACGGCTCGCGCGCCTCGCGGTCGTAATCGAAGCCTTGAGTGAATGCATCGGAATGCAGCGTAGATTGCTGCGAAAGCATCAACACGAAGACGTACGTCACGAGAATCGCCCCGGCGTAAACCATCGCCAGCGCAAACCCGAGAAACTCGGCACCACACAATACGAGGATCGCCGTAGTGGCGAGGATGACCATGATGAAATAGAGCGCCGAATAAACCGGCTGCGGGTGCGTCACCATGCGCAACGCGCCGCCGATCGAAAGCAACGACAGCACAATCAGCGGCATCTTGCCGCCAACACTGCCAAGCATTGCGTCGAACATGAAATACGACACGCCCGCGGCGAGCGCCATGCAGATAAACAACAGACCGTTACGCTGCGGCTTATCCCCGCGCGGCAAGCCCGCAAACAGCGCGACGGCACCGAGGGCCGTTACTGCATACACGATGTAAACCAAATTCTCGATCACGTTCTTCCACTCACCGCGGCATGCGGCGACTTCTTGGTTGGGCCCACATCGCGAACCCACTTGTAGGGTCCGCTGTGCGGACCATTTTGCGAATCGCGTCGCCAACTTGATGCGTCGCGTAACTTTCTTAACGCATCGGTGCATCCGACGCTGGCCGCTTCCTTACGGGCGCGGCTCGGATTCTGCACCGGCTATTAGCCGGTGCCACAGCCAACACTCACACCGGTTACAAACCCGTGCTACAGCGCTGCATCAATACCCCGTAATCCGCGGGTTCTTGCGCGGCTTATCATCCTTCGTGCGGTCAAAGACCATCAACAACTTCTCTTTATCGAAGATCATCTCCTGCCGCGACTGGCCCACGAGATGAAACTCGGGCGTGAGCTCGATCGCATCGACCGGGCAAGCCTCTTCGCACATGCCGCAATAGATACAACGCAGTTCATCGATGTCGAACTTCACCGGATACTTTTCGCGATCTTCCCACGGTGATTCGGCACCTTCAATATGAATACAGTGCGCGGGGCAGGCCGTTTCGCACATGAAGCACGCCACACAGGCCACGCGCCCCTGATCGTCGCGATTCAAGCGATGCACGCCGCGATAAATCTCTTTGCGCAGCTCGCGTTTCTTTTCGGGATATTGCACCACGTTCTTGCTGCGTTTGGCCACGTTGAACATGTGACGCAGCGTGGTGCCCATGCCGCCCAACACTTGCGGCAGGTAAGATCGTTCGAACAGCGTTAACTCGGGCTGATCGACGACGACGATATCGGTTTGTTTCCAATCAGAGCCCGGCATGTTGTAACCCGGCATTGGCACCGAGCCCTCCACGATCGCGTTCGATCATCGAGCGTTGCCGCCCCGTGATCGGACTACCCGCACTCACCAAGACTGACGCGACCACCATTACGGCGAAGATGACCACGTTGCCGACCAAGGCCACCCATTGCGACCAACCGAACTGGATGATTAACACCTGCAACGCCAAGAGCAACATGCCCGCCGGCACCAAGGCCTTCCAGGCCACGCGCATCAGTTGATCGAAGCGGAAACGCGGCAGCGTCCAACGAACGACCATATACAAGGCGATGAAAAGCACGACTTTAAGCGCCAACACGTGGATGCGAAGAACCATCCAGTACCACTCGGTTCCGGTATTGATCGATTCCGCGCCGGGCAGAAAATTCGGCACCAAGAAACCACCGAAGAACAAACACGCCATAAACGCACTGCTGGTGATCATGTGGGCGTATTCGCCAAGGAAGAACATCGCCCACTTCATCCCGCTGTATTCGGTATGAAAGCCGCCGATCAGTTCTTGTTCGGCTTCGGCCAAATCAAACGGCGCGCGATTGGCCTCGGCCAACGCCGCGATAAACAGCATCAGCGCGACCACCGGGTGATACACAAACAACCACCAGCCGCCTGTCTGCGCCGCCACTACACCTTCGAGCCGCATCGCGTCGGTCGCTTCCGGTCCGGGCAACAAATACCCTGCCGTTAAAACACCGATGATGACCGTTAAACCCAGCGGCACTTCGTAAGACAGCATCTGCGCCGCGGCACGCATGGCGCCGTAGAACGCAAATTTGTTATTGCTCGACCAGCCGCCCAACACCACGCCGTACACACCCATCGAACCGACGGCAAGAATGTAGATCACACCGATGTGAATACTTGCGACTTGGGCAACCAACGGTTCGGCATCTGCCGCCATCCACGGCCACCGAAATTCACCGCCCCACGGAATCACCGCAAAAGCGATCAATGCCACCACCATCGCCATGAACGGCGCGAACACGAACAAGGCCCGATCCACATGACGCGGGATGATGTCTTCTTTCAAGAACAGCTTGACGCCATCAGCCAACGGTTGCAGCAGGCCGACCGGCCCTACGCGATTGGGACCGAAGCGATCCTGAATCCACGCGGAAATTTTGCGTTCGAGCAAGATGAAATAGGCGACCGCCGTTTGAATGCCGCCCAACACAGCGACAGCAAGAAACAAGCTGAAATAAAACTGATCGCTGAGAAGCATTTTGATATCTTCCCAAAACGTCAGCAGCATCCCCAGCGCAACCATGCCCCCCACATTCAACGCGATAAACGCTGAGAAGATCGGGTGCTTCATGATGAAACGGAGCAAAGCCACGGTTTACGTCTCTTCCGATTTCGGGGTCAGTGTTGATGCGCCGGCGGTTGCGGCGGCACATGCACATCGGCGAACTCTTTAATCGACTCGGCCATCTTATCGCGGACGCGTGCCGCGTTGTAAAGGCCGGTTTCGTCGGACAAGGCAAACAAATACTGACCGTCGCGCTGACAACCTTCCAACGGCACGACTGCCGCCTCAAACGGTTGAATCTTGCCTTGCTGATTCATGAAGCTGCCCGCCCGCTCAGTCCACGGACACGCAGGCACCACGACATCGGCGGCGTCGGTCAACTTATTCGGGAATAGATCATGGGCGATCAACACGCCCGCGTCGGCAATCTTGCCGGCGGCTGACGCCAACTCTTTCGGAACCCACTCTTTATTCGGGTAGCCACCACTGACCCAAACGCCCGCAAACTCCTTCTTAGCCGCCGCTGCGACGAAGTCTTCAAACTTGGCTTGCTTGCCGCCCAGCGACTTCAAAATCAACTCGATACCGCGCCGGTTGGGGCACTTCTCAGCCATAATCGTGAACTTGGGCGGGTGGCCATTGGTCGCGCCGACAGGGAAGTTCTTGTCTTCACCCTCATACGGCACCGGCCCCAGCACCAACGTCGCGTCGCTATCGATGCTACGCACAAAACTGGCCAGCAACCACGCTTCTTCGCAGGCCATAAACGGCGAGAGCACGCACGCTAGCGAACCATCGCCTTTTTCGCGTACGACCTTCTCAAACCGCAGTCGCACGATTTCGTCAAACGCCGACCAATCGGGATGCTGGGAATCGGCACCGCGGCGGACCGTCAACTTATTCAGGCGGTCGCTATCCTGCGCATACTTCCAGCCGAAGCGCCCCTCATCGCAAATCCACCAGTCGTTCACACCGGGGTTAAAGCGCGGTTTGAGCCGCCAAACTTCGCCCTTGTTATGGTCCACGCGAATCGCACAGCCGGTCGAACAACCGGGACAAATGCTGTCGGCCCCTTTCAGGAACCACACGCGCTGATCCATCAAGAAGTCTTTATCGAGCAGCGAACCCACCGGGCAGATGTCGACCACGTTGCCCTGCAACTCGTTTTCGAGCGGCACGCCGGGGAAGATGTCGATCTCGGCACGGCTGCCGCGATTGACGATGCCCAATTCGCCGGTGCCAGCGACTTCTTCGCAGAACCGCACACAACGCGAGCACATCACGCAGCGATCTTGATAGAGCAACGTCTTGCTGCCGATGTCTTTCTTCGGATTGACATTCTTCGGCTCGACCATGCGGCTGGTCGCTTCGCCGAATTCGAGGCTGTAATCCTGCAAATAACACTCGCCCGCCTGATCGCAGACCGGGCAATCGAGCGGGTGGTTCAGCAGGAAGTATTCCATGCATTCTTTTTGGTTTTCGGCAACTTTTTCGGAGGCGAAGCGCACTTCCATGCCGTCGCGCACCGGCGTCTGGCAACTCGGAAACAGCTTCGGTGCCCAGCCCATCTCTTTGGTTTGCGGATGGGGCATCTTCATTTCCATCAGACACAATCGACACGACGCCACCACCGACAGGCCGGGGTGATAGCAGTAGTGAGGAATATCCCACCCCGCGTCGAGCGCCGCCTGCAACACCGGAACTTTGTCCCGGCATTCGATCTCTTTACCGTCGATGATGATCTTGGGCATGTGTGCCGTTACCTAATACGACTGTGTGCCACTGGTCAGCTTGTCAGCCAGCGTTTCCGTTTCTCGGGTGACATTGGCGACCTTGCCGTCAGCATTTCCGTTATTCGTGTGCCACTGGTCAACTTGCTATTCTCTGTCGGGCGCCACTGGCCAGCTTGCTATTCTCTGTCGGGTGCCACTGGTCAGCTTGCTGCCAGTGTTCCCGCCAGCGATGTTGCAACCACAGCCACCGGGCAACCACAGCCACCCCGCTTCGTGCACTTCGTGAAATTTATCACGAACCTTGCAGGCATGATAGGGGATTTTCGACGGAATGACAGCCCCGAAAATCTCCGTTAAATCGACCATCGATTGGATCAAACACCAGTCGTCAGGAAAGGCAACCTCAGCCCTCTGTTAGGAAAACTTCGTGAAGCACATCTTCCAATCGGGTACACTCAACGCGTCCGAGATACCCGATCCTAGAGGAAGTCATCATGCTCAAATGGAAAAATCTACCGCTGTGGCTAGCGCTGGCCTGCCTGCTAGCAATCCCAAAACCCGCACCGGCACAAGACTGCAACGCCAACGGCATCCCCGATGCGCAGGACATCGACCCGACCGATCCGGATGGCAATGGCATGGTCAGCCCCGATTGCAATGGTGATTTGCGCCCGGACGAGTGCGAGTTTCCGCAGTTCCTCGGCGATCTCTTTGCGTCTGACGGGCAGGCCGGTGATCGCTTTGGCTCGGCTATTGCGGCGTCAGGCACGGCGGTGCTCATCGGCGCGCCGAATGCGGACATCGTCGGCCCCTCGTCTACTGTTTCCGATGCCGGCGCCTGTTACGTATTTCGACAGGGCCTGGGCGGCTGGGTCGAAGAACAAAAACTGGTCGCATCGACGCCGATCGCTTCGTCAAACTTCGGCTACAAAGTCGCGCTCGACGGAAACGTCGCGGTTGTCGCGGCGGATATTTATAACCCTGGAATTGGCATTGGCGTTGCGTACGTATTTCGATTCGATGGTAGCGCATGGATCGAAGAAACGATCCTGATGCCGACGGATGTGATCATGGGTGACAACGCCTCAGTGGCCGTGTCGGGTGATGCAGTATTTTTATGTTCGCCCCGCCCAGTCTTTTCGAGCGGACAAACCGGCTACGCAGTGGCGTTCCGATATGACGGTACGAGTTGGAACCAAGAACAAGTAATCGCCGCCCCGCCGAATTGGTCATATAGTCGCTCGATCGGCCGCTCTGTCGCGCTTGATGGCGACACGGTCATTATTGGAGCTGAGGGCGATTTACAGTATGCGTTTGAAGTGCCCGAAGGCTTCGCGCGTGTCTATGGGTATAACGGGACCGAGTGGGCTTTTGTTAGGACCCTCACGCCAAACCCGCCCGAGTTTTCCTTTGGTCGTGATGTTGCCTTGGCCGGCGACACGATTTTGATCGCCGGTGGGCCATTTAATATCAACGAACTCACCGCGGGTTACACATTCTTTCGAGATAACGGCGTTTCCTGGTCTCGGCAGGACGATGCCCCCAGCTTGTTTCCGCTGGGATCTCGGTCGGCTGTCGCGCTCAACCAAATGTATGCCGTCGTCAACCGCACAACCCTTGAGTACTCGGGCAATCTTCAGATCGGCGTACAAATATTCGAAAAAGGGCCAGACGGATTTGCTTATTCGCACTTCATCGATACGGTTGGAGCAGGCCCCTTCGCACTTGCGGATCACACCCTGTTTTCAGGCCATTCGTTCGATGAGATCAACGGTTCAAATGCGGGAAGCGTCGCATTGTTCGATCTCAGGGCCGCCAATGATTGCAACGCCAACACCATCCCCGATGCCTGCGAACTAGAGGGTAACGACTGCGACGGCAACGGTGTGCCCGACGATTGTCAGTTTGACTGCAACAACAACGGTGTGATCGACGATTGCGAGGCGTTCACCGATTGCAATGACAACCTCTTGCCGGATGAATGTGAACTCGTCGATAACGACTGCAACGCCAATGGCATACCCGATGACTGCTAGACCGACTGTAACCACAACGACGTACCCGATGACTGCGAGAACTTCCCCGACTGCAACGACGACGGTATTCCCGATAGCTGCCAGTTGGGTGCCGATTGTAACAACAACGGCGTGCCCGATGCTTGCGAACAACTCGAATGGCAGTTCATTCACAATGTCAACGAACCCACGCCCGGCATCTGGAGAGACGAAGCCTTTAACTCGCCCGATGACGATCTGCGGGTTGCCATAGTTGACTACAATGACCTTCTCATCGGAAACCCCGATGAGAACGATGGTGTTGGTGCGGTTTATTACGACTGCGAATACTACAACGACCAAACACCGCCGGAGCGGTTTGACAACTATTTTTCCGGCTCGCGATTCGGATCCGCGATCGTTGACTCCGGATACTCGTACACAATGGTTGGATACGCCGGCGCGTCCCCCGGAGCAGGGGCCTTCACGCCCTTCATGGATTGCTACGATCCATTCAACATCTTCGACTTTACCCCGATTTTGAATCCGTCGCCTTTGCCGATCTCTCCCGATGCCGAACTCGGCGCATCGGTTGCGTCGGACCGCTACGATTCACCCATGGCCGGCGCACCGGGCCACGATATCAACGGGGCCGAGTCGGGCGCGGTGTATGTCTTCGAGGATTTCAATGACAATCCATTGCAACCCTACAGCTTTGAATGGATCGGCGATTACATCATCACCCCGGCCGACGGCAGCGCGGGTCAACGCTTTGGGCAGCATATCGATATCACCGGCGACATGATGGCCGTTAGCGCGCCCGGCAATGTATCACCGATGGGCAACCTCGGAGCCGTTTATATCTTCCGTAAGATCGACGGAATATGGACGGAAGAAGCGAAGCTGACGCCCGATGACACGAGCAGCGTGGAGCGATTCGGTCCCTACGTCTCAATCGAACGCGATCATTTGATCGTGGGAACGCCACAAGGTACGTATGTTATTTCTTCTGAAAATCCCACCGGCCCCGTTGCGTTCCGACGCGTGAATAACGTTTGGGTGGAAGTAGCGGTATTGACTCCACCACCGCCACCACAAATGGTGGACATTCGCTACAGTTTGGATTACGGCTTCGCGCCAAAGTTGTCGAACGGAATGGTTGCGTTTAGCTGCGTCAGATCGATCGAGCAGGTGATTGGCTCTCTCCCGCAATCTGTCGGAGGCTATGTCGTTATCTTTCGATGGACTGCCAATGGTTGGATTCGCGATGCGGTCTTGTCGGGAACTGAATACGGCATGCCAATTCAGTTAGGTAACTTTGTCGACCTCAATCGCCACACGCTGGCGGTCGCAGGAACTTCAGGCCCTTCGAACAACTTTATCACGATTCTGCGTCGCTGCGGCATTCCGGATGTCTTGGGCGATATCGATAGCGATGGTGATATCGACACCAACGATGCCGCCGCGCTGGCCGCCGTATTGGTCGGCACACCGCAAAACGCCGGCCACATCGACCGCAGCGACCTCAACGAAGACGGCTCCGCCGACGGTCGTGACATCTCGGTGTTTGTGAATTTGATACTTCAATGATGAATGGTGCGGCACGCGCCCAAGCGCACTGCGGAAAGCTGCATCATTGGTCGCCTTACGAGCGCGTGCAGACCATGAGGCGCGCCGGGGGCCCCGGGTTGAAACTCCAACTTGGCGTCTCGATTGATTCAAATCGCAGAGATGTCTGAGGCGGGGAAGTTCAGAACCTCACGTCGGAGTACCGACATGGGCCACCCTCGCCAGTTAGAGTCTAATGCATGGATGGATAAGCCCATATATTTATTGCGTTGGCCACCCAGTATTGATACCCTATTGGATAGACGAGGGTTGCTCGATGACGAGCCCGCAAAGTGGGATCGTGTGATGCGGAGAGCACAAAAGAAATTACATATGCAGAAAACGGATGTGCTGATAGTGCGATTTATTTCCAAATTGCGATTATACGAAATATTAACATTAATTTTTTTGAATTTGGTGAACTACCGAATTTGGCGAATTCAATGTAAATCGTTGTTTACTCTCGTGATGATTGCTGCATCACATGAGGTCTTCGGTCAGGATTGTAATTCGAACGGAATCGATGACGCGTGTGAGCTAAGTTGCGGTTCCACGGGCGGATTGTGTGATGTGCCCGGTTGCGGAACAAAAACCGATTGCAATCTAAATGGCATTCCCGATGACTGCGACATAATTTTTGGGGGTTTTGCCGATTGCAATCTAAATGGTATCCCGGATGAATGTGACCTTATGGCTACTACGTTGCAGCGGGTAACCGCAAGCGATCCGCAACCGTTGGCGAGTTTTGGCAATAGCCTGGCGATTCAGGGTGATATTGCGGTCATCGGGGCAGAGCAGGATGAAGCGATGATCGAAGGTGGATCAAATGTTGGGGCGGTTTACGTGTTTAGACGAGACGCACTCGTTTGGCAGCAAGTCACCAAGTTGATTGCGCTGGACGGACAGCCGGGTGCGTATTTCGGAAACTCGGTGGCGATCGATGGCGATACGATCGTCATCGGAGCACGACGTGACGGTAGTGCCGGCTTAAATAGCGGGTCAGTCTATGTCTTTCGAGAGCTTGAAGGCGCTTGGGTTCAGGAAGCAAAACTCACGGCCAGCGACGCGGCCAGCGGTGATCGATTTGGCGTTAGCGTAGCGATTGAAGGAAACACCGTGGTTGTGGGCGCTAACTATAAGTGGGTACCCGGGCAGGGTGCTCGGGTGGGGTGCGCCTACATATTTGAGCGCAGTGAGGACGTATGGCAAGAAGTAGCAAAACTAACTGCGGACGATCCGCAAACCGATGATTATTTTGGCAGTTTGGTGGCCATATCAGACGGGATTGTTGCGATAGGCACACCATACGACGACGACGAATTCGGCAATAACGTCGGAAGTATCTCCTTTTTCGAAATGCAACAAGGTGTTTGGGCACAGACCGAGAAGTTCTTGAACAATGACGACCCGGCCGCGGGAATCATCGGTAATCTCTTTATCCTTCTGGGAGATTGGTTAGTCATAGGGAAGCCGGACGATGACGAAGCCGGAAACAATGCCGGTGCAATACTGGTATATGAGCGCATTGATTCAGTCTGGGAATTGTCCTCCAAGATATTTCCCGACGACCCCGTTTCACAGCATCGATTCGGCTTCTCGGTCGCCTTTTACGATGACGTATTGGTCGCGGGAACTTATTTCGGCTCGAAAGCGAGCGAAATCGATACGGCATACCTCTTTCGGAAGTTCGGCGATACCTGGGAACAAATTGTAAAGTTGACCGATGGTGATGACGCAGGCGGAGATAATTTTGGTACAACGGTGGCTGTTGATGGCGAAACGGCAATCATAGGTGCGCGTACCGATAATCTAATAGAATCGAGCGGTACCGGTGCGGCATATTTTGTGACATTGCCGCAGTCAAACGACTGCAATGGAAATACCGTTTTGGATCAATGTGAATCTGATGCCGACGGAGATGGCACTATCGATGCATGTGACAATTGTCCAAATCAGCTCACCGGTGATGTAAATGGTGACAGTCTAGTAGATATCAGTGACATTGCGGGTTTTGCCGCCATCTCACTCAACTCTACAGTTGCAACAGAGGACGAGCTGTGTGCCGCCGACATTAATGAAGACGGACTTGTGGATGGGAGAGATATTCAGAGTTTGGTAAACAATTTATTGCTACCATAAAATTCGAAATCACCACAAATTTCATTTTTGGATTGGCAAGTTTGTCCGCACCGGCGGCGGTTGGCGAGAGGCATGCTTGCCCTTCAAGGCAAGCATGTGATGCGTGCGATGACGGCGGGTGGCACTGGCCTCTCTGTCAAACAAACTCATGTCAAAATCGGGTGCCACTGGTCGGCTTGCCCGCCAGTGCACCGGGCGCAGAGCCAACCTAACCCTACTGCGGGACGGTGGGCCGTATCGGTGCGTCAGAAGCCTTGCCCGCATACACGTGCCAACTCGACCATTTCCAATCCGACGGCCGGATGCCCCGGGTTGGTACGCCAACCTGGGGTCTCGATTGATTCGAAACGCAAGCACATCTGAGGCGGGAAGAATCCGTAACCCAATGCCGGACTACCGACACGGGAACCCCAGCCAACCGACTATACTTTCGATACAGTTCTGGCTCACTATTCGTCAACCGTATCGATGAGAGGAAAGATTGATGAACGATCCGTGGGACTTGCTTTCATCGGATCTGCATTGCATCGCGAAACAGAAATACAACGTTGCCGTTCTGCCGATCGGCGCCACCGAAGCACATAACTGTCATCTTCCCGAAGGACAGGATGTGCTGCTCGCCACGCACGTTGCCCGACGGTGCAGCCAAATGGCCTGGGACAAGTCTCAGTCGGTCGTGTGCCTGCCGACGTTGCCCTACGGCGTGGACTGCAATCTGATGTCCTTTCCGTTGGCGATTCATGTGTCCCAAGTCACACTCGACGCGATCGTTCGGGATATCGTCCTGTCGCTGCGCCACCATGGAATTCAAAAGGTGGTGCTACTTAACGGACATGGCGGCAACGATTTCGTCCCCTTTGCGCGCCAAATGCAGGCCGACAGCGACAGTCATATATTTCTATGCAATTGGTGGAAGGTCGGACACGATCGATACGCCGAGTTCTTCGAACAGCCCGACGATCATGCCGGTGAACTTGAGACATCGGTCGCATTGGCCGTTTGCCCCGATCTGGTGGACATGGCAGTGGCAAAAGATGGACAGGTAAGGCCGTTTCGATTCGAGGCACTGCGCCAAGGTTGGATCACCACCAGCCGAGAGTTCTCGCGGTTGAACGATCACTGCGCCGTGGGCGACCCCCGACATGCCACAGCCGAGAAGGGGCAAGCCTATCTGGACCTCGTCTGCGACCGGATTAGTACATTCCTGGTTGAGTTGGCGAAGGCGCCCATCGACGAACACTTTCCGCATGTGGCTGAATCGACTGAATAGGCGGGGCGCATCGAAGTTAGTACGCCGGGTGCCGGGTGCCCCGGGTTGGTATTCCAATCTGGGGTATCGATTGATACGAAGCGCTAAGACATCGACAACCTTATCAATTGGCTTCCTCGCGTCGGAGTACCGCATGGGCCACCCATCCAACTTGCACATTTGTACTCGTGAAGGTATTAAAGTAGGTGAGTCATTGATCAATTTGCTAGGACTATTCGACGAGTGTAAGGAATGCATTGAGGTCAGGTCTAAGATATTTGAGCATAGTGATTGGCCACGCAGCATCGATGTTCGGTAATTTGATTCGGGTAGCACTTCACGAAACTTTGACACCGACTATATCCATTAGTAGATGTGGCAGGGGAGAATTCTAATATGGCTAAATGGGTAGTGACCAACCTATTTAAAAAGGATGGCAATCAACCTCGGAATGTTGACCTTCGCATTCACGGCCCGGCATCCGGTGAAACTGGCGACTCTTTCGCACTTGAATATTGCAACCTAAAACAACCAACAACTTGGCATGCTATTAGCGAGCATAGGTCATTATCTGAAGCTCAATTAGCAGCGGACAGATTCGTAGGGCACGAGATCGAACATACCGACTGGGAAAGGCGGTGATTTTCTCGTTACCGACGATTGACACTGTCGAAGGAATAAACATCATCGAAGCTCAACGAATTTGGCGGGCGGCATGCTTGCCCTTGAAGGCAAGCATGTGATGCGTGCGGCGACGTCAGATCTTTACGCGACGCCAAGATGCCATCTCCTGCTTCCACATGCTCACCTTGAAGGGTGAGCATGGCACTCCGGCGCGTCGCGCGGTTCATTGCCAACAGCGGGGGATCGTAAGGGGGCAGCAGCCCCCTTGCATTCGATGCGCTGCGATAACAAACACGACCGGTTTGATAAACATTGGGTGGCAAGACCATGGGGCCACAGGCCCCGGCTCTGCCTGTCGGCTCACGCCTCACGACGCAATAATCACGACACAAGACGCACTACTCAAGACTCAAGCCCCAAGTCGCAAGTCGCCGCGTTGCACGCGGCAGCCGTAGCGTTGGCGGTCTCCGTGTCGTGCTTCAATTCCTACCCAACCGACGGATAGACGTAGCTCGAATCCGTGCCCAACGGTAAGCCCAGCGTCCAGAACAACACCAGCAGGCCCGACCATAAAATCAGGAAGATGATGCTGTAGGGCAACATCAGCGAGACCAGCGTGCCGATGCCGGTGGACTTAACGTAGCGTTGGCAGAACACGACGACCAACGGGAAGTAGGGCATCAGTGGCGTGATGATGTTCGTGGACGAATCGCCGACGCGATAGGCCGCCTGCGTGAGGTCGGGCGAGATGCCCAGATCCATCAACATCGGCACAAACACGGCGGAGATCAGCGCCCACTTCGCCGACGACGAACCGACGAGCAGATTGACGAAGCCGACCAGAATAACAATCCCGAAGATCGTCATGCCACCCGACAAACCCAATGCCTTGAGGTAACCGGCCCCTTTGATCGCTAGCAAAAGCCCGATGTTGGTCTGGCTGAACATCCAGATAAACAGCGAACAGAAGAAGGCCAGCACAATGTAGTAGGCCATGGTTTCCATCGCCTTGGACATGCCCTGCACGATGTCTTTGTGCGACTTGACCGTGCCCGCGACGTAGCCGTGCACCATGGCAGGAACGATGGCGAACAGAAAGATGAGCGGCACGATGGACTGCATCAGCGGCGCGCGAAAGTTGAGCAGGCTACCTTCGTAGCGCAGGGCCGAATCCTCGCCCCACCCCCACCAGACCATAATGCCCGCGCCGATCAATGCGCTGACGATCGCGGCGATCATGCCGCGCACTTCCTGGGGTGTGACCGCATCGAACGTCGGCATTTGTTCCGGATCGCCGTCGATCTCGGTCGATGCGACACGCGGTTCGATGATGCGGTCGGTGATGAACCAACCAACAAGAACGACCAGCATGGTAGATGCGGCCGTGAAAACGTTGTTGTTGACGATGCTGACTTGCACGTCGGGGTCGTAAAGCTGCGCCGCGGACAGCGTAAACCCTTGGAGCAACGGGTCGAGGCCGCTGGGAATCCAGAAGTTACACGCGAACCCGCCGGAGACGCCCGCGAACGCCGCCGCAATGCCCGCAAGTGGATGTCGCCCCGCCGCGTAAAAGATCACGCCGCCGATCGGAATGACCAACACATACCCCGCGTCCACGGCGTAGTGCGAACCGATCCCCACGAAAATCAAGGTCGGCGTCAACAAGAACTTGGGCACGACGCCCAGCACCGTCTTGATCACGACGTTGATCAACCCCGTATGCTCGGCCACGCCGATACCCAGCAATGCAACCAGCACGACGCCCAATGGTGCGAAATTGACAAATGTCTTAACCATCGACGTCAGCAAATTGGCGATACCCTCGCCGTTGACCTGATCGACGACAGTGATGGGATTCTTCGTGATGGGATGGATGGCCCCGAAATCCACAAGCGATAACGGCCACGACAGCAACCACACCAGCACCATCAGCAGCAGGAACAACACCGCCGGATCGGGCAGTTTATTGCCCGCCGCCTCGATGATGTTCAGGAAGCGATTGATCATGCCCGATTTGGCTTTTGGTTCAGGCTGGTTTGAATTTGAATTGGCAGTGCTTGTCATGTGGTGGGCCGTTCGTCAAAGGGTTCGGTGTTGCGCGTCGGATGCCCAATGTCGGTACTATAACATGAGGTCGCGATTAGCAAGGTACACGAACGCAGTTGTTGACGAGTTTTCGCTGGCGGATGGCATTGGTGGCTCGGTACAACAGGCGGCGTCAAAATCGGGTGCCACTGGCCGGCTTGCCCGCCAGTGCATCGAGCGCAGATACAATCTATCTCCACCGCGTGACCGTGGGCCGTATCGGTGCATCAGTGGGTGCCATGACCGGGCACCCCGGGTTGGTATTCCAACCTGGGGTCTCGATTGATTCGAAGCGATAGGACCTCTGCGACAAGAAAATTCGTAACCCCACATCGGAGTCCCGACATGGGCCACCCGCCGAGATGGCTACGCGACCGCTGGATACGAATTCAGACGCACCGACACGGTCGATCATCCTCGGATTTTTCACGTATTCTCTGCACCCAAGGGCACTGACTGCAAGCAGGCCAGTGGCACTCGGCGGTACAACGTGTTGACTGATGTTGGTGCCGGTGACGAGCGCGCTACCGGGGTCTGCGGGGTGGTAAGCCAACTTAAGGGCTGGATTTGAATCGAAGCGCAACGGCGTTTACGACGGAGAAGATTCGCTGCCGCATGTCGGAGTACCGGCATGCGGCAGCCGACGATCAAATTGCTTGATTGGAAATTTTAGTTTCCAATAATGAACCTAATGAACATAACATTTTTCCAATACTCGATCCATGATGCCGTCAAGGCACGAGCAAGTGACATCTATCGACACATTAATGAGCTAAGCGACGAGGAGGTCGCGAGTTCGGACGCAGACCTAATCTGCGCGCAAGTTGTCGCAGACCATGGTCTTCCGGAAATGGCTGAGTTTGCGGCAGGTGAGGTTGAACGAGACGAGCCAGAATTCGAGCGAAACCAACGACACTGCACTGTGAAAGTGTACGTTCCTTATAAAGGGGAAGTTAGCACGTTCAGCCTCTATGATAGATCAAGACCCGTCTCTCCACCGCCTCCCAGTTTCGAAGTCGACGGCGATTTTCTTGTGCGGACCTATTGTCTCGATATCGAGAGGCCTGCTGAAATTGACAAGCTTATTGACGAAGATCACGCTCTCATTAACGAGTATCTCCGTCCTATTGGCGACGCGATTACTCGGTGTATTAAATCATTGTTAAACGTTGCAAAAGATGCTCTTCTGAAACGCACCAATGAACTTAAACAAAAAAATACAGCTGCAGCCAAGATCGCCGAATCGAAAGTCAGGGTACGACGTAGAAACGATGGTATTGAAAAAGTCATTTTACCAGTCAAGCGTAAGGCGATCAGCCTGACACCCAGCATCACTACGACAACACCAAGTAGTCGGCGAGCCGCCCTTCCTGAATTCGAACTTGGGATACGGGAATATGACGACATTCTCGATGTCATTTCGTCAATGATTCACGTTGTCGAACGCACTCCAAGCGTTTTTGCATCGATGGGTGAAGAAGCACTCCGAACCGTTCTATTAGTTGCGCTGAACGGTATTTATGAGGGGCAAGCGACAGGGGAGACTTTCAACGGAAGCGGGAAGACAGACATACTAATCCGGCGGGCCGACAAAAACGTGTTTATTGCTGAATGCCTGGTGTGGAAAGGCGAGAAGGTCTTACTCGATAAACTGAACAGTCAACTTTTCCAGTATGCAATGTGGCGCGACTCCAAACTAGCGATAATCGTATTCAATCGTCGTGGTAATTTTTCAAGCGTTGTGAATAAGATGAAAGAAGCTATCGCCGGTCACAGTCAGTGTTTGAGAGAGATTCCCGTAGATTCTGAAACGGGTTACAGATTTGAATTTCGCCGTCAGGATGATCCTGACCGCCGATTTTTACTCTCTGCGATTGCATTCGACGTCCCGAGCCCATAGCGCCGAAACACTAGCAACTTATCACGTTGACTTCGTACAACAATTCCAGAACGGACGGTGGGTTGAGTACAAGCCACCCAACATTTTCTTCAATCACCACTTCACCAAATCGCTAAATCACCAAATCCCCCACATCACCCTTCACAAATCACCATATTACAAATCCCACCCCCCTACGCCCTCCCAAACTGCCGTTCTAAATCCTTCGTCGTTAACTCCAGCGTGGTCGGCCTTCCGTGCGGCGAGCATGGCACCCCGCAGCCATCGCTGCATTAAGCAGCCGCCGGTTGGCCCGGGTTGGTACTCCAACCTGGGGTCTCGATTGATTCGAAGCGCTAAGACGTCTTCGACAAGAAAATTCGCAACCCCACGTCGGAGTACCGACATGGGCCACCCGCCCTGGCTGCACGCAGGTCAGCCGCACCCGACAAAAAAATTATAATTCTGTCACATTTTCCCTCTCTAGCTCGTCATGTGATTGAGGAAACTATAGATGACTACCAAAGGGAGAAAACTGTGCGGAACAAGCAGAAAATCTTGGACCAAATTCAACAATTTGACCAGCACTACGATTACGATTCATCCTATCTGCTGGAGTTGCTCGCAGACGCGGATGAAGCATTTGCCGCTTTCGACAGCGGTCGATCAATGATCGGCTATCGGAGTAAGCTGCCGGCGGATGCGTATTATGTTGCGGCGATCACCGTAATGCGGATTGAAGATTGTGGTACCTGTCTGCAACTCAATCTAAAAATGGCATTGGAGGCTGGTATGGAATCGTCAATATTGCGTTTGTGCGTTGAGGCACCAGACAAGCTGCCGACCCATTTGCGAGATATAATGTTGCACGCCCAAGCCGTATCGTTACGAGAATCACCGGATCCAGAGGGAGCCGCACGAATAAAAGAACGATATGGTAACACCGCCTTCGCAGAACTCGCGCTGCTTATCGCCACAGTCCGCATCTACCCGTTACTAAAACGCGCTATGCTCAAAGCCACGTCTTGCTCCGCAACTAGGTTTTCGTATCAATGATTGATGGACCGGCAACGATTGAATTCGAATCACTTCGACCATATTTATTGGCTCTGAGCTATCGAATGCTCGGGGCCGTTGCTGACGCTGAAGATACCGTACAAGAAGCATATCTTCGGTGGCATCGCGCCGACCATCCGATTATCAAAGAGCCGCGCGCGTGGTTCACTCGCGTATGTACGCGGCTTTGCCTAGATCGTATCAAAGCTGGCCGCGCTCGGCGTGAGCAGTATCCCGGTCAATGGTTACCCGAACCATTCGTCGAAGACAGACGAACTATGGAAATCGATGAGACAATTTCCATGGCCCTTGTGCATACGTTGCAACGTCTCTCGGTGAGGGAACGGGCTGTTTTCATCCTTCACGATATATTTGACTATAAATTCCGAGAAATTTCCGCGATTCTTGAAGTGACACCGGCCACTTGCCGCCAAATTGCGTCGCGTGCTCGTGCGCGCATTCAAGGTGACCGACCACGATTTGAGATCGATTCTGCAAGGGCTCGCGAAATGACGGACGCATTTCTCCGCGCGATCGATCATGGTGACCATGGTCAACTGCAAGCTATGCTGATGGACGAGGTCATGTTGACATCAGACGGTGGCGGACAGGTTCAGGCGGTTCCGAAACCTATTGAAGGACAGTTGAAGGTCGCGCGGTTTCTGCTCGCTGTCTTGAGTCGAGGGAAGCCAAGTCAGCCAGTGTCGCGACGCGATATTCACTTCAATGGAGCACCTGGAGTTTTACTGTTTCACGCGGATGGTACGACTTCTGCCCTCCAGTTGACGGTGTCAACGGATGGTGTAAGGGCGATTTATATTCAACGGAACCCGAAAAAATTGAAGCGTTTATTGATGGTGGAGACAGGTGGCGGGTGGCATGCTTGCCCTGCAAGGCAAGCATGTGATGCGTGCGGTGACGTCGAATCTCTACGCGACCCCTAGATGCCAGTCCCCGCTTCCGCATGCTCACCTTGAAGGGTGAGCATGACACGCCGCGGTCATCGCTCCATTAAGCAGCCGCTGGGTGCCCCGGGATGGTACTCCAACTTGGGGTCTCGATTGATTCGAAGCGCAAAGACCTCTGCGACAAGCAATTTCGCAACCCCATGTAGGAGTACCCACATGGGCGACCCTTCAAATCATTCGATCACAAAATCACCACATCACCAAATCCCCCACATCACGACTTCACACATCACCCTTCACAAATCCTCGCCCCTACGCCCGTCCAAACTGCCGTTCCAAATCCTTCGTCGTTAACTCCAGCGTCGTCGGCCTGCCGTGGGGGCAATTGCTGGAGCGTTCCGTCAGGTGGCGCTGTTCGAGCAAGGCGTAGATCTCTTCGCGCGAGAGCGGGTCGCCGGCTTTGACGGCAGCTTTGCAGGCCATCATGTCGAGGGCCGCGTGGATGAGGGTTTCTTCGCTGGTTTGGCCCGCGTTATCGACGAGCTTGTCGAGCAGGTCTGAGACAAATGTCTTCATACTCACGTTACGCAAGAGCGTGGGAAAACGCTGCACCGCCAAGAGCTTGGGTCCGTACTCGGTCACTTCGATGCCGATGCGATCGAGCAGGTCGGCGTTGGCCGTGGCCGCTTCGCGCTGGGCGGGCGAGGCTTCGAACGTTTCGGGTAGCAACATGCCCTGCGATTCGAGCGGACCGCGCAGAATGCGTTCGCGAAAGCGCTCGTACAAGATGCGTTCGTGCAAAGCATGTTGGTCAATGATCAACACGCCGTCCTCGGTCTGACACACCAAATAGGTGTTATGCAACTGCATGACATCGCTGCCACCGGCATGGGCCAAGGCCGAGAGCGCTGCCGCAGCGTTGGGGGCGACGGCTTGGCCTTCGGCGTTGGGCGTTGCGGCAGACACGCCCGCCGTATTAGGGCCGAGCGCACCACTGCCACCGCCGTCGTTGTTACTGGAGTTCCCCGAAGCAACATCTGCGGAGGTTGCTTCGTTAAGCGCCGCCGGGGCGACACCGTCGTGCGTGGGTTGCGCAGCATCGCGCGATAAACCCGCGCCACCGTTGGCGAGCATGCCGCGTTCGCCCTGTGCATCTCCAACGTTGGCCGCGTGAGAATCGCCAGCATCCTCCGGCGTGCTGGGCAGCGTTTCGATAATGCTCGGTCGCAGGCGGTCTTTCGCGAACGGGTGCGCTCGAAACGTGAGACGCGGCTGCGTCGGGTCCACGCGTTTCAAATAGTTCGCCAGCGCCTCGCGCGCTCGTTGTTGCGCCGCCGGGTCGCTCGGACGATTACCGATATCGGCTGGCGGCGCGTTGGGCGTGCGCAAGCGCGGCGTAAGATTGCGGCTTAGCAGCGTCTCGCGCAAGACGGCCAAGACCTGCGACTGCACCAACCCCGCGTCTTTCCAGCGCACTTCGATCTTGGTCGGATGCACGTTCGCATCGAAGTCGTGTGGATCTGCCGTGAGAAACAAAAATACCACCGGAAAGCGATCGTGCTCGACCAGACCGCGAAAGGCCTCGCGAATCGCATACGTTAGCCGCCGGTCAGTAATGTGGCGGCCATTCAGAAACAAATATTGCCATTTGGTGGTCGCCTTAGAATGCGAGGGCGGCGCGATCAGCCCTTCGATGCGCAGACCGCGCTCGTGACGATCCAGCGGAATTAGACATTCACCTAATTCGCTGCCATAAAAATCAGCGATGCGTTCGCGCCGATCGGCCGTCGGCGGCAGGTTGCGCAAACTGCGACCGTTATGGGTAAGCGTGAAGGCCGTTTGCGGATGGGCCAGCGCCAGCCTCGCGATTTGCTCGGTCACATGGCCGCACTCAGTTTGCGGCGTGCGCAGGAACTTGCGCCGCGCCGGTACGTTAAAAAACAAGTTGCGAATCTCGACCGTAGTGCCGACCGGCGCGCCGCAGGCGACCGGTTCGCTGACCGCCCCACCGTCGACCGTGATGTCAAACGCTTCGAGCTGATCGGCTGGGCGCGAGCGCACGCTGAGTTGACTGACGGAACCGATGCTCGCGAGGGCTTCGCCGCGAAAGCCGAGCGTATGAATGTTGAACAGATCATCGGCGGTCGCGATCTTACTGGTGGCGTGCGGCGCAATGGCGAGGGGCAGATGCTCGCGCGCGATGCCGTGGCCATCGTCGACAACGCGGATAAGCTGCGACCCGCCGACTTCGAGCGTTACGTCGACGCGTTTGGCACCGGCGTCGAGGCTGTTTTCGACCAACTCCTTCACGACGGACGATGGGCGCTCGATCACCTCACCGGCGGCGATTTTATTGATCAGCGCCGGGTCGAGCGGTCGGATTTCGGGGCGGGATAGCGTGGTCGCGTCCGTGCGCATGGCGAAAAGCGGGCTCCTTCATGAAAGATTTATGATTATAAGGGGTTTTAATGGTTGCGGGGTTGTGACAATAGGGTGTGAATTCCGCGATTATGATTTTCGTTGAATCGACTGGCCACTTAATCTTGCCTCTGGCACTACAAACACGAGGATTTTACATGAAACACCGACGCTGGACCGTCGTCGTTGCCGGTTCGCTTTCATCCCTCTGCGGGTTATTCGTAGCTTGGCAACCGACTAATGCGCAGGTGACGTCTCAACCGGCGGCAAAGCCCCCAAGCTTACAACCCGATGCCAGTGACATCACTGCCGGGCCAATGCTTACTTGGGACACAACCACGAGCGATCTCCATCCTTGGCTTATGACGAAGGGCGGTGGTCGCCTTTGGTTATACTGGGTGCCGGCCTCTACCTCGATTGGTAAGGAAAAAGAAACACCAGGAACCTATCTCATCTGCGGTCGAGCCACCGACTTAGACGTAATGACGTTCAAAATAACCCGGCAGACCTATGTCGAATGTGACGGTGTTCGCCTGACCGCTCTCAAATATGACCCGAAAAAAGTCAAAAAGCTGGAAGACGCGGTGATCCTGGGTACGGCAACCGGCCCACCGATTCCTTCGGACGGCGAACCCACCCAACTCACCCTCGCCTTCGGCTCCTGTTCCCAACAGGAAAAATTCGCCGAGTCGCAACCGATCTGGAACGCCGTCGTCGACGAAAAGCCCGACATCTTTCTGTTCATCGGCGACAACATCTACGCACCCGGCCGCGCGCATCAATATCCCGACGACAAACAAAAAGTCCGCGCCATCTTTCGCGAACTCTACGCGCAAAACCGTCAAATTCCCGAGTTGCAACCGCTCTTACGTTCGGCCTATTGCTTCGGCCTCTGGGACGACCACGATTACGGTCCCAACAATTCTGACCGAACGTTTAAGCATAAAGACGTCGCGCTGGAAGTCTTTCGCGAGTTCTTCCCCGGCACTTACGGTCTGCCCGAAGCGCCAGGTTGCTTCCAGAGAATCACTTGGGGCGATATCGATATCTTCATGCTCGACGATCGCAGCTTTCGCGACCCCAATCGCGACGAGAAGCGCAAGACCATGTTTGGCACAGCCCAGCTCAACTGGCTTAAGAACGGCCTGAAAAAGAGCGCCGCCAAAGTCAAGCTAATCGTCAACGGTAATCAGATGCTGAGCGATAAGCACGTCAACGAAAGCTGGGGTGGTTTATACCCCGAAGAGTGCCGCGACTTCCTGCGTTTCATTTGGGATAACAACATCGGTGGCACATTCTTCCTCGCCGGCGATCGCCACTTCGCCGAGCTGATCCGCAAGCCCGACCCCAAAGGCGTTGGCCCCGATCTGTACGAACTTACCAGCAGCCCGCTCGCCAACGGCCACTACGAGCGCGGCGGTAAAGAGCCCAACCCCGAGCGCATCAAAAAATACACCGACGGCGTAAACTTTGGGCTGCTCAAGATCGACACCACCTTAGAACAGCCGGTAGTCGAGCTAATGATCAAGGACGCGGACGGCAAAGTAGTGATTAGCGCGCGGGTGGTGGTTAAGTAAGACTGTTCGCCACTGCCCCCTGATGCTGAGTCCATTGAGAGGCAAAAAAACGCCGCTCTGCAACCCACTGAGGCGAAACAGTGGCTTGATAGCAGCTGACACATCTCGCCTGCGCCAGTCCACTAATCGATGTAGCGCGACGAGCCCCTCCGGCAAGCGGTTTTCAGAGTATCGCGCGCTTACGTCTCTGCAACCGCGTAAGGCAAATCACGGGCTATCAGGCGGTTGCCCCAAGTGATCGTCCCATAGCAAGATCAAATCATGCGCACGCCTTTTTGCAAGAAACGGGAACAACCCGATATCATCAAGGCATTAGATCACGACTCGTGAAGGATGGATCATGCAGACCACGCCAAACGCATCGAATGAAACATCCAACTCAGTGACGGCGCTTGTGCGCGGGCTACTACTCACGCTGCTGCTTTTCCTTGCGTTGCGCAATGATGTCATCATGATGCTTGGCAGCGCGTCGACGTTTAGTGAATGGTCGCATGCGTGGGTCGTGCCAGTCCTCATCGCATTATTCATCTCCCTCCGCCGTCACGAATTAATCACTGCCCTACGACCGCCGAGTTTTTGGGGGTTGTTATTCATCTTTGCAGGCCTGTTCTTATGGATGGCAGCCAACAGCCTCGGACTGTTTGGATATCTGCGTCTTCTCGCGATTCCGCTCGCGCTGGTCGGAATTGTGTTGTTGGTCGCGGGACGGCGCGTGCTATTCATAATGCTGCCGACGATCATCATGGTGGGCAGCTGCCTGCCGCTAGACGAACGCTCGATGAATCGCTTCTCGATTCCGGTGCAGTCAATTTCCGTCAAGCTGGCGGCCAAGCTTTTAAACATTGCTATTGACCAACCCGTGCGCGCCGCCGATCGCGAGATCGTCGTCGGCCAGCCTGATACGCAACTCAAACGCATCGGCCAAGGTGAGCAGCGCTTCGGCTTCCGATTGATGCCGGTGTGCGCGTGTCTGGCGATGTTCGTGATCTTCGCGCCGCCGCGCACAGCGGGGATTAAAATCCTAATGACGTTAGCGTTGCCCATCATTTTGCCGCTGGCCAACGTCGCGCGGGTCGTCATTTGGGTATGGTTCGATCCGGGCAGCCCGACGCGGCTCGATGAATCCACGGCACGCAATCTATCCGCCATCGCCGCTATCGGTACCACCTTCGTCTGCCTGTTACTCGTCGCCGGTATCTGCAAACCGATATTGGGTGCGCTGGCGAATTTCTTCGAAGTCGAAGACGACGAAACCGATCAAAGCGATGAGACGACATCGGTTATCACGCAACGTTGCGATGTGCAACCGCTCGACACCTTGTTCGGTAGATGGTCATTGCGATGAACGCGCGGAGCCCAACATCATGAAAAGCATCTTCGGCAACCTCTGGTTTACTATCGGCTTCGGCCTGTTGTTGTTGGCGGCGATTCTTCTCAATCCTGCAACGGCACAGGTAACGAGCATCGTCGCCAAAAAAGCCGTCAGCGTGCGCAAGCCCATCGATCAATTCGAAAAGTCGGTGCTTACCGAGTTTCGTTTTTTGAATTCGTTGCCGCACGCTACCGATGTCATCGCCGATACCGATGAGTTCATCGAATGGCGTCTAGCGCCCAAAGATCCGGCCACGGCTCAGTGTGACGACATCTACCTGCAGGTCTATTACTACACGCAAGACGGCAAGCCCCCCATTCTGCCACACACGCCGGAAGTGTGTTACCGACAAACCGGTGACGTCGTGCAAGCGCTAACCTCCGACCAAATGACGATCGATCTCAGGAATGGCGAATCGCGCGCAGTTCCATTCAAAGTCGTCGATCTTCTGCAACAGCAAGCCGGAAAAAATCTGCACTGTTGTATTCTTTACACATTCTGTGTAAACGGCGAGCTTATCAGCGATCGCGAGTGGGCACGGTTGAAACTTGCGATGCCGTGGAATCGTGAGATTTATTTCGCCAAAATCGAAGTGTTCGTACAAGTTGCGCCGGCGAGCGGCTTTGATAAGGCCTTGGCTGCGGGTCGTCAGGTGATGCAACAAGCACTGCCCGAATTGCTCGATCAACACCTGCCGGAATAAAGTCACTTGCAGCGGCTCAATCGCGCGGCGGCACGGCCGCGCGCTTGCGCCATGCCAACAGCACCAAAGCCGCAAACGCGACCACCGTCAGTGGTGGAAGCGCCCGCGACAACATCGACTCATATTCGAACGCAGCCACCGATCCGACCTTCGCGCGACTTCCGTCGGTCAACCCCATCGTCGCCTCGACGTATCCCGGCTTCGTACCATTGCCTCCCGCCGTGATGCGAAACTCCTTCGATTGTCCGGGAAAGATCGAAAAGGCGGGCTCGTCGGTCCATGCCCTCAACCCGCTGAACTGGTCATCGAATTCCCAGCCCTCCGGTACGACATGATCGTAGGCAACCGCCGAAGGTATCTCGACCCGCACACACGGATGATTGCCGCGATTGGTGATCGTCCATGTCAGCGTGCGACCGAAGTAATGGTGGCTCACCGCTAAATCGGGCTGTGGCGATTCACTGGCGGTGGCGTTGGCCCCATTGGATAGATAAGAGCCCGCAAGCAATATGCTCATGACAACCGATGGCAATCTTCGTATTCGTGGGTGACGAATAATCAACGGATCACTCTATAAGTTCGGCACGCCCAACAAGAAACATCTCATGTGAACTTTGCACGTTGCCGTTTCTCTGCACCACGCATGAATGACTCGATAGCCGACGCCATCACCAGCGCAGCCAACGGCTCCATCGGCGCACGAAATCTCAGCATAACAATCGTGCAGCAATATACCAGCGAGAATATTAAGCAACCGAGCGCCCACCAGCGCATGCCCGATCGGCGCGACAAAAGCCCCAGCAGCACGAAGACAAGCAGACCGGTTTCGATCGTGAGGTACCCCATCAATGCCCAGCGTGTCGGTCCGCCCAGCGCGAACTTACCGCTTCCGTGTGTCAACGTGGTTCCCAACCAATAATCGCAGGCACGATCCGCCCAGAGCGAAAGCCACCGCGTAGGATTCTTCGCAATCGCATCGATGGCCTCGCGTTGGCATCGATCGACAAACACTTTCTCCGCCGTCGCCCAATCTTCCGGCTCGATGTGATCGAAAGCGCCGTTATTCAGTGGGTAGTGTTCCGTCCATACCGCGTCGCGCAGATGTTCGGTACCAGGAACAGCCCCCAGCCAGACCTGCATCCACAGTCCGTCGCGCACATAGATAACACGCTCGAACACCTGATAATTCCGGATCACCCATGGCGACAGCAACATGGCAAACCCGAGCGAAGAAGCGACCACAGCCCATGCCACCGATTTGCCCAGCGATACCTGAGTTTTCGTGTTCTTTAAGACCGGCCACAATACCAGCATCGGATACAGCAACGTCAATGCGGGATTCACCAACGCGGTCAGCCCTAGCAAACATCCCAAGGCAAAGTACGACCGGATGGTGACCTCACGCTGCGCAAGCACTGCACACGCCCACACACAACTTCCAACCAACAGCGCAAAGAGCGCCGTATCCCAAATCAAACCGTTGTACGCTATCAGCAGTGGATGCGTGGCGACGATAAACGCGGTCATCCAACCGGCCCGTCGAGAAATCAACGTACGCCCAGCAAAGAAACACACCGGCACCAACGTTACCGAACAAACGATGTTGAACACCACCAAAACCTGCGCCGCTACCAATTCACTTCTGTCGCCCCCGCTAAATGCAGCCGCCACCACGGCGGTGTATAACGGCGGCAACATGGCAGACGGAATTTGCGCGTCGTCGCTGGCGGGCCAAGCGCTCAGAAAGGCGCCGTGCAAGGCCAGCCGCTTGCCAGCGCGAAAATACTCGCTGTGCGACTCGACCGGCAAACCGCCATACGCGCCGGTCTTCAACACAAACCCCGCGCGCAACCCGGCGGCAAGAAGCACGAGCGCTATCAGCCCCCATAGGGCGAGTTGACGATCTCGATGATGGGTGATGCGCTTCTCCTCGGGCATGTCGGTGGGTGTAAGGCGTGCGGACTATACGCGGACCTCTCGGCATCCGCTGGGCGGATGGGTCTGAACGCATCCAAAGGTTTTATGCCCGTCAATCTAACCGATGCAAGACGAGGGCCCAGTGCTTCACTCGACCCGATTTCGGACGCACAACGCAAAGGGGCCAGAGGACCGCGAAATGGATCATCCGGTCGATTTCGGCACGCGCAGGAAACGCTCGATCAGAGGCCGCCCCGCCCCCTGAATTCCTTGCGAGCCCACCTAAACTCCTCTAGCATACTACTTTGTGAAATTAGGCACGATCTCGCCCTTCGCGGGCCGTGTCGGCACCTGTTTCCGGTGGTCTGCCGCCGCCGGTGAAGGACCAATCTGCATGGCTACTTTGCCCGATATTCAACCGACGCGGCTGGAACGCGAAGATGTCGGCGGCGATTTATGGACGCTGAACTTCGGCCCCCAGCACCCGGCGACGCACACCACGCTGCGACTGGTACTCGAGCTCGACGGCGAAAATGTGATGAGCTGCGTGCCGCACATCGGCTATCTGCACAGCGGTTTCGAGAAGCTGGGCGAACACCTGAATTACAACCAGTACGTGGTCGTCACCGACCGTATGAATTACATCAGCCCGATTTCGAACAACCTCGCCTGGCATACGGCCTGCGAAAAACTGTTCGGCATCGAACTCACGCCGCGTTGCAAAGTGATCCGCACCATTCTCGCCGAATTGGGTCGCATTCAGGATCACCTGCTCTGTCTCGGTACCGCCGGTCTAGACCTCGGCGCGTTTACGTCGTTCTTGTACGCCTTTAACGAGCGCGAACACATTTACGATTTGCTGGAAGAGATTTGCGGGGCGCGTTTCACCGTTAGCTACACGCGCGTGGGCGGGCTGATGTACGACATCACACCCGAATGGCCGGCGCACGTGAAAGAATTCATCAAGCACCTGCCCAAGCCGTTGGCCGATTTTGAATCGTTGCTCACGCGCAATCGCATCTTCGTCGAGCGCACGAAAGGCATCGGCGTGATGACCAAAGAAGATGCGATCTCCTGGAGTTGGACCGGCCCGCTGGCGCGCAGTGTCGGCATCAAGCGCGACCTGCGCAAGGACGAACCGTACTGGTGTTACGCGGATAACTGGGACGGCAACGGCTCCAGCGCCGTGGACTTCAAAGTTCCCATCGCCCATGACGGTGATGTGTACGCACGCTACTTGGTGCGGTTGGAAGAAATTCGCCAGTCGATGCACATCATCCTGCAACTGGTCGATAACATTCCCGCTGGCCCCGTCAACGTGTTGCCCAATGAAAAGGCGACGCTGCCCGACAAACGCGAAGTCTATTTCAGCATCGAAGGATTGATCCATCACTTCGAGCAGATCATGACCAACCGGGGCTTTGAGCCGCCCATTGGCGAAGCGTACGCCGCCAACGAAACCGCCAATGGTGAGTTGGGCTTCTACCTAGCGTCCGACGGTGAAAACGCACCCTACCGTGCCCGCTGCCGTCCACCGAGTTTCATCAACTATCAGTGCTTTGATAAGTTGGTCGTCGGCCACAGCATCAGCGATGTGGTGGCGGTGCTGGGTAGTTTGAATGTTATTGCCGCTGAATTGGATCGTTGATCGAACCTTGGCGGACGCATGTTTTGTTAAAGTGCGAAATTGATATTCTTGTGGGGGAGCATCGGCGTCTCGCCGGTGAGACAAGAGAATACGCACCGCCGGGACGGCGATGCTCCCCGTGATCGAAATCAGGCGATACCAGTTTCTAAATTCGATACCGGAGACCGATCCCCATGGGTTGGAAAACACTCGACCGCATCACGCCCAAACACGACACCGAGGCCGAACCGGTTCTCAACGAGGCGGTGCGTGACAAAATTCGCTCGTTCTTCCCGCGCTACGAAACCAAGCGCGCCGTGTTGTTACCGGCGTTGCATGTCGTTCAAGATGCGTTGGGCCACGTGAGCTATCAAGCGATGGCTGAGATTGCCGAAGTTTTGGAGATTCCGCCCAGCGCCGTCCTTGATACCCTAACCTTCTACACGCACTTTTGGGATCACGATAAAGGCCAAAAGGTCGCCGTGGTGTGCCGCAGCCTCTCCTGCCAACTGATGGGTGCCGATGCAGTCCTCGACGAATGCAAAAAAGAACTCGGCATCGACGAACACGGCACCACCGAAGACGGCAGTTTTAGCCTCGTTACCGAAGAGTGCTTGGCCGCTTGCGACCACGCGCCGTGCGTGCTCATCAACGAAAAGATGCACAAGTGCGTAAAGCCCGAGCAGGTCGCCAAACTGCTGAAGGATGCCAAGAACGCCGAAATCGAACCCGAGCGTTCCGACTTGTTCGATGCCCCCGCCGCCGGCACGGCACCGGCCCCCAGCGAAAAAAACAACGGTGATGAAGCGGTCGCCGACAACGGCGATGATGATGTGCTTGGTAAGACATCGGACGTTGATGAGATGCGCGATTCGTAAACAAGTCGCGCTGACCAGATTTGGCCAAGACAGCCTGTTCACTTTCGAGTAGTGATAACCCGAATAAAGACACGTCCGCTCATTTAGAGACGCGTCTGCTCTGTCAGAGCCGCGCCCGTAAGGAAGCGGTAACCGCCAGATCTATCCGGGTTCCTAAATACGCGAAAAACGCCAAGCGCAAACGCCCGAATTTAACGAGGCGACCTCACCGAAGCTTGCACCATGACCGACCCCAACCCCGACATTCAGCTTGAGCCGAATAAACCGTCGGGTGATCCGCTCGAAGCCCAAGTACCCGCTGCCGCCCCCATTTGCCCGACGCTGGCGATGGAATCGGCCACTACATTCGGCCCCCGCACTTGGTCGCGTTGGGAAGTGCTTGGCTGCTTCGTCCTCACGGCCATCATGATTCAGGTCTGCCTCGGCCCCAAGCTGCGCCTGTCGCAATGGGAAGCCGACGCCAGCAGCAACGCCGGTATTGCCGAGGGCGTCGCCTGGCTCGATGGGCGCTTCGATATCACGCCTGCCAACGCCGACGAACTCGACCTGCGCGACTCGGAACAACGGCAACACGATACCGCTTACTTCGACGGCAAGGTTTACAACGTCTTTCCGCCGTTGGTCTCCATGCTGACGGTTATCTTCGCGCCGCTGCACAACTATCTGATCGATAAAACCGACTTCTGGCTGCAGCAGCCCTACGTCTATACATTTTTCTGGCCGCTGGTTGTCACGACATTTGTCGTTTTTTACCGACAACTGCGACATCCCGTCTACGCGGCGGTCCTCACGCTCGGTTTCATCGGCGGCACCGCCGTTCTACCCAACCTCTACTTTTGCCGCAGCGGTTATCTCGGTCAGATGGATCATGTGATCTCGCAGGTCGGTCTTCTGATTCTGGCCGCCGACCTGCTCGGCAAACAGCGCATCTGGCCCGCCCTGCTGGGCCTGATGATCGCCACCTATAGCCGGCAACTCACCTCGCTATACGGGCTCGTGCTGCTGTTCATGGCGGCACAGCGTTACGGCTTCAAGGGATTCGTTTTGACGGGCTTCGCCCTCGCCATGATCGCCGCGCCGCTGCTGTTTCTCAATTATCAAAAGTTCGGAAACCCGCTCGATTTCGGTTACGCCAATATTTACGTCGGTCGCGAGACCGAATTTATGGGTGCGCGTGTCGCCGAGCATGGTGTGTTCTCGCCCGCCTTCATCGGCGACAACCTGTATTACCTGCACGCCGCTCCACCGGTCATTGCTGAGGTTTCACTCACCAAATTGCGCTTCACCGACGGCAACAACCTGGGCACCAGTCTCTGGATTACCACGCCGCTGGCCGCTTGGCTTTTGCTGGGGGCGGGCGTTTGGTGGAAGCGACCGGGAGCGCGAGCGCTGATTCTCGGAACCTTACCCATTCTGGCCGGGTTGGCCCTTTACCATTCACCCGGCTATCTTCAACATGGGTACAATCGTTTCGCGCTCGACTTCCTACCTATATGGCTGGCAGTGGCGGCGCCCGCCATGTTCGGCGGTAAACGACATTGGCGCACGTGGTTCAGCGTTGCCTGCATCGCATGGAGCCTGTTGTACTTTCAATCGATAACGCCCGATGCGCGGGTCGCACAACCCGATGCCCGCGTGGCCTCGATATCAGGAGCAGAACATGGCCAAGTTTGAGCCCGTGTTATCCAAAAACTTCGACAAGCCCGATGCCCATAAGCTCGACGTCTACAAAGCCGGCGGCGGTTATGCGGCCGCCGAAAAGGTCATCAAAGAAATGGCCCCCGACGACGTCGTCGAGCGCGTGAAAGAAAGCGGCTTGCGCGGGCGCGGTGGTGCCGGTTTCCCCTGCGGTGTGAAGTGGACCTTCCTACCCGCAGATCGCGAAACGACTTACCTCTGCGTCAACGCGGATGAATCCGAGCCGGGCACGTTCTGCAATCGCTTCCTGATGGAGAACGACCCACATCAATTGCTCGAAGGTATCCTGATCGCCGGTCACGCGACACGCACGACCGTCGCATACATCTATATGCGCGTTGAGTTTCACGAGCAGTTTCACATCCTTCAGAAAGCCCTCGACGAAGCCTACGACGCCGGGCTTTTCGGTAAGAACATCTTCGGCAGCGACTTTTCGATGGAGTGCTACATCCATCGCGGCGCAGGTGCGTACGTCTGCGGTGAAGAAACCGGCCTGATCGAGAGCCTCGAAGGTAAGCGCGGCTGGCCGCGCATCAAGCCGCCCTTCCCGGCCATCGAAGGCGCCTTCTCCAAGCCGACCGTCGTAAACAACGTCGAAACACTGTGCTGCCTGCCGCACATCTTCGAGCGCGGCGTTGATTGGTTTCGATCGCTCGGCACCGAGAACTCCAAGGGGCCGAAACTTTACACCGTCAGCGGGCCGGTAAAGCGCCCGGGTTGTTTCGAAGCACCGCTGGGCATTACCTGCCGCGAATTGATCTTCGGTGACGATTTCGGCCAGGGCATGCGCGACGGCCTTGGTGTTAAGGGCTGCATTCCCGGCGGGCTCAGCGTCGGTGTGTTGACCGAAGAAGAACTCGATTGTGTGCTCGACTTCGATGATGTGCGTAAGTATGGCTTGCTGGGTCTCGGTACTGCCGGCGCGATCGTCATTCCCGATAACGCCGATATTCGCCAAGTATTGATGAACGTCGCGCGTTTCTATTCCCACGAAAGCTGCGGCCAATGCACCCAATGCCGCGAAGGCACCAACTGGGCGTATAAGGTCGCCTCGCGCATCGCGCGCGGGGCCGGGCGTATCAGCGATCTCGACCTGATGGTCGACATCACCACCAACATGGGCATGATGCCCGGCCTCAGCATCTGCGGCCTGCCCGACGGCGCCGCCTTCCCGATGCGCACCATCGTGCAAAAGTTCCGCGCCGAATTCGAAGACCACATCCGCCGGCAACCACCGGGCGTGGTCGAAGAAACGCTACGCAAGACCAATGCGGCGATTTACGAGTTGCCGATTTTGGGGCGGGCGTAACAACAAAGGCTATTTCGTGTACGATTCGACGCCATCATCGCCACCGTCTATCGGATTTGAAGGACAGGTGCAGGCGATTGAATCCGTTAATCGACTCCTCAAGACGACCACCACGGGTTTGGATGCAGCAGCGGTCGACTATGCCGTCATCGGCGGCTTCGCAGTCGCCGCATGGGTTGCAACTATCGACGCGGGCGGCGTTCGGGCCACCAAGAATGTTGACCTACTCATGAAGCGACAAGACTGGTCGCGCGCCTCTGACGTCTTGCTCGATCGCGGTTTAATGCCCGTCGAGATTCACGGCGTGCACATGTTCCTTGATGCGAAGAATCCCAATCCAAAAACCGGTGTGCATGTGGTGATGGCCGGTGAAGTGGTACGCCCTTACGAAGCGCATCCGGCGCCCGACCTCGATTCGCGTCAACTGTTCGAATCCGGCTATTACGTCATCGGCCTCCTCGAACTTATTGAAATGAAATTGCAGGCTAACCGCCGCGTCGATCAACTTCACATCGAAGACATGCTCCGAACGGGCGTGATTCGACAAGCCCTTGTCGATCAACTACCGCCCGATCTGCGGGAACGACTCGAGCATATTCGCTCCACGATGTAGCCCTAGCCCAGATAGTCGCCCGACCTCTTATTCAAACCGCCCCGATAGACCGCCGATCGGCAATCACCTCCTATTCATATCCACGATATCGCAAAAATCTTCCCATCGTGCTAACCTGCCCGCATAACACAGCTATCTCCAGCGAGAATGCCTCTGATTCTGCACGCTACGGGAGTTTACCCACACCATGCTTGCTTTCGATTTCGCATCCTTCTTTACCACTGAGAACGCCATCGCGTTTTTGACGCTCACGTTGATGGAAATCGTCCTGGGCATCGACAACATCGTCTTTATCTCGGTGTTAACCGACAAACTGCCCGCCGCCGAACAACCCAAGGCACGACGCTTCGGTCTCTTGCTCGCCATGGTCATGCGCATTCTGCTGCTGCTCGGCATCAGCGCGATCGCCCGCGCAACGACGGAACTCTTCACCGTCTTCGAGCACCCGGTCTCGGCGCGCGACCTGATCATGCTGACTGGCGGCCTGTTTCTAATCTGGAAAGCAACCAAAGAAATTCATAAAAAGATTGAGGAACCCGACGAGAAGGAACAGCTCGAAAAGAAAGCGCCCGGCACCATGAGAGCCGTGCTTTTTCAAATCGTGATCATCGACCTGGTCTTCTCGCTCGATTCGGTCATCACTGCTGTAGGTATGGTCAAGTCGACCACAGTTATGGTGCTTGCCGTGGTCATTTCTATTGGCGTAATGCTAGCGGCCGCCGAATCGATCAGTGGTTTTGTCAATCGCAATCCAACCGTCAAAATGCTGGCGCTGGCGTTCCTGATTCTGATCGGCGTCATGCTCGTCGCCGACGGTGTGGGGCAGCACATACCGAAAGGCTACATTTACTTTGCGATGGCGTTTTCGCTGGGCGTCGAGATGTTGAATATGCGCGTGCGGAAAGTCGGTAAGAACACGTCGCCTGAATCAAGTCATTGAAACTCGGCAAGAGGGAGCTAAACCTCCCGCCGCAGCGTCGGGTCAATCACATCAATCGGTGCATCGGCAGAATAATCTGCCCCTTTACCGTCGCCCTTCTCAATCTCCGCACGCACGCGCGGCAGACACTCCGGGAACTCCGCTTGCAAATACGCGATTAACTTCTCGCGCACCTTGCAGCGTAGATCCCAACAACTGGGCGAATCGCCCGCGCTGACCAATGCGCGCAACTCAATCGTCGTCGGCCCGGCGTTGGTGACTTGCAACACGCACACGCGCCCATCGAATTCGTCGCAGGCTTCCGCAATCTTCTTCAACTCTTCGCGCACCGTGTCTACCGGCAAGCGATAGTCGGCATGAATAAAGACCGTACCGATCAGGTCTGCCGTCTTGCGCGTCCAGTTCTGGAACGGTTTCTCGATAAAGTCATTCAGCGGCACCACGAGGCGGCGCTCGTCCCAAATTTTCACCACCACATACGTCGAGCGGATTTCTTCGATCCAGCCCCACTCGCCCTCAATCACGACGGCATCGTCGATGCGGATCGGTTGCGTCAATGCCAACTGCACACCCGCGATCAAGTTCGCAATCGTGGCCCGCGCCGCAAGACCAATGATCACGCCCACAATCCCCGCCGAGGCTAGCAAGCTCTCGCCGAACTGCCGCACGCGCGGAAACGTCATCAACACGGCCGCCACGCCGACGGAGCCAACGATAATCATCAACGTGCGTGAGAGCACCCGCGTCTGCGTATGAATCTGCCGCGCCTTGAGATTGTCGCGCACATTGATCGGATGGCGCGTCAAAATCATGTCGTCGATGACGCCGAGGGCGCGTATCGCCAACCAAGTGATCGAGAGAATCAAACCGATCGTCGTGATTTGCCGCACCGTGCCCAGCGTCGGTTCCACCAGACCCGTTGTCGGCACCAACCAGTGCGCAACAAATACTACCAACGCCGCACGTGCCGGGCGCCGCGTGTTCTTTACCAGTAGCCCATCGACGTCAGTCTTCGTTTTTTCCGATAAGCGCCGGGCCAGCGAGTAAAGCAAAGCGTGCAGAATCATCGCCCCGACGATGCCGCCGATCAGTAGCGCAAACGGCTTCAGCCAATCGGGAATTGCTCCCTCGATGCGGTCCCACGTGCTATTAAATGCGATCAACATGACGTTATCGTGTAATGGAAGCGAGCGTTTGTCTATCTTTTGTAACAAAGTACCTGACCGTAGCCCGACCGGACGCCAGGTCCACCGCTACCGGGTTGTTACATATGAAACCTTGCAACTCCAATATTCATTTCGCTCTAATAAGTTGAAATATGGAGGAGGTTACCGCGGCATCGCCCGCCAACTTCAGTGGAGTGTTTCGAAATGCAATCGATTTCTGGTCGTTCTATATTAGTTTTAATGATCGCTGCCGCACCGGCGTGGTCGGCTACCGTCGTGCCCGCCGCATTCACCAATGCCGAAGGCAACGGCGCAACAACCACGCCACTGTTTGTGCCGCCCGACATCCTGCCGCGTTATCAACAAGTGTACGACGCCGCCGAATTACAGAGCATTCTCAACCAGCAAATTCTGGCGATCAGCTTTCGGCTCGACGAATTCGATGGCGACACCACGCTCGGAGGCAACTTCACCGACCTCGGCATTCGGCTTTCGACCACACAACGACCGGTTGACGGCCTGTTGACCGATCTTGATCAGAATGTCGGTGCCGACGAAGTCGAAGTGTTCAGCGGTAGCTTTGCGTTGCCGCAACTCGAAGGCGATCAATCACCCAATCCGTTTGACCTGACCATTCCGTTCGATCAGTCGTTTACCTATACCGGCGGAAACTTGCTATTGGAAATTCGGCCATTCGGCGCCGCGGTTTTGGGCTCGACCCTCGACGCCGCCGACAGCACAACCGACGGCGTCAGCCGCGCATACATCATCAACGGCGCGCCAACGAGTGATAGCGTGGGGTTGGTGACGAAGTTTTTCGTGCCGGAGCCTACGACGGCCCTACTACTGCTAACCGGGATTCTGCTGGCACGACGGCGAAACTAAATCGTGAGCGAATGACGAAAAGAAAACGCCCGGTCAACTCAAATTAACCGGGCGTTGTAATAATCGTGGGAGGTGACGCGCGCACTATTCGGTAGTCAGCGTAGATAACTAATCGCCTTCACCATACCGACCGCCCTCACCCGGTGCGGGTGCAGGCTTCGGCTTAAACGGGCGCGGCCAGAAGCTGTAGGTTACTTTGACCTCTTCCGCTCCATCGCGCGGTCGAATGTGGGCGTAGAAGCTTTCTTCGGCTTTGTCGTAAACCGTCTCGCCGTTAACGATCGTCCACTGCACCTGCGTGAAGAAATCGAGCAATGGGCCATCGGTGATAGCGAAGTCGGCATCTTTGCCAACTTCAATCGAGCCGACGCGATCATCGACACCCAAGGCGCGAGCCGCCGCCAGCGTGACCGATTCGACTGCCGCCGCTTCGGGCAATCCGCCGCGCACCGCAAAGGCCGCTTCCATGGCGAGGTGCTGCATATCGCGCCCGCCCAAGCCGACAAGGCTGATGCCCGAGGAAGACGGCGTTACGGCAACATCCACACCATGCTGGTAAAGAATGGCGGCGTTTTCGATGTTGTTACCGTTTTCCTGCACGAGATACGGATTGGCACCGATCTGACGGCGCGGTGAGACGATCACCTTCACACCAGCACGGCCTAAACGATCGGCAACGATCCAACCTTCGGCAGCGCCGCGAATCACCAAATCGAAACCGTATTGCGTAGCCAGATCGGCCAATTCGACGAGTTGCGTTTTCTGATCGGCATAGACCAGCGCGGCAGCGTCTTTCTTCAGCAGTTTAAGCGCGGCCTGATTATCTTTGGCGATCGATTCGTCGGGCTTCTCCGCATCTTCATCGCCGTCGGCCTTGGCTTTTTCATATTGCTCGACATCGCGGAGGTACTGACGCACCTTTTCGAGTGACTGGCGAAACTCCCGCTGCTCTTCGGTCCGACCGTAGCGAATCGAAACGAATAGATCTTTGCGCAGCGGGAGATTCTCAACCACGCCGTACGACGCCTTGGCAGCACTGGTGCGCGACGAGACCGTCGTAATGCCCGCAGTGTTGGCCAAGCGTAGCGTGGTGCTGAACACGTTGGTCGTATCCTGAGCGGGTTCGCGTCCGACGATGCCGCGCGCTTCGCACGCGACGAGGCCGGGGTAAATGTGCATACCCGAGGCATCGAGAACTTCGGCGTCTTCAGGCACGTCCACTTGCGCGCCGATCGCTTCGATCACGCCGTCCTTACACAAAATCGTCACGTGACGCAGATCGGCACCCGAAACCGTATGCACGATACCGCCGGTGATGGCGAGATAACTCGGGCCTTCATCTTCCGGCTCTGTCGCAGGTTGACTTTCCGCTTCTTCTGCCGGTTGGCTGGCCGGTTGCGAACTGGGTTGGCTACTCGGCTGGCTCGTCGATTCTTTGTCTTTATTTTTGCGGCGTTTACCACGCTTACCGCGCCGCTTCTTCTTTTCTTTCTTTTCCGGCTTGTCGGGTTGGGTGGTTACGACTTCATCATCATGCGACGGGCCGGCCATCGGCGCAGCCTGCACCGCAAGGCCACTGGCCAGCATGGCAAAGATCAACCCGGCGATGAAATATGTCAGCAGGTGCTTCATGTGCCTACCGTTTATCCTTTTCTTCCGCAGCGCGATCGAAAACGACCTTGCCGCCGATCACTACCATTTGCACCTTGGCAAACGGATCGAGCGGATCGCCATCGAGCAATACGACGTCGGCGACCTTTTCCTTTTCCAGCGTGCCATACTGCTTTTCGAGCCCCAAATATTGGGCCGGCACCAGCGTGAGCGCTTTGAGTGCGTCCTCGCGCTTCAACCCGGCACGCGTGAGCAATGCCACGCGCTCGCGCATGGTTTCGTGCTCGCGCACATTATCACTAAGTGGATAAAACCCGACGGTGCAGCCTTCTTCGATTAGCTCGCGCGCTAAGTTGTACGGATTCACCGTCAACGGCATCCGCGGCAGCAGCGGCTTGAGCATGACGGTCGCATCGGCACCACCAATCAATGGATGTTCGATGATATTGTGCAGATCGTCATAACCGCGCGAAGCGAACGCATAGCGTTGAGCAAATTCAAAGCCTTCGATGGCCTCGACAAAGTGCAACACATCCGAAGCGCGGGCGAACTCGACCAGCGCGACCACAGCCTCGTCTTTTTTCAAGAGCTTAACGGGCGCTTTGAGTTCATCCTTGATCTCAAACTTCTTTTCTTCCTTCTTCTCTTCTTTTTTCTTGCTCGGCTTACTTGCCGGTTGAGACGTTGGCTTCTTTTCTTTGCCCTCGCCCTTCTCTTTTTCTTTGCCGTCTTTGCCTTCCTGTTTATTTTCTTCTTTTTTCTTTTCCTTCGGCTTGGATGCGGCTTCTTTCTTTTTGGCTTCCGCTTCCTTCTCGGCCTTTTCCTTGGCTTCTTTCTCCGCCTTGATGGCCTTCTCGGCTTCTTTCAGCACGGCACGCAAGGCATTCTTTTCATTGGGCGGTCGGCCAAAGGTAATTCGCACCAAGCCCTCATCGCGGATACCCGCATCGGCCTTGGCGTCGTGCGTCGATACCACCAGCGCTTGGCCCGGCAGGCCGCTGCCGTTGGGCAGCACGCCCAGCAACGTATAACCCGCCTTTAGCAGATCGCGATAGGTTTCATCCTCCGGCAGCTCGAATTCATCTTTCACGAGGAAGTTCGACTTGTTCCCGCGATTGTTCGGCAACTGTTGTCCAATCGACGTGCGCGGATTGATCATGCCCGGCATGGCCGTCAGCTCGGTCGCGTCGATCACAATGCTGTCCGACGGATAGTCGACGTTCTTGCCGACTGCTTCGATCTTACCGTCCACAATCACGATGCTGGCGTCGTCGATTTCGTCACCACCGACCGTCACCGCTTTCTTCGTCTTAATGACGGTATATCGATCGCCATCGGCATACGCCCGGCTCGCTAGCGTTAGCACTGACGAGCAAACGAGCGCCAATACGAGCACTGTGCGTGCCAACGTTAAGCGCGTTGCAACCTGTCCCAGATAGATATTATTCATCGGGTTCGGCGTTTAACCTCCACGTCGTAGGCGATGCGGCCGTCGACGAATGTCTTCTTACAAACCGAGCGCGGGTCGATCGGGCTGCCGGTCCACAAACCGAAATCGGCATCCTTACCCGCTTCCAAAGATCCCACGCGATCAAAAATGCCGAGCGACTCGGCCGGTATCCGCGTGATGCCTTTAAGCGCCGCGTAGTGATCGTTCCAACCGTACCAACAGGCCATCGTCGCCTGATAGGCCAAATCTTCCTGCGGAATCACCGGCGCATCGGTGTTGACACCCAAGCGCTTGATGCCTTGTTCGGCAAAGCGGGCGGCACAACCGTTGATCGTGCGATCGCGTCGGTCGAAGTGAAACACGCGCGGCCCGACGATGGCGTACATCTCGCGCTCTTTAATAAGCGACGCCAACTTATAGGAATCAAATGTCGAGTGATCCGTCACCACATCGAGCCCGAAGTGATCGCGCAGCATCGTGATGGTGGTCATATAGACCTGATAGATCTGCGTGTGTACCGACACCGGGAATTGACCGTCAAACAAATCGCGTAGATCACTCCACACGATATCGAACGTCGGCGGCTCGGGGATTTCGCCCTTTTGATAAGCCGTCCAGCCATCGTGATACTGCTTGGCCTTATCGAGCGTTTGCCGCAGGTTCCAATTCATAAACCGGCGACCCACGCGGAACCAATAGCGCTCGGGGTTACCCGCCTGCGCGATCTTGAGCGAGCCCGGCGCTTTGATAACCATTTCGTCGGTGCTGTTACCGAACGTCTTGGTCGTCGTACCGAAGCCGGACATGTTGTTACCCGAACCGGGAATCAACAACACACTCGTCACGCCGCCCGACAAACAGTTTTCCAGATTTTCATTGCGAGGCGTCACCACATCGACGGTACGCAACCCCGGATTGGTGAGATACACACCATCGTTCAAATCGGAAAGCGAGCCTGCGATATGGTTATGGCAATCGACTAGGCCGGGCAAAATCCAACCATCGCCATGATCGACGACTTCAAAGCCTTCCGGAATTTCGACCTTACTTTGCTTGCCAAGGGCAACGATCTTGCCATCGGCAATTAGGATCACACCGTTGTTGATGACGGTATCCTGATCGTCCATCGTTAGAATTTTGGCAGCTTTGATCGCCAGCTTCGGCCGCGCTGCCGCACCACCATCCGCCGGGACCGACGCCTGCGCGCCGGTCGTCAGCATCAAAGATGCCAATAACATCACTGCAACCCACGATCGCCGAACGAATTTATTCATCGAGCGACCTCCTCACCATTAATAAAGACGCGTTGTAATGCCGTGCCCGGCATTAACGGCGGGCCGTCGAAGATCAACAGATCACCGCGACAACCGCGCTTGAGCGTTCCCACATAATCATCCATTTGCAACATCGAAGCGGCATTACCCGTTAGCGCCTGCAAGGCCGCCGTCGGGTCCATACCGTAGCGCGTGTCGTAAGCGGCTCGCAGCGGCAGATGCCGCGCGCCGTCTTCGGCATTGCTCTGATACGCAACCGAAATACCGGCAGCCGTCAGATCGGCGGCCTCGTAATATTCGCGTTTGTCCACTTCACGCACCGGCTCGGTCCGCAAGATTACGCCCACGCCGTTGTTCGCCAGCGTGTCTTTGATCTTGTGCGCCTCATCGGCATTGATCAGTACAAACGGCACCTTGTACTCTTTCTTCAGTACCGGCAGCACGGCTTCAATCGCCTTGTCGTCGTTGATGTCGAGCATCATCGCGATGTTACCCGCCAGCAATTCGCGATAAGGCTCGAGCGATTCATCCTTGGGCGGCGGCTGTGGCCCTTCGGTATCTTTCGATTTACGGCGGCGTTTGATCTTGATCGTCGGTACCGCCCGCTCCGTACGGTCAGCTTCCAGGTCGATACTAAAGCGCCCCACCATGAAACTGCCGACCATATGGTCTTCTTTGTCGACGGTTGCTTCCACGCGCGGCTTGCCCATCGGCCCTTCAACATCGAGCGTAATATTTAGCTGTTTGTCTTTGTACGTGCCGCTGACGGGAATTTCTTCGCCGCCACCAAAGAACGTGGCGAAGCTACCCTCGACCTTACCGTCTTCGTGTTTGAGCTTGGCGGTAAACTTTTGCGGCTCGGGCAGCGGGGAGCCGGAGACTTCGCCCTCCCAGGTGCCAGTGATATCATCCGCCTTGGGCTTCTCTACGACGACGTTATCTTCTTTTTCTTTCTTCTCGGCGTCGGCTTTCTTCTTTTCGTCTTCGTCTTTCGACTGATACTCGGCCAGTTCCTTGGCGTACTTCTTCCACGCCTCGTCGTATGCCTTGGCCTTCTTAAATTGGCCTTTGAGCCGATTCGCGGCGTCCTTTGGCTTTTGACCGCGCAACGGAAAGTAGATACCCGCCGTTTCGCGCACGATTAGCTCTTCGGGCGTAGCGCCAACAGTATGCACCGCCGTGAGCCGTGCCCCACCGTTGCCCGCGCGATAAGCCCGCGTCATTACCGTCGTCACACCCGCTTCGGCCACGCGGGCAAACTCGGGACCGGCGTGATAGAGGATGCTGCCGATCGATACATCGGTGCCGGCGGCGACCTGTTCACCTTCCAAGCCGAGGTGGCCGTGGGCGTCCACAAAACCCGGCGTGAGATACGCGTCGGCCCCAGCGTCGATCACTTGAGCATACGGCCCAGCGGCAGCCGTCATACCGGCGCTTACGATCTTGCCGTCTTCAACGTAAACCGCACCCGGAGACACCCAACGATCACCGAGCCAAACATGGCCCGCTTTCACCAGTAAACCGCCGCGCGTTTCTTCGCGCTGACCGAATACCTGTTTACCGCCGACGAATACTTCGCGCACCCGCGCCGTCGGCGCGAGCGGCTGATCACCAAGAATGACAAAGTCGGCATCGCTCCCCTGCGTCAGCGAACCCACGCGTTCGGCCACACCCAAGATGCGGGCGGCATCCGACGTAATCGCTGCCAGCGCTTTGCGCTCACTCAAACCAGCATCGCGCAACGCACCGAGATAGAACAACAGGTCACGATGCGGCGCACCTTGCGGCGGCGCAATTGCCAACGGCACATCGTGAAGTGCGGCCGGTATTGTTAACGACTCTGCCAACGCATCGTCGTTTGCACCCAAGTTACCGAATAATCGATAGGGGTTCGCAGGAAACTGAAAGATCACCGGCACGCGATATTCGGCGATCATCTCTGCTTGACGAAACGCCTCGCGCCCGCCCACCAATACGGCGGCGTGCTTCTGATCATCGGCAAAGGCAATGCCCTGTTCGATATCCACATCGCGATCGGCCACCAAACGCAGCGGCACCTTGCGTTGCAACAGCGCCGCCAGTTCGGCATGCACGGCTTCGCGCTCGTCGTCTTGAGGTAGCGCTTGCCGCGCCCAATCAAACATCTCGCGTAGTTCGAGAATCTGCCCCATGCGCGAGTTGGGCCGCTGTACGTCGGACGGCTTGATGTCATTATCCGACGACGGCGGGATTAACCAGTTCTGCTTATTGGGCGGATCGAATGCGCGCTCACCAAGATTCAAGGTCAGGTCGATGGCATCGCGCAACACGCGCTCGGCGCGCGGCCCGGCCAACTTCACCACACCGCCCTGACCACTGACGAGCCGATGCTCACCGGGGCTGAGATACACCGTGGTCACGCCGCCGGCCAATACCTTGGTGTAATCCTGAAAGCTGTTGTACGCATCAACAGCGCGATACTGCGGGCCGACCGTTTCTTCACCGCGCTGCTGCGGCACCAAATGCGAATGGGCCAGCACAAACGCAGGCACGATCACATCGTCGCTGCGATCGATGACATCGATGAAAGGCGGCAACTTTAGGTCGCGCCCCACGGCCATCACCTTGCCGTCCTGCACTAGCATGGTGGCATCATCGATATACCACACATCGCCCGCCGCCATCGTGTAGATGCGACCCGCGCGAATTGCGTAGCTATCGGCGGCCACTGCCGGCGCAACCGAGCCCATCGTCGCCAGCAGCGCGACAAACGGATAAACAAAATTGGCAATCGTTCGTCGTCTCATAGCGTCTTACTGATCCGTTTCGGGTTCTTCGTATTCGCCTTGGTGCACTTCCGTGTGGCCTTCCTTGACCGGCTCGCTTACCGGAGCGGTACTGGGGCCTTGCTCATCTTCCGGTGCGGCGAACAGACGATTGAGGCGAATGTCTTCCGCCTTGTCGTACACCTTTTCGCCCTGCACGAAGCCGAGTTCGACCCAAGTGGTTACCTCCAACGGATCACCACTGAGCACCAACACATTTGCGTCTTTGCCTTTTTCAAGTGAGCCCAGGCGCTCGCCCAAGCCCAGCATCTCGGCCGGCCACAGCGTAATAGCTTTGAGAGCGTGATCGCGTGAGATACCTTCCCGCACGCACCGTGCTGCTTGATACCACAAGTACCGTTCACCCAGCGTGCTGCCCCATCGGCGCTGCAAGGCAAACTTCAATCCGGCATCGTCGATCACCTTGGGCACGAAGGTCTCTTCTTCTTCGCCCGTTAACGCGTCGGCTTCCTTATGTACCAAGTTGCCATCCAGCACCACCGGTCGCCCGGCGTCTTTCAACGCATCGACAGCTTTGAAAGTTTCGCTACCGAGCACGAATACGCTCTGATCGAAAAAGCCGTACTGCTTGGCCGTTCGAATCGCCGCCGGCACATCCATTGCCGCACCGCAATACACAAAGTTGCGCAGCTTGCCTTGGCTCAGCATCAACAAGTTACGGTTTTTATCCGGGATATCTTTGGGCTCGATCAGTTCCTTACCCTTTTCGCGGGCTTCGTCAGGCGGAACCGACAAGTCTTTTTCATCTTCGCGCAACTTGTCTTCGTATTTCTTTTCCGCCAGTTGCGCCATCTCTTCGTCGAGCTTGCGAAATGCTTCACGAAACTCGGCCATTTGCCGCATACGGTCGTAACCGATTTTGGGCGTCACGCTCAGTTTCATCGCCACATCGGGAGCCGTCGTCATTTGCTCGGGCGTCAGGCCGATCGGATGCACCACGCGCGTAAGCCCGTCGATGATCGTGTTGTTGCCGGGGCTGACGTGAATCGACAACACGCCGTCGCGCAGCGAATCTTCGAAGAATAACTGCGAGGGATCGATCGCGTCATACACGTTCAAAAACGGCGTAACACCCGGCGATTCGTTCGGCACATCCAGACCGCGCCATGTGTGTGCGTCGATCATGCCGGGAAAGATCACCTTGCCTTCGCAGTCGATCACCTTGGCGTCGAAGGGCGCGTCGACCTTTTCGCCAACGGCTTCGATGCGACCGTTCTTGATCAACAGGCTGCCTTTTTCAATTGCAGCACCGTTAACCGGGATGATCTTGCCGTTTTCCAGCAGCACGGTTTGTGCCTGCGCCACCGATGCAATCGCAGTGATAACCGCACACAACACCAGGCTAAACATTGCAGAATGATGCAAACGTCGTGGGTTCATAATGCCTCTGCTCACTTATCCATTCGCCCGCTTACCAGCGTGCCGCCGGCAAAGACCAAAGTTACTTGACTCGTTGCTTCAAACGGTTCACCCGACCACACCACCAGATCGGCAGTGCGACCGGCGGCCAGCGTGCCGGCCTGCCCGTCAATTCCCAAAATTTGTGCGGGCGTCGTCGTCGTTGCCGCCAACACTTCCTTACGCGTTAGCCCACATCGACGGGCATACGCCCCCATGCGACCGAGACCGCCCTCACCCTGCAGTTCGCAGGCACTCAGCGCGACGGTCAACCCCGCATCCAAAAGTTCGCGCGGCGCGCTAAAACGAAAGCGACCGGCTTCACCGGCGCTGGCGCGCCAACCGATGGGGTAATCAAAAATTGGGCCGTAAATCACCGGCACGTTCGCAGCTTTCAATTCGTCGATACAGCGGTACGCCTCGGTGCCTTCTTCCAATACAAACGTCAGGTTGAATTCGCGCGCGACACGCAGCGCCGTGAGAATATCGTTCTGTGCCCGCGCCTGAATCCGCAGCGGTTTCTCACCTGCCACCACATCAATCAAGATCGGTAACGATTCCGCCGACGGCGCGCCTTCGCCACTGGTCCCCGGCGTTTCGCCGCGCTTGATCATCTGGGCATCGTGAAATGCCTTACGTAAGACCCATGTCAAACCCATACGCGTTGTCGGTCGCCGCGTAAGGAAAGACGTGCCGCGAAAGCGCGAGGGCGTGCGATTGAAACTGGCTTTCACAATCGGTTCGCGACCGATGGTGGCTTTGATGGACGACGCCGGATTGATGATGCGTTGCGCCCGCGGGCCAGCCGTTCGCACAATCGCACCTTGACCGCCGATCACGCTGGCGGCATCGGGTGAGATATACACCGTGGTAACGCCTTGCGCCGCCAAATCGGCAAAGCCGTCATCGTGCAGGTCGACGGTATCAAGCGCACGCGTTTCGGGCACCACTTCGCTGCGATGTTCCGCGTCGTGAAAGCCCAGTCGGTATCCTACGGTTGCGGCGGCATCGATCAGACCCGCCGTGATGGTGGCCTCGGGCATCTCAACCACGCGCACATCGTCGATCGCCGGTAGCGATTCGCCTACCGCGTCAATCTTACCGTCGCGAATCATGATCGCGCCAGGTTCATAAATCTCGTTCGGCGAAACATACACCTTACCAACCTTCAACAAGGTCGGCCCGGCATCATCGGCAAACGCCGCAGGGGCAGCGACGAGCAACAAACACCATAGGGTCAGCAGTAATCGATGCATCATGATTTTCCGCCTTCCTGCTCGCCGTCGTGGGCGGCCAACGCTTCATTCACATGCACGCGCTCGCCAGAGATAAAGACCGCTCGAATGCGCGAACGCAGATCGAGCGGATCACCGTCGTACAAAATAAAGTCCGCATCCTTGCCCGGTTCGAGCGTGCCCACGCGCTTCGTTACACCGGCAATCTCGGCCGGTACTGTCGTTAGCGCCGCTGCCACTGCCGAACGCGGGGCACCCTGCTTCATCACCATCGCCGCACCAACGCGCAACAATGCTGATTGATACCGTGGAGCGCTACTGGTCAAAGCGAACGAAATATCATTCGCGGCAAGAATGCTCGGGTTACGCGTGTAGCGTCGCGGATCACTGAATTCGTACGTGCCCAACACAACCGGTTGGCCGAGTGACTTGGCATCTTCCAACCGTTCGGCGGCTTGATTGGCATACAGCGCGACGCACTTCACGCCTTGCTCTTCGGCAAATTGCGCCAGCGTACTCACGCCTTCGGGCGTACCTACTTCAACCAAGGCGTGCGTTTCACCGCGCGCCCAGCGCGCGAACGCCGATTGATCCTTCTTATTCTTTTCCGCAGCCGCAATCATGCGCCGCAGGTCAGAAAGACCGCCGGTTAAGCTTGTGGGCGTGCGCCGCATATTGAAGGCCGCGCGGGTGAGCGAGAGCTTGAGCGGCCCGTCCCCCAACATCCGCCGATCCAATGGGCCACCCGTCTTAACGACCACCGTGCGACCGCCAATCATATGCGTCGATGCCGGCGCAATCATGACCGTGGTGATGCCAGCGGCGGCGGCTTCTTTGAAATCGTGATGATGAGGGTCGAACAGGTTTTTAGCAGCGGCATCCGCTTCGACCGAATGCGCTCGTTCGAAGTTGCGTCCGTTGGTGCCCAGCGTGGTGTGCACATCGACCAGACCGGGGCCAATCATGTGCTTGCTACGATCGACGATGGCGACACCCTTCGGCACGCTAACGTCTGAACCGATTGCACCGATCTTGCCATCGATCACCAGCAAGGTGATGTCTTTTTCGACCGATCCATCGGGTTTGAGATAACCTGCTGCCTTGATGGCAAAGCTATCGGCAGCATGCGCGACGGAAACCGTTAACAACAGCGCGAACGTAAAGGCCGCTTGCTTATGCATCACTGACCTCCTTCGCGCGAATACACTTCAACACCATCCACGAATACCTTTTCCACGACGCTGTCGGGTGCTAGCGGGTGTCCGCTCCAAAGAACGACGTCGGCCTTCTTACCCTTTTCGAGACTGCCGATCTCCTCGGCCATCTTGCAACTGCGCGCGGCGTCAATCGTAATCGCGCGCATGGCCGCGTCTTCACTAAGTCCACCACTCACGGCCAGTGCTGCATTCTGCGTGAGATACTGACCGCCCACGCCACCGCCGCGCCGACCGCTGGAAAGCACCAATGGTGCCACCTCGGCATGATGCGCCGCCGCGGCACTGGTCAGACTCAGGTCGCGTGAATGACTGCGATCGTTGCCACCGGCGGAACCGATGACTTGGCCGACGATCACGCCCACCTTCGCATCGGCCACGTCTTCGGCAACGTGCGCCAAGCCCGAAGCGCCGACCACCGTCGCATCCAGATAATACGTGTCAATCAGTTGAAGAACGTGCAACACATCGCCGGGGCGATGCACTTCAAAGCGGATGGGAATTTCGCGCTTGATGGCGCGCATCAGGACTTCGGAGACCGGATCGTAAGCGGGCTTGTCCGGCTTCTTCAGCTCGTCGTCGTCCTTCTTGTCGCCGTCTTTCTTATCTTTGCCGTCGTCTTTCTTCTCTTTAGGATCGTCGGACGCCCAATCGGGATCTTCCCACGGGTCGTATTCAACGTGTTCGTTACCGATTTCTTCACCGGGAACGTGGCCGTCGTCTTTCTTTTCACCCAGCGACTGCAACCACTCGATAAACTCGTCTTCGGTAATCTCATCGCAGCAGCGAATGCCGACGCACGTATGACCGTGATGATCGTGGTCGTGATCGTGCTCCGGATGGCGACCGCGCCCGCGTCGACCGCGACCGCGCCGGCCTTTGCCCTTCTTGGCGGCTTTCTTTTCTTTTTCTTTATCTTCCTCTTTGGTGAGTTTGACGGTCTTACCGTCTTTCAATGCTTTCTTATAGTCTTCCAGTTTTTCGTCGTACTCATCGAGCGCATCGCGATAAGCCGCTGCCGTCTCGAGTAAGTCGCGCAACGCCTTCAGCTCGGCCAAACGTGAGACCGGCCCTTTCACGCCCAAGCCGACTTGCGCTACCAAACACACATCATCGGTAACGCTGGCGTTGAGATCATTCAGGTCTTTCAAGCGCACAAATGCGGCAGTCCCCGAAAAACCGCCGGCGGCTGGTGGCGTAACGCAAATGCCCGTCACGCCCATACGCAGCGCGTCGGCAAACGCATCTTTGTCATAAATATTGAGTGCATCGGTAGCCCGCGACGTTGCGACCGGCGCGATCGGACCGCCGGGATTCAACCCCAACGTCGACCATGCGTCGATCAAACCAGCCGTGACATACTTGCCTTTGGCATCGATCAGATTAAGGCCCGGCATCGGTGGTACGGCTTGGCCGCTCGATTCGCGTACGTCGGCAATCTTGCCGGCGCGAATGATGACGACACCGTTCTCGATCGTTCCCGCATCCGACGACGTCAGGACCGTGGCACCGCGAATTGCGGTTATGCCACCCCCCTGCGCCCAAACGCTCGCCGTAGATGCCAACAGCATCCCCGCGAGAATAACGCGACTAATCACACGCATGGTCAGCGCATCCCGTCTATTAAGACTGCTATTACGATAAAACGTCAGCTTTCCCCATCTTCTGATAAAAGGCGGGCGATCCACTGAGTGAATCGGGCTTTGAGTATAACGGCAAACGGTTCCGCTCATGTCATCCTCACGCGCGATTCCCAAAATATTGTCGGTTTAACACCCGCGGCGGGTTAGTACTCGCCGGTCAGGTTGTTTGAGACCGAACGATTCGAACGCGGCAATCAATGAGGACAATCTTCACCCGATAACGAAGCCGGTAGGTCCGGTAGCAATTAAATGGCACCCCACAGATCAACTTTAAATTGTAAATATTCAACACACACGAACGAACGGGCACCAAACAACGCTGGGGGGATTCCACGTTTATGGCCGCAACCGCTGTCGCCGCACATCCGCTAGCCGAGGTTCTGAAAAGGGAAGTGGTCCGCTATGTCGAAACGGCGCGGCCGTTTCGCCAACTGCGTTCGGCAAGCATGAATCGCCGTGGCGCCAAACGCCACGACCGCGAATGCCCGATATTTGTCGCCGCCCTGGCTCAGGAAGCGACCAAAGACCGCGCGGCGACGTTGCGCAACATCTCGCACGACGGCCTCGGTTTTCATTGCGATGCCGGCCTCAAACCCGGCAGTCTCATCAGCGTCAAGCTCTTTTGGTCCGACCCGCATAGCCCGCGCGTTCCGGCCCGCGTTCGACATTGTGAAATCGAGCAGGAAGGCTTCTTCGTGGGGGCAGAGTTTGTGACCACCGACCCGGAGGCGTGCAAACTCATCGAGCGGCACCACGCCCACTGGTACGGCTAATCGGGTACAAACCGACATTGCCACCAGTCTGACCGGTGAGCTTTATCCACTCCATTTCAAAGCAAATCCATCTAGCTCCCTCATTACCGCCCGATTCTGAGATTCCGAAACGCGATTTCCCGGCCTCATCGAGCCGCGAATTCGAGCGCGCCGCCGCTATCGCGTCATCTCTGGACCATTCCGGACCCCAGACACCCGATTCTGTTATCGCCCCGTCTTGAATATCGCCTGTGTCATCGCCATAAGATTGACGTCGCCGGCGGGCGGCATGACCCTGTCTCTGGGTTAACACACGACACGCGGGCAACGACAGCACGGGGATATCCATGATCAAAGGCGCGCGATTGGGCGTTGTGCTCGGCGGCATTGCTTTGTTGGCCGCCGCGTCATCGCTCTGGGCACAAAAGGCCGAACTTGGCAGGACCGGTCTCAAGCTGCGCACCGGTGCGGTTGAACTGCAACGCACCAACGCGGTCGACCTCGACTCCCACCATGTGGTGATTCAACTCGCCCGACCGCTCTCGTTGCGCGAGCGACGCTTGCTCGTCGACGCCGGGGTCGTGCTGGATGCCTACATCCCCGACAACGCCTATCTGGCCAACATCGCCAAAGCCGATCTCAATAAATTAAGACAAATGTCTTTCATTACCAGCATAGGTAAATGGCAAGCCGATTGGAAGCTCGCCCCCGGGCTCACCGAACCGAAAGACTTCACCACCGCGAAACGCAAGGCTCTTGCGCGCGATGGCAGGCAACACCTCATCGTTCATGCTCATCGTGATGTTGACGGCGCGGTACTGCAACAGCAACTCACCGCGCTGGGTGCCGAAATACACGAACAAGTACACGGCTATCACGGCATCCAGTTACTGATCGATGTTGCCACCGATCAAGTTGATACGCTGAAGACAATAAACGCAATTCGATATGTCGAAGTTGCCCCCGAAGCAGCACCGCGCAACAGCAGCACCAACTGGATCGCACAAAGCAATATCCCCGACATGACGCCCATTTGGGATCAGGGATTGCACGGTCAGAATCAACTGGTCAATCTGATCGACTGGAATATGGACGAGTTTCATTGCAGCTTTCGCGACTTGGCACCGCCCGGCCCGATGCATCGCAAGATTCATGCGTATTTCGGTTTGGGCCAAAGCGAACTGTTCGGCTTTCATGGCACGCATGCCGCCAGCGTCTTAGCCGGCGACCCAACCGATGAAACAGCGAGCCCCGATCTCACCGGTATCGCCTTTGCCAGTCGTCTGGTGTTTCAGGATCAGGCCGCCCTCATCACGCCGACCAACTTGGGCGAGCGCTTGCTCATCGCACAAAGCGAAGGCGCGTTCGTGCACAGCAATTCTTGGGGCAGCACCTTCGACACGAGCTACAACGCATGGGCGGCAGACATCGATGCGTTCAGCTTCGAAAACGAAGACAACCTCGTCATCTTTGCCATCATCAACGGCAACGCGTTTTCGAGTTTGCTATCTCCCGAAAATGCCAAGAACTGTTTGGCAGTCGGTGCCAGCGGCGATGCGGGCGACCAAGACAATCCCGGTAGCGGCGCCAGCGGCCCCACCGATGATGGTCGCCAGAAGCCCGAGATTTGGGTACCCGGCTGCCAATCACGCGCTGCCAACATCGGCACCAACTGCGATACCATTCAACGCAGTTGCGCCACCTCTTGGGCGGCCCCCGCCGTGGCTGGCTTAGCCACGCTTTCGCGGCAATATTTCATGGAAGGCTTCTATCCGAGCGGTATCGCCGACGCTGCTGATGCAATCACACCCACCGGCGCGCTGTTGAAAGCGATTCTGGTCAACAGCGCCGTTGATATGACCGGTATCGAAGGATATTACGGACTGCGCGAGGGCTACGGTCGCGTGCTGCTCGATGATGCGTTGTATTTCGATGGCGATGCGCGCGGATTGATCGTGCACGATGTTCGTCACGCCGACGGTCTGCAAACCAGCAACACGGCGGAATTTAACTTTGCCGTTACGAATGACATCGAGCCGCTTAAGGTCACGCTCTGTTACCACGATGCCCCGGCGCTCGTCGGCACCGACTTCGCGCCCGTTAACAATCTCGATCTCATTGTTATTTCACCAAGCGGCGTCACGTATCGCGGCAATGATTACGTCGGTTTGGAAACACAAGCCGACGGCAGGGCCGACGCACTCAATAACACCGAACAAGTCACGCGCTTCGGTCCTGAAGTCGGCAATTGGCAAATCATCGTCGAAGGTACCGCCGTTAATGACGGCCCGCAGGGCTTTGCCCTTGCAATTACCGGTGCCGTCGGTGCGGCAGAGACGGAGGGCGGAGCCGACATAGCCGTTACCGTCGAGCCCGCGGATCAGGTCGTTGAGGTTGGCGAACTCGGTGCGATTCGCGTTACCGTCACCAACATCGGCGATCTTCCCAGCAGCGCGGGCACCCTTCGCATCGACGTAAGCGACGGGCTGGAAACGCCCGACGGCTCGCTCGAACTGTGTTTTTCAACGCCTTCCAGTATTGAATGTGATATCGACGGCTTAGCGGCAGGCGCAGCGCAAACGCTACGGCGTTCCTTACGCGTAACGCAACTGGGTGTGCATTCGTTCACGGCAACATTCGCGACGAAGCGCGATGACGTTAACACCGACAACGATTCGGCCAGCGGCATCATCCGCACACCAGTGGATTTCGATCTTCAATGGCGCGGCATCACCGGCCCCACCACTTTGTCGCCCAACACACCGACGGATTACACGGCGATTATTTCCAACAACGGCCCGGGCGAGTCGATACCGACCAGCGTCGTGATCGAAGTAGATGACGGCTTGCGCGTAGTCGCTTCGACGAACTGCGATATCACTTCGGAGCAAGCGCTCAAATGCGGCGTTCCCGCGTTGCTTGCCGGCGGCGCGCATCAATTGGCTTTCAGCATTACCGCCGATGGCGACAACACTGCCGCGTTGCAGATTCGCGGCAGTCTGGACCAATCACCCATCGATAACGACGAAACCAATAACGCATTAGCCCTGAGCGTTACTGTGCAAGCGGAAGATGACACGACCAATCAAGACAAGCCCGATACCGATGGCGACGGCGTACCAGATGAATCCGACGTTTGCGCCGAAGGTGATGACACGCTCGATGTCGATGGTGATGGCACGCCCGATGCCTGCGACGCCTGCCCCGATGACGCAAACAAGACCGACCCGCAATTGTGCGGCTGCGGCAATCCCGAAACCGACAGCGATGCCGACGGCATTCCCGATTGCGGCGATGGTTGCCCCGACGATCCCAACAAACTCGACGCGGGCGATTGCGGATGCGGCATACCGGATGCGGATGCGAATGAAAACGGCACCAGCGATTGCCTCGAAAGCGACGCACCACCCGTGCCAATGGAAGGTGATCAACCCGCCCCACCCGAAATTCGGCTCGAAGACTTAGACCCGTGCTTCGTGCGGTATTTGATGCAAAGCTATCTCGGCATTCCGCTTTGCGGCCCGTGCATTAGTTTCGCCTGCTGCGGCATTTACGCGGGAATTGCCACGATGCGTCGGCGCTGGCGCAAACGCCAACGACGACCGCGCTCGTGCTAAATCGACACGTAAGAGTTGGTTTTTCGGCCCTTGGCTGAATAGAATCGACGAATCGCCGTTCACGCGAGGGCATCAGTTCAGCGTGAATCAACGGCAGGTGGAACTTGGGGTAATCAGCGAGCGCAACGCTCGTTCATCGGATGGCAGCGCCGTTACGGTTGCTGCATCGTTTTCTCTTGGGAAGAAGACGCTCAATGAAATCTGGAACGCATCGAAAAAATCTGACGCTGGGCGTCTTGGCGCTCATTGGTTTTATATTTCATGGCAACGCGTTTGCGCAAGATATCGAGCCGCAGCATGTCTTGGTCGTGTACAACAGCGCGGCAGCGGGATCGTCGGAAGTGTTGCATGCCTACATCCAGGCGCACCCCACGTTGCCGCCGGAAAACATCTTCGATGTTAACAGCGCAACGTTAGCCGGCACCGAATCGATCACGATCACAACGTTTAATGCCGAAATCCGTAATCCGATTCGCGACTATCTCAATACGCCGGGCAACCCCGATGCGACTGAGATCATCAGCATCTTAATACTGCGTCCCTTTCCGCATCGCATGCGCGATACCGACAACGCATTCGTTTGCGACAACGTAAATCTATTTGCGAATGAGTTTCTGGCAGGCGACGCGACCTGTGCGTCAGTCGATGCGGAAATGGTGCTCTTGTGGCAAGGCTTGAATATTGGCGAAACGGGCGGCGCGCTCGACAGTCTCGCCGACAACTTCATCGATAATCCGTATCACCGACAGACACAGCCGATTACGTCGTATCCGCGCGGGTTTATTCGGGCGGCTTCCCCGTTTAACACGATCGCCGATGTTGCCTACGTCAATCCCCTCGGGTTTTCGGCATTGAACCCAGGCAAGATGTACCTGGTATGCCGCATTGATGGCAACAGTACCGACGAAGCCATCGCGTCGATCGAGCGCGCCCAAAACCTGGTGGCCAATAAAGCCATTCACTCAATCTTGTTGGACGAATGGGACACGGTCGCCGCGGGTGATGACTTAGATGACGACCCGTTGTTGACAACCGGCGACCCTTTCAACTCCGGAGATGACTACGAACTTACCGACAACGCGCTCACCACTGCCGGATGGGATGTTATCTACGATAACACATTTGACTTTATCCTCGGCAGCGAAACCACCGCGTCAGTCCTTGGCTATGCCTCGTACGGTGAAAACCATGCGATTTCTGGTAATGGCGAGAATCCACCCGGCGATGGCACGTACATCGAAACGTTCACGTTTCCACCCGGTGCCATCTTCAACACCATCGAGTCGTTTAACGGTCGCGCCCTCAATGGCAACACCACGTTATTCAGTCAGGAACAAGTTGCTGACTTCATCGGTGCGGGTGGCACGTTTGCAGTCGGCCATGTGTGGGAACCGTTCTCATTTACAATTGCGGACAATCAATATCTCATGGGCAACATGCTGATCAACGGTCGCCAATGGGCAGAAGCCGCCTATCAGGCGATTCCGGTGTTAAGTTGGCATCACGTCGTACTGGGCGATCCCTTGGCTAAATTCAAAGTGGTTGACGATCCGGGTTTGCCTGCCGGCGACCTCGACGGTGACGGAGACGTGGATAGCGTCGACACCAACCTATTCATCAGCCTCGTGTTCGGTGAGTTCGATGCCTACAACGCTGCCTTTCCGACGCTCGACCCTTACCTGCGGGGCGACTTCAATGGCGACTTCCGATTTGACGGTCGCGATGTGCAGGGATTCACCAACGCGCTTATTGCGGCCCCCTAGCCGACTGGCCGTTTGCGACATTCGTCAATCGTCATCCGTCGCCTATAATCCCTCCGACCGCTGCCTGCTGTGCGCGACGCAGCCGAAACCGATGAATTCTTGCATTGCCGGAGTTGCACGCAAATATTTATGGCTATTTCATTCGCTTGCGAACACTGTGACCGGCACATCGAAGTCGACGACGAAGCAGCAGGACAATTCGCCGATTGCCCTTATTGCAGACGCGTCGTTCCTGTGCCGCGCAACAGCCAATCGCAGGCGGTAAGCGACGCCGTCGCTTTAGACAACGCTAGCAGGCCTGCTGCCGCGCATAACAGCGTCTCGCCACCCATCCAACCTCATTTCGGAAAGCTGGCGTTGGCGTCGGTGGTTATCGCGCAAGTGTGTTTCTTCGTCGCCATGTATTTGCAATTCGGCGACTTTCGTGAACTCAGCGCGTCGGACGGCGTGGAAATCACCCAGATCGATCGCGGCATCACCTATCAATTGCTCTTCTTCGGTGCCTTTGGCGGCGGCAGTACGGCGGTGTTTGCGGGCATCGTGTCACTATCACGCAAAGAAACACCCCGCTGGCCTGCAGTCACAGCCCTTTGTCTGGTTGCGATGTTCGTCTGTGGCTTCACCCTGTTGATGACGCTGTCGATGATGTTTGCCGGATTTATATAATTGTCTAAATAAATCGAATCATTTCACCTTCAAAAAAGTCTTCAACCGGCGTCTTATAAGCGTCCGCAACCAACTGGGACGCACCTAGCGCAAATCACAACAATGCCGCGTCTCGCCAAATTAAAATAACGCTATTTGCGGACCGTCCGCTAACGGCGCGCACGGATATCGGACAACTCATTTCGGGCTCGATTCTTTCGTTGACACTGCATTTTGCGACTGCTACTTTCAGGATCGTTGTGTGTTGGGGGATTCGTGACGTTTGTCAATTTAGTAAGGCAGCTATGAAAACCGAACAAACCGTCAGTCCGTTGCATCCGAACTTCGCAACGCGTCGCGCGTCCCGATTCTTTACGCTCGATCGAGCGCGCTGCGCCCTGCCACTCGTTCGTCGCATCGCGACGGATATCGTCGAACAGCATCGCTACGTCTGCGAGTTGGAAGATCGGTGTCATGAATCTGGCACGGCCACTAACGACCAGAACCTGCGCGAACGCTACGCCGCCGCACTCGATCGGCTGCGTGACCTCATTGATGAACTCGCCGCCATTGGCTGCGAGTTGCGCGATTGGCGCCGCGGCATCGTCGATTTTCCCGCATACCACGACGGCAAGCGTATCGAGTTTTGCTGGCGACTGGGCGAAGCTGATATCACCCATTGGCATGAGCCCGACGCGGGCTTCTGCGGTCGCCGCGACGTGAGCGAACTAAACATGCCGAGACGCTCACTGACCGCATAATTCACCCAAAGCCAACAAATCACAGCCCGAAACCCCTTGTTCGAGGCGGGTGACATAACTTGTCACCGCCGCCAAATACTCTGCGCGATTCACGCTAATATTCGGGTTATGATGTGCATGGAAGGTGCCGGAACGGAACCGGCACGTGGGCTACCCATAAGTGGCAGGCACGATGCCGCACGTTCAGCCGAATATTTCCGAGACTGCGCGCCGTTATCTGCGTCTACACCTTTGTCGTGGTGTCGGGCCGATTCGCGCCGCGCGCCTGGTGGAGGCCCTCGGCGGAATCGACCCCGTGTTGACGGCGACGGCTGCGCGATTGCAATCAGTCGAAGGCGTCGGCCCCAAGATCGCCCAAGCCATCGTCGCTGGCCGCAGTGAAGCCGACGTTGAGCGCGAGATTCAGCTCGCCGCCGCTCACGGCGTGCACATCATCTGCCGCGAAGACGAGAGCTACCCGGAATTGCTGCGCCGCATCCCCGACCCACCGGCATGCCTATACATTCGCGGCACCGTACAGCGCGAGGACAACGTCGGCTTTGGCATCGTCGGCGCGCGCCATGCCACGCACTACGGCGTTGAACAAGCCGAACGGTTCGCCACACGCGCTGCCACCGTCGGCATGACGGTGCATTCGGGCTTGGCCCGCGGTATCGATACTGCCGCCCATCGTGGTGCGTTGGCTGCGGGCGGGCGCACGATTGCCGTCATCGGTTGCGGGCTTTGTCATCTCTATCCACCCGACGCTGGCGAACTCGCCGCCGATATCGCCAAAAATGGCTGCGTGATGAGTGAACTGCCGATGGCCGTCGCGCCAGAGCCCGGCAACTTTCCGGCGCGCAACCGCATCATCGCTGGTATGTCGCTTGGCGTATTGGTAGTTGAGGCCGCACAACGCTCAGGCGCCCTAATCACCGCGCGGCTGGCCAACGAATACAACCGCGAGGTCTTCGCCTTGCCAGGTCGTGTCGATGCCCCTCAATCGGCCGGTTGTCATCACCTGATCCGGGTGGGCGGTGCCCAGTTGGTCACTAAGTTTGAGGACATCCTCGACGAACTCGGCCCTACCGGCGACATCCTAAAATCGGATTTTGAGGCCCAAACGCCGACCGAGCAGGAACCAGTAAAACCGACGCCAACGAACCTCTCGCCCGACGAACAGGCGGTTCTGGCGACGATCGGCGGCGACCCGATGCCCGTCGAAAGCATCTGCGAGGGCTGCGGAATACCGCCGGGTCAGGTCGCCGTTGCCGTTACGACGCTCCAACTAAAAGGGCTCGTCCGCCGCACAGATGGCGATTTGTTCATGCGGCCCTGATCCCACGCCGCAAAACCCCTATTTTTGCCAATTTTACCCGCCGACCTTGACGATTCGGCCCGTCTCGCCGACCCTAGTAGGCTTGATGGGCAGATTGTGCGGTCTGAAACCGAGGACAAAGTGCTCTCGGTGCAGCCCTAACACTTGCCTGTGGATTGGTTTTTTATCGCAAACCTTGGTGGTTATCTGATGATTGGCACGCATAACAACTCGGTCGAGGCGACGGCACATGCCTGCTAATTGCCGTCCAGTTGATCGGTTCGTGACCACTCGGGCGGCCACCGTGGCAACGGGGACGCCAATGCGTTAGGCGAAAGGCTGCCAATTTGCGATTAGCGCAGGCGGAAGCGGTGCCCGCCCCGATTTAGCACCGGCGCAAAAGTGGGCTTTGTTTGAGGGTCCGCTTTTTTGTTGCCCTAAAAGGGATCGGCGTCGCACCGAGACACGACAATCTAGAAACGGAATCGATCGAATATGAATCAGGATCTGCTGCGAATAATCGACGGCCTCGCCCGCGACAAGAACATTGATAAAGACTTACTTTATCAAGACCTCGAAGCGGCGATGGAAACCGCGATTCGCAAAAAATACATCGAAGCTGAAGACGTCACTGTCGATATCGACCGGCTGTCCGGCAGCATTTCGGCTAAGGCGGATGACATTCGCATCAGTATGGCCGAGTTGGGTCGCATCGCCGCCCAGTCGGCCAAGCAGTTCATGATTCAACGCATTCGCGAAGCCGAGCGCGGCAGCATTTACGACGAATTCATCGAGAAGAAAGGCACCATCACCACCGGCACCATCTCGCGTTACGAAGGCGGCGGCATGGTGGTGAACCTCGGCCGCACCGATGCGTTTTTGCCACGCAGCGAGCAGATTCCGGGCGAAGCCCATCAGGCCGGTGAGCGCATTCGCACCCTGATTCTCGAGGTCCGCGAAGCACCGCATCAGGTCAAGATCATTCTCAGCCGCAGCCATCCCGATTTCATCCGACGCTTGTTCGAGCTTGAAGTGCCGGAAGTGGCCGAGCGCATCATCGAAATCAAAGCGCTGGCACGTGAGGCGGGCTATCGCACCAAGCTGGCCGTCTCATCGATCGATACCAAGGTCGACGCCGTCGGCGCGTGTGTCGGTGTTCGCGGTAGCCGCATTAAGAACATCGTTGAAGAGCTCGGCGGCGAAAAGATCGACATTGTGCGATGGAATGAGTCGTCGCAAATCCTGATCGCCAACGCCCTCAAGCCGGCGGAAATTCAGGACGCCGCGCTGTGTTTCGAACTCGGTCGCGCGACCGTCGTGGTGCCGGAAGATCAACTATCACTCGCAATCGGCAAGCGCGGTCAAAACGTACGGCTGGCGGCGCGTTTAACTGGCTGGGATATCGATATCCTGACGCCGACGGAATACAACAAGGGTCTCGACCGCTTGGCGAAAACGTTGCAGAAAGTCGAAGGCATCGAAGATGTGGTGGCCGAGCGCATTTCGCTCATGGGTCTTATCAGCGTGCTCGATGTCGATGAAGTCGGCGTCGAACCGTTGGTGCGTGAGCTTGGCATCGAAGAAGGCATGGCCACCAAGATCGTCGAAGTCTGTACGACCGAGGCGAAGCTGGTGCAGGCCGAGCAGGAAGCTGAAAAAGCCGCTGCCGAGAAGACCAAGAAGCAAGACGAACTGGCGGCCAGCGGTGTCGAAGGCGTGGAAGCGTCGGATAGCGCTGCAACCGAAGGTGCTGCAGCAGTCGATGCTGCATTGGCCGGTGCGGCAAGCGACAATGAAAACGCTCCCGAGGCACCGCCTTCCGGCGACGCGTCGGCAGCAACGCCCGCCGAAGCCGAGTCGAACGAGACGGCTCCAGCGGCTTCTGAGTCTGCGACGGAAGCCGCCGCGACAACAGAACAACCATTGGCTGCAACCGAGGAAGCGAGTACTGAAAACGCTGCACCTAACGACTCACCCGCAACCGAGCCTGTGACGAGCAGTGTGACGACGGACGATACATCTTCCGGCGTAGCCGACGAGGAGCCAGAAAAAACGACGGAGTAAGTTTGGAACCACTCAGGAAGAAACGGATTCACGAGCTTGCCAGAGAACTCGACGTTACTAGCAAAGCGATCATTGAGCGCTGTGCTCAGGATGGAATACGAATCCAAAACCACATGCATATCGTTTCGGCCGGTCTGGAGGCGGCGGTACGCAAGTGGTTTGAAGACGAGTCGGACGACTTTGGTCAGCCATATCCGCCTCGTTGGCAATAGGAAAATTCAGCGTTGCAAGGCTGCTCGAGTGCAGCCGCGACTGACGCCTGTTGAGATAGAGTTTCGGTAGAGACGCGACCACGCGTTTTCGACATCAGGAGCGAGCGAGCGCCGTGCAGGGCTCAGGCATATTTGAGTAAGGTCGCTGACGGTTAAGCAGTCAGCGGAGAAAAGAACTTGGCTGAAAAGAAAAAACGTATTCATAACCTCGCGAAGGAACTCGACGTCACCAGCAAGGCGATCATCGCCAAGTGTGAAGCCGAGGGTATTACCGTTAAGAACCATATGGCCGTCGTCACCGCCGGTCTGGAAGCGACGATTCGCGAATGGTTCAGCGAGGGTTCGCACGATACGACGCTCGAAGAAGCGGGTCGCGTCGATCTGAAGCGTGTGAAACGCAAGCGCCGCAAGAAGACAACCACCAAGACCGAAGGCGAAGGCGGCACCGCTACGCTGACCGAAACGGAAACCGATACCGAGACGTCGGGCGACGACGAGTCCGACGAATCGGCTGACAGCGCGACCGTCGAAGCCGCTACATCGCAACCCGCTGAAACCGCGCCGGCGGCTCCCGCCGAACCCGCACCAGTTGCGGCTGAAGCGCCGGCGGCACCAGAAGCCCCCGCCGCCGAGCAGGAACCCGAAACCGCTCCGGAAACGCCGCAGGTAGCGGCATCCGCCCCAGCCGCGGAAACGCCCGCAGCCGAAGCGCCGGCACCGACTGACGAACCTTCCGCAGAAGAACCGCCCGCAGAAGAGCCACCGGCGGCCCCCGACGCCGTCGAAGTGCAGGGTCCACAAAATATTCCGAAGCCAGCCGCTCTTAAGGGCCCCAAGGTCATCCGCATCGACAAGCCCGAACGCGTGGAGCGACCGCGCCCGGCACGCAGTGGCCCGCGGCCACCTGCGCGCGATACCGGTCCCATGCCCCCCGCCGGCGACGAGGATCGTAACAAACGGCGCGGCCCCGGCGTTGTTCCCGCTGCCGATCGCAAAGAAACCGCTAGCCGCAGCCCACGGCATCGCGGTCGTCGCGACAACCGCGAGATGACCGACGAGAAATTCCGCGAATGGAAGGAGCGCGGCGTAGAGGAGATGCGCGAGCGCATCGCCCGCGCCACTGGTCATGGAATTAGCAGCATGCGCGCCGTCGAACGGCGCGGCGGCGGTCGACGCTCCAAGCAGAAACAGGTCACCGTCAAGAAAGACAAAATCGAAATGGCCGAACCGATCAACATTCGTGATCTGTCGCGCGAAAGTGGTATTCCGGTGATGTCGATTTTGACATTCTTGCGGCGCGAACATGAGATTAACACCACGATCAATGCGACGATCAGCGCCGAACACGCGCAATTGGTGTGTCTCGAATACGGCATCGAACTAACGACCATCGAAGCCAAAACCATGCTCGATGTCTTGGCCGAAGAACACGCGGCCATCGATCGCAAACGGATGGCACCCCGACCGCCGATCGTTACGGTGCTCGGCCACGTCGACCACGGTAAGACCAGCCTGCTCGACCGAATTCGCAAAGCCAAGGTTGCCGAGTCAGAAGCCGGCGGTATTACGCAACACGTGGGTGCCTATCAGGTCGATGTGGACGGCAGCCCGGTCACCTTCCTCGATACGCCCGGTCACGCCGCCTTTACCGCCATGCGCGCCCGCGGCGCTCACCTGACCGATGTTGTGGTGTTGGTGGTGGCCGCCGATGACGGCGTAATGCCGACAACCCTCGAAGCGATCAACCACGCCAAGGCCGCTGAGACGACCATTGTCGTCGCGCTGAACAAATGCGACCTGCCGCACGACATTAACAAGATTTACGGCCAACTCACCGAACAGGGGCTCACGCCCAGCGGTGATTGGGGTGGTGAAATCGACGTTATCCCCACGTCGGCCATTACCGGTCAGGGTGTTGACGACTTGCTCGCCCACTTGGCCACGCTGACCGAAGTTCTCGATCTGCAAGCCGATCCATCCATCGCGCCGACCGGTGTGGTGATCGAAGCGCGACGCGACGAAAAGATCGGTATCGTCGCCACCGTGATGGTGCGCGAAGGTACGCTCAAGTCGGGCCAGACGATTGTCTGCGGCCCCGGCTACGGTCGCATTCGTTCGATGAAGAACGATGAAGGCAAAGAAATGAAGAAAGCAGGCCCCGCTACGCCGGTGGTCGTAACCGGTTTGTCGGAAGTGCCCGATGCCGGTGACAAATTCTTCGAAGTGCGCAACAACCGTAAGGCGAAGGAAGTGGCGGAAGAAGTCGCCAAGATTCGCCGCGAGAAAGAACTCGCCGAGATCGGTCCGAAGCCCACATCACTCGAGCGCATGTTCGCCGAAGCGGCCGAAGGCGAAGTGCCCGAACTCAATCTGATCATTCGCGCCGATGCGCAGGGCTCGGTCGATGCACTCAAGCAAGAACTCTCGAAATTCAAGAGCGACGAAGTACGGCTCAACATTCTGCACGGCGGTGTCGGTACCGTCAGCGAATCGGATATCACGCTCGCTCAGGCCAGCGACGCGTTGATCGTGGCGTTCTATGTGGCCGTCGATCCGATCACGCAGCGCAAGGCCGAGCATGCGGGCGTGGACATTCGCTCTTATCGCGTGCTGTATGAGGTCAGCGACGACATCAAGAAGGCCCTCGAAGGCATGTTGGCCCCCGAGGAACGCATCGAGTCGCGCGGTCAGGCCGAAGTTCGCGAAGTCTTCTCCATCTCCAAGGTGGGCAAGATTGCCGGTTGCTTCGTTCGCGATGGCTTTATCAACCGCAACCACAAGGTGCGCGTGGTGCGCGACGGCGTGATCGTTGTCGATACGGCAAATCTCGATTCGCTGCGGCGCTTTAAGGATGACGTGAAGGAAGTGAAATCCGGCTTTGAATGCGGTATTCGCATCGAGCGCTTCGACGATCTGAAGCCCGGCGATGTAATCGAAGCCCTCGAAGTGGTGGAGATCGCCCGCACGCTGTAGGCCGGTGCCGTCTATGCACAGTTTCGTGGATTCGCTAGTTACATTGTGTACGAACGCTTTGCCCTGCCACAGGCTGGCGGCGAGCGCTGTCTGGACCGTTCCGGTTGATCATCACCATGTTTGTAGGAACGCTCGAACTTTGGCTCACGATTCCCGAGGCGCGAACGCTCAAGGACAAGCGCCGCGTGGTCAAAAGCCTGAAAGATCGACTCGGCGGCAAGCACAATATCAGCATCGCCGAAGTGGACGAACTGGACGAGCATCGTCGCGCTGCATTGGGCATTGCAATGGTCGCCAACGACCGCCGCTTTCTGGAGAGTTGCTTATCGAAACTTGTGGACGAGGTGCGTTTCAATCCTCGATCCACATTGGTGGATTATCAAATCGAGCTGATCTAACGAGCACCTATCGCGGCAATATCGAGTTGAGTCCTCATGTCCCATCGTAAAGAACGCCTGGCCCATTTCATTCGCGACGTGGTGAGCGATGCTATCAGCAACCGCATCGCCGACCCGCGCGTGCATCCGTTTACCAGCGTTACGCGCGTGGAAGTATCGCCCGACCTGCGGAACGCCGACGTGTTTCTCAGTGTGATGGGGAGCGAATCTGAAAGCCGCACCACGTTACGCGGCATGAACAGCGCCCGCGGCATGATTCAAACCCGGCTCGCCAAACAAGTGAAGATGCGCCAATGTCCGCTGTTACGATTCGAACTCGACGACAGCATCAAGACGGCGATCAATACCATTCAACAAATCGATCAACTGCAACACGACCGTCACCCCGGCATCGAACAAGCCGACGATGACGACGAAGATACGGCGGAGAAAACGGAATGAAAAACGCCACGCAATACGCGGCGAAGATCAAAAAGCTGCTTACCAAGATCAAATCTCACGAAGAGAAGGATGGTCGCGTCGACGTCGACGGGCCGGAAGAGACGCTCCTGATGGGTATCCTGGCGCGCCGCGCACCGGAAAAGAAAGCCGCCGATGCCCTAAGCAGCCTGCGCGCCAGTACGGTCGACCTGAACGACATGCGCGTAACACCGGTAGCGGAAATGGTGCAAATCATCGGCACCGGCTTCCCGGACGCGCGCGGTGCCGCCGCCGAAATCGCTGCCGTCTTAAATTCGATCTTCAACCAATTGCACGAGATGGATCTCTCGCTGTTTAAGGGTATGGCAAAAAAGGCTGCCACCGGCTTTCTCGACGATTTGGACGGCCTAAGCCCGTACGCCCACGCGTTTTTCCGCCAGCGTTATTTGAGCTCCACGGCCGTTCCGCTAACCGACGCGGGGCTGAAATATCTGATCAAGACCGATCATCTGCCCGAGGGGACCGACGTCGAAGAGGCCCAAAAGTTCCTCGGCAATCACTTCAAAGACGATACCGCGCTAACGCTGTCGTCGGCGCTTAAAATCTACGCAGCCTCGTCTGCCGCCAAGAAAGACATGCGCGAGGGCGGCGTTACTGCCGGTAAGAAGAAGACGACCAAGAAAAAAGCGACGAGCAAGCCAAAAACCGCGACCAAGACCAAAAAAGCGGCAACCTCGGCCTCTGCTTCGTCGAAAAAGAAGAAGACCGCCGCCGCCAAGAAAAAACGGCTCCGCCGCTAGCCCGGCCACGACGCTCACCGGGTGCGGCCCAACTTTGGGAAGATGCCATGCCCCCGGTTCGCCTGCAATCAGTCATTTCGAGCTTAACTCACGCTTTCTTAAATCGCCATCACGACCGGCTGATACCGGTGCTGATGGCGTTTGTTTTGATGATGCCATCAATTGGCAGCGCACAAGACGCGCTGCCCGACGAAGCGCGCGTACCGCTCGACCGCCTCGAGCCGGCGATTGAGTTTCCCCCCGCCAACTCGACAGACACGCTCATCGAGAGCGACGCCCTCGAAGGTAAGGATCGTCGCAATTGGCGTGAGATTCGCAGCAGCGTCGCCAACGGACTATGGGCCGGAGCACAGGATAAGCTCGACGAGATGCTTGCAACCTATCCCGGCTTTGTCGAAGCGCGCATCATGCGCGCGCAGGTGCGGGCGCGACTGGGCGATAACGATGGCGCGCGACGCGACCTGCGGGCAGTGATCAAGGTCGATCCCCGCAACGTGGCGGCGCACGGCCTCTTGGGTGAACTGTCACTTATCGATGGCGAGCCGATGGCGGCAGTCTTGTCGTTGCGCTTGGCCATGGCCGCACACCCCGATCAACTGCAACAACCTGAGCGCTTGGTCGCCGCCCTATTGCTGGCGCGCACGTTGGAATCCGAAGGCTACCTTACTGCCGCGCTGGAGCTTTACGAAACGTTTCGCGACCAAACGAAAGAGCCGACCCGCGCGATGCGTCGCCACGAACGCTTGCGCGAAATGATGAGCGCCAATCGCACGGAACTCGAGCGTCGGGTGGCCGAGCTACAATCGCGCTTGGGCTTGTGGGACAGGGCCGCACACAGTTGGAAAGCAATTGCCGATGAGAATCCCAACGACTATGCGACGTGGCGAAGGTTATTACGCGCGCAAGCGCAACTCGGCGATGCCGCGGCGGTGGAGGCGAGCATTCGCGCGATGACACAGCTGATGCAAGCGGGCTCTATCGGGGAATCCAAGGCGGTGATCGCACCGGAGATTCTTGAGATATGGGAGAGCCTGCCCGCGACGGATGAAAACAATGCCCGCGGTATCGATCTGCTAATCGAACTGGGCGACACCGCAACGATGCTTGGTCGCGTGCGCAGAGCGCTTTTTGAGGGTAACACACGCTATGCAGATACGATCGTCAACGCGGCGCGCCGAAAATCACCTGATGATGTCGATGTATGCATTGCAGCCATTCGACAGCAGTTACGCAAGGAGAACTACGTTGCCGCAGCAAATGAACTAACAGCGACGATGGCGATGGCTGCGGACCCCATCGGCGTGTTTGACGCATCTTTTGATAATGTAGCAAAAGAAACGCTCGACGAATTGCGCGCGGCATTGGTCAATGGCGAGTATCAACCGGCCACGCCAGATTTAAGACCGCACATCAAAGCGCTACTGCTTGATAATGTAGGTGAGTACCAAGACACCATCTCAACGGCGCAAGCGGCTTTGCAGGGTAATGAAAGCGACTCGCTTGCCCGTGCGATTCTGGCCCGCGCCCAAATCAACGCGCTCGACTGGGATGCAGCAACAAAAACCTGTGCCGAGGTCGACAATAACATGCCCCAAGCCGCGCGGCTCACACTCTGTCGCGGTCGCATCGAAACCGCACTCGGCCATCACAACGCGGCACGGTCACACTTCCGTAAGGCGGTTGAGCTGAATCCCAAGCTGGCGGACGCTGCCTTTGCGTTGGCGATGCTGGAAGATCGTCTCAATGATTCCTCCATGCGCAACCACCCCATGGTGACAGTGTTGAATGAGTTGATCGCGCAGATCGATCCGACACATGCACGCGCTCGGGAACTACTGGTCGAATACTACTTGCTGCAAACAGCGGTCGATCGGGCCCAAAGAGTACTGCAGGGTTTCGCGGCACACGACGTTTACGGTGCAGAGGCCGACCGCGCGGCGGCACTGTTTGCCTTGCGGACCGATCGATCCGGCGACGTCGAACAAGCAACGACGCGCTACGTTGAAAAACTCCAGCGCATTGCCGAACGCTACCCGCGCGATGCGGTCACCCATCACATGCTGGCGCGGTTTCATAGCGATCCGAATATCAACGAATTTGAAAAGGCGCAGGCGGCGGTGCAACGATCGTTAGAAATCGATCCGCAATACGTGCCATCTTTGGAGTTGTGCGCCGCGATACAAACGCGCCTGCTTGCGTACAGAGAATCGGAAACGTCATATCAAAACTTACTCAAGCACTATCCGAACAACGACAGTTACCTGCGACAACTACGCTTGCTTTTGCGCGATCGCGGTGCCATCGACGAAGCGGCAGATTTGTTTCAACGGCAGATTGCCAAATCTGATAGTGACGATCAGAAAGATCGTTACACCTTCGAGCTGATCACGATGCTGCAAAAGGCCGGGCACGACGAACGCGCGATCCAAACAGCCAAGAAGTGGTTGGATAAAAAGCCAGATGATACCACGCGTCGCTCGATATTTGTCGATAGCTTGTCGCGCGGTGAGAAACATGGCGAAGCCATTTTTCATGCACGTAGCTACTACGACGAGAACGGTGAAGATATCTCCAAGTTTCGCTTGCGACTGACCCTCGAACGTGCCAAGCGGTTTACCGAAGCACAGCAATTGCTGCTCGCTTGGCTCGAAGAAGACCCCGACGCCCCGTGGATCAACGAAGCGCTGATCCGCTTATGTTGGTCGGCGGGTCAATGGCAGCAAGCCATCGAACTCGCACAAGCCGCGCACGAGGCCGCGCCCAATCAAGGCTTCGAATCTATGCTGATCGAGGCCTATCGTTACGCCGGTGATTTCGACGACGCCCTTGCCCTACGCCGCCGCGAAGTGACCGAGGCCGAAACGCAGTTGCGCAATGCCGGGGCCAACGGCTGGCGCCGTGCCGATCTGACGACGGCCTACTTACGCGCGCAAATGTTACTGGTTGGCGAACTGATGGCCGTCGAGCGCTACGGCGAAGCGGCACGGTTGCTTCGTTCGATGATCGAAGACGAACTCGCGCCCAGTCGCGATGGTGAAACAGTCTTCGAGGGGTTTGTCATTCAGTTACGCAACACGCTCAGCGAGGTCTATCGCCTCGACGGCGACATTGGCAAATGCATCTCTGAACTAGAATTGATTTACGAGGAAGCGTCCTATGACGCGGGGGCCGCGAACAACCTCGGCTATACACTGATCGACAGCGGTCGCGACGCCGAACGGGCGGAGCGCATGATTCGGTCATCGCTGGCGCGCGATCCGGATATCGCCGCCACGCTCGATAGCATGGGATGGGTGTTTTACAAGAAAGGCGAATTCGACAAGGCCGTCGACATGCTGACGCGCGCCCGCTACCGTACCGACCGCGAAGACCCGGTGGTGTTCGATCATCTGGGCGACGCGAGTTATCGTCTGGGGCGGATCGACGATGCCAAGCGTCATTGGGAGCGCGCGATCGAAATTTGCGACCCCAGTCAAAAGCCGCCGCCACCTGCTGCGGACCGCAGCTTGTACCCGGCAATCAAAGCGAAGCTCGATGCGCTGGCTGACGGCGACACGCCCAAGACGGCCAAGGTTCTGAAGACCGACGCTTCGACAACGGACGATTAGGCGGCATCTCGGCCAGGCGCACGCCCTGATTGATACCCAAACCATAAGCCCCAATTAACCTCCGGCCAATGGCCGGGGGCTAAATAACCGCGGCCATCCCTGCATTGGGTGCCCCTGCCCCTCTGGGGCTGGGGGACATCAACCTTCTGGGGAGCCCTCTCATCCCACGAACCCGCTACCGCTATGCCGAATTCTGCGAATTTCGGTAGAATTAGGATTTCAATCGCAATCAAGACAGACCCACATACCTACGAGTGAGACACCACCATGGCTGGTCATAGTAAATGGGCGAATATCAAGCATAAGAAAGCCGCTAACGACAACAAGCGCGGCAAACTGTGGAGCAAGCTGGCCCGCAACATCATCGTGGCGGCCAAGAACGGCGGCGGCGATCCGTCGGCCAACCTCACGCTGCGCTATGCGATCGACAAGGCCAAAGAGGCCAACATGCCCAACGACACGATTGATAAGGCGATCAAAAAGGGCACGGGCGAACTGGATGGTGCCGAATACGTGCCCGCTAACTACGAAGGCTACGGCCCCGGCGGCGTGGCCGTCATCGTCGATGCGCTGACCGACAACCCCAATCGCACCGCCCCCGAAATCAAGAAGATCTTCGAACGCGCCAACGGCAATCTCGGCGCGCCCAATTGCGTTAGCTGGAACTTCGCCACTAAGGGTGTGTTCACAGTCGATGCCGGTGACAGCGATGAAGAAACGCTGATGGACATCGCCGTCGAGGCCGGTGCCGAAGATGTAAAGGAAGTGGACGGTATTTTCGAGATCACCTGCGAAGTCGATTCATTCAGCGCCGTGCGCGACGCCCTCTCTGCCAAAGAAATCAAAACCCAAACCGCCGAGATCACCAAAATCCCCGGCACCACCGTCACCGTCGACGCCGACACGGGGGCAAAGATTTTGCGCATGATCGAATCGTTTGAAGATCACGATGATGTGCAAAACGTGTACGCCAATTTCGACATGCCGGAAGAGGTGATGGCGCAGTTGGGTGGATAGAGGGCTGTAGTCCCATGGTCGATTCCAATCAGCGCCTGTTGAAGAAGTTCTTTGAGTCGACCGACATCAATGCGGTCATCCAAACCAAAGAATTTGAAGACAGGGTGAACACATTCCAGCAATCCAATTGCCTAGTCCTACCTGATTTGGTACTGGAATATTTCCGCCGGATCCCGCTGAATAAGGAAGACAACTTTGATGGTGACCTGTTTTGCTTTTGGCCATTAACAAAGGTGGAGCGTGTCGGTGTCACATGGCGCTGTGGTTCGCTCCAATCTAATGCAAATGCGGAACTCTTTGTCTTTGCCGATTATTGTATCAGTGCTTGGGAGTACGCGATGCACTTAAACGCCAACAACGACAATGCAGCCCCGGTGGTAATGATCTCAGGAAGTGATACTGATCCGCCCCATCAAATCGCGGCCTCTTTTGAAGAATTCCTCAGCATATTCATCGATGATCCGGATAAACTCTTATGACTTCGGTAGATGGCATAACAACCCGACGCCGGTTATGTTGGCTGAGTCGTTGGTAGGTCAGGTAATAACCTGACTCTGCAACCAGCGATTTCGGCAATTGCTAGCTTGTTCCAATACGAATACAGCCAACCCCGACTCAATCAGCGTTGCCTCAAAGCTAAGCCCATCATCAGGCTATTACCTGCCTTACAAATCTTTGCGTACCAGATCCTCAAATTTCCGCCATAACACCCGCCCCTTCCGCATTGGGCCGTCTTGATCTTAAGAACCAACCCTGACATTTCAGTAAGGTTTACCCTTCTTTCAATGTACACTAGACGACTTCACGAATGAATGCGGCTATCAGAGCCATCTTTGCATACACCGGCTATTAGCCGGTGCCACAATGCACGCATCGCGCTCAAGTGCAGGTATCGCGCTCAAACGTGAACTGGGTTAGAGAACCCGGCTAAGGTAAGGGGCTATACATCCCCTTCCGTCGTCGAAAGAAAGGGCCCGTTACATGAATTGTCCCCAATGCGGCGCAGCAGTGTCAGCAGGTTTGCAGAAATGCCCTGCGTGCAAATGCGAGCTTTCCGTGATTCGTGAGTTGCTTGCGTTGCGCGATGTCGTGCGCGAGGTGCGGAACGACTCTGACCGTATCAGCAGCAAGATGGGGGATATTGAAAGCCGGTTGGCATCCCTCGAGCCGATGATTGGCGCCGGCACAACTGAACCGGATGTCGCCCCCGTACCCGACGATGATGCAGACATTGATGTCGTCGAAGAATTACCCATCAACACAAACGAGGCCGACGCACCGATGCCGCCACCGGTTATTCCCAATGTGATGCCTTTCTCGACAACAGCTAAATCGACGGGCGGCGTTCTCAGCCGCCAAAGCGAAATTCAGTTCGGTCAGAAATGGCTCTTGATCGTCGGCATCATCATCACTGTTCTTGCGGTCGGCTATTTCCTGAAATACTCCTTCGATCGCAACTGGGTGGGGCCGGCGGGCAGAGTCGCGCTTGCCTACGCCGCGGGCCTGGCCGCAATCGGTCTCGGCGAGTGGCTGCGCCGGCGCGCGTTTCGCGTGTTTGGTCTCTACCTGATCGGCGGCGGAATTGCAGTGCTCTATTTCGCCGGCTACGCCGCATTTCAGATATACAGTTTGATCGATCAGCCCATTGCTTTCGGGTTGATGGTGCTGGTGACATTTTCCGCTGGGCTCATGTCGGTGTTTTATGACACCAAATGGCTCGCCGTGCTGGCCATCATTGGTGGATTCATAACGCCAGTGGTATTGAGCACGGGTACGGATAATCAAATCGCATTGATGACGTACATGTTGATCCTCAACGGCGGCATCCTCGCGATTGCGGCATTCAAACAGTGGCAACTCTTAAACTATCTCGGTTTGTTCTGCACATGGCTGCTGTTTTCCGCTTGGTATATCGAGCATTACGAGGCGGCGAAGTTCTGGATCACCACGACATACTTGAACGCCTTCTTTCTGACCTACGCGTTGGTGCCATTTGCATTCTACTTCGTTCGCAACACCACGGTGAGCGTGACGGGCTTTGCCATCACGATTCCCAATGCCGCGATCGCATTCGGAATCTCTTACGAAATGATCGGTCGGCGATTCGATACCGAGTCGGTGACATTTCTCGCGCTGGCGTACGCCGCCGTGTACTTCGCAATGGCAGCATTCCTTCGGCTAAAGCGACGCCAAAGCAAGGACGCGTTTGTGATGTTGTTCGCGATGGGCATGCTCTTTTTGCTCATCTCGGTGCCGCTCCATTTCTCCAAGCACTGGATCACGGTCTTCTGGTGTGCCGAAGGATTGGTCTTGCTGTGGGCGGCATTACGCTTGGACGATTCACGATTGCGGGGCGGTGCTTTGATAATCCTCTTGGTGGCAACGGCCAAATTGCTATTGCACGATTATGTGCACCACTTCAAGCTCGACGTCTCTGAAATGGTACTCACGGGCGGGTATTTTGTTCTTGCCAGCGAGCGCTGGATCACGGTCGCGGCAGTAACGGCTGCGTTATGCGCGGCAGCAAGACTGTTGAAAGTAGCCGGCCTTACGTCCAATGATTGGCGCACAAACCTAGCGGGGTTCTTTTACGGTGCCTTCGCCGTCATGTTGTTTATCGCGCTGAATGTGGAAGTAGCCGGTTACTTCCATGAAGCAGCGGCACGCGCGCGCTTCGCATCGATCTCCGTATTGTGGGCGGTTTATGCGTCGGTGCTGATGGTCTTGGGATTTGCCAAAAACTTCGCCATCTTGCGTCGGGTTGCTATCGCGTTATTCGGGGCGACGGTCATCAAGGTGTTTCTGCGCGACATGGCCGATGTGGATACGCCGTTCCGGATACTTTCATTTCTCGTCTTGGGCTTGCTGCTGGTATCTGTTTCATATCTCTATCACCGCTACGCTGCGCGCATCTTGCAAACGGTGAATGATGACGTAGGGAATAGTTGACGCTGTCACTTAACCCGTGGTTGTTCAACTTTTTGGTACGATCAAACCCTGCGCCATATTTCCAGCGCGTTCTCTGCGCCCGTCGTCAGGTTGTCACCTGACCTACCGTCCCATTCAATTCCCGCGCCAAAAGCGCGGTTGAAACAGCACAATGATCGCGAAGACTTCCAAGCGGCCCAGCGCCATTAGCAGTGAGAGTATCAGCTTGCTGCCGTTGGTAAGCCAGCCGTAGTTCTCGATCGCGCCGACCTTGGCGAGGCCCGGGCCAATGGTGCAGAGCGTGGCGAGGCAACTGGTTGAAGCTGTCGTGATGTCGATATTATCCGCCGGTTCGATCAGCATGATGAGACTGGTACCAACGGCTAACAGCACAACGATGCCCAAGACGTATGCGATGGTGGCCAACTTCAACTCGGGCGATACCGACGACTGTGCCAGCCGCAAGGGTCGTACCACATTGGGACGAAAAATGCGTTCAATTTCGGCGGCCATCACTTTGATGGCGATCCAGATACGAATCACTTTAACACCGCCGCTGGTCGAGCCGGCCGAGCCACCGACAAACATCAGCGTGAGCAAGACGATCTTCGCGAGCGTGGGCCACTGATTGAAATCGGCGGTGCCGAAACCGGTCGTCGTTTGGATCGAGATAGTCGTGAAGAATCCATGCCGCACCGCTTGCCCAACCGACGGCTCGGTGACCTCGCCGGTGGTTAGATGCAAAGGTTGGCCGATCAGGCAGAGCGCGACGATCGCCGCGCCGCCGAACATGAAGGCAAGATACACGCGCAATTCGGTATCGCGCCAGACCGAACCGATGCGCCGCGTGATGAGTTGGTAATACAAACCGAAGTTCACACCTGCCAGCACCATAAAGAAGATGACGATCAGATCGACGGCTAGCGAGTTAAAGCCGCCGACGCTGGCATCGACCGTGCTAAAGCCGCCGGTCGCCAACGTCGCCAAGGTATGACAGGCGGCTTGGAACCAATCCATCCCCGCCAAACGCAGCGCCACCGTTTGCACGATTGTGAGGCCGACATAGATGTACCAAAGGATGCGTGCTGTTTCGCGAATTTGCGGATGCACACCTTCGGGGTCGGGCCCCGGCGCTTCGATTTGAAACAGTCGCTTACCGCCGACACCCATCGCCGGCAACACGGCTACAAACAAGACGACGATACCCAAACCACCCAGCCAATGCGTGAGGGCACGCCAAAGCAAGATGCTGCGCGGCAAGGCGTCGATGCCGGTTAACACCGTTGCCCCCGTGGTGGTTAGGCCGCTCATCGATTCGAAGTAGCAATTGACAGGTGAGAGAAATGCATGGCCGGAATAATCTTCTCCCGCCAGATATGCCCACACCAAATACGGCAAGCCTGCTAATGCCGCACCAAAGCCCCAGCTCGCCGCAACCAACAGCAAGGCTTCGCGGCGCTGCAAGGCACCGCGATCGCCACGACCCGCCATCCAAAGCACGCCACCGGCCAGCCCACCGATGACGCCGCTGATCAACAGCGCGCCGGCGGCCGTCGCCTCGCGCTGATCGCCCATCAGTACGACAATGCCGCTCCAAATAGCAACCAGCAGGATGATGGCGCTTAGCACGAGGAACAACAAACCCAAGTGTTTGCTGGCGAGGCGAAAACTCACGAGGCTCTCCCCACACCGAAGATTTCTTTGAGTTTGGCGTCCATGCCATGCTGACCTGCGACCAACAGCATATCGCCCGCGCGAATATCGTCATCGCGCCCCGGCACACGTACATCGCTACCACGCCGAATGGCAGTGATGATCCAGTGGGGCGCCAGGGAAACCTCTTTGAGCGGCTTGTTCAGAATTTTGCAGTCGCTCCCCACGCTGACCTGAAACAAATCGAGCACGCCCTTGGCCAGCGACGCCATGAATTTGATGGGGCGATCGTCGATTGCCCGTTCGATCTCGGTCACCGCCACATGGCGTGGGCTGAAGCTGCGGTCGATATTCACATTTTTATACAAATGTAAATATTTTGGCCGCTGCACCAACACCACGGTCTCGTCGACGCCCATGCTCTTGGCCCAGGCGCTACCGAGAATGTTGTGCTCGTCGTCATCGAGCAGCGCCACGAACACATCGGCACGGGCGATGTTTTCCTCGGCAAACACATTCGGGTCGGTCGGATCGGCATGGATGACTGTGACCCAGTCCAGCTTGTCGGCCAGTTCCTCGGCGCGGGCGCGATTGGTTTCGAATAGTCGAATCGCAAAGTTGCGACTACGCAACGAACGACAGAGCCAGACTGCCAATGGCGGGCCACCCATGATCACCACGTTGCGGCGTGCGTTCTTTTCCGAATGAAATAAACGCCGCGCTTCCTGAAACGTCTCGGTATTACCCGCCAGAATCGCTAAATCACCGGGCTTCATCGCCGTGTTGGCATCGGGTAGGAACACGTACTGATTGCGCGTTACCGCGAGCAGCAGCGTGCCACGCGGCATCGTCACCTGGGCCAATGGTTTATCAACAGCCGGTGCATCGGGGCTGACTTCGAACTCCTGAATCTCGATGCGACCGCGAGCGAAATTTTCAATAGCCAAAGCCCCTGGATTACGGAGCGTTTGCGCGATGGCGATCGATGTCGAGTATTCGGGGCATATCAGATGATCGATGCCCAGATGCGCTTGATAATCGAGACCATGGTTCTCGAAATATGCCCGGTGATGTACCCGCGCGATCGTGCGGCGCGTGCCGACGCCCTTAGCGAGGCTCACAGTTAGCAAATTAACCTCATCGCGATCGGTGGCGGCGATCAGCATGTCCGCATCGGCGCAACCGGCATCGCGCAACACACTCGCCTCGGCGCAGTTGCCCTGCAGCGTGCCGACATCGAGCGAATCTTCGATCGCGCGCAGGCGGTCACAATCACTATCAATCAAGGTGATATTATGGTTCGCACCCGCGAGTTGCTCGGCAGCATAACTGCCGACCTGCCCCGCGCCGCAGATCACAATCTTCATGCAAAGCTCCCAACTACTCCCTGCATCGGCTGTCGCTCAAATCAGGGTTTGAATAATGTAAGCGGCAAGTGAATCACCCGCCGAAACAAGGGCATGGCAGCACAGACGGCTCAACGCGATGTTATCGAACGATGCAAAACTGGCAAACTGAATTGACCGTACTGAAAATCGTGAATTCGTTTAGGCATTAAATTTGGCTACTCGCTCAACATACCATCGATGATCTTAGAAGCCGCTGTGAGCGTGCGCAATTCCGCCACGGTGAGCCCCGCCATCATATTGGCGAGTTGAGCTACGCGCTTCGAGCGACCGTCGTTTAGCAGCTTCTTTCCCTTCGCAGTTGCCTCGATGCGCTTGGAACGCTTATCGGTCTGATCGGTCGCGACACGAATCAATCCCGCGGCCTCCATATCTTTTATCTGATTCGAGATCGTCGGCTGCGAGACCTGCTCGATGGTGGCAAGATCACCCACCGATTTGGGACCAACGAAAACGAGAACGGAGAGCAGTGAAAGACGAGGTGCGCTGATGCCCAAGTCCCTATCAACATTGCGTAGATGCCGTAAGAGGTGAAGGGCCGACCGATGCAGGTCGTGGGCAACGTGCTCTGGAGAATTTTCGGGGGATTTGCTGGACACCGCCATTTTATTTAGTTAGCCTATCTATATATTCAAAGGGGTTACGAGAATGAACCGAATCATCGCAACCATGGTTATCGTTTCGAGCAGTATGGGAGCCGAGCACATGAATGCTACCGACAACACACCTGCAAACACGTCCGAGCAACTGTTTCTTGCCGCAGTCAGCACAGGGCAAAGTGGGCAGGTTGCCGAAATGCTTGTGCGCGACACGAGCTTAGCCAACGCAAAGGATAGCAGCGGCACCTCCGCCCTTTTACTCTCGTTGTATCATAAACACTCGGAGATTGCCGCCCAAATCCACGCCGCTCGCGAACAAATCAGCGTTTTTGAAGCCGCTGCGCTAGGTGACGTAAATGCAATACGCGACCATTATCAAGCAGAGAAAAGCTGCTTCGAGAATATTTCCAATGATGGGTTCACTCCGCTACATTTGGCCACGTTTTTCGCAAAAAAATCGGCGATGCGCTACATTTTGGCACACGGCGGCAATGTCGAAGCGGTCGCCAAGAACCCGTCCCGAGTCCTACCTATCCACTCCGCGGCCGCTACGCGCGATGCATCTGTCGTTCGTATCATCCTCGCTGCTGGCGCGGACCCCGACAGCCAACAATCCGGTGGACATACTGCGCTACACTCGGCAGTTATGCACGATAACCTCGCGATGACGGTGCTACTGCTCTCTAACGGCGCAGATATAGAATTGCAAAATGATGAAGGTTTTTCAGCTCTGAGGCTGGCCGAGAATCAGAGAGCAACTAGGTGCATTGTAGCGTTACGTCGACTCGGTCGGTGATGATGGGAATATCTCTTTATTCGCCTTCGACCCGGCCTTTTGGTGAAGACAGTTCCGCTTTTTTCGGTGTTCGATTTCGCCAAATACAGTAAAGCCAAGACGCGAATTGCGCATCCGTTTCATTGTTTCTCCCCGTCAATCGCAAACGATCCTCAATCAATCATTCCTTCATCCCACGCTACGAGACTGGGGTATATGTCTCATCTGCAGCCAACCAGAAGGCCAAGTCTCAACCACAATTGGGCCGAAAGTTCTTCGGCAAATTTTTTACTGTCCACACATCGGGCCCATGCGTCATCTTGCGGCGAGGTACGCAGTGGCAGGCCTCGAGAACACCACCGCGATCACGCCGCTGGCTCGGTCGCGACCGAACGATGAACAGGAGTGCAGCAACGATGACTGAAAAACCCTCGTCACAGAAGAAACACACCAGCGTACCCGCCGTTTGTATGGCGGGCGTACTGTTGACCGCGTTAGCCGCCGGGTGCACAGCCGACCCCAACGAAGTGCTGCCCAGCGGAACACCGATCGATTGCAACGATCTGCGCCTAATGGGATTCACCATCGGGACCGACGACGACATCATCAGCGGCGACGAGACCGTCGCTGCCGAACAGCCGTTCTTTCTACAATGGTTCGCCGAATTTCGGCGCGGCCACGATATGAGCTACCTCGGTGATACCGGTCCGTTCGTCGCGCTGATCGAGTTTGAGAAGAACGGTCAACTCGAAATGACGATGGAGGTGGACTGTGCCCCGATCTACGTCGCGAGCGGCGAACATACGTCGGTCTGGATAGAAGACGGCCTGCCACCGGGTGCTTACACCGTGCGCGTCATTCTCGATTTGAATGGCACCGTCGATCAATGCGACAGTGAACTGGAATTTGTCTTCAACAACATGTTCGAGCGGGCGCTGACCGTGACGGGGCGTTTGGATTTGGATGAGTTGGGCCAAATTCCGCAGCGTCAAGAACTGCCACCGCTGGACGAATTGCCGCCGCGATTGGAACTGCCGGATCGAGAGCCACTGGTTCCACAAGAGTAGCATGTGCAGGTCAAGGCCGGCGAGGACGTATGTCTTCACCGGCCTCTTTTTGATTCCTTGGTATGCGCTAATCAACCGCAACACAACTCAGTCATCACGCGAAGGTCATAATACTCACTTTAAGAAACCACTCATGAAAGTTTGGACAGTACAACTTCAACCGACGTAAACCGCCCCAAGTCGATGCCACCCACCAAGCGTTTCGACAACTCGGCTAAGCGGGCCTTCAAGTCGTCGGCCCGTACGTAATCCACCAGTCTTTCGTTTTCGTATAGCACGCAAAGGCTCCGAAACACCAGCGCGCCTTCCGCCTTCACTGCGTACGCATCGACGGGAAATCCATAAGCCCGGCACAGCATTGGGCGCGCTTCATATACGCTACATAAGTCATCAACGAGCAATGGGCACGTGGGGCCGAGTGCGGCGTTGAGTGCGCTGATGCGCGCGGAGAATAGTGGTTCCTCACGCGCGCCCGGTTGATCGACCTGCCCTTCGACAGTCGCGAAAATGCGCTCCTGCTCAGGCAGCAGATCTTTTGCCGCTTTTTTCGCCGATTCGCGCTTTTGGTCTGGCAGTGAATGTATCGCCTGCGCCCACAAGACCGCTTCCGCGAGTGTCACCGCAAAGACCGCCCCCTGCTTGCAACAGTGACTACAACCGGCGGCGCAGAGATGCGGGTTGCGCGCATCAGATTTGAACGCATCGGCGCGGCGATCAAATTCTTCGTAATGCGCGCGTAGCTCGCCCAACACACCGGAAACGTCGTTGAGTGATATGCATAAATCGGCGATTCGAAATTCTTTTGGGTCTGCGATCATCGCGGTTGCATCCTACCGCGCGTCATCGCATTCCCCGCATTTAGCGATAAAAATCGCCTAGCGCCCGCCGCGCGTTAGATTATTTCACCCGCTTTCTAAGCGCCCGACACGACGACATGACGTAAAATTCCGTTGTTATGACTACCTACAAGCACACACAACGCGGAACGCTCACCATCACCGTAATCGGTGGCGGTGTGGCGTTGTTGGCAGGATTGGCGGTGTACATGTATCAGACTGGGCACGAGGCGGCCTGGGTACCGACGGCGGTGGCCGCAATTCTCGGCGTTACCCTGCTGGTATTTCATTCGCTCAACGTCGAAGTCGGCGACGGCGAATTGCGCCTGCAGTATGGCGTCGGCTTTCCGTCTAAAACGATCAACTTGAGCGAAGTAGCCAAGGTCGAAACCGTGCGCAATCGTTGGTGGTATGGCTGGGGCATTCGCTACACACCACACGGCTGGCTTTATAATATTTGCGGGCTCGACGCGATCGAGTTGACGTTTCACTCGGGGTACACAATGCGCATCGGTACTGATGAGCCGAAAGCGCTGCGTGATGCGGTGCGTGCGGAATTGCCTAATCGCAGATAGCGAACATGACCAACCCATCTGAGATCGCAGGTTAACGGGCGTCGAGCTTTGTCGTCTCAATTGGTATCGAAGTCGCCAAGCAAAAAAGCCGCAATAGTGTGAAGCCAGATAGATCATCGGCTGGCTTATCTCAAAAATCGCTTTATCAAGGCCAGTCCATTAAAAAAGGCGGCATCTGGACCGATGCCGCCTTTTCTTTTTATCCCTAGCACTTCATTCGACGATCAGCGCCGTCGCCGCAAGGCCAAAAGCATCATCGGTGTCATCATCATTGTCATCGGGCCCATCGGCGCGCACGGGTTATCCTGCCCTGCGGGCGGCGGCGTGCAGGCATCGCCCATGCCGTCGCTGTCGTCATCGGCCTGATCGCCGTTGGGCGTGTCGGGGCAATTGTCGAAACAATCGAGCCAACCGTCGCCGTCTGAGTCGACATCGCCGTTGCCGCAACCGCATATGCCAGGGGTCAACTTGTTGGCGTCGTTAGGACACTGGTCGAAACAATCGGGCACGTTGTCGCCGTCGCTGTCATCATCGGTATTGCCGCAGCCGCAGGCGCCCGGACTCGTTTTATTGGGATCGTCAAGACAATCGTCGAGTGCGTCGCAAACACCATCGCCGTCGGCGTCGTCGGCATCATCGGCGCCGGGGCAGGTATCGGCGACATCGCCTACACCGTCGCCATCACCATCGGCTTGGTTGGGGTTATCATCTTGCGGCGCGTTATCGCAGGCGTCGCCGAATTCGTCACCGTCATTATTTTCCTGATCGGGGTTGGGCGTATCGGGGCAGTTATCCTCTTCGTTGGTCACGCCATCACCGTCGGCATCGCATTCGACCGTCGGCATGCCACATTCCATTCCATCATCGCTGATCGAAAGATCAAAATTCCCCGTATTGGCAGAGAATCCGGAGACCAAGATGAGGTAGATTGCGCCAGGCTCGGAGCACCACGTCACGGTCGAGCCGCGATTGCTTGGATTCGCTATTACCAGACACTCCGGCACCGTTCCACCCAGTTGATCGTCGTTTCCTCCAACGCAGATCATCGCATCGCAGCTACAAAAGACATGCAGCTTGGTGTCGTAATCGGTAATCGCGCCGCCATCGCAGGTGGTAGCTGTCATGCTGTTGCCCGTGCCGATCACTGTGTACCAGATGCCGGGGGCGGTAATCGATGTGCCGCAGGTCGGCAGCATCGCGAACTCCATATCGAGCGTTGCCATCGACGTATCGCCCATCGTATTTGACGGTACATCAAGGGGACCGATGGCGGCGGAGCACTCATCGTTTTCGGGTTGAGCGAGGGCTGACGAAGAACTCACCAGCACCGTGAACAAACCCGCCAGCAACATCGTGCCGATACGATTCACCTGGGATGCACTGCGGTGGCGAACGCCGCTCGCACGACGACGACGGCGACGCTGTACGAACATCATTAAGCCCACCACCATCATCGGCATCATCATGGCTTGCGGGGCGCACGGATTCGCTTGACCGGCGGGTGGCGGCGTGCAAGCATCGCCGGTGCCATCGCTATCTTCATCGGCCTGATCGGAATTGGGATCGTTCGGACAGTTGTCCAGACAATCGAGCCAACCATCGTTATCCGAATCGACATCGGCATTGCCGCAACCACAGATGCCACCCTCTAACTTGTTGGCATCATTGGGGCAGCCATCGAAACAGTCGGGCACGCCATCGCCATCGCTGTCATCATCGGGTGTTCCGCAACCGCAGGCCCCCGGTGCCATTTTGTTCGGATCGTCGGGGCAATCATCGAAGTCGTCGCATTCGCCATCACCGTCGGCATCGCCCGCCGCATCGTCACCAAAGCATGCGTCGCAACCATCGGGAACCGTATCGCCATCGGTATCGACGGTGTCGTCGGAACCGGGGCAAACATCATCTTCGTCGGCCACACCGTCGCCATCGTCATCCGTCTTAAGGATCAGACACCATTGAATCAACGTTCCCGTGTCGGCCCCGACGTTGTCGGAGATATTGAGTGTCCAAGTGCCGCCGATGCCTTCGCCGTTAAACACCGCTAGCGCTTCGGCAGGAATATAAATACCGAACTGGGTAGGCGCCCCCGGTTCACACACATCTTCGATGAGTACATCGGCATCATCATCGAGAATAATCTCAACGTTATTCTGACTGCAACCAGCACCCGGTGGACTACCGGGACGATCATATATCACCGCCGTCGTCATTGTATTGTCATGCGTGAGTGTAATAATCAGATCGCCAATCCAAGTGTGATCAACGCGCAGATAAACATCTACGTCGGCCAGAGTCTCATCACCCGCGACCATAATCGTGTCATCGGTGCCCGTCGGGTCGTTATCCGGAATGGCGAGTGCGGGCGAACTGCATAGATCCGATGCCGGGCAGATCACCGTGTCACACATCGTACCGCCGCCGCGTGCCGTGCCGCCCGCATTAGCGCAGTCCACCGGCATAAGTTCTTCGCACATGCCATCGGGAAAACAGCACGCCTCTTGTGCCGACGCCCTCGACGCAGCACCGTGCAGCACGAATGCGCAGATGGCCGTGGTAAAAAATAATCGCGCTGTGATCCTCGCTGATGTGAATATTGGACAACCGCTTCGCAACATAAGTAACTCCTCCATCGGCAATGACAATTTATTGTCGTACGCCGTTGACGCTGAATGACCAATGTGAATCAGGGCACCCGCCAGATTTTTCTTCAGCGTCGAGCCGCCATATGGCTTAGGAATTGAGATGGCACGTGACCAGATCGCACGCCACTTCAGAACACGAAGCGATATTCTACCAGAACGCATCGATTGATTGAAAAGAAATCGGCTCCACTTTTTTAGACAAATATCGAAATCCAAGACAAGGCCGGCAGGCCCAACACGGAGCGATCCGATTTTGGAGCGCGCCGGATTGGAAACATTCAGCGCGGGTGGCTCACCTAAAGAAAGAGGTTAGCGCGACAAGGACGAGCGCGATAATATCGAGAGCATTTCCGCACGAAGACGACCAACAACGCACAGTAACGCGTCGTGGTAGCGATTATCGAACGCTGGGCCGTCCAAGTGCCGCGTCCTTGAATAATCCGCAGCGATGCAGATCAAACCGCAAAGCGAGGGCCGTTTGAACTCGAACATACGCTGACTGGGCTAGAAGCCCTCCAAAAACCTATGACAGACTCGCCGCGTGCTTGCGAGATCTTGGACTTTTCTAGGAAATGCAACCCTTCTCTAACCCGTCCCTGCAAGGAGGGGAAATTTTGGGATAGTTACACTGACTTGCCTACCGGCACCGGTCGTGGTGCAATGCCACCCGCGTCGAACGGCGATGCGTTGCCCATGGTCGGAACTCTATCGATACACCACGAGGCACGATGGCCAACGACGCGGTCGAGATGCATCGACCATTCACGCGACAAGCCTGCTTACACATAAGTCACACATAGCCTGGGAGCCTCAAAATGAAGCTGTGGTTACGCTCACTTTGCCTTAGCACTCTGCTGCTGACCGTTCCTTTTCACGTTCGTGCCGATGACAAACCGATCATCGCGCCGGACGAAGGCCTGCCACTGATCGACTGGACCGATGCTGAAAAGTACATCGGCCAACGCGTGATCGTGCAGGGAAAAATCGAGGCGACCGGTCGCGGCAAGACGATTACGTTTCTCAATTTTGACAACGCCCGATCTTTCACGGCCATCGTGCGAAAAAACAATTTCGATAAGTTCCCGAAAGCACCGGATGTGATGTACGGCAATCGCATCGTGCAAATTCGCGGCACCATCAGCACCTATCGCGATAAGCCGCAGATAGAGGTTAGCTCGCCCGACCAAGTGACGATTGTCGAAAAAGCGGCGGAGACGACGTCCCCAAAGCAGGCGGCAACCAAAGCAACGCGCAAGTTCACCGGCAAGCTGCGGGTCGCCACCTACAACGTGCTGAACCTTTTTGATGACAAAGATTGCCCATACCACAACGACGAAGGCACCAGCCCTAAACCGCGACACGAACTGGAACGACTGGCAGCCACCATCAAGCAACTCGACGCCGATGTGCTTGCCTTACAGGAAGTGGAAAATCGTTTCTATCTTGAGCGTTTCAACACGGCCATGCTCGCGGACATGGGCTACGAGCACGTCGTCTGCTTCGAGGGCAACGATGGCCGCGGTATCGACGTCGCTGTGTTGTCGCGCTTGCCTGTCGGTCCGGTCACGTCTTATCGGCACCTGCGTTGGAAGGACAAACGCGGTCTCGACACCGGCTTTCGCCGTGACCTGCTGCGCGTTCGCATCGAACCGCCCAACGCCAAGCCCTTTGATGTGTTCACCGTCCACCTCAAAAGCAAGGGCGGCGGTGACGGCACCGAAGCGGTGCGCATGGGTGAAGTGACGGCGATTCGCAGCGTGGTGGACCCGATGCTGGCCGAAGACCCACAGGCGTTATTCGTGGTGTGCGGCGACTTTAACGACACGTGGGATAGCAATCCCATCAAATTGATGCGCGGCACCGGTAACACAGCCATGGAAGCTTTTCAGGATGAAGACCCCGAAGGCTGCGTCACCTACAACCGCGGGCAATTCCGCAGCGTGATCGACTATATCTTCTGCTCACCGGCGATGGCCAAGCGATACGTCACGCAGTCGATGCAGGTGCTGGACGGCAGCGTGGAGAGTAGCGGCTCGGACCACAATCCGGTCGCCATGGACTTCAATTTGGGTACCGATGCACCGGCGGTATCAGCCTCGTCATCAGCGTCGGATGGCGAAAAATCGTGACAAAAGCTGACGAATGTCGAGATTTTTTTTGTGGAATGTTGGGTTATTCGGGCGGCAGGAATTGCCGGGGCGGGAGATCTGAGAGCTACCAGAATGCGGCGACCGCCGGAAAACTCATTCAGGATATTGCCACAACCTTATAAAAGGCAATACTTTGTGACTGACGATATCGGTCGCACGATCGCCGTGCCGCACCTGAGAACAGGGTCTGAAATCGTTGTAACTCCTTTATTTAGCGAGCCAAAGCACTCGAAAATTCCAGCCGATTCGTATTGACACCTTTTGGAAAGTGCTACTAAACTCCGCGCTTATCGCAGGGCGATAAAGCCTTAACGGACGTTTCCGTGATGGCGCGGTAACTCTGGGAATAGCTGTCATGCTGTTGGTTCGTTCCCGCCGATAGCTTAGGGAGTTGTTTCTCGTGGAAGTAAAACAGAATTCTTGGGAACACGACGAGAGGTAGTCAGATGCTTCTGGATTTTGTGATTTCGGCGTTGATCGGTTTCATCGACCTGAACCCGTTGCTCGACCTGGTCTTCACCCCGCTTGCTTGGGCGTTGGTCTGGTTCAGCGGCGACGACGACTAAACAACCATTAGAAAACGTTTTTCTTAAACTTTCTTTCTTAGGAGAAGGAATACACCATGTTGCTTGATTTTGTTATCTCCGCTCTGATCGGTTTCATCGACCTTAACCCGCTTCTCGACCTCGTCTTCACGCCGTTGGCGTGGGCCTTGGTTTGGTTCACGGGTAACGACGACTAAATCGATCGTTACAAAGAGCGGATGCGGGCTGCTCGACTTTTTCAGGGCAGCTCGCCGAGGCAGGCAAACAACTCATGCTCGGCCTCAGCATTCGCTCCGACCGTCACCTGTGGCGGTCATGCAACGAGAAAAGCAGGTTGAGTTCTGCTTTCTGCTAGCAGTAAGCAGGACCTGGGCGCAAAACCCCGGTCCTGTTTTTTTATGCGCATACATAATTCGCTTTCAGTCCCCAGTTATTGCACCGAATGTCCGCCCCGCCTGGTTGCAAACCACCTCTTTTTGCCGCGGAGGTTAAGTGGAAAGGCTGTCAGTCGCACCTGTCAAAGTGTTAGCCAATGCCAGCGGTACGCACCTCTTCGCCTCCTTACGCCGAAGGCGTAACGCTCATTAGCCCAGGATTGCCGCTGCGCGGCTACCCCGGGGTTAACGTGTCGTTTCGGGATTCAACGCTCAAAGAGTTGCGGCATCAATCGGGTGAAAAGCGCCGCAACCCCGTTGGGGTTGAACGTCGTGAGCAATACACAACCCCGGGTAGCCGCAGGCGCGGCAAGCCGGGGCTGGCTGGTGTAACGCCTTCGGCGTATTTGCTTCATGGGTTTCCGTCCCAGCGTCACCAATTCTCGATTTGGACGACAAGCCCCCTTGGACCAGGATTGGTGTTTCGCAGCGCGTAAGGGGCGAGCCACAGCAGATCGTTTGCCGCACTAGGGCTACCTCCTTCCCGCGAATTGACCCCAACCAGCAGACGCCGGATAATCCGCTGTCTTTGGATTTCCAGGATATTCCCGCACAAGGAAGGTCAGTTCAAATGCGAAAATGGATGTTACTCAGTTTGATGTGTCTGCCCCTGTTCGGTGCCATGTGCCCCACGCCTGCCGGTTCGGCAGTGCCGCTAAGCTGCGGCGATCCGCTAGACGGGACCAACTTCGGCTTTACGCTCGACGTACCGGGCGACTTCTCTTGCACCTCGTCGTTTCCGTTCACCACGGATGTGATTCAAGGATTCGTCACGTACGAAGACGCGGCCAACGACATCCAGCTATTGGTACTGGTAGGCTCGACCGCTGATACGCCCAATCAACCGGGAGGCGGTGACTCTGGCGTCGATTGCAACGACATCGGCCCATTCACTAACTCCGCCGGTATCGAATTCGATCGCTGCCGGTTTGACGAGACCGAAGACGATGGTACGCCGCGCATCACATTTTCCGGCTCGACGCCGTTGGCGGCGGAAGACCAGATCATCCTGATTTCTGTTGTGTCGAACAGCGCAGACGGCCTTGAAGACGCCCTCAATGCCGTACTCGAAGGTATGACGTTCTAAACACGCAAATGCCAACACCGGCCACCAGAGGAACCTGAATCGACCATGCCCAAAGTTGACGTACCACAAGGCCTGTGGCTCAGTTGCGATGCCTGCGCCAAGATGATCTTTAAGAAGGTGCTGGAAGAGAACCAGCGCGTGTGCCCCGAGTGCGGCCATCATTATCGAGTGGACGCACGCACGCGCATCAAGCAACTGTGCGATCCGGATACCTTCGAGGAATTCAACGCCGAACTGGTCTCGACCAACCCCCTCAATTGGAGCGATTCCAAACCCTACGAGCAGCGCCAAGAAGAAGCGCGCAGCAAGACCGGCCTGACCGAAGCCGTACTGACGGGCCGAGCTTACGTCAAAGGCCGTGCCGCAATCCTGGCCGTGATGGATCCGTTTTTCATCATGGGATCGATGGGGGCCGTCGTGGGTGAAAAAGTGACTGCCGCCATCGAGCGGGCCACCGACGAAGGGCTACCGATCGTCATCGTCACCTGCTCCGGCGGTGCACGCATGATGGAGGGCTTGGTGAGCCTGATGCAGATGGCCAAGACCTCGGCCGCCATCGCTCGCCACGACGACGCCAAGGGGCTCTACATCACGGTGCTGACTGACCCGACGACTGCCGGTGTCGCCGCCAGTTTCGCCTCGCTGGGCGATATCGCGCTCGCCGAACCGAAGGCCATGATCGGCTTTGCCGGACCGCGCGTGATCTGGAACACGGTCAAGACCGAGCTACCCGAGGGGTTCCAAACCGCCGAGTTCATGCTGGAGCACGGCTACGTCGATCGCATCGTCGCGCGACAGGAGTTGCGCAATGAGATAGCGCGCATCATCGACTTCTGCACAAAGTAAGCCCACAGCCTCGCGCGTTGAAAAACGGTCGCAAATTCTACATCTGCAGTCATCTTCGATCCTGCTATAGTCGACGACACGGTTGAATCGCCGTTTGTAAATTGTCGCCGAGGTCCGGCGTGTAAACTTGCGCCAACATCACGCGACGAATAACGCCGTCGGCATCACCATCAAGAATTCGTGTTCCATGCTGCTCGATATTACTTGGATCATTCTGGGAGCACTCATCCTCGTCGCCGGAGGTGAAATCCTCGTGCGCGGTGCGGCAGGTTTGGCGCGCAGCCTCGGCATCAGCCCCATGGTGGTCGGCCTGACCGTCGTCGCACTTGGCACATCCGCACCCGAGCTCATCGTCTGCGTACTCGCCAGCTATAACAACACGCCCGACATCTGCGCGGGCAACATTGTCGGAAGCAATATCCTCAATGTGCTGTTGGTCCTGGGGGTGACGGCGACGATCTGCCCATTACAAGCATCGGCCGCTTTCGTGAAGCGCGAAATCCCCATTGCCGTCATCGGTGCCGCTGCCTTTTGGTGGATGAGCCGCAACGGCGAACTCTCGCGCATCGATGCCGCTATTTTGCTCACCATGCTGGTCTGCTATATGGCGATGACGGTTTGGATTGCCAAGAAAGCCAAGACCAAAGTGGTGGAAGAGTTTGCGGAGAGCCAAGGCAAACTGATGAAAGGCCGCTTCTTTCTGCAAGTTTGCATGATCGTGGCCGGGCTCGTCGCGCTCGGCTTTGGCGCCGATCTGTTTTTAAAGGGTGCCGTCAGCATCGCCAAGGCACTCAATATGAGCGAAGCGATCATCGGGCTCACGCTCGTCGCCTTGGGCACGAGTTTTCCCGAATTGGCTGCCTGCGTGATCGCCGCCCTGCGCAAACACTCGGATATCTGCCTCGGCAACGTGATCGGCAGCTGCATCTATAACGTGCTCGCCATCGGCGGTGCGAGCGGGATGGTTTTGCCGTTACCGATCTCGCCCGACCTTGCGGCGGTGCATCTGCCCGTGATGGTCGGCGCGACCGTCTTACTGCTCATCTTCGTGGCGACCGGGTTGAAGCTTTCGCGGCGCGAAGGTATCGCCCTACTCGTTTGCTATGCCGGCTATTTGGGTTGGTCGATTTGGGATCACCTGCGCGATACGAGTACTGCCGTCGCACTGGGTTAAAAAAGACAAAAGTAAAAAAGGGTGGGGGCCCGGCTCTGTAGGAGGCAGCCAGAGCCGGACCCCGCAGGAAATTAGGGATGAGTTCAGGCCGTCTTGCGACGACCGGGGGTATGGAGCGAAACAAAGTTCGCGGGATAAGAATGATGCCGGTGGCGTATCCTCATCCAACCAATTCCCTTCTGTCGCAACCACCCGTCGCTGCGGCGACGTCGGTCACAAATTAAATCTAAGATACAAATTCAACGCGCGACGACGACTTGAGGGATTTTCCGACGCGTTATCGACCGCGGCTTGCAAACGCCCCGCCCACACTTCTTTTCGGACACGTCGCTCCCATTGCCATCCAAATCGTATGGTGTGATCGAGACGCATCATGCAAAGGGGGCAACGGGCATATGGGCATTTCGATATCAACCAAGCAGATCCGCAACGGCACCGAGCGCCAACGCATCTTTAACCACACCCCGCGCGCCGGTACCACGGTGCACGGCAAGACCGCGATCATCATTGGCGCTGTTTTCTTTGGTGCAGGCATCCCCATCGCACTGATCGGCGCGGGGTATATCGATCCGGAAGGCGCGAACGCACCGCCAGTCGTGTTGTATTGTGCCGGGGCAGTTTTTTCATTACCGGGCGCATGGTTGATGTGCTATGGCATACATTCAATCCTGCGTCGCCGCTGGGTCGATCGGCAAATGCATCAGTTTCCGACCGAACCATGGCACTACGACTATCCCTGGAATCAGCAGGCCGCCCACTACACCGATTGGAAGCCGTTGCGTCATGCCGCGTTTTTCCTCGTTGTCGCAGGTACGATGACGGCCATTCCTTATGGCATTCTTTCCGAAGAACCCGATAGCATCATGCTGAAGATTTCAGTCGCGTTTATGGGCCTCTTCTTATTGGCCGGATTTGCGATGTTCGTCACGGCGGCGCGACGCTTACTTCACTATGGCCGCAGTACTGTGCGTTTCGAGCGTTTCCCCTTCAAACTAGGTGAAGAGATGCAGCTCGCATTCGAGCGGCCCAAGCAACTATCTAGCGATGCAGAATTACGCTGTCAGTTACGCTGCGTAGAGGATGTGTTTGAAGACGCAGGCGATAATGGCAAACGCGTGGCCTCTTACGCGGTTTACTGCGATAACAAGACCATTCAGGATGCCAATAGTGACGGGCTCGGCGGGCCGTCGTTGACCACGGCGCGTTTTCAATTGCCCGGTGGTGACTACGAAACAAAGTTGCGCGCCACGCCGCCCCGTTATTGGGAGCTGGAGATCACCGCCAAGCAAAGCGGACCCGATTACAAAGCCGTCTTCCTGCTACCGATATACGGTGCCGGCGGGTTTCCGAACCGATAACGAGTAGCGTCAACGGACGTCGTTGTCGGCACGCGCATATTTCGCTGAGCCTGTCTCGTTTACGGATCGACATAACTAGGGCCGCGCGCGAATAGTCCCCCAGCCCCAGAGGGGCAGGGGCACCCGAAATACGTCGTGCGGTTCGATCGTCCCCCAGCCCTGGAAGGGCAGGGGCACCCGTGTTACGTCGTGTGGTTCGAAAGTCCCCCAGCCCCAGAGGGGCAGGGGCACCCGACAAGGTTCAACGCGCAATAGAATTGATGCAGCTTATGCAGACGGCAATCAATATCGACAAGTTGACGATAGCCTCCGCCGAGCAACCGAAGCAACGGTTGCTCGGCTATGCTCTCTGCGCTCTGCCGTTTCTTTTCGCGTTGCAATTCATCAGTCAGGCGCAGCGCGATTACACCGTCGGCATGGACTTTCGGCTGACGTACTCGGCCGCCGCCGCGTGGCTGCAGGGGCTCGATCCTTACGATGACGCGGCCCTCAAAGACGTTTGGTCGCGGGCCGGTATGTCGCACGCCACCCCGCCCGGACACCCGCAAACACCCAATGTCTATCCAATCAGCGTTGCCCCCCTGCTCGCGCCGTTGGCATGGCTCTCCTTTCCGACGGCGCTCGTCATTTGGATGCTGATCAACGCAGGCTGCGTCGCCACATGGGTGTGGCAACTGTATCACCATGAAAGGGTGCCGCCGATATTTCGCGCCGCGGCGATCGTCATACTGCTATTCGGCTTTCCGCTGCAATACGGCTTCCGCTTCGGCAATCTGGCGGTCGTCACGTCGTTTCTGATCACGACGACGTTGCTTCAACGACACCGACCGATGATTGCAGGCGCGTGTTTGGGCTTGGCGTTGGTCAAGCATTCTTTATGCGCACCATTGGCATTGCTGTTCTTGTTTGAAAAACGCTGGAAGCTGCTGTTCACTGCGGCAGGTGTTTATGCAACCTTGCTGCTTGCGGGTTCACTCGTCTATGCCGGACCGACGCCGTGGGCATGGATCGCCGCCATGATGGACACCGGCATGGAAAGCCTCGCCGTAGGTGGTATCAATCACCACGCCCGGCTCGATGGTTCGGCGCTACACCTAACGCTGGCCGCCTTACTCTATCGCGTACATCTGGTGCCGGTGCATCTGGATAAGGTGATTCTCGTTGGTCTTGTTTTGGCAATCTTACGCGGCTGTTGGCGGCGCACGGCCACCATGAACAACGATCTGCGGCCCGTCACGCCACTTCACATCGCCCTACTCGGCCTCAACCTGATGGCGTATTACCATCGGCTCTACGATCTCGTCGTCGTGATGATGCCGCTCTTGATGTGGCTGCTGATCGAACACGACCACCTCGCGCCGCGTTGGCGCAGCGCGTTTTGGTTCATTGCTGTTCTGATGATGCTGCCCGGCGCGACGGTCGGCGGTGGCATGCCGAACGTCAGTTGGCCGGTATTGGCGTTGATTCAGCCGATCGGTACCTGGTCGCTACTGCTGGGTGTGGGATGCTTGGCGGCTTGGGCGTTGCAAGCGTCGCGGGAATGTTCCGATCCGCCAACGGTCGCTTCAACCGAATCAGCTCGTAACCATCACACAGCGGCTTTCGGTCGAGCAACAGCTCCGGCTGACGGCTGATCGCACTGCGCAGGCGCGGCCACAAGAAACGTTTCGTTTCGGGCGGGCTCGCACCGGGCCAGCCGCCGTTGATCCAATCCCATTCGCGATCGAGTTCAGTCGTTTGCACGATGTAGTTCGTCGGCGCGTTGGCTTCCAGCAGCGGAAAGTAATGCGCCAAGCGCGGCCAGAAGGATTCAAACTCGACCACTTTGCACTGTTGCTGCGTGAGATACGACAGCAGATGGGCATCCAGGGGTTCGGCCACAGCCACGGACACATGTCGCGCCTTCAATTCATCGGACAACGCGCCCAACGGATGCCGTGCGCCGAGTTGTTGCACCATCGCAACCTGCCCCACACCCCACGCCAAAATCAAAACGCAAGGCGCGAGCCGCGCTGCCACGCGCGATTGGCGACTGATAAACACGGCGGCCAGCAAACCAGGGATGAACACCCAAATCGGCACGAGGTACCGAATCGTCGTGAAATCGAGCGCGCAACCGCCCAATAGATACAAGCCGATGGTCGTCGCCGTCCCCAACATCAACAGCAGCGCAGGGCCGTGGTTGGTCGGCAACATGCGGAACAAGCGCGACAGCCCGGTCGACTTCGACCGCAACAAGATGATCAGCGCAGTAACGGCTGCACCTAAGGCCAGCCAACTCGCGCCGAAGACGAATCCCGATGTCATCAAGCCCAACCGTTGCGTCACCGTGTCGCGCCCCACGCCAACGAGCGACAGGAAGGGTCGCGCATCGGGGCCAAACAATAACGGTAACCCATTAATGAAGTACATAAGCGTATCGCCGGCCATCCAAATCGGTCGGAAGCCCAACGGTAGCGACGGTTCGAGTTCCTGACCGCTCGCCATGCGCTGCACGACATACAACATCGACGGTGATGCACCGGCAATGATACCCATGATTGTTGGCGCGACATTCGGCAGTTCGGCGCGGGCCTTCTCGATCAATTGGTAGCGACGATTGCACCAGAAGGCGATGCCGCCCAGCGTTACCATGATGATCAAGCCAGCCACCGGCGTCGGGAACAAACCCAGGAGCAGTTCTTTTTGCACACGACCGTCCGCGACCCAAGTGGCCCACGTCACATTTAGCAATAGCACGGCAGCAAATGCCACCAGCGGCAACGTGGCCAATCGCGCTACACGCACAAAGGCCTCAATGCGATTGCCCGTTGCCTCGGCTTCCCACAAGGCTCGCAATGGTCGATCAAACACGGCATGCAAAATAATCGGCGCGAGAAACAATACGATCGATGGGTTGATCCACATGCCCAATCCGATGAGCGCGCCGAAGATAAACTTGCGTGCCCCCATGTTTTTCTGCGGTCGTGGTTCGACGAACCACTCGCTGTATGCCCACAAGAGTAGCGCCCCACACAGCAGCACCTCAATATATCCACCACGAGCCGAGATAGACCACTGCATAAACATCGGGCTCGATGCAATCAGCGCCAACGCACCGACGGCGGCCCCTTGCCGCCCGAACCAGCGCGTGAGCATCAGATATTGCACCGCCACCAACAGCGCGAAAAACAGTGCGGGGCCGGCGCGCAGAGCGTGAATCGGATTGTCGAAAACAAACGAAAAACCAGCGACGGCGTAGGCTTCCAACGATCCCATGTAGCGCTGGCCGTAGAAGAAGATCGGAAAACGCTCACCGTTGGCGATGTCTTGTGCCATCAGGCCGACGATGGCTTCGTCGGAATGCAATAGCGTTTCACCGTGATAGATGAACGGCGCCCGCGCCGCCCACGCGGCTACGAAGAATGTCAAGGCGATAACCGCATCGCGCGCCTTCAGCGGTACACGCTGCCATGCGCTGCGCGCAAGCGGTTGGTCGGCACAATCACCGCGATATGTTTCGAAGGTGACAATATCGACACTGGGTGCGTCGGTCGGTGTCGTCGTCGTCGTGCTGCCGGGAGTGAAGCTAGGCAGCACGGCGGTACGGTTATCAGTTGCAGCCTTGTCGTCCATGACCGGTCTCCGCTCAGCAAGTTGAAAGCGCATGCGCGCCCGATGTCGTTGCTAAGAGAGCCGGCCGCTGCGAATGATGGCGACCACGATCCAGACGGCCATCACCGAGGCGATTACGTAGCCGATCAGCCCGAGGAATCGCAGGGGAATGGTGTTGAAGATCATCACGTCGGTTTCCATGCTCAGCAGCATGGTGCCGCAGATGATGGTGGACGCCATAATCACCGCCGATGCGAGTCGGTTGCTCGATCGATCCAGCTCTCTAGCCAAATAATCGAGGTTCTCGTGGCGGATGTTGATTTGAAAACGACCGCGACCGATGCCGCGCATCAGTTGCCGAGCGGTGCGCGGCCCATCGCGCAGAATCGCGCCGAGGTGCCAAGCCGAAATACCCGCCCCACGCAAGACGCGACTGGCCGAGAATCGATCCCGCAACAGTGCTGATAGCTTGGGTTTGAGGATTTCGACGATGTTGAGTTGCGGGTCGAGCGACTCGACCACGCCGGAGATAATGGAGAGCGCTTTCAGCGCCGCCACGAAATCGCGCGGCAGCGTCACATCATTATTTCGGACCGTCTCGAGCAGTTCGCCGAAGATGACGGACATATCCATGCGACGCAGCGGCAGGCCGTAATACTTGTTTACGAAGATGCGCAAATCTCGCATCAACAGAAATCGGTCGGTGTCTTCACCGAGACAGTTCATATCGTCGAGCACGTCGACGAGAATTTCGAACTCGCGCTTGATGACGGCGAGCAGACCCAACACCACCCGATCCAGCGTTTCCGGATCGAGTTGGCCCGTCATGCCGAAGTCGACCAACTGCAACTGCCCTGGCGGCTTGATCAGAATATTGCCGGGATGCGGATCGGCGTGAAACAAACCCAGCTCGAAGAATTGCCGCACAAACGCATCGGCCAACTGCTGTGCCAGTTGCGGTTTGTCGAGTAGCAGCGTGTCATCTTTGAGTGCCGCGCGGAGGCCCATGCCGTCGAGGTATTGCAACGTTAGCACCGTCGGGCCGGTCAGATCCCAGCGCACGCGCGGCGTGATGATATTGTCCTGATCGGCGAAGGCTTCGTGAAAGCGCTCGGTGGCCGAGGCCTCGTTGATGAAATCGAGTTCACGTTCCAGTGTTTGCGTGAATTCATCGATCAACAAGCGCGGCTTATAAGGTCGCAATTCGGGGAAGAATTGTTCCGCCTGTTCGGCGAGAAACTTCAACGCATACACATCGAGCTTAACGACTTTGTCGATACCGGGGCGTCGAATTTTGACGACCACAGGCTGGCCATCGCGCGTGATACCCTTATGGGCCTGGCCGATGCTGCCGCTGGCAAACGGCTCTTCGTCGAACTGCTCGAAGAGCGCTTCGATCGTGTCGCCGATATCCGTCTCGAGCAACCTTCGCGCTTCGGAGGCCGGGAACGGCTTGACCTGATCCTGCAGATTTGAAAGCGCATCGAGCAAAGGCGGCGGCAGGATATCGGGACGGGTCGACGCGATTTGCCCCAGCTTGATGAACGTGGGGCCCAGCTCTTCGCAGACCTTGACCAAACGCTGCCCGACCGTTTCGAGCGGATCGATCGCTTCCGATTCTTCGAGCTGCTTGCGCCGTCGTAAGACCGGTCGCCCCGGCAGATAGCCGCCGAGTTGCAGGCGATCCACGAAATGACCGAAGCCGTGCTTGCTGAGCACACGGCCAATCACCAGCACCCGCGCGGCCATGCGACCGGTTCGTGGTAGGGTTGCTAGTGACATGGAAAACTCCTAAGGATCGGATCGGTTCCCGTCCAAATAGGTGCCCCTGCCCCTCTGGGGCTGGGGAACAACTCACGCCCGAGTGCCCAAGCCCCTTCAATGGCAGTGGCACATTCTTGGCGATTCGCACCAATCCAACCAGACCGGTAAACACCGTTATCAAGATCGAACCGCTCGATAAGGGTATTGAGCGGTAAACGGTTCATATTCGGACGCGGCGATGATTGCGTCAAATGAGAGGCGTATTAAGCAAGCCATTGAAATGCGGCATGAGCAATGTCAAAGCCGCGTCGTCCCGTCAGAGCCGCGTCGTCCCGACGCGACGTGGCACCATCGACCCAAGTCGGAGTCCATCGATTTACCGTGTCATCTGGCCGAATAGTCAATTTTGCAATCGACCAAACGATTGTACCATGTAGCTGCCGTGGGAGCGCCGCTTTTCATTCTGAAGAAATGTGGTCGGGCAGCATACGAGTAACAGCAGATTCACAAATACAATATCCACCATGAACGCCGTTATCTTCATCGGAATACAAGCGTCGGGAAAATCAACCTTTTATTCGCAACAGTTCTCTCGCACACACTTGCGATTGAATCTCGATATGCTTAAGACACGACATCGAGAAAAGGAACTGTTTTGTGCAGCCTTGGCAACACATACACAGATTGTTATTGACAACACCAACCCAACGGTGGCAGATAGAGCGCGTTATATTGCGCCCAGTAAGTCAGCGGGGTATCGAATTATCGGTTACTACTTTCAATCCGAAATCGATGCTTGTAAGCAACGTAACGCAAAACGTCCCAACGACGAGCAGGTTCCGCTTGCCGGATTGCTTGGCACGTACGGTCGTCTCGAAGTGCCGAAGTTTGATGAAGGGTTCGACGAACTCTTTTATGTTCGAATCAAAGGTGAAGATGGTTTTACAGTCGAGGCATGGCGGGAATGAAGTTTGACGAACTCGACAAGCGCATGCGCGTATTTGAAACGACACACGATCATTGTGTCTTGCCGGGTGTCTATATGGTTGCTCGACTCGATGGTCGCGGATTCACACGCTTAACCAAAGAGCAACAATCGTTCGAAGCACCATTCGATTCAACGTTTCGCGATCTGATGGTCGGAACGGTCGAGCATCTTATGAATTGCGGGATTCAGGCATTGTACGGATATACGCAAAGCGACGAGATTTCGATCTTACTAAGCCAAGCGGAATCGGCATTTGGACGGAAATTGCGCAAACTCAACTCCATTCTTGCAGGCGAGGCTAGCGCGGCATTTTCCTTGGGCTTGGGTGCACATGCGGTGCTGGATTGCCGCATCAGCCAATTGCCCAACGCGCAAAATGTCGTCGACTATTTTCGCTGGCGCAGCGAAGACGCTCATCGAAACGCCTTAAACGCGCATTGCTATTGGATGTTGCGCAACGAAGGTGCGACGGTCGACACTGCGACGAAACAACTCAAGGGAATGTCAGTCGCGAACAAGAACGAACTTCTTTTTCAGCATGGAATAAACTTCAACAATCTGCCTGATTGGCAAAAACGTGGCGTGGGCGTCTATTGGGAAAGCTATCAGAAAGAGGCCCAGAACCCCAACACCGGAGCGGCGCTAACAGCCAACCGTCGGCGACTTAAACGCGATCTCGAACTTCCCATGCGAGACGCTTATGACGAATTCATTCGCTCGTTATTACAAGAACAAGCGCAACAGCGATAAACATCAGACGACAATCAATGTTCGCACTTACGAAAACAACATCCCCTGCCCGCCCTCTTCTGGCGGCGGTGGTTCCAAACACGCGACGTCATCATTCCGCGGGCTGTTGACGCGCTTGTTAACCGGCATAGTAGCAAGCAGGCCGTCGGGCAATGGATCGAGCAGTGCCAATGACGCGTCTTTATCCGTCTGGTCCGTATTTAGCCATTTGTCATAATCATCAGGTTCGAGAATAACGGGCATACGATTGTGCAGCGTACGCATCAGTTCGTTCGGCTCGGTCGTCAGAATCGTAAACGTCTCGAGCGGCCCACGGTCATCATTGCCCGCCCAGCTTTCCCATAAACCCGCAAACGCGACAACATCTTCGTCGTCGCGGCGAATGTAATACGGTTGCTTGCCACCTTTCTCTTTCTTCCACTCGTAAAACCCACTCGCCGGAATCAAACAGCGCCGCTTCTTGAAGGCCGAGCGAAACGACGGCTTTTCGGCGGCTGTCTCGCTCCGTGCATTGATGAGTTTGTTACCGATCTCGATATCTTTGGCCCACGCAGGAATCAATCCCCATCGGAGCATATCGAGCTGCTTGGCACCCTCGACGAGCCGCACCACGGGCACTTCTTGCGTCGGCGCGATGTTGTAGCGCGGCGACAACGACAGCCCACCAACGTCGGTCAATCCGAATTCGGCGGCGAGTTCGTCCAGTTCGGCGATGAGGGTGTAGCGACCGCACATGGATTACTCCAGATACGCAAGATTGAGTATTGCATCGGCAATATACATCTTTGGGTACTCGTTTTCGGCTTCGATAACGATACCAAGCTCTTCGAGTGTCATCAGATCACCTTTGGCTGTTTGATACGAGACCTTCAATCTATCGCGCGCTTCAGTTACGTAAACGACTTGCGATTTGAATAACATATCGATAATCCGATACAGTCGATGGCTATGCCCGCCATGTTCCACCATAGCCATGTATTTGCGCTTAAGCGCTTCGAGCTTTTTGCATCGCTCCACAGATAAACGCGCCTGTTCGATTGCTCCTTTGGCGCAAAACTCGACCCATTCATCCCATTCGCCATCTGTGCTGACGCGAAAGAGCATGCTAATGTAATCGGAACGGTTATTCTCGAAAAACTCACTCATATACAACCAAGGATGTGATAAAGACAGCCAGCGCGCTATGGTTAGCGAGAGCAACACTCGTCCAATACGTCCGTTGCCATCGGTGAATGGGTGAATGGCTTCGAATTGATAATGCGCTAAGAATGCCTTCACCAATGGATCATGATCGACGTTATTTGCGAGATAAGACTCGAGTTGATCTAGGCAATCTTTCATTTCGCTCGGCGGTGGTGGGTTGAATCGCCAATCGACGCCAACGTGTACTTGCGACTCCCTAAGTAGCCCGGGGTTCTTCTCCTCACCACGAACACCATGCATCAAAATCTTGTGCAACGAGCAGATAAATGCTTTATTTAGCGAATGACCTTGCCGTATTTGTCGGTAACCGGTTCTTAAGGCCAGATAACAGTTGTGAACCTCGCGCCAACTGTTCTCCGCGTTCTGGCTATCAACGTCTTCGGAGCGTATAGCCTTCTCAAACAGGAGCAGTTCCCGCGGGCTTGCATACGTGCCTTCCAGACTGCTCGATCTCAACGCCTCTCGTCGTTGCAACGGGCGCAACAACAACCTCGGATTCGAAAAATTGCTGCCACTCCCATTGAGATCGCCAATCGCTTGCCGTGCCTCAGCAATGAGTTGCCAAAGGCTGGCGCTCATATTCCAGGACGCTGGCGGCAGCGGATTGGGAACGAACGCCCAATCCTGACGCCGGAGGGTCTCAATCGGAACCAACGTCCCGGTCTTAAATGTCCCGAATCGCTCAATATTCATGCTGGAGTCCGGTAAGAAGCTTGATCGTGGATAGCCCATTTAACTAGCCGAGCATCACATTTAAATCATATCGAGTTTTTTTAAATCCAATTCTAGTCAATTTAAATTTTAGCCATATTTATTAATACCGTAGCGATACATTGAAGGAATCAACACGATTCCGAAGCATCGCAACGCTTCTGCCACGTCCATAGTGGCCGACCGAACCCCGAAGCCATACCGACACACGCAAGCCTCAGGTCGAGTACCGCGCAAAAATCACCGAAAATTCCATTTGAAAATCCTGCTTGTTTGGTATATGTTAGGTATAGAAGTATAGGGAGTTTTGCGTTGGATTCCGCCCCATACACCGCCGTCACGGCGCGCAACTTCGGGGCGGCCGGGAGGCGTTATGAACGAAGCAGCAGTACCACTCACGGCCCTTAGCGGGGCCCAGCGCGACCTTGTGGAGCGGCATTTGCCTCTCGTGCGGCATACGCTAAAGCGTAATCGCCATCTCATTCGCGTCGGTCGTGACGCCCGCGATGGTGCTGAGCTCTTTCAGGAAGGCTGTCTGGCCCTTATTGAGGCCGTGCGCAACCACGATACCGCCCGTCACGGCCATTTTGCGGCCTATGCGATGGCTCGCATCCACTTTGCCCTCAGCCGCTACGTCCACGAGCGCGAATACGCCGTGCGGGTGCCGTTTATCACGCAGCGGCGGCGCAAACCGACGAGCCCCGACAGCCAGAACGACCAACCGCCGTTACCGACTGTGGTTCGCATGAACGAGCAGGCAACGCAGGCCGTCCGCCGCCCCGGGCGCTCGGGCAACCGCCACGAGGAACCGACCATCGGCGAATTGTTGGGCGAACGAATCGATGTGGCGATGCGGCAAGTGAGCGATCAATTGAAACAAGGTCGTCGCTGCGCCCCCGGTATCCGCGAAGTCGTAGAGCGCTGCCTGCGCGAGCGCTGGAGCGTGCCCGAGCCCGAAGCGCGGACGTCGATTCGCAAACTCGCCAAAGACCTCAACTGCTCGGTCGGGCGCATCACGCATTGCGAAGAGCGCTTTAAGAAAGGGATGGTCACTACGCTCAACGACGACCCGCAGTATCGCACGCTCAGACGCAAAGCCGCCGCCAGCCGCCACGGCGTGCATCAGCGTATGAGCCGTAGCGAGTTAGCGCCCGACGATATCGTCGACGCAACACAATCTGACCATCGTAAGCGTTCGACAGCTGCAAAACAGATTGATAAGACACGGCCAACATAGACGCGTCTGCATTTAATGCGGGCGTTTCCAAGCTCGCGTTCGTTTTAGGTCATTTGCCAGAAAATACCTTTGTGGCACCGCCGTCTCGGCGGTGAAGGCAGGCGAGACGACTGTGCCACAGTTGATGATTCTTTTTGCCTGTCCACTTAGTTGCTACGTGGCAATTGCAACCCTGTCGGTTACCATCGAAATGAAGCGGGTAACGATGTAGGTAATCGTCTCCCGTATCATGTGAATCGTAACCGCATTGCAGCCTCGCCACAGTTGCATGACCATTCTCTTTCGTTATCTGGCCACCGACCTCATTCGCAACACCGCCCTCGCGACGGTGACGCTGACATTGATGGTCACGATCGGTGGCGGCATTTCGCAAATGTTCGCGGCTAAACACGTTGGCGCGGGCAAACTCGTGGGCATCATCTTTATGATGATGCCGATGGCCGTCGTCGTTTCGCTGCCTGTGGGCGCGCTTTTTAGCGCAGCCATTACCTTCGGCCGCGCGGCGCACGATAACGAACTAACAGCCTGTCGCGCCGCCGGTCTCGACCCGAAAAAACTCCTGCGCCCGATCCTCTTGTTGGGTGCCTTGGTAAGCATCATCTGGCTGACGAGTCTGAACTTTCTCATCCCGCGTTTGATGTGGTCAATCGAGAAGACCACCCGTCAGGACATCCTGTCTTTTGTCACCAATCAACTGATCGACGGTAAAGCCCTGAGCTACGGCTCGTTTACGCTACGGGCGTCGAGCTGCGTAGAGATCTTGCCCGACGATGTCGAAGAAGTCGTGGAAGGCGATTCGCAGTTTTTGTATCTAACCGGCGTGGCCTTCATGGAGGACGAGCGCGGTTACCTGCAACGGGCCGGTACCGCCGCCAGCATGATTCTTGCTGTCAGCGATACGGAGACGAGCCCGCAAGTCAGCGTGTTGCTCCGCAACGGTCGCAGTTACGACGCCCAACGCATGCAATTCCTTGAATTCGATCGCCAACGCATGGGCCCGATCGACGTACCCATGCCGATCGTGCGCAGCCTGCGCTTCAAGAGCCTGCCCGCCCTGCTGTCGTATCAGCGTGACATCGCATTGATCCCGGAGATCAAGCCGCTGGTGCAAGCGCTTAAAGAAAACTTGCGGTCGCACTATTTTATCGAGCATGTCGAATCCGAACTGAACAAGAGCAAGGGAGAGGCAATATCACTTTCATTGCTGACGGAGGATGGCGAATGGCTGATGATCGATGCCAAGCGCACCGCAATCGGTCCTCAGCGGCAAGAGGTGTTGCTGCATGATCTGATCATTCATCCCACAAGTGAAGATGCCAACGATAGCAGCCACATCAAAGCCAAACGTGCCAAGCTGCGTTTGCAACAACCCATTGCATCTGATGATGCTACGTTAGAGTTGGTGTTGATCGGTTCGGATGGATCACTGTTGAAGCAACGAGATGGCGGCGAAAATGATGTGGACGACCTGTTGTTGTTTCCTTTCGCGATGCAAGATGCGATGGCGTCACCGTACCGAACCTTTGTCAATGACGGCTTTGCCGAATTGACGGAGTTGCACTATCTGAATCGTCCACATGCGCTAAAACTGAACCCCGAACTAGCCAAGGCGCAACAGCGTATTTCGATTAAGGCCGCCTATTACGCCGCCCAAGTGCGCTCGGAATTGCACATGCGCTTGGCAGTTTCACTCGCGTGGTTGCCCATTATCATGATCGGCGCGATTCTCGGAATTCGCATTCGTAGCGGCCAGATGCTGGTAGCCTTCATCGCGAGTTGTATCCCCTGCGGAAGTTTGGCCGTTTTGATGCTCGTCGCGCGTTCGCTCTCCGAACATCCGGTGAAGGGTTACATCGGTATTCTCATGTTCTGGGGATCGACGATTTTGTTTTATGGCATTTCATGGTTGTTTAGCCGGTATGTGCTACCGCGTTAGTCGGGTAGAATATCCTCTGATCAGTTTTTCAAGGCGATGCGCTATGCCAGACGTTGCATTTACCGAAAATATTCAACGACACGTAACCTGCCCGCCCGGTATCTATGATGGCGACACGGTACGATCTGTGCTCGACGCCGCATTCGCCGACAACGAAGCCGCGCGCGGGTACGTACTTGACGAGCGCGGGGCCGTGCGGCGACACATGATTATCTTTCTGGACGGCAAACCGATTACAGATCGCGAGGGCTTGAGCGATGCGGTTTCGAGCGATTCCAAAATCTACGTGATGCAGGCATTGTCGGGCGGTTAGCCCGACTGCGGTGTAATGATTGCGCTTTTTCCGTGGACATCGGCATCGACTGAAGTAAATTAGAGCGTTTTTCCTTTGGATGTAGCGGCAACTCACTTGATCACGTTTGATTTGTTCTGCCTGAAAGCCCGGCAGGGCTGATGGGTTGACAGCCCCGGATGTAGCGCAGACCGCGTCAGCGGTCGAAGCGCAATCCGGGGTCATCGATAGCAAACCCATTAAGCCCCGGCAAGGGGCGTAGGTACCTGTCCCGCTGCCGCGGTTTAATGCGGAATGCAACATGATCCATGGATTGCGCGGCTAACGCCGCTCCATCCATGGCTTTCAACCTGCGCCCCTCCGGGGCTGAGAAAGATCTTTGCTTCGCTATACCGGAGTGAAAAATGCACTAGAAGCTATCCCAATACCCATCTCTCCGTCTTTGCGTGAGCACAGAGATTGGGATTTCTTCCAGCGATGCAACCCTCCCGTAACCCCTACCGCATGGGAGGGGAAGTCTATACGCATCGAATCCGCCGCGTTGGGTTTGACGCGTGCCGAAATATCTTCACACTACTCTGCCATGTCACGCGAAGAAAAAATCCGAAAAATGCTCGATCAAGAGCCCGAAGATACATTCCTGAATTTCAGCCTCGCGATGGAATTGGCCAAGGCGGAAAATTGGGACGCCGCCATGGCGCAGTTCGATCGCGTCATCGAAATCGATAGCGGTTATGTCGCGGCGTTTTTTCATAAGGGTCAAACGCTCGCCAAGAAGGGTGATATCGAGCGCGCGAAGGAAACGCTTACCGCCGGCATCGCCCGCGCCGGCGAGGTCGGCGATTTTCATGCCAAGCGCGAGATGGAAGAGTTTATCGAAATGATTTGACGATAAGCGTTTTTTGCGAGCCGCCTACTCCGTCACACGCCAAACCTGATACACGATTCGTTCGCGATTCTGTGAAAACGTAACGTGCAACATGCCGTCTGTGGTTTGTACCACGCTCGGATAACTAAACGCCCCCATCTCATCGGCCAATACCGTGCGCCCCGACCAACTTACGCCGTCATCATCAGACACCAGCGCGACCAAGGGTGTTCGGTCGGTCGCGCTGTCGTTGAAAATGATGAGCAGCCGTCCGTCACGTAGGCGCGTGAGCGCCAATGCACTATCGGGATTGGGCAAGTCACCGCGTTGGGCAGTCGTCCAAGTCGCGCCGCGATCCGGCGAGGTGGCGTAGAGAATTCTCTCACCACCACGATTGCGCCCGGCCATCAACAAGCTGCCGTCGGTCAGTTCGACCACGGCGGGCTGCAGCAGGATATCTTCATTCGGTCCATATACCGGGCGAACCTGCCATTGATCACCGTCGCTGCTTAATCCGCGCAACATGAGGGCGTTTAACCAAAAATCGGAGTACGCGGGCATCACCATCGTGCCGTCGTCGAGTTGAATCGGCGGATTGCGCAAATTGGCCCCAGCTGGCAAAGCCAATGGCCGCGCTGGTGACCAACTTGCTCCTTCGTCGTCGCTTTCGGTCAACCAAACCGACGAACTCCACCATTGCAGCGGCGCATGCGCAAAATAAAGTTGCACACGCCCATCGCGCACCACAAGCAGCGGATTGCCGGCCGGTTCTGGGAGGTCGGGCACCAACCTCGGCGCGGACCAAACGGTGGCATCGGCACTCTTGGTAGCAAAATAGATCGATGCACCATCGAGTTCTTCCGGACCGCGATAGCTATACCACGCCGCCATCATTCGACCATCGTTAAGAATTGCCAGCGTCGCACCATGATGGCCGATGCGCTCGGGAATCGACTCGAAAAGTGATGATTCGTTCAAAAGAGCTAGCGCGGGCACATCCGTCGCCGCGTCGACAACGCTGTCAAAATATTCCCGCGGAATGCCAACTTGATTGGGAAGGATATCGCAGGCGCTGATGGCGACGATGCAAACTACCGTAGCCACGACGGCACCGAAGAGGCGGTAACGCACGAGTGACGTGATTCTTCTTTTCGTCCTGGACTGCATAGAGAGGGATTGTAATGCTGACGAGCGGAAACTTCTTTAGTTGCGCTGAAGGCGCTGCGACAAAAAGCCCTTAACGATATTCGCGTTAAGTTTCTTTTGCCAAAACGCGCATCTACACCCTTCATCGCAATCGCTTGTACTCCGCGACGAGTTTATCCGCCAAACGCGTGGGCTCGGGCAGGCGGTAGCCTGTGCAGCACGACAAAACCAACTGTACAGCTTCATCAAGCATGATCAAATGCCCAACGCTGACAAAGACAGGCTTTACCTTCGCACGCGTGCGCACAACTCGACCGATTACTTCGGTCTTATCCATCAACTGTCGTGTCGATCCTATTCGCGCTGCCGGTTCCTTGTATTCACCGCAAAAGCGCGACTTCGCGCAGCCGATGGTCGGCAACCCCAGCCACATACCGGCATGCGAGGCATAACCGAGACGGCGCGGATGAGCGCGGCCATGACCGTCCATGATGCAGGCGTCGGGTCTTTGACGAAGTTTCTTAAACGCCGCTAATACGGCAGGGCATTCCCGAAAACTGAGCAGCCCCGGCACATAGGGGAACGTGACCGGCTGCTCGATGACAACCTGTTCGGTCACCGCCTGAGTGTGAATGTCCCAGATAATCCAAGCGGCGATGATGGTCTTGCCGTTATCGGCAAACGCGCAATCGGCACCACCGACGTAACGCGGTGGCTTAAGCAACGGAGATTCCGTAACCCGTGACGCCAAGCGCTGTTGCAACGCCAATGCCGCTTTCGGTGTGAGATCCCAGCGATGGCGCGGACGGTATGACACGTTGCAATCTGTGTGATTGGATTTGCGGATTAGTCGGGAACTGCCAGTGCTAGACCAATTGATGACTGCGGCTGAATGAAAAAGGTTCTCTTGTTACACACCGGCTATTAGCCGGTGCCACAGATGAGGAGCGTCTTGCCAAAAACCGACTATAAGCAGGTGCCAAATAAAGGCGCTTTTACGTTTAGCAGATCGCGATGGCAAACTACTGTACTATACCGCAACGAAATATCAGATTGCCGTAGTCAGATTCTCAAAATCAATAAGTCGACCGTAACACCCTACGGCACAATATCCACCGTCGAATGGCGGCGCACCAATAGCTGGTGCACCTCGCGAATATCATCGGGCAACAAGCGCACGCACCCCATCGACATATCGGCACCGATGCTTTCGGGTTCGATGGTGCCGTGGATGCCGTAACCGCTATCGCCGATGCAATCGCCGGCGATGCAATCGAGGCCGATCCAATACTCACCAATCGGATTCTGCGGATCATCGGCGGCGTAATACTGGCCGCTGCGCGGATCAGTCCATTCGGGATTGGTCAGCTTGGTGGTCACTTCCCACTTACCCAACGGCGTACCTGCCCCGGCACCGAGGCCAACGCGATAGCTGCGAATGAACTGCCCCTTTAGAAAGATATCCATGCGATGCTGCGACTTGCGAATCACGGCATCGAAAGGGCCTTCGATGATCTTCAAGCGTTGACCGGCCCGAATGAACTCCGGTCGTTCAAGCTCGTTGATCTGTTGCAGCAAGTTCATCGTGACCTTGTGTCGCCGCGCCAGCACATACACCGATTCACCGCTGGCGATTTCGTGCAGCTTGGTTAACGGATCACCCGGGGCCACCGTCTTGCTGAAGATCAGCTTGTCGGAAATAGTCGTCAGTTCGTTGCGAATGCGCTCGCGTTGTTCGTTGGACAGTCGCCCCTCAAAAGCGCGGCTCAGCCGCGTGCGGGCATCGAGCAGTTGACCGCGTTCGAGCGCCTGGCGACCGGCCAAGACATCGGCGTCCACCGAGGTACCCACCGACGAAATTGCATCAGATTTGTCTGAAAGTTCAGTATTGTCGGCGGCGTTTGCAATCGTCGCCGGTTCGAATCGCGCCCGCGCCGGTTCGTCGATCGAAACCGGGCCAGTCGAGACCAACGGCAAATCCGTCACGATCGCCGATTTGTCAGATCGGTTGTACGTATCGCTTGACCGTTGATCCCCGGTTGCCGGTTGACGTTCGGCCCGCAACGGCAGCAGCGGTTGATCCGCAAAACGCGACTGAGATCCGCTATCGGGTGCCAATGTGACGATGTCGTTGCCGTTCTGTCGATCTTCCGTCTGAAACTTCCAAACGTAAAGCCCCCAGATCGCGGCGGCGGCAATCACGATGGCGAGAATCACGGAACGGGAGGTACTGGCCTGCGGCGATCGGCTGGACATGACGCTGCTCCTTCAGCATGGCGATGCGGTATGCGAGCAACGGCTCGCACAACAGCCACGCGACAACTCGCACGCACTGCATCACCGCATCATCCCGAAATAGGTACGACACGGCGCAGAAAAAGTGCGTTGCAATCCTTCGGCGAGACGTAAAAGAATAGCCGCTATCGCTCAGCAATCAATCGGCAGTGTTAAACTTATCTAAATTCAACGGTTGCAGCGCAAGGCCAAATCAAATCACACCCGCTGTGAATTTTCGTTCGTCACATCGGTAAAACGCCGCACGGTGGAATCCGTGACCAACATACTCACCGGCACGTCGCGCTCGTTGGTCGGAATGCCGTCCACGACCTGTTCTTCGAGCGCGAACCCGCACGCCACGCCACGAAACTTCGCATTGCCGAGGAATCGGTCGTAATAGCCGCGCCCGCGACCGAGGCGATTGCCGGCACCATCAAAACCCAAACCCGGCACCACCACCAGATCGACTAGCTCGATGGGGCATGGCACACCGCGCGCCGGTTCACGCACGCCGTACTGGTTGGTTGCCACATCGGTATCGAGATTGCGAATCTGCACCGGCATCATGCAGCGCGATTCCCAACCGATCTGAGGAGCCAGCACGCGCTTGTGTTGTCGCCAGGCATCCAGAACCAGCGGCGTGGTATCGGCCTCGGTCGGCAACGACAGATACACCATCACGACTTCGGCCTGCTGATACTCGGGTTCGGCCAACAACTGCCGCGCGGCACCGATCGACCGTCGTGCAATCTCGTCCCTACCTAGCTGCTGCAAGCGCGTCTTGATTTGGGTTCGAAGGGCTTTTTTCGACACGTTTCCCCCGATATTGTTTGCATCTCATGCTACAGGCGTAACTTATGGACTGCCGCCTACGCTTTCAATAGCATGCGCTGACAGACAATATCGACTGCGCTGTCGTGAAAACTCAGCAATCCGAACTCGGTAAGATCGTAGCGCCGGAGTAAGCAATTCCCGCTTGGATACCCATCATGTTGGCCCCGCTGATCGCAGGCATGGCCCTGTCGGCCTGCCTGACGGTCATGGTGCGCCGTTTTGCACTGAAGGAAGACTTCGTCGATCGCCCGGGTGGCCATAAGGGACACGACAAGCCCGTCGCACTCGGCGGCGGCATTGCGGTGTGCTTGACCTTCGTGTTGTGCATGCTGATGGGGCTGGCAGCGGCGTACTGGGTGCGCGCCGCACAACCGGCATTCGTCCCGCCGATGCTTGCGACGCACGCGGACGGCGTCGTCGCCAAAGCACCGACGGCGTTGGCAATTTGCGGCGCGGCGTTGGTGCTGTGTGTGGTCGGAGCGCTCGATGATCGGCAGTCGTTGTCGATCGGCGTGCGGCTGGGCGTGCAGATCGGCGTCGCGTTGGTATTGACGTTGCTTTTCGAGTTGCGCGTGATGACCCATTGGCCGCTGCCGCTTTCGGTCGGCGTCTCGGCGTTTTGGATTTTGCTGTTGATCAACTCGATGAACTTTCTCGACAACATGGACGGGCTATCATCGGGTGTAGCGGCGATCGCGGGCGGCGTATTTGCCACGGCAGCAGCGCTGTCGGGTCAATTATTCGTACCGGCATGTGCCTGGCTACTGGTCGGCGCGTTGCTGGGCTTTTTGCCGTTCAATTTTCATCCCGCGCGCATGTATCTGGGCGATGCTGGTAGCACCGTCGTTGGCTTGCTGCTGGCCGTAATTACGATACTCACCACGTTCACTAGCCCGGCACTGGGCGATCAGCCGTTTGCCGTCGTCGCGCCGCTGATGGTGATGGCCGTACCGCTTTACGATACCGCTAGCGTATTCTGGTTGCGGCGACGCGCGGGCGTGCCGATCTGGTCGGGTGATCGACGCCACTTCTCGCATCGCTTGGTGCAGCGCGGCATGAGCGTGCCGAAGGCGGTGCTTGTCATCTGGCTGGCGACCTTAGTAACGGCTTTACCGACGTTGTTGTTACCGCGCGCGGATTGGCAGATGGCGATGATCATCGGATTGCAAACCTTGCTGGTGGTGATGCTGCTGGCACTGATCGAAAGCAGCGGAGCGCATGGGTCGGCGTAAAGCGAGAGCGAGCCAATCCGATGCGCCGCCGACGCGACCTGCACGCGCCGAGCAGTTCGCGCTGTTCGTTCTGCTAGCGCTGATTCCGCTGCGCGCCACCATCAACGAGACACACACGTTGGAAGTGCCACGCATGTTTCGCGAAATTGCCGCAACGCAGGCGCATCCCGGCTACACGTTGCTGTTTTCCTTTCTGATAATCGGTATCGGTTTGTGGCGCTGGCTCAGTCGCACGGCCAGATTCAGCCGCAATTGGTTACCCACGGGTGGTGAACTTGGCTTTGTCGTACTTGTGATCGCGACGACCATCGCCTTCATCCAAGCCGGGCAGAAACATCTGGCACTGACGGGCGGCATCAATCTGCTGGGCGCGATCGTTTACGGCTTCACATTGCGCTCGCTATTAAGCTCACCGGCGCGGGTGCGATTAACTTGTTACGTTCTGATCGCGACGGGCGTGATGCTGGCGGTCAAAGGCGGGCTGCAACACCTCATCGAACACCCGAATACGTTGACGTTTTTTGAAGAGAACAAGGAAGACCTGCTCAAAAACAGCCTCTATTCTGAAGGCATGCTGCACGACTACGAACAGCGGCTGCGCTCAGCCGAGTTAAGCGGCTACTACCCGCATAGCAACGTATATGGTAGCCACATGATCCTGCTGCTGATGGCAACGCTGGCACCGGTCATGGATCGACTGCGACGCAACGTGTCACGCCTGACGTTGCTGATACCGATACTCGCATTCGGCATGTTGGCGGCCATCGTGTTTCTGGGCACGGGCAAGGGGCCGATCATCGGGGCGACGGCAGCGGTGGTTACCTTCGCTGTCGGTGCGTTGGGTGCAAAGTTATTAACGCGGTTTCGTTTTGTCACTTGGGCGCTCGCGTGGTTGGTCGCCTTGGGCGGTGTCGCAGGTGTGGGGATGATCCTGCAAAAGGATGAGGCGGCTTTGGGCCGCTCGCTGCAATTTAGACATATGTATTGGCGCGGTGCCGCCGCCCTTGTCGAAGATCGCGGCCTGCTGGGCGTCGGACCGCTGAATTTCGGGCGACACTTCACGCAGTACAAACCAGTGGAGTGTCCCGAAGAAGTCGAATCGCCGCATAGCTGGATCGTGCAGTTGTTAACGGAATGGGGCCTCTTAGGATTGATTGGCTTCTCGTTGATGCTTCTGGGGATGAGTTGGCGCGTGGCCCGGTTGTCCGACTCACCAGATGCAGTTCTGGAAGACACGCATCGCTCGGCACGCCCTGACGATATTGACGCACCAACCGATCGATCGCGTCGACCGCTCGAAACGAAGCGTAACGAAGCCACCCCCAATATGGTTTACTGGAGCGTTGCACTCGGCGCATTGCTATTTTTGTTGCTGGCGCAGCACTATTCGACCAACGCGTATCTGCTGTTGGTTTACTTAGGCTTGGGGCTGGTGCTGCCGTTTCTACTGGGGTTGTTGATGACGGCCATCGAAACCAATGACAATCCCGAGATCAGCAATACCGAACTGGGAGCTATGGCCGTCCCGTTGTTCGCCGGGGCAGTCGGGTTTCTCGTACATACAGCAATTGATCTGGCCTTATTTGAAGGTGGACCGGCTACCACGTTCTTTGCCATGATCGCTGCCGGGTTTGCGGCGCTGTCTTTGCGGCAAAGAGCGGACGACCCCGAAAACACGTCACCCTTACCATCCATCTTACAGTCTCGCGTTGCAGTCATCGTTGGGTTGGCCATCGTCACTGGGGGTGTGGTGTTGTTTAACAGGGCAGGCAACTATCAGCGCGACCTAAGCATCGCGCGGCGCAACCCTGTGGGCACGCGCATCTGGCGCACGTATATGAAACAACCACAGGCGCTCGCCTATCAAGCCGCCCATCGTCGTTACTCGCTCGACGCCACCAGCCTGAGCGAATGGGTCGAACAATTGATTCCCCGGGCGCGCACGATCGGACAGTTCGATACCGCGCTCGCGGCTGTCGACACCCATCAGCAGCGCGATCCGTTTAACGCACTAGGGCACAATCTAAAAGGAACATTGCTGCGCGGCCGATTTGAGGTGAGCGAAAATATCGACGATCTAAAACAAGCCGCCGGTGAATACGAAATGTTTCTGGCAACCTATCCGACAAATCCCGATCGCCATATCTACCTAGCCAACGTGCTATTGCAATTGGCGGACGCCGCCCAACATCCGGAGTTCCGTACGCGTGCCGTGCAGCATTTGCGGCGTGCGTTGGAATTGGAAGGCCAACGCGTATACGTCTCGCAGCCCAATCGCAAATCTGCAGAAGAAATTCAACAACTCGAACAATTGATACAACAATTGGAAACCTTGAATCAGGCGACGAGCCAGCCTGCGGTTGAATAGTTAACGTGAAAAAAACATCGCAGTAAAAAAAAGCATGCCACGCATTAGCGCGACATGCTTCTTGTTAAAAAGGATCTTGAAACTCGATCCGCCTAGCGCTGCGCGATCGGCGTTACCTTGCGTTCTGCCGGTCCGTCGTATTCGCTGGTGGGGCGAATGATCCGATTGTTCTGATATTGCTCCATGATATGTGCACACCAACCCGTTACGCGGCTGCACACGAAGATGGGCGTGTAGAACGGAATCGGGATGCCCATCTGGTAGTACGCATGGGCGGCGGGGTAATCGGTATTGGGATGAATGTTTTTGCGCTCGAGCATCAGCGCTTGCAGCTTGTCGGCCATGTCGATCCAATGGCCTTGCCCCGTTTCCTTGGCAAGTTCCAACGACCAATCCCGCACAATCGATGCCCGGTGATCGCCATTCTTATACACGCGATGGCCAAAGCCCATGATGAGCTTTTTATTGTCAGCGTTGGCCTTGTTATGCGCCTGCAGATCGTCGAACCACTTTTCGACATTCTCGACCTTACCGATATCGAGGAACTGATACATGGCCGCTTCATTGGCACCACCATGTAGCGGCCCCTTTAACGCGCCAATGGCACCCGAGACTGCTGAGTGCATATCGGCTAGCGTGGACGCGATAGTGCGCGCGGTAAACGTGGAAGCATTGAATTCGTGCTCGGCGTAAATGATGAGCGTGCCATCGACCACCCGGCCGGCCAAGTCGCTGCCGGGCTTACCGAGTATCAGCGAGAGCAGATTCGCACCGTGGCTCTTACCGGCTTCGGGCTTGATTTCGTCAACACCATTCACCAAGTGCGACCAGTAGCCGGTCGCGGCCGTCAGTTGCCCGAGCAGGCGTTCGCTCTTGCGCAGGTTGGCATCGTGGCTGTTGTCTTGCGCTTCCGGGTCGTAATGCCCTAATAGTGAGGCGACCGAGCGCAATACATCCATCGGTGGCGTTTCTTTGGGCATCCGCGCCATCGCGGCCTTTACATGATCGGGCGTGACCATGGCTTCGAAAACGCGCTTGCGAAAGTCGGTCACTTCGCGCTCGTTGGGCAGTTCGCCATGCAACAGCAGGTATGCCACTTCGTCGAAGCTGCAGTTTGTGCATAAATCGTCGATGCCGTAGCCGCGATAGCGCAACGACGTTTGTGTGACTTCGCCCACTGCCGTCTTACCCGCTACGATGCCGGCCAGTCCTTTGCTGCTCATATCATTGCTCCATTTCTATGCGCTGTGGCCCCGGTTTGATATTCGGCGACCCATACACGCTGTGGCACCAGTTGGTAACCGTTCGCTGCGCTGTGGCACCGGTTTGTAACCGGTGGTTTCTGGTGCGTCGTGCAAGGTTGCAGTCGCCCCGTTGGTTTATTTTATTTCCGCGCCTACTTGCGCTAACCGCTTCCTTACGGGGGCGGCTCTGATCGTTCGCGCGGCTCTGATTTTCTCTGCGCTGTGGCACCGGTTTGCAACCGGTGGTTTCAGGTGCGTCGTGCAGAATTGCAGTCGCTCCGTTGTTTTATCATATCCTCGCGCCTACTAGCGCTTACCGCTTCCTTACGGGCGCGGCTCTGATCGTTCGCGCGGCTCTGATTACTTCGTCGCGGCTTCATCCACGCGGTTCAACTCGTCGTAGTCGAGCATGTCGTACAGTTCCTTGCGCGTTTGCATGCGGTCGACCCACGCGTTCTGATCGCCGTCGCGTTTCAAATCGCCCAGCATCTGCGCAATTGCGCCAAACGCGGTGCGCAAGGCCGTCTGCGGATAGATCACCAGACGATAACCGATGTCTTCCAACTCTTTAAAACCGAGCAACGGTGTTTTGCCGAACTCGGTCATGTTGGCCAATAGCGGTACTGAGATCTTCTCGGCAAACGCGGTCAACTCGTCTTTCGACTTCATCGCTTCGGGAAACACAGCATCGGCACCGGCATCAACGTAACGTTGCGCCCGCTCGACGGCGTCTTCGAAACTGGTCACGCCGCGCGCATCGGTGCGGGCAATGATCATAAAGTCGGGATCGCTCCTCCCGGCCACCGCAGCGCGAATCTTCTGCACCATCTCATCCGCCGAGACCAACGACTTACCATCGAGATGACCGCACTTCTTGGGCAGCACCTGATCTTCGAGATGCACCGCCGACACACCGGCGCGTTCCATTTCGGCCACGGTGCGGGCGGCGTTGATGGCATCACCAAAGCCCGTGTCAGCATCGACCACCACCGGCACAGTCGTCGCGTTGACGATGCGGCGGGCGTGCTCGACGGCCTCGGTCATCGTCGTGAGGCCGACATCGGGCAGGCCGAATTCGGCGTTGGACATGCCGGCACCGGAAACGTAAATCACATCGAACCCTGCTTTTTCAATCGCGCGGGCCGCCAGCGCATTAAATGCGCCCGGAATCTGCACCGCCCCGACCCCGATGAGGTCGCGCAAGCGGCGATGTCGCGTAGTTTTGGTCATAGAGCATCGATTATGCACAAATGGCTCAAAGCGTACAGCGAGTGCCCGTCGGGCTGGCAAATGTGCGATTTCGATACCAAGAAACGCGATTTATCGTGAGAATCGGACACACCAAATCGCCCAACCCTATGTTTAACCAAAACTTAGCATTACCCCGTTATAAAAAAAGTCTGGACCGAACCGAAGGTACACCGCCGATAGCAGCATTAGGACGACGATCCCTCGCATGGAGGCAAGCAAATGGCAGGACACGCACCCAAGCTGCACCCGGATGGAAGCCGGTTGTCCGAATGGCTGGAAGAACTCAGCGACACCACGTTGGGCGTCCTTATGCTCGCATTGGCGTTCGGCATCGGCGGCGTGATCTATTTGATTGACGTCAGCTATTTCGGCTGAGCATCGGTTCCGACCGCGGCTCAAGACATGAGCGCGCGGAGTTGATTGACGACCTGCTTCACCGCCGCAACTGTCGTATCGATTTCCGGCCCGGTCGTCTCACGCGACAGGCTGAACCGAATCGCTCCCTCTAGCTGAGAGATCGGCAACCCCATCGCCACCAACACATGCGACGGCTCGACAGATCCGCTCGAACACGCCGACCCACTCGACGCATACACCCGGCGCTCGCTCAGGCCGATCAGTAACGACTCGGCGGGTATTCCGTCAAAGCAAATGGTGGTGGTGTTATCAACTCTGCTCGTTTGTTGCGCTACGACCGTTGCGTTCGGGCACGCGCTGCAGATATCCTGCTCCAAACGATCGCGCAGCGACTTCACTGCAGTTGCCTTATCCGCCAATCGCGTTGCCGCTTCTTCGGCGGCTGCACCGAACCCGACGATCCCCGGAACATTTTCGGTACCGGCGCGCAGATCGCGCTCTTGATGACCGCCTTGTTGTAACGCATCGATCGTTAACCCCGCGCGCATCCAAAGTGCCCCCACGCCCTGAGGGCCGTGCAACTTATGAGCGGAAACGCTGATGAGATCGGCCGATTCTGTTGCGGCGGATAACGGTAACTTGCCTGCCGCCTGCACGGCGTCGACATGCACGACGAAGCCCGCCGCTCGCGCCGCCGTCGCAATCGGCTCGAGATCGTGAATCACGCCCGTTTCATTGTTCACCCAGATCAACGACACGATGCCCGGTGGCGAGTTTAGACAATCATCTAAATTATCCGTACGCAGTCGACCAGCTGTATCGACCGATAGGCGCTGGACTATCGCTCCCTCTTTCTCCGCGCGGTCGGCGACAGCCACGCCGGCGACATGCTCAACGGCACTCGTGATGAGTGTGCACTGGGTGCCCAAGCGCCGCAGTGTGCCGAGGACCGCCAGATGAATCGACTCGGTTCCGCCGCTGGTGAAAATGATCTGCGCCGGCTTGCACTCGAACAGCGAGGCAACCTGTGCCCGCGCGTGTTCGACGGCGCGGCGCGCGGCCTGCCCAGCCTGATGCAGGCTGGACGGATTGGCCACCAAGCCATCCAGGTAAGGTTGCATCGCCGCGTAGGCTGTTGGCGACAGACGCGTCGTCGCATTGTTATCCAAATAAACCGTGGTCATATTGAGGAGGAATTATACGGCCACCGAACGGACGGCAGCCCCGAGATTGCCCAAAGCGCCCGAATTGACAGCCTCCAGTGGGCCTCTCACAATTGATGGTCTGAAAAGAGGTTACATGCCCGCCGAACGGCTAAAACTAGACCCGGAAGCCCCTGATGGCGACGCCATTAAGCGTGCGGCCGATGCCATGGCCAACGGTGCGATCATTGCGTTTCCGACTGAGACGGTGTACGGCGTCGGCACCACAGCGGCCAACGAGGATGCCGTGAATCGCCTACGGGCGATCAAGGGCCACACCGAGAATCAGCAGTTTACCGTGCACGTGGCCAGCCATGAATGGGCTCGTCGTTACGTTCCCCCGCAGGACGGCGCGGGCCTTCACCTAACCCGTAAAGCATGGCCGGGGCCGGTTACCCTGATCTTCCCCATCGCCGATCCCCAGACGATGCCGATTGCGAAGCAACTTGGCGACCATGGGTTTCAAGCGGTCTTTAGCGAAGGCACCGTGGGGATCCGGTATCCGCAAGACGCCGTCGCGCAGGATCTATTGAGTGCGGCCGATGTACCGGTGATCGCGGCCAGTGCTGCCGCCAATGGTCAACCGCCTCCCGTTAGTGCGGATCAGATCGCGCCCGATTTCGCCGATCAGATTGACTTTGTGCTCGACACTGGGCCTACGCGCTACCGCAAAGGGTCGACTGTCGTAAAGCTGGAGGGCAAGTCATTTCAGCTTGTGCGGCCCGGTGTATTCGACGAGCGCATCGTCCGCCGCCTTGCGACGGTGCATATACTATTTGTATGCACGGGTAACACCTGTCGGTCGCCGATTGCCGAAGGGCTTTGCCGCAAGATGTTGGCCGAGCGCATGGGCTGCACCATGGATGAACTGGAAGGACGCGGCTACGTGGTGGAATCCGCCGGCACGATGGCGTGGCCCGGGCACCCCGCATCGCCTGAGAGCTTACAGGTATTGCTTACGCGCGATGTCGACGCGGCCAACGCCCGGTCGCAGGCGGTTGGAATCGACTTGTTACACTCGGCCGATCATGTTTTGACGATGACGGCCAATCATGCCGAACAGGTCAAGGCAATTTCACCGCGCGATGCCAACAAAGTTCGTACCTTGAGTGATCGTGATATCGGTGACCCCATTGGCGGCCCGTTGGAACAATACGAATCGGTCGCTAAAGAAATCGAAGCGGCGCTCACGCGCTGGTTGAACGAGGTGAAGATATGAGCAAGCGGGTAGCGTTGGGTTGCGATCACCGTGGTTACGAAGCTAAGCAGAAGATCATCGCGCGGCTGAGCGAGCTGGGCTTTGAGGTAAGTGACTTCGGCACCGATTCGACCAAGTCGTTCGACTATCCCGATGCCGCGTTCGCCGCCGCCCAGTCGGTGCAAAATGGGGAATCCAACGTGGGCCTGCTGTTCTGCGGAACCGGCAACGGGATGTGCATCACGGCGAATAAGCTGCACGGCATTCGTGCCGCGCTCTGCCATGACGAACTCACTGCCGAGATGTCGCGCCGCCACAACAACGCCAACATGCTGTGCCTGCCGGCCGATCTCGTGGGTGATGCCCTGATGTTGCGCATCGTAGAGGTCTGGCTGAATACCGAATTCGAGGGCGGTCGCCACGAACGGCGCGTCTCCAAGATCAGCGAGATCGAATCGAAGCAGTGCAGCCGGGACTGAATGCGACCAGTGTTTGTAGGCTCATTTTCACGCATCCTGACCGTTTGAATACACCACATCGTCGTCCGACGTACCTCGACTGATAGATATGCCTTCAGCTAGCCCACCCTGTTCTGCAGCCCCCTCCATTTTGGGCTAAACTAAACAGTTTCAACAACGCTTGCATCGATGCCGGCTGTATGGCGTCGTGCAGCCAATAAATTTCCTGAAGGAAAGGTGGTCTGCCCATGAAACTCTTTTCATCCTTGATAGCCTTGACCCTTTTGGCGCCGGCAACCGTAGCTGCCGGTCCGACCGTTCGCAGCACCGGCAAGGCGTCGATGACTTTTGCGCCGACCACGGCAAGGGTGCGAGTGCGCCTCGTCTCGCACGGTCTCTCGGCGGCGTCGGCCATGAGAAAGCTCGAGGCCAATCAGGCGTTTTTAAAAGCCGAACTCGAACAGTTGGACGAACCGCGCCCGCAGCTCGCATTCGGCCCCATTTACGAAAAATCAAAAGTCGAAGCAGGTATGCAACAGCGCATGATGATGATGATGGGCAACGCCGAAACGCCGGAGGTCGATCCGCGCCTCAAGCGCATGGTATGCACGGCGACGCTCGAATGGCCGCTACCCGAAGGCGCAGGCGGCGCGCAATACGATCGATTGGATCAGGTGCGGTTGCAACTGCAACGTCTGGGTTTATCAGAGAAGAACGTCGACGGTGACGGCAGCGCGAGTAAAGACGACGCCGAGGATGATGCAGAGAAAGACACCAACGGTAATGTTAAAGCCAACGATGAACTGCATCTGGCAGCGGCGCCGAAATATTACTTCGTTCGCCTGTTGAGCGATGAAGAGTTGCAGCAACTTACGAAGATGGCCTTCGAGAACGGCGTGCAACAAGCAACACGCTTAGCCCGCGCGACCGGCAAGCAATTGAGCGAGCTGGTATCGATATCCAGTGGTATGAAAACGGAAGGCATGTTTGGCGAAATCGCCGAGTATCAGAAGTCGATGCAGGCTATGTTTGGTGAAGGCGAAGTCAGCTTCGACGAAGACGCCCGTCGCCCCGCTGCCGAGCTCATCCAACCACAGTTGCGTCCCATCATCTACGAGTATTCCGTTCAGTTGTCGTTTGAAATGAAGTAGGCGCGGGCTTGTCGAGCGTATATCAAACTTAATCCGCCTAAGCTGCGGCCAGCCATGCTTCGCAAACAACTTTTTTCTAACCAATAGAAATCACCAATCACACATGACCGAACTGCCCCCGAAACGAATCGTCGAAGCGCTCGACAAATACATCATCGGCCAGACCGACGCCAAGCGCGCCGTGGCCATCGCCATTCGCAATCGCTGGCGCCGTCAACAATTGCCCGAAGCGATGCGCGAAGAGGTCGGCCCCAAGAATATTTTAATGATCGGCCCGACAGGTGTCGGCAAGACCGAAATCGCTCGTCGATTGGCCACGCTGGTTAACGCGCCGTTCCTCAAAGTCGAAGCCACCAAATTCACTGAAGTTGGCTACATGGGCCGCGATGTCGATTCGATGATTCGCGACCTCGTCGAGTTTTCGCTCAACATGGTGCAGAAAGAACAGCGCGAAGTGGTACGCGAGAAGGCCGAAGCTAATACCGAAGAGCGCATCCTCGACGAGTTACTTCCGCGTCAAACCGAGACCTACGGTGAAGAACCCGACAGCGACGAACAAGGCCGCCGCCAGCGCACGCGTGACAAACTGCGTCTGCAGTTGCGCGACGGCGAACTCGAAGATCGCACCATCGAACTGCGCGTGGAGCAAAAAGCGCAACCCATGGGCATGCTGGCCACCACCCTCGGCCCCGATCAGTTCGGCCCCGAATTGCAGGACATGATCGAAAAGATGATGCCCTCGCAATCGAAACAGCGCAAAGTCACCATTCGAGAAGCGCGCAAGGTGATCTTCGACGAAGAATGCGAAAAACTGATCGATCGCGAGAAAGCCACCGAGATGGCGGTGCAGCGCGCCGAGAATAACGGCATCGTGTTTATCGACGAGATGGACAAGCTTTGCGGCGGGCCCTCACAACACGGTCCCGACGTCAGCCGCCAAGGCGTGCAGCGCGATATGTTGCCGCTGATCGAGGGCACCACCGTCAATACGCGGCATGGCAGCGTGAAGACCGATCATATTCTATTCGTCGCCGCCGGTGCCTTTCATACCGCCAAGCCGAGCGACCTGATGCCCGAATTGCAGGGCCGTTTGCCGATTCGCGTCGAGCTGCAAGACCTGACCAAAGATGATTTTGTACGCATCCTGACGGAGCCGCGCAACGCCCTGACCAAACAGCAAGTCGCATTGCTCGGCACCGAAGGCGTCGGCCTTACCTTCACCAAAGACGCGATCGAAAAGCTCGCCGAAATCGCCGCCGAAGTGAATCGATCGACCGAAAACATCGGTGCCCGGCGGTTGCAAACCATTTTGGAAAAAGTCATGGAAGATTTATCATTTGATGCACCGGAGAAGTCGGGAGAAAAGATTGAAATCGACGGCGCATTCGTCACGGACCGACTGGCCAACATTGTCAGCGATCAGGATTTGAGCAAGTTCATTCTTTAACTTTGATCCGAAATGAAATCGAATCCCCCGCATGAAGGACATCACCATGACACAGCACACCCGTAGTCATAACCAATGGCCGCTTGCTCTATTGGCGTTTGCAATCCTTGCGGCAGGCACACCTTCCCTGGCGCTCGCCCAAACGCCCATGCGCACGCGACCACGACGACCGCAGAACCCTGCCAAGAATAAAGTCGACAAGTTTAAGGATCGGGTTGTCACGTTCGACACATCCGACGGCGTTACCATCGAAGCCGATTGGTACCCCGTTAAGATCAAAGATGGCGAAAAAACACCGGCAGCGATTTTGATTCATATGTATCCGGCCCAGCGCTCAAGCTGGAAGCCGATGGTACCGCTGTTGCGCGATCGACTCGGCATTGCCTTGTTGGCTTACGACATTCGCGGAACCGGCGGCAGCATCGAGCCCGCCGAGAAAGAACTTGAGAAAGGCTATCAGGGGCCCGACCCGGCACACTTCGCCGACGCATGGAAAGACGCCGAAGCCGCCTTTGATTGGTTGGGTAAGCAAAGCCATATCGATACCGAGCGCGTCATTCTGATCGGTGCCAGCGTGGGCTGCAGCATTTCGATCGACTATGCCCACCGAGAACCGAAGATTCAGGGAGTAGCATGCTTGTCGCCCGGCGCTGATTACATGGCCATCGATACACTTAGCCATATCAAAGATGTTAAGAATGCCAAAGTCTTACTCATCGCCCCCAAAGGTGAATATGATGCCGTCGAGGCGATCATGAATGCAGGCAAAGGCAAGGCCAAAATCAAAGGCAAGCAATATCCCGGCGGTCGCGAGAACCACGGTACGCGCATGTTTGATGCCGACTATGGCACGAAAGTGAAGGAACGCTTGATGCAATTCGCTCGCGGTGTTTTGAAAATTGAGAAGGGTAAGAAAGGCGAAAAGGACGATTAAGTCGCAAGAACCGTGACCACAACTCGAAATGAGGACAAAACCTTACACCGGCTATTAGCCGGTGCCACAGTGCAATCATCGGTACAGTGCAACGATTAATGCAGTGTGCCCATTAAGCTAGACTGCGAGCACCGTATCCACGCGTTAAACACATTGGGCTCGACTTGTACGTCATGCGACAAACTTCATGAAGACGCTCACCATCGGCAATTACAAACTTGACGCACCCATGGTGCAGGCCGCGCTTTCGGGGTATAGCGACTTGGCCATGCGCAAGCTGGCGCGCGAGTATGGTTGCCCCTACACGATCAACGAAGTCGTGCTCGATAAAATGGTGGCCGAAGGCGGCAAGAAGATGCGCCGCATGTTGGCGACCGACGAAGACGAGCGCCCCGTCGCCGGTCAATTGATGGGCAGCGAGCCGGATCAGTTCGCAGCCGCCGCCGATACGTTGGTCAACATGGGTTACAACGTGATCGACGTGAATTTTGGTTGCCCAGTGAAAAAAGTGCTCGGTCGGTGCCGCGGTGGCTTTCTGTTATCCGACCCATCCACAGCACGCGACATCCTGACGGCGGTGCGCGATGCGGTAAATGGTCGCACACCGCTGACGCTCAAGATGCGGCGCGGTATGGACGACAGCGACGAGAGCGAACGCAACTTCTTCGAAATTCTTGAAACGGCTTACGAGCTGGGCTATTGCTCCATCACAGTGCACGGTCGCACGGTTCAACAACGCTACGTCGGCCCCAGCCGCTGGGCGTTTTTGACGCGCCTGAAACGGCATATCGGTGATCGTCAACTCTTGGGCAGCGGCGACCTATTTTCGGCGACCGACTGCAAACGCATGATGGATGAGACCGGCGTCGACGGCGTGTCGATCGCGCGCGGTGCGATCGGTAATCCGTTTATCTTTAACGAGCTGCGCAGCCTGCTGACGACGGGCGAGTTACCACCGCCGGCAACGCTAACGGAACAACGCCGCGCCATCACGCGTCATTTTGAGTTGATTTGCGATCTGTGGGGCCCCGAGCGCGGTAGCGTGATCTTTCGCAAGTTCGGTGTGAGATACGCCGAGCTGCATCCGTTATACGAACAGGTCAAGATGGCCTACGTGGCCGTGCGCACGCCTGCAGCATTGCAGGCATTGCTCGCCGAATGGTATGACGAGAAGGCAGGCTTTCCGCCAGTCGAGCGGCGACTACGGCCCGAAGCACTCGTCGCCGCCGGCGCGACGCTGTAACGACCCGAGCCGCGCAACCAATCAGCGCCACCCCTTAATCAGAGCCGCGCAGCGATCAGAGCCGCGCCTGTAAGGAAGCGGTCAGCGCAAGCTGTTGCGAGGATCAAATTAATCATCGGTATGAAGGTTGATATGCCAGACGAACATGAATACCACCGGTTACAAACCGGTGCCACAGCGCAGAGAGTTTCGAGCTCACGCAGCAATCCGAGCCGCGCCCGTAAGGAAGCGGTGCCCGTTGAAGCGTTCGGGATCTTGTAGCAAGACGCGCGATACGAAACCAAATACGGCAACAGAATAGGTACTTCTCCGCATTGCACGACGTTAGATGAAACTTATGTCCTTCCTCCAAACACTCTTCTTCGAATCGCAGCTCTACCTCGGCGTCTTTTCGTTCATCTTGTTCGCCGCCGTACTCCTCCTAAGACCACGTTTCGAATCCGAGTTGTTCCGTAAGCGCAGCCTGCCAATCGTGATGTTGACGATCGTCGGCCTCTTCATCCTGCAAAAATTGGTCACGACGCAGCGCGAGACCATCCTGCTGCGGCTCGACCAATTCGTGAACGCCATCGTCGATCCGAATCCGACCATTTTGGCAGACTTGGTTCACGATCGATACGACGCCGAAGAACTGGATCGGCAAGGCTTTCTCGACAGCCTCGATCGATGGATGGAGCGCTTCGACGTTTACGATGTACGCTATCGCAAACGCGCCGTCAGTGTGAATGGTGCAACCGCGGAACTCGAACTCGGCGTGATGGCCACGGTTCAGATCGATAAACAGGCGGGACAGACGCACTTCGGCACATGGATCATCGACTGGCGGCAAGACGGCGACGCCTGGCGGATCGTTTCGATTCGACCAATTCAGATTGATGGTCAACCGATTGCGCAGATGCGACCTTACCTGCGCTGAGAAGCGGTGTATGCAAACCCCGACATCTGCGCTTAGACTCGCGAATAGATCACTTCACACATGATTGCGCCTCCGAATGTCTTGTCAGCATCCACCGGCTATTAGCCGATGCCACAGCGCATCCGTGGCTCTCAGACGTGAACTACTCTAACTTTCCGGCCGCTCCCGCTTACAATCCCATCATCATGCCCGAGTTACCCGAAGTTCAGACCATCGTCAGCCAACTGCACGAACAAGTCGCCGGTCTTACCATCGCGCGGGCCGATCTGCGCCACAACGACTTTTGGCGCAATGCGACGCGCGGAGCCGGCTTCCCGAAATGTTTGGTCGGTCGGCGCATCGAAGCAGTGCGGCGCGAAGCCAAGCGCATCTGGGTCGATCTGGATGACGACGGTCGCATGTTGATTCACCTCGGGATGACCGGTCGCGTGTTGGTGCAACCGCCGACGGATAAACTCGAACCGCACACGCATCTGCGCCTCCGGTTCACAAATCACGATTGTGAGATGCGCTGTCGCGATCCGCGCCGCTTTGGCGGCGTGTGGTGGTTTCCTGCGGGTACCGATACAACAGCATTACTGTCCGCGGTCGGCCCCGATGCACTTACCGTAAAGACACATGACTTTCTCAAACTGTGCGAACGAGCGCGACCGATCAAGGCACTATTACTCGATCAAACGCGGATCGCCGGGCTGGGCAATATCTACGCCGATGAAGCGCTATTCGACGCGCGCATTCACCCACTAACCCGCGCTGCCGATATTCCCGTCGAGCAACAGAAACTGCTGGCCCAAGGCGTGCGCAAGGTCTTACGACAAGCCATTAACTTCGGTGGATCGACGCTTCGCGATTTTGTTCGCACCGACGGTCGCATGGGTGAGTTTCAGAAAATTCATCGCGTGTACGGTCGCGAAGGCGAACCCTGCGTGCGCTGTAAAACACCCATCCTGCGCATTCAAGCGGCGGGTCGATCTTCGCATGTATGCCCGGCGTGTCAGCCAGAAGTGTAGACGTCGGGTAATGGTACACAATGGATACCAGCCGTTACCACAGCGCAATCTTCGAACTTATTGAAAGTAAGGTGGCTGGGTTTGAGCAAGTTGCCCATTCGGCCCGCGCAAATCGAAACGACGGCGACTGACGATAAGCGTCTCACCGCGTTGGCGCACCTTGCGAAAGCCCATCAAGTGCATGATCTGCAACGGAAAGAATCGCGCAACATGCTTGTCGACGATAAAACACGCGTCGTGATTTGGATCGCGCCGCACACCCGGCAGCCACGATGCCAACCGATGCACGTGCAGTCGTCGCAATAGATATGACACCCGCAACCAGAAGCGCGAGACGCTGCGGCCCAGGAAATACCCATCGTTGCCCTGCCCCTGATAGAGCGGCAGCAGAATACGTCCGGATTCTTCGGCTAGCACCTGCCCCTCATGCGTTTCAGCAAGCAATTCGCCGGCCTCGATCAGTTGAAAGTTTCGAAAGCCGGGCCGCATCTTGAATCCGTCACCTGCTTCAACGGGGTGTCGACGGCGAATCTCCATCACGGCAGGCAGATGCTGCGTTTGTCGGCGTAATGTATCGAACGCTTCGCGTGCGGCAGGAATCTGACTGGCATCCACGCAACCGGCCGCATTCAGCATGATCCAGATGGCCGCTTCCTGATTGCAGATGCTTTGCGGATCGTCGTGTTGCCCCGCTTCAAAGCCAATCGTGATATGACCGAGGCTGTTAACGTGTTCGAGCAACACGCCGTCGATGGTTTCTTCGAGCCCCAGAATAACAGGTGCCGGAAAACGAAATGCGAAGCGGCGATTGCGAATGGTATCACCCAGTAACACGAACGGTTCGCCAAAGGCCGAGCTGGTATGTAAATCTAGGAAAGCAACCTCACCCGTGGCACGCTCGAACGCTTCGGAAAGCGCCGCGTGCAGTTCGCTCATCTCCTGCCAATCTTCTGGCGCGATATCTGGCGGGCCGCCGCGTTCTAACAAGGCCACACGCTCGGGCGTCCACACGCGATTGAGATCGTCGCCCATGTAGCGATCGCCCAGGCGCAGCGCTTGCAGATTGCCCGCAATGCCCGTGAGTTCGCCTCGAAAATTGCAATCGCTTTGCGTGAGCGTATCGAACACGCGCTCTAGTGCGACGATGCCGGATGTTTCGTTGCCGTGGATGCCACCGACGCAGACGAGCGAGGGGCCTGGTGTGCGACCGGTATGCACACCGATGATGCGCTGGAAGGAGCGGGAAGCTGTCGGTTTTTCGGTCAACATGGTCACGAGCCGCGCGCCTGCCGAAGATTATCCTTGATCAGATCACCCGCAATATTCAGCAAATCGTGCTCCGTGACAATCCCCACCAAAACACCATCGTTTACGACGGGTAAACAGGCGATGTTATGGTCGCGCATCAGGTCGATCGCCTCGATGGTCGACGTTTCAGGCGTGGCCGTAACCGGGCTGGGATTCATGATATCCGAAACCGCCACCGGTTCCGACATGCCGCGCGGCAGGTTACGGGCCATATAGCGCAGCAAAGTACGATACGAAACCAAGCCGACGAGCTTGTGATGATTATCTTCGACCGGCACGTGGCGAATGCGTTCCCAATCCATCAGGTTGGCGACCAGATCGATCACATCGTCCTGATTGACGGTGAAGATATCCGTCGTCATAAACTGTTCGAGACGGTGATAGTTGGCGGCCCAATCCTGCGTGCGCTGCATCGTTGCCAAGGGCCACTCGTGCACGGGCAAGCCCTGCTGTTGCAGCTTGGCCATCTCGCAGGTGACGGCCGCCATGCGTTCGCCACGATTACCGCTGCGCATGCCCGTTAACGAATCAAGCACCCAACTGCTGCCGGTGCGTTGAGAAGCCACGCGTTGTTCGATAATTCCGAGGTAGCGTTCGGCGTCGGCCTTGTCGATTTCGAGATTCTCAAGGCCTTGGTAGGCCAACGGCAACAATTCTTTCAGGATCAATCCCTGTACCGGCGTAAGCTTGCCATCGAGCCAAACGAACTGTGCTTTCATACCGTATTGCGCCGCTGAAAAGAAATTGCTCTTGGCGTTATCAAAATCCATCAACGTCGTAACGTCACCGTACTTCTCACCAATGCCAGACATGAGCCCGAACCAAAATGCCGCGTTCGCCACTTCGTCCATCGCCGTGGGGCCCGATGGCAAGTAACGATTCTCGATACGCAAATGCGGCTTGCCGTCGGTCACGCCGTAACACACGCGGTTCCAACGATAAACCGTGCTGTTGTGTGTTTGCAGCGCTCGGAGCTTGGGTGCTTCGCCGCGATCGATACATGCGAACGGGTCTTCGTCACGCTCTGAAACAAACAACACGCGAAAGCGCGAAATGTCCTCTCGGTATATGTCAATCGCTGAATCGGCGACCCATCGATTGCCGAAGCTTACACGCGGGCTCAGCTCGCGATGCGAATTGGTCTGATCGCGCGCGTCAACCGACTGTTGAAACACGGCGATGCGCGTCTCTTTCCACAGCCGACGACCAAACAGCAACGGTGAATTGGCGGACGTCGCCAGCACGGGCGCGGACACGACTTGCGCGACGTTATAAAAGTGCGCAAAGTTACTGGGGCGTACCTGAAAGTGCACTTGAAAGCTGGTGTTGCAGGCTTCCAGCATGACCGAATCCTGCCGCACGCTGAGCTCGTCCGTGCCCTTGATCATGAACTGAAACGGCCCACCGCGCAGTTGCATCAGCGTGTCGTTAAGCGCGAAGTAACGCGGCATCGGCGTAAGCTGCTTTAACGACAGGTCGAGCGGTTCCAAGGTCGGCAGTATGCCCGTCAGCAGCACATCGGCCCCAAACTCTTGCGCGGCCTTGCGCACGCGCTCGATACCGTCGGTGAGCAGCGTTTCCATCTGCCGCAGACAATCGCCACCGAGCGGCAATGGGGGCAGGTTGTATTCCAGATTGAATTGGGCCAATTCGGTGGTGAAGGCGGAGTCGTTCAACCGCTCCAGCACCTGCATGTTGACCGGCAGCGGGCGGCAGCCTTTGCCGACCAGCACCATCTCCTGCTCAGCACCGATGCGGCGGCGATCGGACTCGATCATGCCGCGATGCAGCATTTCCTCCAATGCCTGCACGTCGGTCAGCAGCCGCTTCATAAAGCTGCGACGCTCGTCGGCGGCGATATTGTGGTCGATTCGTTGGTCACCCATGGAGAATTCGTCCTAAGGCTTGGACAATCCATAGCTTACAAGATTTCGCGCTCGTTCCCAATTCCGAATTACCGATTTTTCGCGATTCCGAGAATTCGGGCGCTGCCAAAATCGCGCGACTCATAACTCGGGTCGCCCTGTCCGCGTTCCGATTTCTCTTTATGTACGGTATCGGCGGGATACCGTCGATATCGGACTGTCTTTAGCGCGCTCGCGCTGTGATTGGCTCGACATGTTCAAGCGCAAGCGACCCAAGCAAGGCGATGTGTCATCGTCGGCTACATCAAACAGTTTCAGCGATATCGAAGCGCTGTGCGATCGGTTGTGCGTGGCGTTCGATCCGGGTCGACATGCAACACGCGATCTCAAAAGCGACATGAGTCCGTCGGATCGTTTGATCCGTACGCTGCGCACCCTGCTGCGCGTATCGCGTCATCGGCGGCAGAAGATCGAGCAATCGGTACAGGCCGAGCATTCCACAACCGCCGGTTTGCGCGCAGCCATCTCCGAGCTGAACGAACAAACCCGAAGTTTCGAGCAGCGGCTGGCCGAGTGCGAAGCGCTGCTGGCGCAGCGAGCGGAAACCCTAGCGACAAATCCGGCGACTGATCAACCGACACCCGCCGTCACCCCCAACGCGAACATTTCAGCAAGCGAACCGTCACCCGTTACGGTAGATAACAACGTGGTTACCGAAGCGACGTTTGAATCTAACGAATACGACACACCTGCTTCCCTGGAATGCGACGATTCAACGGACGAAGCCTGCGACGACGAAATCATCGATCTCGACCCGGCCACGGCGATACCACCGATCGCCTTCGACGACGATGGTATCGACTTCAACGCCTTGGTCGAGCACGCCATCGACGAAATTGCCGATCATGAGCAAGGCGAAAGCGAACAGAACTCTCTCGGCGGTCTGGAAGCGTTTGAATCGACGATACGTGATGCCGACGCCGCACTCGCCGAGGCACCCAAGTTGGATGCTGATCAAGGAAAGGATCTACCTGCGGAGAAAGCGTCACACGACGTACAATTCGGTGATGAAAAACAGGTCGCCGACAGCACCTCGCCTGCGGAAGACAAGGCGCATGCCGAGGCACTTGCATCCATCGACACCGCTTGTTTGCGGGCACAATCCGCTCACGATGAACTGCAAGCCGCTATCAACGCAGCGGAATCACGCCATCTGGAATTGACCACGCTCAATGACACGTTGGCTGCCCAGCTTAGCCGACGCGAAAATCTATTGGCGCGGGTGGATCATGAATTGCGCGAGCGGCAAATCATCTTGGTGACCGACATCATGCGGGCAGAAGCCGAGCATCTGTCGTTGACCGAAGCGCTTGAAGGCATCACGCGCTCGGTACAATCGATGACCGAGGATATCACGCAGATCGATTGCAAGTTGCCAAATGATGAGCGCGTGGAAGCGAACGTCGAACAGGTCGATTAGCGCCTCGGCTCGCGTGCACTTCAGGCCCGTTATAACTTTTTCGCTAACTGCTTCTGCAATACCGCCACTTGCTCGGCCAACTCCGCTACTTGCGCTTCGAGCTGTTTAACCTGCTTGGTCGTTTCCGGCAGCTTTTCATATGCAGAGGTCGCGCGCAAGCCCTGTCGATACGGCAAGGCCGGAATACCGAATACGCGACCATCATCGGGGATGTCGCGCATCACACCCGACATTGCCGAGAGCTTCGCCCGATCACCGATCTTCAAGTGCCCCGCCACGCCCACCTTGCCGGCCATCGTGACGTAATCCCCCACCTGCACCGAACCGGCCAAGCCGACTTGCGCCACAAACATACAATGCTTGCCGATCTTGGTGCCGTGGCCGATGGTAACCAAGTTGCTGAACTTGGTGCCCGCCCCGATATGAGTTTGACCAAGCGTGGCGCGATCGATCGCGCAATTGGCACCCAACTCCACATCGTCACCCAATTCGGTAATGCCGATTTGCGGAATCTTGTGCCACTTACCCTCGACCATCGCATAACCGAGCCCGTCTTCACCGATGACGGTCCCCGCATGCAACGTGACGCGCTTACCCAAAATACAATCGGGATAGACCACGACATTGGGATACAAAACCGAGCCCGCGCCGATCCGGCAGCCCTTGAACAAATAGACACCTGGGTACAGCACGACATCATCACCGACGTCGACATCGGCTTCGATCGTGACGCCATGATGCACATTCACGTTTGCGCCGAGTTTGGCATCGGGATGAATGTGCGCCGTATCGGAAATGCCGACTTGCTCGTGCTGTCGATAACCGTGAATGCGCACCACGATCGCCGTCATCGCGGCGTACGGATCTTTGGTGCGAATCACCGGCAGTGCCTCAGGTCGCGACTGATCGTTCGCGACGATCACTGCACCCGCCTCGGTGGTTTGCAGGGCCGCTTCGTACTTCGGATTGGCGAGAAAGCTGATATCGTCGCTGCGGGCGTCTTCTAACGTAGCCACAGCCGTTACGGTTTTTGCCGCGTCGCCTTCGACTGTCGCGGGCATGCCGACGGTCGCCAAATACTCGGTGAGTTCTTGCAGGGTATGAGCCATAAGTCCGGCTATTTTGCTGCCAAATGGCGTTGCAGGCAAAGCCGGGGATGATGTCGATTTCTTGGCCTTAAGCCTGAATGAATCCGAGGATCAATCGGTCAAAAGGATGGCATATTACCCCTCGATCCCTGCCGGGATCGCAAAATCGAACTGCAGCCTTTTCTGCCATCAAATGTTATGCGGATAGCGATGCATTCTTAGCACGCTACTCCAACAACCGCCCGACCATAACGGCAATATCCGCCCCATCGGCAGCGCCCGAACAATCCAAATCGCTACGCGCTACTGTCGTTGCGTCGAGGTTGTTATCCAGCAGCACATCAACCAACAGCGCGACGTCGGAAAAATCGACAGCACCGTTGGCGTCAATATCACCATCGTTCACGCATTCGCGCGTCAGCCGCGCATCATCGAAGTCGACCTCGATACCGGGGTTTTCCGGCGTATCGATCTGGTTGAGATTGATCAGTCGAATTTCCAGTGGCTGATCGAGTTGCGCATGATCGGGACCGATGTCGACTTCAATAACCGATTCGAGAAACTCCCCCTCATTCAACAACGGTGCCAGCGAATTATCATCTTGCACCAACATTTGATTTCCGGCCCACAACTGCACTTGGTAGCCGGGAAAACCATCGAGCGCGAAAAAACCAAACACATCGCACGGCGGCGGCCCTTGGCCCGATGCGATATCACCGATTTGCACCGAGAGCGTGTAGCGCTGATTGGGCATCAGTGTTTCACCCAACACCTGTCGCAGCCCGGCAGGTCCGCCACCGATTTCATCGCCAAGAAACACGATCGCCGCGTGCAGACCTTCGGGTGCGGGCGCATTGAAATAGGGCCCACCTTCGGGATGAATACCTCCGACCACATCAAGATTTTGATCGATAATGCCATTGGGGTCGTACACGTCCCAGCCATCGACAAGAAAGACGGCAAAGCAACCCATGGCGACGGGCTGGGCTTCGAAGCCGGCGTTATCGATGGGGATTTCGACGGCGCGGGCGGTTGGGAAGAAGCACCCAACCGCTAAGGCAATGACTGCTAACTGACAGCGATACTCGGATGAATGAGATCTCATCATAAAAAGGGGGCTCCGCTCGCCTATATGCTAAACAAAACTTCGCTACGATTCTTCGACAAGATGATGACGCATGAGATCACCAAGCGGCTATTCGCCGATAAAAAAAGTAAATAAGATTCTAGAGGCTATCGAAACTATGGTGCTTTAAACGTTTAAAAGTCGATCTAATAAGGCCTGTATATCGCGTGAATCGATGTTATTGGTGCAATCCATATCAGCGCGCGCGTTCAGCGATTCGTCGCCACTAAGGCCCAACAATGCCTCCACGAAACCGTCCACATCCATCAGGTTGACTCTACCGTCGTCGTTCATATCCCCGGCCAGACCCACGTTCGATACATCAAACAAATACGCCGCCCCTGCTTTACCACCGAATTCGTTACGATATGCCGCACCTGAAATCAACATGCCACTATCCATGGCAACACTGGTACCAAGCTCGTCATAGGCTGCCGCCGTGGACGACACCAGTCGGGCAACATAGCGCCAGGCACTATGAATTCGCTTGAAGACGTAAACGGAGCCAGTGTCGATGGCACCATAATCGTCAAAGCTGGCCCCAATGGCGATGGTATCATTCTCAATTGCCAAGCTGATACCATACCAGCCGATGTTGGCGTCTTCCCACGGTTCCAATTTCGTTAACTGATACCACTGATTGGAATAGCGCTGAAAGTAGTAGACGGCAGCGGGAAATGCGGGCCAGTCGCTAACGACGAGATCGTCACCGGATAGAGCAATCACGCGACCGAAGCCCTGATCCTCATAAGCGTCAAATGGTCGCAACCGTAACGATGCTGAGGGCCACTGGCCGTCTTGCTTTCGAAATACATACACGGCGCCGCTGTCGTTACCGACGATATTCCGAAACGGTGCGCCGACTGCCAGCGTGTCGCCATCGAGCGCCACCTGCCAGCCAAAATCTTGTTCACTGGCTGTCGAATCCGAAAAAAGCTTGGTTACAAACTGCCATTGCCCATCGATTTTCTCGAATACGTAAACAGCCCCGGCGTTATCCGCACGTTCATCATCCGAAGGTGCCCCAACAATCAAGGTGTCACCTTGTGAAGCTAACGAATTCCCAAAAAACCTGCCCAAATTCAACGCACTATCGGGCGCGGTCAGCTCGGCTGTTTGCTGCCACTGCCCACCAATCTTCTCAAAAATAAACACCGCCCCCTGGCCAAGCTCGAAGCCTAGATTATGAAAAGGGGAACCGACCGCCAATACACCATTATCCAGATCGAGACTGCGCCCAAATTTGATATGTGGATCATCCGTCGTCGGCGTGAGTCGCGCTTCTTCGATCAGGCTGCCGCTCGATCGGTCAAAGACATACACCGCACCGCTGTCGTCGAAGACGCCGTCGCCCTCTTTCGCAGCCACCACCACCGTGTCGCCTTCGATCGCCGCGCTATTACCGAAACGATCGCCCGCTTCGATAAGGGTCGGCACGGCTTCATCAACCTGAAAGGCCGGACATTGCGCCGCGACCGTGGATTGCCAATGATGAAATGACAAGACGGCGACAGCGATCAGCGCGCAATGACAGAATCTCATAAGTCGGCCCTTTATGTTGTGAACGGTCGCTTACCCTTCAAACGCCCGAATCACCAGCGTATCATTCTGCCCGCCGAATCCAAACGAATTGCTCAGGCACGTTTTCACGTTGGCCGGTCGCTTTTCGTTGGGCACATAGTCGAGATCGCAGAGCGGATCGGGGTTCTCATAGTTGACGGTCGGCGGCAACACCTGATCGCGAATCGCCAGGATGCACGTGATCAGTTCGCAGGCGCCAGCAGCGGCGATAAGGTGGCCCATCATGCTTTTGACGCTGCTGACCGGCACATTGGGGGCATGATCGCCGAAAACACCGCGAATGGCCTTGGTTTCGATCTTGTCGTTCTCGGCGGTGCTGGTGCCGTGGGCCGAGATGTAATCGATAGACGTCAAATCCACGCCGGCGTCTTCGATGGCCATGCGCATGGCGGCGATGCCACCGCGGGCGTCTTCGTGGATATCGGTGATGCGGAACGCGTCCGCGGTGCTGCCGTATCCGACGATTTCGGCCAGGATCGTCGCGCCGCGTTTTTGGGCGTGCTCGAGTTCTTCGAGGATCAACATGCCCGCGCCTTCGCCCAGCACAAACCCGTCGCGCGTGCGATCGAAGGGGCGCGAGGCCGTCGTAGGCGAGTCGTTGCGATTGCTTAGCGCCGTCAGCAGGTTAAAGCCCGTGACACCGAGCGGATGAATCATCGAATGGCAACCGCCGGAGATCATGATGTCGGCGTCGCCATAGCGAATCATGTGGGTGGCTTCGCCGATGGCCTGCGTGCTGGCGGCACAAGCCGTCAGCGTATTAAAGTTCGGCCCTTCAAGACCGAAACAGTGGCCAATATGCGACGCGGCCATGTTCGGATCTTGCTCCAACTCTTTCACGGGCGAGAGCACCTTGGCCGCGACTTCGGCCCAACGGGTGGCATCCAGATCGTTGCCTTCGTAATCCCAACCATCGATCGCAGCCTGTGCGAACGACGCGAAATCGAGCGGGCCTTCGCCGCCGCCCAGATAGATACCGACCATCGTTTTATCGAGGGCGGGTAACGCTTCGAGCCCCGAATTCTTCCACGCCATCTTGGCCGCAGCCAAGGCGAAGCCTGCCTGACGACTGACGTTGCGATGGTCTTCGAACTCGTCGTCGTTGAGAAACTTCTTCAGATCGAAATCTTTGACTTCGGCGGAAAATGTTGTCGGAAACGTCTTGGCATCGAAAATCGTGGTCGGCGCGACGCCGCTATTGCCGGACAAAATGTTGCCCCACGCCGTTTCGATGTCGTGACCCAGCGGTGTGATCCAGCCGATGCCGGTGATGACTACTCGTCGATTCACGATACGCTCCTTCGCAATACCAGCGCGCCGGTCTGGCCGCCCGAGAGGGCACCGGCAAAGGACAAGGCCAACTCCGCCCGCAGATCGATCGGGTCTTTTCGCACCACGTTTAGCTGACAATCGTCAGTCAACGATTCGGTATTCAACGACGGCGGGCAGACGCCGCGCTGCATGGCTTTAACCGTTACGGCCAAGTCGATCGCCCCACTACCCGCACCGTTGTTGCCCAAGGCACCCTTCGTGCAAAGGACGGGCGTCTCGGTCGCTTTGCTGCCGAACACACCGTGAATGGCCGCTGCTTCGGCGGCATCTTCTTTGGGCAAACCCAAGCCGGCGGGATTGATCAGATCGATATCGTCAAAGCTCACGCCCGCGTCGGCGACGGCTTTGCGCGCCGCAATTTGCAGGGCGCGACCGTCGGCCTGCACATCACGCCAGTGCGAGGCATTGGCCGAAGCTCCAAAGCCGAGCACTTCACCGTAAATGGTGGCACCGCGCGCCTTGGCATGTTCGTATTCTTCGAGGATCAACAGACCGCCGCCTTCGCTGATCACGCTGCCGCCGCGTTTTTCATCGAACGGTCGGCAAGCTTGCTCGGGACGGTCGTTGTAATCTGTCGCTACGCGATTATTGAGAATGGGCCGCATCAGCCCCATCGGGTTCACTTTGCTTTCGGCACCACCACAGATACAAACATCGGCAGCGCCGCGTTTGATGGTGCGAAAGGCTTCGCCGATGGCGAGATGGCTGCTGGCTTCACCGCAAGTGATGGTGTTTGAGGGTGCCTGACAGTCGTGCACGATCGTCACGTGGCACGCCAACATATTGGGCAAAAACTTGAGCAACCACAGCGGTGTGAGGTTGCTCATCTTTTCACCCCACTTACCAAGGCTGAACGCTCGGTCGATCGGTACCTCAGGATTTTCGACAGCCGTCGATAAGGCACCGGCCAACTCGTTAAGGTCGGCACAAATCAGACCCGCACCAATGTTCGCACCGAAGCGGGTCGAGTCGATATTGACGGCGTCGGCTTCGTCGCGGTCAACGATGCACTTGGTATTCAGTCCGCCATCTTTGACTGCCAAGTACGCCGCCGCGACCGCCAGCTCGATATCGCGCGCCATCACTTTGACGGACTTGCGATACTTCTTAAAGACGTAGTTGTTGACTTTGAGATCGCGAATTTCGCCGCCGATCTGCGAGACGAACTTGGATGGGTCGAATGACTCGATGCGACGCACGCCGCACTGTTTTTCGACCAGCGCATCGAATGTTTCATCGATGCCAAGACCCACCGGCGATACCACGCCGAGGCCGGTAATCACTACACGTTTATTGCTCATGGAAGCGTCGATCCTGGCCTAAAAAAGCAAGACGGGACGCGCCGATCACGCCCGATTGGAAGACACATTATAGGCAGTGAGCAGGCTCTTGAAATCTTCGGTGAATACGAAGTTTTCTTCGGGGAAGACCAGCCCGCTCATGTTGTTATCGATATGGGAGAAGACGATATCGATTTCGGCGATCGCTTCGCCGTTACAGGTCACGCGGCCTTCGGTCATGGCGGCCTCGGGCGTGACTTGCTCGATACTGGCGTCGTATTGCAACTGATCGCCGGGCCGCACTTCGCGATGGAAAACGGCCTTCTTAACCTTGGCGAGAATCACCTTTTCGGCGAAATTCCGCGCCTCGCCCACCAAAATGCCGGCCGTTTGGGCCATGCCCTCAACGATCAGACTGGCGGGCATCACCTGCCAAGCGGCAAAGTGATCGTGCAGATGCTCTTCCGCGAGCGAGACGTTCTTGATCGCCGTCGCCCGCGTGCCGGATTGAAAATCCGTAAATTTGTCGATCCAAATCCAACGCAAGGTTTATGCCGCCGTCTTGGATTCAACGTAGTTCACGATCGTCTTGACCGTGAAGAGATCGGACATTTTGGAAACGTCGGGGTCTTTTTCAAAGTCGCTAAAGTCGGCATGCGGCATGGCGGCCTTGAGCGTATCCATACCCTTTTGCGTCATGCGACCGTTCTCGACGTATTCCGCGTTGTTCATGATGTCATCCGGGAAGAGTTCGCCGCGCGGAATCTTGATTTCGAACGTCTTCTCGAGCCGAAACACGATATCGAGAAAGTCGATCGACTCGGCGCCCAGATCGCCGGTTAGCGTGGCTTCTTCGCTGACCTCATCATCATCGACGCCGAGGGCGTCCACCAGAACGTCTTTGACTTTGGTAAATACTTCGTCACGACTCATCGACATACCTTTTCGTCCTCCATGCGGACTTTGCACATCTTCACTAGCGGCTATCACCCGCGACGGCTGCCAATTCCAATGCCTTGGGGCCGCCCAGCAATTCAAAACGCCGCTTCAGATCGGCAATCAACTTTTCATCGGTCGCGGCCAGTTCGCCGTCTCGATCCGCCAAATTGTAATGTCGCAACTTCAAACGCGCTTTCACGATCTCGGTACCATCCGCACCGCGACCCACCGCTTTGAAGTCGCTCATCTCATCTTCGATTTTGACCGGCTCGGCGGTAACCTCTAGTGATCCGCCCGGAGCCACAAAACTCTTATACGTCACATTGCGGGCCTCCGCCAGCACCACCATGCTGCGGGCGAAGTCCTGCTGGACGCGCACCAACCAAGCCGATGTTTGCACCAAGGCCTCTAACATGAGGACACCGGGCATGACGGGAAAGGTTGGGAAATGATCGGCGAGATATTCTTCCGCCAGCGACAGCGATTTGGACGCGACAATGCGACGTTCCGGCTCAATCGTCTTGATGCGGTCAATAAGGATGAACTTCATGACCGTGCAACGTCCTCTTGCCCGGTATCAGAACAGGGCGCACCTATCACTGCCAAACGCAACCGCAACGATGCGGTTTCGCGAAAACAAACAACGGGTTGTATAGCAATTCAACCATGATGGCAAGGCAAGGGAAGCCTGTTAGTAGGCCTCTCAGTAAACCCTCAACATCTCACAAGGCTCGATTTCACAAACCTTTACGGAACATCAGCCTACTTGCCTCAGAATAGGGGCTTTCCGCTCAATCCCGTTGTCCGTTAATCGCTGCCACCACCTCCACCACCTGCCGCATTGGTTTCACATCGTGCACCCGCACCATCGGCACGCCGGTCATCGCCGCCTGCGCCACCGTCGCGGCAGTGCCGAATAGACGAGCGGCGGGGTCCGGCTCATTTAGAATCTCCCCTAGAAAACGCTTGCGCGAAGCCCCCACCAACACCGGAAACCGGTCAGACAGCCGTGCGGCCGACCGCAGCAACGCCAAGTTGTGTTCGAGGGTTTTGCCAAACCCGATACCCGGATCGACGATCATGCGCCCCTCAACGGACACACCCGCCGCTACTAGCTCGTGGGCCCGATTTTCAAAGAATTCTGAGACTTCGGTAACGACGTCGCCGTATTGCGGTGCCGCCTGCATGGTCGACGGCGTGCCTTGCATGTGCATGACGATGAACGGAACACCGGTGCGGGCCAACAGAGCCGGCATCTCGGCATCATCGCGCATGCCCGATACGTCGTTGACCAAATCGGCACCCACCTCCAACGCGGCGACGGCGACCTCGGCACTGCGCGTGTCGATCGAAATCGGAACGTCTTGCCGCTGTTGACGAATGGCCGACACGACGGGCACCACCCGCTCCATCTGGGCGGCAGCGCTCACTGGCTCGGCGCCCGGTCGCGTGGATTCGCCGCCGATGTCGAGCACGTCGGCACCGTCGGCGATCAGTTGCAGGGCATGCTGGGTGGCGGCTTGCGATGATTCGAATTGTCCGCCATCGCTAAAACTGTCCGGCGTAACATTGACGATGCCCATTATCAGACAGCGCCGCCCCATCACGAGATCGCCGTGACGGGTAGAATAGTGGTATTGTTTTGTCGATGATTGACCTGCGCGTTCGTTCAACATCGCCGCTATCGTAAATCGAGCCGTCGGTTTTGCATCTGCTCGCAACGGCGTGCCGCTAACTGACAGTTTTTTGAGTTTTTTTGTTCGCCTATGAGTTACGCACCGCATCTCATTCCTGACGAGCCAGCAGGCTCGCGACGATGGATGCCCACGGCCCTCGCTGTGCTGCTTCCGATCACGGCGGCAGTGGCGTTTGCCTGGCCTACGCTCGATGCGGGCTTTCAGATGGGCGACGATCAACGCTTCGTCACGGAAAATGTACTCGTGCAATATCCCTCGTGGGCACACGCGGGCGAAATCCTGACGACGCCACACGGCGACCTGTATCAACCTGTACCGTTGCTAAGCTTTCAGGCAACCCATGCCGCGACAGGCCCGAAGATCGGCAGCGCGCCGTCCGCGTTTGCCCATCATCTGGTCAATTTGCTCTTGCACGCACTCAACGCAGCGCTGGCGGCGCTGGTGACACTGCGCTTAACTCGACGGGCATTCATCGGCGCGCTGGTCGGCATCATGTTCGCGACGCACCCACTAGCGTTAGAAACCGTCGCCTGGGTCAGCGGTCGGATGATGCTACTGGCGACAGTGTTTTCATTGGGCCTACTCGTATTGGCCACGCAACGCCACGATCAACCCGGTGCAGGTTGGCGGGCCAGCGCGATTGTGGTCTGGCTATTGGCATGTGCATCCAAGGTGATACCGACGGTGCCGATCGTCGCTGCATTATTCGAGCGCACCGCTCAGACCACGCCCCGTCGGCGTAACTGGGCCCTTTACGCAATACTGTTCCTTATCGGCGTCGCCGCCACCGTTCTGATGGCACTCTTAACCAGCACCGCTGCGTTTTCATTTAGCGAAGGCAAATCAATCGGACAACTCGCAGGAACAATGCTGCTGGCGTTTGGGCGCTACGTCGAGAATTACGTCTGGCCGGTCAATCTCTCACCTTGGACACCGCCACTGACATCGATCGATTGGCTAACAGTGCGCACCTTGCTGGCCGCCACGGGCTTGGTTGGATTGTTGGTATTGGCGTGGACGCTGCGTCGGCGCATGCCGATTGCCACGGCGGGTCTGTGGATGTTTTTGTTGATACTCGCACCCTTTCTCGCTGCCGGTTTAACGCGGCGCTTGTTTGTCGCCGATCGCTACATGTATCTGCCTATTCTGGGGCTTCATATTTTCGTAGTCGTGATGCTGGGTAAGTTGGCGACGATATGCACCGGGCGCGATGGCGTAACGACACGCCGCATTCTGACGGCGGTACCAATCTTGTTGCTTTGCGGGTTTTGGCTGAAGACTGCATATGCCTTGGCACCCACTTGGCAATCGCCGGTGCAGTTCGCCCGGCGGATCGTGGAAACCCATCCAAACTCCGTCATGGCCGCCAATGAATTGGCCCGTGCCTACCTGCACGAAAAGCGACCCAAAGATGCGTTGGCGGTTATTGAAAATGCCCGCGAACGATGGCCCGACGAACCGCGGCTATCAGCACAGGCGGGTCGTGCCAACGCGCAAGTTGGCGAACTTAACGAGGCAGAAGCCGAACTCGCGCGCGCCGTCGAAGCCATGCCCCAACAGGCCGCAGTGCGCTACGAATATGCGTTGGTGCTGGATCGGCTCGGGCAGTCAGCAGCAGCCATCGAACAGTTGCAAACGATACTGGACGCGCACCCCAGCTTTCTACCCGCCTATCGCGCCTCTGCATTGATTCATCGCGCCCAAGGCAATCGCGCCGCCGAAGCGGAGATGCTGCAACAAGCGTTGAAACAAAATCGCTTCCACCGCAACAACCTCTTCGATTTAGCGACGATTTATTTGACCTACGGCGATCTGAATGCCGCCGAACCATTGCTGCGGCGCATCCTGAAGCTGCACCCGCATGACGAACCGGCCTTACTCAATCTGGGCGTAGTTCTCTCGCGTACCGATCGGATCGTGGATGCGATCAAATGTTATGACAGCATCCTGGCGCGCAGCCCACATACGGTCTCGGCACTGCTGAACCGCGCGGCACTGTTGCGGCAGATTAATCAGTCTTCGTCGGCAGAGAGTGACTTGCGCACCGCGCGACAGGTCGAGCCCGACAATGTCGACGTTCTACTGGCCCTGCACCAAGCATTGTTCGATCAGCGTGACTGGCGCGCCTTGATCGAGCTTTGGGAAGCACCGACGTCTGGGGAGATATTGCCCGGCGATTGCATTGCTGGATGGATGCGCACATTGGAGGCCATATCACAACAAGCGCCTGTCACGACTCCGACCTCCAAGAACAACGGCATCTGTGAACTGCTGCTGCGGATGCATCGCGCACTCCATCAAAACGACAGCGCTGCAATTCGCGACCTGATTAAGCGCTATATCGAATCATCAAGCGCAAATGACATGATCCTGTCTGGGCCGTTACGAGACATCATCGGGCGCTCCCTGAATACCTTGCCAAACGAGATTCGCAATGGCGTACCGGGGTTGCTTACGTTGGCCGTTGTGCTCGATGCCAGCGGTTCGACCGAGCAGGCAGTTGCGATACTCGCATCGCTGCGAACGATGCCGGAAGCAACCGAATGGCAACCGCTTATCGAGCGGCTCGACGCCCATATCCGGGAACGTCGCCCCAGCCGAGGCAACGCCCAAGCGCCCACCGAATAGGCATTGCCACACCTGCCTTTCGATTTTGTGGGCTTCGGTTACGCTTGCCGCGACAGGATCATTCTATGAACAGCAGCATGTTTGGATGGAGACGGCCATGCCGACATCATTAGTCACCGGTGGCGGCGGATTTATCGGCTCGCACCTGGCGCGATCGTTGCTCGCCCGCGGGCAGCGCGTGCGAATTCTCGATAACTTCAGCACGGGCAAACCGGCCAACATCGCCGACATCCAGGATCGGGTTGAATTGATCGAAGGCTCCGTGGCCGACGCCGACGTATGCCAGCGGGCCTGCGAAGGCGTCGACTTTGTGTTTCACAAAGCCGCAGCACCGTCGGTTCCCAAAAGCGTCGAAGACCCGCAAACGGCGCATCAGTCCAACGCCGAAGGCACCTTCAATATGCTGATCGCCGCGCGCGATGCCAAGGTGCGCCGCTTTGTGTTTGCCGGTAGCAGCGCCGCCTACGGCGAGTTACCCGGGTTGCCCAAATCCGAAACGATGGGCACCAGCCCGCTGAGCCCCTATGCCGTGCACAAGATCATGGGCGAACACTATTGTGCAGTCTTTGCCCAATGCTACGGCCTCGAAACGATCTCGCTGCGCTATTTCAACGTGTTCGGCCCCCGGCAAGATCCGAAATCTCAATACGCCGCTGCTATCCCAGCCTTCATCACGGCGATCATCAACGATCAATCACCAACCATATACGGTGACGGCGAGCAAACACGCGATTTCACCTATATCGATAACGTGATCGAAGCAAACATGAAGGCCATCGCCGCCGAAAAAACGCGCGGCGAAATCGTCAACATCGCCTGCGGTCGCAAAATCTCCGTCAACGAAATCATCGCCGAGATCAACACCGCGCTTGGTAAGAATGTCGCGTGCAACCACGTGGGCGAGCGCGCCGGCGATATCAAACATTCGTGGGCGGATATCGAGCGCGCCAAAGCCGTCATCGGTTTCGAGCCGGTCGTCGATTTGGCCGAAGGCCTCAAACGCACCATCGCCTGGTACCAAGAGAATCCGAGTTAAGACCTATGCGCGTACTCATCACCGGCGGTGCCGGATTTATCGGTTCGCATTTAGCCGAGCGTTTGCTTGAGCGTGGCGACGAAGTCATCGCGCTCGACGATCTAAGCACCGGCTCACTCCAAAATCTCGCTAACGTGCGCGAACATCCCAAATTTCGCTTTGTGCAAGACGACGTGCGTAACGAAGACACCGTGCACTTGCTGGTCGAACGTAGCGACGCGATTTTTCATCTGGCGGCAGCCGTCGGCGTGCAGTTGATCGTCGATCAACCCGTGCACACGATCGAAACCAACATCCATGGCACCGAGGTCGTGCTGAACGTCGCCAATAAGTTCCGCACGCCCGTGCTGATTGCTTCCACCAGCGAGGTGTACGGCAAGAGCGAACGTGTACCCTTCAAGGAAGACGACGATACCGTCTTGGGGGCCACGCGCTTCAGCCGCTGGTCGTACGCTTGCTCTAAAGCGATTGATGAATTTCTCGGGCTGGCTTACCACCAGCAGTTCGACCTGCCGGTTGTGGTGGCGCGTTTCTTCAACACCGTCGGGCCGCGCCAAACCGGTCGCTACGGCATGGTAATTCCGCGCTTTGTTGAAGCGGCGCTCGCCAATCAGCCGCTTACGATCTACGGCAGCGGCACACAATCGCGCTGCTTCGGTTTCGTCGGTGATGTTGTTGGCGCCATCATCAATTTGCTTACCACGCAAGGTGCTTACGGACAGGTCTACAACATCGGCTCACAAGAAGAGATCAGTATCGAAGCCTTGGCCGACAAGATCATCGAGATGACGGGTAGCCGGAGCGAAAAGCGCTTTCTAACGTACGAAGAAGCCTACGGTCGGCCCTTCGATGACATGATGCGACGCATACCCTGTCTCGAACGCATCGAGGCGACCGTCGGTTTCAAACCGAGCACGCCGTTGGATGAGATTCTGCGCTTGGTGATCGAAGAGAAACGCGGATAAAACTGGTTTTCATTTGTGTCGATTACTGAAGTCTTGCGTCAGCATCGGCGCCGAGACAACTAGGGCATTTCTCAAACCCGTGTCGCGGTCCGGGTAGTCAGATTTGTCGAAGCATTTCGCTTAGCGGTATGACTCGACAACCACTGTACGACGGCTCTTCAATTTATCCCGGAGGGATCAAAGGACAATAGCCCCCCACATCGTGGGGGGACAAGATCTACCTATCGCATTGCATCCTAGAGGGATAGCAGCAATGCCGCGCGATGTTCCCTTCGTCCCTGCAGGACGAAACACGCGATGGGTCACCCGCACAACCACCGTTGAATACGGTAGGCTAGACCACTTCACGAATGACTGCGACACTGGATAATATGTAGGCATACACCGGCTATTAGCCGGTGCCACAGCGCAGGCGTCGCTCTAAATCGTTAAATGGTCTAGTTTCAAACGATCCGTGCCGGGATCGACATATTGTCCTGCGAGTAAATCAACCATCCAAAAATCGCCGCGCCCACTGCTCCACGATGGCAACCCGCCACAGATGCAGCGCCGCCTCATCATCGCCTGTTTCGGTGCGCTCGATGAGTTTCAACACACCCTTGGGCAAAAAACAGCCGCGATCCAAAAAGCTCTGCGACGTAACCAATTCCTTCCACCACGGTTCCAGCCCGCCGCGCATCCAGCTACCCGTCGGCGCGCTGAATCCGATCTTATCCCGGCGATCCAACACCGCGTCCGGTACCAGACCACGCATGGCCTCCCTCAAACTGGCCTTCAGTTGACCGTCGACGATCTTATCGTCGGCCGATATCGGTAAGGCATCGACCGGCGCGTCTTGCGCATGATCTCCAACCGTGCCACCGATCGATTCCATCAATACGGCACGCGTTAAAAACGGCACGCGCGCCTCGATCGAATGCGCCATCGAGTTGCGATCTTCAAAACGCAGCAGTTGCGGCAATGAATCGCGGCGCATCATCGACCACCAGCGCCCGGCAAACGCCGACGCCGGTTCGGGCCGCGCGTTTGCCGCTCGAATACCAAGCCGATCCCACATCGTCGGTGCCGCTTCTGCGATGAACAACTCGGGATCGAGCCAGGGCCGTTTGGTCAGCCAATCGGCCCGTCGCCATTTCTCGCGCGTTGCCGCCGGTAGCAGCGCAGCCAGCACATGCTTGAGGAGCTTTCGATCTCGGTAATGGCCCTGCCGCGCACATTTATATTCTCGTCTAAATCGACCGATCTTTCCGCGCCGTAAAAGGTCGGCGAGATACATCGGGATATATCCCTCGTAACCGCAGAACAACTCGTCGCCACCCTGACCGTCGAGTAAGACTGTCACGCCGCTCTCGCGTGCCAGCCGCATTACCTCCCACTGCATGTAGATCGACGGCGACCCGAAAGGTTGTTCCTGATGCCACAATAATTCATCAACGCACGCGATGAAGCGCTCGGGCGTGGGTTCGATCCGATGCGATTCCAAACCGTCGCAGGCATCGATCACGGCTTGGGCATATTGCGATTCATCCAGCGCATCACCCGGCAAGACGGCGGTAAAGGTGTGCTGTGAAAGCTGTTCAAACGCTCCTGACGTCTTCAAGGTATGTGCCAACGACACGACCGACGAACTGTCGATACCCCCTGACAGGCAACTACCGATCGGTACTTCACCTTGCAAATGCGAGCGCACCGACGCCCGCAACGTATCGCGCAACCCGTGCTCGTTTTCTGCATCTCCGTCAGAATCAAACGGCCATTCGAAATAATGCAGCGTTGCCCCGCCGTGCATCGCGCCCTTACCGCGCAAATCGATCTCGAGATAACTGCCGGCAGGCATCGCCCAGATGTCGGTGAACATCGTTTCGTCGGATGCATCGATACGACCATCGCACAAGAAGTCGCGCAAAACCGTCTCGTTGATACCGGCAGGCTGGCCCGGCAGCATCAGCAGCGCCTTGATTTCCGAAGCGAACCCCATCCCGCCTTCAAAGCGCCCCAGGTAAAGCGGCTTGATACCGAAGTAATCGCGCGCCAAAAACATCTTGCCTGCCGCCCAATCTACAATCGCCGCCGCGAACATACCGTCCAGTCGCGCGAAAATATCCGCCCCCCAAGCGCGATAGCCGTTGAACAACACTTCCGTATCGCTATGCCCGTGAAACGTCGCCCCCGCATCGCTTAATTCCGACCGCAGCGCTGCGTGGTTATAGATTTCACCGTTGTAAACCAGCCAGACGCGACCATCCGGGCTGCTCATCGGCTGTGCGCCGGCATCGCTGCGATCCACGATCGATAATCGTCGCGCGCCCATCCCGATCTTTGCGGGGATATAGCTCCAGTTGGGGCGATCCTCGCGCCGGGCAAAGCGCCGCGCGACCGTGGGCTTACCGTTCATGCCGAAGATCACGCCACCGCCGTCATCGGGCCCACGATGAAACAAAGATTGCGTCATCGCCGTCAGCCAATCGGGCGCTGCGGGGTTGATCTCATCCAATAAAAATCCGGCGATGCCGCACATAGGTCTGTTGTCTCAATTCAAAAAGATGTCAAACGCACCAAACTTACACCCGAGGAACAAGTTGTTCGCTCAACTTACATGGTTTAATTGACCGTGATGCTGATGTACATATCCCTTGGAAGTCGTGATCGATCTCATCGAGTACCTGTGATGTCCTATGATAGCCGACGCATATCTTTATATTGATACCGGTCGCCGTCTGTCATCTACTCCCTAGCCAATCAACTCGATCTGAACATTTTGCTTCCTTTCCCGCCCTATCATGACCGTTCCTTTGCGCGTTGAAAAATCTCTGCATAGAACTCGGCAATCGCCCCGGCACTGAATGACGCCCGCGCGGCGCTGGCAATTGCTTGCCGATCGTACGACCCCAACCGCCCGATCATCTCGTCCACTGCATTATACAGCGAATCCGCATCGGCTACGTCGCACAACAGCCCATTGGCGTCGCTAATAAACTCTCCGCAGCCGGTCCCTCGCGTCGTCACAACAGGTAGCCCCATGCACAGCGCCTCCGCCACCGCAAGGCCAAACGTCTCCACATGCGTTGGAAAGACAAACAAATCGGCGTTGCGCAATGCCGCCTGCACCGCCGCACGATCTTTAGGCCCGCTTAGCGCGAGTTGACCGTGTTGCAAACGCCCGACCAACTTTTGCGACGCAGCATGCTCACCGGGGCCGATCAACTCCCAGTCAATCGCGTGACCATTTCGATCCAATCGCTCGATCACCGTTGCTATTTCGTCGAGCCCCTTCAAGCGCGTCATCCGACCCACATATACAAAGCGCGGACGCGCTCGCTTAACCGCCTCAGAAACAGGCGATTCAAAGAACGACGACGCCACCGGATTGCCGCAAATCTGCAACGGTCTCGTGATTCCGTGTTGCTTCACATCGTTGGCCAACACATCGCTTACGACCACCAAGTCGGCGACACGCTCGGCGGCGGCGTGCACCATGGACACGCGCGTTGGGTGGTTCATCAAATCCGAAAAAGGCCCGGTGACTTCGGTCACCACCACCCGTCGCGCCAGCGGATGATTCAAATGCGTCGCTGCCCAACCACCGGGCAGCAAACACCCCGCGTGAATCACATCGGGCTGCCCAAACTTCTTGGCGTATTGTTCCAAACCAAGACCGAGCCAATCGCGAAAGCGCTTCATGTATGCGCGCGGGCGACCGAATGTCAGGCTCATGCCCCGAACGCGTACGACCGGTAGCGCGTCCGCGCATTGCTCCCACGAAATCTGCGGTCGCCAGGGCTTCGCACCCGGCTGCTTCCATTGCCGCAGCGCAATGAGTTCGGGAAAAATCACGCCCACTTGCGCACCCGCGGAGGCAAACAGAGACGCGTAATCAATATAAAAACTGCCGGCCCCCGGTTGCGCTGCCGTGGGCCACCAAGCCGGCACAATCACAATATGTAGATCGCTTAGTACGCCCATCGAGAAAACATGCCTATCCAAATGCGGTCGGTAGCCAACATACCGTTGGACGCCGCGCACTACAAACGGTTCAATAAGATGCGTGTCGCAACCGCATATTCTCATCCTGAGTTATTGGTTCCCGCCCGCCGTTGGGGCCGCCGCCGAGCGCATGGTCGCGTTCGCGCAATATCTGGCGGAACTTGACTGGCGTGTGAGCGTGCTCTGCGCCGATCACGGTTCGCCGCCAGCGCTGGAGGGTGTTGCCGTTTACCCGGTCACCGACCCGCTCAAAAAAGACGGCCCGGCATTTACCGACTACGACCCACGTGTCGCGCCGCCGGCCTGGAAATCCTTCGCGAAGCGTTTCGTCTTTCCCGACCGCTTCGTTCGTTGGCGCAAAGCGGCAGAGGCGCAACTGACCGACTATCATGCAGAGATCGATGCTGACATCATCTTGGCCAGTTTTCCACCCGCCAGCGTCTCCACCTTAGGCGTTGCAGCAGCCCGCATTTTAGATGCCCCGCTCGTGCTGGACTTTCGTGATCGCTGGCTCGGCGCAGGCGGATACGCGCCCGACCATCCAAGACAAATTGAAAAACACCAGGCGCTCGAACGCGAGTGCATCCGCGCCGCCGCCGGTGTGACGACTGTTTCCAACAACATGGCCCGGGCGGTTATCACCGAGCATGGCTTGAATGACCAGACGGTCGCCGTGATACCCAACGGTTACTTTCCGGAGGCTGACGCGCGCAGAGTCGCCTCTTCGGAGATTAAAGAAGACGACGACGTTACGACTGCAGCGCAAGAAGAGTCCGCTGATGTAAGTACGTCGCATCCGAATCCGCCGCGCGTACTGACCATCGCACACGTCGGCACGGTTATCGCACGCAATCATCCGGATCGATTTCTCAATCTGCTGCAGCGTGTTCAAGAGACGGACGGCGTCCCATTAAATGACGTTCGCTTTGAATTCGTCGGCAATCTCAGCCGCGACTATCTCGCATCATTAAGCTTGGCAGATACCGTCAAGACGACCGGCCTCGTCGATCGCGCCACGGCCCGTGCCGCCATGCGCGATGCCGACGCCCTGCTGCTGCTCGTCGGTGAATACGTCGGTCATTGGGGGCACAATGCCAAGCTGTTTGAGTACGTACAAACGGGCCACCCGATTCTCTGCCTAGAAGCAAAGCCCGAAAGCAACGACGGCGAGCTATTGCGGCAGTTCGTGCCCGATCGCACATATTTCGCCGATTTTGACGACCCGCAGCGGCTGCTGCGCGCACTAACCGAGCTGAAAGCATATTTAGAGGCGCGCCCCGGTGCAGCGCTCGAACTAGGGGCGGGGTTTCGAGCGTACAGTCGGCGGGAACAGACCGAGACGCTCGCGAACTTCATGGCACGCCTTCTGAAAGGCCCGTCATCATGACGACCATTACCCAACTACCACCATCGACCCTCGATAAATTCGGTCACGATGGCTATACACGCATACCAGCCGTTTTCTCCACGGCCGATTGCAGCGATATGATCGCGGCACTCGACGATAGCCTTGCTAAGGAAGTTAACACGTCCGGTACGCTTAGCATTCGGCGTCGGAATCAAACCTACGCACTGCGTGGCGTTCTGACTGCGGTTCCTGCTCTGCGCGCCACGCATATTCTCGACCCGCTGCGCGCCATCGCGACCGAGTTACTCGGCGGCACGGCGTTTGTTGTAAGAAGTCTGCTGTTCGATAAGTCTCCCGCGGCAAACTGGAATATCCGCTGGCATCAAGACTGCACCATCGCCGTCAAAACACGGCACGATGTACCCGGGTTCGGTCCGTGGTCGGTGAAAGCGGGTGTGCCCCATGTGCGCGCAGCGGCCCAAGTGTTACAAGAAATGGTCGCGCTGCGTGTACACCTTGATGAATGTGACGAAACAAACGGAGCATTGCGTGTGTTACCCACGGGGCATAGCGATGGCCTGCTTTCGGTGGACGAAGTTGCTGCCTTGCGCAAACGCGTAGATGACGTCACCTGCACGTGCGCCACTGGTGATGTGCTCGCCATGCGCCCACTATTACCGCACGCGTCATCCGCCGCCACTTCGCCGAAGCACCGGCGCGTCATTCATTTGGAATTTGCCCGAAATCCTCTGCCCGCGCCCTTGGAGTGGTACGAGTTCGTGTGACGTAATGCGCTGAAAAGAAGGTTCTCAGGGCGAAGCTGTAGTACTTACTCATCTTCCAATGGCGCATCCAGCTTTCGGTGAATCGCCAGTACCGTACGCTTGCGCCCAACTTTATTCAGTTCCATCCGCAGTTGATACCAGCTCTTGCCGTCGCTACTGGCACACGGGTAAGCGTAAGTAAACCCACTGGACTTCCCATCCAACACCTCGCGCATGCCAGCCAGCGTCTTGCGGGCATCCTCGGAAACGTCCGCAGCTTCCAAGACCTTGGCCATGTAATCGCTTCCGACGAATGCGCTCCCGCTATAGCAGTTTCGCGCGGCGAATTCTAGCCAGCTAAGGTTGACCGCCAAAATCCGTCCTTCTTCGTCTAAGACCACGATCGACTCGTTGGCCAACAATACGTCGGCCGTTAACACAGTCTGCTCGCCGCGGAAAAGAGCCGTCAACGACTTCAGCATCTCGATCAAGTCGTCGTCCGGCACCGGCAGCATCGCCAACCACTGCAAACGCTCCATAGCTGTTGCCAGCACGCCGCGGTCGAGTTTACCCAGCACCTTAACGGGCGCCTCGGGAATCTCCTCCGCGCTTTGCAATCCCAGAATGAGATTGGCATCGATCAGTTTATCGAATTGCAAGCCCACAAAGTGAATGCGACCGTGCAAGCAGCGACAGTGCGCCACCTTGCCATGCACCGCCACAATTTCGCCGTCACTGGTTACCAGATGCACCTTGGCCTTGGTGCCCGGATGCACATAGCCTCCGTGTAAAATGCCGATTCCATCGTCACATAAGTCGACCGGTCGCACCACAAACGTGGCGGGGATACCGCCCGGTTGGGTCATCTCGACATTAACAGGCAATGGAGGGTTGTAAATATGCCGATCGAAAGCACGCGACGAGTTCTTCGTATCCGCGCACGGCTCTTGCAGTCGATCGAGCGCAATGGTCAAGTCTTCTTGGTGTGCCGACTTGAGCGTATCGATTTTTTGCTTAGCGGACGGCATAGGTACCAACCCGATCGGGATCGATAAGGCGGAACTGCCCTACCTAGCCCTCATCGGATCAATGCCGCCGATCATTTGTAAAAATCGCCAAGGGCAGGCCCACCGCCACTGGCGTGCCTGCCCCTGCGTACTGCTGGTCAACTCGCAATAATTATTAGACGTGCGCGGCTACTATCCGGACTTCTTAACATTCAACGCCATCAGCTGATTCTGATCGCGCAGGTACAGAGTGCCGTTCACCAGCGTCGGGGCCGTCCACGAAACCTTCTCCGTCAGTTGCACCTTCGAAAGCAGCTTAAACTCGCTCGGGCTGACCTTTGCCAAAGCCAATTGGCCGTTCTCATCGACCATGATGACCTTGCCGTCGGCGTAAATGGGCAGCGTCTTATGAAAGCCGCCCTCGCGCCACTCGATCTCACCATCCTTCATATCGATGGCCGCGAAACGCGTGGTCTGACCGCCGATGGATGCATAAACATGATCGCCGATGCGCAACGCGTTCCAGTGAAACACCTTCACCTTGTCGTTGAACCACGCCTGCTCGACCGTGGTCTTGCCGTCTTTCTGCTTCAAGCGTAACGCCCGCGTTCCGCCGTCCAGTTGCGTCGAGACCCATAGCAAGTTATCACTGCCCCAGATCGGATCCGTCGCGTTGTTCTTGTAGCGATTCTGACACGGGCTGGCCCAGAGCTTCTCGCCATTCTTCGGATTGAGCCCCATCACTTCCGTCGAAGACATCACGACCAACTGATCTTGTCCGTCTACGTTAATAATCTTCGGTGAGGCATAGCTGATATCGAGCGCCGGGCCGGCCCACGCCGTCGCGCCGGTCTTCGGGTCGAACGCCATCACGCCGTGCTTCTCACCACCGACCAGCATCAGGATCTTGCCGTCATAAAACAGCGGGCTGGCGGCGTAACCGAACTTCTGCTGCTTACCGCCAAAATCCTTGATCAAATCGTGCGACCAAATCTTCTTGCCGGTCGCCGCATCGAAGCAGTGCATCTTGGTCGTAAAGCCGACGGTATAGACCCGACCGTCCAGAACCAGCGGTGTCGCGTGCGGCCCCTTGCCAAATTCCAGCACGTACGGCTCGCCCACCGGAGCGTCGTACTTGTATTCCCACTTCGTCTTGCCGTCTTTGGTGCCGATTGCCAGCACCACGTCCTTCTCACCATCGCGCGTCATGGTGTAAAGCGTGTCGCCGACGACGGCCACGCCCGAATAACCACCCGCCAAAGGCCGTGCCCAGACCTTGGGCGGACCATCTTCCGGCCACTTATCCGCCAGGCCGGTGGCTGACACCTGAAAATCGCGGTTGGGCCCGCCCCACTGATACCAGTCGGCGGCGTAGCTGAGGGAAGTAGCCCAAAGTAGGAACGTGGTGGTCAAAACGGTGCAACAACGAATGTTTTGCGCGGTGCGCGGCATGGTGTGTCTCCGGGATAGTGAATTACATCATCTGAGCCGCCGACGGGCAGCTTGCCGACGGCGCGAACCAGGCCGTCCGGAGAAATAGTAGCGGAATCGGACGGAATCTGCCGTTTTGCAGCCCGCGCGATAGCCAAGAATATCGGAATCAGACTAAACTACGCTGATAGGAAGTGGCAGCCTAAGCCGATGACACGAAAAAACGATCTCAGAGCAGGAGAAACGTAATGCAACCGCAGAGCATGCAAGATGACGGATTTCAGCAGATGACCGGTGCGATTCCGGTGGAGCACTTGGGAGCCGATGCCCGCAGTCGGTTTATCTTCAAGACGTACGCCCATCTGCTCGGCGCGATTCTACTATTTACCGCGCTGGAAATCGTCTATTTCAAATCGGGCGTGGTAGAAGACATCTTTCAATCGATGACGATGATGGGCGCGCTGGTTTTTATGGGGCTGTTTATTCTGGTCTCATACGCGGCATCGCATATCGCCCACAGTGTACGATCGAAGCCGTTGCAATACCTAGCTTTAATCGGATTCGTGATTTTTGAATCACTTTTCTTTGCGCCATTGCTCTATATCGCACAAATAGAAGCTGCCAGCCGTGGTACCAATATCATCGCCAATGCCGCTGGCATCACCGTCATCGGCTTCCTCGGGCTCACCATGATCGTCTTCGGCACCCGCAAAGATTTCTCGTTCTTGCGCGGCATTGTCGTTTGGGGCATGTTTATTGCGATCGGTTTGGTATTGGCCAGCATCTTCATGGGCTTTGAACTCGGCACCGTGTTTTTCGCTGCCATGATCGGCTTGGCCGGTGCAGCCATTTTGTACGACACGTCCAACGTACTGCATCATTATCCCGAAGATCGCTACGTGGCCGCGTCACTCGAACTATTCGCCGGCATTGCAATGATGTTCTGGTATATCCTGCGATTGTTCATGAGTCGCGACTAAGAACAAACGACTATCAAAAATATAAAACGGGCGACTCATGGAAATGAGTCGCCCGCTTTTTTTGTTTCAACAGTTGCCAGCTTAAGGCCGGCATTCGCTTGCTAGTTAACGCGATACGCTAGCAAGGCACCACGTCTTTACGTGGCCGGCTCGTGGCACGCGGGGCCGGTCCGCTGACTGCGTTTCCCAAGTCGCTCTCCTTGGGAATAACCGTTAGCCAATTGTGCGTATCGGGCACATCGCCGATCTGAATGCCGCGCAGTTGCTTATACAACTTCTGGCACACGTCGCCCGGCGTGACGCCGTCGCCATACACGACCTTCTTATCACGGAACTGTATCGACCCGATCGGCGTAATCACCGCCGCCGTACCGCAGCAGCCCGCTTCTTCAAATTCGAAGATTTCTTCCACCGGCACCTGGCGGCGCTCGACCGTTAGGCCCATGTCTTCCGCCAACGTCGTCAGCGACATGTTGGTAATCGACGGCAAGATCGACGCACTTTGCGGTGTGATGTACTTGCCGTCTTTGACCGCAAAAAAGTTGGCCGGGCCGGATTCGTCGATGAATTTCTTCTGCTTGGCATCGAGATAGAGGACTTCGGTGTAACCCTTCTCGCGCGCTGCGATGGATGCCCGCATACCGGCGGCGTAATTACCACCGACTTTGGCATCACCCACCCCTTGCGGCGCAGCGCGGTCGATCGCTTCTTCCACGATGATGTTCACCGGCTTGAAGCCCGACTTGAAGTACGGCCCCACCGGCGTCACGAACACGACGAACATATACTCATCGGCAGGTCGCACACCGATGCGCGGGCCGACACCGATCACCAAGGGCCGCACATACAAAGCCGCACCCGAACCGTATGGCGGCACGAAGCGGCGGTTGGCATTTACCACGCGCTTGACCGCATCGATGAACATATCTTGCGGCACCGGCTGCATGTGAATCTTCTTGCAAGACGCTTCCATCCGCTTGGCGTTTTCTTCGACGCGGAAAACCGCGACCTCGCCATTCTTCAGCGTAAAGGCTTTCAACCCTTCGAAACATTCCTGACCGTAGTGCAAGCAGGTGGATGCCATATGCAGCGGGATGGTTTCCTCGGTATGGAGTTGGCCTTCACTCCAGGCCCCGTCCTTCCAATGGAAGCGGATGTTGTAATCCGTCGAGCGGAATCCAAAATCCAAGTTGGGCCAGTCTAAGTTGGCGTTGTCCATCAGGGTTCTCCTTTCACTGCTATGGTATCGACGCTGCGGCGAAAGACGCAGGTCGTGACTTGGCCGGCCCGTTTCACTTTCGGAGAAGGAAGCTAGACCGTCTTTATCAATTATAACGGATGAACGGTACCCGTGGGATTTGCGTCCGCTCCGCAATCTGACACCAAGGTATAGTCGTAAAGACCGCCCTCGGTTCGCTTCAGCAATAACGGAAAATTTGCAGCGGCGACACGCGCTACGTGGCGTCTTGTAATATCTTTAAATGCCGAACGTTGCGCGGTGTTTCTTGGCTTGGCTGCGAATTTTTTTCTTTTCGTCAGCAGAAATCCGCTCGACGTTACGGTACGACATCGCCATACGCTGATTCCTGCTCAGCTTATCCTCATTTCGCAGCAAAAAATCCCAGTAAAACGTATTAAACGGGCAGGAATCCTCATTATCGCGCGACTTTCGGTCGTAAGGGCAGTTTTTGCAATAATTGCTCATTTTGTTGATGTAGTTGGCACTGGCCGCGTACGGTTTGGTGCCAACGACGCCCCCATCGGCGTGCATCACCATACCCAGCGTATTCGGCAGCGTGACCCAATCGACCGCGTCGACATACATGCCCAAATACCAATCGCTAATAAAACGCGGATCGATCCCGGCGATCAGAGCGAAGTTACCCGTGATCATCAACCGTTGAATGTGGTGACCGTAGCCGTGCTCCACGACTTGACCGAGGCAATCGCGCATGCACGCCATATCCGTTTCGCCGGTCCAATAGAACTCGGGCAATTTGCCATGTTCGTCGAGATGGTTGCGATTGCCGTAGTCCGGCCCTTCGTGCCAATACACGCCGCGAATGAATTCACGCCAACCGAGTAACTGCCGCACGAAACCTTCCACTGAGTTGATGGGGGCCTTACCCGCTTCGTACGCTTCGACGGCACGGTCGATAATTTCGCGCGGATGTAACAGCTTCAGATTCACTGCCGGCGAGATGCGCGAATGATACAACCACGGCTGATCGGTCCACATGGCATCTTGATACGTACCGAAGTTGGGAAGGCGCTTCTCGATAAAATCGTCGAGCGCCCTTAGCGCTGTACGACGCGTAACGGGCCATTGAAAATGATCGAGCTTGCCCGGTAGATCGGGCATAACGCGTTCGACCAATTCCATCACTTCGCGCGTGATCTCATCGACTGTCGGCGTGTAGGGCACCGGCGGCTGCGGGGCGGATTTAAACTTCTCACGATTCTCCTTGTCGAAGTTCCATTCACCGCCGACGGGCTTACCGTCCTTCTTCATCAGGATGCCGGTCTTCTTGCGCTGCTCGCGATAGAAAAACTCCAGCACGAGTTCCTTGCGACCAGCGGCCCATTCGGAAAACTCTTCCGGCGTCGTGAGGAAGTGTTGGTCCTCGGTAACATCCAGATCAACCTTCAACTTGCCCGCCAACGACTGCAGCATCTGCAAGACCCGCCACTCACCCGGCAGCGTGCAACGCAACTGCTTGGGCCCAAACTGCTGCACCGTCTTCTCAATACACTGATAGATTGTTCCGGGGTTATCGTCCTCATCGAGACAGTGATAAATCACGCGGACATCTTGCTTCTTCAGTTCTGTTGCGAAATGCCGCATGGCGCTGAGAAACAGCACCGTACGCTGCTTGTGACTGGGTACCTCCCGGCTTTCGCCCGCCACTTCCATCATCAAGACGGCGTCGCGCTTCTTGTCGATTTCCTGCAGGACGGTTGCATCGCGATCGAGTTGATCACCAAAGATGATGATAAGGTTGCGCACGTCACCGCGCGGCGGATGAATAAAAAAAGACAAGAAGCTAACTCCCTGATGGAATCATTAACAGACATAGAACAGCGCGCACACTCCATGCTACCGTGCGTAGCCAATTAGTTCGTGCCAGCCGCCGTATCACACGTTCATCGTGAGCCTTTTCCAAAGCGCGATGACAAGGCACTTGTATCAAAAATGTCGAGAGCCACAAAAGAACGACCAGGCCAAAGCCAATCCAAGCAAGTTTTTGATCGATTTCGACGGGTGGTGCAAAAGCCAACCAGACCGCTGTTATCAACTCGACAAACATGGGTGGCAACACAACAAAGGTGGTGAGAAAGGTGTGCCGTCGTTCGTATTGTGGAAACGCGTCCGGCGCGATGGCGGCGAATAGCGGGTAATGCACCACCTGCACAAACCAGATGACGCCGGCCATAAACAACGTGGCAAACGCATGCACCAGCAGAAGCGTCATAATTCGGCCTGCAACTCGAGCTATCCGATGGCGGGAGTGCCGCACACGCACCCCAGTTTGGTCAGATCGACCCGATCCGCCGCCGATTGGTGCCGATCTTCCTTTTTGATTTTGCCGTGATGCATAAGAAACGCGCCCGGCATTTGCAGGCCGTCGCCTTCCAGCTTCCCCACCCCGTGGCCGGCAATAAACGCTACCACCCCTCGCGCGAACACTCTCGGGCCGAACAACTCGAAGAACCCACCGGCACGCAATCCAAACACCCGGTAGAGGATGCGCTGCGGGTCACTAATGCTGTGAGCGTCGTCCAGCCCGTACTCCAACAACACTTCTCGCGCGCGGGCATCATCTGTCATGTGGACGAAGCAGACTTGGGTATTGCTAGCTCTTATTTGGTCGTAGCAACCGGCGATATCGGCCAAAGTTTCGCGACAAAACGTGCAACCGAAATGTCGCAAGAAGATCACGATGGTCGGCTGTTCGTCGCTCAACTCGGCCAGCGTTTTTTCCCGTTGCGTAACAAATTGCCCCGAGCGAATTGCGTCGTCGAATTCCGGTAGCTCGCCGTGGAATGCCGGTGGAGAATGGTGCGCGTTATACGCGTGCACCAAAATCATAAAGAATGGCACCCACCAGATCAGATCGTTGGTCAAAATCGTCAGACCGAATTGCCAAGGCAACTCACCATTGGCGACAGCGAAAACGAATCCAATAGGGCCGAAGATCTTGCCAAGTAACCCAACCAGTGTGATCGGCCAATGCACAAAGGGATTGCGCGCCGCGGCGTAGTATCCAATGCCATACACACCGACGATCATCCCGACGCATTGCCAGATACCCGGGTAGAGCGGACGCTCCATACCGATTGCATCGAAGAGCGCGAACGGAAAAATCACAACAGCCGCACCCCACAACAAGTTGTAGGCTGCGGCTGCTATGAGTACTTGTCGCATCCACTTAGGAGGAGAAGCAAGAGAATGCGAACGCATCTGGTTTAACTCGATCATGCAGTCGTTCCTTCCAAAAAACTTCGGAATGTTCTGACGCCGACCAAGTTGAGTCTCAAAACTGCAAAGCGGCGTCAGCTTCCAAAGCCGAACGAATCTTAGTCACGGCTGCAATTTGTATCTGACGAATCCGCTCTTTACTCACGTTCATTTCTCGGCCCAAGGCTTCCAACGTCTTTTTCTTGATGCCGAATTCCATCGGAAAGCGTTTGCCGATGACGAATCGTTCGGTATCCGTCAATTCTGCCGTGTTGTCATCGAGCACGATATTCAGACGCTCGGTCAAAAACTTCTGCTCGTCCTCGTGCTTGGCTGCCTGCAAATCAACCTCTTCAAATTCTGGATCGAAGGGAGCGTTAACCAAAGATGTTCGCTTCGCCGTCTTACCGGCTGCCCGCGAGAAGGCACGGATGATGGCATTGCAGCCGTAGGTGCTGAATCGATAACCCCGCCAAGGGTCAAACGTGTCGACGGCTCGAAGCAGCGCCATCATGCCCTCGCCGCGCAGGTCGTCGTGCTCCAAATTGGTAAACCGATTGCGTCCGATCATCTCATAAACCAAACCAAGGTTGGCCTCGGTCAGGCGCGAACGGACGAGGTGATATCGCTGCGTCCAAGTGGAGTACAGCTTTTTTGATTTTGAGGTGAGCCGCTTTTCCGCTTTGAGATACAGCGTGCGCAGCATGTGAGCAGAGTAGTGCAATTGTTTGAAAACCACCGTCTCTTCAGCGGCGGTAATGCGACCTGTGGACTCCACAGTATCGGGCCAGCTAGCGAAGATTTCCGCTTCAAAACCCGACTCGTCCATCTCCGAGTTGAAAATGTATGGAGGTGGTACGAGCCAATTTTCTAGGGCGGGCTTCTCTGACTTCTCGGTGACAACGCGTCGCATTGGGCAGCTCCTCAAGCTCTTGAACGTTTTGACCATCAATTCGTTCAAAACATTCATAGCATTCTCGTCCGACAATGTCAAGATAATTTGCAAAACCGTCTGAGAATGCCCTATACTAGGTAAGCAGCGATTTATGGCCGATGCCTTAGCTAGGCGATTCGGCCAAAACGCGTAAATCAGTCATCCCGGTTAGGAGAAATAGTGAAACCCGTCGTCTCACCCAAAGAATTGGCACTGGCAATCGGTGTCAGCGAATCCTCAATGAAACGCTGGGCCGACAGTGGAAAGATCACTGTTTCGCGAACCGCCGGCGGACATCGGCGGATTCCGATTCATGAGGCGATCCGGTTCATTCGCGACACGCGATCTCCGCTAATTCGGCCTGACATTCTCGGACTTGAGTCCGCGCCCATCTCGGCAGACGACATCTCCCCCTCCGACGCGTCCGAGCGATTCTGTCGAATTTTGATCGATGGCGACACCGCGGCGGCCCGCAGCATGATGATGGCGTTGTACCTCGGCGGCGAAAACGTGGCCGACATCATCGACGACGTGGTTCAACCTTCCATGCGGGAAATTGGCAAACGCTGGGAGCACGATTCGACCGGCGTTTACGAAGAGCACCGTGCGACCGATATCTGCATTCAAGCAATGACCGAGCTGCGCTTGGCGCTTCCTCAGACGCACAATGCACCGATCGCGCTGGGCGGTGCCCCCAGCGGCGACCCGTACATCCTGCCGTCGATGGCCGCGGCCATGGTGCTGGCTGCCGAAGGTTTTCAAGCGATCAATCTGGGGCCAAACTCTCCGCTCGGCTCGTTTAGCGACGCCGTGAATGCGAATCAGCCTCAACTGGTCTGGCTGACCGTCAGCCACATCGCGAATCCGGCTGTCGTGAATCGCAGCGTTAAAGAATTCTTGGAATGGGCCAGCCAGAAATCGCTGCAGATCATCGTCGGCGGATTTCAGATTCAGTCGATGGACCCGAGCGTCCTGCAAAGCGTACGTGTGGGCCGTTCGATGCGCGAACTAGCAGCCTTCGCCCACGGTCTCAATACCGGCGGTCGGCAGGCTCCGAATAACGGTTCAAACGGCAACGGTCGATCGATCTCCGACCAATAAACCCCGCAATTTCTGTAGAATTTGTGCTTTGGCGACTTTTCGGTCGCCGTTTGTAGCCACTCGCGTCATATGCTCGACTAAAGGAGACATTTGCCTCTCAGAGCAAATGTATGCGCGATGAACTACGACCCACAGCAACATCAACGACAACTCGAGCAACTTTTGGCGTCAATCGATCAATTAACGCCCGAGCAACAGGCTGCGTTGGGGCCGCTCGTCGACGAAACCAAACGCCGTCAGGCAGATATCGACACTGCACATCACAAAGCACATGACGCTTTGGACGACTGGCGACTGACGATGAAATATCTGGTGTTTACGAACGAGGCGAAGCGGCGCGAAGTGAATTAGTAAGACCAGCAACAGGTGTTGGGTTCGGCCAAAAGCTGGCGTACAACAACACTTCGTGTGTTTAGTTGATTTTCCGTTCCGAGTATTCAAGGCCAGATAATTAAATAACTCCAAAAAACAAATGCAGCGCATGTCGACCATAAATTGATGCAGCAAATCGTACGATGCGGGCGTGATCAGTTCCCGCGCGCCGCCATATCTGAATTAGGCACGCTGCAGATCAAATCAATACGCCGAAGGCGTTACTACACATAGCCCGGGGTTGCCGCTATTGGGGCTACCCCGGGTGACGTTTCAATTACCCGTTTCAACCCTGAAGGGGTTGCGCCCATTACGGCTCGCGCGTTGACGCAACACTTTCAGCGTTGAATCGACGCACAATCTCCGTACCCAGGGTAGCCGCGGACGCGGCAACCCTGGGCTAATGGGCGGTACGCCTTCGGCGTAAGAGACATTTCGCATCAACACAATTCATGAGATCCTAGCTAAATCAAGTTTGCTCAGCGGTAAACGATTAAACCCAGACGCTAGAGGTGCGCCGCAATATCTTGTGCGTGTACGTCACCGCGATCAAGTGCTCAGTCCGTACAAACTGGTGCCTAAGATTTGTGAAGCGAATTCGATGGCATCGCTTTCCGCAATGCTTGATTCAAGTCGGCAGTGAATCGCAAGGCTTCATTCCTCTTGTTCGATAGTGCATCCGCGCTCAGATCATCATTCCAACCATACGTCAACCAACTTCTTACCATCTTCCAAACTAAAAATCGACTGCGGTCGGTAACCTTCTTGGCGCACCTGTGTCACGAATTGGCTTAACTTGAGGCCATCGCGCTCAAGTTGATCGCGCAAGTTCGCATCCATCAACGCCTCCAGATCATCCACAGCCAACGCAGGAAATGTCAACGACACCTTCTCGCGCCCATCTCTGCGCACGCGAATGCGTAGATGGCGGGCTTGGCCTTCAAAACCATAGGTGATCTCCGGCGACGACACATCGATGGCCGCTAACTCAGCGGCGCGCTCCGTCAAGAAAGGTCGAATCGCAAACTCCCACGATACATACGCATCGATGCGGCTTAGGTAATACGACACGCCGCGGAATGCGCGCATCAGCCAAATCAGATCGGGCGGGCCCGCGATGCGAAAGTTCCAGCGATCACTGCCCAGAATATCGCCCATCCGTTCACCCAAGCGCCACGTGGCATCATCAGCGCTACCCGCAAAGGGCGCACACAACACACGGCACACTGCCGGCAACTTTTCCCGCAACGGTTCGAGCAATTCGCCGTTGAAACCGAGCCCCACTAATACTCTGAACGGATCGCCCTGTTGCGCCGTCGTCATGGCGATCAGCTTCAACAGCATCAGCCGTTTTTCCGGAGATAAACGATGTACGCAGCCATAGTCGTACAACACAACCTGCGGATCATCTCCGATCAATCGAAAGCGATAGTTTCCGGGATTCGGGTCGGCATGAATCAGGCCGGTGCGAAACACCGAATGAAAAAAACCATTCAGTAATCGGCGCCCTAGCAACCGTCGCTGACCATCCGGCCACGCGGCAACTGCCTCGATCGACTCCCCCGGCTCCCACGCCGTCATCAACACCTTGTCGGTCGAAAGTTCGTCGATTACCTCGGGAATCACCCATCCATCGCAATCGGACAATGCCTGTTGCATCGCGCGCTGATGGTTCGCTTCGGTGCGGTAGTCGAGTTCTTCATCGAGGTCACGGCGCAGCTCAACGCGATAACCGTCCATGTCGAAGCCGCGCCGCAAATCACCGACCGGCTTAGACAACCAGCCCAACATGCGCAGATCGCTTTCAATCGCTCGGTCCATCTCGGGATACTGCACCTTGATGGCAACTTCGCGACCATCGTGCAAGACGGCGCGATGCACCTGCCCCAACGACGCGGCCAGCCCGTTAGGATCAATCTCGCTTACAACGTCATCGAGCGACTTGCCCCATGCAGCTTCAATCAGTGGCTGCACCGCATCGAACGGTAACGGTTCGGCGTGGTCATTAAGCTCACCAAAAGCATCGGCCCGCGCTTCGTCATCGCTCATGCTTAGGAGCTGGCCGACTTTTTGCGGCAGGCCGCGCAAACGCCCCATGCGCTCGGCGAGCAGCGCGCGGGCACGTCCCGCCTGCACATCGTCGGTGCTCCTCTTAATTTTATGAATTTGTCGCGCCATCCCTGCGTAGGAAACGGCGCGACCGATCGTGGAACTGGGCATGAATGCGACTCCGTAAAAGCAAAACAGGCACACGTTTTATCGGGTCGTGTGCCTGCGAAGTTTCGTTGGAAGTCGCGGGAAAGATGTCCCCCAGCCCCAGAGGGGCAGGGGCAGCCGCGCGCTGTGGCACAGGTTTGCAGGGCCAATCTGCGCTGTGGCACCGGTTTGTAACCGGTGTTTCTTCCGCACGCGTGTTGCCTGCAGGTTAAGTGATGGCAACGACGCGGACCAAAGTCCCCCAGCCCCAGAGGGGCAGGGGCACCCATGCACCCATGCAGGTTCACACCCGCGCTTATAGCAATTTGGCCCGGCGCTTAGTGTGCGACCGGGCAGCCGCCGCCGGTCGGTGCACCGGCCATGGCCTTCGAACCACCGCCGTACACTTCGTGATGTGGCCGACCAGCCAAGATTTGCGACTTACCCCAATCCGCGACCTTCTTGAATTGGTCAGAATTGATGAACGCATTGAAGGCGGCCTCATCGGTCCATTCCGACATGATGAGGTACGTCTGGCCGTTGCGTACATCTCGGAACAGGTTGGTCTTGCCGTGACCGTCCATGCCGTTCATGAGGTCGAGCACCTTGTAAAAGACGGTCTCAAATTCGTCGTTCTTGCCTTCGAGCACGTCGTAGTTCATTCCGATGGTGACCATGGGTATCCTCTCAAGATTGAGCCATTGATTGATTTCGCAAATCGATCCGTCAGGTGGGATATCGGCAGCCGCCTGCCTCCGATAAAGACATTAGGCGGGACCTGCCATTTTTGCCGGTTGTGTGCAGCAGCGGCGCTCGTGGCGAGAACGGGCCAGGATCGAGTCAGTTTTCATTGCTAGTTCATACGGCTCTAGAGCCTCGTAAAGTCGAAATTCCGTCCCCAGGTAGCCAGGCAAATCGTCGCGCGACAAAAAATTGGGCGAGATGCTTGCCTCTCCAACCGCATGCCATATGATGTATATACATCAATGAAGAACGGCGATTCAAAATCTGTCCCGCGCCCATGCGTCTGCACAACGATCCGCACCGTCTCCAGGCACCTCGCTCGTGTCTATGACGAGGCCTTACAAACGTGCGAACTGAACGTCACGCAACTTGCGGTGTTACGTGCGATCGATCGTATGGAAGGTGAGGCGTTAAGCCGGATAGCCGACTCGTTGTCGATGGAACGAACTTCGATGTATCGCGCCGTGAGCACGATGGAGCGTAATGGCTGGGTCAAAGTTAACCGCGGTAAAGACGCGCGCTCACGTTCGGCGGTTTTGTGCCCTACAGGTCACCGGATGCTAGATCGTGCGTCTCCGTATTGGGATGGCATTCAATCCAAGATTGTGAATCAATTCGGTCGCGATCGTTGGCAAGCACTCGTTGCCGAAATTCAAGAACTTAAGAAAACCGCAGACATAGTTGAAAGCGAGCGCCTCTCTCAAGGCCATGAGGAACAGACGCCATGAACGACGCCCCAACTTTACCGGCCCAAACGCTCGATCCCACTGACTGGGAAGATCTAAGAAAAATCGGGCACAACATGATCGACGATATGCTCGATTACCTACGAGACGTTCGAGAGCGCCCGGCTTGGCAGAGCCCTTCCGCAGAAGCACGTAGCGCCCGTTCGTCGTGCGTCCCCCGCAAGGGCAGAGAACTTGGCGAGGTGTATGACGAATTCAAGCGGACAATTCTGCCATATCCTACGGGGAACATTCACCCACGCTTCTGGGGCTGGGTGATGGGCAACGGAACGCCGGTCGGCATGCTCGCAGAGTTGCTGGGCGGCGCAATGAACTGCCATGTTTCGGGCTACGACCAAAGCGCTGCACTTGTCGAAAACCAGTTAATCAGTTGGCTTGCGGAGTTGATGGACTTCCCCGATCACGCAGGTGGCCTTCTCGTCAGTGGCGGCACAGTTGCTAACCTCATCGGGCTGACCGTCGCCCGTAACCATGCGCTCGGCCATGATGTCAGGCAAACCGGTATCCACGATACGCGAAGTGTGGTCTACGCCTCGTCGCATACGCATGGCTGGCTCGATCGGTCCTGCGATCTGCTTGGGCTCGGCGAGAGCGCCATACGAAAAATCGCCGTCGATGATAACCATCGCATCCTACTCGATGACCTTCAAAGGCAAATTGTGTCTGATCGTGCGAGCGGCAATTCGCCCATTTGCATAATTGGAAACGCGGGCACTGTTTCATGCGGTGCTACTGACGACCTACATGCGCTGGCCGACCTTGCGAAGCAGCACAACATCTGGCTTCATATCGACGGTGCATTCGGTGCACTCGCAAAGCTATCTCCTAAATACCGTAGTCTGGTAGACGGACTGGAGCGCGCGGACTCCGTTGCATTTGATCTGCACAAGTGGGGATATATGCAGTATGAACTTGGCGTGGTTCTTGTCAGAGACGGGAATCTCCAAGACGAGACGTTCGCATTCGCTCCGTCCTATCTCGATGAGTTTCGCGGTGGAATTGCGGTAAACCCAACTCGTTTCGCATCGAAGGGTATCCAGCTTTCCCGTGGTTTTCGCGCGCTAAAGGCCTGGATGCAATTCTCGGCATACGGAACCAATGCGATTGGAGCGATGATCGAGCAAAACATCGATCAGGTTGCTTATTTACGCGAGCTTGTCGCCCGCACACCTCATCTCGAACAAATCGGCCCATCCGCAATGAATGTCCTGTGCTTTCGGTATCTTCCTGAAGACATGGCCGCAGCCGATGTCGACAAATTTAACGCCGAGTTGCTCGTTCGAATTCAGGAATCCGGGCTCGCGGTATTGTCTAACGCACGAATCGGCGGCGTATTCGCACTCCGCGTAGCTCATACGAACTATCGAACCACCTGTGAAGACTTTGACCTGTTAATCGACGCAATCACGAATACCGCAGGCCTCATGCTTCAGTCACCGAACCTCGCAGCCGCCCCACCTCGCCATTCCTAAACCCATGATCTGTATCAACGAGACAGGTTCGACCACATGTTTGGTGCAAGCGGGACAAGCACCTTCTGAGCCGTTGGCCCTCGCATCTCATTTCGGCAAAATTTGAACTCAGGACCAACTGAATATCGGTCGATGCCCAAAATGGAGGTTACCGCGCGGCTCGCTGTCGACCGGGTGAACCGAGCACCCTCGGGAGGACCCGCCAACTCGACCGTCGCACTGATGCGTCCAGTCACAATCGCCCCTAGGATATACCGACTATGAAGACGGCCAGCAGGCCCCAGGCCCCCGTGATCAACCTACCCTACGCCAAACAATCTTCGCGCGCAGATGCCCAGCCGCTCGGTCGTATTTTCACGCTCGCCGGCATTACGTGGATGTGCATGCTGCCCGTCACGATGTTGGTGGCACCGCTCAAGGAAATCGTCAGCGACGCCTTCAACGTCGGTGTGATCGCCACCCATAGTTTTCAATCCATCAATATGCTGGGTGCCTTCATGCTGGCACCGTTCATTGCCAAGGCTGCCGGTCGCGGCGGCTGGCTTAAAACAGCGGCCATCATCGGCTTGGCCGCCGACGGCGTGCTATTCGCCCTGATGAAATTTGCCACCAGCAGTGAGATGTTGTTGGCGATCCGTTTTTTCGAGGGCGCGGCGCATATCATGGCATTGAGTTCATTGATGGCGCTGGTCGCCAGCTACGCCCCCGATGACCGGCGCGGTCGCGTTATGGGGATTGTCGGCGCGGCGATGATGTTCGGCACCGCCTGCGGCACGCGCTTGGGTGGCATTGTGTGGACGCATGTGGACACCTGGATTTTCATTGTCGGCGGCGGCATCTCGGCAACGGCAGCATTGTTGGTCTTGTTGTTTGTGCCCGAGCAGCAAGTTGACAAAAAATCCGAAACACCGCGTCGCAGTTGGATTGCCCTCGCGCGCGAGCGACCGGCGTTGAATATTGCCTATGCCTACGCCTTTATGGATCGGTTTTGCGTGGGCGTCGTCATCTCGACGTTTACCCTGTTTCTGGCCGACCATCATGACTTGTCGCCCGATGCCCGCAGCCGGATGTTGGTCATGTTCCTGGCACCGTTTGCGGTGCTGGTCTATCCGGCTGGTCGACTTGTCGATCGCATCGGTCGCGCGTTGCCAATTGCGTTTGCGTCAGCCGGATTTGGCGTGGTGTTTGCCTTGTACGGTCTGCTGGATATCGCCTGGATGCCGGCGGCCATGGTCGTTTCGGGCGTTTTGAGCGCGTTAATGTTTGCACCGAACTTAACGCTCTGCGCCGATCTCGCACCGGAAGGCCATCGTGGCGCAGCATTCACCGGCTTTAACGCCGCAGGCTCATTGGGCTTCTTTCTCGGGCCGTTGGTAGCTGGTTCAACGCTTTGGCTAATGAGTGAGATTGGCTTTGACGCGTTGGCGTCGTATCGCATGGCCTTTGTCGCCGCCGGTGCCGGAGAAGTGTTGTGCGCAGCCATCACGTTGCCGTTGCTGATGAACCTGCGCCGACAAGATATCACGCGTTAATAATTTTCGACTGTTCCGCCTGCCAAAGATCGCGCTGCATCTTGACGTTGCAATATTGTAACCTTCGCTGCATATTGCACACCTTCACTTGTTTCGTTCACAGCACCCGTTGACATGCACAATGGCGACGACGCTTACAACTAGTGATGACGCGCCGCAATGACCGCACATTTAGCCATTGACGAATTGTAACATTTCTTGTCGATCAGAAACACCTCTAATACATAAACGTTTGATGAAGAGATTTAGTACCCTCGCCGTACTGATAAGCGCGCACTGAAAAGCGATTTGAGCGAGACTTCGTCATTCCTAATTTACCTAGGTCTGTTAAGAACGCAGTAGAATTCAAAAACAAAAAAGACTGTAAGTCCCCTTGGCAAATCGCCGCTATAAGCTTTCAGTAGCATCAGCCAATGTAAGCTTGGTTTTGATAGGGTGGAATTTGCCTTGAACGACAAGAAGCGTTTTGCCTGCATCGAGTGCGGGCTCGAACTGCCCATTTCGTTGACGTCTAATCCGCATGCTGGCGAGCGGTTTCACTGTTCGTATTGCGGGGCGGTGTACTGTGGCATTCTCGATAAGGATGCGCCGCAGGATCTTCATTCCAACATCAGACAGTCGAAGCGACCAGAAAACAGCCGGTAACGGCAGAGTTCTGCGCCTGATATCCGACATCAATTTTTTGATTAGACAACGTGGCTTCTAGACCAATTCACGAATGACTGCGGCAGTAGATGATTTGTCAGCATACACCGGCTATTAGCCGGTGCCACAGCGCAACCGTCGCTCTCAATCGTGAACAGTCCCAATGAAGATGTTGGTTGGTTGCGAATGAGCAACCTTGCTCATGCAGTGGCTACTGCGCCGAGATGCTGCGCGGCATCCAAGAGCGCTTTCGGTATGTCGCTCAGCGCCACCACGCGATCGACACAGCCGGTACGTGCCGCTGCTTTGGGCATGCCAAATACGATGCTCGAGTCCTGGTCCTGTGCAAGCGTACCCGCGCCGGATTGCTTTAATAGGCGCAGTCCGCGCGAGCCGTCATCACCCATACCCGTCATCACGATGGCAACTGTGCGATCGCCGGCAACTTCGCTGAGAGACGTAAACAATACATCAACCGACGGTCGAAAACCCGAAACCTTCGGGCCGTTGTCGAGGCGGCAGACCAATTTACCGACATGCTTGGCAATCTTCAGATGATGGCTTCCGGGGGCGATCAAGACCTGGCCGGGCTTTAGCACATCGCCTTCGGCTGCCTCGCGCACCGTCATGGCGGCCTCTTCGTTCAACCGCTTTGCAAACGGTGCGGTGAAATCGGCCGGCATGTGCTGCGTGATGACGGTCGCAGGGAAGTTGGCGGGTAGTGCCGGTATCAGTTTGTGCAACGTAGCAGGGCCGCCGGCACTGATGCCAATGGCGACAATGGTATCTTTGGGGGCACTGACCAGACCGCCAATGGGCGCAACCCGGTCATCGTTCTTGCCGATCTTTTTGCGGTTACTTTCATAAGCGGCGCGCACAGCGTTGAGCACGTCTTCGCGAAAGCTCTGCAGCGTGGCCGACTTTTCACCGAGCGGTTTGGCGATGCAATCGACTGCCCCTTTGCGCAAGGCGTCGAGCGTGATTTGCGCGCCCTTTTGCGTTTTGGTTGAGACCATAACAACCGGAAGCGGGGCTTCCTTCATCACGGTATCGAGGACTTCCAGCCCGGTCATGCCCGGCATCTCGACGTCGAGCGTGGCAACATCGGGTTTGAGCTGCAGAATCTTCTTGAGCCCATCGGTGCCATTCATGGCCGTCCCGACGATTTCAATGTCTTTCACGCTATCGAGCGCGCTCTTCAGCATGCCGCGCATGAAAACGGAATCGTCGACGATGAGAACTTTAATGGGCATAGCAACTCGACTGGTTTCAACTGCACTCGAATGAGATGACCGGTGCCATGATCGACACCGCCGCAAAGACATGACGACGCCGAACGCGTTCAATCGTTAGCCGGCAACCACGCGATTGATGGCTTCCTGCACGCGTTCTTTCTCGAACGGCTTCACCACGTAATCGACGGCGCCGTGCTTGAGTGCTTCCATCAACGGTTGACTTTGATCGATAGCCGAAATGACGATCACTTTGGCATTCGGGTCGCCGGCGCGAATGTCTTTCAAAGCGTCGAGCCCGCCCTTCTTGGGCATGATCAGGTCCATCGTGACCAGATCGGGCTTGGTCGCCTCGTACTTCGCGCAGGCGTCTTCACCATCGACCGCTTCATCGACGACTTCGCAACCGATATCGGTCAGGATGCCTTTGATCATGTGTCGCATGAACGCGGCGTCGTCAACTACGAGTACTTTTGTTGCCACGGGATGCTCCTTACGAAAATCTCAGATCTTTACGGGATCCGCACCAATTACCTGAACCGTTACGTCGCCCGTATTGGGGTCGAGCATCATCCGCCGCCCCTTATTGCCACCGACATCTTCGGCCGCCAAACGAATGGCAAACTCGGTGAGTCGCGACTTTACTGCCTTGATATTGCGCTCGCCGATACCGTTATCGACGTTATTGCCAAACATGGACGCCCCACCGCTGATCTTCGCGGTCAAGCGTTTTTTATCCGCCCCTGCCATCAAAACGTCTTCGATCAACGCTTCCACGGCCGTGTCGGCGAACTTGCCTTTGGCACCTTTGCCCATTGACGAATCGGGAAGCATCACGTGAGCGATGCCGCCGACTTTCGCGACGCGATCAAAGATGGCCACGCCGACGCAGGAGCCCAATACGGTGCGCAGACTATCCGGGCACTTGGCCACTTTGATCTCTGCGATACCGATGTTCATGACTTCGCTCATCACACCCTCGCTCAACTCAGAGAGGTCTCGATCAGTCGCAACGACATGGGTGTCGGCAACACGTAGTAATTCCAGTCCAACCAACGCCCGTCCACGCTAAAGGAGGTACGCGCGAGAAAGACGTCATCGCTCACCATGGCCTGTTCGACGACCATAGCTTGCAAGATGGCTTCCAACATATCCACCTGCAGTCGCGGTGGCTGCGGTTCGGTATGGATATCGAGCCATTTGGCCCAGCTATTCACGAAAGCACTACTGACAATATTGCCCGTCTCTTTCAGGCAAGACTGTGTCATTTCGTCAAAAGCGTTGGTGGTTCCCTCGGGTTGATTGGTCATGAGGTCGACCAGTTCGAACGCCGTAGGCTCGGTCATCACCATCAACGTGTGCCCGTGCATTTGCGAGCCAAGCGAGAGGTGCAACCCGGCAACGACCGTATCAGAGTTTTCGCCCTGACAGATTTCCTTAAGCGGAACGCGTTCGAAGCCCTCGGTACTGAGGCGTACGCCTTTGTGCAGCCATTTCGACATGGCGCGCGACGCGTTGAAGGCACCGTTAATCGCAATCGTATGTAGTGCGTTTTGCTTAAAAGAATCGCTGGTGCAGCGATCCTGCATGCACTCGAGCGATTTCGCGGACGGCAGCAGCAACAAGAACCAGTCGAGTTGCTGCCCGTCCATTTCGAATTCGGTACGCGAAACCAGGGCGTGATCGCCGATCTCGGCCTGATTGATGAGTAACGGCTCGATCACCGAACACGCCATGTCGTGTACGACGACGGGCGCGGCCGGAATCGTCTCCGAATTGAGCCAACTGGCGAGCGAATTGGTGAACGCCGTCGCCACGATGTTGCCGGTTTCCTGGATGCACGACGCTTCCATCTCACCGACTTGCTGCGTGGTACCTTCGGCAGCGCCCATCATCATGTCGATGATCTTGAACGCCGTTTTTTCTTTGAATACCAGCAGCACGTTGCCATCGAGATCGCCATCGAGCGGCATGTGTGCCGCGACGACCGCGTCTTCGGGCTCGCAGGCCGCGGTGACGACTTTATCGAGCGGCAACGATTCGAAACCGTCCGACGTTAGTCGTACACCCCTGCGAAACCACTTCGAGAGCGCACGCGACGCGTTATAGGCGCTGTTGACGGCTACCGTTCGTAACGCATCGGAGAGTTCGTTTTGCTGGATGGCCTGCATATCAGCCGGCATGGACTGCCTCCTCCGTGCTTGGCGTTACCTGCGGTGTAAGCGCGGCTTCCGAGACGGACTTTGCGTGTGTACTTGCTTGTGCATCAATACGTTGCGCGAACATACCCATCATCGTCGCAACGTCGAGGATCAATGAGACTCGACCGTCACCCATGATCGAGGCTCCGGTAATGCCGTTCACATTTTGGAAATTCTCGGCAATGCTCTTGATGACGACGTCTTCCTGCCCGATAAGCTCGTCCACCACGAGCCCCATACGCTCGTCTTGCGATTCGAGAATCATCAGCGTTAGCGATTCGTTATCGCGCGATTGCGTGTGCAGCTCTTGCGCCGGCGCATCGAAAACTTGCTCGAAATACGCCACCGGTATCACCCGTTCTCGTACGCGCACCACGCGCTTCTTCTGAATGAACTGCATATCACTGCCGTTGGCCGTGATAATTTCGCCGACGGCCTCCAGCGGTATCGCGTACACCGATTTGCCGATACGCGCGATCATCGCCGTAATGATGGCCAACGTTAGCGGCAACTTAATGGTGACCGTGGCGCCTTCACCGGCGACGCTGTCGACTTCGACCGTCCCATTGATGGCTTCGAGCTTATTGAGCACGATATCCATACCCATACCGCGACCGGAAAGATCGGTCACTTGCTCAGCCGTGGAGAAGCCCGGTTTGAAGATGTATTGGATGACTTCCTTATCGGCCATGCGCTCGGCTTCTTGCGGGCTGGCCAATTCTCGTTCGACTATTTTGGCGCGTACGCGCTCGACATCGACGCCCTTGCCGTCGTCGCGCACCTGAATACAGATATGCCGACCACGATGGAACGCTTCAAGCGTGACCTGTGCCGTTTCGGGCTTGCCCGCTTTCACACGCTCTTCCGGCTTTTCGATACCGTGATCGACGCTATTGCGAATCATGTGCGTGAGCGGGTCGCCCAACTCGTCGATCATGCGTTTGTCGAGTTCGGTCTGCTCGCCCTTGAGCACCAGCTCGACCTTCTTACTCGTGGCACGCGATATATCGCGTACGACGCGACGGAACCGTTGGAACAGCGGCCCCACCGAGACCATACGCGTTTCCATGATGCGCTTCTGCATCCCTTCGGAAACAAGGTTGAGCGCGTGCAACGCTTCCGAGAAATCATTCATCGCGCCCCGTGCGGTTTGCACTTGGCCGACGACTTGATTGATCGTATTGAACCCATCGGCGACCGATTTCACCGAATCGGCAATCGTACCCAATGCCCGACCGCCGGATTCCGACTGCTCTGCTTGTTCGATCGTGTCCTGCAATTGTTGCAATCGATGAGCCATATCATCGACGACATAGCCGAGGCTTTGCCCTTGGAATAATGGCTCGAAGCGCCCGTGAATTTGCGTCAGGCGCGCCTTATTAATGACCAACTCGCCGCCGAGGTTCATCAACTGATCGAGGCGCTCTAGGTCGACCCGAATCGTTTCGCCCACCTTGGCAGGCGTGCGTTGCTTGTTGGCGTCGGCCGCCTTACCGGCGTCGGCTGCTGGCTTGGTTTCCTGCTTAGGTGCCGGTGGCGGTGATGCGGCCTCTGGCTTGGCCGCCGGCGCTACTGGTGGTTTCTCTACAGGTGCGGCCGCTGCAGTCGAAGTTGTATCGGCCTTCACTTCGGTTGGCGCTTCTTCCGCCGCCGTCTCTTCTGTTGTGGCCTCGTGGGTGGCCATCACATTTCCGTCATTGTCTAAAATGCGTACGGCCTTGGATTCGTAACCGGAAACCAGTTCCGCCACTGCCGCCGGATCGGCATCCGTGCGAATCGTAAACGTGATTTGCTCGAGCGGATTGCTGCCATCGAGACTGTCGACGTCCGGACTGGACTGCAACACATCGCCGATTTCACTGAGCTTATTGTTGATGAGGTAGGCTTGGATTTCAGATTCGATGAAATCTTGCGCGAACGAAATCTCGACATTGATCGCGCCGGTCGAGATCTCCGCATCGTCATCATCGGGGCTTGTTACCGCTTCCGATCCGGTATCGGCAACATCGCCAAGATTGACGTTGGATTCAGAACTATTGGCGACGTCCTCATTATCGATTGATGCCACTTCATCTGGCACCGCTTGATCTGAAAACGCCGCAAGAGCGGCGTCAACATCATCAATAGCAGCATCATCTGCAACTGCGTCACCGTCAGTCGCAGCGCCGGATTCAATCGCAGGCGTCGTTGCTTCCGCAGCCGTACCGTCGCCCTTGAGCCACTGATCGAAACGACCCACAGTGCCGTCGGAGGTAAGCTCATCGAGCTTGCCGTCGCCAATCAACGAGACATCTGCCCGCACGCGATCGACAGCGGAAAAGACCGACTGCATCAACTCTTCGGTAAGCTTAATCTCCTGATTGCGAACCAGGTCGAGCACCGTCTCAACGTCGTGCGTCATCTGATACAGCGCGTTACAACCGGCAGCACCCGTCGCACCTTTGATGTTGTGCGCGCAGCGGAAGACATCGTTAATCGCTTCGAGATCGTCGGGCGCTTCTTCGAGTTTGAGTAGCGTGTTATTCAGTTCGTCGATGGTTTCGAGCGTGCTTTCGACGAACAATTGCGCCAACTCGGCATTTTCCAATACAGCGCTGTCGGTACCGACAGCAGGCATCGCATTTACTTCAGGCGATGCGTTTGTAGCGGCTGCGTTCGCCGTCACAGCGTCATCAGACGCCGCGCCGGTGGCTTTGGGTTCCAGATTATCGACAGCGTTTTCCATCGGTTGATCTTGGGGCGCAGCCGGCATCGGACTGTCTCCATTCAAAATTGCTTCGAGTTGCGCGACGGAATCTGCGATGGCAACGGGTTCCTCGGGGGGCGCGCTTAGTTCGCCGATCAGCGCCTTCAGGCGATCGATAACGCTAAAGAGCGTTTCAACGCCGTCGGGTGCTAATGCAAGCTTCTGCATACGCACCTGATCGAAGAGCGTTTCCATCACGTGCGTAAGGTCGCGAATTTTGTCGAAACCCATCGCCGCGCCGAGGCCCTTAAAACTATGCGCGGCGCGGAACATTTCGTTCATCCGTTCCTGATCTTCGTTGGTCTCCAACGTGATCTTGCCCGAGCCCTGGTTGGCTTTGTCTTCCAAAGCCATGAGCCCCTCGTCGAGTATCTCCAGATACTCGGGGGCCTCATCCAGAAAGCCGGCTAATAGCTCTTCTGAGATTTCGGGTACGTATTCGCTCACGCTTGCACCAGTTTCTTATCCGTCTTGCCAGAGGCAGCGTTCTTGAGTTTTTGATACATACCCGGGCGCTGATACGTTAGCTTGATGTGCGCTGACAGCTCGGGAATCGTGCGAATCGGGTCCACATCACCAACAATCAGCCGACCGTTATCGACGAGCGCGTTGCTAACCACATCGATCACACGCTTCTTCATTGGAATGTCGAAATACATCAGAACGTTGCGCAGAAAGATGACATCGAAGCGACCGCTGGGAAAGTCATCACGTAGATTATGGAACTGAAACGTGACCATATTCTTGATGGCCGGATTCAGGTGGTACTCGTCCTTGCTGATCTCATCGAACCACTTTTTGATGCGTGCGGGCGTTGTCTTTGAAACGGCATAGGCGTTGTATTTGCCCGCCTTGGCCATATCGAGCACTTTGCTGCTGATATCGCTGCCGATGATCTTGACGTTCCAAGTAGCGAAGTTCGGCAGCATCTCGCGCAGCATTATCGCGGTTGTGTACGCCTCTTCACCGCTGCTGCTGGCCGCACTCCAGATGCGAATCGTTTTGTTGGTCTTGCCCTTGGTGCTGATGAGATTGGGCACCAATTCGTCTTCGAAATACTTCCACAACTGCTCGTTGCGGAAGAAGTACGTTTCGTTGGTGGTCACCGCAGAAAGAAAGTGCGGTTCTTCCTCCTTGAATCCGCTCGCACTTTCGATGTGCTTGCGATACTGATCGAACGTTTCCATGTTGAGCGCCTTCAGTCGTCGGCGCAGGCGATTGCTCAACAGGCTAAGCTTGCGATCTTCCAGATGAATGCCGGTGCGATCGTAGACGACCTTGGCGATCTTCTTGAATTCTTCCGGGGAGAGTTTGAGCAGATCCACAGACACGATTCACACTCCGTTGCGTTCTATCTGGTTGTCGTGCGCGGCAATCGTTCCCATGAACGGGTGCCGCCTTACGACGGAATGGCTAAGTTCGGCTTCCCTCTCCGTAGGGCAAGCAATGTCGCGACGCACCCTTGCGGTGCGCCGCGACCTGCCTTGTTTGAAAGCACGCGACGATTTCGCAATCGCCGCGATGCGATTTAGTCTTTGGCGTTGCCGCCGCCCACGTTGAAGGCGCCGACCAGTTCTTGCAGCTGTGCGGCCTGACCCGACAGCTCTTCAGCCGAACCGGCCATCTCTTCGGCAGCCGAGGCGTTGTTTTCCGTGATCGACGCGACATTCTGAATGCCCGTGTTGACCTCAGTCGCCGTGTTGGCTTGCTCTTCCGTCGCGCTGGCGATTTCGGAGATGCCGCGGGCGGTTTCTTCCACGCCTTCGATGATCTTCTTAAGGGCTTCGCCGGTTTGTTCGCTCAGCTCGGCACCTTCCTTCACCCGCTGCGTCGATTCTTTGATGAGCGTGGTGATTTCCTTGGCGGCTTCGCTGGAGCGTTCGGCCAACTTGCGGACTTCATCAGCCACCACGGCGAAACCGAGGCCGTGCTCACCGGCACGAGCGGCTTCGATAGCAGCGTTGAGTGCCAACAGGTTGGTTTGAGCGGCGATTTCAGAGATGACGCCGATGATCTCAGCGATTTGCTCCGACGATTTGTCGATCAGCTTCATCGCTTCGATGTTCTTCTCGACCTGGGCGCCACCCTCTTCGGCGCGGCTGCTCGTCTGCTTCGCGACGGTGTCGGCACTGCGGGCGTTTTCGGCCACGCCGCCGATCATCTTGTTGAGCGACTGCACGGCGGCCGACATCTGCTCGACGTTGGCCGATTGCGTTTGGGCACCGTCGGAAAGCGACGTCGAACCTTCGGAAACGACACGTGAACCTTCGGAGAATTGATCCGCAGCTTCGGCAATTTGCATGATGATTTCACGCAACGACGTGATCATGCGGTTGAGGCCTTCGCCCAACTGACCGATCGCGTCTTCGCCACTCACGGTGACATCGGTGGTGAGATCGCCGCCGGCGGCTGCTTGCACGTTGGCGAGCAGCGAGTCGACTTTGCCTTGCAGAACCTTGGCGTCGTTTTCGATTTTTTCCGACATCTCTTTTTGCTGGCGTTCCATCTCCAGCTTTTCAGTGATGTTGGCCCACGTAACCATGGGGCCGATGTAGTCACCGTCGGGCGAATAATTGGGGCTGACCAGCAGGTCGAGCTTGAAATCACCCAATTCAATGATGGCCTGGTGCGGCAGATTCTTCGGATCGGCCAGAATGCCGCGCTGATAAGACGGATTCTTATGGAAGATGTCGACGTTGGAGCCGACAACCTTGTCGAGTGGTATCGGCAGCAAGTGCGCCAATGGCGTTAGTGCTTTGACGGTCGCCGGATTGACGTACGTGATATCAAGATCGGTGTTGGCGAGAATGATGTTGATTGGTGCATTCTCGACCGTCGGAATCATGACGGAGGCTTTTTCGCGCAACTCCATCATCTCCGTAATATCAGCCGCATACTTGACGACCTTAAAAGGCTGACCGTTGTCGTCGAAGATGGGGTTATACGAGGCGTTGATCCAAATCTCAGCACCCGACTTGGTGATGCGTTTGAACTCGCCGGCTTCGAATTCGCCCCGACCGAGCTTATCCCAGAAGGCGCGATACTCAGCACTATTGGCGTATTCCGGCTCGCAGAAGATGCGGTGATGCTTGCCCTGGATTTCATCGAGACGATAGCCGACGGCGCTGCAGAAATTCTGGTTAGCCGTGATGATGGTGCCGTCGAGTTCGAACTCGATGACGGCCATCACCTTGTTAATGGCGTCGATTTGGCCGGTCAGGTTCGTCGTATCAACCGAATCGTTGACGTTGGCCGACTGCGTGCTTTTCTTGCTGTTGCTGGTGGTCATGGTCTTACCTCGTTTTTCAAAACCCTTTTTATGCCCGTTGCGGATCGGCCTGCCACGAACGTGCCGCCGAGTGGTCCAAGTGAAAGATCTTTCGTTACGCCGTGAGGCCCGTAAGCTTGCTGACTTCTTCACTGCTCAAAAGATTGTCCATGTTGAGCAAGATCAGCAGCTTGTCTTCGAACTTCACAAGCGATTCGATGTATGCGTGATCGATACCGACGACGCTGGATGGCGGCGGTTCGATTTGTTCTTCGTTGATGCGGAGCACTTCGTTGACGGCATCCACCACCATACCGATGGTCTTTGTGCCGACATTCACGACGATGATGCGCGTGTGCTCGTCTTGTTGATTGGTGGGTAAGCCGAAACGCTTGCGCAGATCGACGATCGGGATGACGTGACCGCGCAAGTTAATCAGTCCGCGAATAAAATCGGGCACTTCCGGCATCTGCGTGATCTCACCCGGCAGGATGATCTCTTGCACGCGCATGATGTCCACGCCGTATTCTTCATTGGCCAACCGAAAGCTCACGATTTGCGTGATCTCGGCCGAATTTTCCGCGCCGGTATTCACCAATTCCTTGATGTCCGGCTCCTGGCTGGGTGTTGCGGTCGCAGTACTCATAACGCGCGCATCCTCCGAAGGTCGAGCGTTCAATCGATTTCAAGACGTGACGACCGCTGAAAAGGCGGTCTTACCATCTGTTCATCGAATCGGGACCGGGCGCGCTTTATTTAGAAGTCATGCGTGTCGCCTTTTTTATGTACACGCGGGGTAGATAACCAATTTTCACAACGATTTGGTGACGAGAGTCGACGTGAGAAACGTTGAGCTTTTAACTCAAGGCGACTGAACCTCGGAATTATTCAATGCCCAGATCATCGAACAACTCAGTTAAGAATGGTTGTCGGTAGAAGATTTAACTTGCTACGCACCAATAGATGGATAAATTTAGGACATGCTTAACAAACGCCAATCCCCTGCCGTTTTCTATTATCGCCCTACGCGATCGAAGGCCGGGTAACGCGCAAAAATAGCTTGCGTTGAACAAAACCTCGATGGCCTTCGATTGGCATCGAGGTTTTTTTGTGCGCGTGCCGTCGCTTAACGCGCTTTACGGCGTGACATGGATCGTGCGCGCTCGCAAGCCACGACTTTTCATCTTCGCAAGGCGATGATCCTCACGGCGGACTGTAAATTCGCTGTCGCGAAACACGTGAGGTGGCTCGACGAGAGGTTCAATTCCTCCATCGCCTATTTAATTAGAACGATCCGGCTGACCGTACGCGTGTATCACGCGCAAAACCGGCGCACGCGAAATGCCTGCCGGATTGATGCCAGATTGCCCTTCCGGAATCGGATGGTCGAGGCGCTCGAAATATTGCACCCACGCCGGAAAGTACGCGCCGGTGGTCGGCGATTTGAAGGTCATCGGGGAAAGTTCAAAAATCGGACGAGCGCCGGGTGCCGGCGTGAAAATCAGATAAATCATCTCCGAGCAATACAGCGTGGCATCATCCATCTCAAAATACTCGTCGTATGGCGTGCCGAGATAGCGGAGCCCGCGCGCGACGGCACCCGGAATCAAGGGTTGATGGGCGGCAAGTAACCGACCGACCAGCACCTTCGGATTACCCGCGTCGTCTTTGCTGCGCGCGAGAAAATCGGGCAGCGGCGTGAGAATAACCCCCGCGCTTAACGCCTCTAACACAAACCAGTCAGCATCGGACCGGCTCAACGCATCATGGGCAGCAGATTGCTCCGCCGCCGTCAGCCGATCGACAACAAGACCGATATGGCTCAGGTGGCAGCCATCGACACCACGTGTGACGGTTTCAATCGCATCGCAAGTCGGCCCACAATCGAGATCTTGAAAGAGCAAGTCACCCAACGCCAATTCGAATTCGGCAGCAGAGTCTTGCGCGTTGCCATTTGTGCCGACAATCGCAGTTGTGTTTGATTGCTGACAACCAAAAATTGCACTGGCCGCAAGGACGACGATCACCGAGCAAAGTCGGGCTCTGCATCCTTGCTCCACACTCCATCGAATTCGTCGGTTCATTCCGAAATAAATGACCTACGAAGCATCCGATGTCAATGGTGCACCTGCTTGGGTGCCGCCATTGCCGTTCTTCCGACGTTCCAGCGATTGTTGCTTCGGTGCAAGCGATTGACGATCGAAACGTGGATGCAGCGCGCTGCGATCCATCACCAACGACCCGCCAGTCGCCTTATGTTGCTCTTCCCAATCGAGTAGCAACGTTAAACAGGCATGATCGATGTAATCGAGATCTTCGAGGTAAACATGCAATTCGCGGGTGGCCGGCACCTTCTCCAGAGCCACTGCCAGCTTGGGTAAGCGAACGAACGTCGCCGCACCGCGCAAGGTAATCTCTGTGCGATTCTCATCGGGTTGATCCTCGAATGAAATGTTCAGATGCGAGAACGTCCACAATAACTTCAACACAGCCATAGCGAAGCCGATGGCGATCCCGGCCAACAGATTGAAGTACACGATTGAAAACACGGTTATAAAATAGATGATGACTTCGCTGGGGCTATCGCTGTAGAGCTTCTTAATCGCCTTGATGTTAACAAGCCTATATCCAATGTACACAAGGATGGCAGCCAGCGCCGCGCGGGGAATATGGGCCAACAGGCCGGTCAATAGCGACACAAATATCAACAACCAGACGCCGTGCAGAATAGCCGATGCGCGTGTTTTGGCGCCGGCTTCAACATTGGCCGAGCTACGCACGATGACCCCCGTCATCGGCAGCGCCCCGAACATGCCACAGATGGAATTGCCCACGCCTTGCGCAAACATTTCTTTGTCGTACTTGGTACGCGGGCCGGTATGCAACTGATCGACGGCATTCGCACAAAGCAGCGTCTCCGCACTCGCCACAATTGCAATGGTGGCGGCACTAATCATGACCTCTGGGTTAGCCAATGAACTGATGGCCTCCATCGTTGGTACCTGAAACGCCTCGAACAAGTTGCCTTCAATCACAATCTTGATGATGTCGAGTTCAAATACGTAAGACATGATGGTGGCGACAATGATGGCCACCAGGGCCGGCGGCACGATTTTCAGCCTGCCGCGCGCAAAAGCCCCCCATAACACGATTATTAGAATCGACAATATTCCGGTGTAGGCGGCCAGATGGTGGGGTGATGAATCGATCGGAAATATCCCCTTGTTGACCGCGTCGGGGATCGAAAGGAGATTGTCCACTGGCGACTTGCGCGGCTCGTCGTCAACCATCACATGAAACTGCGACGAGAAAATGATCACGCCAATCCCTGCTAGCATTCCTTGAATCACTGCCGGTGAAACCGCTCGAAACCATTGCCCCAAACGCAGCACACCGGCAATCATCTGTAGGACCCCGGCAGCCAAAACAATGATTCCAAGTTTAGGGGCTAACTCAGGTTCCTTAACGATTCCGAAGATAATGACCGTCAAGCCCGCTGCCGGGCCGCTCACCTGCATCGGCGCGCCGGATAATGCACCGACGACGATGCCACCGACGATGCCCGTGATAATGCCCGACGCAACCGGCACGCCCGATGCAATCGCAATCCCCATACACAGGGGCAGCGCGACAAAAAATACGACGACAGACGCGGGCAGGTCATGCCGGAGCAGATTCGTCACAAATGAGTCAGGTCGTTCGGCAGTTGTCATTGAGAGACCGTTCTATTGGGTAGTTTCTTGACAGGTACAAAAAATGCGCGGCTTTAATTTGATGGCTTAACTACGACGCATCCTCTTCCAGAGCTTCCGACTGCTCGACACCGGCGATGCCTTCGTACAAATCTCTAAACGCATTAACGGTGGGGTCGTAACATTCGACTTTGCCTTCGGCAAAGTTGTAATACCAACCCGTCAGCAAGATCTTGTGGGTGTCGTGTAAGTCTTTAACAAACGCATAAGTTTCAAGGTTCTTCAATTGCTGTAACACGTTCCGCTTGACCGCCGTCTCCACGCGTTCGGCATCGCTCGCAAACGTGCCGCTGCCCAGCACCTCGTCGCGCACGTCTGCAGCCAGATCGAGCCAGCCAGGCACCTCTTCCAATCCGTCGGTCGAGCCAGGGCTGGTCAGGGCATCCATCGCGCCACACTGGGCGTGCCCGCAGACAACGATCACTTTGACCTTGAGCACGCGCACGGCGTACTCCAGCGTTGCCGACTCGCCCGTGGGTCGATCGGATTTGGGCGGAATCAGATTGCCGGCATTGCGAATCACGAAGAGATCACCCGGATCGGTCGACGTGATGAGCGACGGGTCGATTCTCGAGTCAGAGCATGTAATCACGAGAAACCGCGGGTGTTGCCCCTGCCCCAGCTCGGTAAAGAGGGCTTGTTTTTGTGGATAGACCGACTGTTGGAAGCGACGTACGCCTTCGACCAATTTGGATGGCATAAATGGGACCTCTGCTCGAAAAGAGTGAATCGGAATTCGTGAATCGTACCACAGGGTCCGTTTTTCCGCTTCAAAATTCACATCAAGGTCGCCTCACCGCCCCAAACTGGCGATGATGAGCAGGAAATCACGCTGGAAAGCATCGAAATAAGACAAGATTTTCCCGCTTGACTTTTCCGGACTATGATTTCTAATAGACCAGCGTAGCGCGTAGGAACCGCGTCTCGAACAGCAAGAAAACCCGCAAACGCAGGAGCCATGCATGTCGACCATGCCCAGCACGAACCCAGCCAACTCGTCTTCGACCTCAACGTCCACGCCGATTACCGTTGCTACGGGGGATGGTATCGGGCCCGAAATCATGGACGCCACCTTGCGGGTGCTGGAAGCCGCCGGAGCGCGACTCGACATTGAAAAAATCGACATCGGCGAGAAGGTCTACCTCAGCGGTCAAACGTCCGGCATTTGCGCCGACGCCTGGGAATCGCTGCGTCGCACGCGCGTGTTTCTGAAGGCCCCCATCACCACGCCACAGGGCGGCGGCTACAAAAGTTTGAACGTCACCATCCGCAAGACGCTGGGGCTTTATGCCAACGTGCGACCTTGCGCAACCTATAGCCCGTTCGTCGCTACCAAACATCCGAACATGGATGTCATCATTATTCGCGAAAACGAAGAAGACACTTACGCCGGCATCGAGCATCAACAGACCGACGAAGTTTACCAATGTCTTAAGTTGATCACGCGCCCCGGCTGTGAGCGCATCTGTCGTTACGCTTTCGAATACGCCGCCGCCCACGGTCGCAAGAAGGTCACCTGCTTCACCAAAGACAACATCATGAAGCTGACCGACGGGTTATTCCATCGCGTGTTCGATGAAGTCGGTGCCGAGTATCCCGACATCGAAAAGGAACACTGGATCATCGACATCGGTGCGGCGCGCCTTGCAGATACGCCCGAAATGTTCGATGTGATCGTGATGCCGAACCTCTACGGCGACGTAGTCTCCGATATCGCGGCGCAAATCTCCGGCTCGGTCGGTCTCGCCGGTTCGGCGAACATCGGCGAAGGCATCGCCATGTTTGAAGCCATCCACGGTTCGGCACCGCCCATCGCCGGTCAAAATATAGCCAACCCCTCCGGCTTGCTGCACGCGGCATTGCAGATGTTAGTGCATATCGGCCAGCCCGATGTGGCCGAGTCGATTCATAACGCTTGGCTCGCAACCATCGAAGAAGGTATCCACACGTTCGATATCTTTAACGAAGCCAACAGCACCAAGCAGGTCGGCACCAGCGAATTCGCCGACGCCGTCATCGAGCGTCTGGGTCGCCGCCCGAGTACGTTGACAGCCGTCTCGTATGCCGCCGCTCAGGATCATCCACGCCCGGCAGGTCGCGTAACACCGACCAAGTCGCTCAAGAAAGAAACGATCGGCGTGGATGTATTTCTTCACTGGCGCGGGCAGGCCAATGATCTGGGCGCGCAACTGGAAGCTGTTAGCTGCGACACCTTACGCATCAAGATGATTACCAACCGTGGCGTAAAGGTCTGGCCCGATGGTTTCTCGGAAACGTTCTGCACCGATCACTGGCGCTGCCGCTTTGTGCAGCCCGATCAGAAAGCGATTGCACATGCCGATATTACCAACTTGCTGAACCGTATCGCCGAAGCGGGGCTCGACTTCATCAAGACGGAGAACCTGTGCACGTTTGATGGTCAGCGCGCCTACTCTTTGGGCCAAGGCGAATAGGTCGACCTCTCGTTTCTTAGCCGAGAGGAAAGCGGATTAGTAAGAAAGCCGGTGGGGTGGCGCGATTGCGTTGCTCGACCGGCTTCTTGTTTAGATATAAACGAGCCACAATGTGAATCTTCCAACGCCAAAGGCGTTACGACCATTAGCCCAGGGTTGACGCCGAAGGCGGCTACCCTGGGTCTGAATGTCTCGATTACTTCTCAACTCTGAAGGAGTTACGACAATACACCGCTCGTTTATATGCAACGCTTGACATGCAAGCACACACTTGCATATACTTCGCCCCATTGTTACATGGATGACGATCTATACCGAGCCATCGCCGACCCCACCAGGCGGGCGATTCTGGATGAACTGGTGGAGCGCGACGGCCAATCGCTGTTCGAGCTTTGCAGCCGGTTGATTATGAAACACGGCATCAGCTCATCGCGACAGGCGATTTCGCAGCACTTGGAATTGCTCGAATCCGCCGGGTTGGTCGTCGCGCGCCGTGAAGGTCGGTACAAATTTCATTGGTTCAATGGTGAACCGCTGAAGGCAATCACGAAGCGCTGGCCCGCAAACGTCAAGAAGAGGTAGAGCCCTATGAGAATCAACCTTAGCAGTGTTCCCGTCGACGATCAGGAAAAGGCGTATCAATTCTATACCAAGATGCTGGGCTTTCAGAAGAAGCACGACATCCCGATGGGTAAGCACCGTTGGATAACAGTTGTATCTCCTGAAGACCCCAAGGGCACAGAGTTGGTTCTCGAACCGGATGAACATCCGGCTGTCAGACCGTTTAAATCCGCTCTTGTGGAAGACGGTATTCCATTCACTGCGTTTGCCGTCGAAGACGTTGCAGCGGAACACCAGCGTTTGGAAGCACTCGGCGTGAAGTTCACCCAGCCGCCGACAGAAATGGGGTCGATGGTCACGGCCGTCTTTGACGACACTTGCGGTAATCTCATCATGATTACACAAGGGGGAATGGAATAATGAAGTCTTCATCGATTTGTCTGTCGGTTATTGGCCTTGCACTGCTATTCATCACCGGAGCTGCGATCAGCGCACCGCCCGCGAAGAACAAAACGAAAATCAAGGCTGCAACAAAGCAAGCCAAAGAGCATTCCAGAAAGAACGCCATGAGAATTCAGTACCTTGAGATCGTTACGCCAGAAATGAACGAAACTTGCGAAGCGCTTGCCCAAGCACATGGCGTTAAGTTCAGCGACCCGGTCCCGGAGCTGGGTAATGCCCGCACCGCCGATCTCAAAGATGGCGGTCGCATTGGCGTGCGCGCACCGATGCGCGATTCGGAAAAACCCGTCGTGCGACCCTACGTGTTGGTGAGTGACATCGAAGCGGCGGTGAAAGCGGCAGAAAAGGCCGGCGCGCAGATCGCTATGCCACCGATGAAGCTTCCGGGGCAGGGCACGTTTGCCATTTACATCTTAGGCGGCATTGAGCACGGGCTTTGGCAACTGTAATAGAAAACCCCAAGGTTGCCGCGAAATGCGGCAACCTTGGGGTTGTTGTTTGATCATTGGCTCTGAGTCAATCGCTGACGAGAACCAACTCCGTTGGAAATCGTTAGCGTTTCAATCTCCGCATTATCGATTCATCACAAATTTCAGCGCCTTGATCAACTCCGCGTCGCGATCGCCGGGATAACCGTGGCCGACACCTTCATAGGTCTTGAGCTGCACCTTGGCACCGCGCTCGCGTAGTTTGGCCGCGGCACCTTCGTTGCTTTCGATCACATTGGAATTCTCGTCTTCGCCCAACATGATCCACGCGCGCATCTTGTCGACGCCGTCTCGCTTAAAGGCATCATCGCTTGCTGCGCGCGCCGAACCGCAGACGGGAATGATTCCACAGAATGCTTCGGGGTTGCGTAGCGCGATACCCCAAGTGGCCCAACCGCCTTGGCTAAAGCCACCCAAGACGATGTGCTTCTGATCGATCTTGTGCTCGTCCATCACCTTATTGATGGCCATCATCACATTGCGTTCGACCAAATCCAAATCCCGGCCCCAGTGATACATTCCGTCGCCGAGCTTTACCGTGCCCTGCGGCGTTAGCAGAATCGCACCGACTTCGGCGGCTGCTTGCTGCCAGCGCTCCGTCGTGCGCCCCATGTTGCCGTGGTAATGATGCAATACCACGATCAAGGGCGTGGCTTTGCTAGATTCGTGATTCGGTGGCAGCGTTACTTTCCATGTAAATTCGACCGTCTCGTCTGCAGCTGCTGTATCGTCAGCCGCCGGTTGCGGTGTCGAGCGAGCTCCAAGTATCGCCTTAAACGCTTCCGTATCCCGGATGTTGTTCATATCCGAGTCGGTCCGAAGCTGATCCTCAAAGTTGCTGGGAAAATACTCGCGGTTCTCGGCAGCACGGCGCAGATAGAACAGCGCCGCCTCTTTCTCATTCTTTAACGAATAGAAGCACGCAAGATTGTAATCGGTCAACGTCGCATAACCGCGTACCTGATCACCGGCATTCGCATCGTCTTTGATATCGTCATACACCAGCCGCACATGCGCAACGGCCTCGCGCGCATATTCGAAGCCCTTTTCTACCTGTTTGTCTTGCGATGCCCGATAGGCCTGTTGGATCAGTTGATTCACCCGCGTTTCGCGCTCTTCGAGAGACAGGTCCTTAGCGACTTCCGGAAGGTCTTCCTTAAAGGATGAAGAGGCAGCCGGACTATCGCCGGCGGCAGCGCGTTTTGCGCGCTTGAAGATGCGCTTGAACTCATCGGTTTCTCGAATGTAATCCAAATCGCTATCGCGCTTGACCTGCTCGATAAAATCGCCGGGGAAATATTTTGCATCTCCAACGGAGCGATCGAGATAAAACAGCGCGGCAGTTTTGTTCTTGTTCAGCGAATACATGCAAGCCGCGTTGTAATTGGTCAGCGTCCACTGCGTACGGATTCGCGTACCGTACTGCTCGTTGTCTTTGGCGATATCGTAAATAATTTTCGAATGAGCCACCGCACGCAACGAAATATCCAACGCCTTGTCGTGATCGCCGCTGGTGGCAACCCGAATTAGCTCCTGCGTGAGACTACCGATCTTGCCGAAGTGCTCGCGCGGCGACATCTCACCGACGTCGGGAAGGTTCTCTTTAAATCCGCCGTCGCTATCTGAAGCCTGTGCGTTCGAGGTATCTTCTTCGGCAACCTTGCCGCCCAGTTTTTTCACGATCGCGGCGTAGCGCTTGTCTTTGCGTAAGTTATCGAGATCGCTGTCGCCGCTCATCTGCTCCAGCATGCGACCGCTCAAGCCGCCGTACTCGCGCGCGACCTCCAGATACTCAAATGCGGCATCTTTGTCACCCAGTAGCGACTGCATACAAGCGACGTTGTACGACGTCAGCGAAACGGCTGGATGAATCTGATTAACCGCATCGGGCGCCATGGCTTTCAATGACGCTTCGATCCTGCGCGCGTTGTTGAGAGCCTGCTTCGCGATCTTTAGCGCCTGCTTCGGATCGTCCGGCGCCGTTGCGACCAACTTCTGCGTGAGTTCGCCAATCTCGCGGCCCAAGCGCTGCATTTCCGGGCCGGAAAGCCGCGCACTCTCGGCTTCATCTTTACTTTTCAGCTTTTCGATCTTGCGCTCTTCCGGCCCGTCCCAAACTTCGTCGCGCTCGTTCTTTTCTTTTTTCGAATGCTCTTTTTCCGTTGCGGAGCGATCGTCGCTCACCTTCTCACCACGAATGCGCCGCACCAACGCTCGAAAGCGCGGTTCGGCCCGCATCGTGCGGAAGTCATAATCATTTAGCAGCCCCTCGGCGTCTTTGAAGCCCGCATCGACCAGCTTATCCAGCCAACGATACGCCGTGTCACTCTTACCCAGCAGGCAGTTCATGCACGCCACGTTGTAGATGTGCGCCACCTCTTGCGGTCGCATCTCGTGCAATTTCTCGGCAGCTGCCAGCGCCGCTTTGTAATCCGCCGCGTCGTACGCGCGCGCGAATTTCAGTTGCTGTTCGCGATACTCGCGCTCTGCAGCTTGTAACCCGCCAAGATTGCCGCACGTCACGACCGTCAGCATTAATGTGTAAAAGAGTGGCTTCATCCTCGGCATCAGTCGTCTCCGTTTTGGTATAAGTCATTCGCGCAGCGAGCGCAGACCATCTATCGGTTGGTTGGTACCTGAACATCGGGATTAACGGACCGCCAGCAGTGGTTTCACGCCCACGCCAAAAGATCCGCTCGCACCCGAATGATGGGAACGTCCCATATTTTCCCGACACAGCCGACGATTGGACGCCCGCGCCACTACAAACGCCGCCAGCAACCAACGTAAGGCCTCACCCGGCCCGATGTATCGGGGGGTGACCTCGCGCCAACTGCGGGGAGCCGAGTTCTTAGCGATCTCAACGAAGAAGCGAATGAAGTCGATTTTTCGCCTACGCCTGAGCTATCTATTCGTGCTGTCCGCCATTGGCGTGCTCAGCATCGGTTCGCACCTGCTCCGCGCCCGCGGTATCGCGCAGCAATCCGCCGACGCGCCCGTGATCAACATCGCGGGTCGCCAACGCATGTTGAGCCAGCGTCTGGCCAAGGCGGGATTGTTGGTTGGCGAAGCCGTGCAACGTGCGGATGTGAAGAGCGCTACCGACGCATTGAGTCAACTGCGGGCCGCGTTGAAACTCTGGCGCGATAGTCATGCTGCACTCATCGCCGGTGATGGTCGCCTCGGACTCACTCACCGAAACTCGGAACAAATCACGCAGCTTTTCGCAATGCTCGAATCCGACCGTCAGCAGATGTTGCAATCGAGTATGCACATCATCGACGCCTTAGATGCGCCCGATGGACCGTCAGCCGAATTGGCAGACTCGATTGCACAACTGGCAGCCGCTGCCGATCGCTTCTTGCCCGTCATGAACGATATCGTGTTTCAATACGAAGCCGAAGCACAAGAGCGCGTTAAAGGCATGCAGCAGTTGGCACTGTTTATGACAGGCCTGACGATCTTACTCTTGGCGTTGGGGGCGGCGTTTATCTTCGAGCCGGTGATTCGGCGCGTGCGCCGTACGACTGCGGCGTACAACGCACAGCTCGAAGCGATCGATCGTTCGCAAGGCCGCATCGAATTCGATATCGACGGCAAGATTCGCGATGCGAATCAGCAATACCTGGGCTTTCTGGGGTATCCGCGCGAAGAGCTACTTGGTAGGCACGAAAGCGAGTTACTACCGACCGACGCCGATCGTCAAGCCTTCGATGAGCTTTGGGAGCAACTGAACGCGGGCGAGTTCTTTGTCGGTGAGATCTGTCGCGCGGCGCGCGATGGCAGCGATCAGTACTTGCAAGCGACATACAACCCGGTATTCGACGAAACTGGCGGCATCGACAAGATCGCCAGCTATGCTGGCAACATCACGGCGCAGAAAGAAGCAGAAGCCGAGTTGCACTTAGCGTTGCGCAATCTGCAAGACCAAACTCGCCGCGCCAACGAAATGGCCCGCGCGGCCGAAGCCGCCAGCGAGTCAAAGAGTCTCTTCCTAGCCAACATGAGCCATGAGATTCGCACGCCGATGAACGCGATTCTCGGCTTTGCCGACGTGCTCTCGGAAGATAACTCGTTCATGTCGACCAAGCCCGCCAATGCCGAGCATGTAGACACCATTCGTCGCAATGGTCGGTATCTCCTCAATATCATCAACGATATTCTGGACCTGTCGAAGATCGAAGCCGGCAAAATGACAGTCGAATCGATTCGCGACAATCCCATGAAAATTCTGGAAGACGTCAAGTCCCTGATGCAAGTCAAAGCGCGCGACGCCGGCCTGACATTTGGGGTCGAATTCATCGGGCCAGTTCCCAAAGAAATCGAAACCGACCCCGTGCGTTTGCGCCAAATCCTTATTAACTTGATCGGCAACGCCATCAAATTCACCGAAACCGGCGGCGTGCGGCTGGTCGTTCGCTTTGTCGAAGGCGATGACGAACCCGCGTTGCAATTTGACGTGATCGATACCGGTATCGGGATGACGACCGATCAGGCGGACAAGCTCTTTCAGCCATTTACCCAGGCGGATGACTCCACCACGCGACGCTTCGGCGGCACCGGCCTTGGGCTCACGATCAGTCGACAACTTGCACACATGCTCGGCGGCGACCTCACGATCGAATCTACCGCCCCTGGAAAGGGCACGCAGTTCCGCGTAGTCGTCGGCATCGGCAAGCTCGACGACATCAAGCTCATCGACGCGCCTGAAACGTACGACGCACGCAGCAATGTCGGAAACAGCAAAGATATCGAGATCCCCAAAGATGCCCTCGCCGACATGCGCATCCTGCTCGCCGAAGACGGCCCCGACAACCAGCGGCTCATTCAATTCCTGCTGTCGCGGTTGGGTGCCTTGATCACTGTCGCAGAGAACGGCGCGCTCGCGGTTGAGTCCGCCCAACGCGCTGTCGCAACTGGGGAACCGTTCGACGTCGTCTTAATGGATATGCAGATGCCAATCATGGATGGCTATCAGGCGACGCGACAGTTGCGCAAGGAGGGTTACGACCGCCCAATCATCGCGCTGACGGCTCACGCAATGGAAGGTGACCGTAAGAAGTGCATTCAAGCCGGTTGCGACGACTACGCCACCAAGCCGGTGAATAAGCAGGTGATTGTGCCGATGATCCTCGGACTGTGCCAAGAGAAAGCGAACGCCTAAAGAAGAAATGACAACGAAATCGGAGCATGGAGAACCGATCCCGTAAGACACAACTAAAGAACCGCCCGACCAAGATGTAAAAACAAAAGGAAATCAAGAACGACCATGCCCGATGCGACGACGAAGATAACTTGGCAAGCCATGCCGGAAGTTGCATATGGGTAAGGCCCCGTGCGTCATCTTGTCAGCGCTGATCATTCTGCACAGCGCATCTGCCGCACGGGCGACAAACGGGCTCGAACCCGTGAATACGAGCATGAAGGCCCGCGCTCGCGGTGGTGCCGACGTGGCCGTCGGCGATACCGCCCTGTCACAGATTCACAACCCCGCCAGCCTCAGTCTTCGCTCGCGCGAGAAGGTGACCTTCGATTTTTCGGGGCAACTGCTATTCACACGATTGCATTGGGATGGCCCCGTCGACGATGCAAGATCGAACGGTGTATTTCCGCTCGCCAATCTAGGTGTGGCATTTCCGCTCGATAAACGCTGGACGTTGGGCCTTGCGCTGCAATCCAAATCGGGCATGGGGTCTAGCTATCGTAGTCGTCACTTGCTGATTCCGTTTTGGAAACGCGACGTAGGCTCGGACGTCAAGAACATGAGCCTGTCGTTGAACCTCGCTCATCAGCTTACCGACCGTCTGTCAGTCGGTGTCGGCGTGCGCGGTGAAGCGGCCACGGCAGAATTTAGCGCGGTGCTCGGCCCGGCGGATATCGATTTCGAACGCGGCTACGCCTATGGCGTGGGGCTAGACGTAGGTGTCTTGTATCAAGCGACTGACGACTTGGCATTCGGCGTGGCGTATCGCTCGCCGACATGGTTCGGCGATTTGGACGGCGGTGACTTAACGGCATCACTCGGCGGCTTTTTGCCAGTTGGCTTGGGCGCTGGGCGCATCGAAGACTTTCGCCTGCCGCAGCAAGTTAGCGCAGGTGTGTCATGGGATGCCAACGAATGGCTCAAGCTCGTAGGGGAAGTCCGCTGGACGGATTATCCGAGCAGTTCCTTCGGCTCGATGATGGTCGGCATGGACGGCTTGCTGAACGTCAGCATGCCCTTCCCCGCGTCGTATAAGGAACAATGGGTCTTCATCGCGGGGGCCGAAATCAAGCTGGATGAGAATTGGATCTGGGGTCTGGGCTACAACTACTCGAATAATGTCGTGCCCGAATCCAATGTACTTCCGATAGCACCGGCGAATTTGCAGCACCACTTTACGACCGGTATTCGTTACGAAACCGACGGCTGGTGGGCAGGGGCCGGATATATCTACGGCTTTAACAGTCGCACGTCGGCCAATGGACGGACCGATGTACCTTTAGGCATTGACTTTGCTTACAGCGAAATCGACCACGAACAGCACAGCCTGTTCTTCGGATTCGGATTCGAGTTTTAGTTGGAAGGGCCGAACTGCATGACTGCAACGACCACTGATGTCGACCTAAAAACGCTGCAGGATCTTCGCGCGCGTGTAGACCAACTCGAACAACGCGCGCGTAAAGCACCGAATAGCGATGCGATCAGTATCGTCGTATTCAGCGGTGAACTCGACAAAATGCTGGCAGCGTTTGTCATCGCCACGGGCGCGGCGGCTTCCGGCATGAGCGTATCCATGTTCTTCACATTCTGGGGAACGGCTGCCCTTAAGAAACAAGGGCCGCAAGCATCGGGCAAGAGCATTGTCGAACGCATGTTCGGCTGGATGCTGCCCGGCGGCCTACATCGGCGCAAGCTTTCGCGTATGGATATGCTCGGCGTCGGCCGTCGCATGATGATGCAGGAAATGAAGAAGAAAGGCGCGCCCGATTTGGCTTCGCTCGTGGATATCGCGCAAGAATGCGAGGTCGAGATCAACGTATGCGAAATGTCCATGTCGCTCATGGGCATTCAGGAAGGCGAGTTGATTGATTATCCGAACGTCCGCTTCTGTGGCGTCGCCAGTTTTCTGGAAACCTCCTCGAACGCCGGGACCACGTTGTTCATCTAAAGGAAGAGAACGATGCCAGAGCAAGACACGACTTCATACGATTTGTGCGGCCTGAAGTGCCCCATGCCGATCGTACGACTTAACAAAATCATCAAGTCGATGGCCGTGGACGAAACGTGCCGCATCGTCGCCGACGACCCGGCTTTTGCGCCCGATGTGGAAGCGTGGTGTCGCAAGACAGGCCACGCGCTATTGCAATGCGAACACGAAGAAGAAGGCATCGTGGCCGTGATTCGTAAAGAGAGCTAGCGACGTTGGAGCTTCACCTTGTGATGGCGAACGACAAAACAACAACGTTGCAAGTCATTATTGCGTCCGGCCCGCAAGTAGCGGGCCGCGCGCTGGCGGGCTTCGGCCTCGCGTTGGCATCGGCCACGCTTGGCAACCGTGTCGTCGTTTGGCTTACCTCCGACGCAGCCCAATGGGCTTCACCGACGATTGGAAATGATGTGAGCGCAAGCGGTTCTCCCTCCATCGCAGAGCATATCGCCCTCATTCAGGATTCCGGCGGCACCGTCGAGGTCTGCCCCACGTGCCTTGGCAACGAATGTGCCAGCCCTTCCTCCGCAACAGCAACACCAAATTTACGTGACGGCATCCAGCCTGTCGGCATGACGACTGTCGCCGAACGCACCGAACACATGACGACGGTAACCTTCTGAAAAAGATAGCATGCAACCAAATCGAAGCGAACAAGCTGAAACGAAGACACCGCCGCACGCAGCGGGCGGCTTGTATTCGCGCAGCGCCGTTCCGATATTGCTCGGTGTGTGTGCGCTTCCAATTCTGCTTCGGTTACTCGGTCTTAGTTTCGCCATCGAAACAAATGATGCCAACCCGTTTCTTTCCAGTCTGGGAACTCAAGTCGCACAAGCGCTGCTAGAGTGGACAACGGTATGCATTGCCGGCCTCGTGACGATTTTTGCGTTGGTGCAATATCGCGTCAGTAGAGATCCGATACTGCCCGTGCTCGGCGTTTCACTATCGTTCGCCTGCGGTTTCCAGGCCTTCCACACGATCTTCTCCAACACCACCGCCGCCATTACTCTCGATGGTGAAGCGCTGGCGGCATTTACCTGGACGCTCTCCCGCGCCGGTGTTGCCGCGATCCTGGGGGCCGCCTTATTCATCATTCAAACGAAGCCGTGCGACAAACGACGCCTAACACCCAGTTCCGCGACGGCAGCAACCATCGCGTTCGGTTGCCTCGGCGTGTTAAGCGCCTGGGGCTGCACGTTTATAGCGGAACTCCCCCAAACCTATTTTCCGTCGAGCTGGATGCGGCGACCTTACGAACTATTTGCCCTTATCGTGTTCACTCTCATCGGAATCGGGCCCGCGGCACGCCATGCAAAGCAAACCGGATCGATTATTGCGCGAGCACTGGCCCTATCGATGATTCCGAACGTCGCCGTCCAGCTTTACATGGTGTTCGCAGCATCTGCACCTTATGACAGTGCATACCAAATCGCACACGCCATGATTATTCTGGGCCACCTCGTTCTAATGCGTGCCTTCATCTCCGATTACCTGAAGGCATACGAGGACAAGCAACGATTAGCCGCCGAAGCCGCGGCAGCGCAGCAACAGGCGTCAGAACAATCGCGGGCGCAAGCAGATGCGCTGATTCACTCGGCAGAGATTTTGACTGAGTTGGAAGAAGCGCGCGAAGAACTGGAACTTGCCAACGCCAATTTGGCGGAAGAAACGGCGCGGGCCAACGCCATCGCCGCCGAAGCCAAAGCCGCCGACGAAGCCAAGAGCCACTTTCTCGCCAACATGAGTCACGAAATTCGTACACCGATGACGGCCATCATTGGATACACCGATGTGCTACTCGACGAGGAGTCGTCGGCAAACATCAAGATCGAACGCACCCGTGCCGTCGACGCCATCAAACGCAATGGTGAACATTTGCTCGGCGTCATCAACGATATTCTGGACATTTCGAAGATCGAATCGGGCAAGCTCACCATCGAGAGAATGCCGTGCTGTTTGAAGGCTCTCATCGCCGAAACGGTCGGCTCGATGAAACATCGGGCCGTTGAGAAAGACTTGCAACTGACTGCCAAGAGCAATGGCCCGCTGCCCAGACTTGTTGAAACCGATGAACTGCGCTTCCGCCAGATCCTACTAAACCTGATCGGTAACGCATTGAAGTTCACCGAGCGCGGCGGCGTTCAAATCGACGTGCGTTGTACACTGGAAGAGCGGGCAGCCCTTTGCATCGATGTCATCGATACCGGTATCGGCATGACCGAAGAGCAATCCGCATCGCTGTTCGAACCCTTCACGCAAGCCGATTGCTCCATGTCGCGCCGCTTCGGCGGTACGGGCCTGGGCCTCGCCATTAGCAAACGCCTCGCAGAGTCCCTCGGCGGCGACGTACAAATTCTCAACTGTGCTCCGGGCCATGGTACGACGATGCGATTGACCATCGACGCCGGACCGAGCGAGCAAATCGACTTGGCGAACGAGATATCATTCGATTTGGCGGATAAGGTTCCGGGAACGACGGTGCGCTCCGAGACAAATCCTGCCCGTGCATCTTCGTTACCACTGAAAGATATGAATATCCTTCTTGTCGAAGATGGGCTCGACAATCAGCGTCTCATGTCGATGCTGTTAACGAAAGGCGGCGCGCAAGTCAGTCTCGCCGAAAATGGTCGCGACGCCCTCGATTGCGTTCATCGCGCTTTGGAAAGCCATAAACCGTTCGATATCATCCTGATGGACATGCAAATGCCGATTATGGACGGGTATCAAGCGACACAAGCATTGCGGCAGGAAACGTATGAGGGCTTGATCATCGCTCTGACCGCACACGCCGTCGATGGTGAGATGAACAAATGCATCGAAGCCGGCTGCGATGGCTACTTAACGAAACCGATCAAGAAACACGATTTATATTGCGCGATCGTGGGATACATATCGCAAAAGCCGGTCGGCTCCGCTTAAGTACATCCTCACGCCTTGCAATCGGCACGCGATTGAACCTGTAGAGGTGAACACGCCCGGTAGGATTCGAACCTACGACCTGCGGATTAGAAGTCCGCTGCTCTATCCAGCTGAGCTACGGGCGCTGATGCGGATAGTTTACCATTTTTTCAAATTGTGACATCGGCGCAGCCATGCTCGAATCATCGACGCAGTCGTTTGGTCGTGGCCTAATCTTCGGGCGCACGAACGCCGCAATCGGTGTCGACGGTGAATGCGCCCATCACGGTCTCCGATTTGCGCGACCCGTAATTCGCGGTTTCAAAGGACCCGGCCATGCGAAAGCCGCCCGTCGATAATCGCGTGATATCCATCTTCAGGCCGGTGAGCCGATAGCAGCTATCGTCGTCATCGTCGTACGAAAATCCGCTCGTCGCTTCACCGCGCAATGCCAAGGGAAAGGTCGAGTCGCCATAGGCCGCCTCATAAGCCTCGTCGTCTTCGTCCTCCACATGACCGTGCAACCGGGCTCCGTCGAGTTGTTCGATGGCGGTGAGCCCTTCGCAGGAAATACCGTCGAGCCGAAACAGGCCCGGGCGCGGCGCGCCCACCGAAATCTCGAGTGTGAATGCCAACTCGCCTTCACCTTCGCAATCTCTTAGAAAAGCTGCAGCCTCAGTCACATGATGATCAATCCCGTTGAATGAGAACATATGTGTCACGCTGATTTCCGACCCCCTCACGCATGGAACACCATCGTGAATAGACAAGTAAATTTTGGTAAGTTGATTTCCTATTTCTGCAAGAGCTGCTCAAACAACCCCAACCATTTCTCCGCCGCAGCGCTCGATCGCAGACGTTCTTTAAACAGCTCATAGCCGCGCTGCCCCATTGCCGCCGCTTCGGCGCGATCGCCTTGCAAGCGCTTGATTGCCGCCGTTAGTTGTTCCGGCGTCTCATGGCTTACCGTGATACCCGCATTCGCCTCGCTCAACCACCTCGCGATCTCCGATGCCGGGTTACCGACGAAGATCACGGGCTTCCGCGCGGCGAAAATACCGTACACCTTAAACGGCAACGCCTGATCAAACATGCGCGGATGCTGCGAGATCAAACACGCATCGGCGGCGTGCAACACTTCCCACAAGCGCTCGGCGGGTTGGTAGTCGAGCACCTGCGTTTGCGCTGTGGCATGCTGCTCGATATAACCGCGTTGCGGGCCGTCGCCAATGAACTGAAACAACACATCGCGGGCACCCTCGAGATCGCGCGCCGCTTTCATGATCGCCTCAAACGGATGCGACAACCCCATGTTGCCGGCGTATTGCACGACGAAGCGGCCTTGCGGGTTGTAGTGCTGGGCGAATCGATTCACGGCATCGGCCGTCGGCGGCGCCAGGGCCATTTCATCGAAGCCGTCTTGAATGGTGATACACTTCTCCGCTGGCACCGCCCGCGTCCGCGCAATCCGCTCCGACATCGGCGTTGAAATCGATACGACGGCGGCGGCCTGCTGCATCAGTTGCGTGTCTTTCTTCAACCATCGCTTATAAATCAACGACGACGAACGCAACTTATCGAGCGTATCCGCCAAATCGGGATACAAATCCAGCACGGTATATACAAACGGGCAATCCGCACGCTTCGCAATGCGCGCTGCAATACCCGCACCCTGCGGTGGTGCCGTCGTGCCCACGACCAGATCGATCTTGCCCAGCCCGCGCGCCGCCCGTAGCGCATTACGCTGAAACGCCAGAAAGCCCAGCGCGCGTTGCAAGATACTACGCTTGGGCAGTGCTGGTCGATCCACCCGCACGATGCGCACGCCACGATGTGGTTCTTCGGCCGCGTGCAACACCGTCGCGTCATCCCATGCGCGCCGTCCCGTTAAGACGGTGATCTTCCAATCGGGCCGGGCTGCCGCCAACCGTGGCAATCGGTCGGTTAACACGGCGCTACTGGCGCAGATATCCGGGTAATAGAACTCGTTAACAAATAGGATGTGCGGCGCGGCGGGATTCATGAAGCTCGTGCTATCTCCGCGGCTAAGTCATCGAGCAGTTGCAAGCGCGGGTCGTTTGACGCCATCGACGTAGGTAAATGAAACCGAACTGCTAAGCCGTCTTGGTCGATTGCCGTATGAACGGTGCCGTTGACTGCTTCATCGTAACTCGGTAGCCACCATGCGGTTGCCTGCTTATCGCGTGCCAGTTCGACCTTGCCACAACCCAACTCCGTCGCTGTAACACCGAGCGCTTGCACGCGCTCCTCATCATCCTTGGCCGCCCGCAGCTTCAAGCGCGACAACTGCGCCGCCGCGTGCAAGATGCGCGTTTCGCGCCGTTCGACCGTCCAACCACCCCATTCCAAATAGCCCAGTACGCGCGCGGCGAAGACCGTCAGCCCGAGCACCAGCGCCATCCCCACGCCCAAGATCAGATGATTGGCCGCCGCCGCCGCAATGCACAACAAGCACAACAGCAAACTCAAAAAGTAAATCCGAATCGCCGCTGCCGAGGGCTTATGGCCGCGCTCCAACAAACGATGATGGATGTGATCGCGATCCGACGAAAACAGCGGCTGGCCCTTCATGCTGCGGCGTGCAATGGCCAGCATGGTATCGATAATCGGATAGCCCAGCGCGAACAGCGGCACCAATATCATCACCGCCGTATGCGCCTTTTGCGCCGAACGCAACGACGCCAACGCTAAGAACACGCCCAACGCCAACGCGCCGGTATCCCCCAGAAAGACCCGCGCCGGATGAAAGTTGTACCGCAAGAAGCCCAGCAGCGCGCCCGTTAGCAACACCATCATGACGGCCATCGTGTGGTTGCCGAGCCAAATCGCAACTAGAGTGTTAATGCCCGCCGCCAGCAAACACACGCCCGCTGCCAAGCCGTCCAGGCCATCGGTCAGGTTGATCGCGTTGGTGATGCCGACGATCCACAAGATGGAAAGCGCTATCCCCACATACGATGGTATCACCAACGATTCGAGCCAAGGCAGCGTGATCGCTTCCACCCGAAAGCCTAGCACCACTGCCGCGACCGCAATCAGGAACTGCACCAACAACTTCACGCGCGGCCGCACGGCGCGCCGATCGTCGATAACCCCCAATAACATCGTGATGGCCGTACAACCGAGCAGCGCCAAGACATGCATGCGGCCCTCGCGCAGCTTTTCACCCACGAGGTTGTCCGTAGCCAATGCAATTAACGCACCCGCAAACACGGGCAGGAACACCACGATGCCGCCCATGGTCGGCGTTGCGCGCGCGTGTTGATGCCGACCGCGCGGGCGATCCACCCAATTCAACCGCTGTGCGATGCGAATGTAGACCGGCGTAAACAAGAGCGTACACGCAGCCGCCACCACCAACAGCAGCGCATAGGTATCAAACTGACGCAGATACGCCCACCAACTCGGCCAGGTTGTATCACCGATCGTGATCAAAAATCGCTCACTTCAACTGTCGAGCAGCCCAACAAACATAAATCAGCAACTGGTTCCGCTAATCACGTACGCCTACCACGCAGCCCACCATTCATTCTACGCCGCATTGCCGCCCTGCTTCTCCGCATTTTCACACCTTTGTGATAGCTGCGACGCGGCACCACTACGGTTAGAATCGCCCGCAGACGGATCATTATGGGCATCATTCTGATAAACACGAAACTTGAGGTGGGCCGGTGACACTCCAACTGATCGCCGGACGCGCCGGCAGCGGCAAAACCGAGCATTGTCTGGCCGCCGTGGCCAACGAACTCGGTCGCAGTATGACCGACGGGCCGGCGCTATTGGTGCTGACGCCGGAACAGGCCACGCTACAAACCGAGCGGCAAATTTTGGCTCGAACCCGGATGCAAGCGCTGGGCCGCTGCGATGTGCTCGGCTTCACGCGGCTGGCCTATCGCATCTTCGCCGACACGCCCGGCAACATTCCGACGACGCTCACCGCGACCGGTCGGCAGATGGCGATTCGCTACTTACTGGCCCATCATCGCAAGGAGTTTCGCGAATTCGATCGGATTGCCGACAGCGGTAGCCTGGTGCGCGAAGCATCGTCGGCTTTGGCCGAGTTCTTTCGCGAAGCCGTCAGCTTCGACAAGCTCGATCACTGCGTGCAGCAAGCCATTGACGAACATGACCCCAGCGCCGGTCGCCTGCACGATTTGGCATTGCTGTATCGCAAGTATTGCGAATATTTGGGGGCCGAACGCGTGGACCCCGACGGCGTGCTGGCCTTGGCCAAAGATCGCCTTGCGACGACCGAGTGGTTGCGGGATGCGCGCGTGTGGGTCGATGGCTTTGCCAGCTACACACGTCAGCAAGCGCACCTGTTGATCGAACTCGCGCGCCACGCCAGCCACACGACTGTCGCGCTGCTAGTGGACCCCGCGTTTGATGACGAATCAAGTTCGCTTGACGAAACCGATCTGTTCTATAAAACGCGGCGCGCCTGGAGTGAGTTGGTACGCTCGGCCGTTGAAGCGGGCATTACCATCGAGCCGCCAGTCAAGCTCATGCCTGACCCGCTACCGCGGTTCGCCGCTTCTTCGCGTTTGGCAATGATGGAAGCGCACGCGTTAACGCCAACCACCAACACGACGACAATTCAGCCAAGCGATACCGACAACGCCGAGATTCACTTGGTCGAAGCCACCGACCTGCGCAGTGAAGTCCAAGCCGCCGCGCGCTCGATTATCGATCTCACCCGTCGCGACGAGAACTCGTTGCGCCTGCGCGATATCGCCATCATCGTGCGCGACTTGGAACCATATCATGACATTCTGAGTGCCGAGTTCGCGCGGCACGGCATCCCGTTCTTTCTCGATCGCCGACGGCCGATTCATCACCATCCGTTGATCGAAGCCGTGCGCGCCTTGCTCGCACTCGTCGGTGGCGGCGGCCTCGAAGACGCTATCTTGCGACTGGTGAAGACCGACCTGACACCGCTCGATCACGACGCCGGCGCGGCGCTCGAAAACTACTTATTGGCGCGCAACCTGACCGACCCCGACCTCTGGAATCAAACCTGGACGGGCAAACCACCCGCTTTTCGCAGCGCGCATGCGCAAGCCGCGCAGACGCAGATGGCGAAGATCGATAACGCCCGCACCACCATGCGAACCGCACTGGGTAATTGGTGGCCCGCGACGCTTGGCGAAATCGACGGTCGCACATGTGCCACGCAACTCGTGCAGGTGCTCGATCGATTGGGCGTCGCCGAAACATTAGCCGCTTGGTCGCAAGCTGCCCAAGACGCCGGTCAACACGATACGGCCAACGAGCACGAGCGCGTGTGGACCGAGTTGATGCAGCTACTGGAGGAATTCGTTGATGCGCTCGGCGATGTGCCACTGCGCGCGCGGCGGGTGCGCGAAACGCTGGAAGCCGGGCTGGCCGAACTCGCACTAGGCTTGGTACCGGCCACGCTCGATCAGGTTGTGATCAGCACCATCGAACGCGGTCGCCAACCCCTGGGGATCAAGGCGACGTTCATCCTTGGCTTTGCCGACGGGCTATGGTCGGGGCGACCACCTTCGGAAGGGTTGCTGGGCGATGACGAGCGCGATCGATTGGAAGCCGCCGACGCACCATTGGGTCGGAGCCGCCGCGATCGATTGGCGGAAGAGCGCATATTGACATATGTCGCGCTGACCCGCGCTACGGACTATCTTTGGATATCACGCCCCACGCTCGACGAAAAAGGGCGTCAACAAGAGGCGGCGCTACATTGGCCGGATATCGAGCGCGTGCTGGGTGAGACCGTCGAGGTTAAGAAAATATCAGGCGATGAGTCAATCGGCACGGCCAACGACTTGGCCGCCACCATCGCCGAAGCCGCCGGTCAAGCCACCCGCAGCATGCCCGTCGTGCAGCGCGATAGCGCGCCATCGTGGCTGAGCTACTACCACTGGGCGCGGCAGGTGCTAGCGTCAACGATAGATAAGACCAGAACACAACCAGAAACCCCAAACCCACTGGCACCAGCAAACCAAAACGCAAACACGGGTGCCCCTGCCCTTCCAGGGCTGGGGGACATCAACACGCGAGCAACCCCCCATTCAAAACTACACCATCAACTCAACCGCGCGCTCGACAGCATCCAAGCCATTGAAACCAATCCCAAACTCGTCCCCCAACTCGTCGAGCAATTGTGGCCCGCGCCGCATCACTCGAGCGTCACGCGGCTCGAACAGTTTGCGCGCTGTCCGTTCCAACACTTCGCGCGCTGCGGCCTGAAACTGTTGCCGCGCGAAACGCGCGAACTGAGTCAACTGCATTGGGGCAACTTCTATCACAAAGCCTTAGAACAATTCGCCAACGACCTACTCGAAAGCGGTGAACGGCTCGACGACGTCGACGACCAAGCATTGGCCGAGCGCGCCGCGGCGATCTGCACGCAGGTTTTGCCGGGCTTCCTAGAACAGCAACAACTCGACGACATGCAGGGACACATCTTGCGTCGTCGAGGCGTACCCTATCTCGCGCGCTTCTTGCGATGGCAGAAACACCTTCTGGGAGCCGCCAATTTCGCCCCGCAAAACGCGGAACTCGACTTCGGTAACAACACCACCGCCAAATGGCCCGCGCTATCGATCCAAACACCGGAGGGTCGCACCATTCACATCGATGGAAAAATCGACCGCCTCGATCTTGCCACGATCACCAACGAACGCTGGGCCGTCGTCTTCGACTACAAAACCAATGCAACCAATAAGCGCTTGAAACTCGACGAGGTGTATCACGGCATGGCGCTGCAACTGCTCGCCTATCTGCTGGCGGTCAAAGACGCCCTATCCGCCGACGGTGGCGACATCCGCCTCGGCGGCGCGTTCCTGTCGACCATCATGACGGACGCCGAGAAAGTCGATCACCCCAGCGCCGCCGACGCTGAAGATTTCAATGCATTTAATGCGTTTCAACCGCGCGGCATCGTCGACTTTGACGCGATTCCCACGCTCGACAAACACGCGGAGGGTAAGTCGTCCTCCATTTTTCAAGCCGAGCAAAAGCGCGACGGCAACATCAGTCGCTTCGATTCCTCCGACGCTGTCGAGCCCGGCATGCTCGACGACATTCTTCAATTCGTGCGCGGTAAGTTGGGCCAACTCGCCGACTGTTGGCTCGATGGCGATATTGCGGTGGCACCGTTGCGACTCGGTCGCAAGCTACCATGCGATTATTGCGACTACCAGTCCGTCTGTCGTTTCGAATATCGCCCCGAGCAAATGCGTTTCGAGAACACGATGAAACGCGGCGAAGCCATTCGCAAAATGCAGGCCACCAACGACGAACAACCGGAGGCCGACGCATGACCAAACCGTGGACGCCCGGACAACGCGACGCGATCGATACCGTCGACACCAGCGTGCTCGTCTCCGCCGCCGCCGGTAGCGGTAAGACGGCGGTGCTCACCGAGCGCTGCGTGAAGCTCGTTGCCGAGGGCACACCACCCTGCCAGATCGACGAACTCCTCATCGTCACGTTCACCGACGCCGCCGCCGCTGAGATGCGGGCGCGCATCGGCAAGCGCCTGCGCGAAGTGATCGCCGAGGCCGACGCCACAAAGCAACGTCGCCTGCGTCATCAACTGGCCATGCTCGATGGCGCACGCATCTCGACCATTCACTCGTTCTGTCGATGGCTACTCAATCGTTACTTTTCCTTTGTCGACCTCGAACCGCGCATGCCATTGATGGACGAACACGACGCCGCCGGTCTCAAACGCGATTGCGTGAAGGCGATCTTCGATGACTGGTCGGCGGAAGATACGCCGCGCGGCGATGCGTTTCTCGATTTGCTGACTGCCTACGGTAAAAGCGAACGCACCTTACAGAATAAGGTCACCAGCATCGCGGCATTTCTCGAATCGCACGTCGATCCCGAACAGTGGCTAATTGATGCTCGCCAACGTTTCGAGGCACCCCGCGACCAGAATACGCTCAATAAGGCATGGCACACGCTGTTGGTTAATTTGCTGCGTCATAAGCTGGAACAGTTCATTGACGAAATCGCTCAGTTCCGCGCGGCCGTCAAGTCGGCAGCGGCGCTTGCACTATTTGATACGTCCTTAACCGACCTTAGCGAGATGTTGGCGGACAACCTCGATCGATTGCCCGATGCGACGGTTAGTTCGACCGTAATCGAGGCCGTCTGCCGAGACATCGAATCGTTCAACCTCAAAAGCCTGCCACGCATCGATAGAAAAGATGTGAAAGCGCTGCCAGAAGAGGATCGAGCGATATACGCCGCCGCCAGGAAGCGCTACGAGCCAATCACGAAATCACTGAAGTCGCTCAAAGAAAAATTCGGCGGCTTTACCTGTGCCGACTGGGCCGAGGGCATCGCGCGCACCGCACCTTTCGTTAACACCTTGCTCGACGCCGTCGAAGCGTATCGCGCGCGCTACCGTGATGAGAAGCGGCAGCTCGGCACACTCGATTTTTCCGATCTCGAGCGCTACACGCTACAGTTACTGCAAGACGAAACCAACGGCGTTGCCGCCCGCATGCGCGACAAATTCCGCCACGTACTGGTCGATGAATTTCAGGATACCAATCCGGTACAAGCCGAAATCCTGCGTCTGCTCAGTAGCGAAGGCGAAGATGGGCGCGCCGGCAATCTCTTCAGCGTCGGCGATGTCAAACAAAGTATCTACCGCTTTCGACTCGGCGAGCCCAGACTGTTCCTGCAACGGCGTGATGAATTCAACAACGGCACACAAGCGGGGCGCGTCATACCGCTGGCCCACAACTTTCGCAGCACGACGGCCGTGATCGATGTCATCAACGCCATCTTCGCGCGACTGATGGCCCCCGATCTGGGCGGTATCGACTATCAAGATGGCGAACAACTCGTGCCCAAGCCGAACGAACCCAACGCGGGCAAAACGCCCGCCATGGAAGTGCATATTCTGGAAGAACCGCCACGCGGCGGGTCATCATCGACAGAAAACGACGGCGATGATGACGATTCCGATGGCGACGATCTCGAGCGCATTGAGCGGGAAGCCTACGTCATCGCCGAACGCATCACCGCGCTGCACGCCGACGGCGTCGAGTACAAACACATCGCGATTCTGTTGCGCTCGATGAAAGCCCGCATGGGATTGTTCCTGCGCCGCCTGCAAGCGCGCGGCATCCCGGCAGTCGCCTCGCGCAGCGGCGATTTATTCGATGCACTCGAAGTGCAAGACGTCATCTCGCTGCTGCGCGTGATGGACAACGCCCAGCAAGACATCCCCCTCGCAGCAGTCTTACGCTCACCCTTACTTGGCGCGCCGCTAACCGATGCCGACTTCGCCGAGATCCGCACGTGCAAGAAACTGAGGAACCCCACGCGGCCCTTTCACGCGGCCATACCCGCATATGCCGAGAGAGGCCCGGATGAACAACTCCGCACAACTCTGCAACAACGCCTGCGCACCATTGATCATTGGCGCAGCGCCGCGCGCCGCCGCCCCATTGCCGATGTACTCTGGGATATTTATGAAGCCACCGGCTACCTCGCTTACGTCAGCGGCCTGGAAGCCGGTCCGCGCCGCCGCGCTAATCTGAAGCAGTTGCACGATTACGCGCGTAAGTTTGGCGACTTCCAACGGCTCGGCCTCAGCCGCTTTTTACAGTTTCTGGAGACGGTCAAAGAGACAGGCAGCGAACTCGACGCCGGTACGCTGCCACCTGCGAGTGACGCCGTGCAGATTATGACGATACATGCATCCAAGGGTCTCGAATTCCCCGTCGTGATACTGGCCGAGGCCGGCAAGAAGCACAATATGCGCGACGCTTACGGTGCGATTCTGCAAGATCGCGAACTCGGCATCGGCATGGCTGCCGTCGATCTCGACAAGAACATTCGCTACCCCACGTTGCCGCAGCGCGTGATCTCCGATGCGCTCAAGCGCGATGCTCTCGCCGAAGAAATGCGCGTGCTATACGTCGCGCTTACCCGCGCCGAAGAGCGCATCATCGTCGTTGGCACGGGCGCACGCGTAAAGGAGGAAGCCATCGAAGGCGCGAGGGAGATCAACGGCCCCCTGCCGCTGGCACTACGTAGCAAGAGCAGCGGCTACTTGAGTTGGATCGTCGAATGCTTGCTAACAATGCCACCACAACACGTGGCATGGAACCGCGCCGCTGCGGAACGTGAGCGTTTTGAAGTGCGCCAGTATGACGACGCCGAGATAGCAACCTGGTCGTTTGCTACCCAACATACAGACGAGAATCGCGCGCTGATCGATGCGCTCGCCGGTTTGCAAATCGTTGATGATTTGGTGGACGATGCATCAACGCCGCTAAACATAGAAGATGCCCAAACCTTGGAGCGCCGTCTGCTCGGCACCTATCGCCACGACGCCTTAACTCGCGTCCCCGCCGTCGCCGCCGCCAGCGAACTCAAGCGCCGTTGGGAACAGCGCGATGACGACACCGACAGCGCCGCCGAGTTCGCCATAACGCCGGATGTCGTAGGCGGACTACATTCAACATTGACGACGAGCCACACAAACCTAAATGACGGTGACGATACCAAAACTACGTACGCACCCGTCAATAAAAGTGGGGCCGCCTCTGCTCCCCCTCCCTCGCAGGGAGGGGCTAGGGGAGGGTTGCTCTTCCCCGACATAAAACCTGAGCCAAGCAATCATCAACCGACTCGCGCAGCAAACACGCCGTTCCCCAAAATCTTCCGCCGCCCATCGTTTTTAAATGCAGCGAGCGACAACCAGCCTACACAAGTCGGCACTTGGACACACGCCTTCTTCGAATATGCCGATCTGCGCGCCGACCTCACCACTGCCGGTCTCACGCAGCAACTCGATCAACTCATCACCGGCGGTTACTTACCGCCCGAAGCGCGCGGCGCGCTCGACATCGATGCGATTGCCTGGTTCTTCACGACGACAGTCGGCCAGCGCATGATCGATACCAACACCAAGCTCGAGCGCGAATGGCCCTTCACACTCGGTGTCGATCCCACCCGTTACGACCCCACCGCCACCCGCCGCGACGCTGATGACATCGTGCTGGTGCGCGGCATTGTCGATTGTCTCTTCAACAGCGGCGACGGTTGGGAAATCCTCGACTACAAAACCGACCGCGTCAGCGGTGAGGAACTGCAAGCCCGCGCCGATCTCTACGCGGGACAACTGCGCATCTACGCCCAAGCTGTGGAAGCCGTTTGGCAACAACGACCGACGAAGTTGTGGTTGGCGTTCTTGGATGCGCGGGAAATGGTGGAGGTGAGAAGTTAAAAAATAAGCGACTTACCAAGCTTGAGACCTGTATAATTATTGTAAAGGACGTACTTAATCGTGAAGAATACTATCCGAAATTTATGCGGATGTGCGTTGGTGACGTCCATTGTCTTTTGGATTTTCAGCGTTCTATTCATATCGTCCGTTCGGCTTGCCAGTTCCAAACCAGGGCATGTGGATTGGTTCATCAACATCGAAAACGGGGAGTTACGGATCATACCGCCACATCCGTCATGCCAACTGGCCCTGCTAAATCGCTTTCTATTCGTTATGGATTACGACCCAAATCATCATGATTTGGTAGACACCCTTACACCATTCCCGATTCAGTCGAAGTTAGAAATGAACTTTGCGATCCCTAAATCAACGCGTTTGTCCAGTACGGAATTTTGGTTGTCGCTCGATTGGGGATTCACCAGCGATTTTTGGACATCGGTAAACTGCGATTGTAGGCAAGGAAAGGTGATGAATAATCGCTACGTTACTGTCAGTATTCCGATCGGCTGGCTAACGGTCGCAGTGATGGTCTTGAGCGTTGTCATTTTCCGACGCATTCGCCGTTTCCCACGCGGCCATTGCCAAGCCTGCGGTTACAACCTCACCAACAACGCCACCGGCACCTGCCCGGAATGTGGCACTACCTGCGATCCCGACCCTGTGAAAAGCAACCGCGCGATGCAAAATCCTTGACCACTCGCACCGGCGCGGGTGGAATATCGTAGGAAATTTGTGATGGATCACGCTGCCGCGCCTGCCGCGCGGGGCCATAATGCGCGATCACGATTGGATCGCGCCGTTTCAAGGATGAAACACACCATGTTTACCGCACGTTCGCGCCGCTCGCGTTTTGATGATTTCAAGATAGCTTCACAGTCCCCCAGCCTTGGAAAGGCTGGGGCACTTGGTGTATTGACGCTACCGTCCCCCAGCCCCAGAGGGGCAGGGGCACCCATCCGCGTGGTCGCCCTAATCCTGTGTTGCCCGCTGCTCTTCGCGCTGGTCGGTTGCGAAGGCATCGACCGCACGCACGACAATCGCGTGGTCGATATTACGCCGCCCGCCGATGAAGACTTGGGGCCGACGCCGATTCGCCGCGTGAGGCTGCCGTCGACCGTCGACGAAGTCGAGTCGATGCTGGCCAGCCGCGCCGCGTATATCGAACATCTCGTATCGGTCGAGCGCGCCTACTTGCAAATCGGCGACACCGAAAAAGCCAACTGGGCCCGCCGCCAGCGCGAACAAACCGAACGTGTAGAGGTCTATCCGTACCTGCGCGAAGGCACCAGCGAGCAGCACTATACCGTCGCCCCGCGCGAGAGCATTCCCGCCGCCGACGAACTCTATCTTGAAGCGATGACGCTTTACGACACGTTCGAAGGCGTACCGTTCGTCGGCTTTACCAAGCTCAATCACGAAGACTGCCGCAAAGCTGTCAACATGTATAAGCGCATCCTGCGCGACTACCCCAGTTCCGACAAAGTCGACGACGCCGCCTATTACGCGGGCGTGATTTATAAAGAGTTTCTTCGCGAAGACGATCCGGATAACGAATTGGCGCTGCGCTACTTCAAATGGGCGTTACGTCTCGACCCCAAAACGCCCCACCCCGCGCGCTTTGATGCTGCCGTCGTGTATGACCACCGATTGCACGAATACGACCGCGCCATCGAGCTGTACCATCAAGTACTCGAAACGGAAGAAGCCGGTATTCAGTCGAATCAGCGATACGCCGCCACCCGCATCGAACAACTCACCGATGACGACGGCAGCCACCTACGCCCGCGCGACGAGCGCTATGTCGGTCGAGAACGCCCCATCGCGCCAGTGCGCCGCGACGTCGAAACACGCACATCGTATGAGCCCACCACCGCCGACCGTGTGGATCTGGGCTACGAAGAGCGCATCGACGAACCGCGTTACATCACGTCGACGGGTGAAGATGCCGGCGATCCGCGTTAGCGCGGATAACAATACACGGTGCCACAGCGTTCATCTTTGATCACACCAATGCAGAGAGATGCCACAGCGCAGACGTAGGGTCCGCTGTGAGCCTGGGAAAAAATTCCCTGCTGTCGATGAATGATATAGGATCGCTCGAAATCAAAACAGGAGTTTTTTCATGGATGGCGCGCGATTGGTTCGACCGGATCGGGATCAGCATTTACTGCAGCCTATGCATCTCGATGGTTTGCTGCCGCCGGACCATGAGGCGCGGATGATTTGGCAGGCGACCCGCCGGCTCGATCTGTCGGGGTTTTACGCGTCGATTCAGGCGCGCGATGCGACGGCCGGTCGCGCTGCGATCGACCCGCGATTGTTGTTGGCGTTGTGGTTGTATGCTTACAAAGATGGTGTCGGCAGTGGTCGCGCCTTGGCGCGGCTATGTCAACAACACGATGCATATCGCTGGCTTTGCGGCGGCGTCAAGATCAACTATCACACGCTCAACGACTTTCGCGTCGCGCACGACGAACTTTTGGATGACCTGTTGACGCAACTGTTGGTGGTGCTCGTGCATCACGGCGTGGTGACGGTCGAACGCGTCAGCCAAGACGGTACACGTGTGCGCGCGTCGGCGGGATCGTCGAGCTTTCGCGGTCGTGATCGATTGGCGGCGTTGCGTGCCGAGATGCGGCGACATGTGGCGTCATTGAAGAAAGAACTCGACGCAGATCCGACCGGTCCTAAGCGCGCGTTGCGCGAAGCGCAGCAGCGTTTGGCGCGGGTCGATGAGGCCATGGAAACCCTGCAAACATTGACGAATGCGAAGGCGCAGCAGAAAGACAAACCCTCGAAACACCGCGCGCCGCGCGCGTCGACGACCGATCCGGAGGCGCGCATCATGCGGATGCCGGGCGGTGGTTATCGTCCGGCGTACAACGTGCAGTTCGCGACGGATCATGCCAGCCGCGCCATTGTGGGTGTAGACGTGACGAACAACGGCAGCGATGCCAACGAGAGCGAATCGATGCGCGCCCAAGTCGAGTGTCGTACTGGTAAGAAAGTAACGGAACATCTGATCGATGGTGGTTATGCGAATCTAAGAGCGATCGAGCGTGCCGAATGCGCCGGTGTCAAGATTTATGCGCCGTTACCGAAATCAAAGAAGCAAGGTGCTGCGGCGCACGCACCGAAACCCGGCGATGGTCCGGGTGTGATCGCATGGCGTGCGCGCATGGACACCGATGAGGCCAAGACGATCTATCGATCGCGCGCGGCGCTGAGCGAAACGATCAATGCCGATGCCAAATCGCATCGCGGGATGAGGCAGTTCACGGTTCGCGGCAAGCCCAAGACGTTGTGCGTCGCGATGTTGTTCGCATTGACATACAACCTGATGCACTTCGGACACTTATTATGAGTCACAACGACCCGAATCGCATCGATCACCCACCGCCACGGTCGGATCGATAGCGGAAATGACAACCGCATGGCAAAATTGACATCGAAACTTCGGATAAACGTCCGCCCGCGGGAATAAATTCCCATGCTCTGTGCGGACCAACAGAGCCGCGCCCGTCAGGAAGCGGTCACCGTAAGACGTTGCGAGATGTTTCGGCAAGTCATTTTTGTTCAAACGAAGCGCAATCTCACAGTCTGCATCTCTCGACGCACCAACTCACTTCTCAATTTAAAATTGATGGGTGCAACAAGTAAGCTATACGAGAAATTTGCAGTGCGACTGAACCCAAGCGGTATATTGTTCTCGAGGCACGCTTCCAGCAGCAAGATCCAGAATCATCCGTTCTGCGTCGTCAACGTTTGCTTCGAATTTGCACCCATTGAGGTTTAAAAATACTTCCATCGCCGCATGACCAATGCGTTTATTGCCATCTTCAAAGGGATGATTCAGTACTAAGGAATAACATAGTGTTGCGGCCTTTTCTTCAATTGTGCGATAAAGATCGTTGCCACCCATCGCCATGCGCGGCTGGGCGACAGCGGATTCCAATGCACCCAAGTCGCGCACCCCCTTGGCACCGCCGGTATCAGCCACTACAAGCGCGTGCAGGCGAATAACTTCTGTGATCGATAAATACCGCATTAACTCAACCGCTTATATAAATCGCGATTGTTTTCCACTACTTGCTTCGCAACGCGCTCAAATTGCTCGTCTGGCTGCGTTAATAAGTCCACTAGCCAAGCACGCGCCAAGCGATCGGGTTGTACCCCTAGCTCGCGTGCTTTGGAATCCAACAATTCTGCCTGTTCGTCGGTTAGCTCGATTTTTAAATGCATCTATCCATCCTATCAGTCGCTGATTGTCAGATTCACTCACCTACCGATCAATTCGCTCAATACTCCGGCACGTTGGTACAGCGACGCATGCACACCAGCACGCAAGCCTCTTTATACCAAAGAAAAAAGCGACGCGTGCCTATCGGCAGCGCGACGCTTTAGATGTTAGCTTATTGGACACATCGGTTGCAAACCGATGCCACAGCCCCTTACCGCGACGCCGTCTTGGCTTCCTTGGCCTTGCCCTTGGCACCGCCCTCGCAAACCGCATAGAGCGTGTTGCGATTGGTGATGTAGAGCGTGCCATTGGAAACGACCGGCGTGGTGTAGACCGAGTTCTTCATGTCATTCACTGCCAGCTTCTTTTTCTTCTTGCTGTGTTCGAAGACCAGCACCTCACCATCTTCGGTACCGAGCATCACCTTGCCATCGACTACAAACGGCGAGCCCCAGATGGCTGCAAACGTATCGTGCGTCCAATGCTTCTTGCCCGTCTTCAGATCGAAGCAATACAAAAAGCCGCTCAGGTCCGAGTTGTAAAGCAGGTCATCCATGATTGCGACCGTCGACATGGTGCGCTTAAAGTCTTCACCACCGACGTGCCAAACCTTGCCCGACTCGGTGATATCGCCGGTCTTCGTTGCATCGATGCAATACATATGGCCGACACCTTCGCCATGCTCGGGATCCTGGCCGACCGACAGATACACCTTGTCGTCGTGTATCACGGGCGTCGAGATAATCGCATTACGCGTGCCGCGACCGCCTAAGACCCACTTGCTATCTTTCGGGTTCAGATCGAATTTCCAAATCAAATCGCCGGTCGCCATTTCGAGGCCGTATGCCCAACCATTACCGCCGCCAAAAACAACCATTTCCTTACCACCAACCACACCACACGCCGGCGACGACCATTGGCCGTGCAACACCTTGCCGTTGGTGTAATTCTTATCCCAAAGCAGTTCGCCAGTCTTAATGTTCAAACACAAGAAGTCGGGTGCTTCGGGTTCGGGCAGCACCAAGTGGCCTTCATCGACACCGTTAGAGGTGGCAATGAAGAGATAGTCTTTGTAACCCACCGGCGAACACGTCGCGAGGTTATGCGGAAAGTTATCCAACTCGTCGATCATGTCGTACACCCAGATGAAATCGCCATCCATCTTGTCGGTGTATTTTTCATCTTTGTACGGACCGTCGTTGCCGTTGCTCATCCCTTCAGGGTCGGCACAAACAACTTCGGCACGATTGCTGACGTAGTAAATCTTGCCGTCGGCAACATACGGGCTGGAACAAATGCCTTGCTCGGGCCAGTCGTTCACGCGGCCAGTCGGCAACTTATCGTGCGTCGCCTGCCACAGCAGTTCGCCCGTTTCTTCGTCGAGGCAGACGATCACGCCCTTATCGCCCTTGATCTCCGGACGCAGATGACCGTTGTTGTTGGTGCCGACGAAAATCTTGCCCTGATGAATCACGGGGTTGCCGTAGGTCTGCGAACCAAGTTTGGCGACCCACTTGATGTTTTCGCCAGACTTCACATTCCACTTGGCGGGAATGTTCTTCTCCATCGAGATCATGTTGCGGTCGGCCATACCGCCCCACATCAGCCAATCGCCGCGGCGCGTCGGCTCAGCCTTGGCACCGGGGTCGGCGATCTTGGGCTTTTCGGCATAGGTGCTTGCAGCAGTGGTCATGAGTGCCGCCAGCGTGAACATGGTCATTTGTCGTTTATTGAGCATCAAGTGTATTCCTCTCTATTCATTATGAGTATCGCTGTCGTTCCTGCGCCACTCACCAGTCATTTACGTTTGTTAGGCGTTTGGGCCAGTCTTCAGTCCCCCAGGCCCAGAGGGGCAGGGGCACCCGGATAAGACAACCCGGTCAATGGGCCGAACGTGGTCGCGACGGTCACAACAAAAACCCGTCACGAATTTATTCTCCATGCTGCCCCTTACTCGTTCGCAAACACGCGATAGTTATCGAAGTAAATTGGCGGACCATCCTTCGTGTGCTTGGTGCCGTTGGAATAGGCATACAATCCCGGGCTACCTTCGGTGTTCGGTCGCGGGTCGCGCATTTCGATCTGCCAGTCGGCCGGCTCTTCCGCGTCGCGCGGCCAAACTTTACCGCGTACCCACGCTTCCTTACCCTGCTGCTCCACGCGCAGCTTCACGCGATACCACGTGCCCGGTTCCATCTTCCAATCGACATCCTGACGAATACGCGGAATCGGCGACCAACTCTCGATGCGCAGCTTATCGAGCTGGCCCATCAGCTTGATCGTGTAACGCGTGTTGATCAGCCCCATATCGGGCAACACTTTGCGGCCGCGCGGTCGCTTCTGCCCCATCATGTCACACTGCACCGTGTAACCCTTGGGCAAATCGATCGGCGGATTGCTGTACGAGCGCATCCGCATGAACGGCACGCTGGGGAACTTCTTCGACGCAACCTTGTGCAAAACCTTCTCACCATCGAGGTCGGTCAATTGCGTTTTGATGCCCAAGCCGGCCCAACCCGAAGGATTGCGTTCTTCGCCGAACTCATCGAAGTTGACACGAATCGGCAATCGCTGACACACGCGTACACGAGCAATTGCCTTTTGACCTTGCGATTCAAACTCGATCACACCGGCGCTATACGCATTCGCATCGTCGGCAGTGAAGCTCATGTCGGCATCGTTAAACTTGCCGCTCACGCCCTTCACAGTCGCCTTAAATTCCGGCGGATTGGAAAACTGAATCGGTTGAGCGTTGGCCGTGAAGTAGCGCAGTTGGAATTGCGCCTGCCCATTCGGATCGAGCGTTACATCGGCAGGAACCACCAGCATAGACCCGACATCGGTATTCGATGCGCCCGCCTCATCCACCAACTTCGGCACCGGCACCTGCGCGATCGTCGTCACCGCTTTGCCAAGGCAATAGGTGTTATACCGCGTCTGGAAATAGACCTTGCCGTCGGCCACGACGGGCGAGCCGTATAGCTCAACCACGAACTTATCGACGAGGTCAAATTCCTTCTCGTGCAGCGTCTTACACGCATCGCCTTCGTCTTGCAGAATCACGAAGCGACCATTAACCGTGGCGATGTAAATCACGCCGTCGCTGGTGACCACGGGCGAGCCTTTGCCGACGCGACCGCACTCGTGCTCCCAATTCTTCGCGCCGGTCTTGGCATCGAAGCAGTGCATCGTCGCGGCGTTATCCACGACATACAGCCGCCCGTTGGCCAGCGCCGGCGAAACGTAACCCGCTGTTAGACCGTCCACGCGCCACTTGGTGCCGGTCTCGGTGATATCACCCGTGCCCGATGCATCAATGCACAAGACCGCCCCCATCGCCGTGGTGGTGAAGTTTTCTTCACCATGGGTCACATATACGAGGTTGCCGTCGGCAATCACCGACGTATTCAAGCCGCGCTTGGAAAGCTGATACTTCCAAATCATCTCGCCGGTGCGCACCTTCATGCCGTACACGCAACCATCGGCGTTGGCCGCGATCAGTTGCCGCACGCCGTTGATCACCGAGACCACTGGCACGCTGTAGGTCGTATCGAGATGCTTACCGCCGGGCTTGGACCACCAAATGACCTGGCCGTTGTTCTTATCCACCGCCAAATAGCGATGACCGGGAGGGCCATGATTGCCCCAGTTGCTACTGACGAAGCTGATAATGACCTTGTCTTCATCGACAATCGGCGTATGCAAACGACCGCCGTAACCGCTAACGCGATTGAACATTTCCGTCAGCGAAATTTCCCAGCGCAACTCGCCATCAAAGCTCAGGCACATCAGCAAGCCGCCGGTGCCATGCGCATAAATGTTCTTTGTTTCCGGATCGCTGACGACGGCCGTCCAGCCCACACGCTGTTCGACGATGGTGGTTAGAAACACGTTGAACTCATGCCGCCAGACTTCTTTACCCGTCTTGGCATCGAGACACACGACCGCTTCGCCCAATGTCTTATCACTACCCGTCGGCACGATCATAAACAAACGCCCGTCGAGCAAGACCGGCGTCGTGCGGCCACCCACGGGCGTTTTCCAAAGCATGTTCTCGCCGTCTTCGGTCCACGACTTCACCGCGGCCGTTTCGTAAGCGGCACCGTTATGCGCCGGACCACGCCACGAGGCCCAGTCGCGCGCCGTGGCTTGCGTGATAGTCACCAATAACGCACCAACAGCAACGGCCAAGGTGAGTTTCGATATGAATGTTGATCGGTTGATCATATTGCGAGAGTTGCTCCTTCCGGAAAATGGCACGGGCTACCAAACGCCGCGCTTTTTCGCGATCGTGAGTCGCGAACGCTCACCGTTCGCCGACCGCGCACCCAATGTCTTAGAAATCTGGTTGTCTTAATCGGTTGTGCGTCGCGCAACCCGCCGCGCTTTCATTTCGAAACGCGGCAGCGAACCGGGTTCGACCATGCGAATGCCCGGCTTAAAGTTCAAACGGTCTCGAATCGCATCGTCCACGCCCTGCCGCACGATATTGGCGTCCAGTTCGGGGCTCGGTTCGATGTCGATATTCAACTGCGTGAGGGCGGCACGCTCGTCGATTTCCAGGCGAAACTCCGCCACGCCCACACACTTTCGCAGTATAGCTTCGATCGCGCTCGGAAACACATTGTTGCCGCGCACCACGATCATGTCGTCGATCCGCCCCACGATGCCGCCCTCGAGCCAGGCGTAATGCCGACCGCAGGCACACGTTTCACGCATCAACCGCACATGATCGCCGGTGGCATACCGAATCAGCGGCATGCCCCAGCGGCCCAGATTAGTCAGAATTAGTTCGCCTTCACCAGCGCGGCTGACGGCCCCCGTCTGCGGATCGCGCACTTCGGGGATAAACGCCGCCTCATTCACGTGCAGCCCACCGGGCCGTTCGACACATTCGAACCCATACGCACCCATCTCTGTCATGCCGGAATGGTCAAAAACCCTTGCGCCCCAAGCGTTTTCGATCGCCGCTCGCGTTGCCGGGATGTTGCCGCCCGGCTCGCCCGCTACCACCAAACCCCGCACGCTGCTGTCGGCGAGATTGATACCTTCGGCGGCGGCCATCTCTGCCATTCGCAAAGCATAGGTGGGCGTACAGCCGATAATGGTGACTTGATTGTCGAGCATAAATCGCAGCCGCGCCGTGGTCGTCATGCCACCAGCGGGTAAACAAAGATTGCCTAACGCCACGGCACTCTCAAACGCCGCCCAAAATCCGATGAACGGCCCGAACGAAAACGGGAAGACAAAGATATCGTCATCTGTCACGCCCGCCGCACGGTAGATCGTCGCCCAACAGGTGCGCCACCAATCCCAATCGGCAGCGCGATCGAGCCAACGCAACGGCGCCCCCATGCTGCCCGAGGTCTGATGCAACCGCACATAGTCGCGTAACGGATAAGTAACATTGCTGCCGTAGGGTGGTTGCGCGGACTGATCTTGCTGCAACTCGGCCCGCGTGGTGAAGGGTAAATCGGTGAGTCCCGCCGTCGCCGCATCAACGCCGGCGGCTTGCAACTTGGCCTGATAGAAACGATTGCCCGGCAACACTGCATCCAACAGCGTCCGCAAGCGCGTTCGTTGCAGCGCCATCAATTCATCCGGCGGCAGCGTTTCGATATTAGCGTCGTGATACGGCATCGAATGATGCAATGTAGGCCTGTGGGCAAGGAGCGTCCAGCGTGGGCCGCGCGCAACGCTTTTTGCAAGACGCCCCGGCCTCTTCCGACACGCCTGCCACAACCATCACAGAGCCGCGGCCTGTGGCCGCATGGACAACCCGCGCCCGCCAGACAACAAGACAGCCAGCATATTGAAAGCCGACGGCAACGTCTCAAACGCTACGCGCATCAAGCAAAGAACCAATCGCCCAATAAAGCAAACCTGCAGCGATGAGGAAAAGCAACAACGCGTATACAATGCAGCCGTTGGAGATGAACCGTTCATCGTCGTTGTCGGTGGCGTAGGCCAAGGTCGGGATTGAATTCTCGTCTTCCGATTCTCTCATCAAGACAGCATTTCTCCTACGGTGCCAAATGCGTAATCGTATAGATGAATAAGGCGCCGTAGATGACGGCACTGAGAACCAGAAGCCCAATAATGCCAGAAATGATTGCACCTATATACCACCAAACGGACCGTGGCGGATCGCATTGCTGCCTTTCCTGAGACGCATAATCGAGGTGCATGGGCTCACTCGCTTCTTCTTTTTCTTCGATATCCACGATCTACACCCTTTTCGCCACCGACCAGAAGACAATGCCGCTAAAGCTTAAGGATCATCCCCTGATCCTTGCATCAACCACAGGTTCAACAAACCGGCAAATTGTTGAACAAATAGACGATAAACAAACCGCCACCGACCAGCATCAAAACAAAGCCTGCGAACAATAAACCAAAAACGATTCGCCACGGCGACTTTCGTTTTTGATTACTCGCGCCATCCGCGTAGTCCAACGTCACTGGTTTCAATCTGTCTGCCTGAGCCTGATCGATCATCGTCACCGCCCTCGCAACAATTGACAATTCGTCGCCCCGCCGTTCGGGGTTGTCGCATGGGTATTTGCGATCGAGCCGGGCATATTCGTCAGGATATGTAATGAGCGAATCTTGAGAGTCGCTCTAAGACGATCGATCGACCAACTGATTTTCAACAATCCGCAGCAGATTTAGCAAACCAGATAAACATTAAAAAGAATCCGGCGATGCCGCCGAAAACGACGACCATCGTCACAATCTTGAACCAAACCGGCACGCCGTCTGAATGATCGACCTTGCCCGCATAATCGAGTTGTACGGGATCGCTTGATTGATCTCTATCTTCGATGTCCACGAACCATACCTTCGTCGATAACAGATTGACGCAACTCCTTCGGAGTTGAAGATCTTATTCTGTTTCTTTCCCCAGGGTAGCCGCTGCGCGGCAACCCTGGGCTTGGGTTGCGTAACGCCTTCGGCGTAAAGAGATTGCCACGAACGGATTCAGACGGATTCTGCTTTTCGATAAAAAGCAGAGCCTTTCTATTTTGCCATTACGGCACCTATCACCGCCATCATCGCAACGAAAAATAACACGACGGACGCCATCGTTACGATCACCTTAAACCAAAGCGGCGCGTCTACGGAGCGCTCGACTTTTCCTGCATAATTCAGCGTTACCGGCTCATCTAAATCACTTTGATCTCTACCCTCATCCATCACCACAACCGCCCCACCTCAAACAACCTCAACCCTGCCGCGCGCGCTTCGCCCTGCACCGCCGCGCAGATCGTCTCACCCACCCACGGCGCGAACTTATAGCCATGCCCCGAGAAGCCACCAACCAGATGCACGCATGCATGTTGCGGATGAAGATCGATCACGAAATGATCGTCCGGCGTATTCGTGTACATGCACACGTGCTTTTCCGCCAACGTGCCGTCCGCGCTGGGCATGTGTGCCCGTATATAACCGCGTACATCGGCTTCGTCTGCAGCGCTCACCGTGCGATCGATCTCATCCGCCGTCGTGATTACTCCACCATGATGGCGGCCGATCTTCACGAATGGATCGCTAATCGAAGGTATCCCAAAATACGCGCGCTCTCCGACGAAATGCACAAACGACGGCAACTTGCCCGGTCGAAAGTTCGTCAAATCCGTCGGCGCGAACCAAAGCTGTGGTTGTCTTTCCACCTTCAACGACGCGCCCAACTGCGGCACCAACGTGCCCAACCAACCTCCGGCACAAATCACCAACTGCCCGGCGCGATATGTTTGCTCATCGGTCACCACCTCAACACCGTCACCAACGACCGACCAATCGCGCACGGGTTGGTTCCATTGCAACGTCGCCCCCGCCGCTTCGGCCAATCGAATCAACGCCCGCTGCGCCCGATCGACGTAAACCAAGCCGCCTTCGGGCTCGTAGATGCCAATATCATCCGCAGCTGGCGCAAACGCCGGAAAGCGCCGCGCGATCTCCGTCGCATCCAACTCTTCGTACGCCAGACCATGCTCGACGGCGCTGCGCTTGGCTCCCTGCACGCACACATGATCCGCCGGGCCGATGTTGAGGCAGCCGCACAAATCGAGCAGTGTCTCGCCTGCCACCGCTTCCACCTCACGCCATAGCTCATACGTACGATGCAACATCGGTACGTAACGCGGGTCTTCAAAATACGCCTTGCGAATCACCCGCGTACGGCCAAACGAACTGCCCCGATCATGCATCGGCCCGAATTGCTCCAACCCCAACACGCGCATGCCCCCCGCAGCCAGCGACCGCGCGACGGCAGCCCCCATGCCGCCGATACCGATGATGATGACGTCGTAAGAATCAACCACCTGCTGCCCTCGCGCTAATAACAACCCAATCTGGTCTTAGCACATTCTTAACACACTCACCAGCGATAACCGGTTGGTCAACTCGCCCGCTTTCAATCATAATCCCCCGCATGGCGCGAGGGACAAGGCACCCATGAGCCCACGACGAGCCCAGGCTAGCGTTGGTCACCGCCCCGCTGGGGGTTGGGCCGTTGCGTGCCTGCTACTGCTCGCGCCGTTTGTTTACCCGGCACCCCTGCGCGCCGATGTCGTTGAAGATCTCAAACGACTGAACCCCCATCTGCAAAACGACGAGCGCATCCCCCGCCGCGATCTCAAATGGATGACGCTGGCCGAATCGCCCTACATGTTCTTCCGCGGCACGTGCGATTTGTATGCCGAGTGGTTTCAGGCCAATTGCGGAGAATATTACGCGGTGGGGCAACCTCGCGTTCAACTGCACGGGGATGTACATCCGGGCAATAGCGGAACGTATGAACCCGTCGGCAAGTTCGGCAGCGGCGAGTTGACGTTTGGCCTGGTGGATATGGATGAAGCGTTCGTCGGGCCGGTCGAATACGATTTGCTCCGCGCGCTAACGGCCTTACGCTTTATTGCTGCGGAACAGAAGCTCGATATTCAGGCGGAGAAAGAATGGGATGCACTTTGGCTAACAATGGCCCAAGCGTGTCGCGCTGGAATCGATGATCCACAGTCTATTCCGTTGGCGATTCAACAAAGCCAAATCGTGAAGAAGCGGCTCAAGAAGGCAAGAAAAGCAAAGCCGCATCCCTACTTGGCAAGCTATGTCGACTTCTCCACTGAGGAACCGGTCTTTCGACGGCTTCGCTTTGACGATGGCGAGTTGGAAGACATTACCATTGCCATCACCGACCATGCACAGCGTCAGCAGTTGATCGAATCATTCCTGACTTGCATCCGCCGCCGCGATACCGACTTCGGCGATGTATTCGATACCGGCAAAAGCGCGGCCGACCAGATCATCGATGTCGTCGAGTGGGTTCGCCTTGGCAGCAGCGGCAGTCAAGGCCTGCGCAAGTTTCTGTTGTTAACCAAACCCGCCCGCGCCCGCGGCGATTCTTACCAAATCATCCAACTTAAGCAGAAACCCATACCAGCCGCAGAGCGAGCGCGTTTGATTCGACGCGGCAAGGGTAAGCAACGAGCCGAACAAGTCGCTGCCGCTTACCGGATATTGCAGGCCCCGCGCAAAGCGCTAATCGGCTGGACAACTTTTGACGAATCGACCTATCTGGTCAAAGCGAAAATCCACAACGGCAAGGAACCCAAGCCCAAGCACCACAAAAACACTTACCTGTTGAAAGATATGGGGGCAGTGCTGGGTGGCCTTTTGGGCGCGGCCTACCACCGCAGTGTCGAACAGGACAAAGCCGATACAAAACGTGCAGAGAAGCTCCTAATCGAAACGCTCGCTTTACGATCCGACATCGCCGAGCGTTCCGCCGCGTACTTCGAGAATGCCATGATCGATTATGAAGGATTTCGCATCCATCCCGAAGTCATCGCCGCCAAAAAGCGCGCTCGGGATTGGATCGCCGCCCAAAAAGAACAACACCGCATCAGTCGCGTTGATAACTGAGTCCACCGAATCAAATTGAGCCAACATGACCACCCGCGCCCAAACCGCTCGTCAAACCGGAGCCTCCGCCATGGCCAAAGCGTCCAAAACGATTCTCGTCGTCGAAGACGAACAAGACCTTGCCGAAGTCATCTGCTTCAACCTCGAACGCGAAGGCTATCAAACGCGCCGCAGCGGCAGCGGTGATGCCGCCCTCGCCGAAGTGCGCACCCATCCACCCGATTTGGTGCTGCTCGATCGCATGCTGCCCAACATCAGCGGCGACGACGTCGCCGGCGAGATGCGTAAAGACCCGGCCACGGCGCATATTCCGATCCTGATGCTGACCGCCAAAGCCGAAGAATCTGATGAGCTCGTCGGCTTCGCCCTCGGTGCCGACGACTACGTCACTAAGCCGTTTTCGATGAAAGTGCTACTCGCCCGCGTCATCGCGCTCTTGCGTCGTGGCGATGCCCAAAACACCGACAGCGACATGCTTGCGGAAGGCCCCTTCGCCCTCGATCGCAATCGCCACGAACTAAAAGTCAATGGTCAACCGATCGGCGTCACCGCAACCGAGTTCCGCCTGCTTGGCACGCTCATGAGCGCCAGCGGTCGCGTGCTCGATCGCAGCAAGTTGATCGACAAGGTGTTGGGCCAAGGCGCCGTCGTGCTCGATCGCACGATCGACGTGCACATCACCTCGCTGCGCAAGAAGCTGCAATCTGCCGCACCCGAAGACAACTTGGCCGCTTGGATTCATACCGTACGCGGCGTGGGTTATTCATTCCGTCCGCCCAAGGCAGGCGAATAACGCCTTTGTTTTAGAACGCATATCAAGATGAAACCCGGCCTGTTTTTTTGGAAACTGTTTCTCGGTAACGCGCTGCTGATGACGCTGATTCTCGGCGTCTCGATCTACGTGATCGTCGGCGCCGTCCAGTCGGCGTACGTCGAGCAAGTCGTGACCGAACTGAAGAACCGCGCCGAAGATATCGAAAAAACCGTGACGGCGAAGGGCAATGATTTCTTCAGCCAAGCCGACAGTGACGCCCTCGATAAACTCGCCCACGATCTGGGCGGTATGGAATCGGAACAGAAGCGCGTCACCATCATCGGGCCCGACGGTCGGGTGTGGGCCGATTCTGACGCCAACGCCAACACCATGGAAAACCACGGCGATCGCCCCGAGATCAAAGCCGCCATGGCCACCGGCCTCGGTGAATCCGAACGCTACAGCGATACCGTAAAACGCGAATTGAAATACGTGGCCCGCCGCGTAAACGACGCCGACGGTAACCCGCGCGGCGTGATTCGCGTTGCGATGCCCGTCTTTAGCATCGCCGAGCAAACCGAGACGATGCAGGCCGTGATTTGGAAAATCGCCTTTCTCGGCCTACTCGCATCATTCGTCACGGCGCTGGGCCTGGCCTTCCTCTGGAGCAGCCCCATCAAGCGCATTACCGAAACTGCCCGCAGTCTTTCGGAAGGCGATCTCAGCGCGCGCACCGAAGTGCGCGGCCACGATGAGATCGCGCAGATGGCCACGTCGCTCAACCAGATGCGCGCCTCGCTTGCTAATCAATTGCACACCATCGACCGACAGCGCAACAATTTGGAATACCTGATTCAAACACTGACAGAAGGTGTGATCGTTGCCGACCCGCACGGTCGGGTGGCGCTGATCAACCAAGCCGCCGGTCGCCTACTCGCGCCGCAGCCCCTTCCGCGAAACAACGACAACGAATCCGGCAGCACGCCCGACTTGCAAGTCTTCACCAATCAACACGTTAATGATTGCATCCCGCACACCGACATTCGCAATCTACTACTCGATCGTCTGGAAGAAGGGGAAACCATTGCTTTGCCTTCTAACGACGGTGACGGCACGCGCACCATTCGCGAACTGCCCGTGCAAGTCGAACAAGCTGATGGCGTCGTACATCTGCTCGCCCGCGGATCGGATATTGTTCTCGACAGCACAGGCCCCGAACAAAATCCCAGCGGTCGCCTCGTCGTACTGACCAACGTTACCGAACTTACGCGCACTATTCGCATGAAGACCGACTTCGTTGCGAATGCTTCCCACGAACTGCGCACGCCGCTCTCGACCATTCGCGCCGCCGTCGAAACGCTCGATCAGATGGACTTCGAGCGCGACGGCGCGTCGGCCCATCACTTCGTTAACGTGATCGATCGCCATACGATGCGCTTGGAAGAACTCGTTAGCGACCTCTTGGACTTGTCGCGCCTCGAAGCCTCGTCGGCCGATTTCCCGACTGAATCCGTCAACATGGTCGACTTTCTCGATGAGGTCTATCTGCGCTTCGAGCATTCGATGAAGGTGCGCGGCCTACTCTGGGAACAACGCTGCCCAGAAGCGTGTAACGCTATTCGCGTGAATGGCCGATTGCTGCGTCTCGTCGTCGACAACCTGATTTCCAACGCGATAAAGTTCACCGAAACCGGTGGGCATGTGCGCGTGATCTGCGAACGCGATAGTCAATCGGTATGCGTGACGGTGCAAGACGAAGGCTGCGGCATCGACAAGGCCGAACAAGACCGCGTATTTGAGCGGTTTTATCAAGTCGAGCCCGCCCGCTCGGAGACCGGCACCATGGTCGGTGCCAAACGCGGTACCGGCCTCGGCCTATCTATCGTGCGCCATGCCGTTGCGGCGATGAGAGCCGATGTCGAATTAGAAAGCATCGTCGGCGAAGGCACATCGGTCACCGTTCGGATTCCGCAACTTAGTTAAAGCGATAGTGCGACGGTGCCCCGCCCTCTCTGAAGGTGGGGGACTAAACCGCCTCTCAGACGATCACGTCCTTGCCAACACCGCCACATACCCACCGTCGCAATCAACATCGGGCAGCGTGAACACGTCGTTCTCCAACCGCCAACCCGCGTTTCGCGTTAGCGCCGCCTTTACCTGCCCGGCATTCTCTTCCGTCTCTATCGAACAAGTCGCATATACCACACGCGTCGATTCGCCGGCAGAATCTAACGCCGCTTGCAAAATCTCCTGCTGCAACGATTCGATACTCGCGAGCGCCTTTTGCGATGCCCGAAACTTCGCCTCCGGCCGTTTCGCCAACACGCCCGTATTCAAACATGGCGCGTCGACCAAAATGACATCCGGCGGCTGCGGTAGCGCCTGCAAACGCGCCGCCAATTCTTCCGCTGGCACTGTCTCAACAATCTCTACACCATGTCGCTCGCAGGCAGGTTCGATGTTGGCCAGTTTGTTCTCATCGATATCCGACGCAATCACGATGCCATCATTCTTGAGCAGTTCAGCCGCTTGAATACTCTTGGTACCGATCCCCGCGCACCAATCAACGACCGTCATGCCGGGCCGCAAGCCCGCTTCCAACAACGTCCGCTGCGACGTCGCGTCCTGCGGTTGGCACAGTCCATCTTCGATCTCTAACACACCGACTGCCGACGTGCCCGGCGGACATAAGACCGCACCCGTAGGCTCGTGAATCCGCGCCGCAATATCGCGCGACGCTAACGCAGTCAATACCGTTTGCGCTTCGGCTCGCAAACCATTCACCCGCAAACTCAGGCCCGGTCGCCGAATCAGCGCTTCGCAGATCTGAAAGCAACCTGCCGGTTTGAAGGTGCGGTGCCAGCGCTCCGCCAACCACGGCGGCACACCATACTGCGTTTCCACATATTGCAGCGGTTTGCGTTCGTAAGCGGGAAAGATATCTTCCGAAAAAGACAACTGTCTTTCGTGATCGAGTAGCAACACCGATCTGGATGTGGTCGCGTTTTCCTGCCGCGCCGTTACCTCACCGCGCGCCGTCTGCACCTTGCGCAGCACGGCGTTTACGATTCGTGCCGTCCCCTGGCCATAGCGCTTCGCCATCTTGACCGTCTGATCGATAGCGGCATGGTCAGGCACGCGCTCGAGCCAACATAACTGATACACGCCCAGCGCCATCAGCACGCGCATCTCAACGCGCACGCCCGCCCAGCGCCCCTTGTAAAACCGCGACGCGATCCACTCGCATGTAATCCGCCGTCGCGCCACGCCCAGCGTCAGTTCCGTCGCCAGCCCCACATCCAACGGCGACAACGGCTCGTTCGCCTGCCACTCGTCCAATAGCGCCAGGCAACGCCCGTCGCCCTCGTAGGTTTCGACCAAGGCGGCAAACGCGCGTTCGCGGGCATCGCGCCGTACTTTGATTCCACTGCTCACGCGTTTGACTCCAACGGCACAAACTTATCGCCCGCCTGCACGTGCCGACCGTTCACAAATTCCTGCCAGCTCATCAACTTCTTACCCGCTGGCTTGATTTCCAACGGCATCACCGCGCCGTCGCGTGCTTGTATCGCCATCATCTCGGTAATCGTGCCCAACTGCGCATCGTTTTCGACCGTAGCGTTTTCGCCCTCGTACGGTCGCACCCTTGCCAGCGTCACTTCCACACGCCGCACGCCATCGGCAGATTCAAACTGGCAGCGCGCCCCCGGCCACGACCATAAGCCATTGATGCGACTGGCAAGCGACTTGGCTGGCATATCGAACTGTATATGACCATCCTGTTTGTTGAGCTTCGGTGCCATCGTCACCAGCGCGAGATCTTGTTCCGCGCCCGGTGTTTTCGGATCGGCCTCCAGCAACTTGATCGTTTCGCGCACGGCGTCGCAACCGATCCGCGCCAAGCGATCGTGCAAGTCCGCCGAGGTTTCATCTTCACCGATCGCCGTTCGTCGCTGCATCAGGATCGCACCGGCATCCATCTTTTCCACGAGGCGAAAAACCGTCACACCGGCCTCGGCATCTCCGTTTATCACCGACCATTGGATTGGTGCCGCCCCGCGCAACGCCGGCAGCAACGAGCCATGCAGATTGATCATCCCCGCCGGAAATGTCTCGAATAACAACACCGGACCGATCTTCTGCCCAAACGCGGCAACGTACCCCAAGTCCGCCTTGCACGCGCGAATCTGTTCGACGATCTCCGGCGCATTTACGTTCGCCGGCGTTATGACTTCCAACCCTTCCGCTAGTGCCGCCTCTTTCAGCGGTGTCGGCTGCGCCTGCCGCCCTCGACCTGCCGGTCGATCCGGCTGCGAAACAACCAACGGCACCTCGTGCCCGTCAAAGGTGATGGATTCCAACGTTGGCACGGCAAACGCGCCAGATCCGAAAAAAACGATTCGCATGGGTCATACTCGAAAAAAAGTGGCTTCTGGCGACCGATTATGCGGCGACCCCATCTCAGAGCAACTCGGCCCACCACCGCTCCGCCATTTTCCGACGCCGCGCCTACGATTCAGCGAATCTGAGAAACTAAAACCAACGACCAACTCGCCCAAATCCATGGAGTGATCCCATCATGAAGCGTTCGAACCCGTTTCTTTTCACCGCTTGTTGCTCAATTCTGCTCACCGCCGGTGCTTGCACGCCGATGACCGATGCCACCTCCCGCCTGCAAACCGTCGACAACGTCGACATCGAGCGTTACGCCGGTTTGTGGTACGAGATCGCGCGCTATCCCAACGGCTTCCAAACCCAATGCGCCGGTGGCACCACCGCCGAATATATCATTCGAGACAACGGCGACGTCACCGTCATCAACCGTTGCAACGTCGGTTCGCTCGATGGTGAAGTCGACACCCAGGAAGGCTTCGCACAAGTGGTCGACGAAGACACCAACGCCAAACTCGTGGTGTATTTCTTCTTCCCCTTCGGCGGCGACTATTGGATCATCGATCTTGACGAAGAGAATTACGAATGGGCCGTAGTGGGCGAGCCTTCGCGTTCATTTCTTTGGATTCTGAGCCGCTCCCCTGAGCTCGATGACGATGTGATGAACGGCATCCTGGAACGGTTACCCGATCAAGGTTACGACCCCGACCGCTTACAGATGACACCGCAGAACACGAGCAGTTAATCACGTTAATAGCTGAGATGCGATTTCCAATACCACCCTCCCTCTCAGGGGGGGGTTGTATTCTTCATAAGAGATCCAACTTTCTGCGGCCACGCAAAAACTCAAGCAAAGGTATTTGGGTGAACGTCTATTCACCACTACCTTCGGTCTTGGCCGCACCCTCATCATTCGGCTGAGTCGTCGGCTTCGGCGAATATGTTAACACCCCTGGGAACTTACCCTTAAACGCGGCCTGACCATTCCACATCAAATCGATCTCCATTCCGGGCTGAAGGGGTTCGCCGCTGGAAGCAATGGCCCACGCCTTCACGCCGGCGGTACTCAGATTCACTTGGCCGCCTTTCGCCACACTCACCGCAGCGCGCGGCAACTGCCCGTCGACCACCGGCCCCGCTACCAACGATAACCACCATACCTGTGCCGTTGGTGCCAACATGATGTAATCAAAAGAATTCGGCGGCGGCTGACGCTTGTGCATAAGCAACCATGAATACAAACGCTCGGTGCGATACACTTTATCCCAGATAAAGTGCTCATCATTGGCGTATTCCGTATAGATTGGTTCGGCACCGAGCAAGCGCAGGGCCTCCACCGGTTTGCGGCTGCCCGCCACCGGCACCGCTTTATCTTTCGCACCATGAAACGCCCAGATTGGTAGCCGCTTGGCATTCGACACAATCGCTGGATTACCATTACCGCAAACCGGTACCGCTGCCGCGAACACATCGGGCCGTTTACAAATCAACTCCCAAGTGGCGAAACCGCCCATCGACAGGCCGGTGATGTACACGCGGTCACGATCGACATTTAGCGACTGCAGCTCTTTCTCCAAGATCAGCCAGATGGCCGCTTCGTCCTTTCCGCGGAACCATCTCGTCTGGGCCTGCGGCATGATCGTGACAAACTGAAACGTGCGCCGTTCCCGTGCGATAAACGGCGGCAACCCGACGGTCGTCTGCTGTACGCCATCACTTCCCACTTCGCCGCTGCCGTGCAAAAACAAAATCACGGGCCATTTCTTTTTCGCCTGTTGCTGGTAATCCGCCGGCAAAAAGATGGCGTATTTGTGGGTGGACTGGTCCGGCAACTGAATCTCGCGGGGCGTAAATGCCGGATGAAGATTGGATGGCTGCTGTACACTCATGGTGGTTAACGCTAAGGCAATCAGGGCATGGGCGAGCATGTAATCTCCTTCATACGCCCGTTTTAGCGGATTTCGGGCAATCTTGTCCCAAATTATCGGCGAACCTTTCGCGGTCCGCCGTGTCTAACGAAGGGTAGCGTAACCTTCACGCCCGGCAAAACCGGACCGGTCGAAGACGGCCTGTCACAGCTGAAATCGCCGGTTAAAATAGAGGGCGTGCATTCGGGAATATTGCTACGTCAATGCGTTCACCACGCGTTCGCCCGCTCTGCTCGCAACAACAAAATTGAGAAACTCCAGAAAGGAGCGATATCTTGATACCCGCACCCACGACACCATCACGTCGCATTTTGCTTGCGATACTGATCGGACTGCTTGGCCTGAGTCTATCGACCGACGCCTTCGCACAACGACCGAGCCGGGGCGGTCGCCAACGACGACCCGAACGAAAAGCGCCGCCGCCACGCGATGAGAAACCGTCGACCGAATCACCGGGGCGCACCGAAGGCACCATATATAAGTTCTCACCAGCCGATGAGGATGAACGTAAAGAAGACGAGAAGTTACTCGGCGAACTTAAGATCAAACCGTTCGAAGAAGGTGCCCGCACACTGATTTTGATCGTGCGCGAATCCGAAGATCTGAAAATCAAGCTGGCCAACCATGAGTTCGAACGCGATGAAATGACCTTTTACTTTCAAAAAGGTCTGCACGTAGAGGCGGAATGGGGCTTCCTCAATCCTGATTCCAAACGAAAAATCAAGAAGAAGGTGCTGCGCGGCCTGACATTCCTCACCACTGTCATCGAGGGCGAAGTTGAAGACGTACGCGATGTCGGTGTTGAAGTGCGGGGCGTCCCGCAGAATGAGCAGCAATGGCCGGGATATAACCCGCCCGACCGTAATCGCCCTCCGGGTACTTCTGAAAAGGAACGCGTGAGACCCCGCAATCTCAAGCTCCGGTTCATCGAAGATGTCACCAAAGTTCGCAACGACGAGAACGAAGAATCGGACATGGGTGACTTCAAGAAAGGCGACAAAGTCAAAGTGACTGCCGTCTACGCCGGTGGCAAAATCGGTATGTTGGTAATGTTGACGCCCCCCAATGTCGAGCATGATATAACCTCGACCGGGCTGGGACCGAAGAATGATGATCGAGGCCGCACGCCACCGCAGGGCCCCCGCTCTCGACCGGGCAGACGCCCGAAACCTGGCAGCGCTCCCCAAGGCTAGTCAGCCCAATCCTCCGTTCGCAAGCCGGCCCACGCGCTGCCTATAAGCCCGCCTTTGTGATCGGATTCCAATTTCAGCAACTCAACGCTCGGTCGGTACACCAGATGTACCGACCGAGCGTCGCTTTTACTGCACCGATCGTTGCCAACCAAACGATACCCATTAGATATGGCTTGCAAATTTCGCGGCTAGGCCACAGGATTGCCGAAAATTCAGGCCGTTAAGCAACGAATCCCCCCAATGCCGAGCGGTCGCGCTGGGGGTATATGGGCCTGTTTCACGGAGGCAATCGGGCTCTTGCACGCGTCGCCGAAATCGATATCGATCAAGCTCTTCGTCTGTCTGAGCGCATGGCTGGCCCTTGCGCCGTCGGTGTTCGCACAGTTGAGCCTTGAAAGCCGCTCTGCGCCGCGCAATACCGGCATCTCCAGCGCCTTCCTCGAACGCCAACGCTCACTCGAACGCGAGAACCAGCGCAAGCTGCAAAAAGAACTGCCGATCTCGCAGAAATTCCGCCTCGATTACGGCGGTTGGTACAACTTCTACTTTTTCCTCTTCGACGATGGCTTCAATTCCAGCCGCACGCTGCGCCAACACGAGCTGCGCCTGTGGGCCTCTTTCAGCGCCGATCAGGGCGTGCACAAAGGCTACGTTCGCGGTCGATTCGAATTTGAAGATTTCAACCCCGGCGATAACTTCGACCCCAACGATGAAGACGACGGCGAAGGCCCCGAACTCGAACGCGGCTGGTACGTCTTCGACCTCGCCCAAGCCCTGCGTGTGTACGAGGGCATGGATATCCCTTGGGAAATGAAGGTCAAGCTCGGTCGCGATCTGGTCTACATCGGTACTGGTTACGCCATCGACGTGCCGCTCGATCACATCATGATTCAGGGCGAGTTTCTCGACTTTCAAACGACCTACATCCTCGGTCAAACCCCACTTTGGACGGAGAACATCGATCGCAGCGACCCGGTGGAAGACCGTAGCGAACGCATCTTTCACATCATCGAACAAAAGTATGTCGGCTGGGATAATCACGAGCCTTTCTGGTACATCGCCTGGCAAGACGACCGCACCACCGAGAGCCCCAACGCGCCATTCCAAAACTACGAATACGATTCACGCTACATCGGCTTCGGTTCGACGGGCGAACTAGTAGAGAACCTGCGTTACAGCACCGAATGGGTCTTCGAGCGCGGCGATAGTTACGGTGACCGCCGCTTCTTGCACACCAACGAAATCGACGCCTGGGCCTTTGACCATCGCTTCGATTACATCTTCCGCACGCCCTATCAGCCAGTGGTGTCCTTGGAATACATGTTTGCCAGCGGTGACCCCAATCGCCTTGGCAGCCCGACCAACGCCGAGGGCGGCAACACGTTCGACTTCACCGACAACAGCTTCGTCGGCTTCGGTTTTCGCGATACGGGTATCGCCTTCAGCCCTCGATTGAGCAACATTCACATTTGGCGCATGGGCGGTTCGTTCCGTCCTTTCCCGAATAAGGAAGCCCTACGCAACATGGAAGTCGGTACCGACTGGTACCTCTACTGGAAGAACCGCAGCAGCGCCGCCGTCAGTGATCCGCTTGCCAATCAGCAGTCGGGCTACCTCGGTTGGGAAATGGACTACTACACCAACTGGCGTATCACCAACGATCTCGCCTGGACCGCTCGCTTTGGTATGTTCTTCCCCGGCAGCGCCTTCGAAGACCAGACCACCCGCACGTTCCTGCTCACCGGCCTTACTTGGTCGTTCTAGGTGGCGGATGGCGACCAGACTGCGCAACACTGGGTAACATTGCCCACCTCTCGGAGAATCTCGATGCGAAGTCCGAGTTTTTTGACTTTTGCGACCATATTTTTGGTGCTCGCCGGGTTGAGCGGCTGTGCCGCCCCGCGACCGCCTCAGACCGCGTTATCGGGCGTCGATCCAGACACCCTCAGCGACAGTGCCTTTCAGGTGTACCTCAATCGCGTGCCTCTGGTGACGGTTGGCGAAGCTTATCGGGCTATGCTCATCCTTGCAGACGGTAAAGACGGTCGCGACAGCTTCGAAGCTCGCCGTCAGGAGCTCGAAAGCCGCGATATCGTCCGTTCGGCATGGGGCTTGCAACCTGAAGATGTGATCGACACCTCGTCGGTGTCGTACATGGTCTGCAAGATTTGCGAGATGCCCGGTGGCATCAACCAGGTCTTGTTCGGCAGTTGGGGCTTTGGTGATCGGCGCTCGGCCATGCGGGAACTGATGTTCCGCGGCATGATCGACGACAGCTTTGAGTACGAATATGTCACCGGCAGTGGCCTATTCGCCCTCATGCGCAACGCCGACGCCTACATGAAGGAGAAAGGGCTCTATGAGTCCGATGTCGACCTCAGCGACGAGACCGACCGCAACGAAGCCGGTGAGCTGATCGTACCCAACGCGTCCGGCGAAAATGGGTAGCCCCGTTCCGCGGCGGTGCCCAGATGGCCGGTCGTAGAATGGAATGCGGCAACGCACCGCTGAAAGTAGGAAGTGCTATGAAGACTCGCAACTCGATCACACAACTGAGCCTGACCGTGCTATGCGGCATCGGTCTTTGCTTCGCGATTGTGCAGCCCGCCGCGGCCGCCGAGCCGGAGCAGATGGTGCCCATGCAGCCTGTCAACGACAACGGCGGTGCCGTGATCGAGAATCGTACCAATACACCGCCGCCCGGCACCGTTGCGCAACCGATGCAGCCAACGGGCAGTACCAACACCACGTCCAACACGCAGCCGCTCAATACGACGCCGGGCAATCCGCCGCTGGCGAGTGGGCAACCGACGACGTCGCAACCGGCTGCTGGTGACGAAGCCCAATATTTCGTCGTGCAGGAATTGGCTGGAACTGCCCAAATTGCCGCGGTCGGCACCGAAGTTTGGGATGAGGATCAATGGAAGCCTATTGAAGTCGGACAGAGATTAGGCGCCGGCGTACAGTTGCGGACGGATGGGCGATCGCAGGTGAAGCTTGTACTCGAACCGGCTACGCCTCCCACCGTGATGCTGATTGAAGCGTATACGCACCTGTCGATTGAAGATTTGGCGCTTCGCGATGGCACCTCGACGACCCGTATTGCACTCGGTGGTGGTGCCATCCGTGCCGGTGTTATCGAAAGCACCACGCGCAGCGACTTTCTCATCGAGGCCCCTACGGCCACGCTGAGTAAAAAGGGCACCGACATCTTCCGATTCGAATATCAGAACGGTCGTTTTCGTATGTCGCTTTCGTCGCAAGGTCGCGGTTTGGTGCAGGCCATCCAGTACAAGTTCAATAACAGCGGCAACATCGTCGATGCCAAGTCGCGCTTCGTCACGCGCGGTCAGTTCGTCACGCAACAAATGATGCGCGCCATCGACAATGTGAAGTACGACCGCGACATTCAGGTGCTCGACTTTATTGGGCTGACGCAGGAAGAGCGAATCAATCTTCTACTTAATAACGGCTTGGCCGTCTTGCTGCCGTTTTCAGATAACTCGGCCAACTTCCTCGGCTCGCCGTTCCTTACCGGCGGGATTGACGTCAATGGCGGCCAACGACCGACGTTGCCACCACTCGAAGGTGGTATGATTGCCGCACCCGATGGCGACTTCGGCGTAGGCCAGGGGTTGTTGCCCGGTTTTCCGGGTGGCTTCTTCAACGCCGCAGCGAAACGTACGCGTTCGATTCAGCGCTTGTTCGGCCAACAACATCGCGACTTGACCGGTCGCAAGGGCTTCGGCGGCATCCAACGCGATACGCCGCGCCACGATCAGATCCGCCGGCCCGGCAACATGCGCAAAGCCGGCAAGAAGCGAACAGTGCGGCGCATCAACAAGGCCAGCCGACGACGCTGACTACAGCCGCCGCAGTTTTGAAATAAAAAAAGACCGCGTGGACAAAAAGCCACGCGGTCTTTTTTTGAAATATTATATCTGTTCACGATTGAGAGCGATGGTTGCGCTGTGGCACCGGCTAATAGCCGGTGTATGCTGACAAATCATCTACCGCCACAGTCATTTGTGAAGTGGTCTAGTTTGCCGTGTTGACTAAACGACCCCGGGTATCACGCCGCAGACCCACTCGCATGCTTGGGCACCAAATCCGTCAACACATGCGCATCGCAAAAGGCATCTTGCAGAATCAGATACAAACAGGCCCGTTCGATTTCCTGCTCGTTAAAGCCCGCTTGCTTCAACACTTCGCGCACCGCCTCAAAGCGCAGTAGCGACGCACGCTCCGGTTCTTTGGCGAAGTAATCGCGAATCGACTGAAAGAAGTTGATTTCACCCAGCGACTTCTCGATGGCCGCCGCTTGATTCTTGACGTCGACGGCGCGCGCCATGCGCATTAGGTCGATGCCGGCTTCATCGGGCGTGAGTTCGAACCACACCACGCCGCGCTGCAGGTACTCTTCGTAAAGATCTTTTGGAACGGCCCGCACCACGTGATGAAAGCGCTGCTCGGCGAGCAGCCCATCAAAATGGCGGCTCGTCACGACGACGTTGGTGCCTTTGTAATGAATCTGGTCGCCGATCTGCACCTGCACGTCATCGAAGACGGTCTTGAGGCATTCCGCGAGTTGGTTTTGAATCCGTTCGTAATCTGCGGCCGGGATCATGGTGCTGGCTACCTCCGGTTGGTGGTGACGATTCCCTGTCAACGCCCGGATTATAAAGAGCGGCAGGCCCACAAAACAAACCACAGGCAAAATCGATGCTGTTCGTTAGTTATCGCACCCTACACCCGGTCCGCTAATTGCGGGTTTTCAGACTTGTTGCTAGCGTAAATGGGCTCGGCAGCGCTCGCGCCATTCGGTCGCGGCACGCCGAGCAGGAATGCAACTCGTGGCCTGCCGACGCACGGAATCGACCCGTCTCAACCGCGCCGACCGGCCTCCAAAACGATGACTTCGCCGTCAAACGGATTGGATATTGTTATGTCGACGCGCACCTCTCAGTTGTTACTCGTCCTTACGATCAGCTCCGGCGGATTCCTGTCAATCGGCTGCACCCAGCCCAACGCCGTGGTAGCTAAGGCCAAACCCGCGACCCGCGAAACGCTTAACGCCGATGCCATTCTCCGTCGCAGCGCCGAACAATACGCTGCCGCCACCACCACATCCGTACGCGGTACATTTGAGCAGTTCAATGCCGGTCAGTCGAATTCTTCACCATTACAGTGGGTCTCAACGGCCGAGGGCAAAGCCCGTGTTGAAGTGGGCCGGCAGATAGCGCTCTTGCACGGACCGCGCTGGTGGATGGTCAATCCCGTATCGCATTCGTTCATCGAACGTTCGCGCGGGGCTCAACCCGCACACGATCTGGCTGCGGCTACACTCACCAACGGCGCGATTTTGCCAGCGTTTAAGTTTGCGTTAGAAGCAAAGGCCATTGCCAACGATCCCAATTCCACGCGCGCCTGGAAACTGCACGGCATGAGTTGGCATGACGAGCGACCTTGCTTCACGCTGCAACGCGAGTTCCCACTTACACAATCGAAACAACTGCTACGTTTGGCCATCGATCAGGAATCGTTCCTCATCCGCGCGGCGGAAGTTCTGGAAGATCGTGAAACCGTCGATCCAATCCCGCTTTGGCGCTGGACCTACACCAGTAGCGCGTTAAACGAACCCATCGCACCCGAGCGCTTTGCGGTTGATAACCCGCCGCGCCGCCAGTTAGCGCAGTCGTCGCCGCCGGTTCGAATTCGCGCCAATGGCAGCGATTAGTCGGATCGCCCATGAAGCTTTCCGCCGCCGGGGTTCTGCGCTACAGTAAGCCGACATATGCTCGACCAAAAACTCCGCAAAACCCTTGCTGGGCAGGCACACCGCATCAAACCCTTCATGATCATCGCCGATGGTGCCGTGCGCGAATCGCATCTGGAAGCCATCCGCGCGCAGTTTACCCATCACGAGTTGATCAAGGTGCGCATTCTGGGCGAATCGAAGGACAACATCGACGCAGCCGCGCACGAGATTTGCGAGGCCACAGGTTGCGATCTGATTACCCGTACGGGTCATATGGCGGTGTTGTATCGTCCACAGGGCTAGTAGAAGCAGCTTCTAAAATTCTGACGCTCCATAAAACTCGGCTATAAATTCGGGGCACCCCGCAATAAAAATACTCATTATAACGAATTACCTTTAGACCCGATCTTTAGACCGACCGCTCCGTTCCTGTCCTTGTAATAGACCCAAACGATCCAAAGTTGGCAGCGCGGCGCGGCTCACGTATAACACCTGCAATGTCAAACCAAGACTCGTATAGCAGTCAGCGCCTTGCCTGCGGAGCCCAATTCGCGGCACTCCAATTGCCCGGTCGCCATACCGTCTCGTTTCAAATTCGCGTGATGGCCGGACTGGCCGATGAACCTGCCGACAAGCTGGGCATCGGCGGCATCGTCGAACAAACGCTGCGCAAGGGTACTCAGAACAAATCAGCACGCGAACTGGCCGACGCCTTCGATACCATCGGTGTACAAACCGGCGGCGGCGTTGGTCGGCAGTCAACCGTTTTTCGTTGCACCTGTTTGCCGGAATATCTTGACGAAGCGTTGGCATTGCACGCGGAGATGCTCGGCCAACCGTCGTTCCCGGAAGAGTATTGCAATGTCGGCGTCGAACTGACGTTGCAGGAACTCACCGCACTGGAAGACGATCCGCAGGAGTTAACTTCAAAACTCATCGCACCGCATGCGTTTGGCGCGCAACTGGGTCGACACGAACTGGGTGAGCGCGAAACTGTCACCGGCATTACGCGCGATGATCTGCTGGCCTATTGGCAACAGCATTACCATCGCCAAAAGCTGCAGATCACCGTGGCCGGTGATGTGAATGTCAATGAGTTCGCAAACTTGGCGGATGAACACTTTGCCAAGCTCGGTGATGACGGGGAACGAAGCGTCTCCGACTTTGACGTTGCGTTTAATCCGGGCGTCCGGCATCACGAGAAAGATCAGGAACAAGAGCACATCGTGATGTGCTGGCCCGGTGTGGCGCCGGCCGATCCGACGTACACAACCGAAAAATTGTTGCTCACCATTCTCGGCGGCGGCATGAGTTCACGGCTGTTTACCGAAGTGCGCGAAAAGCAAGGCTTGGTATATTGGGTCGGTGCCTGGAGCGAACATCCGCGCGGCGCGGGCATGATGTTTGTCGGTGCTTCGACCACGCCCGCTCGCTGCGATCAAACGGCGCGCACGTTGCTACGCGAAGTCGATCGCCTCGCCGATGACATCGCCGAAGACGAGTTACAGCGCGCTAAGGTTAGCGTGCTCGCCAAGATGCAAACCCACGGCGAGATCACGCGCGGCCGACTCAACGAGCTTTCGGGCGACCTGTTTCATCTGGGCCATCCGATCGAAATCGAAGAAAAACAGCGGCGCATCAACGCCGTCACAGTTGAAGACATTCGTCAATATTTGGCCGCCCATCCGCGCGATCGATTGTGCGTGCAAACGCTGGGCCCCCGCGCCATGGAGGAGTTTCAGGCATGAGCAGTGCGGCATTCTTTCAACACACGCTCGAAAACGGCCTGCGCATCGTCGTCGAAGAGATGCCCCATTCGCAAAGCGTGGCCGCCGGCTTTTTGGTGCGTACCGGTGCCCGCGATGAGGTCGAAGAACTCGCGGGAGTATCACACTTTGTCGAACACATGTGCTTTAAGGGCACCCCCAAACGCGATTGGCAAGCCATTACACGCGAATTCGACGAGATGGGCAGCACCTATAACGCGTACACCTCCAAGGAGCGCACCGTCTATTTCGGTTGGGTGCGCCATGAAGATTTGGAGCGACAGGTCGATTTGATCGCCGACATGATGCGCTCTGCAATGCCGACTGAAGAATTCGACATGGAAAAGAACGTGATCCTCGAAGAGATCGCCATGTCGGATGATTCGCTCGAACGCGAAGTGTTCGACCAGTTGCACGAACAGCTCTTCCCCGGTCATCCGTTGGCCTGGCCCATCCTTGGAACGACCGAGTCGATCCAGCGTCTCACGCGCGATCAACTGCACGGCTATTTTCAAGAACGCTATCACCCGGCCAACATGGTGCTCGTGGTAGCGGGCGGCGTGAAAGGCAGCGATGTGGTGCGCGTGGCAGAAAAACTCTGCGGCGACTGGCCCGCGTTCGCGCCGCGCCCCGAACGCAAGAAACCCACGATCGATTTCAACGGCACGCATACCAAAAAGCTGGAGCGCTTCTCGCGCCAAGCGCTCGGTCTGATCTTCGATGCGCCAGGCGCCGCCGACAATCAACGCGAAACCGCCGACGTCATGGCCACGCTGCTTGGCGGACCGAACTCTTTGTTCTATTGGAACATCATTCAGGCAGGCGTCGCACCCTACGTTGCCGCCGGTCGGCTCGACTATTGCGATTTGGGCATGATGCTGGCCTTCGGTTTTTGCGAACCGGATAACGCGCAAAAAATGCACGATGCGATGTGCGCCGAGATCGACAACCTCTATCGCGACGGCATCAAAGACGAAGATGTACGCCGCGTGTGCAACAAGGCGCGCACCAGTCTCGCTGGAGAAGCCGAGTCGCCCTACCACCGGCTGATGCAGATGTTTGGCGACATTGATGTGCTGGGACAACCACGCACCGTCGAACAGCGGCTATCAGCATTGGAAGCGGTGACACCCAACACCGTCCGAGAATATCTCGACCAGTGGCCGCTCAACAAGAACATGGCGGTTATCAGTGTTGGTCCGACTGAATTTGCACCCGCCTAATAATTGCGTCTGATAATCCTGTCGATCTGCTCCGTTCCTTACCGTAATTCCCTTTGCGGAAGAGAATATCCTCCGCGCTGGAACCAATGGAAGTTATGGTCGCATTCGCCCGTCGCAAGCGCGCCGGCGTCATGCAGTTCGCGAGAGAATCAACCATGCCATCGCCGAATCCACAACCCCGGCCACAGCCGGTACGCAATCCCAATCCTCAAGGCAACCCGACGGCTAAGAAGCAGGCGCGCGTGAGCGCTGCCACCATCAAGCCACGTACACAGCCCAAGCCGCAGACCGAACCCAAACCGGAAAAGCGCCCCGGTTCGTTTCGTTTGCTAGTGGGTTTGATCGCAGCGCTGACCGGTGCGGCATTCCTGACCGTCGAAGGCTACGAAGTAAGCCGGTTTATCAGCCGCGTCGGCCCCGGTGCCCTGACCGTCGTCGAAACCGGAGACTTCAAAACGTTTGGAAGCCCCACAAAGGCATCCACCGATCAGGTGGCGGACTTCGTTTCAGCATCGAGCGCATATTTGCCTTACGTCGGCGTCACGTTCGGCCTGCTACTGATTCTGTTTGCCGGTGTTTGTTTGAAAAAGCGTACCGGCATCTTCCTGGTGACCCTCGTGGTATTGGGCACTGCAGCGTTGGCGGTATTCGAGTCACAAGCGATTACGCCGCGGCTCAGTTGGATCGTGATCGGTGCGGCGGGCTTGGCTTACATTCTGCAAAGCGGGCGCGAGCGCATCACCGCCCCGCCGGTCGGCATGTTGGGCTATTTGCTCGTGTTCCTGTCACTAATGGCCGTGACGCGCCAATGGTTCAACTGGCCGGCGATTCTTGAATGGGCCTCCGCTCAATGGAATATCTTGGGCAGCGCGGATGTGACAGCCTTCTTCAATCAATGGGGCGAACTTGTCACTTGGTGCATTGTGCTGGCGTTGGCCACACTCGGCGCGAGTTTCTCGAACGGTCGCTTGCTGCAAGTTTTGGGCGCAACGATGCTCGTGATTCTGATCACGCTTTTGCTGCGCGACGCCCGCTACGAACTGGTTCACTTCCCGCAGCTCGGCGTCAAGGTCGATCCGATTCCCAGCTACGCCATCGCCAATGTACAAAACTGGCAATGGCTGGTGCTTGTTGAACTTGCGATCGTCGCCGCCGTGCTGGTGTATCGCGGCCTCGGTGCCGGTGGGTTTACGATCGCGATGGCAGCCCTTTGGCTGTTCGTGGGTTTCAAGGTCGATTCGCTGACGGGGCGTTTCTTGCTGGGTAGCCTGAGCGGCAACCTTAATATCGGCGGACCCAATTCACCGAGCGGTCAATCTGCTGGCATTAGCGGCGACATCATTGCCGCTACGGCTGCGTCTGTCTGGATTTATCTGAACGCGATCTTTGCAGGCATTGTCGCCGTGTGCGGGCTGCGCCTGATGTTGAAGGAAGCCAGCACCCGTTGGTGGGTCGGCAATGGCCTATGGCTGGTCTTTTCGATGCTGGCCATGTGGGTTTATATGCACTGGCCGCGTTTTGAAGAATTCAGCCTAGTCACGCAATTGCAGGTCTTGGTTGCATACGAGGTACATCTGGTCGTCATTCCGATGGTAGCTGCCTTGGCCGCCGCCGTATTCGGCATCTGGGCCTTGCGGTGGAACAGCCGCTACGACACTTGGCTGTACGTCGCGGCGACCATCGTGTTTCTTGGAACGCTGGCCAGCTTTGGCACCTTGGCCGTCATGATTAACTACAGTTTCCTCGAGCCACTGCCCATCGTTTCTTATGTCGCGCTGGCCGTCGGTCAGTCGTCGCTGATGTGGATCCTGCTGCTGCACGTGAATTTCCGGGATCGGCAGGTCGAGCAGCATCGTCGCCCTACTGCGCCGCCAACTCCCGGAGCGGTGCCCAGTCTCGCATGATTCACTACCGCACTCGATTTTCAACGGCCCGTAGCACGCGTCTGACGCGATCTGCGGGCCGTTTTTTTGCCGCCTTCGCGGTCGCCGTATTGCTCGTCGCGACGACGGGTTGCGTGCCCGAGCACCTTGCAACCGATCCGCAGCGGTTGGAGCGTGGCAAGGTGATCGTTCTGCCAGGCATCGAAGGGCCCAGCATTTGGAACCACGAATTGGTGGCAGGCCTGGCGGATGGCGGCATAAATTGCGCGATCGAACGCTACGAATGGGGCACCAGCATCCCTGGTGGGGCGCTGATCAATCTGGCCGATCTGCCCGCCAACCGCCGCAAGGCTGGCCAATTGGCCCAGCACATCGTCAAATATCAAGAGCGCTATCCGGGGCGACCGGTGGTGCTGGTGGGGCATTCGGGCGGCGCGGGCATGGCCCTGCTGGCCCTCGAACGGTTACCTGCAGACGTGAAGGTCGAGGCCGCATTTCTGTTGGCCGCGGCCGTCGGTCCTTCCTTCGATACGGGCCCGGCGCGCGAGCATCTCAGCGGAGCATTGATCAACTGCTATTCCCGCCATGATGCCCTGCTATTAGGGCTGGGAACGTCGATTTTCGGTACGGTTGATCGTGAATTTGGTTTCGCCGCCGGAGCCGTGGGCTTCCAGGAATTGGCCCCCCGCGCATCATCGCGCTCGTCGGGCGACGTAGCACCGTTGCAGCAAGTCGAGTGGACGCCCTCTTTCATCAAGCTGGGCAATATCGGCCAACACGAGAGCTGGACCAATCGCTATTTCGTGCGGAAGTGGCTCGCCCCCCGGGTAAAGGACCATCTAGGAAACTGATCGTTCGGCGTCGCATCCTGCGTGCAATTGAGTCATCGACGACCGAAAAAGAAAGCCGGCCCAATATCATTGGACGGGATGTTCGGCTCTGGCGTCACGCAAATCCGCAGCCATACAGAATATTTTCGCCGCAGGCTGAAACGCCACGTTTGTAGCACGCGGAAGTGCTTTGAGAGCCCTTTCTAACTGATTTTTACCGAGATTTATTGACTTAGGCTGACCGAAAGGTCCGCCGATGCTTACAAAGATGATGCGTGTCTTAAGGGCAAGTTGTTTTGTCTTTTTGTTGACCGCTGGATATCATTTACTGTTGAAGCGGTTTACATCGGGATGGAGTTCTCCCGATGGGTCAATGTCGCGCCTCGGTTCGAACGGATGGATTCGTTCAACAGTCGGCTCACAACGCCACCAGGCATCATGAGCGCCACCACAGCCAATCGCAGGGTTCTTGCCATTACCGACTCGGAGCCGACCGCTCCCGAGATCCTGTCTCGTCTGGGTGATGACATCGAAGTCGTTTCCGTCGCAACCGCCGAAGATGCCGTTCAGTTTATGGAAGATGGCAGCTACGACTTGATCGTTGCCGATGCGTCGGTCTTCGATCAACTTGCCCATTTGCGCGACGTTGAACGGCACGCCTTTAAGTTGCTCGAAACGATGGGCCAAGGCGCTTGCATCTACGACGCCAGCGGCACCGTCTTGTGGGCCAACCCTAAGATGAAGGCCTTCCCGGACGATCTGTTCGGCAAAATCATCGACTCATGTCACAAAACATTCGACGGACGCATTGACGAGGCAGGCGCCAAGCCCGCCCACATGCGCGCACGGCAATTCTGTGTCAGCGCCGGAAGCGACCGGCACTTTGACGTGACTGTTACCCCGATCGCCGACCTCGAAGGCACCGTGCAACAGTATTCAGCATTGGTCGTCGAGACGACGCACTCGACCCGCCTGCAGAAGAAGATCGACGCCATCGATATGGCCGGGCGTGAGTTGGTGCGGCTCGATCTGGAAGACACGGCGGGCATGAACGCCGAAGAGCGGCTACGCCTACTCGAAAACAAGATTCTGCGTTACCTGCACGACCTGTTGCACTTTGATAACTTCGCCGTCTTGCTGATCGAAAAGAAAAGCAATCGGCTCGAAATGGTCTTGCAACACGGCATGTGCGAAGCGGGGCAAAACCTCAAGCTCAGCGTCGACATCGATAACAATGGCATCAGCGGCTATGTCGCCGAGACCGGGCGCAGCTATATTTGTCACGACACGCATAAAGACCCGCGTTATCTACTCGGCTTAGAAGCGGCACGCAGTTCGCTCACCGTACCATTGCGGTTGCACGACAAGATCATCGGCGTATTGGATTTGGAGTCCGATGAGCCGGCCGCGTTTAATGAAGACGATCGTCAATTTGCGGAAATGCTGGGCCGTTACGTGGCAATGGCGCTCAACATGCTCGACCTACTAATTATCGAGCGTTACGAGTCGACCGGAAAACTGGCCGACGACGTCATCGAAGAAATCGGCGGCCCGCTCAACGATATCGTCACCGAAGCAGGCAACATTATGGAGGAGTACATCGGCAACGATGATCTGCGCAATCGCCTCCATGCTATCATCGATAATGCCAAGGCCATTAAGGATCGCGTGCGCGATGTGGCCAACCCCGAAACCGGCATTCGCGGTCGCTACGGTGTTGAAAAAACCAGCGATCCGTTGCTCAGCGGCAAAACGGTGCTCATCGCTGACGACGAAGAGATTATTCGCGAGACGATCGGCGGCGTCTTACGTGGGTGCGGATGTACCGTGCAAACCGCCGTCAACGGCGCCGACGCGATTGAGCAACTCGAAGTTCAGTCGTTCGATCTTGTGCTCGCCGACATTAAAATGCCGCATAAAAATGGATACGAAGTATTTGCCGCCGCCCGGGATCGCTCGCCCCAGACGGCGGTTATTTTAATGACGGGCTTTGGCTACGATCCGCACCATTCGATCGTCCGTGCCCGTAAGGATGGCCTCAACGCCGTCTTGTTTAAGCCGTTTAAGGTCGACCAACTGCTAACCGAGATTCGCACCGCCCTGCAACCCGCTTCCTGATTCACGTTCTTTAGTCAGTATCGCCCGATATCCCCTACCCTCATCCCGCCTGCAGCAAGCCAGATTGCGTATGGCCCCCAAGGTTCTTAAACTGGGACATTGCGGTGCATACCACGCACCTGCCGCTCGACCAAACCGCAACCGACAAACACAGGATCGAACCGATGAAACTTCGCTGCCCGCGCTGCGAGAAAGTCTTAAACGTTCCCGACAAATACGCGGGCAAGGCCATTCGATGTCCGGCCTGCAATCGCGGCTTTCAGGTTCCGCAGATGAAGCAGACGGTCGTCGGCGCCGGCGGCGGTGGTGGTCTCGACCTCGAAGATTTCGCCCGTCAGGAACAATCCACCCAACAGCTATCCGAAGAAGAACGCGCCGAGATTGAAGCAAAGGCAGCCGCGGACGCCGCAGCCAATACCGATCCGAATATTCGCATTTGCCCGGCGTGCGGGGCCAAAACGCGCTCCGACGACCCCAAAGTCGACATCCTTTGCTCGCACTGCTGGAAGCCGATCTCGGCAACGGCAGGCGGCGGCCTCGACAGTGGTCGCAGCGTCAAACAAATCAAGAAGTATCAACCCTTCGCTAAAGGTGGCTTCTATACCGAAGTCGGTAGCGCCATGGTTTACCCGATGGCGGCGCTTTGGAGTATTCTCACGTCTGGTGGGGTTGCCTTCCTTGCGGGTATCTTGCCGGTCGCCGTTGTGCGAGTTGGTGCGACCGTAATGACGTTCGACAAGGTGGGTACCGCCCAAGAGGGCGAAGCCGCCGATTTCTCGGCTGCTGCGATGCTCGTTTCCGGCGTGTTCTTGATTGAAGTGATCTTCTTTTCCGGCGTTGCGATTCATACCCTCTTCGATGTCGTGCGATCGACCAGTATCGGTGAAGACGCCCCGCCGAAAATGACTTGGAATTTGGGCGATATCGCCAAGAGTTCGATCTCCTGGCTCGTGCTTATCGTAGTTTACGGTGGCATGTTGGGGTTGGTCGATTTGATCTTCGTCGGCGATAAAGACATCATCCAATTGTTTATGAAACAGGATTGGTCGAGCATGCTAACGGTAACGCCGTATATCGTTGCCTCTGCGGCGTATGAACTGGCCTATCCGATGATGTTGATCGGCTTGGCACTCGGAAGTCTGGGGCAAGCACTCAACCCGATGAAAGTCGGCAAATCTATTCTAAAGACCCATCTCCATTATCTGTTCCTACTCGTCCTCGTTAGCCTTTATTTGGTCATCATGGTGTTCGGTGGTGGTTACCTGCTATTCTTCGAGATGATTCCTCGAGTGGCGAAGATGGGTGAAAGCGCGGGGTCGGGTTCGCTCGGTGACGTCGCCATTGCGTTGATCTTTTGGGGGATGGTGATGACCTTCTTCTTCTATTCCACCTACATCATTGGTCGCCTGCACGGGCTCTTCGTGCGGTCGTTCCGTGACCGGCTCGATTTCGGCACAAAATAAGGTCCGCTTTTTCAGCATCACGGTTTCCGGACGCCATATCGCTCGACGATTCATGGCCCACGATCGGCGGCCCGATACGGATGGTATGAACGTCGCATCCGTAGCCAGCGCCGCCGTTTCGCTTAAATCCGCCGAGACGGCCTTTCAGGCCCAAGTCGCCGTTGCGGGCAAATTGCTCGACAACCAACGAACACAGGGCGATGCCGTGGTGCAATTGCTACAAGCTGCCACCGACAACCTTGAATCGGCAAGTCAGGATTTGCTCTCCGCCGTCGGCGGCAACCTCGATATTCGCGTTTAGCGCGACACCCGTACACACGCAAACCCTTCACCGCGACTGCCAGTAAGGCACCGGCCACGAGCCGTTAGGCACCAACGATGCGCATTCCACCACATCGAAGGCGCCGCTTGCTTGCCGAAAGCGTAGCCCCCAAATTAGTCGTAGGCATTTCCCTTCCGCATCAACACACCCTTCCTCACCATTTGAACTCAATCGAAATGTTCGCGCTACGCGGATATGATGCGCTACATGCTGCTTAATGGTGTTATCCAAGGAGGACCTGATTCGCGTACATGCGTTCATCGCCCTGGGGTGATCCCGTGCTAATCCGCGAACCATCGGTGGCCGGTACGTTCTATCCCGACGATCGCGATCGGTGCATGAAAGAACTGGACGCGTGTATCGCATCCGCGCGGAAGCGGGCGGCTCGTGATGACACTCCCGAACTACCCGAGCGCATCCACGGTTGCATCATGCCCCATGCCGGTTGGCAATTCAGCGGTGCCACGGCGGCGCGGTCGCTTCTTGCGGTCTGCGAGCGCGACCTGCCGCAGGTCGTTATCGTCTTTGGTGCGATTCATATTCCGCACGGTAAACAACCGACATGCTTCGACCGTGGCGGTTGGGAAACACCATTGGGCATCCTCGAAGTCGAGCAGCGCCTTTGCGAACGCCTGATGGGGCAAACCGGCCTGTTGCAGGCCGACCCGCATGCCCACGAAGGCGAGCATAGCATCGAGGTTGAGCTGCCGTTTATCCAACAATTGCTGGGCGATATACCGTTTGTGCCGATCATGGTGCAGCCCGATGAACAGGCTGCCGCACTCGGTCGCTCGATCGGTCGCACCTGTCGCGCCTATGGCGTGCGCGCGTTGTTTATCTGCTCGACCGATCTTACGCATTACGGCCCGCGCTTTGACTTCGCGCCGGAAGGCGTCGGCCCCGATGGCTTACAATGGGCACGCGACATCAATGACAAGCGTATGATCAACTTGATTCGAACGATGGAAGCCGAGCACGTGGTTGATGAAGCGCTGCATAATCGCAATGCCTGCGGTGCCGGCGCATTGGCAGCAACCATCGAGGCTTGCCAGGCATGTGGCGCGCAGACCGCGACGTTGCTAGAACACCGAACCAGTGAAGATGCTGCCGTCGAACTGGGCCTCGCGCCGTCACAAGATGCCGTCGGCTATGCGTCGATGGTCATCGGCTAACCCAAATAAAAGGACTTATTTCTATGAAGATCGCTATCACCGGCGCAACCGGCTTTCTCGGTCGCTACATTGTCAATCGCCTCGCAGGCAATGGTCACGATTGTCGCTGTTGGTTTCGGCCACAATCCAATCGCGATGGCTTCGATCATAGCAACGGCATCGAATGGCAAGCCGGCGATCTCACCCAACTCGAAAGTTACGAATCGCTTTGCACCGGCGTTGATGCCGTGGTGCACAGCGCGTTATATCGACCGGCAGGCATGGGTTTTCGTGCGTCGGCGCAAGATGCCTTCGAAGAATTTGTGCGCGTGAATCTGATGGGAAGCCTGCAACTGATGCAGACGGCGTATCGGTTGGAGATTCCGCGCTTTGTGTTTATTTCGACCTGTGCCGTGCATGAAGTAATTCTCGACGATCGCGCGCTCGACGAAGCGCATCCGCTCTGGGGTACGACCCACTATGGTGCGCATAAGGCCGCCATCGAGAAATTCGTACATAGTTTCGGCTTGGGGCAAGGCTGGAACGTTTGCGCGCTGCGACCGACCGGGATCTACGGAACTGCCACGCCTGCTGAGAACAGCCGCTGGTTCGAAATCGTAAGCGACGTCGTGAACGGCAAGGCATTCAGCAGCGATCGCGGCGGTAAGGAAGTGCACGCCGCCGATGTGGCGCAAGCCGTTGACGTTTTGCTGCATACCGATGCCGAACGAACGCGCGGACAGGCGTTTAACTGTTACGATCAGTACATGTCGGAAAAACGCGTGGGCGAACTCGCCCGGGAGATCAGCGGCAGCAACACGGACATCGGCGGCACCAACCACGGCCCCAAGCATCAAATCGAAACCGGCAAGTTGCGCGATTTGGGGATGCATTTCGGCGGCGACGAACTGCTGCGTGCCACCATTGCGGAGTTGGTGGAAGCCGCGCGGGCGAAGTAAGACGCGGCGGGTATAATCCCAACGCGAAGGAGAGAAGCCATGCCGCTCGACTTACCCAATCTGCTTAAGTTCGCCGTCGCCAATCGTGCGTCCGACATTCATCTGCAAGCCAACGCCGCGCCCATGTTGCGCGTGGCTGGTCGCATGCGTGCCCTCGACATGCCCACGCTGACGAATGACGAATTGCGTCAATTGATACAAGGACTGTTGCCGTCGCATCTAACCGACAAGACGGAAGAGCGTTTGTTCAACGGCATCGATTTCTCTTTCACCGATCCCGAGATTGCGCGTTTCCGTTGCAGCGCCTATCGACAACTCGGCATGCCGGGCCTGGTGATGCGCGTGGTACCGACGAGCGCTCCGGATTTTAAGGATCTCAATCTACCCGCTGTGCTGGAAGACATCGCGCTGTCGCGTCGCGGTCTGACGCTGGTAACCGGCACCACTGGCAGCGGCAAGAGCACGACGTTGGCGGCGATGCTCAATCTGATCAATCGTACCTACCCCACCAAGATCATCAGCATCGAAGACCCGATCGAGTTTCTCTTTCAAAGTGATAAGTCGATGGTCTCGCAATTGGAAGTCGGTCAGGACACGCCGTCGTTCAAGCAAGGCCTGCGCCAAGCTTTACGCCAAGACCCCGACGTCATCATGGTGGGCGAACTGCGCGACGTTGAAACGTTGCGCATCGCGCTGCGCGCCGCCGATACCGGTCATCAAGTGTTAAGCACCGTGCACAGCGCCGATACGGCGCAAACGATCGAGCGCGTAATCGCGATGTTCCCACCCGCTGAACATAAGATCCTGCTTTCGCAGTTGTCGCACAGCATTGAGGCAATTGTCGGTCAGCGTTTGGTCGCAACGCACGATGAGCGCCGCGTACCGGCCGTCGAAATTCTGCGCGGCTCCGGCGTAACGGAACGCTATATCGAAAATAAGCAGATCGACGAATTGGGCGACTACATTGCGACGGGCGAACTCGGCATGCAGACGTACGACCAACACCTGCTCGAGTTGTACAACGCCAAGACGATCAGCGGCACGCAGGCCCTGCAACACGCCAGCAACACCGAAGCACTGTCACTGGCCATGCGCGGGATTCGTCGCGTCGGCGGCGGGTTTGGTAGCTGAGATCGTAAGCATCTCTCGCTGTACGCGACTTGTTGTATCCGAATATCAGCCTTGTCGACCCGATGATGCGCGAGCGCGTTGTGATCTTTAAATGTTTTGAAAATATAGACTTACAGACGGAATCGTCCGAAATATCGCGGAAATCTGGTCAGCTCACGATATACTCCCCTCGCGAACGATATGAACGTTTTCAGCGATGATTGAAAGTGAGCATTGCACGTGACCGCGATTCCAACAACCCGCAACGTCGAAACTACCTCAAGCCTAAAGGCAAATGGACGACCAATCGTCTATTGGAATTTCAAAATCCTGATCGACTATCAGTGTCCAATCTGCCGGCGGGAGGCGGACTTGCTGCGACGTCTGGATGGTGGTCGCGGACGCCTCGCCTTTGAAGACATCACTGCTGCCGATTTCGACGCGTCCAAGTATGGTCGAACCCAAGACGACGTAATGGCATCCATCCACGGTATCACATCCGACGGCACGGTTGTTTCAGGTGTTGAAGTTTTTCGGCGCGCCTATGACGCCGTGGGTTATGGCTGGCTGCTGAAGCCGACCGGTTGGCCGGTACTAAAGCAGGTGAGTGATATCGGATATCGATGGTTCGCACGCAACCGCTATCGCATCGGCCGAATCTTCGGTGGCCGCGACGCAAATTGCGATTGCGGACCAAGCACCGGCGGCTGCCAAATTTAGCACCCGGCCTTGAATTCATCACAAATCAAACAAACGTTGAAAAGTCGAAAGGAGACTTATGAATACTGCTATTGCAATTACGATCTTTGGAGCTTGCATCTATCTCACGGGCAAACTGGGGTTCTTCCAAGACCAGCAAGAACAGCGCCGCGATCGGATGCAACACGAACATAATCGCAATCTAGGCACTGCCCAATCGGTAAACTCTGAATCCAATTATTGAGTATTGCAATCCTCCCTTGCCAAAGAGCTTTGCCCATCAAAGTATCTCTGACGCGTAACGAGGAGTAAGACGCATGATGAAAAAAGCCCCACCGTGGCCACGGTGGGGCTTTTTCATTTGATGCGCTGGAACGTCAAAAGACAGGCTTCAACGAATTGGGCAACGCGTCATTTAATCGGACTCTTGCAAATCGGCTCTGGGATGCAAACGCATCGCCCGCCTTCCCTAATCGTCCTTGCGCTTCTTCTTGCGCCGATCGTCGTTGCGATCGCGCGTGCGGCGATCTTTCTTTCTACGATCGTCGTTGCGATCTCTTACCCGGCGATCATCTTTGCTACGCCGCCGATCGTCGCGGGTGCGGCGATCGTTGTCACGTTTCGAACGATCAGCGTTGCGGTCGTTATCGCGCTCGGCTCGGTCGCGGTAGTTGCGATACTTACGCGTACGAACAGATCCACGCTTGCGCGCGTCCCAATGATCCTGAATCGTGGTGCCTCTACGACGTGTCGGTCGCTTGGTGCCCGCGCGATTGTCGTTGCGATCCCGATCGGGCTCTCTCGTCGTGCGCCGTCGATCGTCACGATCGCGCACCGGCCGTCGGACCGCGTCCGGGCGACCGTCACGATTACGATCGGGTCGGCGGACATTGCCGCGACGATCATCAATTCGTAAGTCGCGGCCGCGCTCACGCCAACCATCGCGCGTGCGTTCCAACCAACCTTGCTTCATCGAATGACGGAATACCTGGCCACCACGATCCACGAATAACGTGTTATCGCGCGGTCGGCGGCGCACCACTTGTGCGGGTCGCGGTCGCTTGCTAATGATGGTACTGCGTCGATCGCGGATACGGTTCACATGGCGACGACCGACACCAAGGCCACCGTCGAAGCGACGCGAGGCAATATAAAGATTGGGGGACAAGCCATGACGTACACGGAAGCGGCGACCACGCGAGATGATGCGATGACGCGGTGCATGAAAACCGCCCGCACCCCACCAGTTCGAGCGCAAGCCGCCACGCCAACCGGTGCCAGCAAAGACGTTGTTTTGCAGGCCAAAACCGAGCCACTGGCGACCATTTTGGAAGCCAAACTGAAAACCCCAGGTGCCTGCAAAGCGGTTATACGTCGCACCGAAACCGAACGTACGAGCGCGCGGGAAGAACAGATTGCGGCGCCAAGGTCGATAACGGAAACCCGTACCAAAAACGATTGCACCATTGCGACGGAAGCAACCTGTGTACCCCGGCGTATAACCCACCACGACCGTCGTCGGCGTATGGCGGAACACGCGTGCGAAGCGCACGTGATAAATCGGGCAACTGGGCGGGATTGTGTAGATCGGTGCAGGCACCGTGTCGCAGATGCCCCAACCGCCCAACGGTTGATTGGACGTATACCAAACCGCATCGTTGCAACAGTAGTATCGATTTTGGAAACGCAATACATCGAAGGGCGTGTTGGCCGCGTAAGCGAGTTGCGTACCGGCGATAGGCTCGAAGAACGGGTCGCCATCGTACGTGACATCGAGTCTGGCGTTGGCTCGTTCGATTTCGGCTGTTTGCGGAATGAACGTGTCGGCCCACGCGTCAGTCGCCTGGCGCGTGCCCGGCACGTGCGGCAAGACATCGGCGGCGGGCGAGCGCTCGTCAATGCGAGCAAAATCGCCCGGCAAATTACGGCTATCGACGTAATCCCACGGGCCGGCATATGAACGCGAACGATACCAACGACCCGACATTAAGACATATCGTTGCTGACTTGCCGTATCGATAAAGACATCGCTCTCGCTATTCGCCATGTGCAAGAGGTTGGTGCCGTTGACCGGCACATAGTTGGGCTCGCCATTGGAGGCGATCAGCTCGGCGGGCTCGGTACTCACCACGATATCCGGCACTTGGTTGCCGCCGATTTCGGCTTCTTCGGCGACCATCGTGATCTCGATGTTGCGTCCCATCTCAACCACAGCAGGCGGCGGATTGTTGGCATCGCGCCAAGGACCGGCCAGATCGTGCGCCGACATCCAAATCTCGCCGCCGCGCAGGAAGTATTGCTGCGTATTTTGGTCGTACAAAATCAAAAACGGCGTATTGACGATCTGCATCAAATTGCTGCCCGGCACGCTGCGATACTCGGGATGGCCATCGATACTGACCAACACGGTCGGGCGCGAGCGGAACATCACATCGGGTGGCGAGTTGTCGAAGCCGGTGCCGTCATCGATGTCATCGAGATCGGCCAACTCCAGCAACGCTACCAAGCGATCGAGCGTGATGGTCGAATCCCAATAGGGCAACTCATCGATCACGCGCCGTCGCATCGCCTCGGTCGAACGATCATCGACATATGGAAACATCGCGCGCGTGACGGTGGCATCGTAAAACGTTGCCAAGCGCTGCTCGCGGTCGGTGGCCACGCGCGATTCGAACCACATGGCACCGTACACCGGCTCTTGATTGTTCTGTGGTTCAAACGCCACGGCGGCCCGCGCCGTGAGGCGGTCGCCGTCAAACGATTCGATCTGCGGTTGATAGACCACGATCACGCCGTCAGGCGTCAGGATATCCCGCGGCCAGCGCGGGTTATCGTCTGGGGCTTGGGCCAAGACATGCCCGACAGCCGTCGTCAACAGCGCCAAGCAGATCAAACTGGAAGAGACATAACGGGTTGAGATCATTCGAATCCTCTATTCTTTTTTCGGGGACTGACATTAACGCATGGACATTGTGACGGGTCCGAACATGTTCGGCTAGACCGCTCCCTCAATAACTATGACCGCCAAACAACAGCTCAGGTTAGTCGCAACGTACATAAAGATCCCTTAAACTCAGTGCAAGACGGGTTAAGTCTATAAACTCCACAGACTTACAGACAGTTTTGCTATGAGCCGGAATGACCACGCCGTAAACGTTCATCAAATAGTTGTGCATCCGTTGGCGCGTACCAAGGGATTTTTTATATGCATCGGACTCGCAGTTTGCTGCAATTTCTTAATCATGATGACGCCCGTTTTCTTGATGCGCAAGCCGTTAACCCAACCGGTCCAGCTTGGAATTCAACCGCAGATGTTGGCGATGTGGCTGTTTGCCGCGATTGTGGTACCATACACCGCGATTTTTGGTACATACTTTCGGATAAAGCGTTCTCAGATTCGTCGCAAGCATGCGCTTCGATATCGGCGCCTGCAAAAAATTTGCGCTACTTCGGTCGGTTGGTCACGATTACCGCACCGGTGCTTGGAATTGCAAATGATGGGTGCTTACTTAATGTGGTTAACCTATCGAAGAGCAATTCGAAAAATGCCACGCGGCCATATCATCATTTGCCGAATGGCAAACACGCCGCGACTCAGAATTCCCAAACCCATCAACGTCGGTTTTGAACCGATCAATCTCACGGCAGCAAAAAAGGCTGATATGGCAGTCATAGCCTCGCTTCGAGATCAAAGTAACGACGGCCCCGAAACAGAGGATGAGGCAAAGACCATTGGACAATTCGTTTTCGACGCATTCAACTCGCAGTCGCGTATCGCCAAAGTCCTATCGATGTTGTTGATGAGCGTTTTCCTTTATAAGGTCTCCGACAGCACCTTGGCGCTGTTTAAACTCTGGCAGAGCGGTAAGGAATTACCTTTTGGATTCGCCGGGAAATATGTGTTGCTGGGTGCGGTTCCAGCCGTTGTGATAATGTTGTTTGCGGCGAGGAATACGCTCTACTTAGCTCCCGGCATCATCGCCCAACGCACGTCAAGCGTCCTTCATCGAAACGTCACGATTAGGATTTTCGCACCACAAAACGCGTCACTAATCGTCAACACCATTCCCGCACCTCTATTCGAGAACGACTCGGATAGCCCCTCCGACTTACTTAGTGATATGTCAGATGTCTACATCGGCGGCGCTAATCGTAATAGCCAAAACGCATCCACGGTTCCGGATGTGGTCATCGGGGCGTGGCTGAGTTCGTCAACGCAGCCCTCAGAAATGCAATTGCTATCAACTTTAGAAGCGGATCGCGTCATCAACTAACGCTGATACTCAATGTGACCGCGCACACGAATTACAGAGTCGTTAACATGCGCCGCCCAACGTAAACCCATCATCCACCACCAACTCTGTGCCCGTCATCAGCTTGGCGGCATCCGACAACAAGAATGCGACGGCGGCGGCGATATCCTCCGGCGACGCAAAACGGCTGCCGCCCTGCTCCTCCATTTCCTGATAGGCGGCTTCCACCGATCTCAAACGCGCGACGGCTTCTTGGAAAAAGTCCATCGTCTCCCACATGGGCGTGCGCACGCCTGCCGGGCAGATGCAGTTCACCCGAATGTCGCGCGGCTTTAGCTCCAGCGCCGCCACACGCGTGAGCATCCGCACCGCCGCCTTGCTACTGCAATATGCCGCCGCCCCCGCTGTCGGTCGTACGCCCGAAGCCGAAGCGATATGCACGATCGCCCCGCCTGTATCTCCCATCAATTGAGCGCCGTATTTGGTCGCGAGGAAGGCACCGTCGAGATTGACCGCGTGCACGCGCCGCCATTCCTCAAGCGTCATGTCGGTCAACGGCGCGGCGGCGGAGATACCGGCAGCGTGAACCACTGCGTCGATACGGCTACCTGCTGCGCGAAGCTGCGCGACGCCGGCCTGCCAGTCGGATTCGTTACTAACGTCAAGCGGCAACGCTTGGGCACCTGATACGGTCTGCACCGCCAAATTTAATCGCTTGATATCAATATCCGCCAACCAGATATGCCAACCATTGGCTGTCATGTACTTGGCTGTTGCCAGACCAATACCCGACGCGGCCCCCGTCACCAATACCCATGGCTCAGCATGATAATTTTTTGACACGCGCCCTCCATCAACTATCTCGTTGCCTAACCACAAAGTCATCTATGCATTAAGACGGTCCGCGATATCGCTTTTCATGACAAATTTTGATAACCTAACATCATTCGTGTTTACGGCATTCTATGGCTCAGTAGAAAAGCGGGCGACCTGATCGATCCGGTTGTGTTCATATGAAAGTCGAGTCTTCCGCTGCCAATACATCGCGCTCCCGCATGCATTGCATCACCATCTATCCCGCGCGCCGCAACTTGACTGACATCGGCATACTGGTCCTCACCTTCATTCTGATCATCGTCCTACTCGCCCTCAGCGTACCCGTAATTGAACTGAGAGCCAACGCATCAACGGCTGTCAAGCTCACCATATTGGCACTGTGCATCATCGCATCACTGCTACCCTTGCCGGCTTATTATTTCTTCGTTCTATGGGTCGGTCGCAGACGCATGCGGCGACGACAACCGATTCGCAGCCGTCGGCTTGCCGCTATCGCGCAACACCCGGATGCCTGGCCACGCTTGCCCCATCGGATGGTTGAATGGGAACTCCTGGGAAGCCGAGAGCCGATGGGTCGCATTAAGAAACTCATTCGACGCATTCCCGCCGGAGACGCCATCGCTATTAGACATCCGCGCGACCCGGCCATATCAAGACCTTCGCCCACCGATCATCCGTTCGAGCCGATTGATATCGAAAACGACGACGAACAGCTCGCCTGGCTCGATGCACTGGGCGACGAGCGGCAGCGTAAACTGATCGAAACGGGCGACGTGGATCCGGCGACTGCCAGAATGTTTGTGGACTACTACGATACGCACCACTCCGATTCAGATTCTCAGGACCACCCGCGCGCATCTGAGAAAGTAAGCTTGGGCGAATGGTTTCGTTTCGGGAAAACCCTTCTCTTCAGGGCTGCCATCACCATCTTCCTGATTGTTCAACTCTTCCGGCTTGTCAGAACTCTCCTGCTGAATCCGACGCCAAGCAGCCTGATTCTGTTCGGCATTCTCGTATTGTTTTTCTTCGCCGCCGGCATCAAGGCGCTGTTTCGCCGTCAGTCGGTCTTTCTGATCCCGGGCGGCATTGCCCTGCGCGTGACTCGATATGCGGGATATCGCGCAAGTATCTATCGCCTTACGCCTGCCAATACGGCGCTGGTCATGTACGCAGGTAAGGTGTTCTGTGGCACCGAGGATGAGCAACGCTTTGTGTTCGACTTACCGCACGGCGAATACACTTTGTTAACGGCATGGCTCAGCCGCGCGCGGACACCCGATCAACGGCAGCTTGACATGATGCTGGACCCGAACGGACGAGACTCTGAATAACGCTCGATCATTCTTCCGCTGCTGCCGTCGTGATGCGCACTTCCGACTCCAACGTTCGATGCACCGGGCAGCGATCGGCTATTTGCAGCATGCGGGCGCGTTGGTCGTCCGTTAGATCGCCCACGATTTCGATCGTGCGATGAATATGATCGAGCTTGCCCTCGCGCTGTTCGCACTCGGCACAATCTTTGGCGTGAATCTTCTCGTGCGTCAGCGTGACGGACACCCTCTCCAGCGGCAAATTTTTATGCTCGGCATACATGCGCAGCGTCATCGACGTACACGCACCCAAACCGGCCAGCACGTATTCGTAAGGCCCCGGTCCGGCGTCATCGCCGCCGATGCTTAACGGTTCATCCGCCACCAACCGATGCCGACCGGCTAATACATCCTGATGAAACTTGCCCAGGCCCGATTCGCCAACAGTTACGACGCCGCTCTCATTCTCGCGTGGTCGCTGCGTATCTTCAGGCAAGTAACGCGTGGCCCAGGCGCTGAGCACCGCCGCAACGTAATCGGTATCTTGCCGCCGTTTGATCAGGTGATCGGCCTCGGCCAATGAGATAAAACTCTTCGGATGCACAGCGGCATCGAAAATAGCCTGCGCGTTTTCGATGCCGACGACATCATCTTTAGGGCCGTGCATCACCAGCAAGGGGCACTTAATCGCCGCGATCTGATCGCGCAGCGTGTGCGAACGGATATCATCGAGAAACTGCTTGCGAATCTTGATCGGCCTTCCGGCGACCATGATTTCGGCTTCGCCCTTAGCTTCTAACTCGGCCCGTTGTGGCGCGATCAGCCGTTCAATATTGGTGGGCTCCGCCGGTGCCGCGATCGTCACAACGCCGACCAGATCGGGTAGCTTGCTTGCGGCAGCCAATACGGCCGCCCCGCCGAGGCTATGACCGATCAACAGCGCAGGTGGTTGATAATGCTGGCCAAGCCAGTTCGCCGCACAGAGCAGGTCTTCAACATTCGAAGAAAAGTTTGTATTGGCAAATTCGCCTTCACTCGAACCAAGGCCGGTGAAGTCAAACCGCAAGACGGCGATACCGAGCCGCGCCAAGGCTTCCGCAATGCGCGTGGCGGCGGGAATATCTTTGCCACACGTAAAGCAGTGGGCAAACACGGCAAAGGCGCGGGGGGTGCCCGAGGGCATATCGAGCCGCGCGGCGAGCGTGTGCCCCTGCGAACCTTCAAATTCGATTTTACGACCGGGTGCTCCCGACATATCTTTCTCCCGACTTTGGTCGTTTGTTTTGATATTAGTTGATGGGCCTGCTAAGTGGATAGGCAAAAAGAACCATTGACTGTGGCACAGGCGTCTCGCCTGCTTTCACCGCCGAGACGGCGGTGCCACAACGATACATTTTTCAGAAGGACTTAGTTATCATAGCCAGTGCAGGCGCCGCAGCAATCGACAAGCCGTCATGCAATCGGCACAATAGCTCGGCATAGTCACTTGCGGCCAGCGGCAAAGCAACACCATTGCGATCGCCACGCGCGACTCTACCAAACCGAGCGAGACCACTGCCATGAGCCATCATACCCAACGCTTCCTAAATCTCGTCAATGAAGCGAAAGCCAATGTCATTGAGACGGACGTCCCGACCGTTCAGAGGCGTATGAATGCCAATGAAGAGTTTCTGCTGATCGACGTGCGCGAAGAAAGCGAATACGCCGCCGGGCACCTGCCGGGGGCCGTACACATGGGTCGTGGTGTGATCGAACGCGATATCGAAAAACACATTGAAGATACATCCACTGAGTTGGTGCTGTATTGCGGTGGCGGCTTTCGATCGGCGCTGGCCGCCGAAAGCTTGCAAAAGATGGGTTACACCAACGTGATATCGATGGACGGTGGCTTTCGCGGTTGGCGCGAAGCAGGCTTACCGATCGTTCATGATGAATAGCCCTGTTACAGACGGGTTCGTGCAACGGGCACTTTAGAATACCGCATTCATCACGCGACGCATCCAGCAATCGAATTGATAACCATGCGCATTGCTTCATTATTATCCGCCGCCACTGAGATCGTGTGCCAGTTGGGGCTTGCCGATCAACTCGTCGGCATCAGTCACGAATGCGACTATCCGCCAGAGGTGCTCGACCGACCACGGCTAACGCGTTCGCTAATTGACGACACGCAATCGAGCGCGGCCATCGACGAACAGGTTCGCACCAAACTGCAGCGCGGTGAGCCGCTATATGAAATCGATGCAGAACGCTTGGTGGCGCTGCAGTCCGACATCATCATTACGCAAGCCCAATGCGAAGTTTGCGCGATCAGCGAGAAAGACCTGCAAGCTGTAATCGCTAGGCACGACGCCTTGAGCAACGTGACGACTGTCACGCTAGACCCGCGCTCTCTTGCCGACGTTTTCCGCGATATCATCCGTGTCGGTGCGGCGTGCGACTGCGTCGATGGGGCGGATAAACTCGTTAAATCTTTGCAAGCGCGGCTACAGGCATTGACCACAGCCGATGATTCCGATGCAGCATCATCGCAACCGCGCGTGCTTTGTATCGAATGGACCGACCCGTTGATGGCCGCCGCCAATTGGATGCCGGAAATCGTCGCAGCCGCCGGCGGTATTAACCTGTTAACAAAACCCGGAAGCCATAGCGGCGTCATCGAATGGGATGCGGTGAGCGGCACTGACCCAGATGTAATTTTGGTAGCACCCTGCGGTTTTGGTTTGGAACGGGCCGCGACGTCAGTAAGTGAATTGTCGCGCCGACCAGATTGGGCTAAATTGAGGGCTGTACAACGGCAGCAGGTCTTCGCTTGCGACGGAAACGCGCTTTTCAATCGCTCGGGACCGCGACTGGTGGATACAGCAGAATTGATAGCCGGATTGATTCACCCGCGACACCAAATCCTGCGCGAGCGCTACTCAGCCTATTGGCGCGTTGCTGTATAGAAGCTATCCAAAAAGCTAAACGGTGAGACCGGCTTTCTTCAGTAGTCGCGTTAATCCGTCAACATCGTGCTCGTCGAACGCCCCGATATCAAAGCTATCCAAATCCAACACGCCCCAGCATCGGCCCGATGCATCCAAGCACGGTATCACGACCTCACTTTGATCGCGTGGATCGCAGGCGACGTAGTTATCGCCCAGGTCTTTAACATCGTGCACTAGCAACGGCTTGGCATCGCGAAAAGACTGACCGCAAGCGCCATGCATACCGATCGGTGAGCACGCGGGTTTGTCGCGGCGATAATCGAGAATCAATTCTTCGCCGCCTTCGTGAACGTAGAAGCCCACCCACGAAACACCCGAACCTGAGAACGCGTCCCAGATACCATCCACAACAGCCCGCATCGCTTCGGACTGTGGCTGATCGGGCTTTATTGAATCAATGATCGATTGGTAATTGCGCGACATACTCGGCAGCATGAACGCAATCGATGAAAACGGCAAGCTGGCTACCAGCCTTAGAAAAGGCACGAAATCGCACCGTGTCGAGCCCGATTGTGCCTGCTACGAGGTGGCTGTCGACGTCGCGTCTGACGGTTGATCGGCGGCATCTTCCTCGACGGCGGTGTTTTCTGGTTCCGAAATCTTCTCGCTCGAACCCTTGGCCAAGGTGGCCTGGTTTCTTCCGCCACGTTTAGAGACATACAGCGCGTCATCCGCATCTTTCAGCATTTCATCGGGCTTGTCGTAGGTCGAATTCCATGCGGCAACGCCCAAGCTGACCGTGACGTTGAGCTTGGCACCTTCGTATTCGAATGACGCTTGTTCGACAGCTGCGCGCACGTTTTCCGCACACTTCATCGCGTTTTCGCCATTGATACCGGGACAAATCAGCAGAAACTCTTCACCGCCGACGCGGGCGACTTTGTCGGACGTACGCGTGCGCCCACGCAACACCCGTGCAGTTTCTTTCAATACATAATCACCGGCGGCGTGTCCGTGAGTATCGTTAAATTGCTTGAAATGATCGATGTCAAGCATGATCGTAGCGAGTTCGTGGCCGTAACGTTTGGAAGCCTGAGCGAAGTCGTTGAGCCGTTCGAACGCTTCGCGCCGATTGAGCAATCCCGTGAGCTCGTCGGTGGTCGCCATTCGGCGCAACTTTTCATTCGCAACATTGAGCTTCTGGTGGGCCATTGCCATCTGAGCGTTTACGCGATGAACCTCGCGTGTGCGCTTGGCCAAAGCGCTCTCCGCTGACACGATGCGTTCGGCCGCCCGCAAACGTCCCAACAGTTCAGCTTTGTTAATCGGTTTCGCGATAAAATCATCGGCGCCGGCATCGAAGGCTTCCACCACCCGTCCGGCACCGGCATTTGCTGTAGCAATGATGATGTAAACGAATCGAATGCCTTCATGCGAGCGCAGCTTGCGGCAGAGTTCGATGCCGTTCATCTCCGGCATTTCCCAGTCGGTCAGCACGATCCGCGGTTCGTCGCGCGTGATGATATCGAGCGCTTCGCGACCATTGGATGCCGTCAGAATATCGGCATCGCAGTCGCGCAGCATATGCTTCTGCATCGCCAGCTGGCTGGCATCGTCTTCAACGATCAGTATCTTTTTTCGGCGTTCCAGATCCATGAAGGACACAATCCCCAACCCGTTGCGCTACTTCGTCTATTTCGCCCGCGCCCGTTGACACATGTTCGCAAGTTCGTCGACTTGCTGGCAGATCGTCGTCATATCTGCCGCCGCCTCGCTCGATTGCTCAAGCTCTCTTGCGTTGTCGGTGATAGTCGGAAAGCCGTAACCACCGGCCGCGCCTTTGAGTTGATGGGCGAAGCGCTTGAGAGAATCCATATCGTTCTCTTCGATCGCCTTGCGCATCGATTCGATGCGATCGGGCAATTCCGATACGAACATCTCCACCAACTCGACGAAGTCCTCATCGGCTCCTAAGTCGCTGATGATGGGTGGTCCTGATACTTGTTCTTCGCTCACGGCCTTACCTCCGCACAATTCGCTAATACCGTGTCCACAGTTCGGTGCGATCTCAGCACCGAATGACGATGCATCACCGATGTTCATCGACCTGCGGAGGCAGCGAATTGATTAGGAAAACCGTTCAAATCCGCCAAGGAATGCGGCGCTGGGATTAAAGAGACCATCCCATTGCAACAGCAAGCGAATTTCGCTCCGATGCCCAGGGATCAACCATTATCAGCCGCGTTTAGATACACCGAAGCGACCTGCCGATAAATTTCTCACCGATGAAGACACTCTGGCGGAACAGTATGCCCGTGCCGGTGATCCGCGAATTGACGAGATGCCCCCAAGCAGGTACGAACACCGAATAGTTCGAGGCATATCGGACATCATGGGTTTCGACCAACCGCAATCGGCGACCTTGCACACAATGCCCGCGCAACTTTCAACCATCAAAGAACTCGAATCGATCGCAACGCACTTGAATGGCGCAGACCGAATCCAAGCGCTACGGCAGTTGCTCGATCGACCGATCGAGAATCCTGCTGGCTGGTATTTGCTGGGTAAGGAAATGGTGCAGGCAGACGACTTGAATGCTGCCGCTCGCGCCTTCGGGATGGCCTACCATCAAAATGTGGATATCACCTCGGCCGCTGTTTTGACCTTCGCGTGCCTGAAGGCAGCACGCTCGGAACAGCCCAAACTTAAAGCGCAATTCATCCGAACATGGGAGGAGATGAGGTCTCCAGCTCTCGGGGTAAACACAAGCGAACGCCAGGTCTTACAGTTAATGACGGCCAATAAAGCCGCACCAGTTGCCAACGGCTGTACGGCAGAGAGCTTCTTCAACCATTTCCTGCAACGCCCCGATCAATAGTCCAACTCTAGCAGCGTCTTAGAAGTCGTCGTCAAATTGTCATAACCGTCGTCCGTCACCGCCACCAAATCTTCGATGCGCACCCCGCCCCAATCTTCGTAGTACAAACCCGGCTCGACGGAGAACACCATCCCCGGCTGCACCGGCACGTCGAAGTTCTTCTTGATACTCGGGCCTTCGTGCACGGCCAGCCCCACTCCGTGGCCGGTGCCGTGCATGAAATGATCGGCACAGTCGCGTTCGGCGAAATAGTCGCGGCATTTGGCATCTAGCGCATGACACGCAACGCCCGGTTTGATAGCGTCCAAGCATGATTGCTGCGCCGCCAGCACCATCTCGTAAACTTCACGCTGACGCTCGTCGGCTTTGCCCATCACCAACATACGCGTCATGTCGCCACAGTAACCGTGATAAATGCCACCAAAATCGAGCAGAACCATCTGCCCGCGCTCGAGCTTGCGCGCAGGGTCGGGAGAATAGTGCGGATGGCATCCCGTCTGACCAAACGCCACAATCGGCGCAAACGAGTTGCCTTCGCTTTCGCGCCGCAAGAACGTCTCGATCCGCACAGCCACATCGCGTTCCGATTCACCCAGTCGTATCGAATTGGCGACATGGTCGAAACAGCGTCCCGTGATGGCCTGCGCTTTGCGAATGTTCTCAACTTCCTCCGGCGTCTTGATAACGCGCAATTCCGCCATCAGATTCTCCGCCGGCGTCCATGTCGCGCCCGACATCTCCGCCAACAAGCCCGTGGCATCGACATACAACAACGCGTTCGACTCGAACCCGATCGTTTTACCCTTCTCATCGCCGAGCACTTTGCGAATCGCCGCCGCAAACGTGGCCGGGCTCGATGGGGATTCCAACAGATGCGCCGTCACGTTCGACATCTGCCGCGCTCCGGCAATATAGCGACCGTCGCAAATCAGATGTACCCGACCGCCTTCGATCACCAACATGCCTTCCGGATCGCGCATCGGCTGCACCTCGCCCGGCATGTTGGCATGGAAGCCCGCCAAATACTGCACATTCTTCGGATTGCTGACGAAGAGGGCATCGAGCCCGGCATCTTGCATCGCCTTGGTCACGCGTTCGATTCGATTCTGACTCATCAGGAAACTCGCTATTGGCTAACAATCAAATATTTGAGAAACCGACCGCCCGAGTGTATACCAGTCAATCCGTCTTGACGAAATGCAACCGCCCTTGGCGAATGAAGGTGTACCTTGGCCGCATACGAGATCCTCATCACCACCGAATTCAGCGCCGCCCATCAACTCCGCTTTCCCGATGGCACGCTCGAACCCCTGCACGGCCATAATTGGAAAGTCGAGCTCTATCTCGAAGGGGCAGAACTCGACGAAATCGACGTGCTCGCAGATTTCACCGTCGTGCGTCCCCAGTTGCAGGCCATCTGCGCGGAGCTGCACGACACGCATCTCAACGACCACCCCGCATTTCAAGCCGATAATCCGTCCACCGAGCGGGTTGCCAAGCTGATCCACGATCAGCTCGCGCCCAAAATGGCAAAAACCGTGAGAATCAGCCGGGTGCGCGTGTGGGAAACCAGCACCTGCGCGGCCGCCTATATTCCCTGAGAAGGACGCGCACAGTCGCGCGGCAAATTTCGCGGTATCACAAGGCAGACGAGCCTAACAGCCCTCGAATACGGCGCGATAAATGAATCCCAGCGTCCCAATTGACGATAAAGGACGGGAGTTCTACGATTTTTTGAAACTTCCGGATGGTATATGCAAAAAGTCTGCCAATCATGCCAAAAGCAACCCGCGACGGTCCATCTGACCGACATCGCCACTGACGGCGAGAAACGCGAACGCCACCTGTGTGAGAACTGCGCGCAGAACGAAGGCATCATGCCGAAGCCGGCCAACATCATGGCCCACCTCGCCGCGTTTGTGCAGAGCAGCAAGGGCTCTGTGCAGCAGATGGCCCAGTTAAGTTGCCCCAACTGCCAGCTCACTTTTGTTGAATTCCGCAACAATGGCTTACTCGGCTGCGCCGCTGACTACGACGCGTTCGAACCCGCGCTCATCCCGCTAATCGAACGCGCCCACCAGGGTGCCAGCCGCCATGTCGGTAAGAAGCCCAAACGTGCCGGTGGTGAGGTTGCCACCGAAAACGATATTGTTCGACTGCGCCGCGAGCTTGATCGCGCCGTCGATGACGAACGCTTTGAAGAAGCCGCGCGCATTCGCGATACCATTCGCTCGCTGGAGTTGTCATGACGGTTAACGACATCGTGCAACAACCCGGCATCTGGCTGGAATCCGAAGGCAATCTGGCCGACATCGTAATCAGCTCGCGCATTCGCCTTGCGCGCAATGTCGTGGGCTATCCGTTTCTCAGTCGCGCCACGCACGATCAACGTCGTTCCTTAGCAGGGTTACTCGCCGAGCGCGTGCCACAGGCCGACGGCATCGCGAAGTCGACCTATATCGATCTAACGCATTGCGATGAACTCGATTGTCAGGTTCTGGTCGAACGCCAACTCATCAGTCGCCAGTTGGTCGAATCCAAAGGTGCGCGCGGCGTCGTCGTTTCCAACGATCAACGATGCTCGGTCATGATTAACGAAGAAGATCATCTGCGCATGCACATGATTCGCGGTGGCATGCAGCTGTCGAACTTGTGGGCCGAACTGAATCAGCTCGACGATCGCATCGAAGGCCAGGTCGATTACATCTTCCATCCGCGCTTCGGCTATCTAACCGCCTGCCCGACCAATGTCGGCACCGGCATTCGTGTATCCGTGATGCTGCACCTGCCCGCGCTCAAGTTAACGGGCGAGATGGAACGCGTATTGAAAGCTGCCAAGGATATGAACCTCGCGGTCCGCGGCCTCTTTGGTGAAGGCACTGAGGCGACGGGCGACTTCTTCCAAGTCAGCAACCAAGTCACCATCGGTCGCAGCGAGAAAGAGATCGTCGACGAGTTTAAAGATCAGGTTGTGCCGCGGATCGTCGAATACGAACGGCTCGCGCGACAGGCATTGCTCGATGAAAAACCGCGCGCCGTGGATGACCGCGTGTTTCGCTCTTATGGCATCCTGCAGAACGCTCGTACAATCAGCAGCGAAGAAACGTTGCTGCACCTGTCTCACCTGCGGCTGGGCGTACACATCGGTCGCATCACGGACGTATCCGTGCCGAAGCTCAACGAGTTGTTTCTCATCACCCAACCCGCTCACCTGCAAAAACTCAACGGCGGGCCCATCAGCGGTGAAGAACGCAGCGCGATTCGCGCCGACTTAATTCGCCGCAAATTGGCCGAGCGCTAGTCGAATTTCGCCGCCCAAAATCAAGTCAACATTAACGACAACTCGTCATTAAGCGCCGTTCATAATCATCCGGCGTGCGTGGAGTACTTGCGGGCTCGCGCCCAAATATTCAGCAACAATTCGCATCTACATCTCGTTTCAATTACCATCTTCCTTGTAACATTCTTCATGAATGCGACTCACTGCCTTGCTGCCGGAGAAAAGCCAATGACAGCCGATCCGAAGCCAGATCAGCAATCGACCGAAGTCGTCGATCCGACATCCCGATGCGTAGTTTCCGATCTCGGCTGCCGAAAGTGCGGATACAACCTGCGCACCCTGCACGAAGATGGCCAGTGCCCGGAATGTGGAGCATTGGTCGGGCTATCGACACGCGGAGATTTACTTCAATACTCAACACCCGAGTGGTTGATGAAGCTTGTGACCGGGCTACGACTCAACGTCTGGGCAACGATCGCCAGCATGGTCGTCAGTTTGATCTTCAGTTTGGTAGTCGCTTTGCTTGCCCCGCTTCCGGTGGCGGTGACGGGTAGCCTAAACATTGTTTTCATCGTCGTTGGTATCTGGGCGATGTGGCTCATCACCGAACCCGCCCCAACCGAAACGCAACAGTCTTCGACCACAACCATACGAAAAAGCCTGCGCGCAATTGCTGTCGTCGGCGGGGTACTGGCCTTCATTGATAGTGCGCTCAGTGCAATAGACGAGATCAACGGCAACGTACCAGTCTATCTCCTCATAGGAGCCTCGCTACTGGGACAATTTGTTAACCAAGTCGGGTTTGTACTTTGCTTTCTCCTATTTAGGCAATTCAGCCTTCGAATCCCCAATGAGCGAATGGCAAGAACAGCGAATATATTAAAAATGGGGTCAGCAATTAGTTTGCTGGCACTGTTCATATTTATGGCGCTGGTACAACTGGTCGGCCTTCCAACTCCCGCGATTGTGATCATCGGCTTGCCGAGTGTATTGGGATCGCTCGTGTTTCTAATTTGGGCGATCATTTTTACGTTTCGGCTCATCGGTTTAATAAAGGCGGAACTTCGGCTGGCAAGACAGCACTGGGCACCGCCTGAGGGTTCCATCACATGAATATGATCGAAACGCTGGTTCTGGTGGCAAGACAACCGCAGTCGGTCTCGTACTCTATATGAAATGCAGTTGCATTTCGTCCATTACATTGGAAAAGAAAATGCCTCATTGCATGCCATAGACGGCGACTGACACCCTAACAATACGCGCACGATGGGCGTACCTGTTATACTCGGAAGTGCAATACTGTCTCACTTCTTTACGACTGGAGCCAGCTACGACATGTCAGAAATACATTCAGCCTACCGCATGCCCAATGTAGTCGACCCGGCCACCAATACGGTCGTTGTCGACCTCGATTGCCGCAAGTGCGGTTACAACCTTCGCACCTTGCACGAAAACGCGCGCTGCCCGGAATGCGGCTCACCCGTCGGACTCTCAACCCGCGGCAACTTTCTGCAGTTCGCAAATCCGGAATGGGTCGCAAAAGTAGCAAAGGGCCTGCAGATCGTCTTTTGGATGATCATCATCAGCATATTCATTAATTGGGGGTCCGCTTGCTTGCGTGGCGTCTCCGTTGTGCTGCCCGTCTTGATTGCCGCTATTGTCTCCGGAATCGATCTTTTCGGCATCTGGCTCATGACTGAACCAGACCCGAGCGGCATCGGTGAAGAGAAGAATGTCTCAGCGCGTAAGGTTGTACGGGTTGCCTCGGTGATCGCCGCCAGCGCCGCTGCTGTGCAACTTCTCATCGTAGTCGGCGGAGAATTTATCGCAGGCGCGATGGGCATCATTCTGATCGTCGCAGGTATCGCCGCCGGTCTGGCACAACTTATAGCGCAAATCGCGCGATACAATTTCTTTGCCATTATCGCCCGCCGCATTCCCAATGATCAACTCGCCAGTCGATCCATCACCCTGCGTAACGGGGCGATTATTTGCTTTGCCCTGCTGATAATCGGCGGAATCATCATGGTATTCAGTAACGACCTTGGCCTGATTGCTATGCTGCCGGGCGGCATCGGCATCTTGATCGTCGGTATCCTCACGATCATTCTTATCTATCGCATGCAAAAGCAGGTCACCGCCGAAAGTGCCTCGGCGACCGTCAACTGGGCCGCGTCTGAGTACAGTGCTGCAGATACGGGCGGTACTGCGCCACCCCCAATGACGAACGACGGCTTCAACCCCTAAAGAGCAAGAGCCGGTGTATTCAGACAATTTGTCTAAGGTCACAGCCATTCGAATAGTGATCTAACACCAGGTGTTAGAAAGGGATGGCTGTCGCCACCCAAGCGATCGGTCTTTTTTTCTGGCAAACTCTAGGTTGGCGCGTTTAAATAATGTGGTAAAGATGACTTCTAGGGCTCATTCGAGCACGCGAGGCTGCCTATCATGTCCACCGTTGCCGATGTACTCCGCAAAAAGGGTTCCGACGTTGCCACTGTAACCCCCGACCGATCCGCACTCGATGCGGCGAAGATCATGCACGAAAAACACATCGGCTCGGTCTTGGTGCTAGACGGCGATAACATCGTCGGCATCTTCACCGAGCGCGATCTGATGAATCGCATCGTGGCCGAAGGGAAAGACCCCGCCGCCACGGCCGTGAAAACCGTCATGACAGAGCGCATCACCTGCTGCACGCCCGAGTCCACGCTCGATGCCTGCCGCACCGCCATGAGCACGAATAAGATTCGCCACGTGCCGGTCGTGAACGAAGGCAAGCTCGTCGGCATCATTTCGAGTGGTGATATTCTGGCACGGGAATTGAAAGACTCCGAAGAATCGTTGCGCTACCTGCACGAGTATATGCAGGGGCCAAACTAATCAAGTTAGCGCATCGGTAGTTGCCGCAACATCTGGCGCGTATTGTCTAGATACGTCGCCGCGTCTCGATCACCTGCATCCAACTTCACTGCCTGCTCGAATGCATCGATCGCGCGCTGCCAGTGCTTCTTCGTCGTTGCGAATTCACCCCGCCGTGCCGCCGCGTTACCGAGATTGCCCTGCGCCACGCCCAAATATCGCCAGGCTTCTGCATGCTCGGATACCAAGCCCAAAGACGCAGTCAGCAATGGCACCGCTGCCGCGTCAAACCCCAACGCCAACGGCACATTGGCAACAGTCACCAATGCTAACACGCGCTCATGCCTTGGCCCATTGATTGCCTCAATCTGACGCGCCGCCCATTGTTCATCTAATTGCTTTACCCTTTCATCTATCAGAATCTCAGCATGCGCCTGCAAGCCGCGGCGTAGAAATATCACATGAGCGCGATCGACATATGCCAGCGCCCAGGTCATCTCATCCTTCATCATCCGGCGAATTAGAAGCTGCGTGTTGGACCCCGCCCGCAGCAAGACGGTATTGATGCCGTACTGGTCGAAGAAGTTGTTGTGATCGACACGGCCTTGTTCGAGATCCTGCGTCGCGCGTAGCGTCGCTTCTTTATAGGCGAACGTATTGGTATCGACGAACAACCTAAAGCGTGCTGGCAAATCAATCAGGGCATTACTCGACGCAAAATAGTCGACGTATAGCTCCGGCTGTACGCCTTCTCGCGCCGTCAACCAATCGATGGCGTCCGACGAGAACGTCGACGCGTGATAACCCGTACCCCATTGCCGCGTGGTACGTCGTTCATAGAAGTACAGCCGACCGCTCGCGATTAGGAATATGAAACACCCGCAGAAGGCAACCGTCGTGCCAACACAGATAGATCCCCATCGTGACCGCGCGGCAAGCTTCCAACCGCGCCCATAGTGCCACCAACCCGATACTACCAATGGTGCCACCAGAAAGCCGAACGGTGCAATGTTGCGCCGCATCTGAAACGACACCAAAGCAATCCCGATGATGACCAGCGCCCAAGACCACTGGCGTCGCCATAAGATGCCGATCAGCGCGATTACCGCCAGTAAAAGCAACGTCAAATACGCATAGATGGTGACCGCATTGATCGACTCACCGATAAAACTGAATGGTGATTGAAACTCGGAAATCGCCGCCCAACTGCTGCCCGCGGTATCGCCCGCCTTGCCCATTGCGTCGGTTTGTTGCAAGTATAAAAGCGTTCGAATGGGCTGCATTACCGCATGCACATGCCACGGATGAACGAAACAGCAAGCCATTTGCAGAAGAAACGTCGCGCCGTGCCAGCGCATCGGTTGCTTGAGGTCACCGCCAACCTGATCGCGCGCGGCAAACTTCGATTGCAGCAAAACACCGATTAGAAACGCAAACGTGAGCGCCAAGCCCAACACAAAGTAACTGTGCAGGTTCACTAGTAAGATCTGCAGCACGACCATCAATACCACATCGCGCTTGCGGCATATGCCGCGGTCCAAACGCCACAGCATCCATGCGAGCAATGCATAACTGAACAGCTCGGGTCGCATGCTGAACCGCTCATAGGCCACCACAACCATCAACACGATGCACAGCGCGACAGCGACGAGTGACCCTGTGTGGCGGCGCACCATGGCTGCACCTGCCGCTAGCGCGAGGCCGACGAGTAGCAACCTAAGGGCAAACAAACCGTGCACCCCGCCGAGGCGATCGACCATCGCCAGCACCACCTGCGAACCCCAGTTAAGATTCACAAACGCAACAGCCGTCTCTTCGCGCAAGAACGGATCGGGCGCAAACCCGACGATTTCACCTGTTAACAAGAAATAATTGCCATAAGCGAGGTGATACCCCAGATCGAGGTTGGCAATACTGAACCAGCACAAGCCTAGGGCAATCACGACCGCCGCAGCCAAAGCCGCCCACGCCAGCCCGGCTTGCAAGCCCCCAACCTTTTCAAATCGCGAGGGCAACTGCGTGTTGGTCGGAGGTTCTGGTTTCGACATGCTAGACCGATGAACGATTGAATACCGCTCAGCCTCAAGGGCTGAGAAGAACTGGCGAAGCGTCTGTACCGCAACAAGTTCGCCACAGACAGGCGTGATCTTCGCTGATTTGCCACGGAAATCACGCTTCTAAATGTATCGACGCATCACGCGCGTTGATCAAGACTCGAAGGTATCAACATCCGCGGACACGCCACAAAAAAACGACCGCCGGCCCCAAAGGCCGACGGTCGGTCGTGTTTATCGAACTGGTTGGTAAATCCGTCGCGCCGCTTAGAACTCGTCGCGGGCCAGCGAAGAGAGCGACGGGAATGCATCCGCCTCGGCTTCTTCCTGAATGATGATGGTCGGCTTGATGAGAATCAGCAGCACCTGATCATCTTTCACGTTCGACGTATTCGAGAATGCACGCTTGAGGATCGGAATGCGCGACAGAATCGGCACACCGGCATCCACATCACGTTCGCCGGAAAGCTTCAAACCACCGATCAGCAACGTACCGCCATCGGGCACAGAGACCGTCGTGCGAACACGCTGCGTGGTTTGCGTGGCCAATTCCACAAAACCGGAACCCACCGTCGTCGAACCGCCGAAGAAGACCGTTCGGAAATCACCCAACTGACGGGTGAATGTTCGCACGGTCATCGTGACATAGCGGCGGTCGTTAGAGACTGTCGCCTGCACGTCCAGCGAGCGACCGGTCAAAGCCGTCGCGATTCGGGGCTGGAAGGCACCGGCGTTGTCACCGATGACGGGCGTCAAAGCAGCAATGTAATCTTGCTCGATGAACGATTCGAAGGTGGCACGCTGACCGTTGAACAACACCAGTCGCGGAGCATCGAGATCACTCGAACGGACATCAACCTGCGAGGCTCGTACGAGGAAGTCCACCTGAATGTTATCGAGGAAGCTGCCGAAGATCTGGAAAGCGGGCTGATCGTTCAACAACGAACCGAGCGTTCCGGCCACGTTGGTGTTCGCAGGCGCTGCCAAATCGAGCGTATTGTTCGCAATCGGAATGGGCGTGAATTCAGACGACGTTACCGCGCCACCAGATGCGGCTGGCACCAAACCGGGCTGACCGAACGGCTGACCGAACGGCTGCGTCGGCAGGGTAATGCCCACACCACCGGGTGCACCCGGCGTGAAACCATTGCGGACAAATTGTCTTGGAACCAGCACGGGGTTGCCCGTTGCCGGGTTCAAAATCGTGGTCTGGTCGAAACCGGCATTACCATTGTTGAGAACAACGTCGAGATCGACACCGATTTGCTCTAACCAGTTGCGGGTAATCGTGATGTAGCGGGCTTCGACGGCAATCTGCAATGCACGAGCTTGGCGTAACTGACGCAACAAGTCTTTCAAAGCATCGTGATTTGACGTGGTTTGCGTGACAACCAATTGCTGGTTCAGCGTCGAAATCGAACCGGTAATACCACCGGCTTCACGCCAGCTTTCCGGATCGATGGTCTGCTGAATTAGGTCGATGATCGGCTGCAGCGGATCGCCTTGATCCTGATCGTTGTTGTCATCGTCATCATTACCGCCGTCGTTGAAGATACCACCGCCAGCACCACCACCGGCGCCGCCAGCACCACCACCACCGCCAGCGCCACCGCCTTCGATGAACTGACCACCACCAAGACCACCCTGCTGGCCGCCTTGCTGACCAATCTGGCCGATGTCGATGTTACGACCGCGGAAGGTCGGCACCGAGATGATCAGGTCCTGCACGTTATACACGCGGGTAAGGGTATTACGTGACAAATCTTCCTTAGTGGAAATGTTGATAATGCCTTCATCGATGACGTAACCGAGAGGCACTTCGCCCTGACCAGCCTTCGAAAGGATCAGTTCAAGAGCCTTATCAAAGGGTACGTCACGCAGATCGAGGGTGATATCAGTGTCCTTCTCGATTGCATAAGCTTCCAATGCGTTCCAGTTGACGACGATGTTCAAACCCGTCATCTCGCGAAACAGTTCGATTACCTCATCAAAACCTTTGGAATCGAACGAAATCTCTGGAGCGCGGGTGCCCATCTTCTGTTTCGTTTTGCGCGTCTCTTCTGACTCGCGCAGTTCCTCGGTACTGCGACGCGAGGCCGAAATTTCCAGCCAGTTGTCGGGATATCGCATGATTTCGGTGTAAGCGATACGCGACTCGTCGTTTTCGATGATCGTGTCTTTGAAGTATTCGTCGTGCACTTCCGTCGCGCGGAACTCGCGCATGTGCTGGGCGATATCTTCGAAGGTTTCCAGCATCCACTTGGCTTCGTCCATGTTCGGATCAATCGCCAAGACCTGCTCGAGCACCTGAATCGCTTCTTCGAAGCGGCGTTCTTTGCGGAGTTCCGCAGCACGCTCCATCAACTCAGAGATTTGACGCTCCTGCTGAGTTTGAATCTGGTTGATGCGATCGGCTTCGGCTTCTTCAATTTCCTGCGTCTTAATCGCGATCTGCTCTTCGTCGAACTGGCGCTCTTCATCCTGAATGAAGCCTTCCAGCTCTTCGACTTGTTGACGCAGCGTGCGATACTTCGATGCGGGCGAGGCATAGCGGCGGTTGGCTTCCACCGTTTGGCGGGCCACATCCAAGAGGCGATACGCTTCGGCAAAGTCCGTATCGAGAACTGCCAGACGAATTTCTTTTTCCAATGAACGGAATTGCGATTCGGCCTTCTGCCAGAGCAATTCATTTTCGCGGGCCAACTGATCGACCAAGCGCGGTTCGCCACCGGTCGAACTGGCAAGCTGAACGTTGCTGCGCGTCGGCATTGACGAAGATGTGATAACCGGCGTGCGGCTGACAGGCGTGGTCGTGCTACCGGACGCCACCGGCGTCATGGTGCCACTGGGTCGACTGCTGCCGGACGTCGTGCTGCTCGATGAGCGCGTCGGCGTCGGATTCGGCTGAATCACTACATCGCCGCTCGACTGACTGTCGAGTTTGCGCAATGCGTTTTGCGCAGCGGCGCGTTGCGTTGCCGAGGCATACGCATTGGTGATCACTTCGGTCAGCCGCGTGCGGGCTTCCCGACGATCGCCGGAACGCACAGCAGCTTCACCGGCAGCCAAATCCTTGGCAGCCTCTTTCTGCATGCTGATGGCTTGCTCAGCACGAAGCAGATACTGCTCGACCGTGCTGCGCTGCTCTTCGGACAGATCTTCATCTGTCAGATCGAGCAAGATGCTACGCGCCCCTTCGTATTGACCGTTTTCGTGCATGCGCACGGCTCGGTCGATATCCGAAGCGACGTCGGCGAGTGCCGGCATAGCAACGAGTGCCAAGCCGAGGGCGACAATAAGTGCGGTGATCCGATGACGATGCATGGAACTCTCCTTCATTCACACGAAAACTTCGCGCTGTTGCGAGCGTGTGGCGAATTCCCGGTTCAAGCGAAATCTAAGTTGTCCAATCATACCTCGCGTAAACGCGATTCGGTAGGGTCAAACGTCGAAATTGCCCACGTGTGCGGTCGTTATAAGGCGGGTCGGCATTCGCCGTGATGAAAAACGACCGAGGCACAGCAGGGCCTCTTCCCCAACTCTCTCAGTTTTACGCCGGAAACCGCCACAATGCAAGGATTTGATCCACTTTGTGGAGCCAGCGTCCGACGTTTCGACCCCATAACCTCTTAATGCTGTTATCGGTGTTCTGAGCCGCTTTTCAATGCTGGCAGGTCCGAATTCCAAACCGGCTGCACGCCCACCGGCGCGAGCCACGCATAATCTGCGCTCCACACGTGAATGGTCGGCGGCGATTGTGGGCAGGAAAGCCATTCCGGGGCCTCCGCCGCGGCCGCGAGAATACCGCCAATCACCGAGTGTGCTTCGGCACCCCGTTCCGACAACTGCCGCGCCGCCACCCCACTGCGATAGCCGACGGTGCAATATGTGACAATGCGATCGCCCGGTCCGAATTCTTCGCGCCAAGCATCGATTTGGGAGTAAGGGCGATTGATGGCGCCGTCGAGATGCGAGACGGCAAATTCTGCCGGTTCGCGCGTATCCAGCAAAATGGTATCGGGCAGCAAGCTCCGTACTGCCTGTTGCACACTGATCCCGGGTCCGCCTGCTTTTTGATGATAGTACCAACCGTACGCCCAGCGACCGAGGGGCTTGTGCCATTGCACCAGCGCCGCCGCCAGTAAGACAACGCTGAACACCGCTATTCTTCGACGCGACGCCGAATAGCGCGGCGAATCGTTCAGTTGCCCCGCAACGTCCGCATCGGCTGGCCGTTCTTCTTGTTGTGGATATTGGCTCATGCGGTCATATCTCAAGGGGCCTTGTTGGTGCGATAGAAATCACTCTTGCTCGACCGATCCCAATAAGCACGCTTCTCGAACGCGCGCAACGCGAAATTGTGCCCGGATTCTCGATCTTCGTAACGTAGCAACAGGTGCGGTGCGGAAGCGTCGACGAGATACTCGGCCAGCACCTGTTCACCCTTCTTCAGTTGCACCAACCGCGCAGTGTACGTGCCGGCGGGCACCGTAACGCGTTGCGTTTTAGCCTTGGGGACCAGCGTCAGCTTTCGAGTTTGGGGTTTCTGCAGGTGTGTGGACCGCAAGCGGCTCATTACGGTTGTTTCGCGCGACTCACTCGAGATCGCCACTTGGCGGGCCAACGCAAACAGTGCTTCGCGTGGATAAACGTTCGCGTCTGCGGGCAGCGTGAACGTCTGATCACCTTCGCCCTCAAAGTAACTGAAACCATTCAGCGTAATTCTATCTTTGCCGCGCTTGAGTTGTTTGAACGTTGTGCCGCACCATTCCTGGCTGGACACCGCCAGTTTTTCAAAACGCAAATCCGAGCGCCGCAAATACTGCGAGACCAAGTAACGATAGTTGTAGTTCTCCGTGGGGATTTCTTCGGCGATGGTGATTTTGAAGACCGGCACCGCTTTGGATATGTCGGCACCGACAAACTTGACCATCGTGTCCGGATCCATCCATTCGCGATTCATCAGCATCGTGCGGGTGTAGCTTCGCGGCTTGCCATAAATCTCGTCGGTGGCGTCGTAATAGCACATCTCGGCCAGACCGTCGTTCCAATATTCCATTTCGACGAAATCCGTCTTGGCAGCCGTCGGTGGCTCTGCTGGCCCCGCCGCGTTGGACTCGGCCTCTACGCAGCCGGTGGACTGGCAGAGGAATATCAGCATCATCGCGAGCAGGGCCACACCGGCGGCATCAAAGGGGGCTAGTCGATGTTGTTTTGGGATTGAATTCACAGATCACCTCGTGGCTTGTTAAGCCGCAGAATTTGCGCGGATAAGTGTCTCGGCTTGTGATTATAAGTTTCGACGTCCTATACGCTTGCGCCTGCGGCTGTGAGTGAAAAATTTCCGCCGATAATTTGCCCGCGAGCAAAACGGGAGTTATATTTATAGGATTACGAATTGCCCTTCGCAGGTTGGGCTTGGAAACGCGGCTGGTGATTTAAGTCTATTTGCGACAAAGACTTGTCGCTATTCGGCGCGGTATCGGTGGCGTTTCGGGAGGCTGGCCCTTAAGTGACCGTTCGGGATTTGCAGCAACTGACTGAGAAAATCCGTCAGGCCAACGACATTGCGGATGTCGTGGGGTCTTTCGTGTCGCTCAAGCCCGCTGGTAAAAATCTCAAGGGCCTGTGCCCGTTTCACAAAGAGAAAACGCCGTCGTTCAACGTGATGCCCGATCGGCAGTTTTTTAAGTGTTTCGGCTGTAACGCTGCGGGGGATGTTTTTTCGTTTATTCAGCAGCGCGAAGGCGTGGATTTTTTGGAAGCGCGTGAGATTCTGGCCCGCCGGGCCAATATCTCTTTGGACGCACCTAAGCCGCAGCCCACGCGTAGCGGCGGCACGCCGACGGCGACCAAGGCCGATTTGGAACGCGTGAATCAGTGGGCGGCCAAGTGGTTTCGGCAACAGTTGCTGTCCGATATCGGTGCGGCCTGTCGCGAATATGTCGAGCGCCGCGGCCTGACAGACGCCACTGCCGAAGCATTTGAACTCGGTTTCGCCCCGGCAGGCTGGGACGCTCTGAAAAACGCCGCCGCTCAAAAGGGCATTGCGGAAAGTTGGTTGGTCGAGGCCGGCCTGCTGAAGCAAAAAGAGGATGGCCGTACCTACGATGCGTTTCGCAATCGGTTGATTTTTCCGATTCACGACGCCCTGTCGCGGGTAATCGGCTTTGGGGGTCGTGCGTTAGATGACGACCCGGCCAAATATTTGAATTCGCCCCAGTCGGCGCTTTTCGACAAAAGTCGATGTTTGTACGGCGTGCGGGAGGCGCGGGAATCGTGGAAAAACTCGCGGCGGGCCATCCTGACTGAGGGGTACATGGATTGCATCATGTGCCACCAAGCCGGCTGCACCGATGCGATCGCAACGTTGGGCACGGCACTAACTGCAGAACATGCGCGGATGCTGACCCGCTATGTCGATAAGGCGACGCTGTTATTTGACGCTGATGCCGCCGGGCAGGCGGCTGCCGACCGGGCGATTCCGGTGGTTTTGCCCGAAAAACTCGAGGTCGATATCGCCAACGTCCCAGAAGGGAAAGATCCAGCGGACCTGATCGTTCATCAGGGCAAAGAAGGTATTGACAAGGTTTTGACCTCGGCTTTGCCCGCGCTAACATTCAAGTGGAGGACAACGCATCGGCAGTATCAGTCTGCCGGTACGGATGGCGACAAGCGACGGGCGGTCGAAGCCTATCTGACCTTCATCGGTCAGACGATCAACGACCGCTTCACCGACGCCATTCAACGGGGGTTTATCCTCAACCAAGTGGGAAAGTTGCTCGGCCTATCGGTAGATCAGGTCGAACGCCAGTTACGCATCGTGACCCGCCGTCAACCTGCGGCTGCGGTCGCCGAACGCAACCAACGCGCCGTCGGTCGGTTACCAAAGCCGGTCGATGCCACGCATGCGGCGTTGCGTGATGTGTTGGCGGTGCTGTTGAATCAACCCGGCGTGTTTCCGGCAGTGGACGAAATTTTCGATCCGCAACGGTTTGGTGACGCGTTGGAAGTAAAAATCGCTGAATTGGTGCGTGAGGAAATTGCCGAAAGTCGCACCTTTGAGATGAATGCCCTGATGTCGAAGCTCGCCGAAACACCGGGCGCGGCACAGCGAATTGCCGATCTGGTGGTACTCGGCGAAACGCGTGGCAATTTTGACGCCACTGTTGAGGGCGCGCTGGCTCGCCTGCACGCCATCGAGCGAGATCGACAATTGTCGACTTCGTTGACAACCTGGAAACATGCCGATGCGGATGCCTCCGAATCCGATCGGCAAACTGATGACGCTTCATCCGTTATCGAGACCGAGAGCAAACCGCTCGCAACGGTCCAAAGGGTGGCGCGGGAATCGAACCATTTCGCTGCACGTCGGCATCTGGCGGCCCCTTCTATTGCGGGCGCCAAACGACGCGGCGCAAGTCCGAGTGAAAACGCCCCCGGCGATACTCGGCAACCGTAACAAACAACATTGGGAAGCGGACCTACATTGAGGAGCGAGTAACGGAACTCCATCCGCCAACACGGGGCGCGAACCGTCGGCAACCGGCGCACGAGTAACGTGCAGCGCGATCGCAGATCGCAACAATTTCGCCTTGACGACCGCTCAACAGGCTCGACCCGTTCCGTATCAGACGCTTACAGAAGAGTCTGGAGTTTTTTGAATGACGCAAGTGATGGGTAACGAACAACAAACATCCAAGATCGCGAAAAAAGACGATCCGGTCGAACTCAGCGTGAGCGAGCTCATTGAAAAGGGCAAGACGCGCGGGTATCTCACGTGGGAAGAGCTCAACGAAGCCCTGCCCGATGAGGCCATTCTACCGGACCGTCTGGAAGCGATTCTGCAACGCGTGGAAGATCTCGGCGTCGACATGATCGACGAAGCCGAGGCGCAAAAACTGGCCTCCTTCGGCGAAAACGAAAGCGCCAAGAAGAAGGATTTCAATCCCAACGCGGCGGAATCGCCCGAAGAGGATTATCCGGTCGAAGCGCCCAGCCGCCGCATCGACGACCCGGTGCGTATGTACCTCACCCAGATGGGTGAGATACCGCTGCTCACGCGCGCCGAAGAAATCGCGCTGGCCAAGAAGATCGAACTCACGCGCATGGCGTTTCGTCGCATGGTGTTGGAGAGCGATTACAGCCTCGGCACCGCCGCCGATCTGCTTCAAAACGTGAATGACGGCACGCTGCCGTTCGATCGCACGATGAAGATTTCCAGTGGCGAGAATCAGGCCAAGCAAACGGTCTTGCAGCGTCTGCCGATCAACCTGGCCACGGCGCGCAAGCTAATGGAGCAAAACCAGGACGACTGGGTCAATCTCGAAAGCGCCGCCGATGAAGCGGAGCGCGAGGTGATCTGGCGTCGCATCAACAGTCGGCGCCGCAAGGCCGTGCGCCTGTTTGAAGAGCTTGCCCTGCGCACTAGCAAGGTGACACCGATGATGCGCAAGCTTTTTGCGCTGAGCGAAAAAATCAACGAGCTGGAACGTATTCTCAGCGGCAAGCGCCGTGTCGAATCGATGCCCGTTGATGAAGTCGAAGCGATGCGCGACGAGTTGGCCGGTTTGCAAGACCTTGTGATGGAAACACCCGAGTTGCTGCGCGATCGCGTGCGCCGCATCAAGAAGGTGTACATCGAGTACGAAGATGCCAAGCGCAAGCTGTCGGGCGGTAACCTGCGTCTCGTCGTCTCGATCGCCAAGAAGTATCGTAATCGCGGTTTGCCCTTCCTCGATATTATTCAGGAAGGCAACACCGGCCTGATGCGAGCGGTCGACAAGTACGAGTACAAGCGCGGTTACAAGTTCAGCACGTATGCCACGTGGTGGATTCGTCAGGCCATTACCCGCGCCATTGCCGATCATGCCCGCACAATTCGTATTCCGGTGCACATGATTGAAACGATGAGCCGGCTGCGCAATATCTCGCGCGAGTTGCTGCAAGAACTCGGCCGCGAAGGCACGATGGAAGAGATCGCCCAGCGCGCCAAGATGCCGCTGACCGAAGTGCGGCGCGTTCTGAAGATCAGTCGCCATCCGATTTCGCTCGATCGGCCCGTGGGCGAAGGCGAAGATTCGTACTTCGGTGATTTCATCGAAGACGGTTCGGCCGAAAGCCCGGTGTCGACAGCCAGCAACGAGATGCTCAAGGATCGCATCGAGCAGGTGCTCAAGAGCCTGACGTATCGCGAACGCGAGATCATCAAGCTGCGTTACGGCATCGGCGATGGCTATACCTACACGCTCGAAGAAGTGGGCAAGATCTTTAAGGTCACCCGCGAACGCGTGCGTCAGGTCGAAGCCAAGGCCATCCGCAAGCTGCAGCACCCGGTGCGGGCCCGCAAGCTGGAAGGCTTCCTCGACAAAGACGGCAAGTTGCAACTGCCGGAAGACCTCGAGTAGCAACGTGCTGCTAACAAAATGCGGTCGCTAATGCAAGGCCGTAAATCCAATTAAATTCACGATCCCGATGCGTGCTTCAAACAACACTCATCGGGATTTTTTATTTTCTTCAACATCATCATTCGTCGATTGCTAAACCGCTTTTTGCTCGAAATATTCCGCGATCGACCGAATTCTCGCAGCGATAAAAAATCCTTGCGGATGGACATTTTCGATCGGCGTTGATACGCTATTTCACATGTGTTGAAAGAAATGACGCCAGCTCTTTAGCGCGTCGTTTCCCTTACATACACGTTCCCGCTGCCGCCACCGCGCGACCGCACGATCTCGATGAATTCTCGAACCCTGAGGTAGCAAAACCGCTAACGCTCAGCAACGTCATAACGCCTTACATCCAAAGACTGGTTGCAACCCCCGCGCGTCCGTATGAAGCGCGACGGTTTGCATCGCCCAACGTCATTCGCCATGCGCCGCATGGACCGATGACAGTGCCGTGAATCGAAAAGAGACATTGGTGATGGATCCAACAACAACGAACACCGAACAAGCCGAATTGAACAACGCGTCCAACCCTACGCCGCCCGCAACTGGCGAGGCCTCAAACGCACCATCACCTGCCCCCGAAGCGGCACCCGCCGGGCCCGCAGCGCAACCCGCAGCTGCAACGCCTGCTACCCCATCGAACGAACCGCCGGCACACCCCAAGCCGACGCCCAAGCGCCTTTCACCCGCCGAATTGGCGGCCCAAGCCAACGACGACGATCAGGAAATTGACGCCGCCGTTGAAAAGGCGATTGCGGGTGCCGATGTTGAAGCCGCCGCGGCCAAGGCCATGGAAAACGCCCCCGCGCCCACCAGCGATACCGAGATCGGTCAACTCGTGGAAGCGCGCGTCGCCAACGTCGGTAGCGAAGATGTGCTCGTCGATTTCGGTGGTAAGCGCCTCGGCACGCTGCCCAAGCGTGAGTTTCGCGGCGATGTGCCTTACCAAGTCGGCGATTCCATCGAAGTGCTGGTCACCGGCGAAGATAAGGACGGCGGCCTGCTGACTGTCAGCCATAAGCAGGCCAAGCAAGAAAAGATCATGCAAACGATCGAGAAAGGCATGATTCTGGAAGGGCCGGTCACGGGCATGAACCGCGGCGGGCTCGAAGTCGATGTCGAAGGCCTGCGCTGCTTTATCCCCGCCAGCCAAGTGGATATCCACTTTAAGAAAGATATTTCCGACCTGATCGGTAAGACGGTGCGGGCCGAAGTCACCAAGTTCGACAAGGCGGATAAGAACATCGTGCTCTCACGGCGCAACGTTTTGGAAGTCGAAGCAGAAGAGAACAAGCGCAAGGCTTTCCAGGAATTGTCCGTCGGTCAAACGGTTAAGGGCAAAGTCAAAAACGTTGCCGATTACGGCGCGTTCGTCGATCTGGGCGGCGTCGACGGCCTGTTGCATATCTCGGATATGAGTTGGGGCCGCGTTGAGAAACCCGAAAACGTGGTGAACATCGGCGACGAAGTCGAAGTCAAGGTCATCAAAGTTAATCAGGACAAGGGCAAAATTTCGCTCAGCCTGAAAGAGATGAAGGCCGATCCGTGGACCAACGCCGCCGAGAAATATCAGGAGGGCTCGACGATCAACGGTCGTGTCGTGCGTTTGGCCAAGTTCGGTGCATTTGTCGAGTTGGAGCCCGGTCTCGATGGTCTCTTGCCGCTGGCCGAAATGAGCTGGACCAAGCAGGTCCGCTCGCCCAAGGAAGTCGTCAACGAAGGCGACGTGATCCAAGCCAAGATCATCAACTGCGATATCGCAAAACATCGAATTTCGCTCAGCCTGAAAGCGATGAGCGAAGACCCGTGGACGGTTGTCGCTAACAAATACCCGGTGGACAGCAAGGTCAAAGGCAAGGTTGTCCGCACGACCGAGTTCGGCGCGTTTGTCAATCTGGAAGACGGTATCGACGGATTGATTCACATCTCGGAACTCTCCGACAAGCATGTCGCCAAAGTCGAAAGCGTGGTGAAATCGGGTGATGAAGTCGAGGCCCGCGTGGTGAAACTCGATACCGAGAACAAACGTATCGGCCTGAGCTTGAAGGAACCGCCGCCTGAACCGACGGCGGAAGAACTGGCCAAGATCGAGCAGGAACGCATCGCCGCCGAGAAGCGTCGCAACAAGAAGCGCCGCGGCGGCCTGACGATCGACTGGGGCTCGGGGCTGGGCGATCTCGATCCGAGCAAATTCGCGCAGTAGCGCTCGCTCCACAGCACTCAAGGTAACGAAACGCCGTCGGGTTGAAGCTGTAGCTTCCGGCGGCGTTTTTCTTTGCGAAACAGACGGCCAACCACCGCGCGCGTCGGTGGCGATTTCGACCAATTCGGAGTACGCTACCCCCTTCTTAAATCGGCGTTTTGTTTGAGTTTTGCTGCGCTGTTGTCGGCGTTTGGCTTGAGGGACGAGTGTATGTCTGAGATCGAAGTAGCGCGCACGGACGGCACCTGCTCGATCACCGGTCGCAAGTTCGAGCCGGGCGATGATTTCTATTCGATCGTCGTCGAATGCGAGAACGGCTTCGAACGGCGTGATATCGCGCCGGAGGCGTGGGAAGGCCCGCCCGAAGCCGCCGTGTGTCATTTCAAAACGCGGATGCCCGCCAAAGACGAGCCCAAGAAAACGTTCGTCGACGATTCGCTGTTGGTCGAGTTCTTCAAGCGGCTGGGCAATGCCACCGAAGACGCCAAGCTGCGGTTTCGCTTCGTGCTGAGCCTGATTTTGCTGCGTAAGCGGCTCTTGAAATACGAATCGTCCAAGCAAGATGGGGAACGCGAAGTCTGGACGATGCGTTTAATCAAAGAAAAGAAAAGCTACCCGGTGATCAACCCTGGATTGGGTGAGGATGAAATCACCGAGGTAAGCGTGCAGCTGGGTGCCGTTTTGAGCACCGACTTCATCGCCGAAGAAGAAGCCCATCAGGCGGACGCCGACGAGCAAACCGACGATGCGGCGGAAACTGAAACGTCGGATAGCGAAGAATCGGAAGCTGCGACGGCAGATGACGAGGCAGCATTGGAAACGACCAGCGAGGAAACGCGATGACACCAACCTCTGGATTCAGCCGTCGCACCAGTTGCTTGATTTTCTTAATAGCGACGCTGGTCTTCGCTTGGACGGGTTGCGATGAACCAAGTGCGACAGTCGTTGATAAAGTTCCTCCGCCCCCTCCCGAACGACCGCGCTCCAACGAAGACATCGTCTTCACGCTTGAAGCCAATACCGCCAAGCTCGACCAAGCGTTGTGGTCCAACAGCGTGCAAGTGGTGGCGCGCATCGTTGATGAAAACAAAAAAGATCACGCATACAACCTCGAAGGCTCGCTGCTTTACAGCCAACCGCGCAACTTGTTGATCAAGCTGCGGCCCGGCGTGGGCGGTGAAGTGATGCAGATCGGCTCCAACCGTGATGAGTTCTGGGCCTGGGTCGAACCCGAGATCAACCGCATGTGGTGGGGTCGGTACGAACATGCCAATAAGCCGTGCGCCCAGCGGGTGTTGGTGCGTCCGGATGAGTTGGTGGCGGCGTTGGGCATCGGCTTGCCAAAGACCGAAGGCACCGACCTGATCGGGCCGATTCGCCGCAGCGGTAAGAAGTTTGACATCCTACAATACGTGCGACTCACGGATGAAGGCTTACCCGAGCCGGTGCAGGAATACTGGATCTCGCGCAAGGCCCCCTACCTGGTCGAGTTGGTCGCCTTCTTCGATCAGTTCGGACGCAAAGCGATGACGGCAAGTTTGACCGATTACCAACCTGCCTACGAAGACGGTCCGTTGCTCGCGCACAAGGTATCCGTGTTTTGGCCCATCGAAGGCAGCAAGCTCTCGCTGGCAGTCCGTCGCTATCGCGCGATCGATTCAACTAAGCTCAAAGATTCGGCTTTCGCGCGGCCAACCGACAGCCCACCGCTGCCCGCGAGCGTGGCCCAGAACATTTTACGCATCGACGCCGATTGCGATTCATTCGACTCGGGCTGGAATGACTTTGGCACGGACGCGGTCTTGCCAACCGGGATCGCAGGCGACGATGTCGAGATCGACGACTCACAAGAAGCATCCATTACCGCCAATGAACCCACCGAGGCGGAAGACGATTGACCACGCGCTTGTTCCAATGCCTAAATCGTAAAGCACTCCTGCTGCTATGGGCCGGCGCGCAGGTTCTGCTTACATCGACGACCACAGTGCGTGCCGCCGACTGGCGCGCCGAGCGCACGTTTGTTGCCGCCACCGATTCCCACGTTTATGTCGTCGGTGCATCGCAACCAAAGGACAACGCGCTGCCGGAAGTGCGCTTTTGGGTAGTGGAGCGCGAGAAGGCGCTAACCGGCGCACCGCCGGCTTCGACCTATCGCTTAGAGCCCGTACTCGGTGAAATCGGCTTTGCCTTGGCCGATGCTGAAGTGCTGCGTTTGTTGTATTCCGATCTGTCGCTGTTTCGTTATCACCTCGAGAACGGCGCTGCGACCGACGCCTTGTTCTCGCAGCAATCCGACCTGCCCCCACTGGCGGTTGCGGGTGATCGGGCAACGCGCACGTGCTGGTTTTTGGTGGAGACCGACGGATTGCTGTCTCCGTCGTCAACGACGCAACCCACGACCACTGCGCCGACAGTCACCAATCGACCGCAGTCACGGTTAAGCCTGCTCGAACTCAAGGATGGGTTTTGGAATCGTTATCCGGTACCCGATGCCTTAACGAGCGCGGGTAAAGGATTTGTCTTGGCCGCGCATGATGGGCGGGTCGCGCTGATCGTGAGCGGCGACCAAGCGCCTCTGCGTTATGCATCCTTTGCTGGCGACGAATGGTTCGACATCGCCACCATTCCCAACACCGTCGATACCGTATCGCTATGTGCCAGTCTCGATAAGGATCAACTTTTAACCGTCGCAGTCGCCTCGGAAACTGCACCGGACAAATCCGACGCCACGACAACATTCAAGCGCATTCGCATCGCCCAACAAATCGCGGACGGTTGGAATATCACCTCACCGTTGCGCGATGGCAGCGAACTGCTCCTGCTCGCCGGTAACAGCAGCGGTTACGCACTGGTAAACGACCGGCTTGCGCTCACGCGCACGCGCGACGACGGGCGCATCGATTTTGTGATGGTACCATTAACAAACGATGCCGTCGCGCGCTTTGCACCGCTTTCTAACAAACTGGAACAAAAGATCGGCGATGAAGCCACTACCGGCGAGTTCCTGCGTACGCTAATTGCCTTGGGCATTTTGACGGTCGTCTGGTCGTCGCGCCGGAATGATATTTTGCGGCGGGCGAATCTGCCGGACGGGTTCATGCCCGCGCCGATTTGGAAACGCGGTATCGGCGCGTTGATCGACCTTGCAATTCCCTTCGCTGCTTGGTTTCTACTGCTCAAATGGCAAGATCCGCAGCTATTTCTTGAGCTATTCGACGAACCATCGGGTGATCCGACACTCAGTGAGCGTTTTGAATCGTGGTGGATCGCGTTGGTCGTTCTATACGGATTAAATTGCTTCGTATGGGAAGCGCTCGGGCATGCATCGATGGGTAAACGCATTTTGAATTGTCGCATCCTCAGCGTGGACGGTTCGGCCGCTACCGGTCGCCAACTGTTGGTGCGCAACTTGGTCCGCGTTTTGGTCTTGTCTTTACAGACGCCCGGCATCGTAGCGACAGTCATGATGATGATGCTGTTCACGCGCAACAATCAGCGCATCGGCGATTTGGCCGCTAACACCGTGGTCGTCCACCCGATTCCGAAGTGGATGGAAGAAATGGACCTCTATCCGCCCGACCAGGACGATGACTAGGCCAGCCTGCCGGTACCGAGAATCAAGCCAGTGAAATTTATCGACGAAGCGGAAATCTGTGTGCGTTCGGGCAAAGGCGGCGATGGTTGCGTCAGCTTTCGGCGCGAAAAGTACGTACCCAAGGGTGGGCCCGATGGTGGCGACGGTGGCGATGGCGGTAGCGTCTATCTTGAAGCCGATCCGCAAATGTCGACACTTGTCGATTTCACCGGACATCATCACTGGACGGCCGAGAACGGTCGCCCCGGTATGGGTGCCAACTGCAGCGGCAAAAAGGGGCAAGACGAACTCGTTAAGGTGCCCACCGGCACGCTGGTGTACGACCGTGATAACGGCCTGCTCTTGCGCGACCTTTCGATCGATGGCGATCGTGTGTGCGTTGCGCGCGGTGGGTTCGGCGGCAAGGGCAATGCCCGCTTTGCCACCAGCACGCACCAGGCACCGCGCGAGTTCGAACAGGGCACACCCGGCGAAGAACGTTGGCTGCGCCTCGAATTGAAACTCATCGCGGATGTCGGCGTGGTCGGCCTGCCCAATGCGGGCAAGAGCACGCTGCTCTCGCGCGTGAGCAAGGCCAAGCCCAAGATTGCGGACTACCCCTTTACCACGCTGGTGCCGAACCTCGGCATCGTCAGCCTATCGGGCTTTCGACGCTTCGTGATGGCCGACGTGCCGGGCCTGGTCGAAGGCGCCCACGACGGTATCGGACTCGGCGATCAATTCCTGCGGCATATCGAACGCACCCGCGTGATCGTGCACCTGATCGATTTGTTTCCGCTCGAAGGCAACCCCACGCCCGTCGAGGCTTACCGTACGATTCGCCACGAGTTGGAGTCATACAGCCCCAAGTTGGCCGGCAAACCCGAGTTGATCGTGGCCAACAAACTCGATCTTGCCGGTGACGCCGATCCACCCGAACTCGCCGAACTGGCGGCTGCCTTGGAATTCGATGTGTTGGGCATCTCCGGTGTGAGCGGTCGCGGCCTGGATACCCTCACCAATCGTATTTGGGATTTGCTCGAAGCCCACCGCGCGGAAGACGACGCTTCGTCCCAATAACGCGTAAGTCCGAGTTAGCGCACTGTCTATTTCACGCCACGCAACGCTTTCTGGAGGTTGTCCTAAGAGGACAGCCTTGTTGCAATCCGGCAGCGCAAACTTTTTTCCGCATAATCGTGACAACCGCTAACCTCGATGCATAGTATGTGTCATACCGCTTGACGAGCCGCACTTACCGGCCCGTTCCAGCCCCGCCGGCCTCCTCGCACACACTGGCACGGCAGCTGCTCCCTCATATTTGCAACCGATCGCCACGTTGGCCATCGGCAACGTCAAACCGCACAACGGTCGCGTTGCGCCGTTCGTCAGTCCACGAGATCAGGGGAGAGTCCGACTATGCTTCGACAAATGTCTAAATTTGGATGGTCCGCCGTTGCCGCGTTGGCATTGGCCGCATTCGGCAGTACGGCCCACGCTCAGGTCGGTAACCCGACCGGCAGCTTCGAAATCACTGTCACGCAAGATGGCAACGAGATTGCGAAGGATACTGTCACCATCGGCCCCGGTGGCGACCTCAGCGATCTATCGCCGACGTTCGTCGACGGCACGCCCGAAAGCAATACGCAAATCGGCACCACCGCCAGCGGCGCGCCGATCATTCTTAAAGTTGTTTCCGACGGTGGAGCGCTGGAAGGTTTCCGTCTGACGCACTGGTACATCGACGTGCCATTGACCAACGATCTGATCGACATCCCCGGCCCGGACTCACTGTTCGATCCGACCGGCGGACCCATCGATGTCGAAATCTCAAGCTTCGAGTTCGACAACGGTGCGCTCATGACGCCGCTGGTGCTGAATTCGCCCAACTTCTACACGTCGTTTACCCGCGATATTAGCGGCAACTTCTACGAAACCGCCGGCAGCAATAGCTTCAATCAGTTCGGCAACGGCTTTATCGACATTCAGGTGCCGGGCTCGCTCTATCTCGATGGCGACACCGACGCTTACAACTTCGAAGCACTCGCCAGCGGTTCCTCGGCTTCGTGGCGCTGGAGCAATATTCTGAATCCGGGCCTGGCCACCATGGTCAACGATGGTTTCGGAAACACAGTAGCCCCTATCTCGCCCGGTTACGTCTTCGAGTTAGGTGCGGCAGTCGCGTTCGTCGCGATTCCCGAACCGGCGACGGCCGGCCTGTTGATGTTGGGTGGTGCCACGGTGTTGGCACGCCGACGCCGGAAGTAAGTACGCACGCAATGCGACCGCGCTCGGGTCGCTGCCATAAATGGGATATGAAGCTCCTACGGTGGAGCTTCTCTCTGGGGGGGAACGCCCGTCGATGTGTATCGGCGGGCGTTTTCTATTTTTTCGCGATGTGGGATTGTTATCATTGGGGGGAAAATCATTCGTTAACGGCATTTGAGGACTCAGTGATACTCGCTTAAAACCGGAACCCTCACCCCAGCCCTCTCTCTGCGAGGGAGAGGGAGCAAGAATGCCCTCTGCTTCGCCGGTCTTCCACGCTTCATGGTTGCTCCATGCTTGATGGGTGTCCCATGCTTCATCGGTGCGCCTTGCTTCATGGGTGCCCCATCCTTCGCGGCAGCGAAGGTTGGGGAATCACCGGGCATATACGCTTGCCGCGCATGAAAATCGCCCTAACCTTCCACAACATGAGCGATACGACCATCGACATTTTGATTGCAACCAATAACCCAGGTAAGGCACGCGAGATTGCTGCTGTGCTGTCGGAAGTATCCGACGGCGAGCAAGACATCCGCTGGCACACACTGGCCGAACTCGATCAGACGATCGACGAGCCTGTCGAAGATCAGGCTACGTTTGCCGGCAATTCGCAGTTGAAGGCGACCTACTATTCCAAGCACAGCAGCATGATCACGCTGGCGGATGATTCGGGGCTGGAAGTCGACGCCCTCGACGGCGCACCGGGCGTGCACTCGGCCTACTACGCCGAACTGCCGGGCTCTCCAACGCGCGCCGAACGCGACGCCGCCAACAACAAAAAGATGATCGCCGCCTTGCAGGGCGTACCCGCCGAACAACGCAGCGCGCGCTTTCGTTGCATACTTACGCTGGCGCGTGGTGACGACGTACTGGCACAAACCAGCGGCGCGATTGAAGGGCGCATCATCGATGAACCGCGCGGCGCCGGCGGCTTCGGGTATGACCCGCACTTTCTTGTGCCCGAGCTAAACAAAACAACCGCCGAACTGGAACCGGCACACAAGAATAAGATTAGCCATCGGGGTAATGCACTAAGGATATTGCGGGAGGAATTGCCGAGGATCTTGGCGAAGCTGGTCTAATGAAATCGCGAAAATCTGACCTGAGGGGAAGACGGAGACGAATCGTGTTAACTATCCCTTCGCCGGTTTTGATGCTTCGTCTTTATCGCCGTCTTCGGATTGCTGTGGTTGGTACCCCACAATCACATACAACACGCCGATGAAATCCGCCTCTAAGAATACACCGATCGCACCCAACGCCGCATACTCGATCGGTAAAGGTCGTGCGACGGGTTTGTCCACTGGCAGGTAGGTGCCCAGCTCCGTCGCCATGCTGAGATTGCTCGGTTCGCCATACCAATATCCGGCAAAGGCGACGATGCCGACGACGGCCAACATCAGCGTGCGATTGCTTACTTCAAAGAACCACTGCCCGATCAGCGCGGCGAACAAAAACGCCATCACGAGAGCGAAATATAACTGACCCACGCGAATGGGCTGATCGTCGGAACCGGCGGCAAACGTTAGCGCGAACCACGCGACTACACAGCCGACGACCAAAGCGCCACAACATTCGCGAATGCCCGGCGCGGATTCTGGCATGCTTTCTTCCGTCGAAGCGCCATCCGCCGCGTACCAGCCTTCCACGGCGCGCCCGACCACCAAGCCCACGCCGATCAACGCCAACCAAAGAAATGTCTCGGCAACCAGGCTTGCCACCGGATAAACTTCCAGCGAGTTGTTTACGCTTACATTTGAGATACGTTGCAGCAGCAGCATGTCCATTCGACCGCCGCGCGCCGCCAGCGTGGCCAAGCCCACGGCCACCGCCAATGGACCACGCTCCGCAGCGCCGGCACCGCAGATAGCCGTGGCCAAACCGCTCACCACCACCGCCAAGCCGATGAGCTCGGCCATAGCAATCACGCCGTTTTCCAACGTCAGCAATGAAACAGCGGATTGACCATCCAGCGGGCGCGCCACCCACCAACCGAAGTGCCAAAAGATCACGCCCGCGACGGTCATCGCGCAGAAGAACCGCAGCCGACGAACAACATGATGCCCCGGCGTGAGAGATTCGCCCTTATCACCGGCAGCGTCTGTAGGTGTTACGTCGGAAGCAGTCATCGTGATCATTCGGTACTAGGCGCTGCGGCGCATATCTTGCGACGCCACCGTCGTAAGCAAGGTTTCCAGTTGTTCGCGCTGCGTGGGTGCCATCGGCGTGATGGGCAGGCGGAATTCTTCGGTCATCATACCGTTGATGGCCAATGCCGTCTTGATCGGAATCGGATTGGTATCGAGGCCCATCATGGCCTGCATCGTCGGAAAGAGGCGCGCGTGCCATTGCCGCGCCACCGCAAAGTCACCCGCCAACGCCGCCCGCACCAATGACGACATTTCGTGGGGCAGCAGATTGCCAATAACGCTAATTACGCCGCGCGCACCAACGCTCATCAGCGGCAAGGTCAGCGGGTCATCGCCGCTGAGGATCTTAATATCGCAGGCGGCAGCCAATGCGCTGGCCCCGTTGAGCGAGCCGGTGGCGTGTTTGACGGCGGCGATATTCGCATAGGTCTCATGCAACTGGGCGATGGTGTCGACCGAAATCTCAACAGCGCTGCGACCGGGAATATTGTAAATTACGATGGGGCACGTCACCGCTTCGGCAACGGCGGCGTAATGTGCGAAGAGCCCGGCTTGATTGGGCTTGTTGTAATAGGGTGCGACCACCATCACCGCGTCGGCCCCGGCGGCCACAGCGGCTTGCGATGCGCTCACCGTCTTAGCGGTGCAGTTGCTGCCGGTACCAGCCAATACCGGCACGCGTTTGTTCGCGGCTTTCACGACGGTCTTGATCACATCGACCTGTTCGGCATCGGTAAGTGCCGGCGACTCGCCCGTGGTTCCGCAAGGCACCAACCCGCTCACACCACCGGAAATGACATAGTCCACCAAATCGGTCAAGGCATCGTGATCGACGGCCCCGTGTCGAAACGGCGTTACCAACGCTACATAGCAACCATCAAACATGGGACTACTCCTTTGACCCGTGTTGATCGAGCAAGGCGACCATTTCTGCCGTCGCCGCGCGCACACCGACAAACATGGCGCGCGCCATGATGCTGTGGCCGATGTTAAATTCCTCAAAGCCCGTTAATCCTGTAATCGGGCCGATGTTGCGATAGGTCAACCCATGACCGCCGTGCACACGCAAGCCGCATCCTTCGGCCAAGGCGATACCGCGATCGAGTTTTTCCAGCTCAACATGGCGTGCATCGTCACTGGTAGCATGGGCGTATCCGCCGGTCCACAGTTCGACGACCTCAAAATCGATCGCCGCCGCTGCTTCGATTTGTGCCGCATCGGGCTCGATGAATGCGCTGCATACGCTACCCACATCGCGCAATTTCTTGACGACGTCTTGTAGCTGAGCGCGCATCTTGACGACATCGAGGCCGCCCTCCGTCGTTATCTCTTCACGCTTCTCGGGCACCAAGCAGCATTGATCGGGCTGGGTTTGCAGCGCGATGGCCACGACATCGGGTGCGATGGCCATTTCCATATTGAGTTTGACGTTGACGACGCCTTTGAGCAGCGGTACATCGCGATCGATGATATGTCGTCGGTCTTCGCGCAAGTGAAAGGTGATACAAGACGCCCCGCCGAGCTGCGCTTCGACCGCCGCCCATACCGGATCGGGCTCATCGGTTTGCCGGGCTTGCCGCACGGTGGCAACGTGATCGATATTGACGCCTAGCGTGGGCATAAATGTGCAATTCCTCCGTGAATATCGTCGGAGTATATCGAGGTCCGACCGCAACCGAAACTGAAAAACCGTTGCATTGGTACGACATCTCGTAAGATGGCGCGTATGAACACGTTACCCCGCTGGCATGCCATCGAAAGCGCAACCGGACATATCGCTTGTACGCAATTTTTGCCGCAAGGTTCAGACGAATCAGCCGTACCGCTGGTCGTGTGCTGCCACGGCCTGACCGGCACGCGTATCGGCTCTTGTTATCGTTATCCGCAACTGGGGCGGCGGCTCGTCGCGTTGGGTATCGGATGCATCACGTTCGACTTCACCGGTTGCGGTGAAAGCAGTGGTGCATTTGATGCGTTAACGCCACAGTCAATGCGCGCCGACCTGCAAGCCGTGCTGAATTGGGTGCAAGGAAAACCCTGGTGTGATGCCGATCGGATCGGGCTGTGTGCGAGCAGTTTTGGCGCCGTGACTGCGTCGGGACTTGCAGAGGCTACGCGCATTTTCAAAACAGCAACGCTGTGGGCGCCGGTCGCCCATCCGCGCCGACTCATCGAGATGTATATGAACGACGACGCGTGGACGCAATTGCGTGCTCAAGGTTGGCTACGGCACCGAGGTCTTAGGTTGGGGCAAGCATTTTTTGAACAGGTGGTCGAAGAGAATCAGGACGCGGCCACGCAACTCGCGCACGCGAAAATCTCAACCCTGATATTCCATGGCAGTGGCGATACCGAAGTACCGTTCGATCATGCGCAGGCGTACGAAGCATCACTCAAGCAAGCCGATGTTGAATTTAAATTGGTAACGCTCGATACCGACGATCACGGGATGCGCGATGTGGATTTGAGCGATCGATTGATTGAGGAAACGGCACAGTGGATGAGGGATCGTTTGCGATGAATTCCTACAAGTTGAGTAAGAGTGTTGTCAGCACGAAACAACACCACGTCGTTTTACCCTTGAACTGATTCGTCGATCACGCAATGTTTGAGTCCACCGACTCGACGGCGGCAATTACTTATCCGGGTTTGCTCAAAACGCGGTCGAGAACTTCGGGCGGTGCCCCGATGTCGACAACCTTTACATCTCCTAAGTAGGGCTTTGCCGCGGGTTGCACAAACCCCGACTTGAGCGCAACAAATGTTATGGTCAGATCGGCACGCACGGTCGCATCGCTGGGCCGGCCCGTTTCGCAATCTAGTCCCGATGGCACATCAATGGCGATCCGATTCACATCGATCGCGTTCATCCGATCAATTAATCCATCCATCGGTGCCCGCACCTCGCCGCTGAATCCGGTGCCCAGCAATGCATCGACCATGATCGCCGGGCCGTTGTCAAACCATGCATGGCATTGTTCCGATGGCCACGGCGCGATCGGCAGATTCATTCGTAGCGCAATGTCAAAGTTGATTCTGGCATCACCCGTGAGCTTTGAGCCGGGCACGGCCGCAAGCAACGCGACCGCAACACCGCGGTTGTGTAAGTGCCTTGCAATGGCGTAACCATCACCGCCGTTGTTGCCACCACCGCAAGCAATCAAGACGCGTGGAGAATTCGTTGCATGCAAAGAAAACTCGCGATATCGCTCAAAAATAATGTCGCTTGCATTACGCGCAGCGTTTTCCATCAGTACGATGCCGGGGATACCAAAATCTTCGATGGCAATCTGATCCACGCGGCGACTTTGGGCGCGCGAGAGTACAATCGGGTCGTTTGTCTCATCTGCCTGACTCATAAGCCGGAACCGTATTTCACCAAAAGCCATCCCCAGATTTGCTTCAAATTCTCTCGACGCTCACAAAGGTTCGGATTCCTTTGGAGATTGCAAACCTTCCCTGCCCCATCCCTGCAATAGGGGAGGAGTTTTGCGGATAGCTTCTAGGAACCGAACGACGTATTGGTGGGCGTAAAAGGCAAATCCGCCTGAATCGGTTGCTGGCTGGTGTCGATCAAATCTGCAAACTCGGGCCGATCGGCATATTTGCGCAACAACCGCGAACGCCCGGCCGCGTGCACCATGTCCGGATTTTTCGCGACGGCTGCGGTAAGATGACGCAGTGCGTACTCGGGCAGATCGAGCGCCGCCCAAGCCGCCGCCAAGCCCAAATGCGCGTTCGGATCGTTGGTCACCCGCAGGGCTTCAGCAAACTCGCCCCGCGCCGATGCATAGCGAGCGACACTCAGATATGCATTGCCTAAGCCCACACGAATGGCAGCCGATTGCGGGCTCAGGTCGCGGGCCTTTTCGTAATACTCAATCGCTTGTACGGGTTGGCCACCACGCGCGTAGGCGACGGCCAAGTTCTGCAGGCACTCGATCCAATCCGGGTCGTTCTTTAACGCGCGCTGTAACGGCTCGATCGCGTCGGTGCTGCGACTGCTTTCGCTTAGCAGCATCAGCGTACCCAGGTAAAACTGCGTAGTGGGGTCGTTCTGTTCTTTGTCGGCAGCGCGCTTGGCATAGGCCAACGCCGCCTCCAAATCATTCTCACGGATGTACGCTTCCACCAGTTTGACGTAGCCCAAGGCCCGGTCGGGATATAGTTCCCGCGCTCGCAACGCCATTAGCCGCTCGGTCGTCCAATGCGTGGATTGGGCGTAACTGCCGACGGCCAACGAAGCAACCACGGCGCAACCGACGACGCCGACCCACTGCCGCATGCGTGGTCGAAAAGCCTCATGATTCAATCCGATTGCAGCGCTCAGCGCCAACAGGGGAACGATCAACGCGGCATATAAGTACTGATCGCTCAATAACACCGAGCTGTAAGGTGCCTGTAGCAACGCCGGTGCCACCAGTAGCAAACAGCCGCCGAGGCCGACAAGCCATCCGCGCGCCCGCTGCCGAAATGCCCACGCAGCAAGCAATGTCAACACGACCAGCACCAACGCGGCAAACCACATTCCCAAGGTTTGCGTACCGAGACTTACATCCGTCGGCGTGAACGGAAGCAGCCCCAACGGCGCGACGAGTCGCACCAACAACGCCGACAACGAGTGAACCAGCAAGGAAACACCGCCCAAGGCATCGTGTTGTGCTGGCTGCGCGTCTGCCCGAATCGACTGCACCAGAAAGTGGCCAACGATCAACAATCCGATGAGCGGAATCTTTTCCAATAACGGTCGCCAACCATGCCGCTGCAAGGGCCAGATATCCAGCAACAAGAACACCACCGGCAACGCGATGAACAAGGGGCGCGTGAGCAGAATCGCCGCGTAGGCGACCATCGTCGCGACCATCCAGCGCGAATGCAGCGTGGTGGCGTACCGCAGATAGCAATGTATAGCCAATAATGCCCAGGTCGTCGCCAGAAGCGTCATACGCTGCGCGATGGAAGCGACCGTTTCAACCTGCACCGGGTGTAGCGCAAAGGCCATCGTCAATAAAGCGGGCCACCACCAACCGCGGCCCCAGCGTCGCAAAAGCGCAAACACGAGGCCGACATTGAGCAAGTGCAATCCCAAATTGGTACGGTGAAAATAGAAGCCGCGCGCCTGCCAATCATCCACGGCAAACGCATCGAGCATGAGCGACAGCGCCACCAGCGGTTGATAAAAACCGGAGGTATTGTCGACCGGCGTCACGCGCTGATCGACAAAGATGTCGAACACTTCGTGCCAGGAGTCACCGACGTCGCGCTGTAACCGTTGCCAGACCTGATCGTAGTGCGAAGCCCACAACTTGCCGCGCAAGACCGCTGCGCGATCGTCATCCGTCACCAAATCGGCGTGCAACAACTCGCTAAAGACGAACCCCGTCATCAGCAGCATCACCAACAGCGTCAGAAACGTGCGCATATGGTCGGACATGCCGCGAGCGGACTCGGTTTTTTGCGGTAGGCGCACCATGAAGAAAGCCGGATTTCGTGTATCGGAACAAGACCCCCAACGAACATTGTCGAGAGGCGTCCCATCAATTGTAGGGATGCCCGAGTGGACCTACAATCGCCGCCCATGCAGATCCTGCTTACCAATGATGACGGCATTCACGCGCCCGGAATTCTGGCGATGTATCGTAAGCTGGCTGAGCGTGCCGACGTGCGCGTCGTCGCGCCGTTGACCGTCCAATCCGGGGGATCGCACGCGATCACCATCCGTCATCCGGTACTTTGGCACGAGATGCGACTGGAAGGCGACGTCTTCGGCACTGCCGTGGAAGGCACACCGGCAGACTGCGTCAAACTGGCGCTTCATGCCTTGTGCGATCCGCATCCCGACCTCGTCGTATCCGGCATTAACAGCGGCCTGAACACGGGAATCCATGTGCTGTATTCGGGCACGGTCTCAGCGGCGATGGAAGCGGCCATCAAAGGGGTACCGGCCGTTGCTGTCTCGCTCGAATTAGCAAAAGAGATGGATTACGACCGCGCCGCCACGATTGCAGACGAGATCATCCAAAAGACCGTGTCTGCCGGACTACCCGCCGGCAATGTTTGCAACATCAACATTCCCGAACTCGTTGGCGACCGACCGCGCGGCGTACGCCTGGCACCGATGTCTTCAAAGGATATGGCCGAGCGCATCGAACGGCGCGAGGACCCTATCGGACGGCCTTACTACTGGTTGGGCGGCGATTTCAAAAATATCGGCGACCAGACGGATACCGATCGTCACGCCGTCGCCGAAGGCTACGTGTCCGTGACGCCGCTGCAAATTGACATGACCGATAATCATCTTCTCGAGAGCTGGTCTCAGTCGATCAAAACGGATTGAGTCGATTCCTTCATTCAGAACGCGCTCTGCAGTCCTCCCCCGTTCCCACCTACGGATCGCTCCAGCGAGAGAGTTCCCCCTTGCTTCGGTGATTGGGAGCAGCTTCGGTGTACGAAGGCTTGTGTCAGTACTTGGAAATTCGTTAGAATCAGGTTTTGAGGGGAAAATCTATTTTTGCCCAAACGATTTTGCACATGACATGAGACGTCGTGACGCGTTGGATGCGCCACGAATCGAAGACACTCTGAGGAGAAAGAAGATGCGAAAGATTCTGTTTGCTTGCTTGGCCGTAGCCATCGCGGCCCCAACGGCCTTCGGTGCGCTAGTTGCCGACACCACCGGTCGCACGCTTAACCGCCGCGACTTCGGCCTTTCAACGCAACGCACTGCCGTCGGAGATACGTTCTCCGCAGCGGTCACCGGCTTCAGTGATGCTGGCGGTGCTTTTCTGGAAGACGGCACTGGTGGCGACCCGACCTTCGGCGGCACGTCCACGCTGGGTGCAAGTGTGATAACGGCGACCAACAGCATCCTTATTGAAACGACCGAAGCCGCCGGTCCAAATCCCGGCGAAACCACGCTGACGTTCCGTATCTTCACGGACGACGGCTTGGGCGGCACGCCTGCGTTTGCACCTGCCGGCACCACGCTGGGTGGTGACGCTGTCGGCGCTTTGCAGTGGGAAATTGGCGACTTTAACGCAGGCCTGAACCTCGTTGATCCGGGTATCACCTTCGGCGTGCTGGCTGCTGGCTACGAAGTCTTTGCTGACGGCACGCCGCTCGTCGGCTTCTCGCTTGACGTTGACCCTGTTGCACCGGGTTCAACCGGTGTGTTCACCAACGGCGGAGCCGGCCTTTCGATTCTGTCGGCCGTCTCGATCGGTGATGGCCTCGGCGGCTTGGGTGACATCACGGCCTTTGGCATTGACGAAGTGCTGATCACCGTCGTCATTCCGGAGCCGGCCACGCTTTCGTTGCTCGGCCTTGGTGCCGTCGCATTGATTCGACGCCGCCGCTAAGCTACCGCGGTTAGATTAAGAAAATTTGAAACACCACGTTTGCCCCGCAAACGTGGTGTTTTTTTATTGTCGTGGATGACAACGCGAATGAATGCCCTTTAGTCGCGAAATATCGACGTGCGTATAAATCTGCGTCGTCGCCACACTGGCATGGCCCAAAAGTTCCTGCACGATGCGTAAATCCGCACCGCCCTCCAATAGATGCGTCGCGAAGCAATGGCGAATCGTGTGTGGCCCGATCGGCCCCGTAATGCCGACCGCCGTCGCGTAGCGATTGACCAGCCGCCAGATGTTGGTGCGATCCATCCCGCGGCCGGTGCGTGAAACAAACAGGGTGCGCGAATGCGGCGTGGCTGCGGTTAACGAGGTACGTAAGCCAGAGATGTAAGCACGCACGGCATCGATGGCACGCCCGCCCAGCGGAATAATCCGTTCCTTGTTGCCCTTACCCAGACAGCGCAGGTAACCGATATCGAGATTCAAGCTGTCGATCGTCAGCGAGGCCAACTCGCTCACGCGCATGCCCGTTGCATATAGCAATTCAAGGATCGCGCGATCGCGGGCGAAATACGGCTCCCCCGGCTGCGGCGCATCGAGCAGTTTTTCTAATTGTTGTCGCGGCAAGCTATGCGGCAGCTTCTGCCAACGCTTGGGCGTTTCCATTAGGCTGCAGAAATCTTCCTGCATCGCGCCAGTGATAAACAAATAGCGCAGAAACATTTTGATCGACGCAAAGTGTCGCGCGACCGACGCCAACGAAAGCCGCCGTTCGTTCAGACGCACCAAATGCGATTGCACGATCTGAATGCTCAGCGCTGGCGGTCCGACCACATCGCGCTCGATCAGCATGTCGACGAATTCGCCCACATCGCGCTGATACGCTTCGATGGTATTAGGAGCCAGCCCGCACTCGCTGCGCAAATACTCGATGAATCCCGAGAGCCCGCGCGGCCAGTCAAAAGCAGGTGATGGTTCGGATTTAGGCGGCCCGGACGTCGCGACCGACCGACTCGGTGGCACCGACGGTGAGCTGCTGATAGATGCGGCAACCCTCGAATTCATCGAGGCATTGGTCGAATACATCGCCGAGTTGCTGCAAGTTGAATCGTTGGGCACAGCGCCGATCCTTCCCTTCGAAGAACGGACACACACAGTGTTCCGGTAGTTGCGTCATAACCGATGCCTCCCCTCAGCAGCGCGCCGCTGCGGACGCCGCCACGTTTGGTTGCTTAGGAAATATCGGTCGATCACGGGAAAGAGGTTGAAGCAATCGGCAATTCCTGCCGCCTTACTTTCTGCGGAGACGCGCAAAAGCTTATGTATTTTATGAAGTTAAGTAATTAGTGGCTCTGAACCCGATTGGGCAACTCTAAGACGAAGCAGGAATAGTGGCCACCGTTGCGCGGGCTGCGTTGCACCGAAAGCTTGCCCTGCAGACAGTCGGCCCAAAAGCGCGAGAGCGCCAGCCCCAGCCCCATGCCACCCGTGGCTTGGGTTTTGGCATCTTTGCCGCGACGGAACGGATCGAAGATGGTATTCAGTTCCGACGGGTCGATACCCGGCCCACCGTCGTCGATTTCCACTGCCACGCCATCGCTCGCCGTCGGTCGCGCCGTCACGAAGATCTGATCGCTGCCGCCATACTTACAAGCGTTCTCGACCAGGTTGATCAGGATTTGGCTAACGTAACCGGGATCGGTCTCGATGGTCTTGGCCGATGCAACGCGATTGTCGACCACCAATGTGCGCCGAGTGCCATTGGCGCGACATTGTTCGGTATCGCGCGTGAGGTCATCTAAAATTGTTTGCGTTTCGATCGGCTGCACGGCCAGCTTGGCCCCGGACTCGGCCACGCGCGAATACGCAAAGACGTTCTCGACCAATTTAGACAGTCGTCGTGATTCTTGTTGTAGGATACCGACGTACTTACGCCGCTGATCGCCTTCGTCATCGCGCAGATCGGCCAGCAAGTCCGAATAGATTTGAAACGACGTTAGCGGCGTGCGTAATTCGTGGGTGACCGCCGAGGTAAAGCGCATACGTCGTTCGATGGTGCGGAAGTATCGAATCGCCCCGTAGATCGTTGCCGTGACGGCGGCGATGGTGATCAACCAGATCAGGCTTAGCCCCCAACCGAGGCGACGCAGAGCGAGGCCGGTAACGTTGCCCGCTTGCATCTCGGTGCCCACCAGATGGGCAGGAATAGAGTTTAGCGAGACCGACGTATGCATGGTGTCTAGCGGCATCGGCTCGATACGGGCGTCGGGCAGTAAGTCACCGATCTCTGCTTCCATCGTCGCTTTCAAGCGCGGCCAATCGAACAACACGCCTTGTACCGCCCAGAGGTCGTTGTCATCTTCGGTGTCCGCATAAACGTAGCGCAACAAGGCTAACTGCTCGCGCCCGTCTAATGAAAGCTTGAGCCATGTTGGCAACATCTCCGTGCCGGCGTATTCCAGACATTCGGCACCACGCTCTCGATGCGCGTTTCGTCCCCGGTAAGCGGTTTCGGCAAGAATATTGGGCCGACATTCACAGCGCTGTAGCTGCGGACCTGCCGCCATCTGAAGTTCCTGACGCCGGCGCTGATTCTCCATGTCGGTGCGCGGCAAAGGGGTCAGCGATTGTGCCGGTTGTCGATTGAGCGTTGTTTCTGAGACGCTAATCCCCGCGCGGGTATCGGCGGCTACCTTGGATTCGAGCGCGATGGTGCGCAAATCTTCCGCTTCGTAGAAGTGGCGCAGCGCATCGAACCAATTCGCCTTAGTGATGAGCTCAGAGCGCGCGTCCGAAGATTGCACCAAGGTAGGTCGCGAAAAGTCCTGTTCCGTACCGAGTTGCGGTGAGACCCAATGATTGGGCCCGACTTGGAAATGAAACAGCACCCAGTCGGGAAACTTCCCTTCCGCCAACGGTGACGGCAAGATCGGCAGCTTCTCCACATCGAGCGCTGCCCCCGTGTTACGGTCATACGCCTCGCGCGGTTGGTACTCGGGCTTGAACACATCGAAGTCGTAATCGCGATGTTTGCGAATGTCGGCCTCGATTGCGTCGAGCCGATACATCGCCAGCGCGACGGTGTCGTCATGCGAAGCACGCCGGGCCGCGAGAATGCGTTCGCATTCCAGCTCGACTGTTTGATAGCTGGCCAGCGCAATGCCGACGACCACCAAGCCCCATACCACGCAGGCCCCGATGATCACGTTGCGACGGGTTTTCGCCAGAGATTGCTGCATAGTAGATGTTAGGCCGGTTCGGCCCCGGAAGCGTCGGCCGGCGTCGCCGCCTCGCCGATCGATTCGACCATCGAACCGAGCATATAGCCCTTGCCGCGTACCGTGGCGACGGCATCGGCGGCCGATTCGCCACAAGCGTCGCTGAGCTTGCCGCGCAAGCGCGCCACGTGCATATCGACCGTCCGCGTTTCGATACCTTTGCCGCTGAGGCCCCAGATGCGTAGAAGCAATTCGTCGCGGGCCACGGCGCGACCGCGATTGCAAGCCAGGTGCGCCAGGATTTGGCATTCCGTTTCTGACAGGGCGATCGTTGCTTTTTCGGCGGGACGGATCTCGCGGCGTTCCAAATCGATGGGGGTGCCGTTGACGAGTAAACCTTTCACCGGGGAAGGTCGCTCGGGTGTGCGGCGTAAGACCGCCTCTACCCGTGCCAGCAATTCACGCGGCGAAAACGGCTTTACCACGTAGTCATCGGCGCCACCCTTAAGCCCACCCACGCGGTCATCTTCTTCACCGCGCGCGGACAAAATAATGACGGGCAAGGCTGCATGCGTCTTACGCAATTCGGATAAGACCGTCATGCCGTCCATCTTGGGCATCATCAGATCGAGCAAGACCAGATCGACATCGGAAAGGCGCGCGGCGTGCAGGCCCGCTTCACCATCGGCGCATTCCACGACATCGTAACCGGCGCGCTCCAGCGCGGCGGCGATGCCCATGCGAATGGCATCTTCATCTTCAACAACCACGATCTTTGCAACGCCCATCGTTCGCTACCTCTACAAGTGATATGAAGGCAACCGATCCGTGCACCCCTGTTGTGCGACGTTGCCACAGAAACGAAAGTATAAATTCTGTCGCAACCAAAATGAAAAAACTTCGGTAACGCTGGCGCAACGCCTCGCCGCGGTAGGCTATACGAACCAGAAAGTCCGCTTTTTCCAGACGCGATAGGGCTCACCAAACGCCGCTTCCAGCACGCGATCTTCCCAACGCCCACGAATAAGCTGAAACGTGGCAAAGACGCCTACAAACAACAGCCAAATCGGATGCCAGCGCGCGAGGAGCAACCAGACCGCAATCTGAGCCAGAATTTGCCCCAAGTAAATCGGATGCCGCACCAAGCGATACGGGCCAGTCACTTTTAACTCGCGCGCTTCGGGCACGATACTGACCGACCGGACGAGATAGGCGTAGCCCCAAATTTCGATCAGGAGCGCGACGACGTTCAGTAAAACACCGGCAGCCACCTTGGGTTGACTGACACGCGCCGATTCAAAACCGAGGAAGGCTTGCCATCGATCGGCAGGCGCGCCACCGACGAAGTGCTCAAGCCAACCCCCGATGACCAACGGTAAAAACGGCAAGAACGCACCGGTCATCGACACCAAGATCATCTTCAAGTCGCTCACGCGCCGAAGCGGTTGAATGCGAAAACAAAAACCCGCGACGATGAGCAAATACGTGATGTCGACAAGAATCGTGGGTGCCGGCACCGGCAATTTAAAGGCAAGGCCGGGCAGAGGTAGATATTGAATAAGTGCCAACTGCGCGTCGTAGCGTGATACACGCCAGCCGCCATAGAGTACAAAAAAACCGATGCCGACGGCGCGAAAAAACCAGTCGGGCAAACGCCACCAAAGTTGAATCAGTTCATTATCTGATGGGGTTGCATCGTCTTGTGTGGCCGACTGCGCGTACGGCGCCGCCAACGGTTCAGTCGCTTCCGACAATTCCTGAGAGTCTTTTGGTGGCTGCGCCATATCGTGTTCATCGGCGACTTGGCCACCGAACATGCCCTACGCCTAGTTGTCGCTATCGAGCGTGAGCCCCACGCGATCGGCCGCGCGCCGCGCCATCTGCATCAGGCGCTCGTGGATACCGACTGCCTCATCGTCGTTGGCGGGCTGACGCTGGGTGTAGGTGCCGTCGGCGTTCATATCCCACGCCTGCCGTTGATCGGCCAGCAGCATCTGCAGAATCTCCCATAACCGATGACGACAACTCGCGTCGACGACCGGCGCGATCAGCTCGACGCGACGATTGAGGTTGCGATACATCCAATCGGCCGAACCGATGAAATACTCACCGTCGACTTCGTTCTCGGCACCATTGCGGAAGAAGAATATGCGCGAGTGTTCCAGAAAACGCCCGATCACCGAGGTGACCCGAATATTTTCGGTAAGCCCCGGCACCTGTGGGCGCAAACAACAGAAGCCGCGCACGATCAGGTGTATGGGCACGCCTACCTGCGATGCGCGCGATAAGACTTCGACGATGCGGCGATCTTCGAGGCTGTTCATCTTGGCCACGATACCCGCCGGCCGCCCCGCCTGCTGATGTTCGATTTCGCGCTCGATCATCGCTGTAAAACGCTCGCGCATGTTGACGGGCGCTACCAGCAGCGTGTCGTAATCGACCTTGAGCGAATGGCCGGTGAGGTAATGAAACAACTCGACCAACTCCGACGTCATTTCTTCGCGACAGGTGAACAGACCCAAGTCGGTATAAAGCCGCGCTGTCTGAATGTTGTAGTTGCCGGTGCCAATATGCGTGTAGGCGCGAATGCCGTCTTCTTCGTTGCGAATCACGAGCGAAAGCTTGGTGTGCGTCTTCAAACCGACGATGCCGTACACCACGTGTACGCCGGCACGTTCGAGTTGTTGGGCCCAGAAGATATTCCGCTGTTCATCAAAGCGCGCTTTCAGCTCGACCAAGCACACGACCTGCTTGCCTTGTTCGGCCGCGCCGATCAGGCTATCCATCAGCGATCGACTATCGCCGATGCGATAAAGCGTGATCTTGATCGCCAAGACCTTCGGATCGTCAGCGGCGTTGCGAATAAACTTTTCGACGCTCTCGGAAAAGCTCTCGAACGGGTGATGCACCATCAGATCGCCCGAGCGAATGATGCTAAAGATATCCGCGTCCTGATCTTTCAGCCGTTGCGGCAGCGCCGGCATCCAAGTGGAATAACGCAGCTCGGGGCGATCCAAATCGCAAATCGGCCCCATGCCGGTGTAGTCGAGTTCACCGTTGAGTTCGTATACATCCTGCTTGGCCAATTGCAACTCGTTCATCAGGAAATGTACGGTCCACGGATCGGCGCTGCGATCGTGTTCGAGCCGCACGATGCGCTCGAAACGGCGCTCGCGCAGTTCCTGAGCGATCAGTTCGAGCAAGTCTTCGGCATCATCTTCATCGCGTTCGATATCGGCATTGCGCGTGACGCGAAACGGCGTGACGCTCAATACTTCCATGCCGGGGAACAGCGCATCGAGGTTGTAGCGAATCACATCGAGCAGGCGCACAAAGCGCAACTCGCCCCCAGAACTCGCTGGCAATGGCAACCAGCCGGGCAACATGTCCGGCACCTTCACGCGCGCGAATAGCTGATCGTCGAGCCGCGGATGGTGCATTTTGACGCCGAGCGAAAGCGACAAATTCGAGAGATACGGGAATGGATGCCCCGGATCGACGGCCATCGGCGTGAGAATCGGGAAAACGTTCTGAAAGAAATAGCGCTCGGCAAAGCGCACTTCGGATTCGCTCAGATGCTTCCAGTCGAGCAGAGCGACACTGTGTTCTTTCAAAGCGGGCACAATCGCATTGCGATAGATGCGTGCCTGTTCGATCAACATCGGGAAGCACGCCCGGCGAATGCCCTGCATCTGTTGCGAGGCCGTCATGCCATCGGGCGTGAGCGCGGTGACGCCGGCGGCGATCTGCCGCTTCAGCCCGCCCACGCGCTTCATGAAGAATTCGTCGAGGTTGGATGTAAAGATGCTCAGAAAACGGAGGCGTTCCAACAGCGGCGTGCGCTCGTCGGTTGCTTCATGCAAGACGCGCGCATTGAAGTCGAGCCAACTCAACTCGCGGTTGATGAAAATCCCGCCCAGGTCTTGCTCGGTGGCGGGCGCTTCGCCCTTGGATGTGTCCGTCGTGGACGCCATATTCGAAATGCTCCGAAAAATAACGACCCGTCAGCGTGCCGGATCGCAAATACTTCCGTCAAAGGCAATTAGATATTGTAGTATTCGGGCAGGCTACAAGCAAAAAAAGGCAAATATTGCTCAATCTTCTTCGTGCAGCACGACATCGAGTTCGCGATCGAATTCTCGCTCGAACAGGTCGGCGTGACGCTTGGCGCACCACATCTCTATTTCAGCATCCTGCTGTGCATATATTTCGATTTCCACGCGCTCGCGCTCCAACCGGCAACGCAGCGAATGAACCACCGAAAAGCTGTTGCGATCTAACGCATCTGCAAGCCGCAGCAGGACCGCTAACTTGCGCACCGGTCGTCGATGCACGGGCTTGAGATTCTTAAACGAAAAATGACCTTTCTTGGGCCGCTCTTTTCGATGGTAGCGCGCTACGTTGGCGATCACTTCGACTTCCTGCTCGCTGAAGCCCTTGAGCGAACCGTTGCGAATCAAATAGTAGCTATGCTTATGGTGGCCTTCGTGACTGATAAGATGGCCAACGTCGTGCAGCAACGCCGCGTGCGAGAGTAACTCCTTATACGAATAATCGAGCTCGTGCAGGCTCGCGAGTTGATCGAACAACACCCGCGCCAATGCCGCCACTTGCTGCGAATGCTGACGACGGTAGTTACACCTTTCGGCGAGACTGACCACACTGCGCGTACGCGGATTGGGCCACGTCGCCCGCGCCGCTAGCTTCTGCCGATGCTTGGCGATGTAATCGATCATCACGCCTTCGCGCAAAGCGAAATCGCAATGCTCCAACGTATCGAACTTAAAGCGCTGCATCACGCGCAAAAACACAAACAACGCGGGAATGTTCGAGTCAACGCGCTTCTCATCCATACCCGGTAATGCCAACCGCTCGGCGCGCGTCATTCGCAACAGACGATCTTTCAATTCGCGTGCTTCGGTGCGCGGTATGCGCAGTTCGTTATCCACCCCCTCCAACGGTTGCGGCCGCTGCTTAGCGCAGATGGTGGCGATGCTGCGCGCGGCACCGCTCGTCACGATGCAGCGCCGCACAGGTCGCTCGCCGATGCGATCGAGTACGGGGTCGAGAACCTTACGCAAATGTTGACGCATGGCCTTGATATCATTGGCTTCGGGTGGGTCGGCGTGCAGAAACAACTCGGCCATGCGGGCGCCGCCGAGCTTGACGCTCTGAATAAACCAAGCCTGCTGCGCGTTACATGCAATACACTCGACACTACCGCCGCCGATATCGACGATTAAATCATCAGCATCACCGGCCGGTGCCAACTGCATCGCATGACGAACGCCGAGATAGATTAGTCGGCCTTCTTCATCGGCCGGAATGACCGTCACGCGCAGCCCGAGCTCTTCACGCACGCGCGTGACGAATTCACCACCGTTGTGTGCTTCGCGCACGGCACTGGTGGCGACCACGCGAAACTTCTTAACATCTTGAGATTCGGCCAGCTTCTTAAATCGACGCAAAGCGAGAATGCCGGCGTCCATAGCTTCGTCGGTCAGGCGATGCTCGCTAAAACCGCCCTTACCGATTTGCACCATATCTTTCTCGCGCCCCAAAACGCGAAAATCACCCTGCGGCGAGATTTCCGCTATCACGAGATGAATGCTGTTGGTGCCGATATCGATCGCGGCGAAGCGCGTGACCGGCGGCATGCTGTCGGCAGCACCGGGTATCTCGGTGACAACCGCTGTTGGGTCATCGACCGCCAGTGCCGCTTCATAAGGCACAACAGAAAATGGATGGGGATCTTGGGATTGAATAACGCGGTCCTTTTATCGTCGGCTGTTAACTTCGCGATTTGCGTTGTCCACTGCGTGGATCTCACGAGCGTATTCTATCCCAAAGGCTTTCAAATCGCCGCCTTTGGTACAGCCCCCAAAAATCATGCTTCGCAATGTTTCGCCATAAATCGTGAAGGCTAAGGCAGAACGGGAAACCAGCACGCAGTCTATTCAATAGCAAGCTGCGTGCGGTGAATAAATATGGGACATCGCAAGGCCTCAGACCGTTTGGAAAGGCCTGAGGCGCTAAGGCTAGACCAATTCACGAATGAGTGCGGCAATCAAAGCCATGTTTGCTAACACCGGCTATTAGCCGGTGCCACAGTGCAGTCATCGCGCTCAAACGTGAACTGGGCCAATCCACCGTCCATTTATTTCTTCGGGTAGTACGTCGCGAGCTTGTCGATGGCCTTATTGAGCGCCTCAACCGAAGCGTCGGTCGGTGCCTGCTTGCACTTCATCGCGGCAACCATAACAGCATGATGGTCGGCAAGTGTTTGATGATACACGGCACCGCTGCCGGGTTTGACCTTTTGCGTGAGGAAGTAGAGGGAGACCACTTCGATGATATGGCTCGCGTGCTCTTCCTTGGTGTTGACCCAGCGAATGGCCTGATTCATGCCGGTGGCGTCGTGCGCGCCGGCCAGTTCGTTGATATTCTTGATGGCTTTGGCAATTGTGGTGGCATCTTCGCGAATGTGCGCAATGCGCGCCGGGTCGTCATAAATGCCGCAAGGCACCTGACAATGCGCCTCGGCGGGTTGCGGCGCTTCAGTCCACAACATGATGGTCGCCAAAATGGTGAGGGTAAACAGCGATAGCAGAATCGGCGTGGTGCGCTTCATGGGTCTTCTCCTTGTTGCTTAGGTGTTTCGATTAAGTTCTAATTGAAAGGGCGAATGGATCTCACCCTCTGTGCGACGCTATCTTCCCCGCCCACCGCGCGTTCATCAAGCCGATTTGCAACCCAACCATGAAGAACCTGTTATACGCGTTTGATGGACGATTTTTGCTCGACGAGCGGCGACATACCGGTGTTGGAGTACGCCCGCAAAAAGAAGCGCCGAGACAAGTGGCCTTGGTGGCTCCAAGCCATTGTAGAACAGGCTTTAATTGTGGGATTGCTGGGTTTACTCGCAATGATGCTTATTCCACCAATGCTGCCGTCAGGTTGTGGTAGCAAATTGCAGCTTGCCGAGGCAGCGGTCAAACCTCACGGTGCGATTTCAACTGCTCTCAAAAATTTCAGACTCGATCACGGTCGCTATCCTGATGACTTAAACGAGTTGCTCAAGCCGCCGCCGCTTGAGAACGATCTCGATGAAACACTTCCATATATCGACCCGAACCAGTATGTATTTCAGGACCCATGGGGCAACACATATCAATACCTCTACCCGGCGCAGCGGAGCAAGGAGGACTTCGACCTCTGGAGCTGCGGCCCAAATGGAAGTTGCGGCGACTCGGATGACATCTGCAATTGGTAATGCGTCACATGCACAACATAGATAATGATATACGAGAGATTGACTACGCGGCGTTACCACCGTCGCACTCCACATGGCGCGCGTCATTCACTGTCGTTGCCGTTGTGCTCGGTTTCATCGGCACTGCCTGTTTTTGCCATGCAACCTTCAGCCATTTCTTTATTCTCAATGCGTGCGTTTCGAAAACATCTCTCGCTCGCACCGCCGTTTGTCCGACCGGAACAATTGCGACCGCGCTTATGCGGTTCAGACGCGAACAGGGCCGCTACCCGACGCAACTCATCGAACTGGCTACTACGCCTATTCGCGGCAGCGAAGGTACAGATGTAATGCCCTATCTCGATGTCGAAATTCGGACAGGATTCCAAGATCCCTGGGGATCAGAATACCGCTTCCGTTACCCATCACAGCGCAGCAAACAAGCCTTCGACCTCTGGAGCTGCGGCCCAGACGGCATCAGCGGCACCGGCGACGACATCACCAATTGGTAGCGGCCCACCCCGCGTCACCCGACATCTCACGAGTTACCGGATGCAAAGCCGACCTTAATTGCCTCCAAGGGGCCTGACCGGTAGGGTTCAGGTGTTTTAATCGATTTCCAGCCGGGTTATGATAAGAGGTTTGAACCCAGCCCTAGCAGGCCGCCCGGCCCGCCGGATTTCGACATTCCGTGAGGTAATCGACGCCGATGTTTGATTTGTTCCTGGCTCAAGGCACTCCTGACGCTAATGCGTTGCCGCCCATTCCCGAAGACAGCGGCTACTTTAGCGTGCTAAAGGTGTTGCTCTTCGTGGCGGCGTTCATCCTGTTCGCCCACAACGCTCAATGGGTTGATAAGGACCTACGCAAGAAACTCCTGCTTACCCGCAGCCTTTGGATTTGGGCCGTTCTGTCAGTGGGTATCCTGTGCCTGCTCGTCTGGCTCTTCGTGCCGATTTACTGGGTCGGGTTGGGCGTCTTCGCCCTCTTGTATTTGCCGACGATTATCAGCTACTGCGTGTTTCGTAATAAGCGCGTTTCTCCGGCCGATACCGTGCTGAGCAAGGCGCACATCCAACGAATCGCCTCTGGCCGAGCTGGCCAGACCAAAGACGAAGCCAGCCATTCGCACGACCGCGTGCGGCTGAAGGGGCCGGACGGTTCTTCACCGAAATGGCCGACCGATGCCACCGAGCATGCCGCCTATCGCGCCACGCAGGATTTGTTGTTTGACGCAATTTGGCGTCGAGCCAGCGACGTACGAATCGACCTGCTCGCCAACCAACCCGGCAAAGTCATTTACAAGGTGGACGGTGTTGATCAGGGGCGCGAGCCGTTGGATGCGGAATTGGCACCGTTGATGTTTGCTCAGCTCAAGCGCGTGGCGGGTTGCGATCCGGAAGAGCGCCGTCGCCCGCAACAAGGTGAGTTTACCGGTTCGATTGGTGCCGGCGGTGCAAGTGATCGCACCGTGACGGTCGACCTGAACACCATGGGCAGCACGGCGGGTGAGCGCATCCTGCTCAAGCTTTTCTCAGACGAAGCGAAGTTCAAGGTTGGCGATCTGGGCTTTACGCGGCCGCAGTTGGCCTTGTTTGAGCCCGTCGTGCAAGAGTCGGATGGCGTGGTCATCGTCTCGGGCCCGCGTGGCAGCGGTGTCACCAGTTCGCTTTATGCCATCATGCGCGGCCATGATGCGTTCTTGCAGAACATTCATACGCTCGAGGTTTCCAAGGCCCTCGAACTCGAAAACATTACCCAACATGTGTACGACAGCCAGAACGGAACCGTCGCCTTCGGGGCCCGCTTCCGCTCGGTGATTCGTACCGAACCCGATGTAGTAATGGCCGGCGATACGCCCGATGCCGAAACAGCTGCCATTGCCGCCCATGCCGGCAAGCAAGGTAAGAAGGTCTATCTTGGCCTGACGGCGCGCGACTGTTTTTCGGCACTAGGCAAATACATTCAGGCCGTCAACGATCCGGCGATGGCGGCAGCTTCGTTGCGTTGTGTGACGTCGCAACGGTTGGCGCGCGTCGTGTGTACTGAATGCCGACGTGCCTATCGGCCTGATGCAAACTTGCTACGTAAAGCAAATTTGCCCACCGACCAGAACCGACCGTTCTATCGACCGCCCAATCCTGATGAACTGGAAGTTGACAAGCAGGGTAACCCGATGGTCTGCCCAATTTGTCAGGGTACCGGGTACGTCGGTCGAACCGGCGTGTTTGAGATACTGATCGTCGATGACGCGTTGCGTCAATTGATTGCGAAGAGTACGCCCTTGCCGACGATTAAGACCGAGGCGCGCAAGCGCGGCATGCAAAACATGCAGGAAGTTGCGTTACACAAGGTGTACGAAGGTCATACCAGTATTGCTGAAGTGTTGCGCGTAACGAAAGAAGGTTCGGGCGGCAAACCGGCAGCCAAACGGCCGCAACCTGCCTAACGCGACCATTCGATCTCTTCGTGCCCGAGATAAGCCAGACCCCTTAGGGAGCTTTATTTATGTCAATCGTTGTTTTCCTGCTGATTGTCCTGATCACCGCGTTTTGGGTTTATCAAGGCTTGTTTAGCAGTTTGATCATGTTTTTCGATGTATTGGCGTCCGCCCTGCTGGCGTTTGCATTCTACGAGAAGGTGCATGGGATGTGGTCCGGCTCGGTGTCGGATGGCCTCGGACATGGCCTTGCACTGATGGTCGTGTTCTTGGTTTCGCTGGTCGTCTTGCGACAGGTGACCGACCGTTTGGTGCCCGACGACGTTCAAATGCCAAGGCCGGTAGCAATGGCAGGTGGCGGGATTTTTGGCTTCGGCTCTGCGATGATGCTAACGGGCATGGCGATGATTGCCATCCAAATGATGCCGATCGGCTCGGATGTATTCTTCTTTGAGCGCTATACCAGCGATCCGGAAACCGGCGATGTCAGATCATCAACACTCGGCGTTTTCGGTCCGGACAAGTTTACGTTTGGGCTGGTGCGCGGACTATCCAGCGACGGCAAGTTTGGTGCGGGCAACTCACTCGCTTACGCCAAACCAGATCTGATCGAGCAACTGTATTCCGCGCGAGCGGCCCCACAATCCGAAGCGCAGATGTTTGTACCTGCCAACTGCATCAAGGTGCGGGATTGGTGGGTTACCAATGGTCTCGATCATGCCACGCACGAGGCAAAGGGGGAGGGCGCGGCGGCCGCTTTGACACGCAGTTTTCAAACGCGTGAGCCCAAAAAGATCGGGTTACAGTACCTGGTCGCCACTGTGTACGTTGATAAATCGGCAGCCCCCAAAACCCGCGCGGATATTCGCTTTCGCATCCCGCAGTTCCGCGTGATCGGCTTCGATAACGGGAATAGTCAGGAAGAGCCTAGCGTATATTTGGCATGCGGCATGACCGACCTGTATAGCCATGTCAAAATTGGCCCGTTTCCGGTTGGCGACGAACAACGCGAACGTCTGGTGTTCTTTAATCCGTCGACTTCTTTTATCCTGAGCGACACGGCTACCCAAGTCGTTGCCAAGGAAAACGGCTGGGAATTTCAGGTTGCATTTGAAGTGCCGACCAATTTCAAGCCTTGGTATGTTGCCTTTAAGTATGGTGGTAAGGCGTTGGTTCCGAGCAAACCGCTCAAGGAAGCGCCGAGCTACGCCGCCCGCCCTCTCGGCAACGAGGATGGCCCGGTCGTTGCACAATCGCAGCGATCATTGGCAAGCGCTTCGGACCTGTTGCTTTCACAAATCCAGACCTACACAGGCTCAACAGCCTATAGCGGATTTAGCTCATCCCTACCGGTCCCGCTGCTAGCAAACGATTCAAACTTGCAGCCCCATCTGCAAAATAATCGCTTCGGCCCTTCCGGTGGAACCCACATGGTATTTGAAGTGACGAAGGAATTCTCCGACGTCGTGCCCGATGTTTACGAATTCCAGGTGCCCAACGGTTACAACATGGTCCAAGTGGCATTCAACGATCCGCAAGCAAAGAGCATGTACGGTCGTGCCATTCAATTCGCCGAGCGCGTCGCGGCACAAACATATGTAATCGATGGTGCAGGCGAAAGGCACTATGCCATCGGCACTTATGCCATTGCCGAGGTGGGTTCAGGTTGGTTCTACGAGATTCAGTACTATCCAAATGCCCTGAACGAGGTGCCGGAACGGGCGCTATCCGGCAAGAAACTCCGACGCATCACGCCGCAGGTACTCGAGAATTCGCCTGAAAACAAACGGTGGTTCGCGTTCCTGTTTTTGGTGCCCGATTCTGTTAGAACCATCGAGAAGTTCAATTCGGGTAACGGCGACGAGATTAGCGTCAATTTGTCGCGCTAACAGTTCCCGCTTGCCGCCAACCGTGATTTGAGACCAGCATCGCAGGCTTAATCCCCTGCGATGCTTTTTTCTTGCCTTCGCTGATCATACACCGTTAGGTGAACCGAAATGCGAATGTCCGGTATAATGCATCGCAATCGCGATACAGTAATGCTCATAGAGCTTTAACGCTCGAAAGCCATCGCGGAGGATAGTGTGTCACTGGCGATTCTTTGCGTGATATCGATTGCACTGGGCCAGATGGGCCCCAGCGTCGCCCGCGCATTTGTGCTGAATGATTCGGCGGCGAACGAAATAAGCGGCACTGATGAATCTTCGGCGCAGGATCAGTCAATCACTCTCACCGCATCCGATCACCATCCCAAACCAGCCGAGCGCGAACGCCATTTAATCGAACTCATCGATGCTGCGGCCCCTAGTGTGGTAACTGTCGAAGCCGTCCGACAACCAACAGGCTCAGATGGATTCAGCACCAGGCCGCGCGGCATGTTCATGAGCGCGGGCAGCGGCGTTTGTATTCGGGCCGACGGCAGCATTCTGACGAGTCAACACACCATCGATCGTGCGACGTCTATCTATGTGGTGTTGCCTAATGGCACCCGCCACGCGGCTCGCCTCATCGCCGCCGATCGCCGCAGCGATATGGCCGTCCTGCGGGTCGATGGGGTGCAACTGCCCGCCAGCGCCTCGGGACGGGCAGAAGACCTACGCCGCGGTTCGTTTCTGATGATGCTCGGCAACCCGATGGGCTTGGCCGAAGACGGGCACGCTGTGGCCAGCCACGGGATGGTCAGCGCGCTGCGACGACCGTTGCCGGCGTCGTTGGGAGCGGACGAAGATCGCTACTACGGCGAAATGCTCTTGACCAACTTGGCCGCCACCGCAGGTAGCTCGGGCGGGCCGCTCTTTAATGCCCAAGGCGAGTTGGTCGGCATCATGACGGCCGTTTTCGCGCGCAACGGCGCCGCACCGTCCTTTTCATTCGCGACGCCGCTCAATGCACGCAACCGAGAAATCGTCTCGTTGCTGCTTGCTGGGCAAGTGGTCGAATACGGTTATTTAGGCGTGGAGGTCGAAGAGATCTCCGATCGATTGCGCGAGGCACTCGGCTTGCGGCGGCGCAATGGTATTCGCATTGCTTCGGTTTTCTCCGGCGGGCCGGCACAGCTCGCGGGCGTGCAAACCGGTGATATCGTGATCGGCGTAGACGGGCATGTCGTGGCTTCGGTCGATCAGTTTATTCGCTTGGTCGGTGCGGGTGCCGTCGGTCAACAGGTCAAACTCACGCTGCGCCGCGGCGAGGCGTCGCGCCACGTGACGGCGACGCTGGTACGCCGCCCTGAACTGGCCGATCCGGGCTTACCCATCGAAGAGATCTCCCTGCGCGGGGCAACGCTTGGCGCACTGTCTCCATCGGTACGGTCGGCGGCGAATCTACCCGAACCATCGCTGCTGGTGTTACGTGTCGATGCCGCTTCGCCCGCGGCTCAGGCCGGCCTCAACCCGGGAGATGTCGTCGTGCGCGTGAATGGTCGTCCGATCGATGTGGCTACAGCCGAAGCAATGGTCGGTATGAGCGGCGATTTGATGCTGGGCATGGCCGATGGCGGCACGATTCTGTTAAAACCCGTAGGCCGCTGACGAATCGATCCTCACCCATTACGATGCAACGCGTTATTCGATCAACACCTTTGCAAGAGGTTTCGCACCATGATGGCTCAACACGTGCATCACGATATCAACATGCCGATTCCCGATGTCAAAGCGCTTATGCGCCTGGTGCGCGACGTACCGAACTTCCCCAAGCCGGGCATCATCTTCAAAGATATCACGCCGCTCTTGGCACATCCGGCCGGGCTGTCGATTGCCGTTGAGTATCTCACGCAGCCATATCGTCATGAGCATGTCGATCTGGTCGTCGGTGCTGAAAGCCGCGGCTTTATTTTTGGCACCGCCGTGGCGCGCAACCTCTCGGCGGGCTTTGTGCCGATTCGCAAACCGGGCAAGTTGCCCAGCGATAGTATCCGCGCCGAATATGAACTCGAGTACGGCACCGATGCGCTGGAAATCCACAAAGATGCCATTCGACCCGGCTCGCGCGTCTTGATGATCGATGACTTATTGGCGACCGGCGGCACGATGAAGGCCAGTTGCGATTTGATCGATCAGTTTGACTGCCAGATTGTGGGGCTCGCATTCCTTATCGAGCTGGAAGCACTCAATGGTCGCCAAAAGTTGGGCGATTACAGCGTTCACTCGGTGATTCAGTATTAACCCGTCCCAATCGGCAATATGGGCCGCACCGTCCTATATAGCAACAGAAGCACCCAATCGGCGATAATCATCTTTTGATCTGCTCCAAATTGCCTCTATCGCTTCACCAGCGGCTTAACTGGGGTAGAATAATCATCTTTGGACCGGATGCGTGTGCGCCGGCATGCGCCGAATGCACATCTATTTCTTTTCGTGCCTGCCTTGCAGGGGGTTTGTGAGGGGCAACTATGCCGTCTCGTCGTATTCGACTGCTGACACTTTCGTTGACTGCCGCCTTGTTAATCGGCACTACCTCTGGCTGCGATCTGCTGGCCCAGCTCTTGGGCGGCGGTATCGGCTTTCCAATTCCGGGGTTGAACCGGGATTCGGTAGGCGTAGTGATCGTCAACGAAGCGGGCGTGGATGCGCGCGTCGAAGCGCGCTTCTTTTTCCTCGACGAAGACGTACGCGTTTCAGATCGCGTGCTGCAAGCCGACGGCTTGGGCAGCAGCATTGCGCTGCTGCAAACCGTCGCTCAGGAAATCACTGTGCTTGCCACCATCGAACGCAACAACGGGGAGCAATCACCGTTGTTTGCAACCGGCACCGTCCTGTTAAACACAAAGCTCGTCTTAAATGAAGACTACGTCGGCGGTGATATCATCACAATCGTGATCCCCGGTCCCGGTGAAGATTGCGATAACAATGGTCAAGCCGATGACCAACAGATCGCCGATGGTGCCGAGGATTGCAACGACAACGGCCAACCCGATATTTGCGAACTCGACGACGATAACGACGGCGTGATTAACGCCTGCGACAACTGCCCCGCCGACGCCAATGCCGACCAAGCAGACTCCAACAACGACGGCGTGGGCGATGTCTGCACAACGGGTGCCTGCGTACAAAGCGTCGAATGCACGATCACGACGGAAGACGAATGCGAAACACTCGCCGGCAGTTATCAGGGCGATGGCACCCAATGTCCGAGCGTCGGCGACCCCACGCCAACGGGAGCTTGCTGTTTAACTGATGGTTCGTGCAGCGCCTTAACGCTTGCTGATTGCGATGAAAGCGGCGGCACCTATCAGGGTGACAATACACTTTGCGAGACCGCCGATTGCCCGCAGCCCGCCGGTGCCTGCTGTTTGCCCAACGGCGACTGCGTCAACGCGACGCAAACCAGTTGCACAACGCAAGACGGTTCCTATCAAGGTGACAACACGGATTGTGAAACAGCCGATTGCCCACTGCCGACGGGGGCGTGTTGCTTTGGCGCAACGTGCAGCGACCTGACGCAAACCGAGTGCAGCTTCAATAAAGGTAGCTACCAGGGCGATGGCACCAGCTGTTCCGACGAGCCCGATCCGTGCTTCGTTCCGACTGGTGCATGTTGTGTGGATATCGGAATCACGAGTGGCAACGGACAAGCCGGCTTGATTCGCGGTGATATCTCAAATCTAACGTGTATCGAACTTGAGGAATTGGATTGCGTCGAATTTTTCAGCGGCAACTTTCAAGGCGTGGGCACGAGTTGCGACGATCAACCGAATCCGTGTCTGCCGCCGCCAGGCGCATGCTGTTTCACAAACGGCACCTGCTCTGAAGAAGACCAGTTCATCTGCCTCAAGAGCGGCGGCGCATTCCAAGGCTTCGGCGTTCTGTGTAGCGAAGTATCTTGCCCGCAGCCGCTGGGTGCGTGCTGCATGTTCGACGGCACTTGCGAGAATCTGACGGAAACAAGTTGTAATTTAGAGAGAGGTTCCTATCAGGGTGACCTTACCGATTGTTCGACCACCATGTGCCCGCAACCGCTGGGGGCATGCTGCTTCCCGAACGGTACCTGTGCCAACGCCACCGCAACCAGTTGTGGTGACAACGGCGGTGCCTATCAGGGCAACTTCACCGATTGCGGTAACACCAACTGCCCGGTCGAACCGGGAGCGTGCTGTTTTCTGAATGGTACCTGTTCGGAGACATCGCTCATCGGCTGCGAAAAGAGTGGCGGCACCTTCCAAGGCTTTGGCGTCGCCTGCGAAGATGTAATTTGCCCGCAGCCGACCGGTGCCTGCTGTTTGGTCAACGGTGAATGCGTCAGCGTTACCGAGCTAAGCTGCAACGACGCCTCGGGGACGTACCAAGGCAACTTCGCCCTCTGCACCGGCGCCACTTGCCCCGAACCAACGGGTGCGTGTTGCCAAACGGGCGACGGCCTATTCTGTACTGTCGAGACGGCGGTTAACTGCGACGAATTCTTCGGCGAGTATTTGGGTGACGGGACAACTTGTGCCGATGCCCCTTGCGACGCGATTGCTGGGGCGTGTTGTTTCTTCGGCAAGTTCTGCGAAACGTCAACGCCCGAGCTGTGCGCATTGGATGAAGGTGAGTTTCTCGGCGTCGGCACTACCTGCAGCGAATGCTTCGGCGGCATGGGTGCTTGCTGCGATAGTAAAGGATTCTGCTCGATCGTTAGCGCCGCCGAATGCAGCCAAATCTCGGGCGATTACTTTGGCGACGGCACCTCTTGCACACCCGATCCGTGTGGTGCTGATCCGACGGGTGCTTGCTGCGATAGCAAAGACTTCTGCACCATCGAAACCGAAGAAGACTGTGGCTTCTTTGGTGGCGAATACCAAGGTGACGACACGATTTGCGAAACCGATACCTGCTTCAACCAGCCTATCGGCGCGTGTTGCGAAGGTATCGAAGGGCTGTTCTGCAGCATCATGACGCTCGATGCCTGCGAAGTATTCGGCGGACAATTCCTCGGCGACGGTACAACTTGTATCAACGCGCCCTGCGATGCACTGGCCGGTGCCTGTTGCATCGGTAAGAGCGAATTTTGCGATGTACTCACCGAAGAACTGTGTCTGAGTGCCGGCGGTGCCTTCCTCGGAATCGGCAGCGATTGTGCGCTCGATTGCTTACCGATGATCGACGTCGACGCCTCTACGCCACAGTCTTATGTATATGAGAATCTCGCCGCCGGTACCAATTGCACCATCTCGCTCAACGCGCTGGTCACGTTGGATATTCTGAGCAATCAGACCTATTCGTATTCCTGGGAAATCGCCGCACCCGCCGACCGCCCCAATGCCACATTTACAGCGGTCTCTGGTGAAACCACGTCCAATGCGGTATTCAGCGCGCCGGTGCGCCCGGCCTACTCACCCAGCGGCATGACTTATATGGCGACCGTCACGGTAACCGGTAATGATTTTGGTAACACCGGCACCGCCACTATACCGATTACGGTCCGTGTTTTGGGCGATGTAAACGGCGACGGTTGCACCGACGGCACCGATGTCGCAATTATCATCGATGTCGTCGACGGCGAAGTAACCGATTCGGCCACGGTCACAGCCGCGGACGTCAATTGCGATGGCGTAAACGACGTCTTCGATCAGCAGATCACCAGCGGCATTGCCGAAAACACCGACGGCAACGGAGCGGGCGGCGCTTGCAATCCCTAGTTGATCTTCGCTAACCTTTGGGCGTTGCCGCGCAAATTCGCACGCGCGGCAACGCCATTTTCGTTTTTACCCGATTGGAAGAACACATGCTGACAGTTTCATTTCGCGGTGCCGCACAAGAAGTCACGGGTTCATGCCACGTCTTGGAGGCCGACGGGCGGCGCATCGCACTCGACTGCGGTCTCTTTCAGGGTGACCGCAAGCACGATCACGAAAAGAACCGCACCTTCGACATCGATCCGAAGTCGTTGCATGCCGTGGTACTTTCCCATGCGCACATCGATCATTGCGGTCGCCTCCCTATGCTGGTCGCGCGCGGTTTTGACGGGCCGATCTACTCAACACCGGCCACGCGCGATCTTTGCGCGCTGCTACTCGCCGATTCGGCCCATATTCAGCAAGAAGACACGCAATACTTAAACAAGAAGCTCCAGCGCAAGGGCAAGCCCACGGTCAGCCCACTCTACGAAGAACACGATGCCCACGCGGCCTTGCACGCGTTTCATTCGGTCTCGCAGGAGCGTTGGTTTTGGGTCACGCGCCGCGTGCGCGTGCGCTTTCATCATGCCGGTCATATGTTGGGCTCGTCGAGCGTGGAAGTCGTGTACAACCCGCCCGATTCGGATAAGCCGATTCGGTTGTGCTTCACCGGCGATATCGGTCGGCCCGACATGCCCATTCTGCGCGATCCGAAAATGCTGGAAGCGTTTGATTACGTCATTACCGAGAGCACTTACGGTAACCGCACGCACCCGCCTACGGGCGACTTGAAAGGTGAACTGGCGCGTATCGTTGGCGAAACCTCGGAGCGCGGCGGTAAGGTCATCATCCCCGCCTTCAGCGTGGGCCGCACGCAGGTGATCGTCTATTACCTGCATCAACTGATGCGCGAGGGTAAGGTGCAACCGATTCCGATCTATGTGGATAGCCCCTTGGCCGTGAATGCAACGGAAGTCTTTCGGCTGCATCCCGATTTATATGATCGCGAAGCCAAGTCGTTTCAGCGCATGACGGGCGACATCCTGGGGTGTTCTTCGTGCACCTACGTGCAGTCAGTGGATGAAAGCAAAGCCATTCACAAATCCAAAAAGCCAGCCGTCATTATTTCAGCCAGCGGCATGTGCGAAGCGGGCCGCATTCGTCATCATCTGAAGAACAATATTCAAGATGCCAAGAACACGATTCTGATCGTAGGCTTTATGGCGGCACACACCTTGGGGCGACGCATCAAAGAAGAGCAGCCCAAGGTCAATATCTTCGGCAAGGAATACAAACTCAAAGCGCAAGTAGCCACACTCAACGGTTTCAGCGCCCATGCCGATCGCGAGGAACTGCGCGGCTTGCTCAAACCTCATGCCGAGGGCTGCAAAGGCGCGTTTCTGGTGCATGGCGAACTCGACCAAATGCAAGGCATGCGCGACATGCTGCGCGGCGATGGCTATCGCGATATTTATATGCCGGATCGCGGCGAGACGTTTGAGTTGGGACACAAAGGCGCGCGGCAGATCGAATCGGGCGGCGATTAGACGCGTCGTAGATTTTGTGATGGATAGATGATCGGGCGTGGGGGCGTGCATAGCATCTTGTAATGCCGCATGCCGAGGCGATTCGCGCAGCGTATCGACAGAGCCGCGGCCCGTGGCCGCATGATTACTTGGGTATTCGCGTTCTTTGCACGACTCTAGTTTGCGAAGGAACTGTCATGAATGACGAACACGAGTCGGTAGCGCTGGACTATAGTTCAAAAATTGCCCGAATAAGACGTCGAGTGCTTCCAATTTTCTTGGTGATTACGATTTGCATTGCCTTTTCTTTGGTATTACTGATCTTGAGTCCTTATCAGGAGCGAGGCTGTAAAACGAATAAGTGTCTATGTTCTGTGAATCTGCGTCATATTGGACAAGCGATTTACGTTTATCACGGTGATAAAGCCGGAAACGATGCTGATTTCGCAGCTATAGCTCGGAACAGTAAGGTCAGCCTTGATGAATTGATTGCCGTTGGACTAATTTCGAATCGCACAAAAATATGTAACTATTTTGATGGCGAGGGCGTTTGTTACAAACGCGTCAAATCATCTACTTGGATGAATGGTGCGATTCCAATTTTTGTCGAGAATCCGAATAATCATCCTGGCGGCGGTGGGCACGTTCTATTCGATGATGGTCATGTCGAATGGTTTAAACCTGACGAACTCGACGTCCTGATTCAATCCGCAACGTTTAATTACGAAGCCAAGGCGACGGGAGAATAGCCAGATGATTGACGAGCCACCGACGGCCGATCTCGACTATGCACAATCCAATCCGACCCGTTCCAGGCTCGATTTGACCCGCCATATTCCAACGTACGTCACCATTTTCGCGGCATTGGCATTGTGCCTGCTGTTGTTCACCGGCTATCAGCTACTTTCGTGGTACATCCGTTGTGAGCGAATCTGGCCTTTATTCAGTTGGCCATTCACCATCCTATTGATCGTAACCGTCGTCGGAGGGATCAGCGGCATTCGTCAGCTTACCAAGCGTGAGACCCCACAGAAGCCGGCATTCTTAACCTATCTTGGCTTTGGTTCGGGCGCCCTTGTCGTTGTATTGCTATTGCTCGTGATTTTCTATGGCCCGTTCTATGAGCTGACGTTTCAAAACACACAGGGCACTCATGAATTGGGCATGCGTCGTGTTTGCGCTGCAAACATGCGTGGTATCGGACATGCAATTTTGATCTATCAACAGGACTTCGGGGCAGCCCCCGTTGCGATCCAAGACATCTTCCGCACGGACCCCGCTGCGAGGAAGCAACTGATCTGTCCGTCATATCAGAACAACCCGGCCGCCTATCGTCTGGTGAAGCAATGCCCGCCGAACAAGAATGGACTCGTGCCGGTCTTGATCGAGGACTCGCGCAATCACTGGTGTGATGGCGGTAACGTGTTGTACGACGATTTCATGACGGTTCAGTTCTTAGAAAAATCAGAGTTCGACAAGCTGATGCAATCCGCAACGTTTGAATAAATAAGAAACCGCGACCATAGGTCGCGGCTCTGCAGGCCTCGCGCGAAGGCGAGCATCCTCGTTTGTCGCTTCAACACGAACATCTTTCTTTATCACGCGAAGGTATCAACAACTCAGCCGATTACCAATCAAAGAAATCCCCACCGAATCCGTCGTCGAACGATCCATCGTCGCCGTAATAGTCATCATCAAAATAACCATCGTCGTCGCCGAAGAGTTCATCGCCGGTCGTCGGTCCGCCGCCAAAATCGATATCGGGCATCACGCCGTCGAAGAGACCGCCGTCGCTGACGGGGATGGCACGAACCAGATCGTTGATCAGCCGCAACTCTTCGCAGCCGGTGTTCAGCATCAGGCCGCCAGCCAGCGCCATACCCAGACAAAACTTCTTCAGGCCGGTCATGTTCTTGAGCGTTTTCATCGTCGTGTCTCCTCGCAAAACACGGTGTTATTCGATTCGCCGCGACGCCGTTCGTCGGTGGCGAGGAGAAGTACCACCGGGCGGCGGCATTCTGCCGCGCGGCATCAAAAAATTATTTTCCAATTGTCGATCGCAAGAGATTCCTCGAATCCCCGGCCCAGCAAAACGGGCAGTATTCGGGCAATTCGAGGCCATCCGGCCTGCCCCCTATCTAAACCCCTATGCGAATCATGCCCGATATCTACGGTATGCCCGCGCCGTTGGCCTCTAACACCACCAAGCTCTACTGCCCGACCTGCGGCAAGCGTATCCACCCGGAGAGCCGCTTCTGTCGCCATTGCGGTAGCGCCGCCGAGGACGCTACACCCATAAATGACGCCGACGATTTCATCCTGCCCGGCGACGCGACGAATGGGGCCAGCGAGCTTGACCACGATGTGGGTGCCCCACCCCTTAGCGCAGCGAGGGGTGGGGAACAAGCCGCGGGCTCAACTGCCGCAGCCTCCGCCGCGCCAAACCAATCCGGACAGCAACTCTTCCAGACTGCCCAGCAAAGCGCGGACGAATCAAAAGACGAGCAACCCGTCGAACACACCATCTGGCAAGGTCGCCCCGCGTGGCGCGCCTTCGCCGGTTCTTGGTGCGCGTGGCTCGGCATCTGTGCCGCCGTGTTGGCGGTCACCTTCATGTACAACAACGGCGGCGGACCATTGGTGCAGGCGGTTTGGGTGTTCATCGGCGGCTCGGCCGCAGGATTGTTTGCGCGGACGGCGCTCCTTGTTTACGGCAGTCGCTATCGCCTCACGACCGAGCGGCTGTTCATCCATCGCGGCATCTTGATGCGCATTACCGATCAGATCGAACTGATTCGCGTGGACGACGTGCGCATTCGCCAAAACATTATCGATCGCTTACTTAATACCGGTACGCTTGAGATTTTCAGTACCGACGAAACCGACGATACGATCCACTTATTCAAAATCTCCGACCCTGCGAACGTCACCGAAGACGTGCGTAATCACACCCGCGCCGTGCGTCAACAACACGCCGTCGCCGTCGAGCGAATATGATTATCAGCACAAAAGGTTTCGCGCATCGAGGCTTTCGCGCTAGCGAAAGCGCTGTGGCACCGGTTTGCAACCGGTGTTCTGCGGAGGTGATTAGACCATTTAACGGTTTAGAGCGACGCCTGCGCTGTGGCACCGGCTAATAGCCGGTGTATGCCGACATATTATCCGGTGTCGCAGTCATTCGTGAGGTGGTCTAATTGATTACGCACGCCTACGCGACATTGCCCCACGCAACATCTAACGGTGACCGCTTCCTCACGGGCGCGGCTCTGATCAGATTCGCTCCGGGTGCCCCATCCTTTGCGCAGCAAAGGTTGGGGAATCAAATCGCAAGGTTGTATCCACGCGACCCGGCACGCTGTCGGTGCCCTCGGCCATTGGCCGAAGGCTAAGTGTCGCGCCCCGAGTGCACGAATCTTTATAACGGGTGCCCCTGCCCTTCCAATGCTAGGGGACAACCCCGCCACCGGACAAGCAGAATTAGGCATTCGCACAATTCAACATTTCAAGGTTTTAACGTCTTGAAGTTTTGACGTTTTGATTTTTTGACATTTTGACGTTCAGCCCTGTGCCAACGCTACCTGCCCATCAAACGCCCCGCGCTTAAATAGCGACATAAACGCCCGCACCGCCTCCGGCTCGAATAACGTGCCGTTCCCCTCTTCAATCGCACCCGCCGCATCATCCGCCGACCACGCGGGCTTATACACACGCGGACTCGTCAGCGCGTCGAAAACATCGACCAGCCGCACCAAGCGCGCCGGCGCGGGAATCTCCATCTCCCCCAATCCATCCGGGTAACCCGTGCCATCCCAATTCTCATGATGGCTGCGCGCGATGCGCCGCGCCGTTTCATAAAAGTCCGCATCCGACAAAATACGTTCGCCCGCTGTTGTGTGCGATTTAACGATCTCGCGCTCTTCCGCCGTTAACGCACCCGGCTTTTTTAACACGCTATCTGGAATCACCATCTTGCCGACGTCGTGTAAAATGGCCGAATACCCGAAGCGTTCCACCTCGCTATCGCTAAAGCCCAGTTCGCGCGCCAACAACTCCGTATAAGTTTGAATCCGTTTCACATGCGCGCCCGTGTCTTCGTCGCGTGCTTCGCTGGCCACGGCCAGCATCAAAATCGCATCCATGTTGGCCGCGCGAATCTCTTCTGTGCGTGCGCGCACTTTTTGTTCCAACTGCTCGTTGTAATGCTTCAGGTCGAGTGCCTGTTCGAGCACCGTATCACTCAGACTGGCAATCGTCTTATTTTCTTCTGCGAGCTGCGCCTCGGCATTCTTTTGCTTACTAATATCGATCGCCGTTACCACCATGTAATCCGACAGCGGCGGCAGCACTCCCAACGGTCGGCTCGACAAAATCACCGGCACTTCGCGACCATCGGCGGCGGGCAGGTGAAACTCTCCCTCGCGCGCTTCGGTAAAGCGCGCGATCCTCTCACGGATGCGCTTGCGGTCGTCATCATCGTCGTAGATGGTCTCCAGCATCATGCCCGTGATGCAACGATCGGGCATGTTCAGCATCGACATCAAGCGTTGATTGGCGCGCAAAATCGTACCGCGACGATCCATCAACATCGCCCCGCAATTGAGCGCTTCCAGCAAGGCTTCCACAGATTGGGGCGGCAACGCGTCCATCCCCTGATGATAGGCGGAAATTCCGCGCGCGGGTACGTTCGGCCCTTCGCAGCGCTTGCATGCGAGGTGCAAGACGCGAGCGTGCGAGACGCCAGGCCCGTGCGTATCTGTCTCGTATCCGATGCCGCTCGCAACGCTCCGCGTTATAAATTTCCTTCGACGCCCCATTTCTCAGCATCCGAACATCTCCGCGCCCACTTAGCCCCCGGCCAATGGCCGGGGGCTAAGTGTTGCGCGCGGCTTGAATCTACACACAACAGGCGTGCATCATCGCGCAGCATTCAGAGCAATCCGCTCCTCTTTTCCCGCTGCACGCAACGCTCTATCCTTACGCCCATGTCCAACACCGCATCGAAAACGCTCATCACCAACATCGCCCAACTCGTCGCCGTGCCGCCCGGCCCTCTTAGCGGCGACGCCTTCTCGCATCCACCCATCATCGAAAACGCTGCGCTGCTCATCGAGAACGGCAAGATCGCCTGGTTCGGCCAACAACAAGACGCCCCCACGCTCACCAGCAGCGCCGAAACCATCGACGCCGAAGGCGGTACTGTCGTACCGGGGCTCATCGATTGTCACACGCACGTCGTCCACGCCGGCAGTCGCGAAAATGAGTTCGTGCAGCGTATCCAGGGCGCGAGCTATATCGAAATCCTCGAAGCGGGCGGCGGCATCAAAAACTCCGTGCGCATGTTGCGCGAAGCGACCGAAGAAGAACTCGTCGCGCAAGCGCGACCGCGCATCGAACGCATGATGCAATGGGGCATGACTACTCTCGAAGCCAAGAGCGGCTACGGTCTCTCGCACGAAGACGAACTCAAGACGCTGCGTGCCATCAAGCGCCTCAACGACGAATTGCCCATCGAAATCGTCGGCACCTATCTCGGCGCGCACACCATTCCGCCCGAGTTCGACGGTAAGCCCGATGCCTATCTCGATCGCATGCTCGATCGCGACTTCCTCAAGGCCATCGTCGACGAAGGCCTTGCCGAATTTGCCGACGTCTTCTGCGAGCGCGGCGCCTTTAATCTCGATCAAGCGCGGCGCTTCTTAACAACCTGCAAAGAAGCCGGCCTTACGCCCAAGATTCATAGCGAACAGATCACGCGTACCGGCGCGACCAAGATGGCCGCCGAGTTGGGCGCGATCTCCGCCGATCATCTCGAGTTCGTCAACGACGACGACATCGCCGCGCTGCGGCAAAGCGGCACCATCCCCGTCGTCTTGCCCGGTTGCTCGTTCTTCCTCGGCTCACCGCCCGCTCCGGCCCGCTGCCTCATCGACGCCGGCCTGCCCGTCGCCCTCGCCACCGACCTCAACCCCGGTTCGTGCAACGTCGAACCGTTGCCGCTGATCATGTCGATGGCGTGCACGATGCTGAAGATGACGCCGCTGGAAGCCCTCGTCGCCTGCACCGCCAACGCCGCCGCCGCCCTCGGCCGCACCGACAAGATCGGCGCCATCGCCGTGGGCCATCGAGCAGATGTGTTGATATTGGATATGCCGAATGTGAATCAGTGGGCGTATCGGGTGGGTGTGAATGGGGTCGCGCGCACGATCGTCGGCAAATAGGCAACGTAAATTTCATTCACGCTTTAGATTTGCGAGGACGCCCCCGTCAGAGCCGCGGCCTGTGGCCGCATGTTTCCCGAAACGCCAAAGCAAGCATTTGGGCAGTTCGGCGAGTACATAATACGTGCATGCGTCTATAAGACACGGCTTAGTCGTCGCGCAGCTTGCGCGGCAATTCGATCTCGTTAGAAACCGAAATATTTGGTAGCATCAAGTCGAATGGCTGCCTGCATTGACGTGACAGATATTTTTGCCTTTGCTAAAAATTGTACTGGGAGCAGATAGTGCCGGAACTTCGTACCATAATCTTATTGGCTACGTTTTTTTTGAGTGTGTGCGGCGCCATTTCTTTCCTTTATTGGAAGAAGAGAACGCCAACCACGAATACTCCCACTTCACAAGGTTCCGGCCAATCTGATGCAAATCCCGCATTTGACTCCACGATGAGTCGATGTAAGCAGATTCAATCGGAGTACTGGACCTTCTCTTCCGACGAGTTCGCTGCACTCATGCGGAGAGAACTGACAGATTTGTCTTGGCGCGAATGCTTGCGATTGACTCACCTGATTTCCTTGAGGTCGATTTCAGACCCCAATGAACGAGACGCGTTCGTCAATCCGGACTTTGACGAAGACGACGATCGAGAGTTTTCCAATAAAGAAAAACTCCAGGATCTGGTAGCACGCCTACACGCAAAAGACAGTCCATATCGGCCCAGACATGCCGAGATCAAAAAGCGGCGTCCAAACGATATACATGACATGGAATCCCTTTTTCAGCGGGCACCAGATTCACAAGCGCGATTATGCAATGCGTCCTACAGCCATCTCGGCGCATTAGAAGTAATCTATCTCGACGAAAATAACGAACCAACCGAACTGGGCTTCATACCGTTCGATGAGATAAAAGGATTTGTCATCGCCGCGCCATCCATGTTTGCTCCGGCCCGAATTTCTTTTGAATACGAACGCGAAGATATCGTGGTGCGTTTGCCCGCAATCTACGGTATATCCTGGAGTTCACCTAACGACATCGATCAGGATGGCAGTTTTACACGATTCATAAATCACGTTAGCGTTCCGTCAGTCAGTCGAATGACCCAATTGGGGGTAGGTGTTCAGGATTTTGAAGCACAGTCGGACGAGACCTTATCACTGGTTGGGTTAACGTCAATTGCGGCAGTCGAATTTGCACTCGTGATTGGCGAACCGGGGTTCGACGCCAAGTGTAAAGCACGTGGGCTTGACCCGAATGAGATTAGAAATCAAATTGAAAAACACGAGCAGTAATTACATTACCGATTGATTCTCGGCGATCGCTTAGTCAATTAACACGTCATAATTGCAAAGCGCTACCGATTCGAAATTATTACCTCCGTCAGGAGCAAAAAAATGTCCCAACTCATCGAATGCGTTCCCAACTTCTCCGAAGGCCGCGACATGGCCGTTATCAAACAAATCACCGACGCCATTGAGGCCGTCGACGGCGTGACGTTGCTCGACGTCGATCCCGGCGCGGCGACCAATCGGACTGTGGTCACCTTTGTCGGCGCGCCCGCGCCCGTGATCGAAGCCGCCGTGCGGGCGGGTCGCAAAGCCGCCGAGCTGATCGACATGGCCAAGCATCACGGCGAGCATCCGCGCTTCGGCATGATGGACGTCTGCCCGCTGGTGCCCGTCGCCAATATCACGATGGAAGAAACCGTCGAGCACGCGCGCGCCTTGGCGAAGCGCCTCGGCGAAGAGGTCGGCCTTACGATTTATTGCTACGAAAACGCGGCAACCAAACCCGAGCGCCGCAACCTCGCCACGGTCCGCGCGGGCGAATACGAAGGTCTGCCCGACAAGCTCAAAGACGCCAAGTGGGCACCCGATTTCGGCCCGGCCAAGTTCAACCCGCGCACCGGCGCGACGGCCGTGGGGGCGCGCGACTTTCTCGTGGCCTACAACGTCAACCTCAACACCACCAGCACGCGCCGCGCCAATGCCATTGCCTTTGACGTGCGCGAAAAGGGCCGCATCAAACGCGAGGGCGATCCGCTGACCGGCCCCGTCGTGAAAGATGCCAACGGCGAACCCGTCTGGGAGCCCGGCAGCCTTAAATGCGTGAAGGGCATCGGCTGGTTCATCGAGGAATACGGCGTCGCCCAGATCAGCATGAACCTGACCAACATCAGCGTGACGCCCGTACACGTTGCCTTCGACGAATGCTGCACCAAAGCGCAGGAGCGCGGCATACGCGTCACGGGTAGCGAAGTTGTCGGCCTTATTCCCTTGCAAGCGATGCTCGACGCCGGTGCGTACTTTTTGCGCAAGCAGCAGCGCAGCTTGGGCGTGAACGATGCCGAGTTGATCAAGATCGCCGTCAAAAGCATGGGCATGGACGAGCTATCCGCGTTTGACCCCACCGAAAAGATCATCGAATACGCCATCGCCGCCCGCAATAAAAGCGACAAACGTCTAATTGATATGTCGCTGCAGGCCTTTACCCACGAGACCGCCAGCGAAAGCCCCGCCCCCGGCGGCGGTTCCATCTCCGCCGCCGTCGGCGCGTTCGGTGCCGCCCTCTCCACCATGGTCGCCAACCTTTCCAGCCATAAGCGCGGTTGGGACGATCGTTGGGAAGAGTTCAGCGAATGGGCCGTGCGCGGCAAGGCGTATCACGACGAATTGTTGAAGCTCGTCGATGAAGACACGGCGGCGTTTAATCACATCATGGCGGCGTTTGGTTTGCCGCAAGGCACCGACGAAGAAAAGGCCGCGCGCGACGACGCGATTCAAGCGGCCACCCGCGGCGCGATCGAAACGCCGTTGCGCGTGATGCAAGTCGCGCTGGAAAGTATGGAAGTCACCAAAGCCATGGCCGAGATCGGTATGTCCGCCAGCGCCTCCGACGCCGGTGTCGCCGCCCTTTGCGCCCGCACAGCCGTCAAAGGCGCATACCTCAACGTGCAGATCAACGCAAAGGATCTAAAGGACGCCGCCGCGCGACAGACGTATTTGGATGACGGTAAAAGACTCGAAGACCAAGCCGAAGCGCGCGAGCAGGAGATTTTGAGCGTGGTGGCGGGGAAGGTGGGGTAACAACGCCCGGGGCTTTCCTATAAGCGACACTAAAATCGCGATCTCGTACGTGTAGCGAAACACAAACACTTAGCCATGGGCCAATGGCCCATGGCCGACGCGGAACCTACGAAAAATCGTTCGACATGAAGCATGCCAGCGCATGCGCCGCAATCCGCCCCCGGCCATTGGCCGGGGGCTAAATGTCATCGCTTGAGTTTGGCCCGTCATTCATACACAATCTCCGCCATGGCCGGTACCGAAACAATCCCCGCGCGCATCCATGTCCTCATCGCCCGCGCCGCACCCTACGCCCTCATCATCCGCCGCGGCCCCTCCAAGCACGTTTGCACCATCGGCTGGAACCTGCGCGACGACACCTTTCAACTCGGCCAATGGCTCAAGGGCCGCATCTACGAATACCGCTGCGACCTTTCGCCCGACGGTCGCCACCTGATTTACTTCGCGATGAACGGCAAGTGGGAATCGGAAACCAAAGGCTCTTGGACGGCGATATCGAGAACGCCCTATCTCAAGGCGCTCGGACTGTGGGCCAAAGGTGATTGCTGGAACGGCGGCGGCCTGTTTGCGGACAATCGCAGGTACACCATCAATGGAGCAGGTGGACACCAATCGTTACGGACACCGCCGAAACTCGTTCACGACGAAAAGGCATACGTTTTTCATGGTATGTCCGAATGCCCGGGCATTTACTTCACCCGCCTGCGCCGCGACGGTTGGCAAGGCGATGAACCGAGCCGGTTTCGTAATATCGAGGAATTTGATAAACCCATCTCGGTGGATTGGATCTTACGCAAACGCCTTCACGCCGATCTTAACCATCCGCCGGGCAAGGGCGTGTATTACGAATCGCACGTGTTGATTCACGCACGTTCGATGCACGAAATAGCCTGCCCCAATTGGGGTTGGGCCGATGTGAATAAAGGTCACCTGCTATGGGCTGCCGACGGCAAAATCTACCGCGGCGAGATTGATACTGAGGGTCATTTAAAGGAGCAAGAATTGACCGATCTGAATGACATGACATTCGAACCCATTGCCGCGCCGTATTGAGCGAACTTGATATTGCCTAAATGAAGAACATCTGTTGTGCACATCCACATCGAGATCGCGCGGAATCCCGCCAGCCTTTGGCTGGGGGGCTAAGTCTCACAGCTTGCATCGATTAGAATTCCCCAACCATGAGCACGCCCTATACGCCTCGCTTCGACATCCTGATTGCCCACGCTGTGCCGTTCGCCCTCATCATTCGCCACGGACCGCGCGACCACGCCTGCTCTATCGGTTTGAATCTCAAAAATGACTCCTTCACGATCGGCCAATGGGTCAATGCGCGCATCTCAGCCTGCAATCTCTCTCCCGACGGAAAGCACTTCATCTACGCTGGCTACCGCCCTTGGGATTTTAAAGGTGAAGACAGCATGGAACGCTGGGTGGCCATATCGCGCACGCCCTATCTAAAGGCCATCGGCCTTTGGCAATGCGGCTACGGAAGTGGTACGGGCCGCTTCGTCGACAATACCCATTATCAATTGAACATTCATGATCCGATCGAGCGAATTAAACCAGACGACCTGACGCAACAACGCGACGACGAAACAAACGATCAATCAAGACCTTTTCACCACCGCGTAACACATAATCCGATTTACCAATCACCACCGTGGTCGTTTAAACAGACGCAACCCAAAACCGCTCTGCGCCCCAAACTTCAGGTATTCGAAAAACCCGTCGGCAACGGGCATCTGCTGCGTTACCACGACTACCTCGGCGGTAAACCCACGCCCAACCTCGGCACCAAAGATGGTGATTATCAGCTCGTCGATGCTGTCAACGATGAAATCATAGCGGGCCAACACTGGGTATGGGCCGACGTTATCGCTGGTCGTCTGTTATGGCTCAAAGTTGCATGTCTTTATGCAACCGATGCTGATCGAATCGATCTCAAGAACGCGCGTATGCTTTATGATATGCGCGACATGCAATTCGAGCCCATCGCCGCGCCGTATTGAGCCACGCTGAAAAGTTCCTAATGCCATCAATCGCGTTTGGCTCTACAGCGCAAAATAAATCTCTCTTCACGATTTGAATCGCCGCGCAAAACTTAGCCCCCGGCCATTGGCCGGGGGCTAAAAGTCAAACACCATTAACAATCCTCAATGTCGCGTAATCAATAACGTTGCAACACCGTTCTATCCGTCTACCACACGAATCGTATCGAACACAGCTTCCACGTTGCGGATATCCACCTTGGTTTCGTTCTTCTCGATCGAGATTTGCACGAAGCCGCCGATGACGCGCAGGATGTAGCAATAGCCGAGATTGTTCACGCCGCGAAAGCCGCGGCTGGGGCCGAACGATACGTCGGCAATCGTCATCTCAAGTTCGTCGTCTTCGTCCTCGCCGGCTTGCCGCCAGAGTGCGGGCAACAATTCGAATAAATGTTGATTCGCTTTAGACACCGTCAGAATCTGGCTGCCGTTGCGCATGAAGAGTTCTTCTTCGGCAGGGATGCACACCCAACCTTCCGGCGTCTCCATTACGATGGGCGGCACATGTTGATCGCATGCGGCATCGGCTTCGTCGTCGACCGCCACTTCCGCGCTTTGATCGACGGCGTCTTCATCCGGCGCATTCGGGTCTTCACCGCGCGCCGCTTTGAATAGCAGGTTTGCTAGATTCGGTATCGCCAGATATTCGACCACGTAATGGCCCGGCGAGTTTTCGTCCTGCACCTCGGCCAGCCATTGTTGAATCGTTTCCCGATCGTGATCGAGCGTGGCCTGCGCGCGCTGCGGCGTTTGACCGTCGATGCGGGTCATCAATGCTTCTTGCAGCACCGACGGGTCGCAATCATCGGACCAAAAATCCCCCTGCGCGCGCAACGCTTGGATCGCAGGCGCAAGGTATCCGAGACTAGTTGGCAATTCCGCTATCACAAGCGCCGCTCTCCGCCAGAAGGCATGTGGACGTCTTCAATATACGATTTTCGGCTCGATATGGTCGGACGTTGAAGCGGAAGCAGGATGCGACGGTGTCGGCGAAATTATGAGACGAGAGCGAGAAAAGCGGTGCAAAGTGTAGAATGAAACATGAGACGTTCTCTCGATTTGCTTATGGTTTTTCGGAAACCCAATCCGGCTTGTTGAGTTGCTTATGGTCAAAACCCATCAATGCCTCTTCTGGTGACAACATAAGACTTTCTACCTGCTGTCCATGGCCAATCGCATCGATTAAGACAATTTTCGACTGATACCACGCGGCAACGAAATCTAGATACTTCTGCGTCGCATTGTGGTTGTTGCCGTATCCAACTGCGATAACCTGATCCCACATGTGCATTACTGCCTTGCCGTCACGGTCAAACGCAAACCTGTAAGTTGAGGCGTCCGGCGGATTCCAACCTTGGCTTTCGATCTCAGCCATTCCAATTTCAGCCAATCGGTGCTTCAACTTTTCCAAATCCTGCTTGGAAATCTTTACACGCAAACAGACAACTTTGTTGTCTGCTAGTTCACGACACCAAATAGCGTCACCATCGCTCCATACAGCCGCCTCTAGGAAGCCAGGCGAGCGACGCGTACGATCTCTTGAAAAGACCGCGATCGCATTTGGAGCAGTCTGCTGCTCGCCCTTGACAAGTCCGCGATCATTAGACGGCATCGTTGAAAACGCATCAGATTGAAGCGACTGGCAACCCGTCGAGGTAAGAACACCGACCAGCAAGAGTCCCATTAATTGAAAAAAGCAACGCCCGGATGACGGCACGATCGAGAGCATAAACAACTCCTTTAGAATACTTCGGACGCAAACTTAAACGATTAAGGATGAGAAAACCGTTCCATAATATCAAAAACTTGGAAGCAAAATAGCTACGGAGTACGGACCATGACTCCGCGCAACAATAGTCTAAGGTGTTAGTCGACCGCCCCGGCAACGACGGGACGGACACCGCGAATTAACTCGGGTTTTGTGAGCCTGATCGGATCGAATCCCCGTTTCCATTCCTCGTTGCTGGCGTTGATAACCCTCGTGGGCTGCTGGCCTCGAATCGATTCCTTAATTGCGGCCTCCGTCTCAAACCACGCATCCTCATATATCTCGAATCGATAAGACAGCCCCTCATTCACCGGCCAAGTCGTAAAGACTTCATCCCACTTCCAATACTCACGCGTACCGCTGCGATTCAGCATCACCCAATTGCCGGCTCTCGGATCAAAGGGGTCGCCATCGTGCAACATGGACCGAAGCTTTGTAAACTTTAACCGTCGCTTTAGCTCTGCAATTTGCTGATCAGAGATACGAAAGCATTTTACCGTTACTTCACCTTCGCCCGGACCGAAATCGACTAATACAACTTCACCATCATCCCAAGCACCTGCGCCGATTTGTCCACTATCATCACGGTAATGATGATATAAGGCAGCGACTGCGACTGGAATACTATTATTGGTGTCGACTCGAGACTCGGACGGTTGCACGATCCCATTTGTTGTAGCAAGATTTGAATCAGGCGAATAACAAAACGCCAAAGGCAAGAGAAGAACTGAGTACGCAAAGACTGTAAAGTGCTTTCCAATATCTGTTGCGCACTTCATCGCCCCACCTCAACTTTGCTTTTTGCACTCTAAGCTTTTCATTACTAGATTAATTTCCCGGTATCACGCGGTTCAGTAGCTTCACCGCGTTCTGATTGCCAAACATAAAAATCGAGGGGCTCAACACCGCGCTCTTAAAGTCCTGATCGGCCAACAGCGTGCTCGCGCTGCCGGTGTTGTCCATCAGCGCCGTCACATCGGCCACATGGTTCAGCCCCAGTAAGTGCCCCGCCTCATGCGCCGCCACGTTTCCGATCGCAATCGCAATACCCCTCGGCGACGGCTGCAACGCAAAGGGGTTGTCGAAGCCTTCGGTGAAGATGATGCCGTCGTCACAACGGTCGAGGTTACCGATATCAACCTGATCCGCCACGCCGAATTTCGTCGGGCTGAACGAACCGAAGTGCAGCGTGCTAAACGTGCCGGGCGTTAAGTTCGGGTTGTCGGCGCTGCTGACGATCGTGATGCCGAAGCCGGCAAAGTTCTCTTCGATCACATCGATGATCGTTTCGCGAATGAGCGCTGTCTCACCATCGTAGGCGTCGTCGATATCTCCCGCGTCGAACGGATCGAGATTGAACGTGCCCTCATTGGCAATCGTGGCTTGCCCGCCCGAGAAGTTCAGCAGAAGCGTTTGAGTCGGCGGTGTGGGAAACGTTCCGCCGCGCGTAATCTGAATCGAAGCGACGTAGGCCCCCCCGCTGTTATCGAGAAAGAACCGCGCGATCGCGATAAATAGCTGATCCGAAGGCTCGCTCACGATCTCATCGATCGCCGAGTTCAAGTTACCAACGGCTAGGTTGATATCATCGTTGGTCGAAAGCAGTTCGCGCTCGTCGTCGAATATTGCCAACACCGGGTCGAGCGTGCTGCGCGCGGCCGCCTCCACCGTCACCCGCAAGCGATCGCCACGTGCTACCGGCCCGATATCAAACACGGCCGCATCGGTCAGCGTGCCACTGACAAGAAACGCTTCGTCATCGGGAATGGTCAAACGCGTGGCCGAATTGAAACTGGTCCCCGCCGTGCCGTCGAAGTCGGCACCATCTTCACTACCATCGCCCGCACCCAGATTGATGCTTGGACCTAATCCGGGCGCAACGCCCGGCTCACACATCATGCCGGTTAGTACCGGCATCAGAGTGATCGATCCGATCGTAAGCAGCGCGAGGGACAGTCTTCGCTTGGATGATTCCAACACCATGACTCCAAAAGCATCGGGCGAGGTGGGTGCCGCGCGGGTTATCGCCGAGCGGATCTTGTCGTTAGCAAACTATTCGATTCGGTAGAAGTACCGTCAAGCTTCGGCAAACTGCCGCGCAATTTGCAGATTCCCCAACCATTTATCGGGCGCGACCGCCTTTTACAGCCCCATCGCCCGCGCGATGAGAGTATATCCCATCATGGCCCCAAAAGCTGGCACGATAATGGCGAAACTCGCAACGCGTCGCCCCCAAGCATCGCGCTGCCGCCCGATGATTTCGCACAGCAGAATCACCAGCGCCATCAACGCGAATTTGAACACCAACACGCCGTGCATGCCGAATGCACCGATCACCCGCTCTGCCACGGGGTTTGCCTCGCGCCCGCCCAACTCCAGCACGATCATGGTCATGAGAATGTCGAGCGACGAGGCCAGCACAAACCACGCGTAGTGGTTTGGGTAGCGCACGTGCTCGTCGGACCAGTCCAGCCAAGGATGTCGTATGTCTCTTGCCATCTTCATGCCTCATCTAGCATTGGTGACCAGCCATCTGGACACCAACCGGCGCATTCCGCTAGGCAACTCGCAAATTGCGTGCCATCGGCCCGCAAACGCCGTTTCGCACTGCCGGTAATCTATCTAACGGTAGGAACCCTGCTCCACCGTCGTCAATCTTGCCCCGCGCGCGGCCTTGGCCAATCGGATACGCCCTGACGATATAGAAAAAGCGGTTGATTCTCCCCAATTGTGGGGTGGGTCGATTCGCGCGCGCACCCAATTTGCTAAATACTGTTCTGAAAGGAGCTTACATATGCCGACCCGCCCCTGCCTTGCACTCTTAATTCTTGCCGCCGTCGCCGCCCCGGCCTGCCAAAAGCCCGTCGAGCCGGTGCCGGTCGCAAAAATCGAAAAAGATTACAACCGTCCGCTGCCGCCCGGCGGTTTCGCCCTCGAAAAGGTCGATGCAGAGGAATTCCCCGATTTCGGCGACGCTTGGTATCGTGCGAAGCGGCTCGGCATGCGCAAGTCCATCGCCCACAGCCTGGCCTACCTTAATACACCGACCAGCAAACAGTTCTATCCGCTGGGGCCGATCACGCACGAGCGGGTGGTCGCCTCGCTGGAAAAATTCCTCGATTTGCTCGATCAATCCGACACGCCGGAGAAACTCAACGACCTGATCGCGCGCAACTTCGATGTTTATCGATCCGTCGGTTGCGATGACGATGGCACCGTCCTTTTCACCGGCTATTACTCGCCCATCTTCGAAGGCAGCCGCAAGCGCACCGACCGCTTTAAGTTCCCGCTGTACAAACTGCCCGAAGGCATCGAGAAGGACAAGTACGGCGAAGTAATCGGCGGCCCATGGAAAGAACGCAAAGACATTGAAGACGATGTGTCACTGATCGGTTCCGAACTGGTTTGGCTCGAAGATCGATTCGAGGCGTATGTGCTATCGGTGCAAGGCTCGGGCTTTATCCGTCTGCCCGATGGCGAGCTATACGAAATCGGCTACGCCGGTAACAACGGTCATGACTACACGCCCATTGGTCACATTCTCGTGTCCGACGGTCACATCGATAAACACAAACTCTCGTTGGCGACGATGATCAAATACTTTAAGGATCATCCCGAAGATATGGACAAATATCTATTTGAGAACAAGCGCTACATCTTCTTCAAAGATGTCGGCGGTGGACCGTTCGGTTGCTTGGGCCAGCCGGTCACCTCCGAATTCTCAGTCGCAACGGATAAAGACATCTTCCCGCGCGGGGCGCTGGCCTTTGTCGACACCAACGCGCCCAACGGCGAACAGCGCCGTAGTTCGTTTCGAAGCTTTGTATTAGATCAGGATCGCGGCGCGGCCATTCGCGCGCCGGGTCGCTGCGATATTTATATGGGCGTTGGCGAAGAAGCCGGTAAGAAGGCCGGCTGGACGTATAGCGAAGGACACCTGTACTACCTGCTCTGCAAAGACGCCCCTCTGCCCAGCGGCGACTTGGCCGACGCGGCGGAAGAGCCGCCCCCAACGCGCACGCGGCAGGTCGATGAACGGTTGATCATTGAAAAGGCGAGCGGTAGATAACCGACGCGACTTCACCCCTTCGATTCGAATGAAGCCCGGCGTTACCACGTAACGCTGGGCTTTTTTGTTTCATTGCCACGGGGAAGGTCAAGTTATCCATTCTGCAGCAAGTCTGCGCGATCGACGTCGATTTTGCGAGGCATTAGAGGAGTTCACGATGAGGGCGACGGCTACGCTGTGGCACCGGCTAATAGCCGGTGTATGCTGACAAACCGTCTAACGTTGCAGTCTTTCGTGAAGTGGTCTAGTCGTTATTCGGTAACTCAAGCAAGCAAAAGTCGCATCATTCTTGCAACAGTCGCTTCAAGGAAAGTTTGAATCTACTTGCGAAAAGGTCATATTATTCACACCGGACCCAAACACGAGTACGAACGAGCGTCATAATCTCATCGATCTTGTTAACGCGCATCAGCGAAGTCGCTTACCCGAGCGCTATCAAAGAGACCAATCTCGTCAAACAACACACGATCCTCATAATCGTCGAACCAGATTGCTTCGGGATTGCGACCCACGATACATATCTTGCCTTTGTAATCCGCATCGAGCGGACTGCGCAGGTTTTTGAAGATTAACACACCGTCCTCCGCACCCGCCAGACCCGGAATAGGTTCGTCCGTTACCGAGACCACTTCGGTCTTGCCGATGTAATGGCTGATCGCCAGGCGTGCGTGACATTCAACACCCGACAAACCCTTTTGCGATTCGTTCACAAGTTCCCAGGCGCGTTCGATCGGAACATTAAAAGCGCGGTAGGCCACGATATCGCGACCGCCAAAGAAGTAATGGTTTCCCACCCCTACACGATATAACTCGCGTTGCATGATGCGCAGCGCATCGGCGTCATCGTTTACATCCTTGATAATCGGCGATTGATTTTCGATCTGAATCCAGCCACGGTCTACGATTCTGTCGATCGCCTCGCGCGTGCTGGAGACCCACCTTAGCGTGCCGCCGGACTCTTCGATGTAATCGGCGTTTGAATCCTTCATCAAGAATTCGTCTGGATGATTAAAGTGGACCATCAACCGAAGCGCGACCTCCGGCCATATCTCATGGAACCGATCGACCATGTCAAGAAATGTGTCGTCGAAACGTTCGGGAAAGAAAGCGAGTTCTTTGGTACCCACGCGAATCGACTCGATACCCACCTCGGCCAGCGCCGCGAACCACGTGGCTAACTTCGAATTACTCAAGACCATCGGATCGCCGCCGGAGAGTAACAACTCGCGCAGCTTCCCGCGCCCCGTCTCCGGGTGCGCGCCGCCGTTTTCCTCGACGAGTTCATTGTGCGTTCTGATGTAGTCGATGATCTCCGGGATTTGAGCCAAGCCCTTTTTCGCGACCGTACCGTCTTCCCGCGCAACCTCTTTGCCGGCAATCAAGTCCTCGCGATAACAAAAGCGACAGTGCGCCGAACAGGTCGATATCACGTACAACAAACCCATCTCATATTTATGCAGCAACCCCTCAACCGGGCTGTAGAACATTTGGTTACCGGGATCTTCCGAGCCTTCCAAATTGAGTGTTTCGTCGGGGCTTGCCTTTACAATGTTCTGTAAGGGCTCGCTGCGCTGGGCCAATTCAAAAAAGTGCCGCGTTATCTTGACCGGCATACGCGCTTCCACATCGCGCTCCGTACCGCTCAAAACTCTCAACGCGGTAACTTCGCGGTCAGAATAAAATTGCTTTACATCCTCGGGGGCGCGCTGTTGAAAGAAGGGATGCAGCCCGTTGATCAACTGACGCTCGTATCTCGGGCTCTCTACGGAATCTACAAAGTCCTGCTCTTTACTGCTCGGAACATACTGCGCCATGAATACCTCGAAGAACTCAGAATACTACTAACTCATGATTGGTCTAAAAAACAACTGAGAAAATCAAACCTAACGAATCATAGCAGTTACAACAACCCGTCAGTGGCTATGTACCGCTGTATCGCCCGCATTTTCAGCATTTATTGAAAGGTGCTGAACATTGACCACGCAATAAGCGACTAAATGGCTCCAACGCTCGATGGTGTACAGTTAAGAAAAAACACTCAATCCGGAAACGCTTCGTCGTCGCGTGCTTCGGCTTCTTCTTCCAAAGCCGCCTGCTGCTTGCGCTCTTCGCGATTTTGCTCTGCCACTGCCGCCGAGTGCGCCATGTGTCCCGCCGTATCGCTGCGGCGTTCATCAAGATCGGCTAACGTATCAGCCCGGCCATAAAGCCATAGCACAAAGCCCGGCTTAATCAGGGTATCACCCGTCGGCGCGCCGAAATACTTTCCGCCCGGGGTTTGCACACCTAGAACGACGATGCCCTCGTCGCGTAGCCGCAATTCTGCCAATCTGCGATTGACCAGCCACCCATCAGGATCGGCCAGCAGCTCCGCAATCTGATAATCACCACCAAGGTGCAATATGCCCGAATAGTCGCGCACATCAATGTCAGTGTATTTTGCTAATAAATAGCTGACCGCGCGCGAGATGCGTTTATCGAGCCATTCGCTTTGCGCTGCTGTCCACAGCGCCGCCAAACCGACGATGATTAAGATCAAACGCCAAAGCCAATCGCCCCCCTCTTCCGTCCGCACAAAGGTAAGAATCGCCGAGCTCAGCACCGTCACGATACCGGCATTGCCCACCAACATCAGCAGCATCAGAATCTTGCGCCGCACGGGATGATTGACGATTTTTTCGGCTTCCTTCGTTGTATAGCCGACCCCCGTCAGCGCCGAGCGGGCCTGAAAGCGCGCCGCCTCGCGCGACAGGCCTGTGTGCGCGAGCGCAACCGTGGCGATACGCGTGACGAGCAGCGAGACCGTTAAGACAAGTATGAGCGAAATCGCGGCAACCATATGCTTTTAACTAACAGTCAATTTTCGAAGCTAGATCAAGTAATCACCAAAAAAGGGCGAGGCCGGAACGCAATGCATCCCTACCTCGCCCGTCGGTGAAAGGATTCGGTTAGTTCGACTCGACCGACACCGCCACATCAAAGTTGGCGCCGATTGCCGACGCGGTAAACGTCAGCACGATCGTATCACCGCAGTTGAAATCACTACCGTCGCGCAACACGTCCGAACGCGTGTCGGGACCGGCAGTGCCGATCAACTGCAAGTTGGCATCGTCGAGCAAAAATGCTTGAAAGTCGTCGCAATCGCGCGAGATTGAGTTGGTGTTTCCGGTCGCCACCGAAAACGAAATTTCGGTACCGAACTCTTCGAGCAACTCTTCGGTCGTGTTTTGCTCGTCATCGATGATGATACGGCCTTCGATATCGAAATTGGTGTTGTTTACAAACCGCACCGACGTCGAACTCGGCCCCAACAGGTTACCAAGCAAGTTAGCCAAGCCGGTGTCGCATCCGGTTGATACCGGAACGATCGCGCAACTACACGTCAACATGAAAACTCGGGATAGTAACTGACTGTTCAAGTGTTCTCTCCTCTTTGAGGTTTAAGCGAGGCCTTCATACCAGACGACATCACGCCGTTTACGATTTTTCCTTGATCTTATCGACCGTATCTTCGACCTCGTCGCCGACTTCATCGACAACGTCTTCGATATCGCTCGACGTATCGGATTCGCACGATAGCTTACAGCCAGTTGCACCGAACGGCAGCGCAATCAGCGCGAGCATCAACAAGAAACGCGCGAGTGATTTGTTCATCTTGTTATACATGGGATTCTCCTCTCGAGTTCTGTGAATCGGCCTGATTCTCTTAAACATTGCCCTACCGGCATCGAGCCCAACGTTTATTGCGTAATCTTCGCCTTAATCGAACCAAAGATACGCTCGATCTCATCAAATCCCGCCTCAGCATAGGCTTTGGCCTGCGTGCTCTTCTCACCGGCATCTTCGCGAAGCTCATTAACCTTCGCGCCGACTTCGGCAAGCTTTTCCTTTGCCTTGGCGGACATCTGCGCACAATCCTCGCGCGTTCCCGCGCTTGCGCCAGCCATCTTCGCCTCCCATTCCTTGAGCTTGGCTTCGTACTGACGGATCTTGGCGGTTGCCTCAGCTTTGTATGCTTCGTATGTGGGCGTACTCATCGTGATTTCTCCTTTGCATCTCTAAAGTTCGATTATTCTTGCGAGTCCTTCTGCGGTCTCTGGCCCTCCGGTTCGCATCCGCACGTGGGTAACGAAGCCAATTTAGATCGGCTTGCGGCCCTTAATGACGCGTAGCAGAACCACGATCACCGCGATGACCAACAACAAATGAATGAATTTTGAAACCACAACACCCGACACCATGCCTAAGAGCCACAGCACAATCAAAATGACAGCAATCGTCCACAACATGGATTTCTCCTTTGAAAATTCGCTTCCAGACGTTAACGGGCGCACACATGACGCAACGAATCCCGCAATCGATGCAAAAGATCGACCGGAACGCAAACCGCCCGCGGAAGTGAAGACATTGCGAGTGCCTCACCACAATGGCGGCAATAAGAAGTAACGGGGATTAGTTAACGAAAAGAAACATCGCTTTCACCATTGAAACACTAGGCAGCGATACATCACTTTTCAATTTTTTTAAATGAAAGGAACGAAGTTAAACACTGCGATTGCATAAACTTAGAAAAATAACTTTACAGGCGGTCAACCCGGCGATTTTTTCGCCGATTGCACACCTTACTGCGGCATCAAACGATAAATATTGAATTCCGTGCTCACATATATCAGCCCATCCGGCCCAAAAACCAGATCGTTCATGCCGCCGGGAATGCCCGCCGCAAATTCCTGCTTGTCCACCACAAATGTGCGATCGCCGGAAAGCAGAAATCGATCGATGGTGCCGGTTTCAAAGTAAGCCACAAACAACTGATTCTTCAGATCCGCACCGTAGGCCTCGCCGGGGTTGAACATAACGCCCGTCGGCGCGACGTTGATACCGACCAATGGCTCGGTGTATTCCGGCGTGGCATCTGCGAACGCCATTTCCTCTTCGGTATCGGCACCACCCTGCACGTGCGGCCAACCATAATTCTTGCCTGCTTCAACCAGATTTAGCTCATCGGGACCGGCACCGTTTTCCGGGCCGTAAAGCAATCCACTCATCGGGTCGAACGTGAAATCAAACGTGTTTCGCAGGCCGATGGCGAAGCTCAGCTTGTCGCCGCCGTACGGATTATCCGCCGGGATCGAACCATCTTTGTTCATGCGAAGCATCTTGCCCGCCAGAATCGCGGGGTCTTGCGACTCTTCATTTTCGAACGTATTTAGACGCCTGTCTCCAATCGAAATGTATAGCTTGCCATCGGGGCCAAACACAAGACTGCCACCTTCGTGACCAGGTAAAGGACTGGTCGAATCGAGGCTGCGGATCAACATCTCGCTGCCAGGTACCATCGTCAAGCCGTCGAGCGTGATGCGAATCACGCGAAACTCCGTGCGCGAGAAGACGTTATCCAATGGAATATCATTTGCCGTAAAGCCAAGATACACGAATCCGTTGGTTTCAAAATCGGGATCGAGCGCCAAACCCAACAACCCCGAATCACCCAAGTTTGCAACCGGCGCATCGAAGATCGGCGCATCCATCAACGTGCCCTCGGCGCTCACCGCACGCAGGCGACCAGTATCCTTCTCGGTGTATAACAGCGTACCATCGGGCAGGAACGTCATCGCCACCGGATAAGCGGCGTCGGCGACGAAGGTCTCCAACGTCAGCGGCACCTCGGCCATGAACGGTCCCGGATCGTCCGGTCGTCCCACGACAAACAAATTGATAAACGCCGCCGGCTCCGACCCGCAGCTTGCCATCATCAGGCCCACGGTAAACACAAGCCAACGCGCCGCACGCCGCCGCATGGCTGCAAGCAATGAAAAAGCGGGGGTGGCGGCGTTATGCGAACGTTGATATTGGAAAGTATTGCTTTTCATGGTTCTCTATTTTGGGAAAGCTGGGGACTTATCTATTTCGTCGGGTGGTGCCAAAGGCATAAAGCAGCAACCTACTCCTGCATCGCCGGCATCTCTTCAATCACGCGGACAGCAACTGCGCTCGAATCGGCATTCGCCGGATACACCACGACCGTGTAGTTGCGGCCCGATGTAAAATCATCGGCATTCGCCGTCCAAAGTGGCTCACCGCCACCAGCAGGCTGAATCGTTAACGCGTTAACATCAGTTACGCGCACCAATGCACTCTGAGCTGGATATCCGATCGGATCAATTAAGGCGGCATCGCCGTCCATCAACTCAACATCGCCGACACCGTTAAACGCATGCACCACGCGGACGCCGATCGCACCCTCTTCCACGGGTGATTCGCTTTCTTCGATCAGGATAAAGCTCAACGCACCCGACGGCCCGGCGAGAATCACCGAGCTAAAAGTGTTCTCGGGAAATTTCAGAATACGTTCGGCGATCGCAGTCTCATCGGTCTCGGCCCCCGCCATCACCACGCGCAGGTTGCGCTCGCCATCATTGATCGCGGAAAACGCGCTGAGATCGCCCAATGATAAGTCGCGCCAGAATGGAAACAGTCGATTCCATACGTCGACCTGCCCCAGATCGGGGCTGGCATTCATGATGCGGGCGTTCCCCACTTCGAAACCCGGAAAACCGGGAATCACGAAATAGTCGCCCAGGCTTTGATCGCAACCGCTGCCCGCAGCAAGGACCACGACCAGACCAAACATGGTTAATGCACCGCGAACCCGCTGATTTGTAGGTGAAATCCATTTCATTGGTGGCTATCGTAGGCTCCTACCGCGTTGCGCTCAAGGCAAACAGCGTTTCAAAGGGCGCATGAAAAAAGGAGCACGAAGCTCCTTAATTCTTCACCGATATAGGTTTTTTGCTGTCGGCCTAAATTGCGCCGGACGACACGCCCAATGCGACCAGCAGATATTCAATCAGTACGACCGGCCAAGCCAGCAAACCCAAAAAACCAAAACTTAACAATACAAACATGCTCAACTCCTCTAGTGCAAAACGGGCCACCCCCGCCGACAGGATTAACCAAACCAACCGAAGGAACGGGCAAGGCCTATCCCCCATGCAAATGGATTATACCGAATCGACCTGCGCGACCCAATGGATTAACCGCACATCGAGGCTGAGAACATCGTGAGATTCACCCACCCATGCACAGATTCCGGCTCGCTCCCATAATAGCCCTAATGGATCACGCTGCCAGCCCATCATCCCGCCTCTCCCGCGCCGCATGGCTCATGCTGTTGCTCGCGAGTGCGTTTCAAATATGGGCCGCCTCGCACTACACCGTCTTCGATGATGAGGCGTTTAGTTGCCGACTTTACACGCTGCCATTAACTGAAATGCTCGCGCATCTGCGCGATGGTTCGGACCCCGATCCGCCGTTGTATTACATCATCGAAAACCTCTGGATGCATGCCATCGGCGTAACGCCGTTAGCATTGCGCTTGCCGTCCATCCTCTTCTTCGTGATCGGCTGCTGGTGTACGGCTCGCGCGGCAGAAGCGTGGTGGGGATCAACTGCTTACGCCCCTGCGTTATTCATTGCCGTGCTACATCCTGCACATCTGTTCTTCGGTTTTGCCGCGCGATGGTATGCGCTGGCGTTTTGTTTAGTGGCATTGCTAAATTGGATCACGGCATGGGTGTGGCGCGCGCGGAACTTCACCAAATGGCAGGCGCTGGCCTGGGGCGTCATTGCTGGTGCCGCTATGTTGACGAACTACTTCCTCATCGCCGTCGTCGCGCTGCATGGTTTGGTATTGTTGGTCGCAACTTGGCGCGCGCGAATGTGGCCGCGTACGCTGCTCGCTGCCTGTGTCGTATGCCTTGTGTTTATTCCTTGGATCGCTCCCTTCCTTCAAACCCTACAAACGTTTCGCGACAGCAGTCCGGCGGGTTCTATACTCGCAACCGCAGCGCGGCTGCTGATGGTCTTACTGACCGGCAACTTGGCGTCACCGCGCGCTTGGTGGACATGGATCATCGCTGGGATTTTCGGCTTAGCCTTACTTTGGCGCATCGCGACGCATCAACGATGGCGACACCTGGCCATTTGGATACCGCTGTTTATGCTGGCGCTCGGAATCTTCACGCGCACGTTGATCGACAAGTATGTGATGACGATCAGCGGCTTGTGCTGTGTGGCTTTGGCGGGGTTGCTTGCGCGAGCTTTGTCGCGCGAACAGCCCCCCAGCCCCAGAGGGGCAGGGGCACCCGGGTCGGAGACGCCAACACGCGATCCCTCGTCAACGGCAGGTACAACGGCGGGACGCGGTCTCGCGGACAATGGCGACTTCGTTAACCTACGGCAGGACGGTCAAACATCACGACGCATCTTGCAGGCCACGCTCATCGCAATGTGGCTGACATGCGGCGTGCACTTGGTCACCGAGCGCTATTGGTCCAGCCTGCGTTGGCGCGATCCGATGCGGGATGTGGTGACAGAAGTGTTAAGCATCGAATCGATCGGCGCGCGGGTCGCATTTGTCGCGTCCCACCCGTCCGCACGTTATTACGCCGCCTTGCACACCGGCCAGAGCGCGACGTCATGGCAGCAGGCCTGGCAACAACAGGAAAACGGCGACCAAAGCCCGCTGCTGCTGCCATCAGCCTTCAACGACCGGGCGCGCGACGGTAACCCTTTCGAAAAAGTCATCACGTTGCAAACCAGTGGGTTCGTCGAACTTCCCGAGTGGCAGAAGCTCAATGCCACGCTCGAGCGCGAGTACGATCTCATTGAAGAAAGGACCTATCTCGCCGACCCCGACGCCGAATTAAAAGACCGGCTCGACCCAAGCATTCACCACGCGCGACATCGCATCACGATTCGGCAATGGCATCGTCGGTGATCGTCGGTTCCGCCGCCGGCGGTCGCGCGAACGCCGTTCCACACTCCGGGCACACACCCGTGGTATTGCCCCACAACTCATAACTGCATTGCAAGCAGCGCCGCATGTGCAACGACGACTGCAACATTCGCACAATATCCTGCGTCTTATCTTTCGAGCCCAGAATGGTGATGCCCGTTTCCGAGGTGAAGAAATGCTCTGGTTCATCGGGCGTGCCGATGGCAAGCCAGTTTAGCGGCCCGTTGCGAAAAAACGACTCCTGACCGCGCCATTCAACGATGTGTTGTTGCGGATCGAAGCGTAGCGTTAAATTCCGTTTACCATTGCTCGACTGCAACCAGGCTGCGAGACCATTCTCATCGGCAAAGAGGATGCCCGTCATTTCCCACGGAAGGACCTTTAGTAACGACTTCAATCGTTGTGCCGAAGCATAGCGCACATCGCACACCTGTTCGGGCGTCACCTCGGGCGGCAACTGTGCGCGCAAGTTGCGATAGACTCGCCGACGACGACGCAACATCAGCAACGCCAACAAAAAAATAGGCCCGCCACCGACAAAGCCGCCGATGAGTGCACCGATGAGCATGGGTAGAAGGAAAGTCATGATGCTGAAAGCCAATTAATCGTTTGCGGAAACTCAGCCCCTCATCGTCAGCCTTGCATAATATCACGTAGTGTTTGATCGGGCTGCACGACATCATACTAGCTATATCGCCTTTATTGCTCGAAACCCGCAAGCCCCTCCGAGACCACCTTCTCATTTGGCACCGGACTTTTGTTCGGCCGAGGAAAATTGACGCCGCATTCAGGACAGATGCCCGTCTCATTGCCCGCAAGTCGATATCCACACCTTTGGCACCGTAGTAAATGCAGTACCGCCTGCGTTGCCGTAACGATCTCCAGCGTATCTTCGCGCGAACTCAATTCCGAATAACCACTTTCTGCTGTGATCATGTGTTCGGGCGCGGGAGGCTGGCCGACAAAACACCAATTTAGAAATCCTCGCGGTGCCTTAAGAATGATCGGGTCAATCACGTTGCATCTGGGCGAAAGATATATTTCTTTCACGTCATGTCGGCCTTCGCGCACGATATAAAGCGTGATGCCATTCGATCGCATGATCAGCAAACCGAGCGAATCCCAAAAGAAGTAGCGCGTCCAAAGAAATCTCGTATGAACCGATCGATAACGAATATCGAATACGCGTTCGATTGCATCCCGCGCGGTATAGCTCGAACGCAACCATCGATAGATGTGACGCCGCTGCTTGTAACGAACCCAAAAGTACGCAGCGTACGCAACTGTCGCAGCGAAATAAATAAGAATGGAATTGCTGGAAACGACCGCATATGCGCAAAGCAACAGAAAGATGAAAAATATCCCGAGATCAATGATGTTCCGACGCGACATTAATCAACTCGTTGCTCGAACCCGTGCCAACAACGCATCTGCCAACAACTCCGCCGTCTGCTGCCCATGTCGAAAAAACAATGACGGTTCCACCAACTCCAGTTCGTTCATCAACAGTTTGCCATCCCGTCCGCGCAGAAAATCGGCCCGTCCGTATAGCAGGCCGTGGCCGCCCATACGAATGGCATGTTGTGCCGTCGCCATCTCTTCATCCGTTGGCGTCCAGGGTTCGTCGTGGGCGCCGTAATCATCCTGCACGCGATAATCCCCCGGCACTGGCACCTTGCGAACGCCATGCGCCGGCTTGCCGTCGACAAAAATCACGCTGTATTCACCTTCGGTTTCGACCGTCGCCAGATAGGGCTGCATCATCATCGCTTCGCGCGCGGAATACTCATCTAAATGCTGTTGCGCCGCCGCAACGCCATCCGTCGAATCGTCAAAGCGCATCGTCGCGCGCGACGATGCCCCCACCACCGGCTTGATAAACCCGCGCGACCAACCGCGCTCGCGCAACAGCGCCGCCACATCGACGCGATCGCCCGGTTCGATCCAAAGGGTCTCGATTGTTGGCACGCCACACTCCGCCAGTGACTGCAGATAACGCTTGTCCGTGTTTGCTCGCACAACCTTCGCAGGATTGAACAACATCGTTGCCATTGCAGTACGACCAGCCCAAGCGACAAACTCATCGCGCCGCTCACTATAATCCCATGTAGTGCGTATTAGGCATGCGTCGAACACGGACCAATTAACTTGTGGATCGTCCCACGCTGGTTTAACCAGATCAACCTCACGCGCCTGCAATGCCGCTTCCAAGGGTCGATCATCTACTTCCCAAACAGGTAGGTCACGACAGGTTACCAGTGCAATTCGCAATCTGTTGTCCGCGCCGGCAGATGAATTAGACGTCGCTCGATCATTATGCCCCGCTTGTGATCCAGCATTTTGGTAACATGCCAATCCACAGTTCGGACAATTCGGTAGCATCACGCCTGCGAAATGATGGCCGCATTTCAGACAGCAGTCCTTCAAATTGCCCTTGGAGGTTCCATCGAGCCCGCCTCTCATCCTGCGAGAAAATCGCAGAAATAGCCACAATCCGAGAGGCCCCATTAGCAAAACCATAATTAGATACATTGATATACCGACAGACTAAAAACTCTGATCTTGCGCATCACTCTGCTGAAGGGCAAATGACTATTTCGCGTAATGCCCATTCCCCTGAATCACTCGACCAATCAGGCAGCCTCCAGCACTCGACCTACCGAGACGATTTCTTCGTCTTCTTCTTCGCAACCTTTTTCTTGCTTGCCTTCTTCTTCGTCGCGGCCTTCTTCGCGCCGGCCTTTGCCTTGCGCTTGCCCGCCGGAATACTCGACTCGTAAACATCGATAAACCGATCGACCGGCATCTTCTGTAACGCTTCGGCCATCACATCCATCGGCACGTCGTCGGCAGATTTCACCCGCACACACGCCTTGCCCATATCGAGCTTCTTGCCGCTATCTTTCCACGCCTTGGTAAACCACGCCTTATGACTTGGGTCGCAATAGGTGCAAAACAGATACAGGCCGATGTGGCCCTTTCGATTACCGATACCTGCAAACGGCAAGGGTTCCTTCGGGTCGCAATGGTACCCATCGGGATAAAGGCTATGCGGAACGAAGTAACCGATCATGCCGTATTGCATGCCCTCCTTGATTCCCTTGCCGATGTTCGCCTTGAATACCTTACGCAGCGCGTTGATGCTCTTGCGGCGATCTTCGGGCAACTCCTTTAAATACTCTGCGACCGTGGTGGCTTTGCTGGGCATGATCGAACCTCCAGTAGATACATCTTACGAAAGAAAGTCGAAACATCGGGGCATTGAGCGGTCAATATCGCGCGACAAACCTCAACATAACGGCAATGCGAGCGGATGGCTCGTCGGCGCTCAGGGCTACTCGGATCGAGCCTTTACGCGCTGTTCGATTGCCTGCTTAACTTCCACTTCGAACGATTGCCAAACGGCGTCGGCGGAATCGTCTTGTGGGTGATCTTCCAACTTCAACAATCGCGCAAGCCCGGCAGCCGCCTGCACGCGAACCGGCCCGTCGCGGCGACCGCGACCCATCGCCATCGTCTGTTGCATCATCGCTTTATGCATCTCCTCCGGCTTGGCCCCCCGTTTCATCAGCTCTTGAATATTGGGAACAGGCTCGGCCTCGTAGGTTGAGGTATCCTGAAGAAATGGTAACAGTAATTGCGCAAGACGTACCAGCTGCCAGTCCGCGTGCTCGCAATCGGATATCGAACCGAACAGGGCGTGCCGCTCCTTCGATGCCAAACGCCAAACCATGCGTTCGTACTCATTCCAAATGCGATCATCATCGCAACCGAGCACAAGCGACTGCAATGAAGAAGTTGGCGACCACATCGGGCTGGGAAAAGGAACCTCGACATTGCTCGGGTCAAAATTTCTGATGATCCCAATCAGGAGATCAGCAGCTCTTTGGGGAGCAAGCTGGTTTAACGCCCGCCAGGCTGTCACCGAATGATTGAATTCATCGATTCCGACAACTTCCGTGAAGGCCGCGATCTTCTCAACCTGATCGAGCGGCGCGTGCAGAATCTGGTCGGTGATTTCGTAAGTCGAGTACTGAGGGTGGTTTTTGATTCCGTCTTTATATGCGGAAATCAAGCGCTCCGGGTGACGGGCAGCGAGAATCTTGATTACCGCAATATTTGGCTGATTCGTCGTTTGCTTTACCTCATAAATTCGCGACGCCAAGTATTCGGCCTCGCCCATGGCCCGCGCTTCTTTCAACCAGGCCTCAACGGCATTCTTATCGATGGTGCGCACGTGTCGTTGTTTATCCCACGATGACGACAGCCTATCTCCGGAAATGTCGACGATCAGGTCGATCGCGAGTTCACCAACTCGTTTTAAGCGTTGTGGACCCCGCATATAGTATTGAAGCGTGCTGCTGAGGCGTCTGTCGTCCACGTATCCTAATAACTTCGGGATCGCGTCCAACCCCAGCTCGAGGATTGCAAGTTCTTCCGGCTCAACTTCCCGACCGAACCCGAATGAATCCCGCGTGCGCTCCTCAGATGCCAACGCGTTAAAGTTTTTATCGAAGGCACTCACAGTCTCCTTCGACTTCCATTGCACCGCCAATCGTAAGCTCTCAACGAAGGCTTTCTTACGATCATCGACAATCGCACCGTTGTTTTCGATCAGTGGCTCCAACGTCGCCAAGGCCGACTGCCAATGCGAGCGCGAACGATGAACGCGCTGCCGCATCGAAAACCAGATCGCATGGTCAAAAGCGTCCAGCGCAGACAGTTCCTTAAGCGAACTCACCCCAGGACCGTAATGCGAGTAAAATGGCGATTGCAAAATCTTCGAATAAATCTGCTGAGCCATCGACTCGTGCCCGAGTGCATAGGCCTGTGCCACGGCGATGATATTGTCTAATCGGTTCAAACCGAATCGACGCGAAGAGTCATTCGCATCAGTGAGCATCGGCTCAAAATCGTCTTTACCCTCGTGCAGAAATCGCCATGTAAACGTCCCATCTGTAGGGGCAACCAATAACTCAAACGCGTAGCTTAATAGTACATCGTCGCCATCCACCGACTGAAAACCCAATCGCCCCCGCCCGCTAGTGTGATCGGTGATCCAAACCGGTTTCGCCTTGGGCGAAGGCATCGGCACGTGGTACGCGCGGGCCCGCTGCACAACACGCTGCATCGCGGCCTTGTCGACCGTCGTCGGTGTGCCACCCTCCCGCTTATCCTCGTCGGCTCGAACCGGCGAAAAGGCGGCCACCAATGAGATCACAAGACTTACGAGATACCATCGCGGCTTAAAATGGACCATTTTTTCTCTCCTTGCTGAATGAAACGCAGCGGGCGGGCGTCGCGAGCGACCATGGGAGAGCATAAATCAAAGCAATCAGGAAAATCTAGAAAAATCTACTCATTCGTATCCAAGACCGACATAAACGCCGATTGCGGAATGCTGACGTTGCCGACGTTTTTCATGCGCTTCTTGCCTTCTTTTTGCTTTTCCAGCAGCTTGCGCTTGCGGCTGATATCCCCACCGTAACACTTCGCCGTCACGTCTTTGCGCAACGCCTTGATCGTTTCGCGGGCAATGATGCGACCGCCGACTGCCGCTTGAATCGGCACGTCGAACAAATGCCGCTCGATTTCTTTACGCAAGCGCGCGATCAGTTTGCGACCACGCACCTCCGCCCTACTGCGGTGCACAATCACACTGAGCGCATCGACGGGCTCGCTATTAACGAGAATGTTGAGCTTCACCAAATCGTCTTCGCGGAAGCCGATGATTTCGTAATCCATCGTGGCATAGCCGCTGGTCGCGCTCTTGAGGCGATCGAAGTAATCGTAAATCACTTCGGCCATCGGGAACTCGTAAATCAACACCACGCGCTCGGTGGACAAGTAATCCTGCCGTTTATACGTGCCGCGCCGTTCTTCGCTAAGTTGCATCACGTTACCGATAAAGCGACTGGGCACGATGATCTCGGCCTTTACATACGGCTCGCGAATGGCCTCGATCTCGCTCATATCCGGCAGTTCGGCGGGCGATTCAATCACGCGCGTCTCATTGCTGCCCTTCATCACGACTTCGAAACCGACCGTCGGTGCCGTTTGCACCACATCGACGTCGCTTTCGCGTTCGAGCCGCTCCTGAATAATCTTCATGTGCAAGAGGCCGAGAAAGCCGCAGCGAAAACCCACGCCCAAGGCTTGGCTCGCCACTGGCGTAAAGTTAAAGCTCGAATCGTTTAGGTATAGCTGCTCCATCGCCTCGCGCAAATCGGGACTTGTCGTGCCGGGGCCGGGATAGAAATCGCAAAACACCATCTGCTGCGGTGCCTGATAACCCGGTAGCGGCGTATCGCATGGTTTACCGTCGATGGTGATCGTGTCGCCGATGTTCACATCGTGAATCGTTTTGATACCGGCGAAGAGGTAGCCCACCTGCCCGGCTTCCAATGTTTTTTGCGACGTAATGCCGGGGCGAAACACACCAATGTCGCTCGCGACATACGTGCGCCCTTTCGCCATCAGCTTGACCTTGTCGCCCTTGGTGAGCACACCATCGACGATGCGCAGGTGCGAGACCACACCGCGATGGATGTCATTCTTGGCATCGTAGATCAGCGCCTTCAGCGGCTTCTTCAAATCACCAACCGGCGCGGGGAAGCGCTCGACGATGGCCTTCAGCAACTCATCCACGCCGACGCCCGTTTTGGCCGAGGTGAACACCGCATCTTCAGCGGGTAAGCCTAGGACCGATTCGAGTTCCAGCGCGATATCTTCCGGTCGTGCCGCAGGCAGGTCGATTTTGTTAATGACGGGAATGATTTCGAGCCCGGCGTCGACTGCCTTATACGCATTGGCCAGCGTTTGCGCTTCGATGCCTTGGGCCGCATCGACCAACAGCAGCACCCCTTCGCATGCCGCCAAGGCGCGGCTGACTTCGTAATGAAAGTCGACGTGCCCCGGCGTATCGATCAGATTCAATCGATAATCACCGGCCTCGGGCTTACCCTCTTCACCACCGGCGTACTTGTAATCGAGCGTGCAACGGTTGGCCTTGATCGTGATGCCCATCTCGCGTTCGAGATCCATATCGTCGAGAATCTGATTACGAAACTCGCGCTCGGTAATGGCACCACACGTTAACAGCAACCGATCGGCCAGCGTGCTCTTGCCGTGGTCGATATGGGCAATGATCGAGAAGTTACGAATACGGTCTAAACTGACGTTCATATAACACGTATCTTAAACGAATTGAGCGTAACGGATACGGCAGTTGGTGAAACCGCTGAATTTGAAAGAGCTGACCGAACAGTTACGCATGGGTGCCCCTGCCCTTGCAGGGCTGGGGGACGACACGCTTCGGCCGGGAGAAAACTGAATTGGAATCGTGGTATTCGAGAGAGAACAGTCCCTCAGCAGATGCCCCGCCGTTTTCAAGAGTGGGGGACCAATACGCGTTAGACGTGAGGAGCCATCGACTTGCTAAGCGGTCTGGCATCGAGAGTCCCCCAGCCCCAGAGGGGCATGGGGCACCCGAACGTCACGGGCCTCACTCATTCCGATGGCTAAACGCATCGCGTTACCGGGCGTCCTGCATCTTCGCACTCTTGTACGTATGCTCCGGCGCCGGGTAAGCGCCCGAGCGAACTTCCGCAACGTAACCGTCCACGGCATTGCGAATATCCGCCCGCACATTGCCGTACTGCTTCACAAAGCGCGGCAGCATCCCCTCGCTAATGCCGAGCATGTCGTGCAGCACCAACACATGACCGTCGCAATGCGGCCCGGCACCGCAACCGATCACCGGCAACTCCGTCGCTTCCGCAATCGCCTGTGCCGGTTCCGGCGGCACCGCTTCGAGCAAGAACGCACACGCCCCCGCATCTTCGAGACGACGGGCATCGTCAATCAACCGTTGCGCGCCATCTGCATCGCGCCCTTGCGCGCGATAGCCGCCCAACTGATGCACCGCCTGCGGTCGTAACCCGAGATGCGCCATCACGGGGATCGTTGCCGCCGACATGCGTTTGATCGTCTTAGCAATTCGCCGATCGCCCTCGATCTTCACACAGTCGCAACCCGCATCGCGCATAAAGCGCCCGGCGTTGCGAATCGCTTCTTCATGGTTCACGTGATACGACATATACGGCATATCGCCGACCAGATACGCCGACGGCGCCCCGCGCCGCACAGCCGCCGCGAGCGTGACGAGAAAATCGACATCAATCTGTAACGTGGAGTTGTGCCCGAGCACCACTTGCGCCGCCGAGTCACCGACCAGAATGCACTCGACGCCCGCTTCCTCAAGAATTTGCGCGCTGGGGTAGTCGTACGCCGTCAACATCGAGATCGGCGCGCCGTCGCGCTTCATCTTTTGCAAGCTGGCAAGGGTAAGTTTGTCGCGCGGGGCCATGTCGATCACCGCCTTATTGCGTTGAAGGTTATCGCTTGGTGATGTTGGCATCCGTGCCCACGATTTGTCTATTCTAGCAGAGTGGTATCAAGCGGTCCGCCAATTCCCCTGTCTTGCAGGGAAGGGTTAGGGGAGGGTTACAATCTCCCGCGATATCGACAGCAGACCCGTCGATTCCAAATACCGCGCGTGGCATACTTGCCGCGCAACCTAAATCGCTATTCGGCTGATCAGTTGCTGCTCCAACTGCCCGTCGCGCCCCGTCAGCACCCATTGCTTGCGGCTACCCGTGCGGCGCAGCGATCCGCCTTCTTCATCGGGCAGGTATCCCGAAAATCCGTGTAAGACCGATGACGGCGTTGTGATCTGCGTTTCCGGCTGGCTCAGGCGATACACATCCACCCGCACATCCACTGCCCAATCCTTCGCATTCTTCTTTTCAAACTGCACCGTTACCTGGCGTTGCATGGTATGAAGGGAAGCTTCGGTAATGCCGTATTGCGAGCCGACGTCATCGCGCCAGGGCTCCCAAAACTGGGCCGAGGTTTCCGGGTCGGTAATGATCTGACCGTTCACACGATCTTGCACCCGCACGCGAAAACCGTGGTCGCGCAAGATGGCAACGGCGTCGTCCCACAAGGCATCGGGCGCAGTCTGCTTGGGTAGGTCGCGGACCGTCGGCCCCTCGGGCGCGGCCGGTCGCTGACAACCGCCGACGCTCAATGCTGACAACACGAAGCAGAGCCCGATCCAATGCGATTTCATGCGATCCATGCAGCTAGCACCTTTTCTGACGGCGGCGAATGCGACCCGGCGGCGGAAATTCCGTTGCCGCCGATACTTACATCGTAGGAAAAGTCCGCTTTTGGTCAATTGCGGCGCAAAAATGGCGGTAAACCTCACCGAGACCGACCCGCAGCGCGGTCGCGCGAATAACCCGTGCCGGAATTCCGTTTACCATGCGACTGCAGCGCTGGGCCGCTTACCGCGTTGGTGAAGTGCCGCCTGCTAAATACGACGTTCTCGCGTGCCTCAATCAAATCGCCGGGTCACCGATTCGCTCAGGAGTTTCGCCCTATGCTTCGCTACCTATCCGCCCGCATCGCCCTCTTGTTCGTTTTCGCCTTCGCCGCGCCCGCCACTGCTGCCGACGCCCCTACGCCGCCCAAGTACGACGAAACCTGGTATCAAGTCATGATTCAGGATCAACATTGCGGCTACATGAAGGGGGTCTTACGCACTGTCGGTGACGAAGTGCATAGCGATACGACGATTCACATCGAAATCAATCGCGGCAATCAAGGCGTCGAAATGGACATGACGCAGTCGACTCGTGAAACCCTCGATGGTCGTCCACTTTCGTTTCGCAACGTGCAAAAACTCGGTGCCGTCGAACAAGCGATCGAAGGCACCATCAAAAACAACAAAGTCACGATCCGCCAAACTCAGTTCGGCACCACCAAAGAATCGACACACGACTTCGATCCCGAATGCCGACTCGCCTGGGGCCAAACGCTCGCCCAAATGCAGCACGGTCTCGAACCCGGCACCGAAATCAAACTCAAAACATTTGAGCCGAGCATGAGCCTCGACAAAGCGTTGGAAACCACGATCAAAATCGGCAACGAAGAAACCGTCGACGTACTTGGCACCTCGCGCAAGCTGCACAAGGTAACCGCAGTATTGAATCTCGGTGCCGCCGGTGGCATGGCGGCAGCCGCGCTGAATCAAACCGAAGTCGAAAGCGTCTCTTGGGTCGACGACGATCACACGCCCGTTATCACGACAGTCGATCTCGGCATCATGAAGATGAAGATGTATGCCACCACCAAAGAAAAGGCGCTTAAGACCGGCGCGCCGCCTGAGATGTTTCTCTCGACCATGATCACGGCGAATGTTGCGATTCCGTCCGAGGCCCAATCCGCAAAATTCAAACTGACGCTCAAGCCCGACGCCAAGGGCAAGTTTCCGACCCTACCCGCAACCGAAATGCAGACCTTCGAGCGCATCGACGAGCGTTCGGGATACGTCACCGTCAACCGCATCGATTGGAACGCGCTAAAAGAAGCCAAGGTCTCGGCCGAAGGTGTCGAGCCCGCCTACATCAATAGCTCCGCCGTTTGCGACAGCGATGACCGTAAGATCATGCGTCTTGCACGCGACTACCAAGACAAGGATCAACCCGCCGCCGAACTCGCCGATCGCTTGCGTCGCTTCGCCACGGATTACATTACATCCAAAGGGCTCGACGTCGGTTTCGCGACTGCTTCGGAAGTCGCGCGTGAAAAGCACGGCGACTGTACCGAGCACAGCGTGTTTCTGGCGGCGCTGGCGCGAGCCGTGGACTTGCCCGCGCGCGGCGTGGGCGGCTTGGTGGGCGTACCGCGCGGCTTCACCAACTCGGGCGCGGCGATGGAACTGGGCTTTCATATGTGGACGCAGGTTTATATCGATGGCAAGTGGATCGACATCGACGCCGCCATGCGCCAGACCGATTGCGACGTCACCCATATAGCCATCTGCACCATGCCGCTGGGGAATAGCGGTTTCGTCAATGAGATCGGTGCTATCTTGCCGGTGTTGGGGCAGGTGGATGTTGAGGTGGTCGAGGTGGATGGGAAGAAAATCGATGGAACCAAGCTGAAACCGTAACCACGTAGGGTTACTCCGACTCCTTCTCCAAATCAAATGCCGCATGCACCGCGCGTAATGCGGCGGGGCCTTCTTCTTCGTTGATCAGGCAACTGATCACGATTTCGCTCGTGCTGATATTCTCGATATTGATATTCGCTTGCGACAGCGCTTCAAACATGCGTGACGCCACCCCCGTGTGCGTGCGCATGCCCACGCCCACGACCGACACCTTCGCCAGGCCGGTCTTGATCTCCGTCGTCATGCCGCTCATATCGCGGCGCATGTCTTCCAACACCTGTTGCGCCGGCTCCAAGTCTTGCGCTTCGATCGTGAAGCTCAGATCGGCATGATCCGAGCCCTTATGAATCACCTGAATAATGTCGTCGACGATCAATCCGCGTTCGGCCACACGAGCGAATATTTCGCTCGCCAAGCCCGGTCGGTTGGCCACATCGATCAACTCCACGCGGGCCAGGTCTTTCTTCAACGCCGCCCCGCGCACGATAACCTGTTGTAAGTCGGATGATTCCGTCACGATATCCGTCCCCTCCGCATCGGCGTAACTGCTGCGTACGTGAATGCGCACGTTGTAGTTCTTACCCAACTCGACACTGCGCGAGTGCATCACCTGCGCGCCCAGCGACGCCAACTCGAGCATCTCGTCATAGAAAATAAACGGCAACTTGCGCGCTTCGGGCACCAAGCGCGGATCGGCTGAGTAGATTCCGTCCACGTCGGTGTATATCTCGCACACTTCGGCATTGAGCGACGCTGCCAGCGCCACTGCCGTGGTATCCGAACCGCCACGACCCAGGGTGGTGATATTCAGCGATTCATCGACGCCCTGAAAACCCGCCACGATCACAATCGCCCCTTTGTTCAACAAAGAGACGATCCGGGTGCGTTCGGTGATTTCGCGGATGCGCGCCCGACCGAAGCTGGCGTCGGTACGCAAGCCGATCTGCCCGCCGGTCAAGCTCACCGCATCGTGCCCAGCGTGATGAATGGCCATCGCCATCAGGGCAATCGAAATTTGCTCGCCGGTGCTCAGCAATTGATCCATCTCGCGCCGGCTCGGTCGATCGGTAACTTCGTAGGCCAAACGCACCAATTCGTCGGTGGTCTTGTTCATGGCCGAGACCACGACCACGACTTGATGACCTTCGAGCTTGGCCCGAATGGCGCGGCGCGCGGCGCGATGGATCTTGTCCGAATCCGCCAGCGACGTTCCGCCAAACTTTTGCACGATCAATGCCATCGAAGATCACCTTGGGCTCACACGCGAAGAATCATTCATATTCTAATTTCACTCGCAGAGGCTGCGAATGGCTGCCCACACATTTGCGGACTACTTCTTCCAAATCAATCGGCGCTTACCGCGCCGCACCACGCCTATGCGCCAAGCCGTCTCGCCCAACTGCTCGAGCTGGCGTATCACGCTATCGGCAAAGGTTGGGCGCACCACCAGCACGAAGCCCACGCCCATATTGAAGACATCGTACATCTCTTCGATATCGACCCCGGCCTGATGTATCACATCGAAAATCGGCGGTTGCGACCAACTGCGTCGGCGGATTTCGGCAGCGCACCCGTCAGGCAGCACACGCGGCAGATTGCCTTCCAAGCCGCCGCCCGTGATATGCGCCATCGCCCGCACCACGCGCTTGCGCTTGTAATGCTTGAGCAGCTTCAAAATCGGACGCACATAGATCCGCGTCGGTCGCAACACCGCATCTGCCAGCGGCTCACCGAGCGCCTCTTCGGCGCGCTTCTGACTCTTGATCTTCTTCAACGCCGCGCGCACCAAACTGTAGCCATTGCTATGAATACCGCTGGAGGCGATCCCGATAATCGCATCACCAGGTTGCACATCGCGCCCATCCACAATGCGATGCCGATCCACCACGCCCACACAAAAACCGGCCAGATCAAAATGCGTCGGCGCATACATCGCCGGCATCTCAGCCGTTTCCCCGCCCAACAGTGCGCAGCCCGCCTCGACACAACCATCGGATACGCCCGTCACAATCTCAGCGATGTGCTCCGGATCGAGATGGTGGCACGCGACGTAATCGAGGAAGAAAAGCGGCTCGGCCCCCAGCGTGAGAATGTCGTTCACGCTCATCGCCACCAGATCGACACCCAACTGCCCGATCTTGCCATGTTCGATGCCCAGTAAAAGCTTCGAGCCCACTCCGTCCGCGCCCGCCACCAGCACTGGTTCCTTGAAGTGTCGCTGCAGCAGATTCTCAGCAAAGTCGAGCCGCATCAGGCCTGCAAATGCACCGTGTTGAGACAGCACCCGCGGGTCATATGTTCGGCGCAGTGCGTGCTTGATCTTGGCGACCATCCGATCATTAGCCGACACATCGACGCCGGAGGACCGATATGTAAGGCCGGCGGATTTGCGTTTGGATTTGGTGCGTTTGGCCATAAAAGACGTCGACTAACCGCTCGAAGGAATGAAAAACGCGATATCTCCAAAGATGACAGTACCTTAGCGATGCTGTTGGATGCTGTCGACGACCTCACCATCAGCGATTGGTTCGTAATTCACAGCAAGCGGGTTTATTATCTAACAGGGGTGTGGGGCTCACCGGTTAGGCCCGCTTTCAACGGGGCAGACTCAATCGAACCCGCGCGGTCGCGGTTCGTACCCGTCCGAGCACCACCATTTTCGGACACGCCGCAAAGCGAACTATCGGTGCTGAAGGGGGTCAGCACGTGGTTCGATATCTGTGCAGGGCGTTTGAACCTCCCGATTCCGTTTGATGTTCCGTGGAGCAGCGTAGTGAAGCGACACGAAGAAGCTTTGGAAATCCTCTTTATCCTGCGGCGGCGATTGCTCGATCGGCTGGCGGAGGTAGTGGTATCCAAGCGCAACACGCTTCTCAACGGGCACAACCATTCGGACAACCCGATCTCTTCGCATAGCGACTTAACCGAGATGATTCGCAATCTCAGCGAGATCGATCATGCCATTACGGGGCTCGCTGACGCCGTCGATGAATCCGTCGCGCCCACTGCGCCCCCGACCGAAGCGACAAAACAGACGGTCACCACACCGGCCCCCATCGATCTCGGTGCGACGGCCAACGGTAACCATCTGTTCGCGCGTTACCTGAAGCTGCTTGGTAACAACCGACCGGAAGAGGCATCGCGCGAACTTTCGCGCGTGTTACACGTGCCGCTCGATCGCGTGAATACCGCTAGTCGTTACGTCGCGCGCAGCCTAAAGGCCGACCCGACCGTTGCCGATCGCGTTGCCGATCTCGGGTACCAGCTCGGCGAACTGGACGAATCAGAAGCGATGAAGCAACTGATGCGCGTCTTCGGCTTTCAAGCCGTGGAAGCACGCATGGCCGTGCAAGCCCTGCAAAGCGGCATCGCTGGCAGTGCTCAGTAGCGCCGCATTATCGACGCACTCTATATCCTCCATCCCCGAGCCCCAACCAAGACTGGCCAACCGACGCCATCGCTTTTGCGAAAGCAAAAGCGATGTGGCACCGGTTTGCAACCGGTGTGCAGATCAGAGCCGCGACCGTGAGGGAGCGGTTAACGTAATACGTCGCGGGCTCGTCAAAATGGGCGTGTTCCTTATAAAAACAGCCTATCAAAATTGATCATATGTAAATGGGATTAGCATCATGAGTCGAGCAGATTTGAAACGGGATCGTCATTCCGAAGCATCCCGAGCGATATTACCGTGACCGCTTCCTTACGGGCGCGGCTCTGATCAGAACTCGCCAGCGGCCCTCGCCCCTACCTGTCGGTTACCTTTACCATCTGTCGGGTGCCCCTGCCCCTCTGGTGATGGGGGACAATCCCACTCCGCCGACCTCACGTTGACCACCTGAAAACACTACACTACCCGTATGGATCGATTCGAAGTCGTCAGCGAAATGAAACCGGCGGGCGATCAGCCGCGCGCCATCGAAGCTTTGGTACACAGCTATACCCAGCGCGGCAAGAGATACCAAACGCTCTTGGGCGTCACCGGCTCGGGTAAGACCTTCACGATGGCAAATACCATCGCGCAGGTCAACAAACCCACGCTGGTCATCTCGCACAACAAAACACTCGCCGCCCAGCTTTACGAAGAATTCAAAGAGCTGTTCCCCAAGAACGCCGTCGAGTACTTCGTTAGCTATTACGACTACTACCAGCCCGAAGCCTACATCCCCGCGCGCGATATCTACATCGAAAAAGATTCGTCGCGCAACGACGATCTCGATCGCCTGCGCCTCTCCGCCACCAGCGCCGTTGTTTCGCGCCCCGACACGCTCGTGGTCGCCAGCGTCTCCTGCATCTTCGGCCTCGGTAGCCCCGACGATTACAAAGCCAGCGTCATCGATTTGCGCGTGGGTATGGAATACGAACGCGACGAGCTATTACGCAAATTCGTAAACCTGCAATACGAACGCAACAACATCGAACTTAAACGCAAGAGCTTTCGCGTACGCGGCGATGTGATCGAGCTTTATCCCGCATACGAAGAATTCGCGTTTCGCATCGAACTCTTCGGCGATGAAATCGATAAGCTCGCCATCATCAATCCGCTCACAGGCGCAACGCTGGAAGACTGCGAACAACTTTACGTGTACCCCGCGGTGCACTATGTCATGCCGCAAGAACGCGTCGAAGCCGCCGTCGCCAGCATCAAGGAAGAACTCGAATTGCGCCTGCAGGAGTTCCGCCGTCAGGGCAAGCTGCTCGAAGCCCAACGCCTGCAAGCGCGCACTAAGTACGACATCGAGATGATGCTCGAAGTCGGCTATTGCTCGGGCATTGAAAACTACTCGCGCCACCTCACCGGCGCCCCGCCCGGTTCCAAACCTTACACCCTGGTCGATTACTTTCCGGACGACTTCCTGCTGATCATCGACGAGTCGCACGTCACCGTGCCGCAGGTGGGCGCCATGTACAACGGCGACCGCGCTCGCAAAGAAGTGCTCGTCGAGCACGGTTTCCGCCTGCCCAGCGCGCTCGATAACCGTCCGATGCGCTTTGAAGAATTCGAGAACATGTGGGATCAGGTGTGTTTCGTCTCGGCCACGCCCGGCCCTTACGAATTGCGGCAAAGTAAAGGCGAGATTGTCGAACAGGTCGTGCGCCCGACGGGCTTGCTCGACCCGGTTATTTCGGTGAAGCCCGCGCGCGGCCAGGTACCCGATCTGCTCGAACAAATCCAACGGCGCACGGCAGCCGGTGAACGCACGCTCGTCACCACGCTTACCAAACGCCTTGCCGAAGATTTGAGCGACTACATCAAGCAAGCGGGCATCAAAGGTGCATACTTACACAGCGAAGTGGATACCGTCGATCGCGTGAAGATCTTGCGCGAACTGCGCGAGGGTAAATACGATGTCGTCATCGGTGTCAACCTCTTACGCGAAGGTCTCGACCTGCCGGAAGTCTCGCTGGTCGCGATTCTCGATGCGGATAAGCAAGGCTTCTTGCGCAGTGCGACGAGCCTTATCCAAACCATCGGTCGCTGCGCGCGAAATGTGAACGCCGAGGTCTACATGTACGCCGACTCGGTCACCGACGCGATGCAGGAAGCCATCGACGAAACCGAGCGTCGTCGTGCGATTCAGGAAGCGTATAACAAGGAACACAACATCACGCCGGCAACAATTAAGAAAGCGATTCGCAAAGGCCTCGAAGACAAAATCGCCGCCCGCAAAACGGCCCGTGCCGCTATCAAGGCCAGCGAAGAGGAATACGACGCCACCGAGTCGGTCGCCGATTTGGAAAAAGAAATGTTCGCCGCCGCCGAAGCGCTCGACTTCGAAAAAGCCGCCAAGCTGCGCGACCGCATTCAAGCGCTGAAGGATTCGCCAACGTTGTTTTCTGAAAGCGTAAAGTAACGCGCGCTGTGGTACCGGATTACAACCGGTGTTCAAATCAGAGCCGCGACCGTAAGGGAGCGGTCAGCGTGATGCGTCGCGGGGTCGTCACGTTGGGAGTGTTTTTCATAAAATCCATCTGTTATATATTCGTCAATGGGCGATGTATTATGAATCATGCAAATCCGACATGGGATTGTCATGCCCAAGCCCCTCTAGCGCTCTTACCGTGACCGCTTCCTTACGGGCGCGGCTCTGATCAGAACTCGCCAGCGACCTTCGCCGCTCTCTGTCGGCTGCCCTTGCCATCTGTCGGGTGCCCCTGCCCTGCTGGGGCTAGGGGACGAATTCCGCCGGGGTGCCCCTGCCCTTTCAGGGCTGGGGGACCATTCGCCACTACCCGCGCAGCTTGTCAATCTTCGCCTTTATCACGTCAGCCGGTTGCACGCCCATCATTGCATCCTTGGCCTCGCCATCTTTGAACAAGATGATCGTCGGATACGCCCGCACGCCATGCCGCCGCTTGGTTTCGGGGTTGCGGTCACATTCAATTTTGCCAAACACGACCTCGCCGTCATATTCCTTGGCAAGCTTTTCGAGAATCGGTGCCAAATACTTACACGGCTTGCACCAGTCTGTGTAGAAGTCGACTACTACGACACCGCGCTGCTGATAGACCTTCTCGGCAAAGTTAAGATTGGTCAGCTGGATGACCGCCTTATCGGATTTTTTAGGCGCCGGCGCCGCGCGCTTGGCAGCGATCTTCTTCGCCTCGGCCTTGGGCTTGGACATGTTCGCCTTGGCATTGGTCGGCTTCGGCTCGGCAGGCTTCTCCTTCGGCGCAGTCACCTTCGCCTTTGACGACGACAGATCGCCCGTATTCGCATCCGACTGCTGATCGCAGGCCGCAGAGAGTGCGAGAAGACTGCAAACTAGAACAACGAAGACATTCGTGGCTTTCATCAATCAAACATCCTTCTTAGTTCAACGCTGTACTGAAGCGCCCGTTTTGTCCTAACCGAAACCTCGTCGGGTCAGATTGTTACTCGATAGGTCCAAGAAGCACTTTGCAACCACTCGCGATTGCTTAACTTGTCAATAAGCTTCAATCGGCGGCCTTCATCGAACGGTATCCAAGCAGATTCGGCCTGATCACCTGCCTCAATGCCAAATCGCCAAATAAGCTTTTCGAGTTCGACCACCCTGCTGTCTGCAACCATGTTTATCCAGCCACCAATCATGCAGTAGCCGGACGTCTTGATGACATTCCAAACGCCGGATAATTCTATTTCGCGCGGACCAGTCACTCTTGCAGCGGCGACCGCACAACCATCCAACGAAACTGATTTCCAATCACGCAACACTTCCGCCATCGTCACCGGAATAAAGCGATCGAGCCGGGTGACGAGTTCATTCAGACCGTCGTGATCGTCGATGGGCTCATCCGCGACTCGGTTTGAACATATCGCATCAATTGCCTCGCAGATGAATCGTTCATATTCGTTGACTGGCTAATCTCCTCACTGTTTAAGTCGGAAATCCGAAACACCAAATTATAACGCGCAATAACCGCCGATATTGTGCGCCCAGCCTTCGAGCAGCCGCCACCACTCTGCCGATATTCTCTAGGTGCGCGCCGTCGTCACCGACAGCCGTAAAGCTTTGCCAACAGGCGACTTAAGCCGCACGCACACAAACCCGAATCGCCAAACCCGCGCGACCCTGCCGCTCTGTCGGCCCGTCGCTTATTAAACCGAACGAGGCCACCGTGTCCGACGAAAATCCCCGCAGCGAAATCCTCCGCAACTGCCGCCAGGTTGGCGTGCTCATCTTTTGCACCTTCGCCTGGGTCTCGATCCTGACGTTCAGCCCGCTCGACTGGCCCAACCATGCGGTCTGGCCCCATGCCGTGCCCGCCCACAACGCCTGCGGCCTGGTCGGTGCCTGGTTCTCGTATCAATTCGTCACGTACCTCGGCGTGGGTTGCTATCCGCTGTTTTTCTTCCTCACGCTGGTGACCGTGATGCAGTTGATGAAGAAAACGCTGACCGACCTGCCGCTGCGCGCGCTTGGCGGCATGCTCGTCGTCATCATTACCGCCGCCAGCGCCGCGCTGATCGACCCGCTTCCGTCCGAAGGCCTCGTCGAAGGGCGCGGCGGCGTCATCGGTCTTGCGCTCGCGAACTTTTTGCGACAGAACTTCGATGTCTTCGGCAGCACGCTGGTCGTCGGCTTTGTCTATCTGCTCGGCTTCGTATTAGCGGCGCACGAACTCATGACTCGTGTACCGGCGGCGGCCCATTGGCTCAGTGAAACACTCGTGAACGTCATCGCCTCTTGGCGCAAGGCTGGCCAAGGTCGCATCAACGCCGAGCCCTTGCTCATCGGCGCGGGCAACAATGCCAGCACCGCCGTCAGCAAACCCGCGCGCAAGAAGAAGGCTACCAAGCCCGAACCGGAGCCCGAACCCGAAGATGAAGAAGCCGGTTACGACGATTCCGAATGGGAAGAAGACGGCGAATACGACGAAGACGCCGAGGCCGAAGATGAATACGAATACGACGACGAAGAGTACGACGAGAAAGACGGCTACGAAGAAGGTGACGCCGCCGACGCCGATGCATCTGAAGAAGGCGAAACCGAAGAGGAAGAAGAAGACACGCCCGTCAATCGCGATCTGATCATTCGCATGCTCGGTCGCGATCGCAAGAGCGCCCCCAAACCACAAAACGCATGGCCCAAGGAACTCGGCGACTACGTCTTGCCGCCGCTCGACTTGCTCGACGAACCCGAGATTCACTACAACGAAACGCAGGAAGCCGTCGTCCGCGAGAAGGCCGACATCCTCGAACGCACGTTGCGCGAATTCAAGATCGACATCCGCGTCGTTGAGATCGACACCGGCCCCGTCATCACCATGTTCGAACTCGAACTGGCCGCCGGCACCAAAGTCAGCCAGATCAACTCGCTTTCCAACGATATCGCCCGCGCGCTGAAGGCCCCCGCCGTGCGCATCGTCGCGCCCATCCCCGGCAAGAACACCGTCGGCGTGGAAGTGCCCAACGCTGACAAGGAAAAGGTGCGACTCAAAGAACTCGTCATGCTTGGCGGTGTCAAACCGACCAAGATGTCGCTGCCCGTGTTCATCGGTAAAGACGCCAGTGGCGCACCGCTCATTCAGGACATCAGCAGCATGCCGCACATGCTGATCGCGGGCACCACCGGCTCGGGTAAGTCGGTCGCCATCAACACCATCATCATGTCGTTGCTGATGACGCAGCGGCCCGACCATTGCAAGCTGATTCTCGTCGATCCCAAAGTCGTCGAGCTTTCCATCTTCAAAGATGTGCCGCACCTGATGTGCCCGATCGTCACCGACATGCAAAAGGCCGAGATGATTCTCGACTGGGCCACGCAAAAGATGGACGAGCGCTACGAACTGCTCGCCGAAGCGGGCGTGCGCGATATCAAGAGCTTCAACAAGCTCGACAAAGACGCGCTCTACAAGCGCTTCCACGCCGAGACCGACGAAGAAAAGATGCAGGTGCCCACGCACTTGCCGTATATCGTGATCGTGATCGACGAATTGGCCGACCTGATGATGATCAGCGGCAAAGAAGTCGAACTGCACCTCTCGCGCCTCGCCCAAAAGAGCCGCGCCGTCGGTATTCACCTGATCGTCGCGACGCAACGACCGCAAGCGACGGTCGTGACCGGCCTGATCAAAGCCAACCTGCCCACCCGCATGGCTTTCCGCGTGGCGAGTCGCATGGACTCGCGCATCGTCCTCGATCAGAACGGTGCCGAAGTGCTCATGGGGCAGGGCGATATGTTGTTCCTACCGCCGGGCGAATCGAAAGTCGTGCGCTCGCAAGGCACCTATCTCGAAGACGACGAACTGCGCCGCGTGCTCGACGACTTAGCCCAAAAAGCCAAGCCGCAATTCCACCACGAACTCACGCGCTTACGACCCAAGACCGACGGCGGCGGCGGCGAGCGCGACCCGCTCTTTGACAAGGCCGTCGAGATCATCGTGGCCAGCCGCCGCGGCAGCGTGAGCCTGTTGCAACGCAAATTGACAATTGGCTATTCCCGCAGCAGCCGCCTGATCGAACAAATGGCCGAAGCCGGCCTCGTCGGCGACTACAAAGGCAGCCAAGCCCGCGAAGTGCTCATCACCGAAAAAGAGTGGAACGCCATCAAACACCAACGCAACAAAGAGATGGACGAAGACCAGTATCAGGCGGACTTGGACGCGGAAGACGACGAGGTTTACGGCACGGCGGATATGGAGGAGGAAGTCGAGGCGTAGGAAATTACTTTATCACTCTGCTACAACCGTGTTATGGGTCAATCAGTTCAATCAAGATGCGTCGATCTTCGACAAGAAATTTTGGAAACTTCCACCACTCTGAGCAATTGCGTTTTCTATTGAGGAAAGTGGTTGCAGCAGCCGAAACCTCCGTTGATGACCAGCTCCCCTGAAATTCGTCTCGCCGATTACGTGGTACTTCTCCAAGTCTGGGAGCATCTCCTTAAAGAACTCCGACGAATGAACACCAAGTCGTTGAAGAAACACATTCTCGTTAACGCCGCTCGTACGTACAAAACACCGTAACGCACGCTGCAAAATTTCCGTTCGCTTGTCTTGCGTTGTATCTTCGCCTTGTCGACTAGCATCGGGGTCTTCCAAAATCTTAATTCCCAATTTTGTAAGATTAGTCTTTATAACATCAGGATCATATTGAACTAAGTCCGCATCCAACAAAGAGACAGCCCTTACTCGATCGGAAGGTAAAACTGAGACATCTTCAAACATAGCAGTGCCTGAAAAATCCAATCTCTCAAATTCGCAATCCTCAAATACGCTATTTCGAATGTCATCAGGCGATAGTTTTGTTGGTTGAAAGTAGCATTCAGAGAAAACGAGATTAGATAGCTTGCGTGGATTTAACGCTCCATCAGGGAAGTTCAACCTAGACAATCTGATGCCTCCACCATCCTTGTTATCAAGTAAGCGGATAATTATCGCACCACAATTCTCCTTACAAAACGACGTCATCCCTTCTTCATTAGAAGCCGAGATGAACAAATCAACACAATCAACTCCGCTATTTTCAATGTGACGAGCAGCAGCATCGAGTGCAAGAATTGGCAGCGGAGCAGGCCTGAGTATCCGCCTAAGTTCTGGAACTGATCGCTGTGCAGCAATGTTTGCGACCACGCATCCGAGAAAGTAATTACGAAATTCGTCATGATCAAAACAGTAACTACCTGCATTCTGAGATGGAATGATCAACGCATGCTGCGTCAGTCGCTCTTTAACTTGTCGCGATTGTTGAACTGTTAGGCTAGACTGCTCGGAATATATTTCAGAAATTAGGTCAAACACATCCTTCTTGAGGGAATCAGATTTACTGACCCACATTTCCTCAGAAATCCGACCAAGTAGCTCGTGATGTTGATCAGCTGTTAATAAAGGTCGTAAAGGCTCCGCCGACTTGTCGATCCACTTTTCGTTAACTTCGCGCTCGAGAATCGTGTGAATAAATGTATCGAAAAAGTCACCCGTCTCTGGCTTAAGAATGGTTAACAGTTCGTCATCGGAGCTAAAGTCTGTCGCAATATCAAGAAGGCGCCTCGCCAGGACAGGGCGAGTAAGCACCGGGTGATTTGTAGTTTCAAGCGCGGTAGCGACAGAATCGTACAATCTGCCGGGATTCGGATAACTTCTCTTATTGCAATACTCTACGAACTCGGCCTTCTCCCATCGACTTATCTCTAATTTGGCAAAACTAAAATCGTGGTCTTCCTTATTAGGAATTCCGTCAAGTAGCCTCGCTTGAGTCTCTAATGAGCTATATTCAAAGAACGCTTTCCTAGTCGCTATTAAGACATTCCCTTGACCATTTAGTTGTTGAATTAACACGCCCAATGATGTAATGGCCTCTCCCCCTGACCCCTCGACGAACATTTCCTCGAATCCATCAAATGCCGGAACCAATACTCCCATACGCACCAGATGAAGAAACGCATCATAATAGAGCAATTGAAACCTTAGCTTATTAACTAGGGCACCGACGACAACATCATCAAATCTCATCATCGTCCGGCCACCGAGTGGAATCGGCACCATCAACCAATTGGAGTTCCGATTCTTAAATTCCCGAGCTTGTTTTCTAGCGGCATAATTAATAGTCGTAGTTTTTCCCTCTCCGGCATCTGATGTTAAGTACAAGATCGAGCACATGCCTGGAACGCGCCGGTCTAAACTTTCACGCAACACGGCCTCAACACCTTCTATCCGCTGTGCTTCGCCGCCAGGTGAGTCCTCCAAATGGCCGAGGAATCGACCCTTTTGAGGAACATAAAATGCCTCCTGTTTTACATTTGTAAGAATTCTATCGGCCAACAAATCTAACCGTGCGATCCTACGGGTGATCCAATTCGCCGCCTCTAGAGTCTCTTCGTTCTCTCGGACGAACACATCCCCATTTTCCTGAACCAACTCAATATCAATTAGCTCGTCCCTAATTTGGGCGCACAATTTCCCCTTGGAAATATCGATATCACCTGGATCGTCTGCAAAAGAGGCGAGTATAGCTCGAAACTTTGTAAAATCCATGTGTCACTTCTCCAAGTTTTCCTGAATGTAAGACGACCGAAACAATCGCGTGTAATAATTGGGTGACCTTCTCCGCTTCTTGGTGTGTACATGAAGAACTTGCGCACCATAGTAAGTGGCCTGAATTATGCCGGGGAACATATCCTCGTCTGACGACACTACTACTAACTGACGCTCGCCGTTGAATGCAGCGAAGCTCATATCCGCAACAATCATGCAGTCAACCAACTTCTGTTGGCCAAGGTAGCTAATCTCCTCAAACGTCTTGGAGCAACCAGATACTGTACACTGGTTTCTGGTTATGAACCGACTTATTAATGGAATCGGGCAGGATGCTTCGCTACAGCCTATTTCCGACTGTTGCCGCGCTCGAAGATACTTTGGGGCATCGCGTTTACGATAAGTATTCATCAACGGCTGGGTCGGATTTGACTGCACGCTCAGAGCCAACTCGCATTTCGCAACAAAGTCGAATTTCCGATCTTTCGTTACGACCACAATTCGCTTTGGAAAACTCCTATTGATCTCACTTGACAATCGCTGAGCTGATCTAGACAAGATATCACGATCATACCACCCCCCGTAAATTCGCACAGTTTTCCCGATCTTGTCTAAATCTAGATGCTCACTAATAAGAAAAAATATCTTCTCAACAATTGTCTCAAGCCCTAATCTCCGGGTTCCATGCTCAATATTGTCCCAATCGACCAATATCACCCTTTCTAACTCGTCCTTCCTGCATAATATCAGTCGAATCAACCTAGTTCGAAATTCGACATAAAAACTCTGGAAATCATTTTCACGCCGTGAGAATGAATCAAATCACCGATACTCTATCAAAATAAAGCAAGATTTACTTAATGAAAAGCGAGATAATTGCCAGCCGGGCGGCTTGGCCCATGTCGGTACGCCGATGTGGGGTTGCGATTAGAGCCCCTCGACGGATGCCACTGGCGTTCCTATCAAACAAACTCACGTCAAAATCGGGCGGCGGGTGGCACTGGCGGCTCTGCCAAACAAAATCACGTCAAAATCGGGTGCCACTGGTCGGCTTGTCCGCCAGTGCACCGAGCGCAGCGACAACCTACCCCCACCGCGTGATGGTCGGCCGTATCGGTGCGTCGGTCGCACTCCCCTCATACGCATGCCAACTCGACCATTTCCAATCCGACGGCCCGCGTACCAAACCACAGCGGACCGGGTTGCGGTGGATGTATTCGATTGCCGCGCGAAGCGTGTCTTCCTTGCGAATGTTCCGATCGTAACCGGGGCCTTCCTGCCAAAACCGAAACGACGTATGGCCCGGCCGGTCTCGGATGGTGAGTGTTTCCAACAATGGATCACGCTATTCAATCAACCGCTGCTTGATGCGATACGAGACTGGCCGTTTGATGGCGAACAGCAGCTTGGCGATGCCGGTTGCGCCGGCCAAGGGCCAGACGAGCAGGTGCACGTGTTCTGGCATGAAGACGTAAGCGATGAGTTGGTAATGCTGCGTTTGTAATGCCCGGTCGATGGCGTCGGCCAATAGTTGCCGTCGCGATTCGAGCCGGAGCAGTTGCAAACGTCGGTAACACGAAAACGTGAGTTCGTGTGCTTCGCCCGCCGCGTCGTCGTGTTTAACGGTCTTTTGATGGCCCGCTGGTGGGTGCATACTGGTGATTATACGGTTTGGCAGGCAGGCTATCGAATGGTGGCGATACGGGCGGGAGGTCGCGGGTTTTCTGTGGTTTACTCTGCGCCCGAAAGCACTGGCGGACAAGCCGACCAGTGGCACCCTGATACCGGCGATGGTTCGCGGGTTTTCTACGGTCTACTCCGCGCTCGAAAGCACTGGCGGGCAAGCCGACCAGTGGCACCCTGCGGGTTGTTTTGGGTTCGCCCCGCGCCCGAAAGCACTGGCGGCCAAGCCGACCAGTGGCACCCTGCGACCCCACGTCGGAGTACCGACACGGGCCACTCGCGAGATTAGCCCTGCCGACGGTGGCAAACCGAAAATAGTCGTATGGTAACTCGCGTGGTGTGTGAATCTGTCGAATTCTCCTGCGAATCAGTCGAAGCTCGTTACCCGCTCTCTCGTAAATTCCCAACGCCAAAAAGTCGATTTCGATTGGACCGCCCCAAACCAATTCTCGAATAGTAGCCGCATTCCTCTCTCATTCGTCAACTCTCCTTGTGGGCAATGTTGGTTGCATTGCTCAATAAGAAATATTGATGCATGGGAGTAACAACTGTGGTAACCAAAACGAGATTTACGGCGATGGCATTGATGTTGGCAATCGCGTCGGCATCGACGGTTCGAGCGGCCATCACCGCAACGTTCGCGGCAGCAACGCAAATCGCGCCGCCCCCCAGCGTGGTGACGGGGGCGTTGGAAAGCAACACGACCATTTTCACGTTTGACGAGCAACAAAATGTGGCCGTTCCGGGCACCATACCGGTCGATATCACGGCACCCGGACTCGTCAACAACGCGGCGAGCTTAACACCCGGCGCGATTCCCACCGGAACGATCGTTGACGTTCATTTGATACACTTCGACCAACTTGGCTCCGGTCAGACTACGCTTTCCGGCACAGTCCAATTTGACGGTGACATCATTGGTGTGCAGGTCTTAAGTTCGACGCTGGATACGGCAGACGTCTTGGGCACGGCGGGCGCGTATCCAACTGGTGATGCGTTTCGCGGGTTGGAGTGGAATGGTGAATTCGTCTCCGTCTTACCATCACTGCGCGAGATTCGCGTCAACCTGATTACGTCCAACGCCATCGATCAGGTGCGCGTGTTTACGCAACCTGAGGATGGGCCGCCGCAACGGAAGCCTTTCGTCTGGGAATTTTCGCTGGACATCGGCTCGGACAAGGAACTCAGCGATCCGTTTATGGACGGCGATGAGGGATTCGATCCGGGTGATGTTTACTTCTCCAACAGCGGGCCAGTGACGCCGCCAGTCGTACCGTGCGGGCGCGACGGTAACTTCAAAGATGACGCGTTGCTGTTCCCGGCCGATCCGTTCCCGAATCCGCCCGACTGTACGGGCGGCTCTGCCGTGCCCCTCGGCATGCAATGCCCGCCGCAGGAATGCTTCCATCAATTCTTCGACATGGATGGTCACGATCAGATCGATGTCGACCTGCGCCAGTGGATCAATCCCGATGGGCCGTTGCAGGGACCGCTGTTCCAAGACTTCCTATTCCCCGACGGTGAGGCCAACTGCATTTTCGAATTGAAGTTTTTGCTTCTTTCGTATGACGACGACAAAGCGGCTAACTGGTCGTTTGGTGATGTGCCGGTGACGGTTTCTTCGCCCGCGGGTGTAAGCAGCTACGGCACCAGCGCGGCGCGCGACGAAGTATTCGGCTGGACGCTGACACCGCTGGGTGGAATGTTCCATCTGGTCAGCGATGTTTATCCGGCAGCGTCGGAAGAAGACGTGCATCCCGACCTGCGGCCGAACCCGGATCTTGACGAAGCGGAAGATGACGACGTCGACTCGCTCGACATCGTGCGGAACGACAATCCGAACGAGCCGGACGGCCCGATTGGCTTGTGCCCGTATTGGACGTGGAGCCCGGATCATGAAGCGACCGGCGCACCGGGAATCGACCCCGGTGGTGTTTACCTGACGTCGATGCTCGGGGGTGGTGCGCCCGTGCAAGTTGTTGACGAAGTGTTGCACCTCGGTCTTCCCGAATCGACGGACATCGATGCGTTCGAATTTGCCTGGTTGCCCACGGATGAAGGTGCACCAATGGCATTGGCGCTCATCTTCAGTGTTGACGACGACGATCCGATGACGGCAGTCGACGAATCCGGTGGTCTTATGCCGGGCATGTTGTACGGTTCGTTTTTGACCGGCGGATCGTTCCCGCTGCTGACGGCCGGTGATCCGGCGATCGAGGACGACATCGATGCGCTGACCATCTGGTGCGAGCCGCTCGGCGAAGAACCGGAAGCTTGCGAGTGCGTCGGCGACATGAACGGCGACGGCGTGCGGAATGGTTTGGACATTCAGGCGTTTACCAACTGCGTGACGTCCGGACCTGCCGTGGCACCGGGCTGCGCATGTGCCGACATCACCGGCGACGGGGCGGTTGACATGGCAGATGTGGCAGACTTCGTCGCGCTGATGTTGTCGAAGGCACCGTGCATTCCCGAATAGGGTTGAACGCAGTTTGTCGAAAGAATCGTGCGGCCCGGCCTAACAAGAATAGGTCGGGCTGTTTTCTCTTTTACCGCGCCTTGGTGAGTGGATCATTCTGGTCCGGGTGCCTCGTGCGTCGCGCGTTGTAGGTCCTGTGTCGCGGGTCTTGAGTCTTGTGTCGTATGTCTTGTATTGTGTTTTGTTTTGTGTGTCGTGCGCCTTGTGTCTTGAGGCGTGAGTCCTGAGGACGTGGATAATGGAGCTTGGCGTCACAGGCAGAGCCGGGGCCTGTGGCCCCATGGTCTTGCCACACGCTGTTTATCAAGCCGGCGTTGTTGGGTCTCGAAGCGCATTGAATGTAAGGGGGCTGCTGCCCCCTTACGATCCCCCGCTGATGGCGGTCCGTCGCGCTACGCGCCGGGGTGCCATACTCACCCTTCAAGGTGAGCATGGTGGAGCGGGAGATGGCATATTAGCGTCGCGTAAAAACCTGACGTCACTGTGCGGATCATAATCGAGCCTTTTTTGGTAAGGACGCCACTCGCCGTCAGAACTGAAAAAGACTGTTCTGTGCGCAATTTATTGCAGATGCGCCAACGGCGTTGGTATGATTGTTGGGAATGGTGTGTCTGGCATTTCTGAGTGGGCTTCTGTGTGAGTCAAATAAAATGACATCCAATTTGATCCTCTGTCGGCAGTTTTCCTGGTCAACTATTGCGCTGTTCGCGTGCTACGCCATTACATTGAATGCTGGCGTACCGGTTGGCGAAGATTGTCAATCAGCCATCTTGATTTCCAATCTTCCCTTCAGTGATTCCGGGGATACTTGCGATCGCAACGAC